>Ga0209643_1000001_pt1:1027500-1665963 | contig 1665963 bp, 1663 predicted proteins | sample AutmiccBRH37_all_FD_187383 | JGI IMG/M metagenome (GOLD analysis project Ga0209643, IMG submission 187383) | Deep subsurface microbial communities from Mt. Terri, Switzerland - Autotrophic microbial communities BRH/37_all (SPAdes) (version 2) | ecosystem: Environmental >... | reverse complement strand
GGAAACTAATCGATAGGCGGCGGGAGCCGACGAGCGACCACGCCGCTAAACGTGACGCATCGGTAAACTGATCGAGGAAACATCAGCAGCACTCGTTCATTGAACCATAACACTAAGTATGATAGTGAACCGCTGCTGCATGACTGAGAACCCGCGCATTCGCATCTACGCCAACCGCTGGTTCGCCAAGTTCGCGGCAAAGGAGAGGATCAGCGATGCCATGCTTGCTGATGCCGTGCATCGGGCTGAGTCTGGCCTGATCGATGCCGATCTTGGCAACGGCCTCATCAAGCAGCGCATTGCGCGCCAGGGCGGCGGCAAATCGGGCGGATATCGCTCGATCCTGATCTTCCGTTTGGGCAAGAGAGCCATATTCGTGTTCGCTTTCGCCAAGAGCGACAAGGCGAACCTGAATGCGGCGGAACTGAAGATCTATCGCCAGGCTGCCAGCATCACGCTTGAGCTGGGCGAGGATCAGATCGAAACGGAAGTTGAAGCAGGCCGATTGGTCGAGGTGAAAGACGATGAGCAAGGCTAAGGCAAAGACCTACAAGAGCGAGGCGATGGCCGCTGTCCATGAGATGATGGAAGGCTTGTCCGACGCGGGCAGCATCGACAAGCGCACCATGCGCGAGTTCGACGAGGCCTGCCTTGCGCCCGCGCCGGTTCTTTCACCGGACGAGATCAAGGCGATCCGCGAAGCAGAGCACGTCTCGCAGCCGGTGTTCGCGCGCTATCTCAATGTGTCGAAGAACCTCGTTTCCGATTGGGAGCGCGGCTTGAAGAAGCCGGGGGGTCCGGCGTTGCGCCTGCTGTCGATCATTCAGCGTAACGGACTGGATGCGGTGGCGTGAAACGGTCAGCATTCTGATTTTCGACACGCAACAACCAAAATCGAAAACACATAATTTGCAATTTACTGGATGGTCAAAAGAATTAGCATTATTCTAGCTGTCGATGATCGACGCATTGATTCTGGCTTCGTCCTTGACCGAGCCAGTTGCTCAACCCGAGGCCGAAGGACGACATGAAATTGTCGTGACGGGGGAACGTGTCCCCCGAAGCATAATGGAAACCGCTTCCAGCGTTGTTGTTGAAGATAGTCAGACATTGAATGAACTGGCTGCCCCGGACAGGGTCGATCAAATTCTGCAGTCGGTGCCCAATGTTCAGCTTGGTTCAGGTGGAGAAGGACCGGTCATCCGTGGCCAGGACTCGACCGGGGTTGTACGCGACCTCCCCGCTTTTCTATCTGGCACTCGGCCTCGCACAACAATCCGTGTCGATGGGCGATCCGCCACGTATTACGAACTGGCATTCGGGCTGACCTCGATCTGGGATATTGACCGATTAGAGGTTTTCCGCAGTCCTCAGACAACTACGCAGGGACGCAACTCAATCGGCGGCGCGATCTTTGTCGAAACAAATGATCCCACATTTGCATGGGAAGGCACGGCGCGCCTGATCGTAGGCGACTATTCCACGCAGCAAGCTGCGGCAATGATCTCCGGCCCGCTTGCTGACGATCAGTTGGCGATCCGGCTGAGTGGCGATCTTCGCCGGAGCCACACGTCCAGCCGGATCACCAGCATTGCGGCTGACATCGACGCGGACAATGACGATTCCGACCTCGTCCGGGTCAAGTTTCTCGCTGAGCCGACGGCCCTGCCGGATACTCGACTTGTTCTCACCTATTCGCATGGCCATTCGTCGATGCCACAAATCGAAGGTATCAAGCAGATCGACGCGATGGGCCTAGCGTTCGAGGACCGCCGGGACCCGAACGCAACCTATGGCGTCTTCTCGATCAAAGTGGATTCGCTGACCGGGCAGTTCGCCTATCAGCCTGCCGGTGATTTTGAGGCAAAGGCCACAGTGAGTTACGGCAAAGCCAATGTTCACCGTCGCGCGCCTTCGGGATTTGGAGATGCGCATATCGATGCCAGAGATTTCTCGGTTGAGCCGGTTGTAGCCTGGCATCCAGACATGGGGTGGAACCTGACCGGCGGCATGAACTATACCCGTGCCACTCAGGACCAGACGATCAATCTTGCCGCGTTTCCATTGGTGCGCGGAACCGGGGCCTTTTCAGACACGCAGGACAGTCTGGGTTTTTTCGGTGAGGGCGATATCCCGTTAAACCCAACCGTAACCCTGACACTCGGCCTGCGTTACCAGTATGACAAGCAGGTGCGACAGGGGATGCTATCGGGCAATGTCCTCAGCCTGCCGCTCGACTACGACCGAATTTTCACTGCATGGCTGCCCAAGGCCTCGGTTGCATGGGACGTAAAACCAAATTTGCGGGTAGGCGCACTTGCACAGCGGGCATCCAATCCTGGTGGTGTAAATCTCAACGCCGCGACGGCAAAGGTCGAGACTTTCGACGCCGAAAGCCTGTGGGACTTCGAGCTATTCGCGCGCGCGCAGCTTGCCGATGGCAGACTAATGCTGTCGGCCAATGCGTTTCGATACGAAATGACCGATGCCCAGCGCTCAACTGCCATCCCGGTAGTTTTGCCTGGCGGACAAGTCACCACGATTGCGCGTGTCGACAATGCCCCGCGCGCATGGTCCTTGGGCGCCGAGTTCGAACTTGACTGGCAGCCATCGTCCAGACTTCGCCTGCGCGGCGCAATTGGCCTGCTCGATACCAGGATCACAAGAACGGTTGATCCCACGGATTTGACGCTGGGCAAGCAGTTTCAGCGGTCGCCTCATTTCAGCGGATGGGCATCGCTGACCTGGAAACCGGTCGATTCTGTCATGCTCTCCGCGCAGGTTCGACATAACAGCAGCTATTTCAGCGACGATCTGGAAACCGCAGCGCAGCGGATCGATGGTTCGACCACCTTCGATACCAAGGCCTCATGGAAATGGCAGAGCATCACGATGTTCGGCTATGTCCGCAACCTGTTCGATGAGTTTCATCTCACCTACCGGTTCCCTGATCCGGCGAGCGCAACGGCGGGTGATCCTCGCGAGTGGGGCGTTGGACTGGAGATGCGTTTCTGATGTCCATCCGCCCCCTCTCGCGTCATCTAACGGATTTACCTATACAAGACTTGTGGAAGCAGTATCCGAATCAGATACACGTAAATCCGGCGCGGCAATCCAGCTTGCGAAGCGCGATGATTTTCCAATCGGGAATGTCAGTATTCGACCATCCTTGCGTCAAGTGGAAGGTCCATCGGGGGCGGTCACTGGTGAACCGCGAGTCATTCAGGTTCTGGTCGCACTGGCCGACGCGATGGGTGCGGTACTCTCGCGGCAAGACCTTTTGGACATTTGCTGGGAAGGGCGGATCGTTGGCGACGATGCGATCAATCGCGCCGTGGCCGAAGTGCGCAAAATCCTCGCCGCCACTGGTGCTGGCTTCGAAATCGAAACTGTAACGCGGGTCGGGTATCGAATCTGTGGCATAGATTGGGGGAGCCAGCCTGTCGCCAATGCCGCAGTGCAAGGCAAAGGCATTAGCCGACGAAGTCTGATTGTGGGTAGCATTGCTGCAACGGCGCTGGCTGGAGGTGGAGGCGCGGCGCTCTTTTATCGTAATCGGCAGGAGGAAATCGACGAACTGATCGAACGCGGTCGCGTACTTCGGTCTTCAGGCATACCCGATGGTCAAGAACAGGCCGAGGCTGTATTTAAGCAGGCCATTGCTCTCGATCCACAAAGAGCCGACGCTTGGGGGTGGCTTGCCGTCGTATTGTCAGATCCGGTTGCGGAACGTGAAGCTGCGCAACGTGCGCTGTCGCTCGACTCGAGGGAGCCGAACGCCCGTGTCCTAATCGCATACCAACGACTGGATCTGGACAATTGGACGGTGTGGGAAGATGCCTTGCTCGGCATACTGAAAGACGCGCCGACAAACGCCGTCGCTCTGGATCACCTTACGCTCTTCTATCAGGGCATGGGACGTTGCAAAGATTCGTTGCTGACCAACGAGCGTGTAATCAAGGTAGAGCCGTTCGAGCCATCGCACCAGGCCCGCCGGGCACTCAAGCACTGGATCTTCGGCTACATCGGAGATGCTGACAAAGTTGCCAATCGCGCCCTGGAGCTATGGCCGCATGATCCGTCGGTCTGGAATGCGCGAATGTTGATTTATGCCTGTACCAATCGTGCGCCAGCGGCGCTGGCACTGCTTGACGACAGAGCCAGTCGCCCAGCAGGCCTGAAAGCGCCAAGCATCGAGTCGTGGCGTGCCGGACTTGGAGCGATTGCACGCCGGACGCCGCAAACCATTGCGTCTGCAGTTGAGGTTTGCACCCGGACAGCTTCCCTCGCGCCTGGGCTTGCTGCCAATGCAATCATGCTGTTCTCCTATCTGGGTGAACTCGATGCCGCTTATCGTGTTGCTGAGGGCCTTTTCGAGGGGCGCGGGACAACGGTCCAGCAAATGCGGGGGGCGGGGATTCAGGACGTCTATTCAGCACCCGGTTGGGCGCGCACGCAATTCCTGTTCATTCCAGCTACGGACGCGTTCCGCAAAGACTCGCGGTTCCCGGAACTTTGCCAACGCATCGGACTTGTCGCCTACTGGCGCAAACGCGGCATCTGGCCCGATCCTTTTGTGCGCGGCGCGATTGATCCGGCCAAATTTGCCTGATTGCAGCCGCCTTCGCCGAACCATCGGCAATCCATCGGCAAAAAAGCGGCGTCCCTTCATTCACGCTTGCCACTGAATTCGCGAAACTTTCAGCGAAATTCAACAGGGAGCAAATCAATGAAGATTGTCATTCGGTCAGCCGCACTTGCGCTAGCAACCGGCATGTTCTCCACGGTTGCCCACGCATCGGAGGACGGCAACTGGTATGTCGCCGCATCCGGCACGCTCTCACTGCTTGAAAATTCCCACACGATGATTGTCAATCTGCCAATCCCCGGCGGGTTTGTCGAGACGGACAATGACATGAACACAGGCGGCGGGGCGCAAGTTGCGATAGGTCGGCGCATTGGCAATGCACGGGTCGAGGTCGAAGGCGGTTACGCCGACAACAAATCGAAGCACTACACCGCGATTGTGCCGCCAACCGGCGACATTGCCTCCGAAGGTGGGCACAAGGCATGGCGCGCGATGGCCAATACCTACTACGATTTCGGCAGCGGTGATTTCCGCCCTTATGTCGGCGGCGGCATCGGTTACGCCAATATCAAGGCTCGATTTTTCGCCGCACGCGCCCCGTTCCCTAACGAAACGCCGATCCTGATCATCAACGATCACAAAGATGAGTTCGCGTATCAGGCGATGGCAGGTGCGGCTTACCAGCTTTCGTCACGGGTCGCGCTGACCGCCCAGTACCGATGGATGAGCGCGGGCAAGGTGCATTTTCGCGATCTCTCCGGCTTCGAACACATCCGAGAACACAAGGGTTCGAACATCGATATCGGTATCCGGTTCGGCTTTTGACCGACGCAATTCCGGATTCAGGAGGGTGAAATGCAGCGTTCAATAGCTGGCAAAATTTTCCCGTTGGCAGTCACGACTCTGTTCCTTTCTGCCTGTGGTGGCGGAGGTGCGGGCGGGATCGCTTCGATACCACCTCCACCGGCTTCGCCACCATCGCCAACCGCCGGCTCGACTCCCCCACCGATACCGTCTGGGCCAATCGGCTTGCAGAGTGCTAAGCCGTTCAAGACTTACAGCGTTCGAACCGGCGGATGGGGATTTATAAGCGCTGAGGTGGATGCTGTCCGCATTTCCTATTCGGCTGCCGATGGGCAATACACCGTGAGCCTGCCGGACTATCAAGAAGGGACGCTCTTGCCCAGGGGCGCGGGGAGCGGCTCATTTGATTCGGGCGGCTGGGTCAATCTCAGGAGCACCATCAGTGATGTGACAGTCGGAAGCGGTTCGGAAAAACAGCTGGTGACTGTGACACTCGATTGGCCTGAATCGTCGCCATACACGTACACAAGCTTCGGTAGCTGGTCCGGCCCACTCCCCATGGGACACAACAACGGCGTCTTTGCCTATGGAATTCCCACAGCTGTCTCGGACATCCCAGTGACTGGTGAAGCAAATTACACTGGAGAAATCCGAGGCCTCACAAACGGAGAACCCACAGTCGGCGGTGCAATCGGTCCGGTGCTTGACGTGTTCGGATCGGTTGCACTCTCGTTCGATTTTGCAGCGGGGACGTTGAGTGGAGAGATGAAGCCCCAAATTGCGCCAGTCTGGGATGTTGTGCCCCTGGGTATCTACACCTTCCGCGACACTGTCTACGCGCCCGGGAGCTTGAACTTCTCAGGAGCGTTTCTTGTGCCTGGGTCCAGCGCGGATTCGTATTTTTCAGGTAGTTTCACCGGACCGCAGGGAGCCGAACTCATGGCAAATTGGCTCGCGCCATTCCAGGATCCAACAACTGGAGGTTGGGGCACGATGAGCGGGGTATGGGTGGCCAGGAAGGGCGATTGAGGCTCTGTCTCCCGGCAGATCTCATTGCGAATGCGGATCAGGCGACGGGGGAGCAACCAACCAAATCGTCGGGGTCGAAGTAATCCAAAGGAGGTTCATATGGCTAGTTCGCTAATCGTCAGGGGGATGCTTGCAGCGTCCACGATGATTTCGCTGTCGGCTTGTGGAGTGGGGGGCGGCGGTGGAATTGCTTCCGCGCCTGCGCCAGTTCCATCTTCCAACCCCTCGCCAACCCCCACACCGTCGCCAACACCGGTGCCGACAGGCCCGCTTGCCGCAACGCAAGACTTTGCGACCGTCGGGGCAGTCGTTCGGGGCTCGACCGCTCTGGACGGCAGCGATGTGGAGCTTGGTCCGCCTTCGCTGACCGAGCCGATCGGATTTCGGTACTCGGTCGAGACCAAGACCTACACGCTGTCAGCTCCCGATTTTGTGCCCGGGGCGCTCGTTCCCGACACATCGAGCGCATGGGCCGGGGACTACGACATAGCCACCGGCGCCGACACCTCGCGGCTCCAGCGGCTTCGCGTCTACCTCAATCCCGAACACCGCGACGGCAGCGGGATAACCTTGACCTACACCGGGTTCGGGGTCTGGGGCGGTGTGACGGCGGAGGGCGCGCGAACCAGCACGTCCGGTGGAATTTTCGCATTTGGCATCCCGACCGCCGCTTCTGATGTACCTGTCACCGGTTCGGCGAAATACACAGCCCATGTGGCGGGCCAGGGCATGATCGCCGGCTGGCGTGGGCCGATTGCTATCGGCGGCAAGGCCGAACTCAATTTCGATTTCAGCCGCGGTACGCTCACCGGCTTCATGGACCCGACCTTGATGGACGACTGGGGGCCGACACCGCTCGGGCACTACACTTTCGTCGATACGGTTCACGGTGTCGGTAGCCCGACATTCTCGGGCTTGCTCGCAATCGATGGAACGAACCAGCCTTCCGGCTTTCTCGGCCGCTTCACCGGCCCAGGTGCGGGCGAGCTAATGGCCAGCTGGTTCGCCCCGTTCTTCGACCCGTGGGGTGATCCAGGCGCTTGGGGAACCATGTCGGGGGTCTGGGTAGGCAAGAAGGATTGAGAGAGGGGAAATGACCATGCGTCCAGTTCCGCCTTCCGCGTGGTTACTCGCTACAGCCACCATGTTGCTTGCCGCATGCGGCGGGAGTGACGGCGGCGGGATCGCTTCCACGCCGGGGCCTGTTCCGACACCTAGCCCCACTCCAACGAGCGTGCCTGTCACCATCTTCGCCAGTCCAACGCCGCAGGAGTTTGCCTCGGTCGGCGTCAGCACCACGAGCGCGGGGGATGGCTATACGCCGGTCGATAAGGACGCCAAGCTGGCGGACGCGTCCTTCGACCCATCCTTGCAGCCGAAAATTCGCTACAACGCGGCGGGCTATTATGAATTGCAGCTTCCTGGCGCCCCTTACGATCGTCTGGTCCATTACAAGGGGCTGGTCGATCCCACGCCGGACAACAATTTCTTCCAGACAGCGTCAGCTCCGCAGAATTACGCTACCTTCATAACTCGCCGATCTACGGATTTGGGCTTCAGCTATTCTGAACTGGCGAGTTGGACCGATGCAAGCACCGGGCGCACCGGAAACGTCGCCTTCGGCACACCTACGCCTGTTCCCGCGATCCCGGTTTCAGGAACCGCGACCTATCGCGGGGTGACATCTGGGCAGGTGGATGTCACCTATTTCGACCAACTGTACGGCGGGTATTATTTCGGTGGGATCGGCGGGTACACGACACTGAATGTCGATTTTGCCCATAGCTTGCTGACCGGGACTCTGGAACTTTATGTGCCGGATGGAATGAACCCGCGTCCCGTTGGAACCTACACAACATTGCCAATCGCCTTGGCATCGGGTGCCAACTCGTTTTCTGGCCAATTCGACACTAGCCAGACCGGCTTCAACCAGTTCAACGGTTTGTTCACCGGGCCATCGGCGCAAGAAGCCATCGGTTCCTGGGCTTTGCCTTTGATGATCGATGGTCAACTCCATCAGGCTATCGGCGCATGGATTGCGAAACGGGAAAATTGAGCCCGGCTCGCGGCTGCAGACTGGGAATATCCACCTCTCATAGCGTCAAACGCGTCTGTGACAGGCTGGTCATTTTTTGCTTTGCGTTCACCTCGGTCGCTGCGGCCTTGTCGCATTCCGCTCCAGCGCGCGCGTCCGAAACTGGCAACGAAGTTCAGCATGCCATCAAACTGGATGCGGGTCAGCTTCTCGCCTTGGCCATGCGAGCGCAGGAAAATGGTGATGCTGTTACCGCCGAAGCGGCGTATCGCGCGCTCTTTGCCGACCCTTCGGTCGAGATGCGCAGTGAGGCGCGATTCCGTCTCGCGAACCTGCTTGTGAAACAAGATCGCCTCAGCGAAGCTGCGATCCTGCTGCGCGCGATCCTGGACGAGCAGCCTCAGGCCCAAAGAGTGCGGCTCGAACTCGCTCACGTGCTCGACCAATTGGGCGATGACGCAGGTGCACGCCGCGCACTTCGAGAGGCACAAGCCGGAGGATTACCGCCCGACGTGGCGCGCATTGTCGATCGCTATTCGGCTGCGCTACGTGCTCAAAAGCCGCTCGGTGCGAGTATCGACATTGCCCTGGCTCCGGACAGCAACATTAACCGCGCGACCCGATCGAGCACACTTGGAACAGTTCTGGGTGACTTTATTCTCGATGATGACGCAAAGCAACGCTCGGGTTTTGGATTGGCTTTGCGAGGTCAGGCATATGCACGGCTCCCTCTCAACAAAACGGTCAATCTGTTCGGCCGCGTCTCCGGGTCCGCCGACCTCTATCGCGATTCGGAATTCAATGACATCGCGTTTGCCCCAACGCTCGGTCCGGAGTTGCGCAGCGGTGCAGATCGTATATCGCTTGAAGCCGGTGGGCTGTGGCACTTGTTTGGCGGAAAAACCTATTCCAGCGCTGCAACACTTGGCCTGAATTACTTCCATCCGCTTGGACGAAAGGCACAGATGCGTGGTGCGGCAGCGGTGGCATTTGTGAACAACCGCTTCAACTCGTTGCAGGATGGACGGACCTACTCTGTTTCGCTGGGCTACGAGCGTGCCTTGTCGAGCCGCGCGGGGGCAGGCGTCACACTTTCAGTGGACAGGCAAGCGCTGCGTGATCCCGCATACTCCACTTGGGCGGGACAAGCCGCACTATTTGCCTACCGCGAGACTGGCCCCGTCACCTTGGTTGCCACGGCGAACTATGGTCGGCTTTGGGCCGACGAAAGGCTTCTGCTTTTTCCTGAAGCGCGATCCGACCGGCCATATCGAGCGAGTCTGGGTGCAACATTTCGCAATTTTCGTATCGGGACATTCGCTCCGTTCATCCGCGCAACGTACGAACGAAACCGAAGTACTGTGGAAATATACGATTACCGCAAGGTACGCACGGAAATGGGGGTAACAAGGGCGTTCTGATAGAGCCAATTTCAAAGCAAAGTCTTATCGGGTGGAGGCGAAACGGCACACATCGGTCCTCTTCCTCCTTGAGGTTGTAGTTCCACCGTTCCGGATGGCCATCTGCTGCAAATGCACCGAACTTCCATTCGGTTATCTTCGTCGTAAAGCTATCCATCAAACGCCGGATGGGCTACAAAACACACGTGAAACCAAGGCCTTTGCCATCAGAAATTGGGCGAGGAAGTTGTCGGCTCGTTTGTCGTATCGTGTAGCCAAGCCTCTGGCGTGTTTGAGCTTTCCAAAGAAGCGTTCGATCAGACTGCGATAGCGGTTGAGGAATCTGCTGAAGGCGAAGCTCTTTGTGCGATTACGCCTGGCAGGGATGTTGGCAAAGCCGCCCTGTGCTTCGATTGCAGCGCGAATAGCGTCGCTGTCGTAGGCCTTGTCAGCGAGGAAGGTGCTGCCTTTTGGTACGGCGTCGAGCAGTTCTTCGGCCTCACGGCAATCACTGGCCAGGCCTTCGGACAAATGCAGATGGATCGGCAGGCCTCGGCCATCGACCAGCGCGTGGATCTTGGTTGTCAGCCCTCCCCGGGCCTCACTGCTCGCCATGCCCCCGGCATGGCTGCGCCCCTCACTCCCATGCAGCGATTTGGGTCCCCCTTTTTGGGGTCGCACCGTGCTGGTGGACCCGGATCGAAGTGCTGTCGATCAACACCAGTTCGCCGTCGAAGGCCTGCGACACCGCCGCCAGCGGCCGGTCCCACACACCGGCCCGGCGCCAGCGCACGAAGCGATTGTAGCAGGTGGTGTGGGGGCTATAGCGCTCAGGAATGTCCGCCCAGGGACTGCCGGTGCGGAACCGCCAGAGTATCCCATTGATCACCCGCCGATCATCCACACGAGGCCCCCCGCGCGGCTTGTTGGGAAGCAGCGGTTCGATCACCACCCACTCAAAATCTGTCAATTCAAATCACGACGTGTCATCCAAGGCTCCTTCGCAAGCCTTGAATCAACACTCACCACAGCGCGCAAGTCAGTTTATGAGTTTACCGCCTAGGTCGACTGTGCATGACTTCGTGAAAGCCACGGTAACAGAGCTTCACTGTGAAGGATCATCCCTACGGGGAAATTCCTTAATTGAAGCACTGATATTGAGGTTTCTCATATCAAGAAATCCCTCGCTAGCTTGCTGGTGGGGGATTTTCTATTTTGGTTGACGAATCGTCCGTTCTCGCCAGACGATTCCGCGTCTGTGGAAGTCCAACTGCAGCAAATTGTTCCCGGGATAAGATTGGGGACCAGATTTCAGGGATGAATTTCAACGCACTGATTATCAATGTTTAATATTGATCAATTCTGATCCCTTCACCTGCTCCAGCTTACCGGGATCGCTCCGGAGAGCATTGGCTTAAGGCGCCGCCAGACGATAGCCCACGGCAGGTTCATTGACGATCAGCTTCGGCCGCGCGGAGTTTCGTTCCAGCTTTTGCCGAAGGGATCGAATTGCAACGCGCAGGTAGTCGACGTGCTGCTGCTGCGCGGGTCCCCAGACAGTTCGCAGCAGATGGGCATGGGTCAGAACCTGCCCGGCATGCTTTGCGAGCTCCGCAAGCACCGCGTATTCCTTGGGCGTCAAATGCACCGTGACGCCGTCCCGGTGAACCGAGCGGTAGTAGAGATCGATCGTTACCGGTCCGATTTCGAGCGGCGCTTGATCCGATTCAGGGCTGAGGTCCAGCAGGTTGTCGATATAGCGATCGAGCTTGCTGGCCTCGCTTCCCACAATCGAGACCTGTTCCTTGTCCGCTTCACCTTGCCGCTTCAGTGCGCGGGCGGCTGCGATGATTGCGGTCAGGCGCGGCTTGATATCCTCTCCGATCGAGGCAAGCAGCGCCGAGCGAAGCCTGTCCCGCTCCCGAAGCGTTACCATCTCCCTGGCTTCACGGTCGAGCCGGGCCCTCTCGAGAGCGAGTGCGACCTGGTCGAGAAGGTTCGAGAAAAGGGGGAACTGGTCCTCGCCGAGAGGCGGCATCCCGTCCTCGCGTGCGAGCCCGACCGCGGCGGTCACCGATTGCTCCACTGCGACGGCGTGGAACTGCCAATCGGCAAGGTTGACGCGTTTGACCCCGCGCCCGGTCGGTTCACCTGTGCTCAAGGTCAGGGCAGCCGCGGCAAAGTCGCTGGGCGCAAGCAGCTGGCCGATTGGCGCGCCTGCCACAAGCCGAGGGTCATCCTGGCCCGTCACGAGTACCGCGTGGCAGCCGAAGAGCTGATGCAATTCGTGAACCGCGACCCTGGCAATATCCTGTTCGCTGCCACAGGACAGGAGCCGCCGCGCCAGACCTGCTATAGTCGCGTTTCGCCCGGCATGCGCCGCCGCATCGAGCTCCCGTTCCCGCAGCATTCCGACGAGTCGGCTGGTGACGAGCACCACGAGCAAGAGCACGACAACCGTCACCAGGTCCGCTGGGCGGTCGATCAGGAATGTATGATACGGCGCTGTGAAGAAGAAATTATAGGCCAGCGTGGAGGCGATTGCCGCGAGTAGCGCGGGCCAGAGCCCGCAGTAGATTGCCGCCATGAGCACGGGCGGGATGAACAGGAGCACGACCGGCTCACCTCCCCAGCGCGCTGCGATCTGGAGCCCAATTACGGTGGCGGCGGCGACCATGAGCAATGCGCTCGCGTATCGTCCAAGGTGGCTCAGTGCCGTGGGCCGATGCTGATCGGCGCTTGTCGTTTGCGGTTTCATTCGGACAAAATGCTCCCAAGCATGTGCTTAGTGGGTCCTGACCCTACGTCGAGAGGGTTCCGCACAATCCTGTCGTCGCCGAGCGTGGCGCTTCAAAAATCCACATGGAATCTTTATGCGCATTCGCGCCACAGCGGGACAATGACAGCTATCAACAGCACGGCGCAAGCCGTCGAGGCCGCGCCGGCGTCCCCTGGACCCAAGGAACGGTTGCCGGTGCTCATGCTCGGCGCGATCGGTGTCGTTTACGGCGATATCGGCACCTCTCCGCTCTACACGATGAAGGAAAGCTTCATCGGTCCGCATCCCATGGCGGTCGATCAGCTGCATATCTTCGGGGTGCTCTCGCTGATCTTCTGGTCGCTGATGCTGATCGTGACGATAAAGTACGTCGTTGTCGCCATGCGCGCCGATAACAAGGGCGAAGGCGGTACTTTTGCATTGCTCTCGCTGATCTCGCGCAATCTCCAGGGCAAGCGCTGGACCCCGGCGCTGGTCATGCTGGGTGTGCTCGCCACCTGCCTGTTTTACGGCGACGCGATGATCACCCCGGCAATTTCGGTCCTCTCGGCGGTTGAGGGCCTGACTGTGGCAGAGGCGCGGCTGGCGCCGCTGGTCATACCGATCTCGATCGGCATCCTCGTCGGTCTGTTTTTCGTGCAATCGCGCGGTACTGCGCGCGTTGGGGCAGTGTTCGGTCCGATCGTGCTCATCTACATGGCGGTGCTCGCCACGCTCGGGATCAGCAATATCCTGATCCATCCCGAGGTGCTCGGCGCGCTCAATCCGCTGTGGGGAGTGCGCTTCTTCGCCGCAAACCCGGCCACCGCGTTCCTGGCGATGGGGTCGGTGTTCCTCGCCGTGACCGGCGCCGAGACGCTCTATGCTGACATGGGCCATTTCGGCCACAAGGCGGTGGCCTTCTCGTGGCTCAGCGTGGCCTACCCGTGCCTCATGCTCAACTACATGGGCCAGGGGGCGTTGTTACTGGAAGACCCCTCCACAGTGCGCAATCCGTTCTATCTGATGGCGCCGGACTGGGCGCGTCTGCCGCTGGTGTTCATCGCAACCGCCGCGACGATCATAGCCAGCCAGGCGGTAATCTCGGGTGCCTTCTCGGTCACTCACCAGGCGATTCAACTCGGCTACCTGCCGCGCCTGCGCACGCTCCACACCAGCGAGAAGGCGGCGGGACAGATCTATATCCCGTCGGTCAACTGGGGCCTGCTCGTAATGGTCATCGCCCTCGTGCTCGGTTTTCGTGAATCGACCAATCTGGCATCGGCCTACGGCATCGCGGTGACCGGCACGATGCTGATCACGACGATCATGCTGGCCTTCCTGGTGTTCCAGGTGTGGCGCTGGAACCGCTGGCTGGCGGCAGGGGCGATCGGGCTGTTCCTGGTCGTCGACGCGACGTACTTCGCATCGAACATCACCAAGATACCCGACGGCGGGTGGTTCCCGTTGGTCATGGCCGCGGTGCTGTTCACGGTGCTGACCACATGGGCCACCGGTCGCAAGCTGATGCGCGCGAGCCTCGATGAGACCGCTCTGCCGCTACCGGTGTTCATCAAGTCGGCCTCTGCCGCGGCGCACCGCGTTCGCGGCACCGCGGTGTTCCTGTCGGCGTCGGCCGACAGCATCCCCTCGGCCTTGCTGCACAATCTCAAGCACAACCATGTGCTGCACGACCGAGTCCTGATCCTCACGATCATGGTTGAGGAGGTCCCCTATGTCGACGGGGAGAATCGTCTGGAAGTCCATGAGGCCGGGAACGGTTTCTACCGCATTATCCTGCACTATGGCTTCATGGATGAGATTGACATTCCGCGCGATCTTGCCGCGATCATGTCGATCGGCGAACCGTTCAACATGATGACCACCAGCTTCTTCCTCGGCCGGCAGAAGCTGATTGCTTCGCGGGCACGACCGGGAATGGCGCTCTGGCGTGAACAGCTCTTTGCGTGGATGTCGAAGAGTTCCGAAAGCGCGATGGAGTTCTTCAAGCTACCAACCAACCGCGTCATCGAGCTCGGCAGCCAGCTTCATATCTAGCGCCTGATGACGTCGGGGTCAGTCCCCGGAGGTCGTACTTCAGCCTTTCACGACCGCCATATTGTCGATCAGCCTTGTCCCGCCGATCCGCGCGGCGACCAGCAGGCGCGCGGGGGCCACGCCCAGTTCGTCGAGCCGTTGGAGTGTGCACGCGTCGGCCAGTTCGGCATAATCGATGCTGTCGAAACCGCCGCCCAGGATCTCGTCCTCCAGCGCCGCCAGCGTGCGGGTGACGTTCTGCCCGTCCTCGATCCGCGCGATCGCTTCCTGCATCGCCAGCGGCAGCACCGCTGCGGCCTCGCGCTGCGCGGGCGAGAGATAACGGTTGCGGCTCGACAGCGCGAGCCCGTCAGCCTCGCGCACGATCGGCACGCCGATGATCGCGTCGGCATGCGGGCGAACCAGATCGAGATCGCGCGCCATGGTGCGGATCACCGCCAGCTGCTGAAAATCCTTCTCGCCGAAGAACGCCATGTCGGGCTGAACCTGATTGAACAGCTTGAGCACCACCGTTGCCACTCCGTCAAAGTGGCCGGGGCGGCTGGCCCCGCAGAAATCCTCACTCACCCCGCTCACGCTGACCTTGGCGGAAAAGCCGGGCGGGTACATCTCGGCCAGATCGGGCGCCCACAGCAGCGCCGCGCCCTCTGCCTCCAGCATTGCGGAATCTTCGGCAAGCTGGCGCGGATAGCGCTCGAGATCCTCGTTGGGGCCGAATTGTGTGGGGTTGACGAAGATCGACACCGCCACATGATCGCAGGCGGCGCGGGCCGCGCGCACCAGTGCCAGATGCCCTTCGTGGAGCGCGCCCATGGTCGGCACCAGCGCGATCGTTCCGCCCTGCCGCAGCACCTGCGTTTCCGCACGCAGATCGGCCAGGGTAGAGACAGTCTTCATCGGGAACCTCGATCAAACGAATGGGGGCGTGGAAAGCCCGTGCAATCCACGCCCCATACTTGTTCGAAATGATGAAAGCTACTTCGCTTGCGGAGCAGCCTCCGACGCATTCTCCGGCAAGCCGCCAAGCTGGGTGACGAGCTGCGTATAGGCATCGAGATAGGCGAGCACGATGATCTGGCCGATCGCGGTATTCTCGTAGCTGCCGAGACCGCCCGCGACACCGCCGCCGCCGCCGAACAGGCCGCCGCCCGCGGCCCAGCCCAGGTCCTTCTTCTGCGCATAGCCTTCGGTCAGCGCCTCCTCCACGGTGGTGCGCGCGTTGACGATCGACAGCGTCACGTTGGCTTCGCCCTTCTTGACCTTGATGCCGCCGAGAGCAGCGCCCGCCGTGCGCCCGAACAGGCCGCCGACCACACCGCCGAGCGCGCCGCCGCCGCCGCCCGAGTTGCTGTTGGTGCTGACGATATCGGGCTGGAGGAAGTAATCCGCCGCCTTGACCTGCCCGCCGCCGATGTTCGATCCTTCCTGCAACTCGCCCTGTTCGGCCAGCGCGCGTTCCATCGCGCGGTTCTGCATGGAGCGCCCGCGATTGACCAGCGTGAAGCAGCCCGAACGCTGGACGAATACGCGCAGGATCGCCTCGGGGCTGCCAAGGCTCAGCTCGCGCCACCACTGGTTTTCAGGCTCGACGATCGCCACCGTGCCCAGATTCTTGGTGCAGCGCGGGATTTCCGCTTGCCCCTGCTCCTGCGCCTTGCGGCCCGAAGAGCTGCCCTGCGCCAGCGCGGATGGCAGGGCGAGCGTGGTCGATAGCAGCGCGGCAATCACTGCGTATTTGAAAGTCTTCATGTCCGGAAATCCCCTGTGCAAACAGATTGCCGGGGGTGAACTCCTGTCCCGTCCCCCGATCCTGCGACCCGAACGGGCGGCATAGTATCAAAGCGCGGCAAAGGGGCAAGCCTCCGATTGCGCGAGTGAAAAGCCTGCCAGTCACGCCGGCCGGTGCCGGCCGGGGGCGATTGCGAAAGGGCTTGCTTCGCGGCATAGGCGGTCTTGTCGCCGCGCCGATGATCGGCGGCATGATCACCGCGCCGCTGCTGTCTATGTTCGTGCTTCCCGCCGCCTATATGCTGATGCTGCGCCGCCGCCGGGCCGGGCGGACCGATTGATCCGCGCGGCTCGAATCCGCTCTATCCCACCACCCCGGCGCTGGCGAGCACCGCCAGCGTCAGGAGATCGGGCGCCAGCGCGGTCATCGGGGCGATCTGCACCGGCTTCTGCATTCCGATCAGCATCGGCCCTATCGTGGTCGCACCGCCCAGTTCGCGGAGCAGCTTGGCCGAAAGATTGGCCGATTGCAGGCCCGGCATGATCAGCACGTTGGCCGGCGCGGACAGGCGGCTGAAGGGATAGAGTTCCATCACCATGGGATTGAGCGCGGCATCGGGCGCCATCTCGCCTTCGTACTCGAAGCCGGGATCCTCCGCATCGAGGATCGAGACCGCCCCGCGAATGCTGTCGAGCCAGCGACCCGAAGGATTGCCGAAGGTCGAATAGGACAGGAAGGCCACACGCGGTTCATGCCCCATGCGCCGCGCCACGGCCGCCGTTTCGCGTGCGATATGCGCGAGCTCGGATGCATCGGGCCGTTCGTTGATCGTGGTGTCGGCAAGAAAGGTGGTGTGGTTCTTGCCCACCATCATGTGCACGCCGAAGGGCAGGGCGCCCGGCTTGGGATCGAGCACCAGGTTCACCTCGCGTGCCGTCTGGGCGAAGGTGCGCGTCAGGCCCGAAATCATCGCGTCGCCCACACCCAGCGCCACCAGCAGGGCGGCAAAGACGTTGCGTTCCTGGTTGACCATGCGGCTGACATCGCGTTCGGTGTGGCCGCGGCGTTGCAGGCGTTTGTAGAGATATTCGTTCATCGCCGGGACGTGCTCGGAAACCGCCGAGTTTTCGATCACGAAGCTGCCCGGATCGTCCACCCCCAGCTCGATCAGCTTCTCGCGAACCTTTTCGGTCCGCCCTACCAGAATCGGAGTGCCATAGCCGAAATCGCGCAGCTGGATCGCCGCGCGCAGCGCAACCTCCTCCTCGGCCTCGGCGAACACGACCCGCTTGGGGTGCGCGCGGGCATCCTCATAGGCGCGGGTCAACGCCCCGGTGGTGGGATTGAGCCTGGCCTTGAGCGCATGGCGATAGGCATCGAAGTCCTCGATCGGGGCCAACGCCACGCCCGAATCCATCGCCGCCTTGGCCACAGCGGAGGAAACCACCTCCATCAACCTGGGGTCGAACGGCGCGGGGATGATGTAATCCTCGCCGAACTGGTGCTTCTGGCCATACGCCGCCGCCACTTCCTCGGGCACGCGTTCACGCGCCAGCTGGGCGATGGCATGCGCGGCGGCGATCTTCATTTCCTCGTTGATCGCGGTCGCCTGGACATCGAGCGCACCGCGGAAGATGAAGGGGAAGCCCAGCACATTGTTGACCTGGTTGGGAAAGTCCGACCGGCCGGTGGCGACGATCGCATCGGGGCGCACCGCCTTGGCCTCGTCGGGCATGATTTCAGGAGTCGGATTGGCCATGGCGAAGATGATCGGCTTGGCAGCCATCTTCTCGATCCATTCGGGCTTGAGCGCACCCGCCGCCGACAGGCCGAGAAAGATGTCCGCGCCCTCCAGCGCCTCCTCCAGGCTGCGCGCCTCGGTCGGCACGGCGTGCGCGCTCTTCCATTGGTCGACGTCGGCCCGGCCGGGATAGATCGGCCCCGAGCGGTCGCAGACGATCACGTTGTCATGACGGATGCCCATCGCCTTGGCCAGGGCCGCGCAGGCCAGCGCCGCTGCACCCGCCCCGTTCACCACCATGCGGCAGTCCTCGAGCCTGCGCCCGGTGACATGGCAGGCATTGATCAGTCCGGCTGCGGAAATGATCGCGGTGCCGTGCTGGTCATCGTGCATCACCGGGATCTTCATCCGTTCGCGCAGGGCCTGCTCGATGATGAAGCATTCGGGCGCCTTGATGTCCTCCAGGTTGATGCCGCCGAAGGTCGGTTCCATCAATGCCACTGCATCGATGAAGGCCTGCGGGTCTTCGGTGTCGAGCTCGATGTCGATCGAATCCACGTCGGCGAAGCGCTTGAACAGAACCGCCTTACCCTCCATCACCGGCTTGGCCGCGAGTGCACCCAGATTTCCCATCCCCAGGATCGCGGTGCCGTTGGTGATCACCGCGACGAGGTTCGAGCGCGCGGTATAGCGTGCCGCCATCCGCGGGTCCGCCGCGATCGCTTCGACCGGGGCGGCAACGCCGGGGGAATAGGCTAGGCTGAGATCGCGCTGTGTCGCCATCGGCTTGGAGGCGACGATCTCGATCTTCCCGGGGCGAATCGTCTCGTGATAGAACAGCGCTTCGCGCGTGGTGAATGTGACTTTGGACTCGGTCACCCATTCCTCCTTGCTTTTCCAAGCGCCTCTAACCGAGCGAGGCCGCAAGCGATAGGGGAAAGGCGCAGGCACAGGCATTCCGAATCGCACCCGGCGAGGTTAGGCCAGCAGCGTGACTGCCAAAACCACCCCGATGATGGAGCAATATCTTGCGCTCAAGCGCGAGGCGGACGGGTGCCTGCTGTTCTATCGCATGGGAGACTTTTTCGAGCTGTTCTTCGACGATGCGCGCCGGGCATCGGCGATACTCGACATCGCGCTGACCAGCCGGGGCGAACACGGCGGCGAGCCCATACCCATGTGCGGGGTGCCGGTGCATGCGTCGGAAGGCTATCTGGCGCGCCTGATCAAGGCGGGCTGCCGCGTCGCGATTGCCGAGCAGGTCGAAACACCGGAAGCGGCGCGGAAACGCGGCGGGGCGAAGGCGCTGGTCCGGCGCAATATCGTCCGGTTCGTCACTGCCGGCACCCTGACCGAGGAGGCGCTGCTCGAACCGCGCAGAACCAATTTGCTTGCCGCCATTGCCGAAGTGCGCGGGGTGATCGGCATCGCCGGCTGCGACATATCGACCGGTGCGATGGTGCTGGAGGAATGCTCGCCCGAACTGCTCGGCGCGGCACTGGCGCGGCTTGGCGCGGCGGAGGTCGTGACGCCCGAAGGGTGGGAGGGCGAACCGGCCGAACGGGTGGAGCGGCCGCGGGGTGAATTTTCCAGCGATGCCGGGGCGGAGCGGCTGCGGGCGATACACGGCGTGGCAACGCTCGACGGTTTCGGCGATTTTTCGCGCGCGATGCTGGCGGCGGCAGGCGGACTGATCGCCTATCTCGAGCACGCCGGGCGCGGCAAATTGCCATTGTTGCTGCCGCCTGAGCTGCGCTCGGGCAACCAATGCATGCTGATGGATGAGGCGACCCGAAGCAGTCTCGAAATCCTCGCCTCGCAAACGGGCGGGCGCGAAAACAGCCTGATCGCTGCCGTGGACCGCTGCGTCACCGGCGCCGGTGCGAGGTTGCTTGCCGAAGACCTGTCCTCTCCGCTGCTCGATGCGGCGGCGATCGGCGAACGGTTGGGCCTCGTTGCTCGGCTGCATGCCGACCCGATCGAACGCGCGCGGCTGCGCGATGCCATGCGCGCAATCCCCGATCTGGCGCGGGCGCTGGGACGGATCGTGGCTGGGCGCGGCACGCCGCGCGATCTGGGCCAGATTCGCGACGGGCTGGCCGCAGCGCGGGCCATGCGCGAGCATCTTACCTCTCTGCCCGATCGCCCGGCGCTGCTCGACAGGCTGCTCCCGCACCTGGCCGGGCACGGCGCGCTGGTCGATCTGCTGCAGCGCGCGCTGGTTGACGCGCCGCCCACCGAAAGGGCGAACGGCGGTTATATCGCGCCGGGATATGATGCGGCCCTGGACGAACTGCGCCGGACATCGGGCAATGCCCGCCGCGCCATTGCCGCCATGGAAGCGCGATACCGCGAAGAAACCGGCATTTCCGCGCTCAAGATCAGGCACAACGGGGTGCTCGGCTATTTCGTCGAGGTTCCCGCGCGCCACGCCGACGCGCTGATGGCGGCGGACAGCGGCTTTGCCCATCGCCAGACCATGGCAGGCGCGGTGCGGTTCAATTCGCTCGCGCTGCATGAAGAGGCAAGCCGGATCGCCGAAGCGGGCGGCCATGCGCTGGCCGCAGAGGAAGCGCATTTCGAGGATCTGGCGGCGCAGGTTTGCGCGGCGGGCGAAGCGATTGCGGCAACCGCAGCCGCGTTGGCGCGAATCGATGTGAGCCTGGCCAATGCCGAGCGTGCGGCCGAAGGCGGCTGGTGCCGTCCCGAGATCGATTCATCGCTGGTTCTCGAAATCAGCGGCGGGCGCCACCCTGTAGTCGAAGCGGCGCTGGCCAATGCGGGTGAGCGCTTCATCGCCAACGACTGCACGCTGGCACACGAAAACCGCCTGTGGCTGATCGGCGGCCCCAACATGGGCGGCAAGTCGACCTTCCTGCGCCAGAACGCGCTGATCGTGCTGCTGGCGCAGGCGGGTTGCTATGTGCCGGCGGAAAGCGCGCGCATCGGGCTGGTCGACCGGCTGTTCAGCCGGGTCGGCGCATCGGACAACCTCGCGCGCGGACGCTCGACCTTCATGGTCGAAATGGTCGAAACCGCCGCTATCCTGTCGCAGGCGAGCGAGCGCAGCTTCGTCATCCTCGACGAGGTCGGTCGCGGCACCTCGACTTACGACGGAATGGCGCTGGCCTGGGCAGTGGTGGAGGACGTGCATTCGCGGATCGGCTGCCGCTGCCTGTTCGCGACGCATTATCATGAACTCGCACGGCTGGCCGAAAGCTGCGAGGCGCTGTCGCTGCATCATGTGCGCGCGCGTGAATGGCAGGGCGATCTGATCCTGCTGCACGAGCTGGCGAGCGGACCGGCCGATCGTAGCTATGGCCTGGCAGTGGCGAAACTGGCGGGGGTGCCGCAGCCGGTGGTCAGACGCGCGCGGCAAGTGCTCGACCGGCTGGAAAAGTCCCGCCTTGAAACCGGCGGGCTTGCCGCGGGATTGGGCGAATTGCCGCTGTTCGCGGCGGCCAGTCACCCGGTCGAGGAGCAGGCAGACGGGTTCACGGAGCGGCTGCTGACCATCGATCTCGACTCGATTACGCCGCGCGATGCGCTTGATTTACTGTATGATCTGGCGCGCGAGGCCAAATCTACCAAAAGTTAACGCACACGCCGGTAAAATCGCCGCGATGCGTGGTTTCATGTTCCGGAATGCCAAAGGCGCGCTGTTCTTCGCGGTGGCCACCATGCTGGGCGCGGCGATGCTGATCGGCTCGGAAGATAATGAGGGCGCGCTGATCCGGACTGCCGAAGAACTGGAGCGCCAGAAGGCGCAGGCCGAAGAGGCAGGTTCGGGCAGCCGGGACTTGCCGCCCGCGCAGGGCTTTGCCCCAACCGACGAGGCGCAGCTCGAATTCTCGAGTGACGAGGATCTGGTGGATCAGGCGCAGGGGTTCGATCCCTCGCCCGATATCGAGCCGCCGCTGGTGCCCGCCCAGCCGCAGGTCGAGCTGGTCGAAAGCAGCGCCGAGATCGTATACAACTAGCCCGCGACTAGCGCGTCGGTACCGGCGCCTCACCCGAATAATCGTAGAACCCGCGCCCGGCCTTACGGCCAAGCCAGCCTGCCTCGACATATTTCACCAGCAACGGCGCAGGCCGGTATTTGCTGTCACCGGTGGTGGCATAGAGCACCTTGATGATCTCGAAACAGGTGTCGAGCCCGACGAAATCGGCAAGCTCGAGCGGCCCCATCGGGTGATTGAGGCCCAGGCGGCAACCCTTGTCGATATCCGCGATGCTGGCGGTGCCCTGCCCCAGCACGAACACCGCTTCGTTGATCATCGGCAGCAAGATGCGGTTGACGACGAAACCGGGTTCGTCCTGGCTCAGTACCACCTGTTTGCCCAGCCCTTCGGCGAAGGCGGTGATCCGGTCGGTCGTTGACTTGCTGGTGGCAAGGCCGGGAATGACCTCGATCAGCCCCATCACCGGGACAGGGTTGAAGAAATGGAGCCCGATGAAGCGCGCCGGATCGGGCGAATAATTGGCCATGCGCGTGATCGGAATCGAACTGGTATTGCTGGCCATGATCGCATCGGCCGCCAACACCTTGCCCGCATGCTCGAAGATCGCCCGCTTGATCTCCTCGCGCTCGGTCGCCGCTTCGATGATCAGTGCGGCATCGATCATGGGGGCATAATCGCCCACAGGGGTGATCCGCGCCAGGATCGCCTCGGCATCGGCGATTTCCATCTTGCCGCGCCCCACCAGCTTGTCCAGCGCCTTGTCGATAGCAGCAATGCCCGCCTCGGCGCGCGCCAGATCGACATCGGACAGCAGTACCTTGATGCCGTGCTGCGCGACCGTCTGGGCGATGCCCGCGCCCATCTGCCCCGCACCGATAACCGCGACCGTCTGCATCGTTCCAATCCTTCGCACTTGCAGCAAAGGCGGCTGGTTAGCCGGGCAGGGGCGCGGGGTCTAGCGGTTTTGGCCGGGAACCCACCTGACGTCATCCGCCCCCTTGGCGTTGAGCAGGCGGGCGAGCACGAAGAGGTAATCCGACAGGCGGTTGATATAGGCGAGCGCCGAAGGATTGACCGGCTCATGCTGTGCCAGCGCAGTCATGGCACGCTCCGCCGCGCGTGTGCTCGCCCTTGCAACATGCGTGCGAGCCGCCGCCTCGCTGCCGCCGGGCAGGACAAAGCTCGTCAGCGGCTCCAGCACTTTAGTGGCCGCATCGATCGCCCGCTCCAGCCATTCGACCTGCGAGGGAACCACGCGCAGCACCATTTCCGAAGGCGCGAAGTCGCCGTCATGCGCCGGGGTGGCGAGGTCCGCTCCGAGATCGAACAGATCGTTCTGGACGCGCATCATCGCTGCGGCATGCTCACCGCCATCGAGCGCGGCAGCGGCGAGGCCGATCGCGCTGTTGGCTTCGTCGATCTTGCCAACCGCCTCGATCCGCAGGCCATGCTTGGCCGTGCGCGAGCCATCGACGAGGCCGGTGGTGCCGTCATCGCCGGTGCGGGTATAGATCCGGTTGAGCCTGACCATCGGGAAAGGCCGCGCCTACTGGCTGATCGCGAGGATCACGGCCACCACGGCAATCGCCAGCGCCTGGTATTTGATCCGTGCGATCATCGCCCGGTTCTGCGCCAGCTGCAACTCGGCAACATTGTCCGCATCGCCGCTTTCCAGATCGACCCTGGCGGTCTTGAGAAAGGCGATGATCCCGCGGATCAGCGAGAACAGGGTCAACGCCATAAGAATGACGAGAATAGGAACGAGAACGTAATTCATGATGCCAATCTAGTCTTTCCCAAGCGAAATGCCAGCGGGAAGCACCCCGGCGCGCAGGTTGGCGGCAAGCGCACGGCCATCGGCCCCGCGCCGCCGTAAATCGGCGAGCGAGGCGCTGCCGCGCCGCTTGGCGAGCTTGTGCCCGCTGACATCGAGCAGCAGGGCATGGTGGTGCCAGTGCGGCACAGGCAGGCCGAGCAGCGCCTGGAGCAGGCGGTGGATATGGCTGGCGGCGAAAAGGTCTGCCCCGCGCGTCACCAGCGTCACCCCGTCCACCGCATCGTCCATGGTCGCGGCGAGGTGATAGCTGGCCGGTTCGTCCCTGCGCATCAGCACCACATCACCGAGCAGCTGCGGCTGCGCTACCTGCCGCCCGGCGAGATCGTCCTGCCATTCGAGCGTTCCGGTGCGCGCGAGCGCCGCCGCCACATCGAGCCGCCATGATACCTGAACGCCGTCGTCGATCGCCCGGCCCTTGCAGGTGCCGGGATAGATCGGCCCTTCCGGCCCCATGCGGGGCTTGGCCGCGAGGATATCGCTGCGCGAACATTGGCATGGATAGAGCAGCTCCATGGCGCGCAGGCGCTCTGCCGCTTCCGCATAGGAGGCCAGCCGCGCCGATTGCGGCGGCACTTCCTCCCATTCGAGCCCCAGCCAGGCGAGGTCTTCGCGGAATTCCTGCGCTAGCGCGCTGCGGCTGCGGGCGCCGTCGATATCCTCGATCCGCAACAGGAACTTGCCATCGCGCGACTGCGCCAGGTCATACGCTGTAATCGCCGAAAAGGCATGGCCCAGATGCAGCGAGCCGTTGGGGCTGGGGGCGAAGCGGGTGACGGTCATGGGTTGCAGCCTTGCCACAGTTCGCGCGAAATGCAGACATTGCTTGTGGATTGCGCCCCTGTAACGGACTTGACGCCGATTCGTGCAAATGCTTGCCTGTGTTGCATCAGCGAGGAGGCCAATGCGTGTTCAGGGCCGAACTGATCGAGAAGGTCGCGCGTTTCAGGTACGCGCAGGATGATCCGGCAAGCAACTTGTCGGCTTGCCCTTCGCTCGTGCTCAACGCCGATTACACCCCGCTGTCGTATTATCCGCTCAGCCTGTGGCCGTGGCAGACCGCGATCAAGGCGGTGTTCCTCGACCGGGTGGATATCGTCGCCAGCTATGAGCGCGAGGTGCATTCGCCCAGCCTCGACATGAAGATTCCCAGCGTGATCGCGTTGAGGCAATATGTGAAGCACAGCGAATTTCCCGCCTTCACCCGGTTCAACCTGTTCCTGCGCGACCGGTTCCAGTGCCAGTACTGCGGCAGCGGCAGCCATCTGACGTTCGATCATGTCATCCCCCGGCGGCTGGGCGGGCGCACGACATGGGAAAACATCGTCAGCGCCTGCGCGCCGTGCAACATGAAGAAGGGCGGGCGCACCCCGGGCCAGGCGCATATGCATCTGGCGGAAAGGCCGATCCGCCCGACCAGCTGGCAATTGCAGCAGCAGGGTCGGCTGTTCCCACCCAACTATCTGCATGAAACCTGGCGCGACTGGCTCTATTGGGACATCGAACTGGAGGAGTAGCGAACATCTCGCTCCGTCATTGCGAGCCGAAGGCGAAGCAATCCATGGCCTAACCGTTCATTTCGAAGAACAGGTCGCGCCGCTCTGCCATCTCGCCTCCCCATGAGGCGCTAACCCGGATCGACGGGCGGCACCATGGATTGCTTCGTCACTCCGTTCCTCGCAATGACGAAGATGTGCGATGCCGTGAACAAAATCCTCGTCATTGCGAGGGCCCCGGACTCGCTCCGGGGAACGAAGCAATCCATGGTCTAACCGCTGAGTTCAAAGAACAGGTCGCGCCACTCGGGATTTGACGCTCCGATTAGAGCAATCTTCCTTGCCCGCGACCCACTCTTGATCTGTTTCTCGCTTGCAATCGCATGTTCCATGGTCGCATGCAGTTCGAACCAGACAAGGCGCTTGCACCCGTGTCGTCGCGTAAAGCCTGCTATCAAGCCCTCGCGATGCTCCCATACGCGGCGCGGCAAATCGGAAGTCACGCCGCAATATATCGTGCCGCCCTTGTGGTTAGCCATCAGATAGACGGCTGGCTGAAAGTTCGGGCGTCTCGCCATGGATTGCTTCGCTCCGCTCGCAATGACGAATTAGGTGACCGCCGCGCGCTGCATGAACTCCTCGCGCTGCCACTCCCCGCTTTCGAGCACCTCGGCCAGATGCCGCGCGGCCTCTGCCATATCTTCAAAGCGCAGATAGGCAGGCGCAAAGCCCAGCCGCAGAATGTCGGGATCGCGGAAATCGCCGATCACGCCGCGCGCGATCAGCGCCTGACAGATCGCATAGGCCTGCGCATGGCGGAACGAGAGCTGGCTACCGCGCTGGGCGGGGTCGGCGGGGCTGACCAATTCAACACGTCCGCTCGTCCTGAGCTTGTCGAAGGACGTTAGCCCGTTCTGCGCTCGCCCTTCGACAGGCTCAGGGTGAGCGGTGAGTGAGATACCGTTGACCGCCAGGCATTCGAGGAAGAATTCCGAAAGCGCCTGCGACTTGGCGTAGAGCCGCTGGGCGCCGATCTCGGCGATCAGGTCCACCCCCACTTCGAGCGCGGCGAGCCCGAGGATCGGCGAGGTGCCGCATTGCAGCCGGTCGATGCCCGGCGCGGGCGCGTAATCATCGGCAAAGGCGAAGGGCGCAGCATGCCCGAACCAGCCCGTCAGCGGTTGGTGCAGCGCGCCGTGGTGTCGCTCGGCGGCAAAGGCATAGGCCGGCGCGCCCGGGCCGCCGTTGAGATATTTGTAGCCGCAGCCGACCGCAAAATCCGCCCCGCAGGCGTTCAAGTCGACCGGCAGCGCGCCGCCCGAATGCGACAGGTCCCACAGCACCAGCGCGCCCGCCTGATGCGCCGCGCGGGTCAGCGCCGCCATGTCGAACACTTCGCCGGTCTTGTAATGCACATGCGTGAGCAGCAGCAGCGCGACATCGCCGTCCAGCGCCTCGAGCAAATGCTCGCGCCCGGCCAGCCGCCGTGTCGCCAGCCCCTGCCTCTCGAGCCCGGCGATCATGTAGAGATCGGTCGGGAAATTGCCCGGTTCGCTGAGGATCACTTTCCTTCCGGGCCGCATGTCGAGCGCGGCGGCGATCAGCTTGAACAGGTTGACGCTGGTGCTGTCAGCGGCGACGACTTCGTGCGGCTGTGCCCCGATCAAGGGTGCGATCTTGCCGCCCACGCGCCGCGCCGAGCCGATCCAGTCGGCGCCATTCCAGCTGCGGATCAGCCCCTCGCCCCATTCACCGCGGATCACCTGTTCCAGCCGCGCGGGCGTTGCCTTGGGCAGTGCGCCCAGCGAGTTGCCGTCGAGATAGATCACGCCTTCGGGCAGCTGAAACCGGGCGCGATATTCGCCCAGCGGATCGGCAGCATCGAGTTCGCGCGCGCGCACCAGCATCGCGTCAACCATCGCCCAGCTCCCGCAGCACCGCGCGCACCGGCGAGGCATCGCCGCCTGCGATCCTGAGCGGCAGCGCGATCAGCTCGTATCGCCCCGGCAGAACATCGTCGAGCACCAGCCCTTCGAGCACGCGCATGTCGGCCGCGAGCACCGCCTTGTGCGCGTCCATGGTTTTCGAATCCTGGGGATCGAGCGAAGGCCCGTCCATGCCCACCAGGATTACGCCTGCTTCGGCGAGCGCGCGGATGGTCGCGGGCGCAATGGCCGAGTGCCGGGGCTGCCATTCCTCGTGCGGAAATCGGTCATAGGTGCGAAAGAGCACGCGCCGCACGCCCGCCAGATCGGGGATATGCTCAGGCTCGACCAGCGCGCCGCAGCCGCGCGCATCGACCACCAGGCATTCGCCCAGATAAGGCTCGAGATCGACCGACGCGATATCGGGCGATGCCGCATCGTAATGGAGCGGGGCGTCGGCATGCGCGCCCGAGTGGGTCGAAAGCGTGATCGCCGAGACATTGACCGGCGAACCTTGCCCGATCTGCCATGTGTCCGCCTGCGCGAAAGGAGTATCCCCCGGCCACACCGGCAGGCCGGGGCGCAGCACCTGCGAAATGTCGCGGATGCGCCGGGCAGCTTGCCCCCCTGGCATCAGATCGCGGTCCGCACGCTGAGTAGCTCGGGGAAGAAGGCGCTTTTCAGCACGCCTGCGAGATAGGGGACGCCCGGAGTGCCGCCTGTGCCGGTCTTGAATCCAATGATCCGCTCGACCGTCTTGAGGTGGCCGAAACGCCAGCGCTGGAAATGGTATTCGAGATCGACCAGCTTTTCGGCCAGCTCGTAAAGATCCCAGTGGTCGTTCGGCGCGCGGTATATTTCCGCCCAGGCCTGCTCGACGCTGATCGAATGGCCATAGGGTGCCGTCAGGTCGCGCTCCGTCACCGCCGGTTCGATCGCAAATCCGCGCCTGTGGAGCAGCCGGATCGCCTCGTCATAAATGCCGGGCCTTGCCGCCTCCTCGCGCAGCATAAGGGCAATTTCAGGCGTGCAGTCGTGCAGCGCGATCATGTCCGGATTGCGCCCGCCAAGAATGAATTCCATCATCCGGTATTGCCACGACTGGAACCCGCTGGACCGCCCAAGATGTGGGCGGATGGTTGAATAATCGTGCGGGGTCATGGTGCTGAGCACGTCCCAGCTCTGGATCAGCTGGCCCTGTGCGCGCGCCACGCGGGACAGCATCTTGAAGGCGGGGCGCAGATCGTCGGCGGCAATATGCGCGCGCGCCTCGGCCAGTTCGTGCAGACACAGCTTGAGCCACAGCTCGCTCGCCTGATGGACGATGATGAACAGCATTTCGTCATGCGCATTCGATGCCGGATGCTGCGCCGAGAGAATGCGATCGAGGTCGAGATAGCTCGAATAGGTGACGTCCTTGCCCATGCGCCCGCCCTAGCGCGGCGCGGTCGCAATTGAAACTACCCCTCGATCACGCGGGTGGAGGGATGGTGCCGATCGAGGTGCCGCTTGATGATCCTGAGGTTTCGGGTGTTGGACCGGAACAGCAGGTCCGCCGCGTCGCCGACCAGCGGAATTGCCCCGATCGCGGTGTCGAACAGCAGATTGCCCGCCATTCGCCACCGCTTCCACCGGGGCATGTCGAGATTGCGCGCCTCCCACAAGGCATAGGTTCCCATCAATGCGGTCACGATATCGCCCAGAACGGGAATAAGGCCGACGATCGCATCGAGCCCGACCGGATAATTGATGCCCGGGATGCGGAAGCTGCGTTCAAGCAGCATTTCCATCGCCTCGACCCGTTGCCGGACAGAGTGCGGATCGGAACCGGTTGGGAGGACGAAGCCATTGCTGCCGGGGCGCTGCGGGTTGGGCACGAACTCTCCCTTCAGGCTCTAGTTTGGCATCTCTGACAGCGGGAACAAGGGGTGGAGCCCCCACTGATTTTCGGCGAACCCGGTTACACTGCTGCGCACCAGCGACCAGCGGATCGGCGCACCGAAGGAAATGAACGCATTGGCATCCTGCAATTCGAGCGTGGCCTGGGCCAGCAAGGCGGCCTTCTGGTCCGGGCTGGCCGCAGTCAGCGACTGTTCGACCAGGGCATCGGCCTTGGGCGAACAGGGACCCGTGCGGATCGTGCAATTGAACTGGTTAAGGAACCACCGCGGCGAGGCGTAGCGGGCGACGCTGTCATACAGATCGAGGTCGGCCCCTCTGCCCGGCTCCACCTGCCGTGCGGTCACGCCAATCGTTGCGAAGTCCTGGGCAATTCTGCGGAACAGCAGATTGCTGCCCGGCCCCTGGGGCATGCCGATCGACACTTCGGCGCTGCCGCCGTTGCCGGCCTTCCATGCGGCGATGCGTCTGCGCGCTTCCGCCCTGCGCTGCTCGATCGGCGCGCTGGCCCAGCGTAGCCGGGCCGGCTCCACGGCGCCCCACATCGAACGCGGGACCACCTCCGGCGAGGCCTGCCAGCCGCCGATGTTGAACGCCTGTATCAAGGCCGATCGATCGATCGCCATGGCCAGCGCCTCGCGCAGCGGCGCCTGTGCCAGCAGCCCTTCCTCGTTCCGCACCGCCAGGCCCAGCAGACCCAGCGCTGCATCTATCCGGATAGTGCCGCGCGACAGCGGACCCGTATCGGCATGGGGCAGGTCGCTGACCCTGCCGTTCAGCACCAGGTCGACTTCGCCCGAAGCGAATGCCTCCACCGCTTGGGGCGCCGACAGGGCGTGGACCCTGATCTTGCGGGTCGTCTCCTCCCAATTTGCGAGCGCGGGAAGGCCGCGCATATCGGGGGGCAGTGCGGTGAGCACGATGATGTCACCACCGTCTTCGTGCGCGCCCTGCATCGGGCCGAAACCCCTGCCATCGCGGACAAATCCCATTTCGGGCTGGGCGAGCAGGCGCAGAAAATCGGGCATCGGGCCGGTCAGTTTGATCTCGATGACCTTGCCGGTCATGGCGCGGACATCGTTGATCTTGGCCAGGTCCAGGCCCAGCGCCGTGCCATCGAGGCGCCGCAGGTTGTCGAGCAGCATGCGGCGCACCTGGCCCGCAGTGATCTCGTCGCCGTTCGGCCACTGCGAATTGCGCAGCCGGAAAATGTAGCTCAGGCCATCGTCGGTCACGATCCATCTTTCGGCCAGCGCCGGCACGATCTGGCCCGAAGCGTCCATCGCCACCAGCCCTTCGTCGGTCGCCGCCCGCAGGTGCTGCGCGGCAGGCGACAGCCGCACCCCCCGGCTGGACAGGCTCTCGCCGCTGCCGATAATCGCCACGTCCACGGGCCCGCCCCCGTTCGAGGAGCCACAGCCCGCCAGCGCCAGGCAGATCAGGAAGGGACAGATCAGGAAGGAGAGGCAGAATCGCATCGCCACATGCGCTTAGCAGCATGTGCGCCCCGGGTCAGCGTCGATTGTCAGTGAAGCGGGGCACCCGCCGGTGCCAGCGATGTTACGCGAAGTCCGCAAGGCCCGATTGCGGGTCGATTTCCTCGTCGAAGGCAACGCCGAACCGGTCATCCTGAACCCAGGCCACCGACCCGGCGATGGCGCCGATTGGCCCAAGATTGACGGTGAGCCGCGTCCCGCAGGCCACTTTCACCCCGCCTTCGCCCATCAGCCCTGTCCGCGAAAGATTGCGCACCTTGACGCGGTAATGCGAAGGGTCCTGTTCCAGCTGGAGATCGGCCAGTTGAAACGACGAGGAGCGATCCTGCTGGCGTCTTTCGACCTGAACCATGCCAATTCCCGTTACCTGCTATACGCCGACATGAACCGGCATGCGCCCGAGCCGCCGAACGACACCGATCGTAACGCGGCAATGGCTAAGGAAGCATTAACCGAATTGTTCGCACCGGACCTGCCGCAGCTCCGCGCATCGAGCTCTAATCGTCGCGCGAGATCTTTTCCTGCCGCTCGTGCGCTTCCTGCGCCTCGACCGTCATGGTCGCGACAGGCCGCGCGATCAGCCGCTTGATCCCGATCGGATCGCCGGTGACCTCGCAATAGCCGTACTCGCCCTCGTCGATACGGCGCAGAGCGGAATCGATCTTGGCGATCAGCTTGCGCTGGCGATCGCGGGTGCGCAGTTCGATGCTCCAGTCGGTTTCGCTGGAGGCCCGGTCGTTGAGATCGGGTTCGCGGATCGGGCCGTTCTGCAGCGATTGCAGCGTCTGATCGGCCGCGTTGTGGATCGAGCGCTTCCATTCGAGCAGCAGCATGCGGAAATAGTTCCGTTGCCGCTCGCTCATGTATGCTTCGTCGTCACTCGGAACATAGTCCGCCTCAAGCTTGCGCTTGGCTTTTTCAAGGATATCGATTTCGTCCGATGTAGCCGCGGCCATGCAGTCCTCATCACCCAAAAATGTTGCCACGAGACCGCAAATCCCCTGCTGCCCCGGACTTTTCCGTAAGCGATCGGTGGCTCGTCTGGCGCGCCTATAGGCGGGGCGGCAGGGCCGCACAAGGCGGTTTTGCCCACTGCCCCCAATAAGCTTTGGCAGTAAACTCTGGAAGTTGATCACTGGTGAACACGGCGGACGTCGGTCAAAGAAATTTGCCCGACCGTTAACCATTTGTTGACCATGTTCCGGTGAAAACCGTCATGCGGGCAGGCAGATTCCGGCCCGGCAAGGCAAAGGGGGAACGGTGATGGAATTGACAGGGATCGAGGGCGACTTAGCCACGATTGTGTCGTGCCGCGAGGCCGATGTGCTGCTTGCGAGTTGCCTCGCCGCAGCGGCCCAGGGCGAAGTTTCGGCGTACTTCGATCTCGGCGTGGCGTTCTCGACGGGAAATCACGGGGCGTGGTGCGATCTGATCGAGGCGCACAAATGGTTCAATCTGGCGGCGGCCAAAGGACACGACGAAGCGGCATTCTGCCGGGCGGATATCTCCGAAGAAATGACCGCGCGCGAAATCGCCGAGGCGCAGCGCCGCGCTCGCCAGTGGTTGATCGAAGAGCGCCGCAAGGCCGCCTAGACCTTGTTCGATTTTGATTGGATCAAAATCCGGGTCTAGTTTCTTGTTTTACCGTGATTCCCGAGCCGTGAAATGTTCCATTTCACTCGGAATCACTCTAAATTCTCCTGAAAGGCGTCCTTTCGCCAAGATAATTCTGGTCTTGTGCCACTCCCATGCGCTCGCGTTCCAGATAATCGGCAACGGCGGCGCGAAAGCCGGGATCGGCGATCCAGTGCGCTGACCATGTTGTGACCGGTTCATAGCCCCGTGCGAGTTTGTGAGTGCCCTGCGCGCCCGCCTCAACCCGGTTGAGGCCGCGCTCAATCGCCACCTCGATCGCCTGATAATAACACAATTCGAAATGCAGGAAGCGCCTCTCCAGCGTGCACCCCCAATAGCGCCCGTAGAGCGCCTCAGCGCCCGCAAAGTTGAGCGCCCCGGCAATCGGGTGACCATCCATCATCGCCAGAATCAACACGATCTTTTCGCCCATGCGTGCACCCATCAGGGTGAAGGCATCGCGGGTGAGATAGGGGGTGCCCCATTTGCGCGCGCCGGTGTCCTGGTAGAACTCCCAGAACACATCCCAGTGCTCGGCGCGGATTTCATCGCCGCTCAGCCGAACGATCTCGATCCCGCGCTGTGCCTCCTCGCGTTCCTTGCGGATCGCCTTGCGCTTGCGCGAGGACAGCGCGCCGAGGAAATCGCCGAAATCCGCATAGCCGCGGTTTTGCCAATGGAACTGGATGTCGCTGCGCATCAGCCATCCCGCGTCCTCGAACATCGCGGTCTGCGCGGGTTCGATGAAAGTGGCATGGGCCGATGAGAGCCCGCTGTGCTGGCACACGCTTTGCGCCGCCTCGATCAGATGCGGGGCCAGGCTGGTATCGCGCAGCAGCAGGCGCGGGCCATTGGCAGGCGTAAAGGGAACCGCAATCTGAAGCTTGGGGTAATAGCGCCCTCCCGCCCGCTGCCAGGCATCTGCCCAGGCATGGTCGAACACATATTCACCCTGGCTGTGCCCCTTGGCATAACTGGGCATGGCGGCAACGAGCCGATCCTGATCGTCGGTGATGATGATCGGCGCAGGCTGCCAGCCGGTTCCCTCGCCCACACTGCCCGAATCTTCGAGCGCGGTGAGAAATTCATGGGCAACGAAGGGATTGCCGCTGCCGTTCAGCGCATTCCAGGCCTCGCGCTCGATCGACCCGACCGAAGCGGCAATGCTGACCGTCAGCGCGCCGGTGCTCATGCCAGACCGGCTCCCTCGGCGATCAGCGCATCGGCATGGGCCAGCGCGCGATCGCGCAACTCGGGTGAATTGACCGTCCATGTCAGCAGCGGATAGCCCGCGCGCCGCAGCCCCTGGGTGAAAGCATTGGGCAAGGCCAGGATGTGGTAGGCCAGAAACTGCGGCCGGGCGATCCACAGCGCCGCGTATCGCTGCCAGGCGCGCCGGGTGTGGCCGTGCTCGTCCTCGCGCATCACCAGCCCGCAAGGTGTTTGCGGCGAGTTGCGGCGGAACCAGCGCGCCACGCGCGGATCGAAGCTCATCACGGCGCAGGGGCCTGAATATCCGCGCAGGCCATCGGCGGCGAGCTTGCAACTGCGCGCTACATCGTAACCGGCTTTCGACTTGATCTCGATCAGCAGCGGGACGCGCCCGGCGACGAGTTCGAGCAATTTGGCAAGCGTCGCAGGATGTTCATCGCTGCCGGCATAGGTGAGTTGCTGCAACTCATCCTTGGTCCGGCTCTCGGTCTCGCCCTCCTCGCCCGTCAGCCGCGCAAGGTCCCAATCGTGGAACACCATCGGGTAATCGTCACGGCTGCGCTGGATATCGCATTCGATGCCAAGCCCTGCCGCTATCGCCAGCCGTGCGCCTTCAAGCGAGTTTTCCGGCACAAGCCCGTCACCTCTGGCCCCATGGAGCCCGCGGTGCGCATAGGTCCAGCGCGTCAGCCAATCGGGCGCGGGCCGGTCAAGCCGCGGAAACCGCAAGGATCGCATCCACCTCTACCGCCGCGCCCAATGGCAGCGCGGGCACCCCCACCGCCGCGCGCGCGTGGCGCCCTTTATCGCCGAACACCTCGACCATCAGGTCGGATGCGCCGTTGGCCACCTTCGGCTGATCGGTAAAATCCGCCGCCGAGTTGACGAAGGCGCCCAGCTTGACGACACGCTCGACCCTCTCGAGCGATCCCAGAGCCGCCTTCACCTGCGCCAGGATCATCAATCCGCAGGCGCGCGCCGCCGCCATGCCTTCCTCGGTCGAGACATCCTCGCCCAGCCGGCCCGTGACCAGCGTTCCATCGACGAAAGGCAGCTGGCCCGAAACATGGGCGAATCCACCCGCAACCACCACCGGGACATAGCTTGCCACCGGCGCAGCGGGCTGCGGCAAGGTGATCCCCAGTTCCTCTAGGCGTGTTTCGATATTCATCGCGGTCCATTCTCCAGTTCTTCGAGCAGCCATGGCAAGGCTTCGCTCCATTGGTCGATCCGCGCATGCGCATGCCCGGCCTCGTGCGCGCATTCGATATGCGGGGCCAGCATCGGTTCACCGCACATATGAAGCCTGCTGGTCAGCGGCGCCGCCTGCGCGGCGGATTCGTGATGCTGCGGCAGATCGTCGATGAACAGGCTGTGCGATGGCGCATATTCCTCGATGATGGACCTGATCGCCGGGCCCTTGGGCCCCTGATTGGTGAATACCCGCGATGTGATACCATGATCTGCCAGCTGCCTTGCGCGATTGTCACGCCGCTCGTCGGCAAGATTGGTCAGGATTACCACATCGGCTGCTTCGGCCAGCCGGTTGATGCCCGCGACGGCCCCCGCAATCGGCATCTGTCGGTCCATCTGCGTATCGAAAAACCTGCCGAGGAAGTGCCAGACTTCCTTTGGCTCGAGCAGCTCGGCGCTGGATTCCCAGCGCATGGCATTGCCGAAATTGTTGCCGACCATTTCGAAGCGCACGCCTTCGCCTTCCTCCAGCCACTGCTTGAAGGGTACGATCATGTGCAGCAGCACCTCGTCACAGTCGCAGATGATCAGTGGACGGCTCATCGGCGCAGGTGCTCCATCGCGGCGATCAGATCTTCGGGCGTTACCGTCAGCGCCTCGGCCGCGCGTATCAGATCGGGCTCATGATTGGCGAGAAATTCGAGCACGGCCACATGCGTCGAACTTTCCCCCAATGCGCCGCGCAGCATGGCCGGTTCGAGCCCGGTCAGCGCGAGCAGGCGCTGCGCCCGCTCATCGTCCTCGAGAATCCAGGCGAGCGCTGCCAGCGCCAGTGCATCGGGCGCATGGCCGGGCATTACGGGGGAAGATGGTCCGGGCGGAATTGTCTGGTGCCTTTCAGCGAATGTATTACTCTCCTGGCAAAGGAGCACACAAGTTAAGTGGCAAAGAGAATCATGGTTGTCGAGGACAACGATCTCAACCGGAAGCTGTTTTGCGATGTCTTGCGCACGCAGGGCTATGAGGTGGAGCCCGTGGCCGATGGCGAAGTTGCGCTCGATGCCGCGCGCAGGCTGCAACCGCACCTCATCATCATGGATATCCAGCTGCCCCGGATTTCCGGCGTCGATCTGATCGAGCAGGCCAAGCGGGATATTGCGCTCGCTGCCATACCGGTGCTGGCCGTCACCGCCTTTGCCGGCAAGGGTGACGAGGAAAGGATCAGGGCGGCGGGCGCGGCAGGCTATCTCGCCAAGCCGGTATCGATCATGCCGTTCATGAATGCGGTCAAGGAACTGCTGCCCGCCTGAACGGCGGGCCGGGCGGGGCGTGCCCGAAACCAATCCGCTTGCCTTTTTCGCTCCGTAATCGCATGGGCAATCGCGAGCTTAATCGCAGCGCAGTCGCATCGCGCAAGCCGCAGGAAAGAAGAGAACGCCTTCATGGACCGTGCCGACGTTGACGCTGTGATCCATTCGCTGGTCGAACCCTTCAACAAGAAGGGCGTCGAGATCAGCGGCGCAACCACCTTCGCCAACGACCTTGAATTCGACAGTCTTACGGTGATGGATTTCGTGGCCGCGATCGAAGATGAATTCGACATCATCATCAGCATGAACCAGCAGGCCGAGATCGAGAATTTCGGCCAGCTTGTCGATGCGGTGACCAAGCTTCAGGATCAATAGGAACCGCCAGACCATGAGCGAAGGCACGAGCCCGGCGGGCGATCTCTTTTCCAAGTTCGACGATATCATCGCATTGCGCCGGAACCTGCTCGCGAGCGGGGTCGAGGATCCGTACAATCTGGTGATGGAAAAGGTCCTCTCGCCCACGCGCGCGATCTGCAACGGGCGCGACACCATCCTGCTCGGCACCTACAATTACATGGGCATGACCTTCGATCCCGATGTGATCGAAGCGGGCAAGCAGGCGCTCGAGCAGTTCGGCGCGGGCACAACCGGCAGCCGCGTGCTCAATGGAACGTATCAGGGTCACAAGGAAGTCGAGGAAGCGCTCAAGGAATTTTACGCCATGGACCATGCCATGGTGTTTTCGACCGGGTATCAGGCCAACCTCGGGATCATCTCGACCATCGCGGGCAAGGGCGATTACATCGTGCTCGATATCGACAGCCATGCCTCGATCTGGGATGGCTGCGCGCTTGGCAATGCCGAAGTCGTGCCGTTCAAGCACAACGATATCGAGGCGATGGAAAAGCGCCTGCGTCGCATTCCCGAAGGCGCGGGCAAGCTGGTGGTGCTCGAAGGCGTCTATTCGATGCTGGGCGATGTCGCCCCGCTCAAGGAAATGGTCGCGATTGCCAAAAAGCATGGCGCGATGGTGCTGGTCGACGAGGCGCATTCGATGGGCTTCATCGGCGAGCACGGGCGCGGCGTGGCCGAGGCGCAGGGCGCGATCGACGACGTCGATTTCATCATCGGCACTTTTTCCAAGAGCGTGGGGACGGTGGGCGGCTTCTGCGTATCGAACCATCCCAAGTTCGAGATCATGCGGCTGGTGTGCCGCCCCTATGTCTTCACCGCGTCGCTGCCGCCCAGCGTGGTTGCCACCGCGGCGACCTCGATCCGCAAGCTGATGCACGGCTCCAACAAGCGCGCGCATCTGTGGGAGAATTCGAAGGACCTGCACGCGGGGCTCAAGGCGCTCGGCTTCACTCTCGGCACCAGCGAGCCGCAAAGCGCGATCATCGCGGTGATCATGCCCGATCTGGAACGCGGCGCCGCCATGTGGGAGGCGCTGATTCACGAAGGGCTCTACGTCAACCTCGCCCGTCCGCCGGCAACCCCCGCGAACATGACCTTGCTGCGCTGCTCGCTCTGCGCCGAACACAGTGCGGAGGAAGTCCAGACGATCCTCGGCATGTTCGAGCGCGCCGGCAAGGCGGTGGGGATCATCTGACCCATGGGGCGGACGGCGCTTTCCCTTTGCAGCATGGCATTGGGTTTGGCGCGCCCCGCGATCGCGGCAGTCGGCGATGAAGAGCCGGACGCTGCGCCGCATGCCGAACCTACCGCCATGGTCGTCCAGCCTTGCGGTGCCCCGGCCGAAGGCGATTGGGCCCTGGCCGAGCGCATTCTGCACAACGACTGGGCCTGGCTCTGCCGCTATGCAGAAGAGAACCGCGCAGTGCTTGCCGCCGGGAGCCCGCAGGCGGTGTTCATCGGCGATTCGATCACCGAGGGCTGGCTCCATGCCGACCCCGGTTTCTTCGCCCACGGCAATCTCGATCGCGGCATCGGCGGGCAGACGAGCCCGCAATTGCTCGTCCGTTTCTGGCAGGATGTGGTCGCGCTGCGGCCCGCCGTGGTCCACATCATGGTCGGCACCAACGATCTCGCAGGCAATACCGGCCTGACCAGTGCCCTGGCATGGCGCAGCAATATTCGCGCGATGGTGGCGATTGCCCGCGCCAATGGCATCGCAGTCGTGCTCGGATCGATCCCTCCCGCCGACCGTTTCGGGTGGCGGCCGGGCCTTGCGCCGGCGCGCCAGATCGTTGCACTCAATGGCTGGCTGAAGTCCTATGCCGAAGAAAGCGGGTTGGCCTATGCCGATTATCATTCGGCACTGGCAGATGCGGGTGGCGGGCTTCCCCCCGCACTGTCGGATGACGGGGTCCACCTCAATCCCGCTGGCTATGCGCTGATGCGGCCGATCGCCGAACGGGCGTTGGCTGCCGCGATGCGGCAACAGGGGCAGGCGGGGGATCGCTGATCTGCCGGCAGGGCAACCGCCCCCGGCTCCGTCCACTCAGCCCATATCCGCCAGCGTTGCCTGCGCGCATTTATCGCTGGTGTTCCCGCTGTCGCCGGAAACCATGCCGATCAGCACAAAGCCGCCGATTACGGCGATGATGAAGCCCAGCGTGACCAGGCCGAGGAATCTGTCGATGAAGGCCTTGATCGGCGCGCCGAACACGCGAAACAGAATGCCCACGATCATGAAGCTGATCGTGCGCGAAATCAGGCTGGCAAGCGCGAAGGTGGCCAGATTCATGCCGATGAAACCCGCCGTGATCGTGAGCAGCTTGAACGGAATCGGCGTCGCCCCCTTGGCGACGAAGATCCAGAATCCCGTCTCGCGCAGATAGCAGGCGGCCACCGGGAAACTGTCGGTCAGCCCCAACCAGGCGAGCAGGCGTTCGCCCACCGTGTCGTATAGCCCCCAGCCGATCGAATAGCCGAGGAAGCCCCCCGCGACCGAGGCAAACGTCGCGATCAATGCAAAACGCACCGCCTTTTTCGGCTCGGCCAGGCACATCAGGCCCAGCAGCGGGTGCGGGGGAATCGGAAAAAAGCTCGCCTCGACGAATGCGAACAGCGCCAGCCACCATTCGGCATGCGGATGCGCCGCCTTTTCCATCGTCCAGGTGTAAAGGCGGCGAAGCATGGGAATACCTTGGATTGTGGGCGCTTGCTGCGGTCTAAGCGAGCCGGACTCGCGAAGCAAGAGATCAACAAATTAACCTATATGGCACATTATACTTGACATCGTAACGCCATTTGGTTAGAGAAACGGAACATCGCGATAAACCGATTCGAACCGGGCGGCCCTGCACCACGCAGCGCTGCCCGTCGGCGTTTCGGCGGATCGCCGGACCCCTGCTCTCGCACTGGATCGCACCATGGCACAATCGATCGACTCCGAAAGCATCGTGCAGCGGCTAAGCTGGGAAGGCGCGTTTCTTTCCGCGCTCGGCCAACTCAAGGTCGTCAGCCGCGCAGCCGAGGCGGCCGGTATTTCGGCCGGCAGCGCCTATGCGCGCCGCCGCCGCAGCCCGGGCTTCGCCAGCGCATGGGATGAAGCGGTGGCAGGACATGGCCCCCGCAAGATTGCCCTGCGCAATCGTGCCGGAAAACCGTCGGCGGTGCACTGGAAGCGCGAGTTTCTCGACAGCCTGGCGGAAACCTCCAACGTCACCGCTTCGGCCAGGCGGGCCAATATCTCGCCGCGCGAGGCCTATCACAACCGCCGGACGGACGCGGATTTCGCCGCCAGATGGCGCGGAGCGCTGTACGAAGGCTATATCAACCTCGAGATGGAAGTGCTCGGCTACCTGCGCGATCCCGACCCTGCCAGCAAGATGCCAGAACGCAAAATGGACGTCGCCAGCGCGCTGCGCCTGCTCGCCGCCCACAAGGAGAGCGTCGCCCGCGAGGAAGCCCAGAGAGCCAATGTCAGCGCCGCCGATGTCCGCGCTTCGCTCGCCCGCAAGGTCGAGGCGCTGCGCCAGCAGGTGCTGGAAGAGCGCAAGCAGAAGCAAGGCAAATGACCGAGCTGGAATGGCCGCGCGATATCTATGACGAGGCTTCGTCCGCGAGCCTGCTGGCCTTCTACGACGGGCTCAGCCGGCAGGAGATGGATGAGCACCCGTTCGACTTCGCCAACACCGCCCATCCCGGGCAGATGGTGGCGGAGCATGGCTGGCGCACCTGGCTGATCATGGCCGGGCGTGGCTTCGGCAAGACCCGCGCCGGGGCCGAATGGGTCCGCCGCACCGCCGAAGCCGATCCTGCCGCACGCATCGCGCTGGTCGCGGCGAGCCTGGGCGAAGCCCGCAGCGTGATGGTTGAGGGGCAGAGCGGCCTGCTGGCTATCAGCCCGCCCGAGCGCCGCCCGAGCTTCGAACCGTCGCTGCGCCGGGTGCGCTACCCCAACGGCGCGGTGGCGGCGATCTATTCCGCCGCCGAGCCTGAGAGCCTGCGCGGCCCCGAACACAGCCACGCCTGGTGCGACGAACTGGCCAAATGGAGCAACGCCCATGGCCGCGCGGAGAAGGCGTGGGAGAATTTGCAGCTGGGCCTGCGGCTTGGCGAGGTGCAACAGGTCACCGTCACCACCACGCCGCGCGCGGTGCCGCTGATGCGCCGCTTGCTGGCGCAGGCGGGTAGCGGGGATTTCATCCTCACCGGCGGAGCGACCGAGGCGAACCTGGAGCACCTGCCCAAGGCCTTCGTCACGGCGATGCGCAGCCAGTTCGGCGACACCGCGCTCGGCCGGCAGGAACTCGATGGCGAGATGCTCGCAGAAGTCGCAGGCGCGCTGTGGAGCCGGGCGCTGCTGGAGCAATGCCGCTGCGTGATGGACGAGGCGGCGCTGCGCCGCGTCGTGGTCGGCGTCGATCCGCCAGCCTCAAGTGGCGGGGACGCCTGCGGGATCGTCGTCGCCGGGCTGCTGGAGGACGGCAGCGCTGCGGTGCTGGCCGATTGCTCGGTCGAGAAAGCCAGCCCCGAACGCTGGGCCCGCGCCGTCGCCGGGGCGGCGCAGGCGTGGCACGCTGACCGCGTTGTGGCCGAGGCCAACCAGGGTGGCGCGATGGTCGCCAGCGTGCTGCGCGCGGCGGATGCCGCCGGTTCTTGGGCGCTGCCGATCAAGCTGGTCCACGCCAGCCGGGGCAAGACCGCGCGGGCAGAACCGGTCGCCGCGCTCTACGAGGCCGGGCGCGTGCGCCACGCCGGAATGTTTGCGCAGCTGGAGGACCAGCTGTGCGGGCTGATGGCGGGCGGCACCTATGAAGGGCCGGGCCGTTCGCCCGACCGCGCCGATGCCCTAGTCTGGGCGCTGAGCGAACTGATGCTGGGCCGCCGCGGCGAGCCGCGTGTCCTGAATATTTGATCTGAAGAAAGGGATCTTCAATGTCCTTCCTCACCACTCTTGCTTCCGCCTTCAAGGGCGGGGGCGAAACCCGTGTGCCATTGGCGCACGGGTACGTCTCGCCCTGGGCAGTCGCCTATGAGCGCGCACGCCCTGGCCATCATTTCGACTATGACAATGCGATCAGGGACGGCTTCCTCGCCAATCCCATCGCGCAGCGAGCCGTGCGGATCGTTGCCGAAGCCGTGGGCAGCGCGCCGCTGATGCCGGTGGATGCCCGGCTGGGCGCTCTGGTCGGTGCCACCAGCGCGGGGCAATCGCTGATCGAGACGCTCGCCGCGCATCTGCTGCTGCACGGCAACGGCTATGTCCAGATCATCAAGGACGCTTCGGGTATGCCGGCCGAACTGTTCGCGCTGCGGCCCGAACGGGTCAAGGTCATTCCCGGCCAGGATGGCTGGCCTTGCGCCTACGAGTATCGCGTGGGCACCAGGGCTATCGAAATCGCGCTCGAGGACACCGACGGCTGGCCCAACGTCATCCACATCAAGGCGATGCATCCCGCCGATGACCATTACGGCGCGGGCGCGCTGGCGGCGGCGGGTCAGGCGATCGCGATCCACAATGCCGCCTCCGGCTGGAACCGCTCGCTACTCGAAAACGCCGCCCGCCCGTCGGGCGCGCTGGTCTATGAGGGGGCTGACGGATCGAGCCTGACGACCGATCAGTTCGAACGGCTCCGGGCCGAGCTTTCCAGCGCCTTTGCCGGCGAGGGCAACGCCGGGCGCCCGATGCTCCTCGACGGCGGGCTCAAATGGCAGAGCATGGCGCTGTCTCCCGCCGACATGGATTTTGCCGTGCTCAAGAGCGCGGCGGCGCGCGACATCGCGCTCGCCTTCGGGGTGCCGCCGATGCTGCTCGGCCTGCCGGGCGACAATACTTATGCCAATTACCGCGAAGCCAACAAGGCGCTGTGGCGGCTGACCTTGCTGCCCTTGGCAAGCAAGCTGCTCGCCGCGCTTCGGGAAGGCCTTGCCCCGTGGTTTCCCGATGCCCGGCTGGCGATCGACCTCGATTCGGTCACCGCGCTGTCGGAGGATCGCGAGCGATTGTGGAGCCAGATTTCCGAAGCCGATTTCCTCAGCCGCGAGGAAAAGCGCGCGCTGCTCAAACTCGATATGCCGGGAGAACGCCGATGAAACGCGAAGAATTGCTCGCCCGCCTGATGGCGCAGGCCGCCAGCGAAGGCGGCGAACTGGTAACCCTGCGCGCGATAGTGGAGGAAACCAGCGAGCTTACCGCCGACAGGGTTCTCGCCCGGCTTGGCATGTCCGACGCCAGGGCGCAGAAGGATCTGGGCGAGCTGCGCGAACTGCTGCGCGCCTGGCGCGATGCCAAGGCGAGCGCGTGGAAGGCGTTTGTGGGATGGGCGGTGCGCGCGGTGCTCGCCCTGCTCTTGATCGGCATCGCCGTGCGGCTTGGGGCAGGGGACCTCCTGCAATGACCGGCACACCGGCCCAGCCGCTTCGCTTCGCCGGGTATGCGGCGCTGTTCGGCATAGCCGATGCGGCGCGCGATACGATCCGGCCCGGCGCCTTTGCGCAAACCCTGCGCAAATCGCAGCGCCCGATCCATCTGCTCTGGCAGCATCGCGGCGATCAGGCCATCGGCGTGATCGAGACGATCGCGGAGGACGCAAGGGGCCTGCGCGTCATCGCCCGGATCGACAATCCCCGCGGACGCGCCGCGCAAATGCTGAGGCGCGGCGAGGTTTCGGGCCTCAGCTTCGGTTACCGCGCCCGTGACTACCAGCGCAGCGACCAGGGCCGGACGCTGACCGAAATCGAATTGTTCGAGGTGAGCCTCGTCACCCACCCGCTCCAGCACGGTGCACGGGTCCATTTGATTGCTTGAATACCTCAACCCCAATCCCCGACCGGCCGCCATTTTGGGCGGCCTTTTTTATGACCAGCAGAAAGGTTGAATGCCCCATGGAAACATCTGAAACCCAAACCGCCGATCAGCTCGACGCCAGCTTCGATATCGTCGCCCGTCAGGACAAGACCGAGGAAGCGGTGACCGCGCTGCGCAGCGATGTCGACGAGGTGAAGTCGCGGCTCGACAAGGTGGCGCGCGCCGCCGCCCGCCCGGCCATCGGCGGCGGTCCGGCCTCGTCATCCGCCTCGCCCGAGGTCAAGGGCTTCGTCGATGGCTATCTGCGTCATGGCCGCGAGACCGAGATCAAGTCGATCAGCGGCGCCGCGCCGGGCGACGGCGGCTATGCCGTGCCCCGCGTGATCGACGAGATGATTGCCCGCGAAATGGCCGAGATCAGTCCGATCCGTTCAATCGCGCAAGTGGTGCAGATCGGCAGCGCCGGTTATCGCAAGCTCATCAGCGTGGGCGGAACCGCATCGGGATGGGTCAGCGAGACCGCCGCCCGCCCTGAAACCGATACGCCGCAATTCGCCGAAATCGCCCCGCCGACCGGCGACCTCTATGCCAATCCGGCAGCGAGCCAGGCCATGCTCGACGATGCCGGTTTCGATCTCGAATCGTGGCTCGCCAGCGAAATCGCGATGGAATTCGCGCGCGCCGAAGGCACTGCCTTCGTCAACGGCAATGGCGTCAACCAGCCTTCCGGCTTCCTCAATGCGCCGGTTTCGACTGCGGAGGACGGCATCCGCGCGTTCGGCACGGTGCAGTATATCGGATCGGGCGATGCAACTGGGTTCGACGCGGCCCCCGATGCGCGTCTGATCGACCTCGTGCATACGATGAAGGCCGGGCACCGCCAAGGCGCGAATTTCGTGATGAATTCAGCCACCTTGGCCGAAGTGCGCAAGCTCAAGACCGCCGACGGCGCCTTCCTGTGGCAGCCCGGCCTGGTCGAGGGGCAGCCCGATCGCCTGCTAGGCTATCCGGTGATCGAGGCCGAGGACATGCCCGATATCGCAGCCGGCGGATTCCCGATCGCGTTCGGCAACTTCCGCCACGGCTATCTGATCACCGAACGCAGCGCGACCCAGATCCTGCGCGATCCCTTCACCAACAAGCCATTCGTCCACTTCTACGCCACCCGGCGTGTCGGCGGCCAGGTGCTCGACAGCGCGGCGATCAAGCTGCTCAAGATCGAGCTCTGATCGCTCTCCCCGGCGCAGTCGAGTTACCCCTTGCTCCTGCGCCGGACCAGCGCGCCCGCATCGCCGCGACAGATCCAGCATCGCGCGGCGGTGCGGGCGCCACCCCTTTCTTGAACCATCCAGGAGACCGCAATGCAGCGGGCAATCATCCAACCAGCAGATCTGTCGGGCACCGCGCTTGCCGAACTGAAACAGTGGCTGGGCATCACCCGGCCAGGCGAAGACGGCCTGCTCGAAGGCCTGCTCCATTCAAGTCTCGATGTGTGCGAAAGTTTCACCCGCCAGATGCCGATCGAGACCGGGTTCGAGGAGATCATGCCAGCCTCCGGTGCCTGGCAATGCCTTGAGACCCGCCCGGTGCGTGCAATCACCGCCGTGACCGCAATCGGCAAGGACGGCGCGCGCGCGCCATTGGCATCGGGCCAATATGAAATCGAGCTCGATGCCGCAGGGGTGGGCAGGGTGCGACTGCTCGCGCCGGTCGAGGCGCGCTTGATTGCCGTGAGTTTTGCCGCGGGCATTGCGGCGGATTGGCCGTCCATGCCCGATGGATTGCGCCACGGCGTGATCCGCGCCGCCGCGCATCTCTATCAGGACCGCGACGACGCGCAGCCGGGCGCGCCGCCATCATCGATTTCGGCACTGTGGCGTCCGTGGCGCCTGCTGCGGCTCGCCTGACCATGCTGCGTATCCGCCAAAGCGACAGCGGGTTTTATGCCCGCATCATCCGCAAGGCCGAAAGGGTCGCGCTCGCCCGCTTCGAAAGCCGCCGCCGGGCTGCCTCGGAACCGGGCGCACAGTGGAGATCGGCTGACCTCCTCTGGCCCCTTTTCAACCGGAGCTGACCACGATGGAAAATCTCTTGCGCGCCGCGCTGATCGACTGGCTGCGGAGCGATCCGCAGCTCGCATCCCTGAATGCGGTCGAGGAAGAAAGCCCGCTGACAGCGAGCGTCCCGTGGCTGGGGATCGCGGCCAGCGCCGCCGCCGACTGGGGCACGAAGGAGCGGGCGGGGCGCGAGGTGCGCATCGCCATCGAACTGGTCACGCGCGGCGATGATCCCGCCGCCGACGCCGCGCTTTCACGCTCGATAGAGCAGCGCATCCAGTCGCTACCCTCAGCGCAGCCTGAATTCGCCGTGGTCACCATCCGCTTCATCCGTTCGCGCGCCGAGCGCCGGGCCGGGAACCTGCGCGCGCTGCTGCTCGAATACCGCTTTCGCCTTCTCGCCAACCTCACGGAGTAAACCTGATGACTGCCCAAAAAGGCTCTGCCTTCCTGCTCAAGATCGGCGACGGCGCCGTCCCGCCCGCCTATGAAACCGTTGCCGGCCTCAGAACCACACAGATGTCGATCAACGGCGACACGGTGGTGGTAACGCACAAACAGTCGGGCGGATGGCGCGAATTGTTGTCGGGCGCCGGAACCCGCTCGGTATCGGTCAGTGCGGCGGGGATATTCCTGGGCAGCAACGCCGAGAATGCGGTCCGCACCAACGCGCTGGCGGGCACTATCGAGAATTACGAACTCTCGTTCGAGGATGGGGCGCGGATGCAGGGCAAGTTTCTGGTCCAGCGGCTCGATTATGCCGGGGATTTCAACGGTGAGCGCAATTACACGCTCCAGCTTGAAAGCTCGGGGCCGGTAACCGCACTATGACCCGCGCGCCCAACCCGATGAGGGGCGAAGCGGCGATCACCATTGCAGGCCGCGAATATCTGCTGCGCCCCACGTTCGAGGCGCTGGTTGCCGCCGAAGAGGAGCTTGGTTCGCTGTTCGCCATGGTCGAGCGCGCCTCGCAGGGATCGCTCGGCCTTGGCGAAATGAGCGCGCTGGTCTGGCACTGCCTGCCCGCCGCCAACCGTCCCGATCGCGCGGCGGTGGGCGACGCGGTTCTGGCCATGGGCCTTATCGAGGCGACACGGCCGCTGCGTGCAATCTTTACCCAGGTACTGAAGGGCATGGGGTGATCCGCCGCTTTTCGCAGGAACTGCCCGGGCTCCTGTCGATGGCCGCCCGGCTCCTCCAATGGAAGCCCGGCGATTTCTGGAGCGCAACGCCCGAAGAACTCGCCATGGCTCTCGCCGACCCGCAGGTCGCCCCGGCCCGGCCTATGTCCCGCCAATTCATCGAACAGCTAATGGAGCGCGAGCGCAATGGATGACGCATTTGAAGAGCTGGTTATCGATGTGCGCGCGGCCAGCGATGGCTTCGCCAGCGATCTGGCGCAGATCCGGGGCCTGATCGACACGTCGCTGGGCGACGGATTCGAACGGGCAGGCTCGATCCTCGAGCGCGGCCTGCTGACCGCGATCAGGAACGGAGGGCTGGGGTTCGAGGATCTCAAGCGCACGGCATTTCAGGCGCTCGACCAGATTGCGGCGCACGCGCTGCAGGCCGGGATCGGTTCGATTCTCGGCGGCGGCGTGGGCGGACTGGGCGGATTATTCAGCGGCGCGATCGGCGCCTTGTTCGGCCTGCCCGGCCGCGCAACCGGCGGGCCGGTTTCGCCCGGTCGCGCCTTTGTCGTGGGCGAAAGGGGCCCCGAAATCTTCGTCCCTGCCAGCGCGGGCCGTGTCGAATCCGGCTTTGGCAGCTCGGGCGGCGGCAGGGATGTGCGTGTGGCGATCCAGCTTGCCGCCCCGCGCGGCATGTCGGCCCCCGCCGCGCTCAAACGATCGTCACGCCAGTTGGCTTCGGCCGTGCGCCGCGCCTTGCAAGACGCCTGAAGGGACTGACGAACATGGCATTCTGGCTGGCAAGCGAACGGCGCGATCAGGAATCGAGTTTCATCCAGCGCTTCGATCCGCGCTTCTGGACCGTCAACTTCCCGCGTCCGGCGATGGCCTCGGTCATCACCACGGGGGCTGACAGCCTGCGGGTGGACTGCGAATTTCATCACCAGGGCGAGCTGGTGGGCCTGATCTGGGATAGCGAGGACAGGCTGGACCATCCGCTGCTCGCTTACGCCGTCAGCCGCGATTATTCGCGCACCACGCTGCACTTCCGCTGGCGCTCGGGCGGGCTGATCGCGCTCGATGCGGCCAATGGCCCAACGCTGACGATCGAGGGGCGCGATGCCGATGGCAATGCGCGCAGCTGGTTCGTGCGGCTGTGGAATTACGCCGTGGGCACGCCCACCGATGCGCAGATCACGCTGCCCTTTTCGTCGCTGGAAGGCGGCTGGTCGCTTCCCGGCGACCCGGTCCATCCGGGTGACATCGACCGGATGTTCATTTCGCTGGTGCCGCCCGGATTTGTCGGGGGAAGCACCCTGCCGCTGGCGGCGCGGGCCAATGGCTTTGCCGAGCTGACCGGGATATCAAGCGACGGCGCCAATGCCATGCTCGAAATCGGCGATGTGATCATGCCGGTCCACGGTGAGCGCATAGCCACCGCCTATGACGACCTGTTCAATCAGACACCTTCACGGCTGCTGCGCAATATCGAGGGGCTGGGTTATCGCGATGAACTGGTCCATTACGCCGGCATGAGCCACTTCATGCGGCTCGGCGATGCGGCAGCGGGTGATCTGCTCGCAGCTCGGCCTGCGCAACTGGCCGCGCCTGCCAGCCAGTGGCACCTGAGTTTCCTCAGCCAGGCGCGCGAACACGGCTTCTCGGTGATCGTCTCGCTTTCCTACGAGCTGTTCGACCAATATTGCCCTGATGGCTGGAAACAGCGCGCCCATGACGGCGAGGTGGCGCTGACCGGCTGGGTTCCGCCATCGACGCTGCTGTCGCCGTCCAGCGTGGCGGCAATGGGCTGGCTTGGCGAGGCAGCGGTCCTCTTTGCCGGTTTGCTTGAGCAGGCGCAGCATCCCGTCAGGTTCCAGATCGGCGAACCGTGGTGGTGGGTGACATCTGATCGGCAGCCCTGCATTTATGACGACGCGGCGAAGCTGGCATATGGGCTCGCATACGGGATGGAGCCGCCGACAATAACCGATCTTGCCGCTCCGCTCGACCAGCCGCAGCGCGATTACCTCGATTTCATCGGCACCGAACTGGCGCGTTCGACCTTTGCGCTGCGCGATGCCGTGCGCAGTGCCGCCAGCGGTCCGGCAGAAATCCTGCTGCTGACATTCACGCCGACGATCTTCGATCCGGCGATGCCCGAACTGCGCCGGGCCAATATGCCGCCGGGATGGGCCTACCCCGCCTTCGATCGGTTGCAGATCGAGGATTATGACTGGCTGACTGGCGGTGCCCAGGCGCTGCGCCGCGCGGCTTATGTCACAATCGACCAGCTGCTTGGCTATCCGCCCGACAGGCTCGATTATTTTGCCGGTTTCGTGCTTTCACCAGATCACGCCGGGGCGCTTTGGCCGCGGATCGATCAGGGCCTTGATGAGGCCAGGAAACGCGGCATCGCGCGCCGCTTCATCTGGGCGCTGCCGCAGGTGAACCGCGACGGATACACACGCCTGCCACCAACGATGGAGGATGGATTGCAAGCCATTGACGATGTCCTGTACCCTTTCGCACTGGGCCGCGGCAGCGCGGTCAGCCCCGAATTCTCGACCTCGGTCATGGTCACCGCCTCGGGCCACGAGAGGCGCAATTCGCTGTGGTCGGACGCGCGCCTGCACTTCGATGTCGGCCCGGGAATCCGCTCGGAAGAAGAGCTGGGGGAGCTGATCGCGTTCTTCCGTGCCCGGCGCGGGGCGGCACGGGGCTTTCGCATCCGCGACCCGTTCGACCACAGCTCGAACGGCATGACCGCCGCGCCGACCATGCATGACCAGCTGTTGGGCGTCGGTGACGGGCTGCGCGGCGATTTCCAGCTCGTCAAACACTATGGGGCGGACGGCGATCCGCAAGTCCGCCGGATAACGCGCCCGCGCATCGAAACGATTGTCGTGGGCGTTTCAGGAGTGCCGACAAGCAATTGGTCGCTCGAACCGGGCGGGAACCTGAGCTTCGCTTCGGCACCGCCGCAGGGCGCCGAGGTGCGCGCCGGGTTCCTCTTCGATGTTCCGGTCCGTTTCGCGGAAGACCGGATCGACATTTCCGGCGTCAACTTCGAAGCCGGCGAAGCGCCCAGCATCCCGCTGGTCGAAATCCGCGAGGCCCCGTGATGGCCGTGTTCCTTGCCAGCGAGCTCGAAGCGGTCGCGACCTACTGGCGCGTCTATCGCAAGGACGGGGTCGCGCTGGGATTCACCAGCCATGATCGCGACCTCTCCTTCGGGAACATGAGGCACCGCGCCGCGCCGGGCATGTTGCCCTCGGCAATCCGGCGGACGTCGGACCTGTCGCTCGACAGCGCCGAGGTCGAGGGCGCGCTCAGCCATGACGCGATCGACGAAAACGATCTGGCCGCCGGGCTGTTCGACGGCGCCCGGATAGTATTCGGCGCGGTCAACTGGGAGACACTCGAGCACGAACCGCTGTACTCGGGCACTCTGGGCGAGGTGCGGCGCGGAGAGGGCGGATTCTCTGCCGATCTACGCTCGGCCAAGACGCTGCTCGAGAAAGATCTGGTTCCCCGGACCAGCCCGACCTGCCGCGCCGAATTCTGCGGGCCCCAATGCGGGCTTTCGGCTGCCAGGTTTGCCCGTCGTTCGACGATCGAGGCGATCGATGCCGACCGGAACACGGTGTCGGTAAGCGCGATCGGCGGCCCCGATTTCCTCGATGGCCAGCTGCGCCTGCTGGGCGGGCCGCAGACGGGCATGACTTTCGGTATCGTTCACGCGGCCGGGCCGGAGCTGGTCCTCGACCGCCCGATCGCGTCTGCAAACCTGCCGGGCACAGGCGTGATCGTGCGCGAGGGCTGCGATCACACCTTTGCCACGTGCGCTGGCCGATTTGCCAATGCCGTGAATTTTCGCGGCGAGCCATTCCTGCCGGGCAATGACCTGCTGGCGCGCTATGGCACCGCATGATGGTACAATCGGGCACGCCATAGCCGCTGCTGCTGCGCGGCTCTTGGGGGCAAGGTTCAGGCTGCATGGCAGGAATCCCGCAACCGGGCTCGATTGCGTCGGAGTGGTGGCCTGTGCCTTTGCGGGCGCCGGAATCAGTCTCGAGCTTCCGCAGGGATACCATCTGCGCAACGCCTCTATTTCCGGCTTCGTGCGCATGATCGAAGGGTCGGCGCTTCGGCAGGCAGCGACCCCGATAAAACCGGGTGACGTCATCCTCGTGGTGCCCGGCCCGGCGCAGCACCATCTGCTCGTGGCCGAGAACGGACAAAGTTTCATTCATGCGCACGCATCGCTCCGGAAAGTGGTCAGGGCCACCGGCGCGCTGCCTTGGCCGATCGACATGATCTGGCGCTTCGACCGCAAATTTGAACCCAAGGAGATACGCACATGGCGACGCTGATACTGGGTGCTGTCGGGACTCTGGTCGCGGGCCCGATCGGCGGCGCCATCGGCGCGCTGGCGGGCAACACGATCGACTCGCTGGCGTTCGCACCGGGAGGCAGGCGCGAGGGGCCGCGCGTCAAGGACCTGGCGATCTCCACCAGCAGCTACGGCCAGCCCATCGGCAGGCAGTTCGGGCATATGCGCGTGCCGGGGGTGATTGTCTGGTCGACCGACCTGATCGAATCGCGCGAAACCAGCGGCGGAGGCAAAGGCAAGCCCAAGGTCACGACGTTCAGCTATTCGGCGAGCTTTGCAGTCGCGATTTCCAGCCGCCCGATCCACGCAGTGGGAAGGGTCTGGGCAGACGGGCGATTGCTCAGGGGCAGTGCCGGCGATCTCAAATCGGCAGGTACGATGCGCATTCACCATGGCCATCGCGACCAAATACCCGATCCGCTCATCGCCGCGGCGGAGGGCGGAAATACCCCCGCGTTCCGCGACAGCGCCTATGTCGTGTTCGAGGACCTGCAGCTGGCCGAATTCGGCAACCGGATACCCGCGCTCACGTTCGAGGTTCTGGCCGATGCCCAGCCGCTTGTCAGCCTGGGGCAGCTCGCACCCTGCGCCAGCACCAGGCCGGGACTCGATATCCTGCCGCACATGCTCGGCTTCACCGACGAAGGCGGGCCGCTGCTCGATTCGCTTGCCGCGATAAACCGGGCCTATCCATTGACCTGCGTTACCAGCGGAACCGATGTCGAGATCGGTTTGATCGAGCATGCCGCCGCGCAACTGCCGAGCCTGGCAGAGCCACTTGCCATCGACAGGGACGATGGCTCCGCCGGTGCCGGCCGCGACCAGTTCCGGCGGGCTGCCACAACCGAACCTGTCCCCGTTGCCGTGCGCTATTACGATCGTGACCGCGATTTCCAGCCCGGCGTCCAGCGCGCCATCGGCCTGCCGGCGCGCGCACGGGAACTCATGCTGGACATGCCCGCGGCAATGAGTTCGGGGGGAGCGCGACACATCGTCAACGCCAAGGCGCAGAATTGCAGGTGGCAGGGCGAGGCGATCAGGCGGACGGTCGCGGAACTCGATCCCGGCACGGGGCCGGGCGCCAGGGTGCAGGTTCCCGGGTTGGACGGGGTCTGGGCGATCACGGCGTGGGAATGGAGCGACCAGGGCATAGAGCTGACGCTGACGCGCCTTCCCCCGCTGCTTGCCGATGCCGCTATTTCCGATCCCGGGCGGATCAACCCGCCCGCCGATCTTCCTGCGGTTCCCACCATCCTGAAGGCATTCGAACTGCCGTGGGACGGCAGCGGATCGCCAGGCACTCCCTCGTTCCTGGCGGCGGTTTCGGCAGGTGCCGGAAACTGGTCCGGCGCGGCACTGCATGTGGAGCAGGCGGGCGGACTTGTTCCTCTCGACGCCTTCGCGGTTCGCAGGAGCGTGATTGGCACCCTGACCGCGCCCTTGCCGGCATCGTCATCGACTCTCCTCGAGCCTGCCGCCGAGCTGCACCTGGATCTGGTCGGCGACGATCTTGCGATCGGCTCGACAACGGTTGCCGGGCTTGCGGCAGGGACCAACAGGCTCTTGGCCGGGCGTGAGGTGATCCAGTACCTCACTGCCGAGCAGACCGGTCCGCGCAGTTGGCGCCTTTGCGGCCTGTTGCGGGGGAGAGCCGGGACCGAGGCTGAGGCCAGTCCCGGCCATGCCGCAGGCACCGACGTGGTCCTGATCGACGAAACTCTGATACCACTCGACCCGGCCCTGATCGCCGAAAACGGGACCACGCGTATCGCGGCAATCGGGCTGGCGGATGACGCGCCGGTCTTTGCCGCGCTGGAGGCTGACGGTATTTCAAGACGCCCGCCGCCGCCGGTCCATGCTCGCCGGACGATTGCACCAAACGGCGACTGGGAGCTGTGCTGGAGCAGGCGCTCGCGCGGCCAATGGCGCTGGCCCGACTTTGTCGAAACGCCGTTGATCGAAGAGCAGGAGGCTTATCAGGTCGGCGTCGGCAATGTCGATCTGCCCCTTGCATCCTGGCAGGTGCAAAGCCCCCGCCTGGCGCTTGAGGCAGGTGTGATCGCATCGCTCGCGCCGTCGGCCAGCCATGCGCCCCTGTGGGTGCGTCAGCTCGGCACCTACGTACCGTCGCAACCCACCTTCATCGCGCAATTTCCCTGATCCAGCCCACGAGGACGACCATGACCATTCCAGCAACTTTCGCCTCCGCCACGCCGCGATTCGGCCTGCCACTGCTGTTCTCCGGCCAGGCGCAGAAGGAATTCTTCGTCAACGAGGCGCATGTCCTGCTCGATGCACTGGTCCATGCGCGCGTTCACGGGACAGCAGACATTCCGCCCTCCGATCCGGTCGAAGGCGAAGCGTGGCTGGTCCAGCCCAGCGGCCAGGGGGACTGGAGCGGAAATGCCCAGTCCATCGCGGTCTTCACGGCGGGAGGCTGGAGATTCATCCCGCCCCAGCCGGGGATGCGCGTGTTCGATAGTGTGTCGGGAAGGCAACTCCATTTCGACGATTCGTGGAAATTCGCCGCCGATCCGGGATTGCCCACCGGGGGAACCACGGTCGATCTGGAAGCGCGCGCAGCGATTGGCCAGCTGGTCGCCGCACTTCGGGACCTGGGGCTGTTCGCCCGCACGCCGGGATAGCAATTTGCGTCGGGACCAACGACCGCTGTCAAGTGCAACATTCTGGCAAGTGAAGCTTTTCTGCAACAGTTTTACGCCAATGTCGGCTTGCCACCCGAAACGGTTGAGGCTAAAACCGCCGGGTGCTTCTGAACCGCAAGAAGGGGAATATGAAAATGCGCAAACTCGTCATTGGATTGGCGCTGGCGTCGACTGCGCTTGCCGCGCCGGCGGCTGCGCGAGACGGCCAATGGTACGTCTCGGCCGAAGGCGGTGTAATGATCGTCGAAGACGTCGATTTTGATGTCGATGGTGGAACCAAGAATGCGTCGACCGATCAGGCGACGGGTTTCGATCTGGGTGCGGGGGTCGGCTACGACTTCGGTGCATTCCGTTTGGAAACGGAAGCCAGCTATCGGGATTCGGATGTCGACAGCTTCACCGCCGGAACCCAGGGCGTGCCGATTGCGCCTGGCCAGACAGATCCGGGCCAGTTCCCGACCGAAGGCGACATCAACATCCTCAGCTTCATGCTCAACGGTCTGCTGGACTTTGGGCCGGATGACGGATTGCAGGGCTTCGTCGGCGGTGGCGCGGGTATCGCCCGGGTCGATGCCGGCATAACCGCTCTTTCCACCGGGCCGGGGATCGTCAATGATTCCGATACCGGCTTTGCATGGCAGGTCCTTGCCGGGGTTCGCACCCCGCTGAGCGACAACTGGGATGTCGGGCTGAAGTATCGCTATTTCCAGGCATCGAGCGTTGACCTGGTCGATGTTCTCGGACGCAGCATGTCGGGCGACGTCACGACGCACTCGCTGCTGGCGACGTTGACCTACAACTTTGGAGGGGAAGCTCCTCCGCCGCCGCCACCTCCGCCGCCGCCGCCACCTCCTCCGCCACCTCCTCCGCCACCTCCGCCGCCTCCGCCGCCTCCGCCGCCGGCTCCGGTCTGCAATACGGGTCCGTACATCGTGTTCTTCGACTGGGATAAGTCGGATATCACGCCGGACGCAGCCGGAACGCTCGACACGGCAATTTCGGCATACGCGGATTGCGGCATGGCGCGGATCATGCTGGCCGGCCACACTGACCGTTCGGGTACGCCCAAGTACAACATAGGCCTCTCGGAGCGGCGCAATACTTCTGTCCGGGCCTACATCACCGAGCGCGGGGTCCCCGAAGCCCGTGTAACGAGCGAAGCATTTGGCGAATCAAGTCCTGCGGTGCCCACCGCTGACGGGGTCCGCGAATTGCAGAATCGCCGGGTTGAGATCACTTACGGACCCGGTTCGGGCATGTAAGCGATCCTGATTTACCGATTGCGAAGGGGGCCGGAGCGATCTGGCCCCCTTTTGTTTGTGGAGACCCACGGCCATGGGGTTAATAGGTCCTGACCCTAAGATGAGATTGAACATTGGCTCGGTTGCAGTCATCGCGATCCTGGGTGGATGCGTTGGCGTGCATCAGTCCGGGCTGACCGCAGGCCCCGATACCGCGAGACTGGCGCGGGCGGAAATGGTTGGGGCGGACGGGGCCGCTGCCGGGTCCGCAAGTTTGTTCGCTACCGGCGATGCTCTTTCGCTGGCGATCGATGTTTACGGCATTCCCCCTGGGCGGCACGGTCTCCACCTGCACGCCTCAGGGCGCTGCGACTTACCCGATTTCACAACCGCGGGTGGACACCTCAATCCGGGCGCGCGCCAGCACGGACTCGATAATCCGCTCGGCAGTCACCTGGGCGATCTGCCCAACCTGGTGGCCTCGGCAGAAGGGAGGGCGTCACTGGTGCTGCCTCTTGGCGGATCGCGATCCGATACGCTGGCCGCGCTCCTTGATGCGGACGGCAGCGCGCTCATGATCCATGCCGGGCCTGACGATGGGGTATCCGATCCAGCCGGCAACGCCGGTCCGCGGATCGCGTGTGGGATGCTGCAAGCGGATTGATCCGCCGTTGCCCTTACGGGCGGCCTGCCCGTTCCGTCAGGGTGGCTTCCGCTCGCGGAATGGCCCGATAGGAATAGAGCAAGAGCGCAATCGAGACCGGCGCAACCCCGATAAGCGACAGGATGCCGGTACGCAGATCGCCAACCAGCGCCCCATCCACGATCGTGCCGGCGAAATCGGAAATCTGGCCAACCATGTAGGGGCCGAAGCACAGGCCGACCAGTGTCGTACCCAGAAAGAACGAAGCCGTTGCCGTTCCCCGCATGCGGGGCAGCACCAGGTCCTGCGTCGTCGCGGCGGCTGCGCCCAGCGCCGCGGCGCCGAACATCCCCGCCAGGAAGTTCATGACATAGAACAGGGTGATATCTTCGGTCGAATATCCGATCCAGATTGGCAGGATCGGTGCAATGGCACCGAACAGGATCACCAGAATCCGCCCGGCCGGATTGCGCGAACGCAGGGCATCGGCCACACGCCCTCCCATGATGACCCCGATAAAGCCGCTGACCGCCCCGTTCGCCCCCAGCACGAACGCCAGTTCCGATTTGGGCAGGCCCAGAACCTGTTCCGCATATGGCGCAGACCAGAACGCGAGCGCATAGGCCGTCAGCGATACCAGTCCGTAGCCGAGTGTGGTCGTAATGAATGCGGGCGTTCCCCAGATCAGGCGAAAGGTCGCGCGGTCGTTCTGCTTCAGCACGCAGGCCCATGAGAAAACGGCGTAATATCCCAGAGCGACCGCGGACCATTGTGGCAGGTTGCCGGTAAACCCGATCATGAGCCAGGCAAACGCTGCCAGCGCCGCGGCCACCAGAATGTTGATCGCCAGGGCCATGGGGCCGCGGCGCAACGCTCCAAGCAGTGTGAACGGCGGCACGATCGTCGACAGGTCTGCAAGGAAGTCCGCAAACGGTCGGGGCGATCCTGGGCTGGTGATGCCGTCCATCGCCCCTCGTACAGGCTCGCGCAGGGTCGCGACCCAAATGGCCACCATTACGCCGGGCAGCCCGACCGCCAGAAATGCCGCCTGCCAGCCGACGAGGCCAAGCGGCCCCCCAGCGGGATAGGCGGCATTCCAGTATTCCACGATCTTGGCGCCGATGAACAACGAAACGCCGCCCCCGATATAGAGTCCTGACGAATAGATCGCGATCGCGGTCGCCCGCTGGCGTTTCGGAAAATAATCCGAGATCAGCGAATAGGCTGTCGGGCTCGCCGTCGCCTCGCCAATGCCGACCCCCATCCGCGCGAACGAGAGTGTGAGCTGGTTGCGTGCGAAGCCCGACAGGGCAGTCATCGTCGACCACAAGGCGAGGCCGATGCTGAGCAGCTTCACCCGGCTCCAGTTGTCCGCCAATCGCCCCAACGGGATGCCGAACAAGGCATAAAAGACCGCGAAGGCAGCGCCGCCCAGAAAGCCCATTTCGCTATCGGTCAGGTCAAGATGCTGCTTGATGTCTATCGCCAGGATCGAGACGACCTGCCGATCGATGAAATTGAGAATGTAAACCACCACCAGAACGCCCAGGACATACCAGCTGTAGGGTTGGGCCTTGTTCAGGTCGGCACTTTCATTCTGCGGCTCAGCCATGCGGCTCGTCCCTCTCATTCGTGAATGGCATAAGCGGTGGAATCGACGAGGCCTGCTTCGGCAAAGCCCTTCTGGCGCAACCGGCATGAATCGCAGCGGCCACAGGCGAGCCCTTCATCCGTGGGGTCATAGCATGACCAGCTCCAGGCCGGATCGAGCCCCAGCCGGGCACACTCGCGCGCGATGTCCGCCTTGGACAGATACTGGAGCGGGGTGTGGATATGGAACGGTCGCCCTTCGACGCCTGCCTTTGTTGCCAGCCGCGCGGTTTCGGCAAAGCTGGCGATGAACTCGGGTCGGCAATCGGGATAGCCCGAATAATCGAGCGCATTGACGCCGATGAAGATGTCCTGCGCGCCCGCCGCCTCGGCGCATGCGACCGTCAGCGACAGGAAGACGAGGTTGCGCGCCGGAACATATGTCACGGGTATATCGGCGGTCAGGCCGGTCTTTGGCACATCGATTGCCGAGGTCAGCGCCGAACCGCCGAAACCGGTAAGGTCGAGCGCCAGCTCTGTGTGCCGCACGGCGCCAAGGTGCCGCGCGATTTGCTGCGCGGCGAGCAATTCGCGCCGGTGCCGTTGGCCGTAATCGATCGACAGCGCGTGGAGGACGAATCCCTGCTCGCGCGCAATCGCAGCGGCAACCATCGAATCTAGCCCGCCCGAAAGCAGGATGACTGCAATTTTCGTATCGCCGTCCGGAGCGCCTTCCATCCTTCCCGCTTAGCGGGAATGTCGCCGCAATCAATCGCTCATGCGATTGCCGGCCGCAAAAGTCAGCAGGGCCCCGTGTACCGGGCCTCGGCCAGGAACTGGAACGGCGCGTTCTCGGCAATGCCCTGGCTCTCGATCTGGACCAGGCCCGAAGTCTCGCGGCGTATGCTGGTGCGGCCATAGCCGCTGCCGGTGCAGGTATATTGCACCGTTACCTTGCCGGCGAGATCTTCCACCACATATTGGCTGCACCTGTTCCCGGCATGCCGCAGTTGCAGCAATTCCGCCCCGGTCCGCACGCACAGCTTCTGCGGCGCGCTCCCATCGCGGAACTTGAGACTCCATTCGCCTTTGCGCAGGCTGGCGAGCATGGCAAGCTCCGAACCCTGAGACATGCTCGCCGCACCGGTGCCATAGCTGGCCAGCAGCAGCCCGCCAGCCAGCAACAGGGGTATGGTGAGAAATTTCTTCATGCCTTGGACCTGCATCAGGTTGTCCGCCTTCCGCCCGCGCTGTGACATTTCTGCGATAAACCGTTCCTGAATAGCGACAGAGCGTTCAGATTTCGAGCTCTATCGCGCGCGAACAGAATGCGCAATCGACCACGATCTTGCCCGCATCGTTGCGCATCTCGTCCTGCTCGTCAGGCGGAAACCTGCCTATCACCTTGTGATAATGCTCAACGCTGCAACGACATCCGCGTGTCAGCTCGGCACCGGGAAGGACGCGGATTTCATCCTCCTCGTGGAACAGGCGCCACAGAATGGCTTCCTGCGACAGCGATCGATCCGTCAGTTCATCATGGCTGATCGTTCCGGCCAACGCGATCACGTGCTCCCACTCGGGATTGTCGGCACGAAACAGCAGCCGCGGCTTGCCCTCCTCGCCGTCGGGCAGATGCTGAACCAGCAGGCCGCCGACGACTGCGCCCTTGCCATCCGATCGCATGGCGACACGCAGTAACGTGGGAAGTTGTTCGGACTGGATGAAATAACCTTCGCACGCCTGCGCCAGCGAGGCGCCTTCGAGCGGCACGATACCCTGGTACCTTTGCCCGGTTCCCGGTTCAAAGGTTATTGCCAGATAGCCGCGGCCAAACAGCGAGAACAGCGTGGGATTTGCCCCCAGTTCGGCCAGCCGTGCGGGATCGAAATCCACATAACCGCGCAGTTCACCCTGCCGATAATCGCACACCAGCAGGCGAATGGCGCCTGCCTCGGTCTGTGCCTGCATGGTCATCTGCGCCGCTTCGTCCTTGAGCAGCCCCCCCATAAGCGCGGTCAGGACAAGTGCCTCGCCCAGGAGATGAGCGATCGGGGCCGGATAATCGTGCGCCGAAAGGATATGGTCGACCACTCGGTCAAGCCGAACCACGCGGCCGCGGGCATGGCGCGCGGGCAGGGTGAAATCGAGCAGTTGATCGCAATAAGTTTCAGGCGTCTGGGTCATCGCCGGTCATATGGGGGCCGAACGGCGCGAAGGGAAGGTGCCGCCAGCGGGCACCCCGGTCAATCAAGCAGGCCCGTGCACCACAGCAGGATCGATTTCTGCGCGTGTATCCGGTTTTCGGCCTCGTCGAATACCACCGATTGCGGCCCTTCGAATACTTGCGAGCTTACCTCCTCACCCACATGCGCGGGCAGGCAATGGAGGAAGACCGCATCCGGCTTCGCTCGCGCCAGCAAGGCCTCGTTGACCTGATAGGGCGCCATGGCCGCGAGCTTTTCGCTCGCATGGGCCTGCCCCATCGAAATCCAGGTGTCGGTAATCAGGACGTCGGCTCCCTCGGCGGCCGATGCGGCATCGTGGGTCAAGGTGATCGCGGCGCCGCCCTCGCGCGCCTGATCGACGAATGCGCGCGCCGGTTCATACCCGGGCGGGGTCGCCACGCGGACGTTGAACTTCATCAGGCCCGCAGCTTCCAGAACCGAGTTGAGCACGTTGTTGCCATCGCCCAGCCACGCCACCTCGAGGCCGGGCAGCGGCTTGCCGTGCTCGACCAGGGTCAGGAGGTCGGCCGCGATCTGGCACGGATGCGAACGGTCGGTCAGGCCGTTGATCACCGGGACATCGGCATAATGCGCCAGTTCGGCAGCCTTGGCATGATCGTCGGTGCGGATCATGATGGCGTCAACCATGCGGCTGAGCACGCGCGCCGTATCCGCGATCGATTCGCCGCGGCCCAGTTGGCTGGTGCCGCCGTCGAGAATCAATGCGCTCCCGCCCAATTGGCGCATGGCCATGTCGAAGCTTACCCTGGTGCGGGTCGAATTCTTCTCGAAGATCATCGCCAGCACCCGGCCATCGAGCGGCCTGTCGGCATCGGCACGGCCCTTGGCCCAGCCCTGGCGTGCGGCCTTGCGATCGATCGCATCGGCGATCATCGCGGCCAGCGCATCTCCCCCGGCATCCGACAGATCGAGGAAACTGCGCATCGCGGCCATCAGGCTGCGGGCGGCGTATAACTCGCCGCACCTGCCGAAAGCTTGTCGAAGAACTCGTCGATCTCGGTATCGCCGACGATCAGCGGCGGCAGCACCCGCAGAGTGTTGTCACCCGCCGCAACGGTCAGAAGCTGGTGGTTGTCGCGCAGATGCGCGTAAAACGCCCTGCTGTCGCTCTTCATCTTGATGCCGAGCATCAGGCCGGCGCCGCGCACTAGTTCGAACAGTTCGGGATAATTGCCGATGAACTGCTCGAGCCGGGCGCGCAGGCGCGCACCGGTTTCGCGCACACGCTCGAGAAATTCGTCATTGGCGACCGTATCGAGCACGGCGTTTCCTGCCGCCATCGCCAGCGGATTGCCGCCATAGGTCGAACCATGCGTGCCGATCTTCATCCCTCGCGCGGCCTTCTCGGTGGCAAGGCATGCACCCAATGGAAACCCGCCGCCGATGCCCTTGGCGGTGGCAAGGATATCTGGCTCGATGCCGTATTGCTCATAGGCATAGAGCGTGCCGGTACGCGCGACCCCGCATTGCACTTCGTCGAGCACGAGCATGAGATCATGCTGGTCGGCAAGTTCGCGCAGGCCGCGCATGAACGCCTCTGAGGCCGGGCGAATGCCGCCTTCGCCCTGGATCGGCTCGACCAGGAAGCCCGCCGTATGCGGCCCGATCAGCGCACGGGCCGATTCAAGATCGTCGAATTCGGCATATTTGAATCCGGTGAGCAGCGGCGAGAAGCCGTGGTGCATCTTCTCCTGGTTCGATGCGCTGATCGTCGCCATGGTCCGCCCGTGAAAGGCATTCTTGAAGGTAATGAGCTCGAATCGCGTCAAATCGCCTTCGTGCTGATGATAGGCGCGCGCGGTCTTGATCGCGCATTCCACCGCCTCGGCACCGGAATTGGTGAAGAACACGGTGTCGGCAAAGGTCTTTTCGACCAGCCTGCGGGCCAGGCCTTCGCCCTGCGGACTGCCATAGAGGTTCGAGACATGCATCAGCGTTGCCGCCTGTTGCTGGATCGCCCCGATCAGCCCCTGATGCGAATGGCCCAGCAGATTGACCGCGATCCCGCTGGCAAAGTCGAGGTAGCGTGTGCCGTCTTCATCGATCAGATGGCAGTGCTCGCCGCGCACCGGCCGCACGCCGCAACGGGGATAGACAGGCATCAACGGGGTGATCGACATGCTTCGTCCTCGAATTATCAAACGCTTGAAAAGGAAATGGCGGCCCGCAAAGACCGCCATTCGCCTTATCTAATCGTTTCCCGCAGCGCGGTCAAACCGCGTGGGTGCAGGAAAGTTCAGCCCTGGGCCGGTACGAGATTCACCGCCGAATACTTGCCCCGGCGATCGACCTCGAGATCGAACTCATAGCGTTCGCCTTCGTTGAGGCTCGAAAGCCCCGAACGCTCGACTGCGCTGATGTGCACGAAAGCATCGGGCTGGCCATCGTCACGAACCAGGAAGCCGAAGCCCTTCATCGCATTGAAGAACTTGACCGTTCCGGTCGCCTTGTCACCAGTCAGCTCGCGCTGGGGTGCTTTTTGATTCTCTGTCATTTGTACGACTTCTCCAACGATCTGGAGATCCTGTGCCGACACCTTGCCGCCGCGATCTACCAGATTGAACTGTAACTGTTGCCCTTCGGCCAGACTCGTAAGTCCGGCACGCTCGACCGCGCTGATATGCACGAACACGTCTTCTCCGCCGGTTTCCTGCTGGATGAAGCCGAATCCCTTCTGCGCGTTGAAAAACTTGACGACACCCTTGCCGGCACCCACGACCTGCGCGGGCATGCGGCTGAAACCGCCGCCACCGCCGGCGCCACCACCGCCGGGGCCGCCTTGCGGACGACCACCACCGGCGAAGCGATTTCCGCCACCGTTCCTGTCGTTGTCAAAACCCCCTGCAGGTGAAAAGCCTTCGCGTTGTCCACCAAAAGGATCGAAGCCGTCCTCGCCGAATCCGTCACGCTTATCCCGGCCCCGGCGGCGCCCTCTATCGTATCCCATAACTCAACATGTACCTTGCACTCCGTCCCAAATAACCTGCGCCGCAAACGGGGACGGTCGACCGCCGCGGACGCAACAGGCCGCCCGAAAATCCGGGCCCACCTTTCTACTGTCGCGCAGACATAGCCTAGAAACGGGGTCTAGGCGAATGATTTAACGCGGCCTGCCTGATACACGCAAAATTGTGACATTTTGGCATTCAGATCGTGCTTGCGCTATACCGCCGGCGCGGCCAATCATGCGTGGCGCACGCACGCCGCATCGCCGCCCGGGCGATTGCATGCCGCAGATGCGCCAATGCCGGAGCCGGACATGAGTGATTTTCGCAAGCTGTCAGAAGCCATGCTGGCCAGCCCGCAACTGGGCCTTGACGATATTGCGGCGGCAGCGTCGGCGGGGGTGACGCTGATCGTCAACAACCGCCCCGACGGCGAAGCGCCCGACGCGCCGCAAGGGGCCGAGATCGAAGCCGCCGCAAGGGCCGCAGGCATCGATTATTGCGCCATCCCGGTAAGCCCGGGCGGATTCGGCAATTCGCAGGTCGCTGCGATGCAGGAGGCGCTGGAAAGCGCGCAGGGCGTGGTCCTCGCCTATTGCCGCACCGGCACGCGCTCCACCCTGCTGTGGGCGCTGGCGCAGGCTCGGGCAGGGGCAGACCCCGATCAGATCGCAATGGCTGCCCGCGCGGCGGGCTATGACCTGGGGCCGGTTCGCCAGGCAATGACAGCTCTGGCGGAGCAGGCGAGGGCCTGAAACGGTTTCTCCCGCTTGCCCCCGGCGGCAAGCCATGCCAATCCCCCGCATCATGAACCTTTCGGGCGAAATGCTGCAATTTCTCGGTTCGCTGGCGGCGATCCTGCTGCTGGCAGGGTTGGCGCGCGCGCTCAGGCTGGGGAACCAGCCGACGATCGCAGACGAAGCGGCTGCGCGAACGGCGGCGGGCGAGGCGGTCTATGGGTTTGTTCCCGAAGCCTGCGCCATCGACGGCGATGGCAAGGGCGCGGTGCTGGAGGATCGGTCGGGCCGGTTGCTGCTGCTCAAGCCCCACGGCTCGAAATTCGCGGGCCGGCTGCTGGGCCCGCTGACTTCTGCCGATGTTGTTGGCGGTAGGTTGACTGTCCACACGGGCGAACGCCGCTACGGCGATGTATCGCTGGCGATCGCCGATGCCGCCCACTGGGCTCGCAGAATCGATGCCTTGAAGGAAACGGCCCATGCCTGATTTCAACCCCACCGATTATGCGGTTCCCGGCTTTGTCCTGCTGGTGCTGATCGAGATGATCTGGGCACGGTTTCGCGCGCCGGGCGCCTATGAGCCGAAGGATACGATGGTGTCGCTCGCCTTCGGTCTCGGCTCGACGGTGGCGGGCGTGCTGTTCGGCGGCGTTGCGGTGGCCGTTTTCATCGCCGCCTACGAATACCGCCTGTTCGACATCGGCTGGAGCTGGTGGGCCTGGGCGCTGTGCTTCGTGCTCGACGATCTGGCCTATTACGGCGTCCACCGCGCAGGCCACCGCATCCGCTGGTTCTGGGCGGCGCACGTCAACCACCATTCGAGCCAGCACTACAACCTTTCGACCGCGCTCAGGCAATCGTGGACCGGCGCGTTCACTCTGGGCCTGGTATTCACGCTGCCGCTGGTGCTGATCGGCTTCCATCCGGCGATGATTGCGATCTGCGGCGGGTTCAACCTGATCTACCAGTTCTGGATCCATACCGAGGCGATCGACAAGATGCCGCGCTGGTTCGAAGCGGTGATGAACACGCCCAGCCACCACCGGGTCCATCACGCCACCAATCCGCGCTATCTCGATCGCAATTATGCCGGTGTGTTCATCGTCTGGGACCGGATGCTGGGCACTTTCGAGCCCGAGACAGGTGAGGAACAGATCCGTTACGGCATCGTCAGACAGCTCGGCAGCTTCAATCTGCTGTGGTCGGTGTTCCACGAATGGATCGGCATGGTGCAGGACATCTGGCACGCGCCGTGGCGGCACAAGCTGGGCTATCTGCTGCGCGAGCCGGGCTGGACGCATGACGGCAGCCGCGAGACGTCCGACATGATCCGCGCGCGCTGGATGGCGCAGTCCGGGCAGGGCGCACCGCCCGCCGGGGAAAAGGTGGCGGATCAAAACGCGATTGCAGGCGCGCGAAAGCCTGCCTAACCTCCTCTCCGGAAGAGGAGAGGACATGAGCGAATTCGATTATATCGTGATCGGCGGCGGTAGCGCGGGCAGCGCGGCGGCTGCGCGATTGGCAGAGGATGGCGCGCGCAGCGTTTGCCTGATCGAGGCGGGCGGGCGCAACAACAATGTCCTGGTCAAGACGCCGGGCTTCATGCCCTTCCTGCTCAAGAACGTGAACTACCGCTTCGAAACGATCCCGCAAAAGGGACTGAACGGCAGGGTCGGCTATCAACCGCGCGGGCGCGGGCTGGGCGGATCGAGCGCGATCAACGCGATGATCTATATTCGCGGCAATGCTTGGGACTATGACAATTGGGCCGCGCTGGGCTGCACCGGCTGGTCCTATCAGGACGTGCTGCCCTATTTCCGCCGCAGCGAGGGCAATGTGCGCGGCGGCGACGCCTTTCACGGTGGCGACGGCCCGCTGACCGTGTCGGACCAGCTGGCTGTAAACGCGACCAGCCACGCCTTTGTCGCCAGTGCCGCATCGCTGCAATTGCCCGAAAATGCCGACTTCAATGGTGAGCGGCAGGAGGGATTCGGCCTCTACCAGGTCACGCAGCGCGGCGGCGAGCGTTGGTCGGCATCGCGCGCCTATGTCGAGCCGCTGCGGGGGCGGGCAAACCTTGCCATCCGCACCAAGACGCTGGTGCAGAAGCTGGTGATCGAGAACGGGCGGGTGACCGGTGTCGCGGTCAAGCGCGGCGGGACAAGCGAGGTGCTGCGCGCGCGGCGCGGCGTGGTGCTGTCCGCCGGTGCCTTCAACTCACCCCAGATACTGATGCTATCGGGGATCGGACCCGGGGCGCATCTGCGTGATCACGGTATCGAGGTGGCGCTCGACAAGCCTGCGGTTGGCAGCAATCTGCAGGACCATATCGATTACGTTTCGGGCTGGCAGACCGCTTCGAAGGAGCCCTTCGGTGACAGTCTTGCGGGCACGCTGCGAATGGCGAAGGCGGTGATCGAGCACCGGTTCAAGCGGACCGGGATCATGACCACCTGTTTTGCCGAGGCCGGTGGCTTCTGGAAACTCATGCCCGACGCGCCTGTTCCCGACGTGCAGTGGCATTTTGTGCCCGCCGTGCTTGAGGATCATGGCCGTGAGACGGTGCACGGCCATGGCTTCTCGCTCCACGCCTGTGTGCTGCGGCCCGAAAGCCGGGGAACCTTGCGGCTCAATTCGCCGCGTGCGGGGGATGCTCCGCGGATCGACCCCAACTTCCTCGATGACGAGCGCGATATCGCGGTGCTGCGTGCGGGTGTGCGCCTGTCGCACCGGATCGCCGCTTCCCCTCCGCTCGCCGATTATCAGCCGGTTGATCGCCATCCGGTCGATCTCGATGACGATGCCGCGCTCGACCAGATGATCCGCGACCGCGCCGATACCGTCTATCACCCGGTCGGCACCTGCCGCATGGGCGCGGATGAGGAGAGTGTGGTCGATCCCGCGCTCAAGGCGCGCGGACTGGAAGGGCTGTGGATCGCCGATGCCTCGATCATGCCGCGCCTCGTTTCGGGCAACACCAACGCGCCGAGCATCATGATCGGTGAGCGCTGCGCCGACTTCATAAAGGCTGCCGAGAAGTAAACGAGCGCTGCGCCGATTTCATCAAGGCTGCGGTTGGCTGAAAAGCAAAGGGCGGACCTTGCGGCCCGCCCCAGCGTTCTATCGAATCGGATTTGCGATCAGAAGCTCTTGCGCACCGTCATGCCGAAGGTACGCGGCGATCCGATGTTGTAGCCAAGCCTCGCACGCCCGCCGCGCTCGCGGTCGAAGCTCAGCAGCGCGTTCTCGTCGAACACATTGTTGAGATAGACCGTGACGGCCAGTCCGTTCTCGTATTCCACGCCAGCCGAAAGGTTGACGAGATCGTAGGACGGCAGCAGCAGGTCAACCGTGGTCGATGCATTGGCCGGCGCACCGTTGAACGGCAAGCCATGCACGAAGGTGCGCGGGTTGTTCTCCTGATCGGCGGGCTGCGTGTAACGGTTGCCGACATGCGTATAGGCAACCGACACGAAAGCATCGGCCACATCTGCCACCGCCCATTCATAGCTGCCCGAAGCCGAAAGCTGGAATTCGGGCACGGTGGGCAGGCGGTTGCCGTTACGAATGCCGGTGGCCGTGGCCAGCGGTTCGGGCAGGGTGGTATCGAATTCGGCTTCGATCACGCTGCCTGACAGGACGAAATCGAACCCTTCCGCCAGCGTAAAGCCCAGCTCGGCCTCGACGCCCATCGTATGCGCCTCCTCGACGTTGAAGACGATGCGCGAGGAACAACTGCCTGCATCGAGCGTTACCTGCAGATTCTTGATGTCGTTATAAAAGCCCGCGACATTGGCGTAGAAGCCCTTGCCCTGTGCCTTGGCGCCGACTTCATAGTTCCACAGTGATTCGTCGTCATAGTCCTGGAAACCGCCGAACAGCGCCAGATCCTCGGCGTTGCAGAGCGGGGTGTTGAGCGGATCGTTGACCCCGCCAAGGCGGAAGCCCTTCGAAGCCTGCGCGTTGAGCGTCACCGCGTCGCTGACGTCATAGCTGACCAGGATACGTGGGCTGACCCCGTCCGAGCTGGTCTCGTCAACCACGCCGGCATCGCCATTGGCGAACAGGCCGCCCGTGGTGATGGTGCGCGTTTCCTCGAAGTCGTAATAGCGCGCGCCCAGCGTCACATCGAGCCGGTCATTCACCGCCAGCGTAGCCTCGCCGAAAATCGCAAGCTGCTCGATGTCATAGGGCAGATCGGAGTTGAACGGAGAGTCGGCCGGGAAGCCGTTGGAGATGTCCGCAGCCGTTAACGGAACGCCGCCGGGACCGCAGTTGGCAGGATCGGCATTGCAGCCGTCGATAAAGAATTGATTGGTGAACGCGTCATAGCCCGGGGTGGGCAGGCGCTGGCGATAGAACCGGTCGACTTCGGAATAGAAGCCGCCGATCACCCATTGCAGCGCGCTGTCATAGTCGGATGCCAGCCGGATTTCCTGCGAGAAAGTCTCCAGATCGGTCGTATCGCGCAGGTTCGATGGCAGGTTCACCCCCGCATCGGGGAAGCCGAGATCGACCGAAACCGAGCCGGTGAGCGCGCTGGCATCGCGGCTGACCAGGATCTGGCGATCGGTATAGGAGGTGACAGAAGTCAGCTTGACGCCGCCCAGCGCAGCCTCCGCCACCAGATCGGCGATGAAGGTTTCATCCTCGAACGCTTCGCGCAGCAGCAGGAACTGTTCGCGCTCATCGAAGGTCTGCGGATTGGTCTGGAATTCGTTATAGTAGAGGTTGAAGATTTCCTGCCGGTTGAAGCCGTTGGCCTCGACCTTCTGGTAAATCACGCGCGGGGTTAGCGTAACCGAATCGCCCGCTTCGATCTTGATGGCGATGCGCCCGCCATAACGTTCGCCGTCGTTGACGTCCTTGCCGCCCGCCGGGCCGACCGCATTGATGAAGCCGCCGTACTGCGTGTAATAGCCGACCACGCGCGCGGCGGCATTGTCACCCAGCGGCACGTTGAGCGCGCTCTTCAGGTGATAGCCAAGATCGTCGCCATCGACGAGGTTGAAATTAGCCTCGACCGATCCGCCGAAAGTGCCCAGTTCAGGCTGGTTGGTGATGTAACGGATCGTGCCGCCGACCGATCCCGATCCGAACAGCGTGCCCTGCGGGCCGCGCAACGTTTCCACGCGGTTGAGATCGAACAGGTCGAGATCGGGGGTGAACAGCGACAGTGAGATCACCGATTCGTCGAGATAGACGCCAACCTGTTCCTTCACGCCGGGCTGGTCGCGGACGATCTGGCCCGCCGAAACGCCGCGTACCGAAACCTGGCTCTGGCCCGGCCCGAGGTTCTGGATCGTCAGGCCCGCGACATTGCGCGAGAGATCTTCGAGCGTGACCGCGCCCGAACGCTGAATGTCAGCTTCGGTCTGCGCGTTGATCGAGAACGGCACGTCCTGAATAGTCGAAGCCCGCTTGGTCGCGGTGACGACGATGACGTTGCCGTTTTCTTCCTCGCCGCCATCCTGGGCGAGCGCGGGTGTGGCGATAAATCCGATGGCGCAACCAGCCAGCATGGCGGTGCGAATCCTGGAAGCAAAATGCATGGTGCCTCTCCTTTAATCCGGGCAATTCCTCAGTTCGTGCGCCCTTGTGATTCCTCGCGCTGCACAAGGCAATCTTTCAGGCGATTGCCGGCATAGCTTTTCCCGGGGTGTTACCTCTTGGCAACACGTGTTGATGACAGGGTTCACTGGAGTGAACCCAAGCACCGCCCACCCCGCCTCCCCACCCGGCCACCAATGATGCCATAACCTATGGTGGCCGGGTGGGGAGGCGGGGTGGGCGGTATGCGATGCGTCACGGCGCACCCGCAAAAATAGGGCCGGAGCGTTCGGCTCCGGCCCGTTGAGGCTATATGTTCGCAGGAGGAACATGGTTTGGCGGGGAAGAAGGAGAGGAGAGTACCCTTCCCCGCCAATCTTGAAGATCAGTTGTAGGCGCGTTCCCCGTGGTCGGAGATGTCGAGCCCGTCGAACTCACCCTCGGCATCGACCCTGAGGCCGGTGACCGACTTGACGATGAGCGCTGCGACGGCCGAACCGGCGCCCGCCCAGACGATCGCCACCAGCACAGCCTTAACCTGGATCCAGACCTGCGCGCTCATGACATATTCCGCCGCATCGCCCGGTCCGCCCAGTGCGGGCGAATAGACCACGCCGGTGCCGATCGCGCCGATGATCCCGGCAATACCGTGGATGCCGAACACGTCGAGCGCATCGTCATAACCCAGCTTTGGCTTGAGCTTGGCAACCGCGAAATAGGCCACTGCCGATGCCAGCGCGCCCAGCACGATGGCGCCCAGCGGGCCCGAATTGCCGGCTGCGGGCGTCACCGCCACCAGGCCTGCAATCAAGCCCGAGCAGAACCCCAGCGCGCTGGCCTTGTGACCTGCGAACCGTTCCATAGCGATCCAGCTGAACGCACCCGCCGCTGTGGCAACGAACGTGTTGATCATCGCGAGCCCGGCAATGCCGTCAGCCTCCAGCTCGGACCCGGCGTTGAAGCCGAACCAGCCCACCCACAGCAGCCCGGTGCCGACCATGGTCAGCGTCAGGCTGTGCGGCGGCATCGGTTCTGCCGGATAGCCCTTGCGCTTGCCCAGGAAGCTGGCGAGCACCAGCGCCGAGACACCGGCATTGATGTGCACGACCGTGCCGCCCGCGAAATCGAGCGCGCCCCAGTCGAAGATCAGGCCGCCGCCCGCCCACACCATATGCGCGATCGGGAAATAGACGATCGTCAGCCAGATTGCGGTGAACAGCATCGCGGCTGAAAACTTGAGCCGCTCGACCGTCGCCCCCAGCACCAGCGCGGCGGTGATCGCGGCAAAGGTCATCTGAAAGCAGACGAACACATATTCGCTGATCACTTCGTCGGAGAATGTGGCGGCAGTGGTGTCGGGCGTCACCGACGAGAGGAAATAGCTTCCCCCGCTGATGAAGCTGCCCAGCAGGCCATCGGGCGCGGCCGGCCCGAAGGAGAGCGAATAGCCCCACGCCACCCAGATCAGCATCGCCAGCGCCGCAGCGCCGCCGACCTGCGTCATGGTCGAAAGCATGTTCTTCGAGCGGGTGAGGCCGCCATAGAACAGCGCCAGACCCGGCAGGATCATCAGCAGGACCAGAATGGTCGAGGTCATCATCCAGGCGTTGTTGCCCGGATTTGCCACAGGCGGGGCGGCCTCGGCCACTTCCTGCGCGAATGCGGCGGTGGTGAAAAACAGCGCGGTTCCCATCGCTGCCACGCCGCCAAGAGCTTTGCGGATCATATCATTATCCTTCATTGCGATTGGAGCGCCGGTCACAGCGCCAATTCGCCCGTTTCGCCGGTGCGGATGCGGGTGACCGAGCCGAGATCGAACATGAAAATCTTGCCGTCGCCGATCGCCTGCGTGCAGGCGGTATGCTGGATGGCTTCGATCACCTGTGCGGCGATATCGTCGCTCGCGGCGATCTCGATCTTCACCTTGGGCAGCATGTTGGTTGAATATTCGGCCCCGCGATAAATCTCGGTCTGGCCCTTTTGCCTGCCGAAGCCCTTGACTTCGGACACAGTCATTCCGGTCACGCCGATATTGCCCAGCGCCTCGCGCACTTCGTCGAGTTTGAATGGTTTGATGATGGCGATGATGAACTTCATCTCTGCCCCCTTCTCTTTACCGGGCACATCCCGGCCACAGACATTACGCAAGGGCCATGCCAATTGGGCGTTGGGGTCAGATTTCAGTGGCTTGGCGAATATTCATGTTCGCTAGGCAGTGATGATTGCCTACGTTTTAAGCAATTGCTCGTTTTTTATGCAGCTTCAGCTCCGCCCAGATCGGCAGATGGTCCGATGCCCGCGCGGCGGTGGCGGAATGATGCACCCCGCCTTCCAGCAGGTCCCAATCGGGCGTGGTCACGATCCGGTCGAAGCGCGCGACCGGCCGCGCGGCGGGATAGCTCGCCCCAGGCGTCACCACCTGCCATTTCACTCCCAGCACGCGCATGGCCCCGGTGTGCCGCCCCCACTGGTTGAAATCGCCCATGATGACGGTGGGCATCCGTGGCCGTTCGGCGCAATGCGCCATCAGTGCCTTGACCTGATCGGAACGCCTCAGGCCCGACAGATCGAGGTGCGTGCCCAGCACGCGGATCGTCTTGCCGTCCAATGCCAGTTCGGCCAGCACTGCGCCGCGCGGCTCGATCATGGGCAGATCGAGCGCATGCGCCTCGGTCCATTCGATGTCGCGCCGGACCAGCAGTGCATTGCCGTGCCAGCCCAGGCTGCGGGCGCGCCGCGCCACGGGCACGGCGCGCCACGGCGTATCGTCGAGCAGCGCGCGCGGGATCGCGCTCGCCCGCTCGCCATAGCGCCGGTCAACCTCCTGCAGGGCGATTACGTCGGCGCGCACCTCGCGCAGCACCGCCACGATGCGTTCAGGATCGCGCCGTCCGTCAAGCCCCAGCGCCTTGTGGATGTTGTAGCTCGCGAATTTCAGCTGCACACTGGGCCCTGTCCTTCGTCAGTCGGCCACAGCACCGGCGATATAGCGATCCGTCGCCCGGGTCGGCAGGCCATCGATGCTTTGCGTGCGCGTGGCAACTATTGCCTCCCACGCCGCGGGATCAGCCTGGCGATGATATTTTACCAGAGTCTCGCGCTCGTTTTCGAGCGTCATTACCGGCACGCCCCAACCGCAGCTTGTTTGTATGCTTTCGATATCGATCACGAATATCTGCCGCGTGCCGGGAAGCAAAGTGAAATGAGTAGCCAGCGGACCCCATTCCCGATCCTGGGGCAGAACTGCCCGTCCGTGCCCGTAAATCCGCAGGATGAGCGCCGGTTGCTGGAAATTGCAGAACATCAGCGTGATCCGGCCATCGGCGGCTATATGCGCATGCGTTTCGTTGCCCGATCCGCCAAGGTCGAGATAAGCGACCTGGGTCGGCGACAGGATACGAAAGGCATCATAGCCCTTGGGGCTGAGATTGATGCGCGCGCCATCTGCCGCTGTAGCAACAAAGAAGACGGACTGCTTGCCGATCATCTCCGCATGCCGGTCGTTCAATGCGTCGAAGAAATCGGCCATTCCTTTGCTCCCTTCAAATCACAGGAAATCGCGCAAGGTTGCCATGAAGCGCTCGAACTGGTCGTGATGCAGCCAGTGCCCCGCATTCTCGAACTCGATCACCTCGGCATTGGTGAAATACTTGATCCGCCCGTCTTTCGCGGGATTGGAGGCCCAGCTGTTCGCGCCGTAGAGCAGCAGCGTGGGGCAAGTGATCGCGCCCCAGACCTGTTGCAGGAATTCATCGGCGATGTCCTCGACTTCCCACACGTTGAGATGCGGGTCGAACTTCCAGCTGAAGGTGCCATCCTCGTTGCGGTTGACCCCGTGGATGGTCAGATGCCGCGCCTGTTCCTCGGTGAGGTAGGAATTCTCCTCGATCATGCGGCGGAAGGCATCTTCGATCGAGGCGTATTTGCGTGGGGACCGCCCCGATGCCGCGCGCTTGTCGCCAATCCATTTGGCAAAGCGCTCAGGATAGGGTGTGGCGCGCATTTCCGCCTGCCGCGCGGGGCTGGGGCCGAGGCCTTCGATCGCGACGATCTTCCTCACCATGTCGGGGAACACCCCGGCATAGCGCAGCGCAACATTTCCGCCCATCGAATGCGAGACGATCGTGACCGGCCCCACGCCCAGCTGATGGATCAGCTGCGCCAGATCATAGACCATGTCGTTGGAGCGGTAATTGCCGTCGGAAACCCAGTCGCTGTCACCATGCCCGCGGTGATCCATCGCCACCACATGCCAGTCCTGGCATAGCGCCTCTGCGGTCCAGTCCCAGCTGCGCGCATGGTCGCGCCCGCCGTGCACCAGCACCAGCGGCGGTTTGCCCCGATCATTTTCGGTCTTGGCCCAATCGACGTAATTGAGACGAAGACGCTGCGAGATGAAGGTTTGCGAGTTGGGTCCGGCGAAAGTCATGGCGCATCCTTGCCGCGAAGCGACCCGGCTCGCAAGCCTACCGTTCCTTGGTTGCCGAAAAGACCAGATCGGGGTTGCGCTCGGCCTGATAGTTCACATCCCACGGGCTCTTGGCCATGAACACCGGGTCGCCGTCGCGGTCGCGCGCCAGAGAGGCGCGGTTGAACTCCTCGAAGCCTTTGAGAGCCGCCTCGGCCCCTTTCAGCCACCGTGCAGTGGCGAACGGCGAGGGCTCGAGCGCGGCCTCGACCTTGTATTCGGCCTCCAGCCGGCTGATCAGCACGTCGAGCTGCAATTGCCCGACCACGCCGACGATTGCCTGCGCGCCGATTTCCGGGTTGAACACCTGGATCACGCCTTCTTCCGAAAGGTCATCGAGCGCCTTCTTGAGCTGCTTGGTCTTGGTCGGGTCTTTCAGCACCACCCGGCGCAGGATTTCGGGCGCGAAGTTGGGCAGGCCGGTGAAGCGGATCTGGTTCTTCTCGGACAGCGTATCGCCCACGCGCAAAGTGCCGTGGTTGGGGATGCCGATGATGTCGCCCGCCTCGGCAGTATCCGCGATCTCGCGGTCCTGCGCGAAGAACAGGATCGGCGAATGCACCGCGATCGGCTTGCCCGAACCGCTGGGGGTGAGCTTCATGCCGCGTCTGAACGTGCCCGAAACCTGCCGCATGAAGGCGATCCGGTCGCGGTGATTGGGGTCCATATTGGCCTGCACCTTGAAGATGAAGCCGGTCACCTCGTCGCGGGACGGCGCGATCATCTCCTCGCCGGCAGGCTGCGGGCGCGGCGGCGGTGCCCATTTCGCGATCGCATCGATCAGCTCCTCGATCCCGAAGTTCTTGAGCGCAGAGCCGAAGAACACCGGCGTCAGGTCGCCGTGGCGATAGGCATCGAGATCGAAGGTGGGATAGCCTTCGCGCACCAGCTCGATCTCTTCCGCCAGATCTGCCGACAGTTCGCCTAGCGGCTCGCGCCGGCCCAGAAATTCGCGGCTGCCGCCTTCGGGAATGGCGACCGTGTTGGTGGCGAAATCGAGCACGCCGGTGAACAGCCCGCCCATACCAAGCGGAATGTTCTGTGGGCAGACATCGAGCGCCAGCGCATCGGCCACCTCATCCAGCGTCTCGAAGACCGAGCGGCCTTCGCGGTCGACCTTGTTGACGAACGTGATGATCGGGACATTGCGCAGGCGGCAGACCTCGAACAGCTTGCGCGTCTGCGGCTCGATCCCCTTGGCCGCATCGATCACCATCACCGCCGAATCGACCGCGGTCAGCGTGCGGTAGGTATCTTCGGAGAAATCCTCGTGCCCCGGCGTGTCGAGCAGGTTGAAGGTAATGCCGTCGCGGGCAAAAGTCATCACGCTCGAGGTCACCGAAATGCCCCGCTGCTGTTCGATCTTCATCCAGTCGCTGCGCGCCCGGCGGGCCTGCCCGCGCGCCTTGACCTCGCCCGCAAGGTGGATCGCGCCGCCTTGCAGCAGCAGCTTTTCGGTGAGCGTGGTCTTGCCAGCGTCAGGGTGCGAGATGATCGCGAAGGTACGGCGGTTGGACATCGGAATTCTCAGATCAGTTGAATTTATTGCCCGGCAATCGCCGCCGAAAGCAGGTTCTGCGCGCGCCATTCGGGATCGCTGAAGGCGCGGCTGCGCCAGTCGGGAAGGAGCCTGTCGACCACCAGCATCAGCGCCAGTCCCTGATCCTGCGACCACCATCGCCCGCCCCGCCGAGTCTCCTCCAGCGCGCGCGCCGGACCGCCATCGTCTGACTCAAGCTGCAGGAAATAACGATAGATCAGCCATTGGCCGATTCCCTCCATCGTCAGAAAGATATCGTCAAGCTCGACAAAATAGGCATTTGCGCCGGTAAGCCAGCGCGCACGGCGCTGTTGCATCATATGCAAAGTGCGCGCCGCGAGCTCCCTGGCGGCGGTGTCGCTGGGCGCAGCGGCAGCCGCGAATAACAACGCCGTCTCCTCGCGAAAGGCCGCCTCATAGCCCGGGACATCGGTGAAACGATGTTGCAGCAAGTCATCGCTCAATTCGTCACCCAGGCCCTGTTCCTGCGCGATGGGATCAAGAAAGTGCTCAGCAAGATCCGATTGCAGCGTATGGGCGATTTCGTGAAGCAGCACGCCCGTCATCAGGCGCTCGAGGCCGAATTCGCTCGTAATACCCGCCTCCCGCCACACGCTCGGCAGGCTCATGACAAAGCGATCCTTACCGAATGCAAAGGAGACCGGCCCGAGCGGCAGTTCCTGCCCTTCGGGCAATTTGGGCACGCCGCCATGCTGGGCGGCAGTCGGGTTGACCACATCCCCGCCCACGATCTGGTAGAGGCATTGGGAGTCGATCGCATAGACGGTCGGCAGCACCAGCTCTGATATTCCCAGTTCCTCGCGAGCCGATTTGCGCCATTGCGTCAGCGCCTGTGCAAGCCAGCTGGCGTCTGCATCGCTCATCGTGCATGGCTGCTGCGCCAGCACGGGCTGCGAGATCATCCCCAAAGCAAGGGCAATCAGCGCTGCAAACAGTTTAACCACGCAGATCTGCGCCCAGCTTTGCCGCCGCCGCCACCACGCTATCCGAAATCGCCTTGAAATCGGCATCGGTGTAGCTCTTCTCGCCCGGTTGCAGCGTAACCTCTATGGCGAGCGACTTCTGGCCTTCTGGCACACCCTGACCAGCGAACACATCGAACACGCGCGCATCGACGATGTTGGCCTTGTCCGCGCCCTTGACCGCGCGCAGCAGATCGCCTGCGGGCAGATCGGCGGGAACGAGGAAGGCGAAGTCGCGCGTCACTGCCTGCAATGCAGGCGGCGCGTATGGCGCGCGCGCAAAACCGGCATTCTTCCTTGGCGCTATGGCGTCGAGGAAGATCTCGACCGCCATGACCGGCCCGTCGATGTCGAACGCCTTGAGCGTCGAGGGATGCAGCGCGCCGAAGCGTGCGAGCACGGTCTTGGGCCCCAGCCGCAGCGTGGCCGATTGGCCAGGGTGGAACTGCGGCCCCGGCCCAAGGGGATCAGGCCCAAGCACCATCAGGTTCTGCACCGGCGCACCGGCCTCCGCCAGCAGAGCCATTGCCTCGGCCTTGGCGTCGAAGGCGTCGAACAGGACGGCTTTGCCACTCGTCCAGCCGCGCGGCGTCTTCTCGCCCGCGAGCACCATGCCCAATGTCGGCTTCTCGTCGCTCGCGCCGTCGGCCCCGCGGAAATAGCGCCGCCCGATCTCGAACAGCCGCGATCCTGCCGCACCGCGGTCGGCATTGCGCTTGGCCGCGCCGAGCAGGCCGGGGATCAGCGAGGGCCGCATCGCGCGCATATCGTCGCTGATCGGGTTTTCGAGCAGCCACAGCTGCGCGCCATTGGAGAAGTGCTCGGCATCGGCCATGGGTATGAACGACCATGTCACCGCTTCGTGCATTCCGCGCGCGGCGGCGGTGCGGCGCAACCGGCGCTCGATCTGTTGCTGCGGCGTGGCAGTGGGGCGGGCCACGCCTTCTGCGCGCGGCAGGGCGACGCTCTCGACATGATCGAGCCCGTGGATGCGGACCACTTCCTCGACCAGATCGGGCCAGCCATCGACATCGGGCCGCCAGGTCGGAACGATCACGCTCCAACTTTCCGCCTCAATCGGGTCTTCCGAAATGAAACCGAGCCGCCCCAGGATATTGCGCTGTTCCTGCCGGGCAATCTCCACGCCGCCGAGCGTCAGCGCCATTTCGGTCCGGTAGGGTATGGTCTTCGGAGTTTCGGGATAGCCACCCACTGGAAACTTGCCCGCAATGCGCGGCTCCGAGGCCTCGCCCCCACACAAATCGAGGATCATCCGCGCCGCTGTCTCGATCACGGTCGATAGCATCATCGGATCGATGCCGCGCTCGAAACGTGCGCGGGCGTCCGAGGTAATGCCGTGCCGCCGCCCGGTGCGGCCGATCCATTCGGGATCAAACCAGGCGCATTCGAGCAGCACGTCGCTGGTTTCGCCGGTGACGCTGCTGAACTCGCCGCCCATCACCCCGCCCAGCCCGAGCACGTGCGCATCGTCGGCAATCACGCAATCCTCGGGCGTAACTTCGTAGTCCTTGCCGTTGAGCGCCAGGAAACTCTCGCCCGCGCGCCCGCGCCGGGCGACGACCGTACCGCTCAGCTTCGCCATGTCATAGACATGTAGCGGGCGGGCCTGGTCGAGTGAGAAGAAGTTGGTGATGTCGACCAGCGCCGAAATCGGGCGCAGGCCCACGGCTTTCAGCCGGGCTTGCAGCCAATCGGGGCTGGGGCCGTTCTTGACGCCGCGGATCACCCGGCCCCAGAAGATGTGGCAGCCGCTGCCGGGCTCGACGCGGAGCCTGGCTGGGAAGGGGTAATTGCCTTCGACCACCTTGCCCGGAACCGGCATCGGCGGCACCCCCAGCTTGGCGGCGATCAGATCGCGGGCAATGCCGTTGACGCCCATGCAATCCGGACGGTTGGGGGTGATGGCCACGTCGAACACCGGATCCGAACCGGCATAATCCGAAAAAGCGGTGCCAACGGGTGCATCGGCGGGCAACTCGATTATTCCGTCGTGATCCTCGCCCAGCTCCAGTTCGCGAGTAGAGCACATCATGCCGTTCGATTCGACCCCGCGGATCGCGCTCTTTTTGAGCACCATGCCGTTAGCCGGGACAATCGCCCCCGGCAGCCCGAGCACGCCGATCAGTCCGACCCGTGCATTCGGCGCGCCGCAGACGACCTGAAGCGGCTGGCCGTCCCCTGAATCGACTGTGAGCACCTGCAACTTGTCGGCATTGGGATGCGGACCGGCGGTCAACACTCTGGCAATGCGGAAACCGGAAAGCCTCTGCGCATGGTCTTCCACGCCTTCGACTTCCAGCCCGATGGCATTGAGCGTGCGCGCGATCTCATCGACCGAGGCTGAAGTTTCGATGTGATCCTTTAGCCAGGAGAGGGTGAACTTCATATCCCAGCCCCCACGCCTGCAGAAAGCGTCGGCTGGTCGAACGCGCCGAAGCCGTAATGCGCCAGCCAGCGCGCATCGCCGTCAAAAAAGGCGCGCAGATCGTCCATCCCGTATTTGAGCATGGCCAGCCGGTCGACCCCCAGGCCCCAGGCAAACCCTTGCCACACATCGGGGTCGAGCCCCGCCATTTCGATCACGCGGCGGTTGACCATGCCGCTGCCCAGCAGCTCCATCCAGTCGTGACCCGGCGCATCGCCGCTGCCGCCGAGCACGCGCCTGCCGCCGACAAGCTCGAAGCCGACATCGACTTCTACCGAGGGTTCGGTGAAGGGGAAGTAGCTGGGGCGCAGCCGCAGCACGATATCCTCGCGCTCGAAGAAGGCCTTGAGGAAAGTCTCGAGCGTCCATTTGAGGTGCCCCAGATGGATGCCCCGGTCGACCACCAGACCTTCGATCTGGTGGAACATCGGAGTGTGCGTGGCGTCGCTGTCGCTGCGATAGACGCGGCCCGGCGCGATGATGCGCAAGGGCGCGCCCTGCTCCACCATGCTGCGGATCTGCACTGGCGAAGTGTGGGTGCGCAGCAGCATGGAGCGCCCGGATTCGTCCTTGTCCGGAAAGTAGAACGTGTCGTGCATCGCGCGTGCAGGGTGCGTTTCGGCCATGTTGAGCGCGGTGAAGTTGTGCCAGTCGTCCTCGATTTCCGGCCCGGTGGCGACGGCAAAGCCGAGGTCGGCGAAAATTTCCGCCAGCTCGTCCATCACCTGGCTGACCGGATGGACGCTGCCGCGCGGCGCGGCGGGCGCGGGCAGGGTGAGGTCGAGATTTTCGCTCGCCAGCCGCGCATCGAGCGCTGCGGCTTCGAGCACGTCCTTCCTGGCTGCCAGCGCATCGGAAACCTCGGTGCGGATCGCCTGGATCGCGGGCGCAGCCTGCTGGCGCTCATCGGGGCTCATCTGGCCAAGCGTCTTCAGCGCCAGGCTGACCCAGCCCTTCTTGCCCAGCGCCGCGACCCGCTCTGCCTCGAGCGCGTCGAGCGTAGCGGCGCCTGCGATTGCGGCCAGCGCCGTCTGCCTGTGTTGATCGAGTTCGTTCATCGCGCCAGTTTCATCTTGAATAGGGCGCCCCGCTAGCGCCAATTTGCCGCCAAGGCAAAGATGATCTGGCCACCGTTCCCAATCGGTTCCCAATCGTTTCCTAATCGGGCGCGTCGAGCGTCTGCGCGGCCGATCCCCAGATCCTCGCGCGCTGTTCCATGAAAGACGACAGGATCGGGTGATCGAGCGCGGCATATTCGGTCGGCTTCATCACCATGAACTGCTGGAATTCGCGCGTGAACTGCGCCTGATCGTGGTAATGTTCGTCCATCGCTTCGGTCCACTTGCTGCCCCGGTGGAGCATGAAAGATGTGAGGGACCGCATGAAGCGCTGACGGCGCAGCAGCAGCTTGGGCGGAAAGCCGAAATAGCGGGTGCAGACCCGTTCGAGCGATCGCACGGTCTTCCCCGATCGGTCGGCGAATTCGGCCACGCTGGTGACTTCGGGATCGATCAGCGCGCGGTGGACGCGCCGGATCTTATCCTCGTCGCGGTTTGGCCGGGACAGCGTGCGCATCAGCGCAAGGATTGCCTCAAGCTGTTCCTCGCTGCTTCGCCCGGCATCGCACAGCACCTCGCGCAATGGCGCGAACTGGGCAAAGCTGGGGTGCTTGCAGCCATCGACCACCAGATTGGCAACGCTCGCGGCCTCTACGTCGAAGAACCGCGCCCAACCCAGCGGCAGGAAGCCAATGCCCCACATGCGCGAAGTGCCAAGTTCGAACCGGTTGGGCAGCGAACTGGGCCCGGTCGCAGTGAAATTCGTCCCCGAAACCGCGGGCCCGCCGGGTATCTGGGTAATCGGGCAGGAACCGGCAAAGAAGCGGATGTTGGCCCATTCAGGCTGAAGATGGTCCCACACCGTCCGGCCATCCTCGATATCCAGCTCCAGCCGGTAGAAGGTCGTGAAACAGCCCTCGAACTCCGCCGGCGGAGTAATGAATTGGCTGCGCACCTGGCAGACTTTGGTAGTCGCGACCTCGGACATTACGCCTTCCCCTAAGGCAGGGCTATGCCAAATCTGTCGCGGAATTACAAACGATATGGGCGCCGCGGATTTCTCCGCAGCGCCCGAAATCGTCAGTAGCCTGGCCTGTCAGCCCGGCTTGTCAGGCGGGCAGGGCCTGCTTCGCCTGCGCGATGACGGCGGCAAAGGCGCCGCCTTCGTTCATCGCCAGATCGGCCATGGCCTTGCGGTCAAGCTCGATCCCCGCCAGCTTCACCCCGTGCATGAACTGCGAATAGGTGAGGCCTTCGGCGCGCACCGCCGCGTTGATCCGCTGGATCCACAGCGCGCGGAAGCTGCGCTTCTTCACCTTGCGGTCACGGTAGGCGTATTGCCCGGCCTTCTCGACCGCCTGGCGGGCGATGCGGATGGTGTTCTTGCGGCGGCCGCGATAACCCTTGGCCTGGTCTAGCAGCCGCTTGTGCTTCTGGCGCGTGGTCACGCCGCGTTTAATGCGAGGCATATCTTGTCTCCTTGTAACCCGCGCTCAATCGAGCCCGTAGGGGGCCCATTTCTTCACCGTCTTGGTGTCCGCATCGGACAGGACGGAGGTGCCGCGGTTGGTGCGGATATACTTCGCATTGTGGCTGATCAAACGGTGGCGCTTGCCCGCGACACCATGCTTGACCTTGCCTGTGGCAGTGAGCTTGAAGCGTTTCTTGACGCCGCTCTTGGTCTTGAGCTTGGGCATTTTCATCTCCTTTTCAGAAGACACGTTCCAACCAGCCCTGGCAGCCCTTGTCGCCAGGCCGGCGGCTTGATTCGTGTCGTTGAAGGCGCGCGAGATAGCGCTTCCGGCGCGAAATGCAAGGAATGTTTGGCGGGCGCCTGCCCGCCAAATCCTGCGCGATGGAACACATGGAACACGGTCCTGATAAAGAAAAACCGGCTGCCGATGGCGGGGTAGGAAAACCTCCTCCCTCAAGGGAGGGGAGGCATAGGACACCCCCCCTACCCGTGCATCGCCTCGAGCACATCCTCGAGCCGCGCGGGGTCGCTGACCGCCAGCACCTCGCCGCTGCTTTCGGCATTGAGCGGCTCGCCGTGCCAGTCGCACATCACGCAGCCCGCGCCCTCGACCACGGGCACCAGCGCGGCGAAATCATGCAGCTTCAGCCCCGCCTCGCACACCACATCGACATGGCCGCTCGCAACCAGCCCATAGTTGTAGCAATCGCCGCCATAGATGATCTTGCGGTGCGCCACCGCGCCCGCCAGCTTCATGAAGGGTTCGACCTGCCCGCCCGAGAACAGGTGCGGGCTGGTGGTCGCGAGCACCGCATCGGCCAGTTCGCGGCACGGCGCGCCATGCACCGCGCGCCCGTTGAAGGTGGTGCCCTCACCCGTCACGCCCAGCCAGCGCTCGCCCAGGATCGGCTGGTCGATCACGCCCAGCACCGGCCACCCGTCCTGCATCAGCGCGATCAGCGTGCCGAAGATCGCCCGCCCGGCGATGAAGCTGGTGGTGCCGTCGATCGGGTCGAGCACCCATTGCCGCCCCGCGCCCGGATTGCGGTTGCCGTATTCCTCGCCGATGATCCCGTCCGCGGGCAGTTCGCCTTCGATGATCGCGCGCATCGCAGCCTCCGCCGCGCGGTCCGCCTCGGTCACGAAAGTCATGTCCTCCTTGCGCTCGGCGGTCCAGTCGGCGCGGAACAGCGGGCGGATGGCAGCGCCTGCCGCATCGGCGAGGCGCTGGGCAAGGGCAATGTCTGAGGCGTTCATGGTTCCGGCGATTCTACCTTGGGGTCAGGACCCTAGCTATATCAATCAATTGTTTGGTTGCAGTTTGCGGGCGGGTCGTTCAAATGGGGGCTGTGGGAAATAAACGATGCCAAGGCAATCGTTATTACAGGGGACGGGTTTGCGACGGTCGCTGGGGAGCGATTATCTGGCGCAAATCATCGGTGGTTTGATGATAAACGGACATGAGATAAGGTCGCTTACAGGATCGACGAAAGACGGGGCGCCGCTGGCATTGGCGCGGCCGCCCGCCGGCGACCTCAGGCCGTGGCTATCGTGGATTACCGTCACCAACCTAGAGATGCCGCAGGGCCAGACGGTGCGCTGCGCAACCTTGAGCGATCAGCCCTGTCTGCGGCTGATGTTCGGCGCCGACTGGACCGCCGACGACCGCGATGGGCACAAGCTGTTCCGCCCCGGCAGGAAGGGCATGACGCTCTATTTTGGTTCGCAGAGCCGGATCATGCCGGTATCGGTCAGCGGGTCGTTCAAGATGATAACGCTGAACTTCACCATGGGTGCATCGGTGCTGGGCGGGCCGACGCAGGGCGAGCTGCTCGACCGGGTGATCGATTATGATGCTCTGGTCGGCCACGGGCGGCTCACCAGCCGGATTCCGCTCGCGGGCGATCCGGCGCAATGGGCCGATGCGATCGAGGCCGAGTTTCGTGCCTTCGTCGATAAATTCGGCTCGCAGCCGCCCGACAGCCTCTCAAGCTCGTTCGAGAGGGCCTGCCTGATCGAACCGGAATTCGACCTTGCTCAATTTGCAGCTGCGCACGGCACCTCGGTCCGCACGCTCGAACGCACGGTCAAGCGGGACTTCGGGATCTCGCCCAGCTTTGCCCAGCGGCGCGCGCGCGCGCTCGACATCGCGGCCAGCCTCCTCGGCGTCGCGCTGCCTGAGGAGGAGGCGACGATGGGCCTGCGCTATTACGACCAGGCGCACCAGATCCGCGAGATCCGCCGCTTCTTCGGCATGCGCCCCGGCGATCTTGCCCGCAGCCCCAACCCCGTGCTGCGGATCACGCTCGAATCGCGGCAAAAACGCCGGCTCGACGCGCTGCGCCAGCTCGGCAGCCTCGACCGTCTGCCATGGCGCGACCCCGCGGCCGAACCGGCGATGGCCCCGCGTTCAGGGCTGCAATTGAGATAGGCGCTGGCTGCGCCTTCCGCCTCAATCGAACAGGCTGGAGACAGAGCTTTCATCGGCGATCCGCTTGATCGCCTCGCCGATCAGCGGGGCGATCGTGAGGATGCGGATATTGCCTGATGTCAGTGCCGCATCGGTCGGCTGGATCGAATCGGTGATGACCAGCTCCTTGAGCTTCGACCCGTTGACGCGCGCCACCGCCGCGCCCGACAGCACGCCGTGGGTGATATAGGCGGCGACGCTGGCCGCGCCCGCATCGAGCAGCGCGTCGGCGGCATTGCACAGCGTCCCGCCCGAATCGACAATGTCGTCGATCAGGATGCAGTGTCGCCCGGCAACATCGCCGATGATGTTCATCACCTCGGATTCGCCGGGCCGGTCGCGCCGCTTGTCGACGATCGCCAGCGGGGCATTGTCGAGCCGCTTGGCCAGCGCCCTCGCGCGCACGACGCCGCCGACATCGGGGCTGACGACCATCAGCTGCTGATCGCCATAGCGCGCCTGGATATCCGCCGCCATCACCGGCGCGGCGTAGAGATTGTCGGTCGGAATATCGAAGAAGCCCTGGATCTGCCCGGCGTGGAGATCGACCGCCAGCACCCGGTCGGCCCCGGCCTGGGTGATGAGGTTGGCGACCAGCTTGGCCGAAATCGGGGTGCGCGGGCCGGGTTTGCGATCCTGCCGGGCATAGCCGAAATAGGGCATGACTGCGGTGATCCGCTTGGCCGATGCACGCCGCAGCGCATCGATGCAGATCAGCAGTTCCATCAGATTGTCGTTGGCCGGAAAGCTGGTCGGCTGGATCACGAACACGTCCTCGCCGCGGACATTCTGGTGAATCTCGACGAAGATCTCTTCATCGGCAAAGCGGCGGACGCTGGCATCGGTCAACGGGATTTCGAGATAGGCCGCTATGGCCCGGGCGAGCGGCAGGTTCGAATTGCCGGACATGATCTTCATGGCGCGCGAATCCTCGAAGGCAGGTGGTGCAAACCGCCTAGCGGCGCGTCATGGAATTGCAACGCAGGAGTCGCGGTTGTCGACGGGTTGTGGGAAAGCGGACGCTGGCGGGAGGGGGGTGATTTCTGCCCGCCAGTCGATATACTTCAGTGATGCACTCAAACCTTGCCGTTGAACAATTGGATGAAAGCGGTGGCGTTTGTGATTGTTGCGGCAACGCAAGTCGGGCGGTGTGGGGCCTCGTGCATAGCGGTGAAAGAACGGTGGCGGCATATTGGTTGCACTGGACCGTCGGGCATCTTGATACCAAAGGAGCCAATCTCGACTTTATCATCGGTTCATGGGGTGATGGCACTGGGCCTCAAGACCGCTTCGCGGCATCGCTCCTATACCGAGAGCCAGCCGACAGCCCGCCTGCCTTTATGTTGATTGATGCAAGCGAGCGGCACATCGCCAGTAGTGATTTGATACACACCGCTTTGCGACGTGAAGAAATAATCGGAACACCATTAGCGGGTCAAATATTCGAACTAGCGGACGCAATCTGGCTGCAAGATAACCGGATATTCTGACTCACCGAATGATTGCAATGGAGTCGCAAGCCGAAGTGCGGCTTTTGTGCTGACTGCGAACTATCTGATCCGGTGTTCGCCCCTGATCCACCGCACGGTGCCGCTCGATGCGCGCATGACAACGCTGTGCGTGGTCATCTTACCGCTGCGCAGCCGCTTGACCCCGTCGAGCAGTGAGCCCGACGTCACCCCGGTTGCAGCGAAGATACAGTCGCCCCTAGCCAGATCCTCAAGCTTGTAGATGCGGTCGAGATCCTCGATCCCCCATTGGCGTGCGCGGCGCTTCTCATCCTCGTTGCGGAACACCAGCCGCCCGTTGAACTGCCCGCCGACGCAGCGCAGCGCGGCTGCCGCCAGCACCCCTTCGGGCGCGCCGCCCTGGCCCATGTACATGTCGATCGTGGTATCCTCGTCGGTCACCGCGATCACGCCAGCGACATCGCCGTCGCCGATCAGCACCACCCCGCAGCCCAGTGCGCGCAGCTCGGCAATCAGATCGGCATGGCGCGGCCTATCAAGCACGCAGACGATGATGTCGCCAGGTTCGACACCTTTGGCGGCGGCCACCGCCCTGACGTTCTCCGACGGCGATCTGGCCAGGTCGATCACGCCTTCGGGGTAACCCGGCCCGACCGCGATCTTGTCCATATAGACATCGGGCGCGTTGAGCAGGCCGCCTTCCTCCGCCGCGGCCAGCACCGCCAGCGCATTGGCGCCAGCCTTGGCGGTAATCGTCGTGCCCTCGAGCGGATCGAGCGCGATATCGATTTTCGGACCCTTGCCCGGCGCGCCGCCAACCTTCTCGCCGATATAGAGCATGGGCGCCTCGTCACGCTCGCCCTCGCCGATCACCACGGTGCCATCCATGTAGAGCGTGTCGAACGCGCGGCGCATCGCCTCGACCGCGGCGGCATCGGCGGCCTTTTCATCGCCGCGACCGATCAGCTGCGATGCGGCGATCGCCGCCGCCTCGGTCACGCGGACCATTTCGAGCACCAGCACGCGATCGAGCGCGCTTTCGCCCTTGGGCTTCCTCAACGGATTGACGCTATTCATGGGCAATTCAGTCCCCGTGTTCAGTGTGCGATTGCGCTTAGACACCGGGAGTTGCGATTGTCCAGTATTGGCGGAACTCCTGCGATCATGCAGATGGTGATTTTCGGCGTCTTTCTGGTCACGGGATTCCCGCCCGAAGCGCAGGCTCAGGACGAAGCCGCGCAGTCCGCGCTTGCACGGGCGCGCGAACTCTACGGCCCGCCGCCGCCAATGGAGGATTGCTCGGACGATCAGGAAGCCTCGATCCTTTCGGGCGAGATCGTCGTCTGCCGCCGCAAGCGCGACCAGAGCGAGTTTCGCACGCTGCCGAGTGAGGACGCGCAGACGCGCTACGCGCAAGAAACCATGAACAAGGGCAACCCGCAGACCCCCGACGTCGCGGGCGACGGCATCTTCAAGGGCCCGGCAACGGTTTCGGGGCTGTGCCTGATCGGGCCATGCCCCAAACCGCCCGCGCTGATAATCGATGTCGCCGCGCTGCCGCAGCCGCCGCCGGGTTCCGATGCCGACAGGATTGCACATGGCCTGCCGCCGCTCGGGCAGGATGACGATAACCGCGCCGAACCGCCGGGTCCGGACCCTAATCCCGCAGGATCGGCAGAACCAGAGGACGTGCCGTAAGGCTTTGCGATCCTTCAAGCAGTTCGAGCGCATGGGTGACGCAGCTTTCGCGGCCTTCGTGCGTGACCATGGCGACCAGCACCTCGCCGCCCTCTTCGGCGCGGCCCTTCTGGATCAGGCTTTCGATCGAAACCCCCGCATCGCGCATGGCCGCGGTGATCTCTGCCAGAACGCCGGGGCGGTCGGCGACGGTGAAGCGTAGATAAGTGCTCTCCATCCGGTGACCCGGTTCGGCAGGCGGCATCGGCACCAGGCCTGCCACGGGGACCGAAAACGGCGCGCCCACTTCGTCGCGCGCGATATCGATCAGGTCGGCTGCGACGGCGCTCGCCGTCGGCCCCTGACCCGCGCCCGCGCCCTGGAACAGCAGGCGTCCGGAGAAATTGCCCTCGGCCACCACCGCGTTGGTGGGGCCGTGCACTGAAGCGAGTGGGTGGTTCCTCGCCACCAGGCAGGGCCGCACCCGTTGCAAAAGATGCGGCTTGCCGTCGCTGCCGCGCTCAACATCGGCCATGGCGATCAGACGGATGACAAAGCCCAGCGCGTCGGCCTGCGCGATGTCCGCGGCGCGGACGCGCGAAATCCCGGTGGCGCGCACCGAACCGAAATCGATCCGCGCGCCAAAGCCGATTGCAGCCAGAATCGCCAGTTTGTGCGCGGCGTCGGTGCCCTCGATATCGAATGCCGGATCGGCCTCGGCATAGCCCAGCCGCTGCGCCTCGGCCAACGTCGTCTCGAAATCGGCCCCCGTCGCCTCCATTGCGGTGAGGATGTAGTTGCAGGTGCCGTTGAGAATGCCATAGATTCGCTGCAATTCATTGGCTGCGGTGCCTTCACGCAGGCCCTTGACCACCGGAATACCGCCCGCCACCGCCGCCTCGAACTTGAGCGGCAGGTCGTTTGCTTCGGCGAGCGAGGCAAGCGCCAGTCCGTGATGCGCGATCATCGCCTTGTTGGCAGTGACCAGCGCCTTGCCACTGCCCAGCGCGGCGCGCGCCAGCGCCAGCGCAGGACCGTCCCCCCCGCCGATCAGCTCGACCACCACGTCGATATCGCTGCGTGCGGCAAGCCGGACCGGGTCATCCTCCCAGGCATAGGGGGAAAGATCGACTCCGCGGCCGCGATGGCGGTCGCGCGCACTCACCGCCACCACTTCCAGCGGACGCCCGGCGCGCGCGGCGAGCAGGTCGCGGTTGGTTTCGATCAGGCGGATCACGCCGACGCCGACCGTGCCCAGCCCGGCCAGGGCAATACGCAAGGGATCAGCCATCGGCCTGCTCCATTTGCGAAAAGCCGAAAGCGGCGCGGGTTTGCGGCGCGATGGCCAGCGGACGCCCGGTTGCCAGATCGACCTGGACCTGCACCAGCCGGATATCCGCCCGGTGACTGGGATCGGGGGCGGCAGCTTCGGCGCCGTGCAGCGAGATCAGCAGCGTCATACTGGTGTTGCCGATCCGCTCCACCGTCAGCCGCCCCTCGATCAGTTCGTCGCTGCGAATAGGGGCCAGATAATCGACCTCCGCGCGGCGGACATGGAATTCGAGCCCATCGGGCAGGCCATGGCTGCGCCGCTCGCGGAAATACTCGGTCACCACGAGATCGGCGTATTCGAGATAGCGCGAGTTGAACACGACCGCTTGCGGGTCGACCTCGGCATAGCGAACGCGGAACCGGCAGGAGAAAGGCTTGCTCATCGCCATCGCCCCTAGCGCGGGCGGGCCGCACAAGGGAACCACTTTGTCTTGGTTCGCGCCTAGTTGGGCTTGCCTGATGCCCTGCCACAGGGGCCGAGCTGTTCGATCACCAGCGCATAATCGCGCGCCGCCTGCGTCCGCGCCGCCGGTTCCCGCGCCAGATTCGCCTTCGCAGGCAAGCGATCGGGCAGGGCGCAGGCGAGCCGGTACCACGCCAGCGTTCCGGCGCGCGGCGGGAGCGCCGCCTGATCGATGATCTCGCCCCAGGAGACGCCCCATACCGGGGGCCTGCCGGGGCGGCGCAGCACGCTGATCGAAACGGGCGAGCCGTCAACCGTATCGAGAAAAATCTGCGTTTCCGATTCGCCCGCCAGATTGCCCGGCACCGACAGCGCATCGCTGATCCCGCGAATCACCGGCGGCGAATCGGGTGCAAGCAGGTCGGCAAGGATTGGCCGCACACGCGCCTCGAGCTCGGGCGAATGGTTCATCTGCCCCCGCTCACCGACGAGCTGGACCGACGTGGCCCGCCCTGCAACCGGACGGGCAAACAGCAGTACCGGCTGGTTTTTCAGCTTGGGCACCTTGCCTGAGGCGTCAAGTGGAACATCGACCAGATAGTTCAGCGATTCGCCCAGCGGCACCGTTCCGGCGATGAGCGACAGCGTGCGCGCCTCGATGTAGAGCCGCGCGAATCCGGGCGTCAGGCCGGGCGCTCGCGCGGGCTCGACAACCGTCTGCTTGCGAATCTGCGCATGAATCACAAAGTCGGCGGCGATCGCGAGATCGACCAGGTCGGCATATCCCGGCTCTGCCGCGCCGCTTGTGGCAGCGTCCTGCGCCTGCACGGGAAGGGCCAGCAGCAAGGCCAGGCAGGCGGCGATTATCGATCTGGTTTCAATCATCAACTTTCCGATTCATCAATGCCTTCTGCGCCCGGCACATAAGCGCCGCAGCGACTGCGCCCGGCCCAATGCATAGCCTAGTGCATAGCAATGCAACGCGGCTGAATCACCGATTAACCGATAAAGCGTTTGCCTGCCATTCGCTTGGCCGTTAAAGCGGGGCCAAGAACCGGCGGGCGGAGGGGACGCTGTGACCTGGTTCCGCATACGGCACGGCTTATACCGGACTGTATGCAAGCTGGAGGAACCCGACCCCCTGGGTCAGGACTGGATCTGAATTTGCGGTTGCCGCAAGTGCAAACTTGCGGCTAATCGTAGGACGGGCTTGTGCCCGATTGGGTAAATGGAGAGAAAGCGACTGGATGGCCTACGCTGACCAACAGATGAGCGGCAACAGGGTTGTCGCCTTGATCATCGTGGCGATTATTCACGTTGTGATCGGCTATGTGCTGATCACCGGGCTTGCCTACAAGGCGGCCAAGCATGTGATCGAACGCGTCACTACCGTGGATATCGAGGAACCGCCCCCACCCGAAGAGGAGCCGCCACCGCCGCCGGAGGACCAGCCGGTTGCTCCGCCGCCGCCGGTTGCGCCGCCCCCGCCGATCAGTATCGCGCCGGCCCCGCCGCCGATTCGCACGCAGCCGACGATTCCGCCCCCTGCTCCGCCAGCGCTGAGGGTGCCGCCGCCCGCGCCTCCGGCCGCGCCTTCGCAGGCGCGCGGTGCGCGCACGAAGAACGAGCGTAGCTGGGCCGCGCGAATTCAGGAAAACTACCCCGCCCGCGCACTGCGCGAGGAGACCGAGGGTACGGTCGGTGTGAGCGTTTCGGTCACGCCCGATGGCCGGGTGGGAAGCTGCCGGGTCACTGCCTCGAGCGGATCGCCGATCCTCGACGATGCCGCGTGCAAGGGGATGGAGCGCTATGCCCGTTTCGATCCCGCGCTCGACCCGGATGGCAATCCAACCACGGGCAGCTATTCTACACGGGTTACCTATCGTTTGAACTAGGCGGAAGGCTGCGGGATGCAGCCGACGCCACCGGGAACATTTTTAACAAGGACCTTTCGCAATGATTATCGAACTTCTTGCCGCCGCCGGCGGTGTGGCACCGGAGAACAAGTTCGGCTTCCTCGAAGCCATGCAGCAGGGGGGCGCGATCGCCTGGTCGATCCTGACCGTTCTGGTCATCATGTCCGTAGGCTCGTTCTACATCATGATCACCAAGCTGCTCGAGCAGCGCAAGATCGTGAGCCAGTACAACAAGAGCGTGCGCAACACGTTCTGGCGCGCCGCCAACTTGCGCGAAGGCGCCACCAAGCTCGACAAGAACGGCGCATGGCGCCAGGTCGTCGACGATGCGCTCAAGGCCTCTGACGAACACGGCAAGATGGGTGACAGCATGGAAGCGCATGACTGGATGCACGGGTCGCTCCAGCGTTCGCAGGACACCATCAATGCCAAGCTGGCGGGCGGCCTGCCGTTCCTCGCAACCGTGGGTGCGACCGCTCCCTTCGTCGGTCTGCTGGGTACGGTTATCGGTATCTACCGCGCGCTGATCAACATCGGCCTCGCCGGTTCGGCCTCGATCGACAAGGTCGCGGGCCCTGTGGGTGAAGCGCTGATCATGACCGCGATCGGTCTGCTCGTCGCCGTTCCCGCGGTGCTGGCCTACAACTGGTTGCAGTCGCGCAACCGCCGGATTGCCGAATTGCTGACCAGCTTCTCGACCGACGTGCTGGCATATCTCAGCTCGAACGGCTCGGTTAAGCCGCCCGTCACGGCTGCTGCGCCTGCCCGGACTGTCGCGGCCGCTCCGGCTGCCAAGGCCTGACCTTCAGGGTATGCGGGGGCGCTCCGGCTGCCCCCGCGCATCCTGCAGCAAAGTTTTACGGATAGGATTAAGCAATGGCGATTTCGACGGGAGGCGGGGCCGATACCCCCATGTCGGACATCAACACCACCCCGCTCGTGGACGTGATGCTGGTGCTCCTGATCATCTTCCTCATCGCGGTTCCAGTGGCGATCCAGACGATCGAAAAACTCCAGATCCCGATCATGGTATCGGTGGAGTCGAAAGATAAGGTCGAAAATCTGCTGCTGACCGTGAGCACCACCGATGAAAATGGCGTAAGTGCCGGCGAGCCGGGCTTCCTCGGCGCATCGCGCACCGGCGAGTGCCGCGTCTATTTCAACAATATCACTCCGGTCACCTCGGAAGAACTCTATGATCAGGCCTTCGAGCGCCTCGATGCCATCGTGCAGCGCGCTGGCGGCCCGGAGGCGATCATGAAGAACCCCGAGCAGATTCCACAGGTGCATATTCGCGGTGACGTGAATGCCCCGTGGCGCTGCATTGCCGGCTCCATCTACAATGTTCAGGCCGCCGGTTATCCCACGGTCGGCTTTATCTCCAACCCGGTCGAACCTGGTATCTGATCGGTCGGCAAGAGACTTAGGAGTACACACCCATGGCAATGTCAGGCGGCAAGGACGATGGCGCGCCGATGATGGAAATGAACATGACGCCGCTGATCGACGTCCTGCTCGTTCTGCTCATCATGTTCATCATCACCATCCCCGTAGCCACCCATTCGGTCGATATCGATCTGCCTTCGTCGGAAAGCCCTCCGCCGGATGTGATCGTCGAGCCGATCATCAACAAACTGGTGCTGACGCAGGACAACCGCATCTTGTGGAACGCGGAAGAAATCAACCAGGGGCAACTGGTCAGCTTGCTGCAGGAATCGCTGAACCGCTCGGTCGAACCCGAATTGCAGTTCGAGCCCGAGGCGCAAGCGAGCTATGATATCTCGGCCAAGGTGATCAACATCATCAAGGCATCAGGCGTGACCAAGTTCGGGTTCGTCGGCAACGAGAAATACCGGGCATTCGGAACGGCCGGAGCGCAATAAGCGCCAGGGCCCTTCGGATCGCAGGAAAGGGACGGAGCAATCCGTCCCTTTTTTGTTGCCCGTCTCCAGCCGGGTACGCGTCAGTCGTCCACCTTCGTCACGTCAACGCGCATTGCCTCGCCCGCCAGGCTCTCGGCCTCCAACAGCAGCTCTTCATCGACCGCGCCCTGCGGCATGGCTTCGCGCCCGATCATCGTCATCACCGGCACCGCCATGGGGCTGACCCGGTCGAGCTCGACATGCACCAGTTCGCGGCCCGCGCGTTCGAGCAGGTCGGCCAGCCGTCCGACGTCGGTCAGCCGCGCCCGGGCATCGGCCCAGGCCGCTTCGATCAGCAGGTGATCGGGCTCGTATTTGCGCAGGACATCATAGATCAGGTCGGTCGAGAAGGTGACCTGCCGCCCGCTCTTCCTCTTGCCCGGATGCTGGCGTTCGACCAGCCCCGCGATCACCGCCACCTCGCGGAACGCGCGCTTGAGCAGCCAGGATTGCTCCACCCATTGGATGAATTCGTGCGCCAGGATATCGGGTGAAAGCAGCGGCGCGGGATCGTTCACCGGTTTCAGCCCCCACACCGCCAGCGAATAATCATTCGCGACGAAGCCGCCCGGTGCCAGTCCCCGCTCCTCCATCCGCCGGGTGATCAGCATGCCCAGGCTCTGGTTGGCGTTCCAGCCTTCGAAAGTGTAATAGACGCTGTAGTGGAGCCGTTGGTGCGGGAAGCTTTCGACCAGCAGCATGCCCGGGCCCGGCATCCGGCTGCGCCAGTCCTGCACCTCCAGCCATTCGCGCACATCATCGGGAAAGCGGCCCCAGCCGGCACGGTCGGCCAGCAATTCGCGCACGCGCCCGGACAGATGCGTTGACAGCGGCAACCGCTGACCGCCGTAGCTGGGGATCATCGCCGCCCTGGCCGAAGCGCGCACCACCAGGTCCATGTCCCTGATCTGCTCGACCTCAAGGCTCATCCCCGCGAAAAAGAAGCTGTCGCCCGGCGCAAGAGAGGCAGCGAAACGTTCCTCTACCTTGCCCAGGTTGCGCCCGTTACGAAAACGCACGCTGAGCATTTCGGAATCGACGATGATCCCCGCATTCATCCTGTGCCGCTGGGCATGCTCGGGGTGGGTCAACCGCCAGGTGCCGTCCTTGTCGCGCGTGATCCGCTTGAACCGGTCATAGGCCCTGAGCGCATAGCCGCCATTGGCGACAAAGCCGAGCACGCGCGCCCAATCCGCCGCGCTGACCCAGCCATAGGGGTGCGCGCTGCGCACTTCGTCAAGCAGCGCCTGTTCGCCAAACGGCCCGGCGCAGGCACAGGCCATGACATGCTGGGCGAGCACGTCGAGACCGCCGGGGCGGAACTCCTCACCGTCGCGCTGCCCCTCATCCACGGCGTCGCGCGCCGCCATCGCCTCGAGAAATTCGAAGCGGTTGCCCGGCACCAGAACGGCGCGGCTGGGGGTGTCGAGCCTATGGCCCGCGCGTCCGATCCGCTGCAACAGGCGCGATGATCCCTTGGGCGCACCCATCTGCACCACAAGATCGATATCGCCCCAATCGACCCCCAGATCGAGGCTGGAGGTAGCGACCAGCGCGCGCAGTTCGCCGCGCGCCATCGCGCCCTCGACCTTGCGCCGTGCCTCGGCCGAAAGGCTGCCGTGGTGAATGCCGATCGGCAGATTGTCGTCATTCACTTCCCACAGCAGCTGGAACACATATTCGGCAAGGAAGCGGGTGTTGGTGAAGATCAGCGTGGTGCGGTTGGCGCGGACCAGCGCGCTCAATTGCGGAATCGCCCAGCGTCCGGCATGCCCGCCCCAGGGGACGATCGCCTCCTGCGGCAGCAGGATCTCTACTTCGGGCGCGGCGCCGCTTTCCCCCACGACAAGGCTGACCGCATCCGCCTCACCACCGGGCGCCAGCCAGCCGCAAAAGCCCTGCGGGTCGGCCAGCGTTGCGGAGAGCGCCGCACGGCGCATCTGCGGCGCGATTGCCTGAAGCCGCGCCAGGCAAAGCGCGAGCAGGTCGCCGCGCTTGCCGGTGGCAAACGCATGCACCTCGTCGATCACGATCCGCTTGAGCCCGGCAAAAAGTTCAAAACTGTCGGGATAGGAAAGCAGCAGCGACAGGCTCTCGGGCGTGGTCAGCAGCACATGCGGGGCGCGCTCACGCTGGCGCTTCTTGCGCTCTGTCGGGGTATCGCCGCTGCGCGTTTCGACCCGGATCGGCAGACCGATATCCGTGATCGGGGCCATGAGATTGCGCTGCACATCGTGCGCCAGCGCCTTCAATGGCGAAACATAAAGTGTGTGCAGGCCCCCAAGTGCATTGGCCGGCGGCGCAGCTTCATCGAGCCGCGAAGGGCAAAAATCGGCCAGCGTGGGGAGGAAACCCGCCAGCGTCTTGCCCGCGCCGGTATCGGCCACCAGCAGCGCGTGGCGGCCCGCGTCCGACGCCGCCAGCATTTCGATCTGATGGCGCCGTGCGCGCCAGCCGCGCGCCGCGAACCAACCCGAGATTTCGGGCGGAAGCGCGGGTTCCGCTCGCGCTTCAGGACTGGGCATGGCGCTCTTCGCGGGCGGCCGACCACACCTCGCGCGCCGCGTCTAGATTGACGAGCGCGATTGCCAGGCCAACGATCAGGTCGGGCCATGCCGAGCGCCAGACGAACGCCGTCGCCAGCCCTGCGGCAATGATGCCGACGTTGGCGAGTGCATCGTTGCGCGCCGAGAGGAAGGCCGCTTTGCTCAGGCTCCCCGAATGATGCCGATGGCGCAGGAGGATGACGGCGCAGGTGAGGTTGATGGCGAGCGCTCCCAGCCCGGTCAGGATCAACGGTAGCGGCGCCGGGGCGACCGGCACATTGAACTTCTGCCACGCGGTCCACAGCGTCGCCAGCCCGGGCGCGAGCAGCAGCGCGGCGAGTACCATGCCGACCCGGGCGCGGGCACGAAGGCTCCAGCCAAGTGCGCACAGGATCAGCAGATTGACCGCGGTATCCTCAAGAAAGTCGATCGAATCAGCGAACAATGCGACCGATCCGATCGCCACGGCAACGGCGAACTCGACACCGAAATACGCGAAATTGAGCGCCGCGACGCTGCTGATTGCGCGGCGAAAGCCGGCGCCATCCCGGGATGCGGGTTCAGGCATCACGCCCGGTGCCCGGCGTGCTTCCCGCGTCCCGGCCAGCCAGCGCCGCTGCGGCGCCTTGCGCCAGGGCAAATTCGCAGCATGCTCGTGCGTTCCCATGCAAACAAGGCGCGATCATGGCGCAAGCCCGGCCTATGCTCAAGCGTGCTCAAGCGCGCACAACTGTGCTTGCCACCCTCACGCGATGGTTCCAAGGATCGCCGGACATGCTCGCAGCGCTCAACCTTGATCATCTTTACGGATCGCTCGTGGCGCTGGCTCTGGGCCTTCTGGTCGGGATCGAGCGCGGCTGGACCTTGCGCCATCAACGCGATGGCAGCCGCTTTTCGGGAATTCGCACTTTCGGGCTGATCGCGCTTGCGGGAGGCATTGCCGGCACGCTTTATCATCATGCCAGCGGTCCGGCCACCACGCTGCTGGCGGCCAGCGCTGCATTGGTGGTGGCGGGATACCTGCGCACCAGCAAGGTCGACGGCGCGGCCAGCGGAACCTCGGGCATGGTCGCCCTTCTCACGCTCGCTTGCGGTTTCCTGGCCGGGAGCGGCGAGCGGATGCTGGCTGCGGTCATCGTGGTGGTGATGGTGGCCGTGCTGTCGATGCGCGCACAGCTGCACCGCTGGGTCGGGCGCCTCAATCAAACCGAAATCCATGCGATCGCCAGGCTGGCGCTGATCACGATCGTGATCCTGCCGCTGCTTCCCGACAAGGGCTTCGGACCGTTCGAGGCGTGGAACCCGCGCCAGCTGTGGTTGCTGGTGGTGCTGGTTTCGGCTTTCAGCTTTGTCGGCTATTTCGCCAGCCGCCTGCTTGGGCCCGACAGGGGCATCCTGGCGACCGCAGCGGCGGGAAGCATGGTGTCCTCGACCGCCGTCACCGCCGCGCTGGCCACGCGGCTGCTGCGCGGGGAGACCGGCGTCACCATTGCCGCCACCGGGATTGCGGCGGGATCGATGGTGATGATGCTGCGCGTGCTGGTGTTGACCGCGCTTCTCGCTCCGTTCGCGTTGGCACCGCTGGCGTTGATTCTGACTCCGGGGATCGGCGTGGGGCTCGTTGCTGCCGCCTGGTTCTGGCGGACATCGCCCGCGGATGCCGGGGTGCAGGCCGAAGAGGTCGAACTGCGCAATCCGCTCGAGTGGCGCCCGGCGTTGATCCTCACCGTGCTGGTCATGGCGATGGCAGTGATCGCGCGCTGGGTGCTGGTGGAATACGGCAACAGCGGCGTGGCGCTGGTGCTGGCGATTTCCGGATCGGTCGATGTCGATTCGGCAATCATCACAATGGGCAACCTGCCCGCAGGGACGATGAAGCCATTAACGGGCGCGCTGGTGCTGTCTGTGCCGGTGGTGCTCAATTCGCTGTTCAAGGCGGGCATCGCGGTGAGCCTTGGCGGGCGGAGCCATGCCCGGCAAACCGCACTGCCGCTGGTGCTTAGCGCGATTGCGGTCACCCTTGCCGCGCTCGCCAGCGCGCTCTGATCTGGAGTCAATGCGCGGCGTTTTCGCCGCGTGCGAGGCCCGAAAGCTCCAGCTGCGCATCGATCTGTGCGATCAGCCGCGCCAGTCCCGCCTCGCTGCCCGACTCGGCCCGGGCGACCAGCACGTCCTGCGTGTTCGAGGCGCGTAGCAGCCACCAGCCATCATCGGTGGTCACGCGCACGCCGTCGGTGGTATCGACCTGCGCCCCGCCTGCATCCCCGGCCATCCGCGCGCGGATTTCCTCCATCGCGGCAAACTTGCGATCCTCGTCAACCTGGAAACGCAGTTCGGGCGTGTTGAGCAACCGGGGGATGGCGCTGCGCAGCTGCGTGACCGATTTGCCCAGCCGTGCGCTCGCCGCGATCAGCCGCAATCCGGCATAGAGCGCGTCGTCAAACCCGTAATAATCATCGGCAAAAAAGATGTGTCCGCTCATTTCGCCGGCCAGTGGCGACGAAACTTCCTTCATTTTGGACTTTATCAGCGAATGCCCGGTTTTCCACATCAGGGGGACGCCGCCACAAGCCGCGACATGGTCGAACAGCGCGCGGCTGGCCTTCACATCGGCGATAATCGTTGCGCCGGGGCGGCGTTTCAGCAGGTCTTCGGCATAGATCATCAGCAGCTGATCGCCCCAGATCACGCGGCCCAGGCCATCGACGACGCCGATCCGGTCGCCGTCGCCATCGAAAGCCACTCCGAAATCGAGCTGCTTTGCCGCGACCAGCGCTTTCAGGTCATCCAGATTGGCCTCGACCGTGGGGTCAGGGTGATGATTGGGAAAGGTGCCGTCGACTTGGGTAAAGAGCAGATGATGTTCCCCCGGCAGCCGGGCGGCGAGCGCCTCGATCGCAGGCCCGGCGGCCCCGTTTCCGGCATCCCAGCCGATCCGCATCGCGTCGAGGCTGGCCCGGTCGATCCCGGCCAGAGCGCCGATGAGGCGCTCGATATAATCGTCGAGGACATGATTCGTCTCGGCCTTGCCCGCCCCGTCGAGCCAGTCGCCTGCCGCCGCGATTTCACCGAGCTGCCGGATATCGCTCCCGAAGAAGGGACGCCCCTGAAACACAAGCTTGAAGCCATTGTAATTGGCGGGATTGTGGCTGCCTGTTATCTGAATGCCGCCATCTACTTTTTCGGCTGAAGCCTCGGCATAATAGAGCATGGGCGTTGGCCCCATGCCGATCCGCACTACGTCGCAGCCGCTGACGTTAAGCCCTTCGACCAGCGCCTCCTCGAGCATGGTCGAACTGGTGCGCCCATCATAACCGACCGCGACCGTGCGCCCGCCCGCGCGGCGCAGCATGGTGGCAAAGCTGCGTCCGATCGCGCGCGCGTCATCCGCGCCCAGCGTTTCGCCGATCACGCCGCGAATGTCGTATTCGCGCAGAATGCTTGGGTCGAATTGGTGCGCCATATGCTCCTGATCTGTCTAGTTATTTCGGTTGCCTGCCTAGGCCACGAAAGCGCTGAAGATGTCAATTGCGATTGGGCAATTCGTCCAGCAACAGATCGCGCGCGGCATTGGCTTCGTGCACCTGTTCGTTGGTTCCGCCCCGGTCGGGGTGGATCATCGCAATGAGCCGCCGGTGCGCCTCGATCACTTCGCGGTGATCGGCCTGCTCGCTGATGCCCAGCAGCTTGCGCGCGCGGAAAATCGCCTGGGCCCGCGTTGGCGCCGGACGCAGAAAATCCCACGGCCAGCGGCCGAACACCAGTTTGCAGCCTAGCGAGATTGCCAGTGCGAGGACGATCAAACGGACCATGGCTTCAGGCTATCTCCAGCAGCGGCTGCGCGGGTGCGAATTCGGGCAGGCCGAGCGATTGGACCAGCGCGCGCAGCTCCTGCCGCGCCACCAGATGGCTGGTGCCCAGCTCGCCCAGATGCCCCTTGTCGAGCAAAGTCAGGCCTGATGGGAACAGTTCGCGGTAGATCACGCGTTCGGACAGGCCCTGCGCCACGCGGAACCCGACGCGTTTGGAAAGCTCCTTGAGCGCCTGTTCGATGCGGCCCATGTTGCGCGCCTCGATATGGCCGGTGCGGTTGCGCACCACCACCCAGTCCATCTCGCGCCGCTTATGCTCCAGCGTGGCGCGGCTGCGCTTGATCCGCGCTTCCCAGATCAGTTCGGCATAGAAGCTGAGGCGCTTGACCTTGAAGGTTTCGCCCTCGACCTGCCCGATCAGATCGAAATCGACGAAGCTGTCGTTCATCGGGGTGACCAGCGTATCGGCCTCGGTGGCGGCATGGCGGGCGAGCGGATCATCGCGCCCCGGCGTGTCGAAGATCACATAGTCCGCGCCTGCGCCCAGTTCGGCCAGCCGCGCCTCGAGCCCTTCGACATCGCCCTCATAGACCTCGCAATGCGCACCTGGCAGGTGAATCTGGCGGCGGCGTGCGGTCTCAACGCGGTTTTCCAGATAGCGCGCGAGCGTGCGCTGGCGCGGATCGAGATCGATCGCCACCACCCGTGCCCCGCGATAGGCCAGCGCCACCGCCACATGCACCGCCGTGGTCGATTTGCCTGTCCCGCCCTTTTCATTGGCGAACACGATACGATGGGGGAGGTGTTGGGCCGCGCCGTGCATCAAGGTTCCTGAAAATTCCCGTTTACCGCGCAATCCTATCCAACCCTTAGGCGGCCCGCAACGCCGCACGGCGCGATCGCGAGGCTTTTCACCCGCGCATCAAAGGGCCCTGCCGACCAGCCTGGAGCGAATGGCGGGGCTGCCAGACGTGTCGCCGCTGCCGCAGTGGGCGGTGGTTGAGAAAATTCACGCTTGCTGCGCGCCGTGATCGGAGACAAGAGGCCAGGCATGGATCGGGCTGAAATCGTTCACGAGAATTTCCGGCGCAGGGTCGCTGCGGGCGACCTGCCGCAGGGTGCGCCGCCCGAAGGCCCGCTTGGGCCGGAAGAAGCGCTGCGGCTGCTGCGGGCGCAGTGCCTGAGCCGCGCGCTCGACCGGCAGAGCCGCTTCATGCAGAGGGCGGGGCAGGGCTTCTATACCATCGGATCTTCGGGGCACGAGGGGCTGGCGGCAGTTGCCGCCGCGCTGCGCCCCACCGATCCCGCCTTCCTCCATTACCGCGATGCCGCGTTCCAGATTTCGCGCGCGGGGCAGGTGCCAGGGCAGACCCCCGCCTGGGACATGCTGCTGTCCTTCGCCTCGTCGAGCGAGGATCCGATCAGCGGCGGGCGGCATAAGGTGCTGGGGTCGAGGGCGCTGAGCATTCCGCCGCAGACCTCGACCATCGCCTCGCACCTGCCCAAGGCGGTGGGCGCGGCCTACGGTGTGGGCGCGGCGCGCCGCCACCGGCCTGAACATGCGACCACGCCCGACGATGCAATCGTGTTCTGCTCGTTCGGCGATGCCTCGGCCAATCACTCGACCGCGCAGGGCGCATTCAACGCCGCGCAGTGGACCGCCTATCAATCGCTGCCGATGCCGTTGCTGCTGTGCTGCGAGGACAATGGCATCGGCATTTCCACCAAAACGCCGCAGGGCTGGATCGCGGCGACATTCTCGCAGCGCCCCGGCCTGCGCTATTTCAGCGCCAACGGGCTCGATCTTTACGAAACCTATCGCGTGGCCATGGAGGCCGCCGAATATGTCCGGCTGCGGCGCAAACCCGCGTTCCTCCACCTGCGCACGATCCGGCTCTATGGCCATGCCGGGGCCGATGTGCCAACGACATATCTGCCGCGCAGCGAGGTCGAGGCGGAGGAGGCGCAGGACCCGCTGCTCCATTCGGTGCGGCTGCTGGGCGAGGCGGGGGTCTTGCCGCCCGCCGATGCGCTGGCGGTCTATGACCAGACCTGCGAGCGGGTCGCGCGGGTGGCCGGCGAAGTAGTGACCCGCCCGCGTCTCAAGACGGCGGACGAGGTCATGGCGAGCCTCATCCCGCCGCGGCGCGAATGCCGGCCCGGAAATGGCCCTTCGGTGGAGCGACGCGCGGAAGCGTTCGGCAGCGACATCAAGGCGATGGCCGAACCGCAGATCATGTCGCGGCTCATCAACTGGGCGCTGACCGATCTCATGCTCGAACACGGCGAGATCGTGATGATGGGCGAGGATGTGGGCCGCAAAGGCGGGGTCTATGGGGTGACGCAGAAGCTCCACAATCGCTTCGGCCCGGGGCGGGTGATCGATACGCTGCTCGACGAGCAGACGATCCTCGGCCTCGCCATCGGCATGGCGCAGAACGGCTTCATCCCGCTGCCCGAAATCCAGTTCCTCGCCTATCTGCACAATGCCGAAGACCAGCTGCGCGGCGAGGCGGCGACACTGCCCTTCTTCTCGAACGGGCAGTTCACCAACCCCATGGTGGTGCGGATCGCCGGGCTTGGGTACCAGAAGGGCTTCGGTGGGCATTTCCATAACGACAATTCGGTGGCGGTGCTGCGCGATATTCCCGGCCTCGTCCTCGCCTGCCCTTCGAACGGGGCGGATGCGGCGAGGATGCTACGCGAGTGTGTGCGGCTGGCGCGCGAGGAGCAGCGGCTGGTGGTATTCCTCGAACCGATTGCGCTCTACCCGATGCGCGACCTGCACGAGGAGAAAGATGGCGGCTGGATGCACCTTTACCCCGATCGCGGCGAGCGGATCGCGCTGGGCGAAGTGGGCGTGCGCGGTGCCGGCTCGGATGGGGGTTCGGATGCGGGAGCGGACCTTGCGATCGTCAGTTTCGCCAACGGCTTCTACCTTTCGTGTCAGGCGCAGGCCGAGCTGGAGCGGTCGGGGATCGCCGTGCGCGTGATCGACATGCGCTGGCTCTCTCCGCTGCCCACATCCGCGCTGACCGAGGCGGTGAAGGGCGCGCGGCATATCCTGGTGGTCGATGAAACGCGCCGGTCGGGCGGCGTGGCAGAGGCGCTGATGGCGCATTTCCACGAAACAACCGACGTTCCGCTCGCGCGGATCGCGGCGGAGGACAGCTTCATCGCCACCGGGCCCGCCTATGCCGCCACCATGCCATCACGCGAGAGCATTGTTGCAGCGGCGAAAGCGTTGGTCGGGAGCGCAAGATGAGCCGCACGCGAACCGCAGTCGTCGTCTGCCCAGGGCGCGGCACCTACAACAAGGGCGAGCTTGGTGTGCTTGGGCGGCATTTCGGCGACCATGCGCTGATGGAGCGTTTCGATGCGCTGCGCCGCGCCAACGGCCAGCCGACATTGAGCGAGCTCGACGGGGCGGAGCGCTGGTCGGCGGCTGTGCATACGCGCGGCGACAATGCCGCAGGCCTGATCTTTGCCGCGACGCTGGCCGATTTTCGCGCGATCAGGGACGTCGAGGTGGTCGCGGTCACCGGCAATTCGATGGGCTGGTATTCTGCATTGGCCTGTGCAGGGGCGCTATCGGCGGAAGACGGCTTCACGCTCGCCAACACCATGGGTACGCTGATGCACGAACATGCGATCGGCGGGCAGGTGCTCTATCCCTTCATGGGCGAGGACTGGCTGCCCGATCCCGCGCGAAAGGCCGAACTGCTTGCGCTGGCGGCGGGGATCGACGCGCGCGAAGGGCATGTGCTGTGCCTGTCGATCGATCTGGGCGGGATGCTGGTGCTGGCGGGGAACGAGCCGGGGCTCGCCGCGTTTGAGGCGGCGGTGCCGCCACTGCAAGGGCGATTTCCGATGTGGCTCGCCAATCACGCGGGCTTTCACTGCCACCTCCAGCAACCCGTGGCGCAGGCGGGGCGCGAACGGCTCTCGCCCGGCCTGTTCAGTCAGCCAACCTTGCCGCTGGTCGATGGGCGCGGGCACGTCTGGTGGCCGGGTGCGAGCGACACCGGCGCGCTGTGGGACTATACGCTGGGGCATCAGGTGACCGAAACCTATGATTTCACCCGCGCGATCGCCAATTCCGCGCGCGAGTTCGCGCCTGACCTGTTCATCGTCACCGGCCCGGGCACCACGCTGGGCGGCGCGGTGGCACAATCGCTGATCCTTGCGGACTGGCGCGCGATGGGATCGAAAGCGGATTTCCAGCAATTGCAGCAGTCGCAGCCGCTGCTCGTGTCGATGGGGATGGACGACCAGCGCGCGCTTGTGGCCTGACGCTACATCGGCGCCGGGCAGTATGATCTGAGGTAGTCGCCGTGGCCGGGCATGTGTTCGACGACATGGCGGATCGACTTTTCCATCTCGTCGAACTCCTTGCGGGTCTTTGCCGGGTCGAGCGTATCGGCGACGGGACTGTGCCCAGCCATTTCAATTCCCTGGCCCATCATTACCGCGGTCCAGCTGCTTTCGGTGAAAAGCTCGTCCTCTTCGCGGAAGATCTGTCCGTTCGATCGGAACAGTTCGATCTTCTGGGTCAACGTCTCGGGCACGCTCATTGTTCGGCAGTAGTTCCAGAACTCCGAATCATCGCGCGCGGTGGCGTTGTAATGCAGGATCAGAAAGTCGCGAATGCGGGCATATTCGCGAGCGGTCAGGCGGTTGAACGTATCTTCCTGTGCCTGCGTGATTCCTTCGAGCGAGAGCATCGCCACCAGCTTGTTTAGTCCGGTGTTGATGAGATGGATCGAAGTCGATTCGAGCGGCTCCATGAAGCCGGCTGCAAGCCCCAGCGCGACCACGTTCCTGTTCCAGAATTTTTTGCGCCGCCCTGTCACGAAGCGCAGGAAATTGGGGTCTGCCGACGGTTTGCCCGCCATGTTGGCGACAAGGATCGCGTGCGCCTCGTCGTCGCTCATGTACGCGCTGCAATAGACGTGGCCGTTGCCGGTGCGGTGCTGGAGCGGGATGCGCCATTGCCAGCCTGCCGAATGCGCGGTTGCGCGGGTGAAGGGCGGCGGCGGGCTGGAATCGTCGCGGGCGCAGGGCAGGGCCACGGCGCGGTCGCATGGCAGCCAATGGGTCCAGTCCTCATATCCGGTCGCGAGTGCCTGCTCGATCAGCAGGCCGCGAAAGCCCGAACAGTCGATGAAAAGATCGCCCGCGATTTCTTCGCCGCTCGCCAGCCTGATCGAGGTGACGAACCCCGTTTCCGGGTGCAGCGCAACGTCGGTGACGTGACCTTCCTGGCGGGCGACTCCACGCTTTTCGGCATATTTGCGGAGAAATTGCGCGTAGCGTCCGGCATCGAGGTGATAGGCATAGTTGATCGGCGGCAGATCGTCGCGCTGGTAATCCTGCGTCCGTGCGAACTTTCCGAAATAGGCGGCCATGGTCTCCAGATTGAAGGCCTGGAGCGGGCGCCTGTCCCCTTCCTGGCGGAATCGGTGCCAGACCTGATGGAAGGCGATGCCACCCATCGTGTAACCGTAAGCCCCGAACGGGTGGATATAGCTTTCGCCCTGTCGGCCCCAGTTGACGAACTGAATGCCCAGCTTGAAGGTGCCCCGCACTTCGGCCAGCATTTCGCGCTCGTCGATTTCGAGCATCTGGTTGAATTCGACGAAGGGAGGAATGGTCGCTTCGCCAACGCCGATGGTGCCGATCGCCTCCGATTCGACCAGAGTGATCTCGAGCGGCCGACCGCTTTTCAGACGGGAAAGCACCGCCGCCGCCATCCAGCCGGCCGTGCCGCCCCCAACGATTATGATACGATCGATCGCCATGCACTCTCTCCGAACCGAAACTTGCATGAAAAGCACGGCGAAGCAACCTGATTGTGAACGTTCATTTTTACTATTGTGAACGCTCACAATTTGGCATATTAAAGTAGGCAAGAAGCGCGAAACCGGCCCGTGCGGTCAATAACAAGCGCTTGAAAATGGGAGGGTAACTTGTCACGAATCAAATCAACTCGAGTCGAATCCGCCGGCCGGCTGTTGGCGCTCAGCTCTGCGTCGGGCCTCGCGCTTGCGGCCATGCTTGCAGTTCCCGCTCAGGCCCAGGACACCGTGGGGGACGATGAAGAGAAGGTCGAGGAAGCATCCGGCAACCAGATCGTCGTAACCGGGTTCCGCGCCTCGCTCGAGAATGCGCAGAACATCAAGCGCGATGCCGATACCTTTGTCGATGCCATCACCGCGGAAGACATCGGCGCGCTGCCCGACCGCTCGGTCGCCGAAGCGTTGCAGCGCGTTCCCGGCGTCAATATCGGTCGCTTCGAGAAAACTTCCGATCCCGACCGCTTCTCGGTCGAGGGCACCGGGGTGGTCATCCGCGGCCTGCCTTTCGTCCGCTCTGAACTGAACGGGCGCGATATCTTCTCGGCCAATGGTGGCCGCGTGCTCAGCTTCAACGATGTCTCGCCCGAACTTCTCGGACGGGTCGAGGTGTTCAAGAACGTCACCGCCGACATGGTCGATGGGGGCATTTCGGGCACGGTCAATCTCGTCACGCGCAAGCCGCTCGACAACCCCGGCCTCAACATCGCCGGCACGATCGAGGCAACCGTAGGCGATCTCGCCGACGAATGGTCGCCCGGCGGCTCGGTGCTGGTTTCCGATACCTGGGAAACCGGCGCGGGCACCTTCGGCCTGCAACTGGGCTATGCCAATTCCGAACTCATCAGCCGCACCGATGCCTCGCAGATCACCGATCCCTGTTTTCGTGCCGATACGCTTGACGGCCCCTGCATCCGCGCGCTCGGCGTAGGTTCGGGCGGCTTCTTCGGCGATTCCAATTTCGACGAATCGAACTTCCCGCCGCCCGGCACGGTGGTGGTGCCCAAGGGCGCGGGTGTGCGCACGACCGAACTGGAGCGCGACCGCGAGGCATTTTCCGCTGTCGCCCAGTGGGAAAGCAGCGATGGCCGCGCGCAGGTGACGGCCGAATACCTGCGATCAGACACGCAGTTCTTCACTGACGAATTCGCGCTGCTTGCGCTGGTCAACGATGACAACCTGTTCCCGATCCAGGCGCCGGGAAGCACCTGGACCTTCGACGAGAACGGCATTTTCCAGAGCGGTGTCCTGACGCAGAGCAACGCTGGCGGTTATGCCAGCCCGTTCGGCGGCATCCCGATGGAATCGCTGCGCTTCCAGCGCGGTTCGGACGCCAAGACCGAGGATGTTTCGATCGACGTCGATTTCGAGGTGAATGACCGCCTGCGCGTCAATTTCGAGGCCCAGCACATCTCGTCGAACCTCACGCGCAACTCGATTATCGGCGCGATGAACACCTGGGCTGATATTGCCATCGACAATACCGGCAAGGTCCCGCAAATCGAATTCCGCGCGCCAACCGGGTCGCCAGCGGACTTCTTCACGAGCGGCGAATACACCTATTTCTGGTTCCTGCTCGACAGCATCGAGCAGAATAACGGTGACCTCGACAGCCTGCGCTTCGACGCCGAGTACGACCTCAGCGATGACGGATTCTTCAGGCAGGCGCGTTTCGGCACCCGCTGGTCCGACCGCAACCGGGTGACGCGTGACACCAACTTCAGCACTTGGGGCAACCTTTCGGCACCGTGGGCCGGCCGTGCCGGCTGTGCGCCCTGGGGCAGCGGGCCCGGTTGTTTCGCCAATGGTCCCGGACCGTTCGGCAACGGCTTTATCCCGGGGCGTCTTTATTCAGGGCTGCCGGGGCAGGAATTCGCGACCGGCGGCGGCGCGTTCACCGACGAGTTCCCCGGCGTCTCACAGCTGCGCGATCCCTTCGGCAGCGGATTCCAGCGGGGTTCGTCTCCCACGCCGATCCCCGGCGGGGCGGCATGGTTCTTTGGCGGGGACGATTTCCTCGGCGAATATCTGGCCGGGACGACGCTGGAACAGGCGCAGGCGATCAACACCTTCTCGCAGACGCCCAATCCCTTCTTCAGCGTCCAGAACCGCTCGTTCACCAACGCCGTGACCGGCGAGACTGTCGCCTGCGATCCGTTCTGCCCGCCTGAGATATCCGACGTCACCGAAGTCACCAAAGCCGCCTATGGCCGGATCGACTTCGGCACCGATTTCGATGGCGGCGCCACGCTCGAAGGCAATTTCGGGCTGCGCTATGTCCGCACCAAGGTTGCGACCGAAGGCCTGATCGGGCTGCCGAACCCGTTTTTCTTCGACCAGGGTCCAGGCGGCAATGGTGACGGGATCGTCCAGGTTTCGGAGATCCAGCAGCAATGCGCCATTGCTCCGCCGGGGCAGGCACTTCCCGGGTTCTGCTCGCTCTCGGACGACAGGTTGGCGGAATTCGCGGCAGCGCACACGGGCGAGGTCATTGTCGATGACCGCAAGATCAAGTTCAACCACTGGCTGCCGAGCTTCAACGCCAAGCTCGATGTGGGTGACGGCTTGCTGCTGCGCGTGGCCGCATCGAAGAACATCGAACGGCCCGACCTCCAGCTCTTCCGGGCGGGGGGTGCGATCGGGGACAATACCGGCGACCTGCTCGCGGGCGGGCAACTGGCAACGGGGCCGTTGTTCCAGCTGTTCACCGGCAACCGCAATCTGCGTCCGGTGACCGCGTGGAATTATGACCTTTCGGCAGAATGGTATTTTGACGATGTAGGCTCGCTCACGCTGTCGTTCTTCCTCAAGGACATCAGCGGGATCGTGACCAGCGGCATCGATCTGGTCAATTTCACCAGCGACAGCGGGCTATCGCTCGATGTCGAGGTGAATGGTCCGGCCAATGACCTTGGCGGCACGCTCAAGGGCATCGAGATCACGCACCAGCAGACCTATGACTTCCTGCCAGGTCTGCTCAGCGGGCTGGGCACGCAGTTCACCTATACCTATGTCGATGGCGGTGCGTTCAAGAACCCGGACCTGTCGCAGAACCGCGGACTGTTTGCGTCCGATCAGCCGCTGGCCGGTATCTCCAAGAACACGATCAATGCGACCGTTTTCTACGAAAGAGGTCCGCTGGCCATGCGCGCGGCATACAACTGGCGGTCGGACTTCCTGATCACGCCGCGCGATGACATCTTCCCGTTCTCGCCGATCTGGCAGGAATCGAGCGGCCAGATGGATGCGTCGATCTTCTACAGCGTGACCGATAACGTGAAGCTGGGAATCCAGGGCGTGAATCTGCTCGATTCGGTGACGCGCACATCGCAGGTGGTCGATTTCGACGGAACCAGGATCACGCGATCCGCGTTCCGCAACGACCGGCGCTTTACCTTCCTCGCCCGTTTCGATTTCTAGGCTGCCAGTGCGAACGTGAGACGAATGGGCCCTTGCCGTCTGCAGGGGCCCATTTACCGTGCGGCGGAGATCGTCGTTTGAAACGCTCAACCCACAGGGGACCAATGCTCAGGCATCATTCAGCGCTGTTTGCCCCCCTCCTGTTGACCGCCGCGTGCGGAGGCGATGCGGCGAGCGCCGGACCTTCGGCTGCGCCGCCGCCTGCCGGTGCCGAGCCTGTATGGCAGCTGGCCTGGTCCGATGAATTTCAGGGCAGTCGGATCGATCACGGCAAGTGGGCACTCGACGTCGATTGCTGGGGCGGCGGGAACGATGAACGCCAATGCTACACCGACCGGCCCGAGAACGCCCGGGTGGCCGATGGCCGGCTGATTATCGAGGCGCGGATCGAGGACTATACCGGCCCGGCGCTGCCGCTGCACCTGCGCGAAGGGGCGAGCGATCCCGACGCGCAGGCGACTAGGCCGTTCACATCGGCCAAGCTGGTGACGCGCGGGCTCGCAGCGTGGAAGTATGGCCGGCTCGAAATCCGTGCAAGATTGCCGCAGGGGCAGGGTGCGTGGCCCGCGCTGTGGATGCTGCCGGAAAGCGACATTTATGGCAGATGGGCGGCATCGGGTGAGATCGATATCATGGAGGCTGTGAATCTGGGCGTTCGCTGTGCGCATTGCCCGGGCGGCCTTGAAAATACCATCCTGGGCACGCTGCATTTCGGCGGAACCGTGCCGGAAAATGCGCTCGCCAGCACCGAACACCCCTTTCCCCCCGTCCTCGACGGCTTCCATACCTATGGGGTGATCTGGACCGAAGGCCGCTTCCACTGGCTGGTCGACGGCCAGATCTATGCCGTCCGCAATGCCAGCGAGTGGTTCACTTCCGGTTCGCAGAAGCCCGGGGCGCCGTTCGATCAGCCGTTCCACCTGATCATGAATCTCGCAATTGGCGGCAGACTGCCCGAAAGCAGGGGAGACGGGGGCGTATCGGGCGAAGGATTTCCCAGGACTATGGAAATCGACTGGGTAAGGGTTTGGCAATGCAGCGATCGGGCGCTAGGGGGAGCGAATTGCCCGGCCGCAGGGAGTGGACAGTAAATGGCGAGGCGCCGCCAGGCGGTCACGATCAGGCATGTGGCACAGGACGCGGGCGTGTCGTTGCAGACCGTCAGTCGTGTGATCAACCGCGAGCCGAACGTCCGCCCCGAGATGAAGGAGCGGGTGCAAAGCTCGATCGACAGGCTGGGCTACGTTCCCTCCATCGCGGCGCAGCGAATGAGCGGGTCGCGCTCCTACCTGATTCTCGCACTCAACGATCGCGAACGCACCATCGCCGACTGGCGCGAGCGGCGCGGGGTTGACTGGGTTGACCAGATGCTGCTCGGCGGCATGCTCAAGTGTGCCGAATATGGCTATCGCATGATGGTCGAGCTGGTCGATACGCACAACGACCATGTCGAGCGCGAACTTTCCGCAACCATCGCCGCGTTGCAGCCCGACGGGGTGATCCTGACGCCGCCGCACTCGGAAAATCCGCTGATCACCGGATTGCTGGCACGGGCGAAGATCCCGTTCGCGCGGATCGGATCGCTCGATCCGGGGCCGGGCATCCGCCTGACCATGGGCGATCGCGAGGCCGCGATGTTGGCAACCAACCGCCTCATCGAACTGGGGCACCGCCGGATCGGCCTCATTTCCGGTTCGAGCGAATACAGCCTCAGCCAGTGGCGCATCGACGGGTGGCAGGAGGCGATGGCCCAGGCCGGCCTGCCGAGCGAAGGCTTATGCCAGCGCGGCGATTTCGGCTACGAATCGGGGGTCAGGGCGGCGGGTGCGCTGCTGGCGTCGACCGAGCGGCCCACCGCGATCATCGCCAGCAACGACCAGATGGCGCTGGCCACGCTCGAAGTGGCGCGCGCACGCGGGCTCGACGTGCCGCGCGACCTGTCGCTGGTGAGCTTCGACAACACGCCGATCGTGCGCTTTACCCAGCCGCCTTTGACCGCGGTCGATCAACCGATCGCCGAAACGATTTCGCGCGCGGTCGAACTGCTCATCAATGCCCACCGGCGCGCGCCTCCGACCGCGCCGATCAATGTCGAGGGCAGTCTGGTGGAGCGCGGATCGACCGGACCCGCGCCTGGCACGAATGGCACCTGACGGCGCGCCGCCGCAGCGTCAGCCGTTATGGTTCCTGCTGGTCCTGGCATCGGCCAGCGCGGGCGGAGCGGTGGCCTATGTGCCGTTTCTCACCATGCTCGTGCCGGTCAGGATAACCGAGATCGCACAGGGTGAGAACGTCGCCTCGCTTGCCTATGTCACTTTTGCCGGGGCGATTGTCGCCAGCCTTGCAAACATTGCCTTTGGATGGCTCAGCGACCGAAGTGGCAGGCGGCGTATCTGGATCGCCGCCGGGCTGGTGCTGTCGGCCGGCTTGCTGGTCGTGGCAGGCCGGGCGGGCAGCGTTTCCGCACTGATCCTTGCGATAATGGCGTGGCAGGTCGGGCTCAACATGATGCTGGGCCCGATCGCCGCCTGGGCCGGGGACTGCGTTCCCGATGAACAGAAGGGGCTGCTGGGCGGCCTGTTCAGCTTTGCCCCCGCGCTTGGCGCGCTTTCGGGGGCGGTGGTGACGGTGCCGGGGTTGATTGCGGATGACAGCCGCCCGATCGCGGTGGCACTTGCATCGGCTGCCATGGTGCTTCCCGCGCTCATTCTCGGTGGCGGGCGCAGACAACTGCCGCTGATGGCGCCCGATTTCGATCCCTTGCCACGGTCAAGGGCGAACGGCCCGCTCCACTCCCGGTCGGCGATCGTTCGCATGTGGTTGTCGCGCCTGCTGGTACAGATCGCGGAGGCCAGCCTGTTCGCCTTCCTGCTGTTCTGGCTGGCTTCGCTTTCGCCCCGGTTCGACCAGAGCTTTGCGGCCAGATTGTTCACCATGGTGCTGTGGGTTGCGGTGCCGCTGTCATTGCTTGTGGGCCGCTGGTCGGACCGGACGGCGCGGCCGATCATGCCGCTGGCTGCCACGGCGGCACTCTCGTCGGCCGGACTGGTGATGATGGCGGCTATCGATGGCGAGGAGGCGGCGATCGCCGGCTATCTGCTGTTCGCGGCCGCCTCGACGATATTCCTTGCCCTTCATTCCGGCCAGACACTGCGAGCCCTCCCCCGCCCGCAGCACCGCGGGCGTGATCTGGGCCTGTTCAACCTCACCAACACGATTCCTTCGTTGATCTTTCCGTGGTTCACGCTGCTGCTGGTACCAATGTTCGGCTATGCAGGCCTGTTCGCGGTGCTGGCGGCGCTGGCAGCGCTGGCCGCAGTGCTTCTGGCGGGGATTTCGCGGCGGACCTGAAGCCTTCTGGACGAGCCATGGACCGCCTCGCAACCCGGACGACCGCAGCCCGGCGATGTCGCCGCTATGACAGGCGATCGCTGGGATAGCGCGTGCCGTCCTTGCGAGCATAGCCATCCGCGTCGAATACCATGTCGATATCGGGATATTCGCCTGTATCGGCATCGCGGTTGCCGCCGCTGATCGCGACGAACACGCAGTCTGCGGCCGAGCGGTTCTGGAGATTATGGCCGTTGCGCGCGCCTGCCTTCCACGCGAGAATGTCGCCCGCGCGCACCGTGGTTTCGCCCCCGTCCTCGACCAGCACCGCCTCGCCCGCAAGCATGATCACCAGCTCATCCTGACCCGTATGCCAATGGCGCTGCGACGACCAGGCTCCCGGCTTCAGCACGACATGGCTGGCACCGAGCAGGGTTAGACCGGCAGCGGGCGCGAGGCGGCGATACCAGCGCCCTTCGACCTCGCGGTTGAACGGGGCGGGGTAGCCGGTGGCGTTGGACTGGGGGATGGATTCAAGTTCGAGCTTGGGCATTGCGGGCACTCCTGATAGCTGGGGCATCATGAGCCGGGTCCTCGAATTCGCCAAGCGTTTGATCGCCGCCCCCAGCGTCACCCCGGCGCGCGGGCAAGTGTTCGATGCGATGGAGGCCATGCTGGCGCCGCTCGGCTTTGCGGTGCACCGCTTTATCGCGGGCGAGGGCGAGGAAGGTAGCGAGGATGCGCCGGTCGAAAACCTGTTTGCCATAAGGCATGGCCCGCCCGGATCGCGGCATTTCGCGTTCGCCGGGCATCTGGATGTGGTGCCGCCGGGCGAGGGCTGGAGCAGCGCGCCGTTCGCCCCAGAGGTGCGCCCAAACCCCGGAGGCGATCTCCTCTACGGGCGCGGCGCGGTCGATATGAAGGGCGCGATTGCCGCCATGGTCACCGCCGTGTCCGATGTACCGCAGGGTGCGGGCACGCTGAGCTTCATCGTAACCGGCGACGAGGAAGGCCCCGCGCAGCATGGCACGCGCGCGCTGATCGATCATATGCGCGCAGTGGGCGATATTCCCGACCTTTGCCTGGTGGGCGAGCCGACTTCGGTCCACCGGCTGGGCGACATGATGAAGATCGGGCGGCGCGGGTCGACGATCCTGTGGATCGAGGTAGAGGGGCGCGAGGGCCATGTCGCCTATCCGCATCTGGCCGACAATCCGATCCCGCGGCTGGTGGCGATCCTGGCCGAACTCGATGCCATGGTGCTCGATACTGGCAACGACTGGTTCCAGCCGAGCAATCTCGAGATCCTCGACATCACGGTGGACAATCCGGCGAGCAACGTCATCCCCCATCTGGCGCAGGCGCGCGTTTCGGTGCGTTTCAATGCCACGCATACCGGCGCGGAATTGGGCGAACGGATTGCGGCGATCGCCGCGCGCCACGGTGCCCGGACCGAGCAACGCATCTATGGCGAAGCCTTCCTCACCCCGCCCGGCGCGTTTTCCGCAATGGTCGCCGAAGCGGTGGAGGCCGAGACCGGGCTGCGCCCCGAACCATCGACCACCGGGGGCACGTCGGACGCGCGGTTCCTCAAGGACTTATGCCCGGTGATCGAATTCGGTCTATGCAACGCCACGATGCACAAGCGCGACGAGGCAGTTGCGGTGGCCGATCTCGAAACGCTGAGCCGGATTTACAGGCGGATTGTCGAAACCGCGCTCAAACAGCAGAATTGGGGGAACGCATGACCGGTGAAGCATCCGAGATCGCCGAGAGGGCCGCGCCGATCGGCCACGGACGGCTCCAGTGGCGCATTCTCATGGGATTTGTCGGCGGCCTCGTAGCCGGTCTGCTGACCTATACCTTCGCACGCGACGCTGGCTGGGTAGAGACAGTGGTAACGTACGTTACCAATCCGATCGGGCAGATATTCCTCCGCCTGCTGTTCATGCTTGTGATCCCGCTGCTGTTCAGTGCGCTGGTGGTGGGCATCGCGGAGATGGGCGAAATTCGCGCATTGCGGAAGATCGGCATCCGCACACTCGTCTATACAGTTATCGTTTCCAGCATTGCAGTGGCGATTTCCATTGCGATGGTGAACATTCTCCAGCCCGGTGCCGGGGTGGACAAGGCAGCCGCCGACGAATTGCTGGCGCAGGGCGCCGAGGGTGCCTCCAGCATCGTTCAGGCGTCTGCCGAAAGTCAGGCAGGGGTCAACCAGCTGATCGCGATTGTCCCGTCGAATATTATCTCGGCCATGTCGAGCAACGACATCCTGGCCGTGATGTTTTTCGCCCTGTTCTTCGGGATCGGGATGTTGCTGGTTCAGACCCGCCGTACCGAATCCCTGAAGGACGCGATCGAAGGCGTGTTCGAGGTGGCGATGCGGCTCATCGGCGTTGTCATCCAGCTCGCGCCGATTGCGATCTTCTGTTTCATGTTCAACCTCAGCGCACAATTTGGATGGGACCTGCTGTTCAAACTCGCCGCCTATGTCGCCGTGGTTCTGCTGGCCCTGGGTATCCAGATGTTCGGCGTGTTCCCGCTGCTGCTGAAGCTGCTGGCCCAAAAGAGCCCGGTCGCGTTCTTCCAGGAGACCCGCGAAGCCAGCCTGATGGCGTTTTCGACCGCCAGTTCCAATGCAACGCTGCCTACGGCCTTGCGGGTGGCGGATACACAGCTGAAGCTGCCGCGTAAGATCGCGCGCTTTGTGCTGACCATCGGGGCGACCGCCAATCAGAACGGCACCGCCATGTTCGAGGGCGTAACGGTGCTGTTCCTCGCTCAGTTCTTTGGCGTGGACCTTTCGCTTGCCGATCAGATATTCGTGATGGTGATCTGCATTCTCGCCGGGATCGGGACCGCCGGGGTGCCGGGCGGATCGCTGCCGGTGATCGCCCTGATCCTGGCGGGGGTGGGGGTGCCCCCCCAGGGAATAGGACTGATCCTCGGCGTGGACCGCTTCCTCGACATGTGCCGCACGACGCTCAACGTGATCGGCGATCTCGTCGCGGCGCAAGTGATCAGCGCGATGTCGTCTGGCGATGCGACGCTGACGGGCGAGATCGACCGGGCCGAAATGGCCAGCGCGGACGATGTTTAATCCGTCTGCCGAGTCTTCACGCAGGGAAGTACCCCTGCGTGCCATCATCGCTGGTGTGCTGGCAGTTCCTGTTCCATTGCTGATTGTCGGTAGCTTGATCAGCTGGGGAGAGTCTACCAATATTTCTCTGGACTTGCCGTGGTATGTGACTTTAGCAGTACTCCTATTGCCGGGGGTTATTGGCATCGAGATTGCGCCTGTAGGGCGCTGGATAAAGATGATTCTGACGGCGATCTATGTGCCGCTCGGTGCATTTGTTATTTTGTTCTTCAGCCTTTGGTATTCGTGCGAATTTTACGGGGGATGCCTTTAGCGTCACCGCCCCTTCGGCTTCTCCAGCACCTTCTGCTTGTAGCCGCACAGGTCCGCCACATTGCAGCGCCAGCATTCGGGCGTGCGCGCCTTGCAGACATAGCGCCCGTGGAGGATCAGCCAGTGGTGCGCGCCCATGCGGAACGGCGTGGGCACGCGCTTTTCCAGCTTGGCCTCCACCGCCTCGGGCGTCTTGCCGGGGGCAAGCCCGGTGCGGTTGCCGACGCGCAGGATGTGCGTATCGACCGCGAAAGTCTCCTCGCCGAACCAGCAGTTGAGCACGACATTGGCGGTCTTGCGGCCCACACCGGGCAGCGCGACCAAGGTCTCGCGTGTGCCGGGCACCTCGCCGCCATGCCGCTCGACCAGCAATTGCGACAGGAGAATCACGTTCATGGCCTTGGAGTTGAACAGGCCGATGGTCTTGATGTGCTCGCGCAAACCCTCTTCGCCCAGCGCCAGCATCTGCTCCGGCGTCTTCACCTTGGCGAACAGCGCGCGCGTCGCCTTGTTCACCCCCACGTCGGTCGCCTGCGCGGATAGCACCACCGCGACCAGCAGCTGATAGGCATTGCCATATTCCAGCTCGGTCTCGGGCGAAGGGTTATCCTCGGCCAGGCGGCGGAAGAACTCGAAAATCTGGTCGCGCGTCATCGGGCGGGCGTCACAGGCCGAGCACGTCCTGCATGGTGTAGCGCCCCGGCTCGCGCCCGATCAGCCATGCGGCGGCGCGCACTGCCCCGCGCGCGAAGATCATGCGGTTTTCGGCGCTGTGCGACAGCGTGATCCGCTCCTCATCGCCCGCCAGGATAACGGCGTGCTCGCCCGCCACGGTGCCGCCGCGCAGCGATGCAAAGCCGATCGCGCCCTTGGCCCGCGCGCCGGTCATCCCGTCGCGCCCGCGCTCCGAATTCGAACTTAGCTCGATCCCGCGTCCAGCCGCCGCCGCCTCGCCCAGCAGCAGCGCGGTGCCCGATGGCGCATCCGCTTTCATGCGGTGGTGCATCTCGACGATCTCGATGTCCCAATCATCACCGAGCCGCATGGCCGCCTCGCGCACCAGATGCGCCAGCAGCGTCACGCCCAGCGAGGTGTTGCCCGTCTGGAGCACGGCAATCGCGCGCGCCGCATCGTCGATCATCCGGTGATGTTCCTCGCCCAGCCCGGTGGTGCCGACCACGATGGGGATGCCCGCCACCCGCGCGGCATCGAGGTTGGCCCTGAGCGCGGCGGGTGCGGAGAAATCGACCAGCACATGGCAGCGCGTGGCAAGCGGGCCGGGCGAATCGCCGGCATCGACCCCGCCCGAAACCTCGTGCCCGGCCTCCGCCACCGCCTTCATCAGCGCCTGGCCCATGCGCCCCTTGTGCCCGATGATTCCGAATTGTGCCATTTGTGCCCTCGATCGCCCTGCTGAACCCGATCGGTTTTGGACCGGCACGGCGGGTGTGGTGTATCCACTTTGCCGCTGCATGTGAAGGTTGGCTGGCGGCAACGGGCATTTTCTGTGGCCGGTCGCGGCGGAGGCATTTCGCGCCGCAATCGCCGGGCGAAATCCTACGCGTACGCTATTGCTTGCGGCGGATCGTCTCGGTCAACCGCGCAACGGTAATGCCGAAGCGGCGGATGCGCATGACGTTCTCGGCGCTCTGGCCGCCGGGGTTCACGGTGACGACCTGATGGACCGAAAGGTGGTTGTCGAGCGTATAGGTCAGCGTCAGCGCGTCACCCGATACCGATCCGGTAACGGGCCCGGCATCGGTGATCGATCCGGCAATGCGGCCCGGCGCCGTTTCGCGCAGGAGCCAGGTGCGGTGGCGCACGGGCTGGTCGCCAATGCGCACGTCCTGTTCCAGCACAATTTCGCCGGGCCCGCGCATGGTCCCGAAGGTGGTTACGCGGGTGGCCTTGCGCGACGAGAAGATCTGCTTCAGCGTGCCTTCGCTTTGGGTCTCGCCTGTAAAAAAGGCTGCCGGGTCGAATTCCGCCTGGCGCACGGCCTGCGCGGAAAGCGCCGCCGTTCCCGCCAGCAGGGCGAGCGCGGCGGCCAGTGCTGCCATCAGCGGGCCGCGCATGGCGGCGGCCGGCAACGCGCTCAATCGTGCCCCCTGGCGCCAGCGCCCATGTAAAGCTCGCTGCCGGTTTCCTTGAACTTCTTGCTCATCTCGGCCATTCCTTTTTCGGCTTCCTCTTGCGCGAGCGGGGCGGGCACCCCTCCACCAGCCTGCGGAGGATTGTTGTGCTGCCTCGCCGCGAATTCACGCACTTCCTGGCTGATCTTCATCGAACAGAACTTTGGCCCGCACATGGAACAGAAATGCGCCGTCTTGGCGCCTTCGGCGGGCAGCGTCTGGTCATGGTACTGCTCGGCGGTGTCCGGGTCCAATGAAAGGTTGAACTGGTCGCGCCAGCGGAATTCGAAGCGGGCGCGGCTTAGGGCATCGTCGCGGACCTTGGCGGCGGGGTGGCCTTTCGCCAGATCGGCGGCATGGGCGGCGAGCTTGTAGGTGACCACGCCGACTTTCACGTCATCGCGATCGGGCAGGCCGAGGTGCTCCTTCGGCGTGACGTAACACAGCATCGCGGTGCCGAACCACCCGATCATCGCCGCGCCGATGCCGCTGGTGATGTGGTCATAGCCGGGCGCAATATCGGTGACGAGCGGCCCGAGGGTGTAGAACGGGGCTTCGCCGCAGGCCTTGAGTTGCTTGTCCATGTTCTCCTTGATCTTGTGCATCGGCACGTGGCCGGGGCCTTCGATCATCACCTGGACGTCCTGCTCCCAGGCGCGTTTGGTCAGTTCGCCCAGGGTATAGAGTTCGGCAAACTGAGCCTCGTCGTTGGCATCGGCGATTGATCCGGGGCGCAGGCCATCGCCCAGGCTGTAGGCGATGTCATAGGCCTTCATGATCTCGGTGATCTCGTCGAAGCGTTCGTAGAGGAAGCTTTCCTTGTGGTGGCTGAGGCACCACTTGGCCATGATGCTGCCGCCGCGGCTGACGATCCCGGTGACGCGCTTGGCGGTCATCGGGATATAGGGCAGGCGCACCCCGGCGTGGATCGTGAAGTAATCGACGCCCTGTTCGGCCTGTTCGATCAGGGTATCGCGGAACACCTCCCAGGTCAGGTCCTCGGCCACGCCGCCGACCTTTTCCAGCGCCTGATAGATCGGCACGGTGCCGATCGGCACGGGGCTGTTGCGGATGATCCATTCGCGGGTGTCGTGGATGTTGCGCCCGGTGGACAGGTCCATCACCGTGTCGGCGCCCCAGCGGATCGACCAGACCATCTTGTCGACTTCATTGGCGACATCGCTGGCCACCGCCGAGTTGCCGATGTTGGCGTTGATCTTGACCAGGAAGTTGCGGCCGATTGCCATCGGCTCAGACTCGGGGTGGTTGATGTTGCTGGGGATGATCGCGCGGCCGCGCGCGACTTCCTGGCGGACCCATTCACCGGTGACATAGTCGGGGATTTCGGCGCCCCAATCCTGCCCGTCGCGGATGTGGCCGATGATCTGCTCGCGCCCCAGATTTTCGCGCACCGCGACATATTCCATTTCCGGGGTGACGATGCCGCGGCGGGCGTAGTGCATCTGGCTGACGTTCATGCCGGCCTTGGCGCGCAGCACCTGGCGGCGGACGTTGGGGAACGCGGGCACGCCGCCGCTGCGATCGGGGCCGAGCTGGCCATTGTCTTCGGGGCGGACTTCGCGCTGGGTCACCTCTTCCACGTCGCCGCGGCTGCGGATCCAGGGGCTGCGCAGTTCTGTCAGGCCCTTGGCGATGTCGATCTGGACGGCGGGATCGGTATAGGGGCCGGAGGTGTCATAGACGCGCAGCGGCGGCTCGCCCGATGACGGTTCGAGGTCGATCTCGCGCATGGCGACGCTTATTCCCGCCTCACCCTGGGCCCTGACATGGACCTTGCGGCTGCCCCGGATCGGTCCGGTGGTGACGCCTATTTCGAATTGCGAAGGGATATCGGCCATGCGCTGCGCTCCTCAGGGCGGGAGAGCGGGGGCGGGATGATGCGCGCCGTCCACTCCCTCCGCCGATGCTAATCGGTTCAGGTTCGACGGGTCGGGCGGCGCTGATCCCGCCCCTCTCAGCGCGAGCGCGCTCCCCGGGGATGTGGCGCTTGTCTAGGCGCTTTGACCGTGCGGGTCCAGATCATGAAAGCAATGCCGGGCAGTTCAGCTGAAGCGCAGCATCCCTGTCACCGCCAGCACCGCGCCGAACGCCAGCGTCGCCACCGGCCAGCCGCGTTTCATCGCGGCGAGGTTCTTGAGCCAGATCTGGAAATAGAGGTCTGAAATCGCCATCACCACCAGCGCTTCGGCCATCATCAGCCCGCCGATCGCCTTCATCGCCATCGAGAGGAGGTCCTGCGCATTCCACGCGCAAAGCAGATAGATCGCTGCGCCCACGAACAGTTCGACAAAGCCGCTGAGCATCTGGAGTGCGGGTGATTGCTCGATTTCCTCGATCATCCTTGCCCATGTGCCCGGCTGGCGCAGCGCGCCGATCGCCACGGAAACCGCGAACAGGCCGAGCAGCGTCGCGCTCCATGCCACCGGATCGATCGTGTGCTGCATCATCGTCGTTTCCTCTCCATTTTCAGGCGGATCGGTGCGCCTCGGCTCTCTCCACGGGCATGGCCGCGCCTGCCCGCGCATCGTCATACACGAACGCGGGCGAATCAAGATCGATTCCGCGTTTCTCGCCAGTAATCCCGGCTATTGCACCATTCGGGCCTGTCCCTGCCCGGGGGCCGCCAATCGCGGCACCCGCGCTCAGGGACGGCTTCCACCCGAAAAGGGCTGGGCGTCGGTATAGGCACAGCCGGAAAGGGTCACATCCCCGATCGCCAGGGTCGCGCCATAAGGGTATGTGCGGTCGCTCATCCCATCGCTGCACGCACCGGGCGTTATCGCCAGTTGCAGCGGTGCGCCGCCCAGCGTGCCCGAGATGCCCAGCCCGCCGTTGCCGGCGAAACGGGTGACCGCCACTGCTTCGCCTTGCAGATTGTCGGGGGTCGAATAGGTGAGCTGCGCTCCATCGATCCGCGCGCTCCAGAATGGTTCGTTGCCCAGCGCGGTAATCGTCTCGTCGGCATCAATGCCGCCGAAAACCGGCACTTCGCCCGGCACGGGGCCTGCCGGATCGCGGCCGCAGCCGGCCAGCGCCAGCACGGGGGCCAGCAGGGGCGCCATGACAAGTGCCGTTGCCCGGCGTCGGCCATCCAGGGGCATCGCAAATCCTCCGTGTCAGATGCATACGTGCGGCCCTGATACGGAAGCTGCGCGCGGATTGCCATCACCCCTCCGCTCGTTTTGCGTACCGCGTACTGGCCATCGCGGCGCAAAGCTGGCATGGCGCGCGCGAAAGGAACCCTGGCCATGGCGGGCGATGACGAAGACTATGTCTATGACGAGGAAAGCGGCGAATGGATGCCCGCAGGCGAACTCGCGGCCAAACAGGCCGCCGCCGGCGTGGTCGAGGTGCGCGACGCGGTGGGCAACCTGCTTGCCGATGGCGATCAGGTAACGCTGATCAAGGATCTGGAGGTCAAGGGCGCGGGGCAGACGCTCAAGCGCGGAACGCTCATCACCTCGATCCGCCTGACCGGCGATGCGCAGGAGATCGACTGCAAGTATCCGGGCATCAAGGGGCTGGTTCTGCGCGCGGAGTTCGTCCGCAAGAGATAGGACGTTATCAGGCGCGAAGTAATGGGGTGGCCTCGTCTCTAACAAAGGCTGCGCATTTGCTGACCACAAAGTGCCTTTACCGATCGTTCCAGACAATCTACAAACCTGCCCATGCCGTGGGAAAAGCGATTCGACGTTGATGAGGTGCTGACGCGCGCCATGCAGACCTTCTGGTCGCATGGGTTCGAGGCCACTTCGATGCAGAATCTGGTCGATGCCACCGGCGTCAACCGCGCCAGCCTCTATGCGACCTATGGCGACAAGCGCGAGCTGTTCCTTGCCAGCCTGCGCAAGTACGATGGCGAGGTTCGCCGCCGTTTGCTGGCCGACCTGGCGCAATCCGCCACCGCGGCGCAGGCGATTGCCGGGCTGTTCGACAAGTTTATCGGCCAGGCGCGGGAGCCCCAAGGAAACTGGGGCTGCTTCATGGTCAATTCCGCACTCGAACTCGCCGCCCACGACAGCGAAATTGCGGAAATGGTCAATGCCGCTCAGGACGAGATCGAAGCCTTTTTCCTCGCCATGATCCGCAGGGGCCAGCAATCGGGCGAATTCAATCCGCAGATCGATGCCGGGCAGGCAGCGCATCACGCGCTCGCCGCGATGCTCGGCCTGCTGGTGATGATTCGGAGCCGCCCGGAGGAAGACTATCTTTGCGGCGTGCGCGACGGAGTGCTCAATTCTCTCACCTGAGCCGGCCAGATTTTTTGCCAAATATGGAACGATCGTTCCATTAATTCAATGAGCTACGCAAGAAGGAATATCGATGCCTGACGTCTTCAAGACCACCCTGCCGCTGCGCACCGCCGAAGATGCAGACCCTGCCTTCGCGGGTCGCGCATGGTCGCCCGCCGCCTGAGCGCTGGGCTGCTTCCCCGCCCGGCGGCGTAAGCTGACGGGCATCGCCGGCGAATTCCCCTAACCCCATTCGCCGGCCGGGCCGCGTCATCCGGAAATCCGGGCGGCGCGGCCCATCGGGGGGACGATGCGCCTGGAGCGATTTCGGGTGAAACGGAACATTTCACCATTCGGGAACCGTAGGCGTGCAAAGCACAGATCACGGCAAAGCGCGAAACCAGACCTAGGCTTTGATTCAATCGAAATCGAACAGGGTCTAGACGCGCCGCGCACAGGCAAACGGGCCGCAGGATTGCTCCCACGGCCCGTTCCACGCGCTGATCACGCGATTTTCCTGCCCGGAATCAGGCGGTGATCGCTTCGAGCGATCCCTTGCCGTTGGGGGTCTCGATCGTCAGGCAGGTGCCCTTGTCGACATAGGTCCAGGCATTGCCCTGATAATCGGTTGTGCTCGTTCCCGCGCAGCTGGTGCCGGGGCCGGCGGCGCAATCGTTCTTGCCGGCCAGCGCCACGCCATAGCACTTTTCCTTCTCGCCGGTTTCGGCGGCGGCCGTCGCTTCGCCCGCAACGCTGGTAGCGTCGGCAGCCACGGCGTCATCCGCCGCCTCTTCAGCGCCCTGCGAGCATGCTGCGAGGGCAAGACCCGCCGCGATGGCGAGTGCAAAGCCGCCCTTGCTGGTGATAGAATTCATCAAACATCTCCGTTCCTGATGACCCATATGCGGCGATTGCCGCCGCTGCCTGCCTAATTCGCCCATCGGACGGTCCAGGTTACACGCTGCTCGCAGCGAATGCCACAACAAGTGCAGTCTTTGCAGCGCGGCAGCAAGCGTCTAAGCGCCGTGGCGCCGACCGGCTCGCAGGAGACAAGCGATGAGTCCGACTTTCGACAAGGCCATGCTCGCCAAGGCCGAAGTGCTGATCGAGGCGCTACCCTATTTCCAGCGCTATGCCGGGCGCACCTTCGTGGTCAAATATGGCGGCCATGCGATGGGCGATCCCGATGCAGCGCGCGATTTCGCCGAGGATATCGTGCTGCTGAGGGCGGTGGGAATCAATCCGGTGGTCGTGCACGGCGGCGGCCCGCAGATCGGCGCCATGCTGAAGAAGCTGGGGGTTGAGAGCACCTTCGTCGATGGGCTGCGCGTCACCGACAAGGCAACCGCCGAGATCGCCGAAATGGTGTTGTCGGGCGCGATCAACAAGGAACTGGTCGGCTGGATCGCGGGCGCGGGCGGCAAGGCGATCGGCATTTCGGGCAAGGACGGCGGGCTTGTGACTGCGCGCAAGGTCGAACGCACCACCAAGGATCCTGAAAGCAATATCGAACAGGCGATCGACCTGGGTTTCGTGGGCGAGCCCGCGCGGGTCGATACCAGCGTGATCGACACCGTGGTGAGCGCGGGCATGATCCCGGTCGTCGCGCCGATCGGGGCCGGGGTTGACGGGCACACCTACAACATCAACGCCGATACCATGGCGGGCGCGATTGCGGCGGCGCTGGGCGCGGCGCGGCTGTTCCTGCTCACCGATGTGCCCGGCGTTCTCGACAGGCAAGGCAACCTGCTGACCGATCTTTCGCCTGCCGACATCGCCGCCTTGCAGCGTGACGGGACGATTTCGGGCGGCATGATCCCCAAGCTCGAAACCTGCGTCAAGGCGGTCGAGGCAGGGTGCGAGGCGGCGGTGGTGCTCGATGGCAGGGTGCCGCATGCCATGCTGCTCGAATTCTTCACAGCACGCGGCGCGGGAACGCTGGTGCACCGTTGATCGCTGGGCTAGCTTTAGGCCCGAATAGCTGTATTGTTTGCACAACACGCCATGGCATAGACGAAGGTAGCTAGAATGAACGGTATCGACGCATTGATCCAGATTATCGGCCTGCTCACCAATGTTCTGGTGATGCTGGTCATCATCCAGTTCGTGATCGGGCTGCTGTTTGCCTTCAACGTCATCAACCATTCGAACGAGTTTCTGGCTGCGATTTACGGTTCGATCAACCGCCTGCTCGATCCGGTGTTGCGCCCGATCCGCAACGTACTGCCCAGCACTGGCGCGATCGATTTCTCACCGCTGGTGCTGATCGTCGTTTTGCAGATCGTGCTGATCGTTCTCACGTCGATCAGGCTGTGACCGCATGGCGGCGCGGCTGATCGACGGCAAGGCATTCGCCGCCGCACTGCGCGAGCGTGTGGGCGGCCACGCGGCGGCATTCATGGCGCGCACCGGCCGTCAGGCGGGGCTCGCCGTCGTGCTGGTGGGCGAGGATCCGGCGAGCGAGGTCTATGTTGCGGCGAAGGGCAAGGCCGTGCTCGCCGCCGGAATGGCGAGTTTCGAGCACAGCCTGCCTGCCGATTGCAGCGCGGCGCAGTTGCTGGCGCTGATTGACCGGCTCAATGCCGATCCGGCGGTCGATGGCATTCTGGTCCAGCTGCCGCTGCCAAAGCATCTCGACGAACAACAGGTCATCGCCGCGATCAACCCCGACAAGGACGTTGACGGGTTCCACGTCATCAACGCCGGGCGGCTCGCGGTCGGCCTGCCGGGGTTCGTTCCCTGCACGCCGCTGGGCTGTATGATGCTGCTCGAGGATCAACTGGGCGATTTGTCGGGCCGGGAAGCGGTGGTGATCGGCAGATCGAACATCGTCGGCAAACCGATGGCGCAATTGCTTACCGCTGCCAATGCAACCGTCACCGTCGCCCATTCGCGCACGCGCGATCTGGCGCAGGTGGTGCGGCGCGCGGATATCGTGGTGGCGGCGGTGGGCCGCCCCGAAATGGTGCGGGGCGACTGGATCAAGCCCGGGGCGACGGTGATCGACGTCGGGATCAACCGCCTGCCGCCCGCTGAGGGCGCCACAAAGGGCAGGCTGGTGGGCGATGTCGCCTTTGGTGAGGCCGCGCAGGTCGCGGGCGCAATCACCCCCGTGCCCGGCGGGGTCGGGCCGATGACGATCGCGGTGCTGCTGCGCAACACGCTGGTGGCGGCATGGCGCAACGAAGGGTTGGAGGTTCCGCAAGGACTATGAAGGCAGCAATCGTCGTGCTTCTCGGGGTATCGCTCGCGGCCTGCTCATCCGCGCCGCGGTCGGATGTGCGCAGGCAGATCATCGACCGCGCGCTGGCCGGTGCGCCGGGGCAGGCGCAGCCGAGCCGGATCGTCGCGCGCGAGATCGCCTTTGCCCGCATGGCACGCGAACAGGGGCAGTGGACGGCGTTTTCCGCCTTCGCCGCACCGGGCGCGCTGATCCACGGGCGCGATGGGCCGATCGATGCGAAGCAGTGGCTGACCGCGCGGGCAAATCCTCCCCAGGCGGTGCAGTGGGATCCGCGTTCGGTATGGATGAGCTGTGACGGCGCCATGGCGGTCAGCCAGGGGCGCTTTCGCGAACCGGGCGGGACCGTGGGCAATTACGTCACGGTGTGGGCACTCCAGCGCGACGGCGAATTCGCGTGGACCTATGACATCGGGTGGCCCGATAATCCCCAGCCCCCGCCGCGAAAGGAATTCGAGGATGGCGACATCGTCGTAACCTCGCTCGATGCCGTAAAGGCGGATATTGCCGATTGCCCGCGCCGCGGCGAAGAAGTGCCGTCCCCACCCGCTTTCTCGATTGCGGGGGACTTTGCCGATGGCGGGCAGGTCTCGCGCGATGGAACCCTGCGGTGGCGCTGGGAGCACCGCGGCAACGGGGCGAGGCGCATTGTGATCGATTATTTCCTGCGCGGCGGCTGGCAGAACGGGCTCGATGAAACCGTGCCGCCCCCGCAGCCATGACCGAACTTTTCATCTCCGCCTTCATCACATTGTTCGTGGTGATCGACCCGCCCGGCTGCGCGCCGATCTATGCCGGGCTGACCAAGGGCGCCAGCGCGGCGCAGCAGCGCGCGATGGCAGTGCGGGCGACGGTGATCGCTGCGGTCATCCTGCTGGTGTTCGCGCTGTTCGGCGAACAATTGCTCGGCGCGCTTCATATTCAGCTCGACTCGTTCCGCATCGCGGGCGGGCTGATGCTGTTCTGGATCGCCTTCGAAATGGTGTTCGAGAAGCGCACCCAGCGGCGCGAGCAGCGCGCGGAGAAGGTCGCCGCCGATCCGCTGGCAGAAGATGTCTCGGTTTTCCCGATGGCCATGCCGATGCTGGCGGGGCCTGGGGCGATTGCCTCGATCATGCTGTTGATGAGCGGTGCGCGCGGAACCAACGAGACGCTGGTGATCCTCGCCGCGCTTGCTGCGGTGCTGCTCCTCACCATGCTCTCGCTGATCGCCGCCGGGCCGCTGATCCGCCTTCTGGGCGACCGGGTGGAGGCGGTGATTACGCGGCTCCTGGGCGTGCTGCTGGCTGCGCTGGCCGCGCAATATGTAATCGACGGGCTGAAGAACAGCTTCGGGATTTGAGCAACCGCTCGCAGCAACCCGGATGGGCGTGCGCAACAAATCGGACCGGAAGGTCCGCAAGGCCGAATGGCCGCCCGCAGCAACCCGAAGGGGCGTGCGCAAAAAACTACTGCAACGTTACCCGATCGTCGTCGGTATCACGATTGCCATAGAACTGCATGAGCTGGACCAACAGCTCGCAGCGCTGGTTGATATCGCCCGCTTCGAGCAGCGCCTGCTTGCTGGCCGGATCGAACGGGGCGATTTGCGCCACACCGTCGATCAGCGAGCGGTCGTCGAGCCGCGTCACCGATGCCCAGTCGACGCTGTAACCCTGCCGGTTGGCAAAGCGGCGCGCCTCCTGCTCGAACCCCGCGCGCTCGACCGCGCTGAGCACGGCGTCCTCGTCATCTTGGATCAGCTCGGCCTCGACCTGCCGATAGGCGGTCGCCACCTCCAGTTCGCGCAGGACGCGGAACCGCGCCTCGCCCTCGAGCACGAGATTGTAACAGCCATCGTCGAGCGCCTCGATGTCGCCGATCCGTCCGACGCAGCCGACCGCGTATAGCGGTGCCCCTTCGACCAGGCGCTGCGGCTGGATCATGGCGATGCGGCGGTCGCGGATCAGCGCGTCGCTCACCAGCGCACGGTAGCGCGGCTCGAAGATGTGAAGCGGCAATTGCAGCCCCGGCAGCAGGATCACGCCGGGCAGTGGGAATATGGAAAGTCGCGTGCTCACCTGCTTCGCATACCCTAGCCGAACAGGATGCGCGACAGGCGGCGGCGATTGGCGATCACCCAGGCATCCTCCAGCCCCACCGCTTCGAACAGTTGCAGCAACCTGGTACGCGCAGCGCCCTCGTTCCACTCGCGGTCCGCGGCGATCATTGCGAGCAGCGTATCGGCGGCCTCGTCGCGCGCGCCGCTGGCGAACGCGGCCTCGGCAAATTCCATCTGGCTCGCCATGTCGGCGGGGTTCGCCTGCGCCTTTGCCCGCAGTCCGGCAAGCGTATCATCGTCAACCCTGTTGCCGGCCAGGCCCTCGGCGAGTTCGAGCGCCTTGCCCGCCGCCGCGATCTGCGGATCGCCCACGAGCGCCGCGTCTGCCGCTGCCACATCGAGCGCAGCGCGCGCCCGCTCCAGCTCGCCCGACTGCGCCAGCGCGTGAACCAGGCCCGCGTGCGCGGCGCCGTTGCCAGGCGCCATCTCTATCACCTGCGCAAAAATCCCCGCGGCGCGCGCGGGATCGCCATCCGCCAGCGCCTGTTCGCCCATGGCAAGGAATTGCCCGACCTCCTGCTGCGCCGCGCCCGCCGCCGCCCCTGCCGCAACCGGCAACTTGGCCAGCAATTGATCGAGCACCTGGCGAAGCTGCGATTCGCTGCGCGCGCTGGTCAGGTCGGCCACCGGTTGGCCCTGGAACATGGCATAGACAGTGGGGATCGAACGCACCTGGAACTGCGCGGCGATGAACTGTTCCTCATCGACATTGACCTTGGCCAGCACCACGCCCTTGTCGGCATATTCGCCCGCGACCTTTTCCAGCACTGGGGTCAGCGCCTTGCACGGCCCGCACCATTCGGCCCAGAAATCGAGGATGACGAGGTTTGCCATCGACGGTTCGACCACGGTGCTGCGGAATCGCTCTACGGCTTTCTGCTCGTCGAGGTTGAGGCCCATGCTTGCCAAGTTGCGTTGCTCCTGCCCGTTGCGGGCCGTTGGCCCCGTTATTGCCCAATTTGGGGGCTTTGGCGCGAAAGTGAAGGGTCAATGTGCCGCGCGCGGGCGTTGGCGGCAAGGCTGCGATTTTCTCCTTGCGGGTGGGGGCGGGCGCTGCTAATCGCGCCGCCTCCCCAAGCGACGGCGATGTTCGATCTGCCGCCGCTGGCGCCAGCGAGCGGGCGTAGCTCAGGGGTAGAGCACAACCTTGCCAAGGTTGGGGTCGAGGGTTCGAATCCCTTCGCCCGCTCCATCGTTACCATACATTGACATTCCCCCCGGCTGGGGCGCGTCCGTTCCGGTCGCCAGCGCCAGCATGGAGTTCAGCTTGCCGGTGACTTCAATCGTCACGCCCTTCGCCCGGTCCGGCTTCGGGTGAACGTGGACGCTGTTGATCAGCGCGCGCAGCTTGGGGATCGCTTCAAGGCGGGCTTCGGGGTTCTCTGCCAGCGCGGCGTTCAGCTTGGCAACCTGGGCGCGATAATCCGCGATGATAGACGGGTGAAGCGCGACGACGGGAAGCTGTTCAAGCTGTTCCAGTTCCGACGCGAGCGCATCGCGTTCGGCGCGGGCCTTGCCCAGAACTTCCCGGATTTCGACGAATTCGTCCGCGCCGTCTGCGACGGCCATGACAAGGCGTTCGACCTTGGCAACCGCGTCCGCGTGCCGCTTCTTCAGCCGGTCGCTTTCCCGCGATAGTTCCTTCGCCCGGCGGGCGTGTTCCAGATGATATTCCCGGACATAGATTTCGACAAGTTCGGGGTCCAGCATGTGATCCTGCAAACCCTTCAGGACACGTTCTTCCATCGGCGCGGTGCGCGTGGTGCGATTGTTGCCGCACGCCGCCGGTCCGCCTTCACGATGACGGGAACAGCCCCAGCGTTCGCGCCCGATCACCGTCCACGCACCGCCACAGACGCCGCAACGCACGATCCCGGACAGCATGTGCTTGGGGCGGCGGGACCGTTCCGGGCGGCGGCTCTGCACCCTCCCCAGCACGTCCTGAACCGCTTCCCATAGGTCCGCGTCCACGATCCGCAATTCGGGCACGTCCTGGACCAGCCATTCGCTTTCCGGGTTCGCCCGGATCAGCGCCTTGCGGGTCTTCGGATCGACGATCTTGCGGGTCCGGTTGAAGATCAGCTTGCCGATATAGAGCTGGTTCTGAAGAATGCCGTTCTTGCGCTTGCGATCCCCGTAAATGGTGGACCCGCGCCAGAAACTGTTCCCGCCGGATCGCGGCTGGACGGCTGGCACGCCGTCAGCGTTCAACCTGTCGGCGATCTGGCGAGGGCTGAAGCCCGCTGCGAATTCGCGGAAGATGCGCCGCACGACGTCAGCCTGATCTTCGTCCACTTCGCGCAAGCCCCGGATCAGTTCCCCGTTGCCGTCCAGCCTGTTTGCCTTGCGATAGCCATAGGCGATCCCGGCGGCGAACCGCTTCTGGGATATGGTCCCGCGCTGTCCACGCTTCACCTTGGCGGCAAGGTCTTTGCGAAACTGGGCGTCCATCAAGCCCCGGAAGGTGGCGGTGATTTCCGTCACTTCGCCGTCGGACAGGGTGAACAGCCGGGCACCCGCGAAGGTGAGGCGTTCCCGAATGGCGAAGGCGTCGCCCTGGTGACGCGCGATCCGGTCGGTCGCTTCCGCCAGGACCTGATCGACGCCGCCCGCTTCGACGCGCGCCAGCAAGGCGTTCAGCCCCGGACGGGCGCTTTCGTCGATCCCCGCCGCGCCGCTGATCGCAAAGTCCGTGAAGACGTCCAGGACGTCCCAGCCTTCGCGCTCGCACCGTTCGCGGCAAAGTGCGACCTGATCTTCAATCGACCGGGCGTTCTGAAGGGTGGAACTGAAGCGGGCATAGATGACGGTCTTCATGACGATTGTTCGCGCCAGTCGAACCGCTGGGGATTGTCTATGGACCGGAAGTAAAACCCGGCAACGGTGAAGCCCGGCTTCAGTGTCGCCACGCTGGTTTCGAAGATGGTGACAGGTTCCCGATGCACGACTTCAATCTGATTGGAAGAAGGATCGGCCTGAACCTGCCCGTCAAGCGGACCGCCGTTCAATCTGATCTGGGCTGATCCCATTCTTTTCCCTTTCCTTCAGCCGCGCAATATCGCGCGCCGCGTTCGCCCGCGCAAGCGCCTTCACAAAGTCCACGACTGAAGGGTCCACGGGCCGCTTCATGTCAGCCCCAGAACTGCCACGGCTGGGGTTCAAGGTTGGCCGGGAGATAGAGAGGGTGGCGCGGATGACCGTCCTTCGTGAAGGCGAGCGCGTGAAGATCATAGCATTCCACGCCCAAGTCCCGCCGGACATAGAATTCGCGATCCCGGTGCGTGCCGTGAGCGCCCCAGGCGGCAATGTTCAGTGCGCTGTTCTCCAAGGCCACCCGGATTGCCTGATCGTTCCCCGGTCCGACGGGATCGTCCGCGCGCTTCATGGCAGCGGGGTCCGTGTCGCGCCATGCGAACAGGTTCCAGACGACAAGCCCGCCAGCTCCCCCGTTCTGGGCACGGTTGCAACAGCGCGTGACAGTCGGGTCCAGCTTCAGGTGATCCGCCGTGGACGGGTTCAGCATTCCGAAGGACCAGATCGGCAGTGACTGGTCCCAGATGCGCCACAGAAGATAGCGATAGCGCCAGTCCGGGCTGAAGGCCGCGCCTTCGCCCAGCATCATGCCGCGATCCACGCGGAAGCCGGGTTCCTTTTCCAAGGCGACGAACGCACGAAGGGCGGCATGGCCGGGGACGCTCATTCGACTTCCCCGTTCGCGTGCTTCAGAAGGACGTCGGCATGGCACGGCTGGTCCAGCGGGCAGAAGCACGCAAGGTTCTTTCCCCGCAAGCCGGGCAGCAAGGACAGCAGCTTCGTGCGTGCGGCTTCCGATTGTTCGCCGTCCCAGTTGTTCCGCCAGTATGGCGAGAACGCCCATGCTTCGAAGGCGGCGACGCACCGGGCGGCAAGTTCCCGATCCGTCCCGACGAAGCCCGCTTCGCGGCATTCGCTGACTATGAAGGGGTTCCCGAACGGACCGGGCCTGGCAACGCTCACCGTGTTCGGCGGCATACGCCAGCCCTTCACGCGGCGAAGCTGGACCCTGATCGGCTGGGCCTCAATAGTCATGGGTCATGTCCTGAATTTCGTCCACGATCAGGTCCAGTTCGCTGGCCATCGCGTCGAGACTGTCGCATTCCTGCTTAAGCCGAAATTGCCACCATCGCGGCTTCAGGCGATCCCGTCGCGCAATCAGCCCAGCGGAGCGCGCGCGAATGTGATCTGCGATCTGATCAATCGCCACACTGGCGACCGGCTCAATCAGTTCGCGATTGCGCTGGCGACAGAACGGAACGACGTCATACGAACCGTCGGCATACTTCGCCGCCGTCGAAGTCCGCGCTTCGACGATATAGAAGACCTTCCCCGGCCATTCCTTCCGCCCTGCCTCTATCGCTTCGTCGCGAGACGTGAAGTCGCCCAGTTCAAAGGCATCTTCATATTCGACGTTGCCATAGGAGCCGATCCACCATTGCCACGGGGTCATGCCAGTGCCCCCAGCCCTTCGTCCCGCGCGCGGATCAGTTCGGACATGGCTTCGTTCGATCCACCCTTGTCCGGGTGCGCGGACTTCGACCGTTCCTTGAATGCGGCGCGGACCTGATCGACCGTCACCGCGCCGGACAGCCCCAGCACGGTCCGCCAGTCCCGCTTGCCTTCTGGCGCGGGGAGAGCGACGAAGCCCTTGAACGTCTGGCGCACGATATGAAGACCGCCGTGGCGCATTTCAGTGCGCCGGGCTTCCAGAATGTGGTGGATTGCCTGAAGGTTGTCTTCGACCTTGGGATAGCGGTCCACGGCGATGCAGCGTTGCGCGCCGTCCCATTCGAACCAGACGGCGACGCCCGTGTCCGACGGCGCTTCGAAGGCAATCCCGGCGACGTTCGACGTCACCGCGACGTCCTTCACCGGCTTGTTCGTGTCGCTTCCGAATGCCGCCAGCGACTTCTTCACATTGCTGATCGCAGCGGACAGCGACGTGCGGAACTGGCTGGTAGCCTTGCGTTCGGTCCGGGGCAGGCCTTCAGGCCATGCGAGGGGATAGGGCGGAAACGTCATGCCGCCGCCCTTTCCCCGCACAGGTCTTCGATCCGATGCCCGTAGCGGCTCCATGCGCGCAGCCATGCGGCGGTGGCGAATTCGGGCCGGTCGCAATTCAGCCGCGTGCGGCGGACCTGATCCCATGCGTCGGGATCGACCGGGATGCTGGACCAGTAACCCGGCACGTTCGGCATGAGTTCGCGCGCTTCCAGGACGCACATGGCGTTGTCCACGGCCTTGATCGGCGCGGCCTTCAGCGGATCGGCTGGGAATTCACTGGCGACAAAGGACCGTTCGAAGCCGGACAGGAACCGGCTGGCAATCGCGTCTTCAATCCGCGCTTCGATTTCCCGATAGGCGGGCAGAAGCGCCTTCAGGGGCCGCGTCACGTCGCCGATGAACGCTTCGCTGGCATCGTGCAGCAAGGCCGCGCGGGCGTGTTCCAGCGGCACGTTGCGGGCAACATGGAAGCAATGTTCGGCGACCGAATAGAAGCGGTTCGTCTGCCCGGCGAAGCGGCACACCCGCCCCAGCCCGTGGGCAATGTCCTGAAGGGTGAATTCGGAGCCTTCGGGGTCCGTCAGGTCGAACAGCGCGCCCGATGCCAGCATGATCCGCGTGTCTGTCATTGTGCCGGTTCCTTTGCTTCAGCGGCTGGGCGGTGCGCCCCTTCTTCGATCAGGTCGGACGCCATGCGGACGGAGCCGGGCGCGACGGAATGGAAGCCTTCGACTTCGGCGGCGTAGCGCCCCAGAAGATCGCGGACGTCGCCTTCGATCAGCGGAATGATGCGCGCCAGAACGGCGACGTCCCGATGATCGAATGAGGAACCTTCAAGGCGGTTCAGCAGGTGCGCGGCATAGAGCCGGTCGCCCTGTTCGCGGTCTTCAGTCATGCGTTCCCCCATGCTTCCAGCACTTGCGGCTGGTCCGTGAAAAGATAGAAGTTCAAGCGCGATCCGCGCCGGATCGTGTGGATCAGCGGCTGGTCGAAATCGCGGTCCACCGCGTCCCGAAGCCGGGATATGTGGACCGCGACGGAATTGGTCTTCGGATCGTGATCCTGTTCCCAGACGTGGCGGCGCAATTCGGCGGCGGTGATCGGGCGGTTCCGGTTCCATGCGAAATAGACCAGCACGTCCCATTCGCGCGGATGCAGCAACACGCGCCGCCCGGCGCGGCTGGCACGCCGGAAGATCAGGTCCAGCGTCAGATCGGCGACGTGAAGCTGGACCGTGGCGGCCGGAACGCCCAGGGCAGTGGCACCCGCGTTCATGATGCTTCGCCCGCTGACGTGCCGAGTGGCACGAAATAGAGCGGTTCCCCGGCTGGACCGCGCGGGATCGACACGCTTGCCAGAACCTCTATGGCCTGATGCCTGCCCGGCAGACGACGGATGCAGCCGCGTTCTTCCAGCGCGCCCAGCATTCGGGAAACCTGCCCCATGCCCGCAATCCCGCACGCTTCGCCGATCTGGCGATACTTGGGCGCAACGCCGCCGGATGCTTCGAGATAGCCCGCAATGAAGCGAAGGACGTCCATCTGGCGGGGCGTGGGCGAGACGGCGACGTTCACCGATCCGCCCCTTCCGCTTCGTGGAACAGGCCGCGCCATGCAGCGCCAGCGACGAAGCCGACGTTCAGGGCGACGATTGCGGTGATGATCAGCGCGGTCATGCGTCGATCCTGACGACGCGCCTTGCCGCCATTGCCTTCAGTCCGCGCAGAAGGTTCTTCACGTCCCGGCGGGTGTAGTCCCGCCCCGTGCCGGTCTTCGTGTCGATCCGGAACCGCCCGCCAGCATCGCGCATGATCACGGGAAAGTCCCCGTGAACCGCGAAATAGGATTGGCAATAGTCGCGCATCATCTGTTCGTCGCTCATGCCATTGACCTTTCGGCTGGCACGCGACGCGCGCGTTCAGCGGCGCGGGACTGGGCGGCGATGCGACGGAGACGAAGGAAGTCTTCGCGTGCGGCGCAATGGGCGACAGGTGCCCCGTCGAAATAGGCGGCTTCGGAATAGATCACGCCAGCCCCCAGATGCGAGCTGCGAAGCGGATGCCGTGGAAGACGAACAGAAGCGCGGTTGCCGCGATCACCGCATAGGCGAAGCGCGCCGTCAGCCGGTCAAGCCGGTGCGCCAGTTTGCGCAAGGCCAAGTCCTGTTCGGCTGGGGGGAGTTCCGCGAAGCGGAATAGGTCCGACAGTTGGTTCGACACGGCAAGTTCCTCCAAGGCCGGTCAACCCGGCGTCGGAGCCTTGCTAATACGGAGTGTATTAGTTAGTCAATACCAAATGTATTAAAGGCACGATCCCCAGCATGATCGGCACGACATAGAGCGCGATCAGAAGCGCATCGCCGAAGGTGAGGCCGGAAAGCGGGCTGGGGCGGTCCGGCTGGGTTATCCGCCAGCGGACGTCATCAAGAACCACGGCGGCGATGGTGCCGACGGTGAGCAAGCCGAAAAGGAGATATACCCAGTTCATCATAAGGCGGTCTATTCGGGGATCGGGTTCCTTGCCATGCGCAAAAGCCGCGAAGCGTGCGGCTGGTAAGAGCCTATCACGAAGGCGATGACCTGGACATAGCCGTCGTCATCATGGTCCGGATCGGGCAGGCCGACTTCGATAGGTGCCTGAAATTCGGGCTTCGTGGACCGGGGAAGAAGCCAGGTGCGCCCGTCATCGTCGCGCTGGAATTCCTTCACCGTCAGTTCGCGCATTCCATCGGCGCGCTGGCGCTCCACAATGACAAGATCGCCGCTGGCGGGTTCTATCCCCAGATCGAAGATCGACAGGCAATCCAGCAACGTCCCCGGTGCGAAGACCTGATCCATTGAATGGCCGTCCACCCGCAAGCCGAAGCGGCGGGCCTTGGGGAAGGGTGAGGGACCGACGACGATTTCGAAGCGGTCCGACTGGGGCCATTCCGTCGTTTCCCGCCAAACGCCAGCGGCAACCGATCCCGTCACTTCCACGATCCTTTCACGGCTGGCTTCAGCCGGTGCAACCTCAACCTTGTCCAGCGCCAGAAGCCAGCCCGGATTGACCCGGAACGCCCTGGCATACCGCTTCGCCGCTTCGACCGTGATCCCGCGCGTCCCGTTTTCGTGGTGCGTGTAAGCCGGGGCGTTCCAGCCATAGGCGCGCGCCGCCGCCGACGCGCTTTCATAGCCCGCCGCAATCCGCGCCTTGCGCAACCGATCTGCCATTTCGTCCGTCATTGGCAGGCAATACACAATGTAATAATACATGCGGTATTGACTTGGCTAATACGCTTTGTATTAATGCCCCCATGTCTCACCTGAAGCCCATCTATGCCGTCTGGGATCACAATGCCGAAGCGATGGCTTCGGACATTGGCGAACCGGGCGTGAAAGTCCGCCAGTGGCGCAACCGGGGCAATATCCCCGCCGTTTACTGGCAGCGGATCATTGACGCTGCCTTGCGGATCAAGGGCCAGCGGCTGGACCTTTCCCAGTTCATCCCGCCCGATCCCGCGCCCGTCGTCACGCCTGAACGGATCATCGTCTGCGACGTCTGCGACCGGCGGGTGGATGAACAGCTTCCGAAGGCCTGCACCTTTGTCGATTGCCCGCATTCGCAAAGGGCGGCGGCATGATGGCTTCCCTTCTTCAGTTCCCTGCGAACGCGCACCACGGCATTCAGCCGCGCGTTCCGGGTCGCACGCCCGGCGGGGCTTCCCCCCCGATCCCCCAGCCCCGCCGGGCACATAACCGTCTTCGTGTTCCATGCGCCGACAATGCGCGCCGCGACGGGGCTTGCACATGGAAATGATGCCCGACTTTTCCGTCCCCAGCGTAAAAACGCTGATCGGCGACACGCTGCGCCTGTTCGTCGGGCATGGTCGCCGCATTTCCTGGGCGGACCTTGCCGCCGCCACCGGGGACAAGGAACGCAAGCTGCGATCCTATGTCGAGACGGACGGGCCGGAAATGCCGCTGGACGTGTTCATGCGCGTCTTCGCTATCCTGCCACCCGATGCCTTCGCCCGCGTCGCCCGCCACATGGGTTTCGGCGCGGAGCCGCTGGACGTCTGCCCCGATGCGACCGTCCTTCGCGCGCTGTCACAATCCGCCCGGCTGGTCGCCGACGGAAACGAGTTTCTGGAAGACGGACGGCTTTCGCCGCGCGAGCGCGCGCAGCTCGCCGAACGCGCATCCGCGCTTCTTCCAGTCCTGCAATCCATCGCGGGGAGCGGTTCGGCGCATTGAACAGGAACCGGGCGCTTCGGCGTCTTGGGCGACCTGTTCACGCCATTTCCCCGCGATGGAACCACAACCGCGCCCGGCTGGCGGGGCGGATCATAGGGAGCAAGTGACATGAACGACAAGGTGAAGGCGTCGGACGTCACGCTGGATCAGCCACAGAAGGCGGCTGACGGCGGACACGTCCCCGGCGCTTGCAACACAATGGGCGAATTCGTCCGGTCGCTGGAAGACGGGCAGTTCGACGCCGATTGCTATGAGGCGATCAAGGAACTGTCCGCCGCCATGCACGAACACGCATGGAACAACGGCGGCAAGGCCAAGGGCAAGGTGACTATCTCGCTGGACTTCACCCAGGAAGGCGGCGTCACCGAAATCAAGGCAAACTTCAAGGTCGCCCAGCCTGAAGTCAAACGCCCGAAGTCCATCATGTGGACGACGGAAGATCACCGCATGACACGCACGCGCCCCGGACAATCGCAGTTGTTCGGCATTCGTGACGTCTCTGGGGCGTCGGCTGCGCGCGACGCCTGATCCACACAACTTCAACCTGAAGGAAGGAAATCGACATGGCCGATCTGGCTGAACAACGAGGTATCGCGACCGAAGTCCGCGCGATTATCGAAGACTACAGCGAACCCGAACTGATCACGCTGCAAGAGCCGGGCACGGGCGTCGAAGCCCTTGCCTTGATCACGAAGGACGGCGCGAAGCCGGTCCCCAGCGAAGTCTTTGACGAATACCGGCGCTCGCCTTCCGCACGGCACGGCACGGCGGAACTGACGGCGATTGAAAGCCTGATCGACCATGTGAACCGCTTCAAGGACGCGGACAGCGCCCTGTTCGCGGTGGACGACAGGTCGAAGCCTTCGATCACGGCGGTTCTGGACTATCACCGCGCCGGGGCCGAAGCCGATCCGCGCTTCGGGCTTCACCGCTCCCTGTTCCAGTTCCCGCTGTCCGACGAATGGAAGGCGTGGATCAAGAGCGACGGCGAGGCCTTCAGCATGGGCGAATTCGCCGCCTTCCTGGAAGACCGGATCATTGACGTTCTGGACCTGATCCCCGGCGAAGACAGCCTTCCGGAAGAAATGCAGCGGTTCGTCAACACCGTCGGCGGGTCCATCGCAAGCCCTTCCAAGCTGATCGAATTGTCCGTCGGGCTGAAGGTGAACGAACGGTCCGCCGTCAAGGAAGCGATCAATCTGAAGTCTGGCGAAGCCCAGGTCCAGTTCGTCGCGGAGCATGTGGACGACGCCGGACAACCGCTTCGCGTGCCGGGACTGTTCCTGATCGGCATTCCGGTCTTCAATCAGGGGCCGATCTACCGGCTGGCGGCGCGGCTTCGCTATCGCAAGACCCCCGGCGGGCTGGTCTTCTTCTATCAGCTCTGGCGGGCGGACCGGACGTTCGATCACAGCTTCCGCGAAGCGTGCGAGCGGGTCCGCGTCGAAACCGATCTGCCCTTGCTGTTCGGCAAGCCTGAATAGCCGTGTCGGGCACGCGCGAACTTGGCCTGTTCACCGCGTCGGCGAAACGCGGGCAACCGCGCGACGCGCGGGGCCGGTTCGTGCGTGTCCGCTATTCCGCCCAGCGGCTGAAGGTTCTCGAAGTCGCCCGGAAGATGCGCGAAGACATGGGGCTTCCGCCCAGTCCGTGGCTGGACCCGCCGTGCCAGCGCCCCGTCGCCAGTGATCGGGCCGAACGCGCATCGGAGAAATCCGAATGAGCCGTGGCGGGGAAGGTGAATTCCGCGACGGAGTTCTTGCACAGACATTCGGAAACCAGATCGCAATGGAAGCCAGCCTGAACGGCATCCTTCCGTTCGACGACTGGGTTTCCCTCAATACCCGCAAGGCGCAAGCCATGTTCGGCAATCAGGGCGTGCAGCCCGCCGCGATCTGGCTGGCGGCGCTGCATCCGCGCGCGCTGGAATATCTGGAACAGGCACCTGTCCTTGCGCTGGCGGCGACCTTCGGCGGCAAAGCGTCGAAGCGTGCCGAGCGCGCCTATGTTGCGATGAACTTCCGCCCGCTGATCGAACGCGGTGCGAAGCTGAAGGACGTCATGAAGGCGTTCCGCGTCGCCTATCCGCTGCGCGCCATATCCGCCAAGGCGATCCGCCCCGGCGTCTGGTCTATCCTTCAGGCGATCACGCGGCTGGTCGATCCTTCGACGATCAGCCAGGCCATTCCGGACTTGCCCACGCGGCACATGCACTGGCTTGGCGATCTGGACATTCTCTGGACCGTGCTTCAGCGCCGTGCGCCCGACGAACAGGCGAACGCGCCGATCCTGCGCTGGGCCATGCTGGCGCTGTCCCGCCACGGGCGGACGGGCGATCCGGCGGAAGGGCTGCAATCGGAACAGATCGCGGACTTCCTGATCTGCAACCGGGACCAGTGGAACGCGCGCTGGACGTGGGACCGGCTGATCCGTGAGACGCAAGCGTGGCACGAAGCCCTGGCGAACGCCGACATAGACCGGATCAATGACGGGACATATGATCAGGACGTCCCCTATGGGCCGTTCCCGGCGGAAGTGTCTCTGCCAGATCGGGACGGGACAACCTTCGAATTCCATGCGCTGCGATCCCTTCGCGCGCTGGTGATCGAAGGCAAGGCGATGCACCATTGCGTCGCCAGCTATTACCGCGACATTCAATCTGGCCGCGCCCGGATTTATTCCATCCGCAAGGACGGGAAGCGGCTGGCGACCGCCGAATTCATGGTCCTTCCGGGTCGGGTCCGCGCGGTCCAGATCAAGGGCGTCTGCAATGCTCGCCCGTCGAAGGACGTGATCGCGGCGGCCGACCTGTTCGCGCGGTGCATGACGGACCCTGACAAGGCGCTGCGGGGCTTGCGCAAGGCCACCCGTGACGCCTTCCGCGATGCGAGGGCGGCGCAATGGTGAAGCGCGCGATCTTCCAGCAATCCCGAAGGGGCGGCAAGAACTGGGCGGCTGGCCTGTCTCGCGGCGACGCGCCGAAGAAGGCCAAGCGCGCGCCGCGTCCGCGCCCCGATCCGAAGCCGGTGGATGACATTGCCGATCTGCCAGCCGGTCCCGAAGTTCTGGGGCGTGTGATCGTGCCGTTCCCCCCGGTCGAGTTGTCGCCAAACTGGCGCGGGCACTGGTCGAAGCGGTCGCCGATTGCGAAGACCTATCGCCGCCTATGCTGGGCGCTGGCGCTGGAAGCGAAGCTGAAGGTTCCCGCCTATGCGGCTGGCGGCGGCAAGATCGCCGTGCGGCTGGACTTCTTCCCGCCGGATCGGACCAGCCGCGACGACGACAATGTTCCCGCCAGCTTCAAGGCCGGGCGGGACGGGATCGCCGACGCGCTGAAGTGCGACGACGCCCGCTTCCAGACGGTGAACGTCCTTCATGACGAACCGCGTTCGTGCGTCGTGGTGACGCTGATCACCCCGGAAGGCGAAGCCGCGTGACGGACGCACTGATCTGTTCCGATTGCGGCACTGCGCTGGCACCTTCGAAGCAACGCAAGGGCACGCGCTGCAAGAGCTGCACCGCACGGGCCATGTCGCGCAACCCGGCAACGCGGGCGAAGATCAGCGCGGCCATGCGGAAGAACTGGTCCGATCCCGATCAGCGCGCCGCGCGCGTGGCGAGCATGACGGAAGCCAACCGCCGCCCGGACATGATCGAGCATCGCCGGGCGCTGGGCAAGGCGCTGAACAATATAGGGCGCTTCGCCCGCCCGCTTCCCGCCGGGCACCCTTCGCGCGTCCAGGCGGGCCGGACGCTTACCGAACGGCGGCTGGCATGGTGCCCGCCAGCCTATCGCCCGCTTTATGCCCGCCTGACGGAAATCGACGGCTTCCGGGCAAAGGAAGCGCGGGCAATCGTGGAAGATCAGATCGCATCCGATCTTGCCGCCATGCGGAAGGGGAGCCTGTCGCCCAGCCAGTTCATGGCGGCGCGGGAAGCCGCGCGCTGGATCAGGGAACGCGCCGCCGAAGAAGCGGCAAGGCAGGGAACATCATGACGAAACCTTCGCGCCCGGTGCTGCGCTGGCACGGCGGCAAATGGCTATTGGCACCGTGGATCATTGAACACTTCCCGCCTCACCGTGTCTATGTCGAACCGTTCGGCGGCGCGGGGTCCGTGCTGTTGCGCAAGCCGAAGGCCTATTGCGAGGTCTATAACGACTTGGACGGCGACGTCGTGAACCTGTTCCGGCTGTTGCGTCAATCAGACGCGGACCGGCTGGTCGAACTGATCCGCCTGACGCCATTCGCGCGCGAAGAATTCGTCGCGGCCTACGAAGCGTGCGACGATCCCCTGGAAAGGGCGCGGCGCTTGGTCGCGCGCAGCTTTATGGGCTTCGGGTCCGGTGGAGCGACCGCGAACAGCACGGGCTTTCGTTCGAACAGCACGCGATCCGGCACGACGCCCGCCGAAGATTGGGGCAACTATCCTGAAGCCTTGGAAGCCGTGATCAGGCGCATGAAAGGCGTCATTGTCGAGAACCGCCCGGCGGTGGACGTAATGCGGCAACACGACGGGCCTGAAACGCTCCACTACGTCGATCCGCCCTATCTTCCGGAAACCAGGTCGAAGTCCAGCGTCGGTTCGACGACGCCGAAAAACACCTATCGGCACGAACTGACGGTGGAAGACCATATCGAGCTTCTGGACGCGCTGACGGGCCTTTCCGGCATGGTGATACTGTCTGGCTATCCCGCGCCGCTATACGATGATCGCTTGCGCGGCTGGCAGCGCATCGAGCGCGCGGCCTTGGCTGACGGTGCCCGTGCCCGGACGGAAGTTCTCTGGCTGAACCCCGCCGCCGCTGCAAAGTCAGATCAGCCCAGCCTGTTCGGGGAAGCGGCATGAAACTGGTCGCCGCCCCTATTTCGTTCAGGGACGCCGCCGCGTTCGTGAAGGTGCATCATCGCCACCATACGCCCCCCGTCGGTCACAAGTTCAGCATTGCGGCATATGCGGACGGCGAACTTGTCGGCGTTGTGATCGTCGGACGTCCCGTCGCCCGCCGCCGTGACGATGGGTTCACCCTGGAAGTGACGCGGCTTTGCACGAATGGGCATCCGAACGCCTGTTCCTTCCTCTATGGCGCGTCGGCGCGTGCGGCCTTCGCTTTGGGTTATACCCGGATCGGGACATATATCCTGAAGTCCGAACCCGGCACGTCACTTGCCGCCGCTGGCTGGAAGGTCATTGCCGAAACGCCTGGAAAGTCGTGGTCCGTTCCGTCGCGCCCGCGATCCGACAAGCATCCGCTGGAACCGAAGTTGCTGTTCGAAAGGACGGCGGCATGAGCTGGGAAACCCAAAGCTGGGCGGCGAAGCAACGCCCCGGATCAGCATCCGCGAAACTGGTCCTTCTGGGGCTGGCGTCGTGCGCCGATGCGAACCATTGCGCCTTCCCGTCGATCCAATGGCTTTGCGACTTCAGCGACCTGAACCGCAAGACCGTGATCGCAGCACTTCAGCGGCTGGAAGACGGCATGTTCCCGCTGATCGAAGACACGGGCGAGCGGCGCGGGCGGACGCTTCAGGTGAAGGTCTATCGGCTGGCGGCGGGGGTTGAAGGCGCGTCCGCCGATCCCGCTTCGCAAACAGTCCCAAAAGCGGAACAGTCCCAAAAGCGGAACAGTTCCGGTTCTTCCCGGAAACAGTCCCAAAATAGGGACACGGAACCTGTTTCTAACCTTCTACCCCCCTTAACAGCTAAAGCTGTTAAGACCCCCAGGGGTTCACCTGCCCCCGATTTCAATGATGGATCGAAGGGGGAAGGACAGGCACCGGCTGGGCGTGCTGGCAGGCGTGGTTCGCGTGGAACCCGGCTTCCCGAAGACTGGGCACCGCCGCCAGCGGACCAGCTTCAGCCGATGGCGGGGAAACTGGTCCGGCAATGGCCGTCCGGTGCCTATGAGGCGGTTTGCGAGACGTTCCGCCTGCACTGGCAGACGGAGACGCGGGCTATCGGTTGCAAGCGCGACTGGGGCGCTGCGCTGGCGAAGTGGCTGATCAATGATCATTCGAAGATCATGCGGGACGCGAAGGCGGGCGTCAGCTTCGCGCACCTTGCCCCGGCGAAGCCGTCGGGATCGTCACCCGCGCGCCCGCCGCGCCCGGTTGCCGCCAAGGCGAACGAAGACGAACGATCCAAGGCGATCAGGGAGCATCTTCGCCGCGCGCTGGGCGCGGTTATCTATGACCAGTGGATCGAACCTGTCGCCGTGATCTGGGACGCGCCCGGCGTCGTGGTGATCGCGTCCAGCGAATTTCAGCGATCATGGATCGAAGATCACTTCCAACCGAAGATCATGGCGGCGGCGCGCGCCGTCCTTGGGTCCGGCGTGCGCTGGACCCGCTTTCAAGTCGATCAGGCGCAATCAGGACAATCCGGCAGGGAAGGACGGGAATAGCAATGGCGAAGTCACGGAAGAAGAACAGGACGAAGCGGGCACCGGGCAGCGCGCCCAGTGTGAGGCAGGCGCATCCGATCATGCAACAGGCGGTGAGCAACGGTGCGCGGCTGGAACGCGGCACGTTCGAAGTCGCCCAGGTCGAAAACCCCTATGGCGAAGTGATCATCCGGGGCGAGCTGCGCCGTCACAAGGCTGTCCGCCGCGTGCCGCATTTCGAAACGCTCTATCGGTCCAAGGTGATCGACCGGACCGTGTTCGCCTGTCTTGAATGGTATGCGGATCGGCTGGCGCTCGCCCAGTCGGGCTTGATCAAGTGCGGCCTGGACACGTCGGGCAGCGGCGGCGGATCGGCGGCGCACCACATTCCGACGACGGAAGCGGCCATGCAGGCGCGTTCGGACGTGGACTGGGCGCGCGGCTTCATTCCCGACAATGACGTGCGGGCCGTGTTCGACGGCGTGATGGAAGACGGGGACAGCTTCGCCGCCATTGGCGAGCGCGTCTATCCCCATGTCTGCGCGGACCGGGCGAAGCGGAAAGCGTCGTCGGCATTCAAGATCGCCGCGAACTATTTGCTGATCGGGATCGGCGCTCATGTCGTCGGGAAGCAAGCGGCATGATCGTCAACAGTCTTCAGCCGGGAAATGATTGACAACGCACATGGACTTGTTAGTGATCAGTCATCGTTTGAAGTTGCGTCCGGCGGCGGTGTTCCGTTCCGGGCGTTTCTTTTTCTAGCCCTCCCTTTCGTGGCGAAGCGCCCCCCCAATTTTCAAACCCGCCCCCCCTCCAGGAAACGGGGCTGGTCCGCCACCACACGGCGAACGCGAACCGAACGCGGCTATGGCTGGGACTGGGAACAGCTTCGGGCGCGGATATTGAAGGGCGAGCCGCTTTGCCGTTCATGTCGGAAGGAAGGCCGATCAGTCGTCGCCACGACGGTCGATCACATTGTCCCGAAGCACAAGGGCGGGACTGACGCTGAAGGCAATCTTCAGCCGCTCTGTGATCCATGCCATCGGGCCAAGACGGCACGGGAAGGCCAGTCGTCGCGGCGCTGAAGCGCGCGGCGTGAAACGCAACCGGAAGCGGGCCATATGTCCGTCCATCCGTCGATCTGAACACAACCGAAATCGCAAAGGCTGGCGTCACCGGAGACGCGGACCCCAAGGGGGGTCTTAATCTCTGGGAGCGCCAGCCTTCCGGACCGGGGGTGGGGTCAAAAATTTGCGCAGTCAGATTGAACTTTCCGGCGCAATTGAATTCTCCAGATAGGGGGTCCGTCGTGGCGTCGATTTCTCTTGACATTAACAACATCGTTCGTGGCCGCTTGTCGGTTTCCGTCACTTTGAAGGGCGTCCGCCTCTTTAACTTCCGGCTGAAGGTGGCGATTGCCGTCATGCGACTGGCGGGCTGGATCAGTCCCGTGCCGTTTGACGTGGCAGTCGAAGAACATGAAACCCGGACCTAAGCCCCAGACAGCCGTCACGAAAGCCAAGCGCGGAACACTTCGTCCGGACCGCGACGGGGGCGGGGCGGTCCAGTTGATCACGGCTGGCGATCCGCCTTCCATGCCGGACTACATGTCCCCGGCGGCGCAAGACATTTGGATGGAAGAAATCAGCCGCGTCATGGTTTCGGGCGTGTCGGAAGTCGATAGCTCGCTGTTCGCGACTTACTGTTCGACCGAAGCCCTGGTCCGTGCGGCGTTCATTGCTGGCGAACCGCCGCCCGCTGCATACCTGACGGAGCTTCGCCGGATGCGCGAACTACTCGGCATAGCGGGACCGCGCGTGCGCCAAGGGGCGAAGAATGGCGTCACGCAAACCGAAAACCCGTTCGCGAAGAACGGCAAGCGTAGCTGACGGCTTCGAAAGCGAGTTCGTCCAGACGGCGGTCCGCTTCGCGGAAGCCGCTGTCAAGGACCGGAAACGAAAGGAGAATTGCGAGTTCGTCCGCCTGGCGGCGCGGCGGTTTCTGGACGATCTGAAGCGCGCCAAGCGCCGGAACTGCGAGTTCTATTTCAGCGAATGGCACGGCGATGACGTCTGCGATTTCATCGAGAAACTGCCCCATGTGCAAGGTTCATGGGAGACGCCGACGCTGACGCTGGAACCGGCGCAAACCTTCGTGCTGGTCAATGTCTTCGGCTTCCGCCGAAAGTCGGATGACCGTCGGCGCTTCACCCGCGCCTATATCGAAGTCGCCCGGAAGAACGCGAAGTCCACGCTGACGGCGGGGATTGTGCTTTACTGCCTCACCTGCGAAGGCGAGCTGGGGCCGGACATTGTTGTCGGCGCGACGACGGGTGCCCAGGCCGATAAGGTCTTCAAGCCCGCGAAGCAAATGGTGGATCGCACCGCCGCGCTTCGTGAAGCCTTCGCCCTGAAGGCGTGGGCGCGGTCGATCACATGCGGCGACAATGGCGGATCGGTTCAGCCGATCAATTCGAAGTCGTCCACGCAAGACGGATGGAACCCCTACGTCGGCGTCCTGGACGAACTTCACGCGCACAAGGATCGCGGCCTGTTCGACGTGATCCGGTCCGCATTCGGCGCGCGGAAACAGCCGCTAATGTGGATGATCACGACGGCGGGCTATAACGTCCACGGCGTTTGCTATGAACAGCGGACCTTGCTGGTCAAGATATTGAACGGCGCGGTGACTGCCGATCACTATTTCGGGATCATCTTCACAATCGACGAAGGGGACGATCCCTTCGACGAAGCCAACTGGCGCAAGGCGAACCCGATGCTGGGCAGCGCCGTCGATCTGTCGGAATTGCGCGGCTATGCGATTGAGGCGAAGGCCAGTCCGGAAAGCCTTGGCGAGTTCCTGACGAAGCGCCTGAACGTCTGGCTGAACGCCGCCAGCGGGTGGCTGTCCCCGGCGCAATGGAAGAAGGCGACGATTGAAGGGCTGGACTGGTCCGACTTCCACGGGCTGGAATGCACCGTCGGCGCTGACCTTGCGGACAAGGACGACATTACCGCCGTCGTCATGATCGGGCAGACGGAAGACGGGAAGATCATCGTCAAGCCGAAGTTCTTCATTCCGGCGGCGGCGCTGGTCCGCGAGACGCAAAGCGACACCGGGCAATCGACCTATGGCGTCTGGTCCGGGCACGCCGCCAAAGAGGGAATGGGGGGCGGACCGCCGCTGGACGATGACGATCTGGAAGGCTTGCCGCCGCTGTTCGAACTGGACGACGACGGGAAGCCGATCTGGGACAAGCCGCTGAAGGAACTGCCCGCCGAATGGCAAGGTGACTTGCTCACCACGCCGGGCGATTTCGTCGATCACAACACGGTCGAAATGTTCATTCGCTGGCTGGCTTCAACCCAGTCGGTTCGCAAGATCACCTTCGACCAGTTCGCCGCCGCCCAGCAAATGGCTTCGCGGCTGAACGAAGACCTGGGATCGCCGGACGATCCGATTGCCGCGATCCTTCACAAGTCTGCGGCGAACGTGACGAACCCGGCGAAGGAACTGGAAGCGCGCGTCCGGGCGAAAGACCCGGCGAAGCACATAGGACACGACGGCAATCCGGTCATGAACTGGATGATTTCGAACGCAGTTGTGACGCGGCATGTGAACGGGACGATCATTCCGAAGAAGGAAAGCCCGAACAGCGCCAACAAGATCGACGGAGTGGACGCCATGATAAACGCGATTGCGCCGATTGTCGTGGTGGAGACGGACGCCGGTCCGGCAACCCTTGAATATACGGGGCTATGATGGACATTCGCAGCATCCTTTCCCGCTGGGTTTCCGGCGGCGGCGAACCCGTGTCCGGCGGTCCTTCGGCGTCCAGCGACCTTACCGATACCGATAGCGAAACCTTCTGGATCATGACCGGCACGAAGGGCGGAAGCCGCGTGTCGATCAATGAGCGTTCGGCGATGGCGCTTCCGTCGGTTCTCCATGCGCTGGAAATCCTGACGGGCGTTTTCGCCATGACGCCGATGATCTACTATCGCCGCGAAGGCGACGGGAAGACGCGGGCCGATAATTCGCCCCTGTTCACTCTGTTCCATGATCGCCCGAACGATGCCCAGTCCGTCTTTCTGTTCAAGGAAGTCTTGCTGGGCGACATGCTCATGGCGGGCAGCTTCGCCAACTTCGTCCACCGTGACGGCATGTTCCGCCCGAAATCGCTGTCCCGCCTTGATCCCCGGATGGTGCATCCCGCCCAGCACTGGGACCGGACGGACGGGATCGAACTGTTCTATGACGCCCGCCTGCCCGACGGGTCGAACGGACGCTTCACGCGGACGGACATTTGGCATGTCCCCGGCTTCAGCCGCGACGGCTTGCTGGGGGTGAACCGGGTCAAGTTGCTGGACGACATGCTGGGATCGGCGGTCGCCGCCGGGGAGTATGCCCGCCACTTCTGGGAGAACAACGCCCAGCCCGCCACGCTTCTGAAGACGAAGGGGAAGGTCAACCCGGAAGACAAGGCGAAGATCAAGTTCGACTGGAAGCGCATGTTCGGCGGGGCACGCAAGGCCGGTGACGTCGCGGTTCTGGATCAGGAAATGGACGCGGAAGTCCTGGGCGCGACGAACCGGGACAGCCAGTTCGTGGAAGTCCGGGCCTTCAATGTCGTCGAAGTGGCGCGCGCCTTCGGCGTCCCGCCGCACCTGCTCTATGAATTGTCACGCGCGACGTTCTCAAACATTGAACAGCAATCGCTGGAATTCATCATGTATTCGATGATGCCGCATTATGAGCGGGTTGCCAGCGCCGCCACGCATTACTTCGCGGAACCGGGACACTTCTTCGAATTCCTGCCCGACGCCTTGCTGAAGGGCGACGTGAAGACCCGCTGGGAAGCATACAAGGCCGCGCGCGAAACCGGCGCGATGAACGCCGACGAAATCCGCCGCCGCGAAAACTTGCAGCCGATAGGCGGAAAGGCGGGCGAAGAATACTGGCGACCGGCGAACATGGCCGTGTCCGGCGAACCCAATCAGGGACCATTCCCCGGCCAACCCGAAGGGAAAAAGTGACATGAACAACCGGGTTCTGGCTGCGATACGCTCGCAGCCCTGGGCGATCCTGCCCGAATACATGGACGCAATCGAAGCGATTGCGTCGCGCGCCTTCGACAATCCCGCCGTGATCGGCGTCGAGCTGGACGGGCACAAGGAACGCATGGCGGAAGCCATCGCCGAAATGGGCGCACCGTTCCCCGGTTCGCGCGCGGCGGCGATCCGCGACGGGGTTGGCAGTCTGCCCCTGTTCGGTCCGATCTTCCCGCGCGCCAATGTCATGACGGAAATGTCGGGCGCGTCGTCGCTGGCGAGCCTTGCCGCCGACTTCCGCAAGCTGGACGCCAGCCCTGAAGTCCGGAACATTCTGATCGTGGCGGACAGCCCCGGCGGCGTGATCACGGACGTTCGTGCCTTCGCGTCGCTGATCGCCGGTTCTTCGAAGCCGGTGACGGTCTTCGTGTCGGGGCTTTGCTGTTCCGCCGCCTATCACATTTGCAGTCAAGCGACCGAAATTGTCGCCGATCCGTTCGCCCTGATCGGGTCCATCGGCGTGATGATGTCGGGCAGCGTGCAGGAAGCGCCAGACATGAACGGCGCGCGCTCTGTCCATGTCGTCAGCACACACGCGCCGGACAAGCGCGTGGACCTGTCCACGGACGAAGGACAGGCGAAGGTTCGCGAAATGATCGACGGGATCGAAGAAGTGTTCCTGTCAGACGTCGCACGGGGCCGAAAGGTGCCTGTTTCCACGGTGAAACAGGACTTCGGTCGCGGCGGAACGAAGTCTGCGCGGCAAGCCAAGGAAGCCGGGATGATCGACCGAGTTGAGGCCGGTGGCCTCTCTGCGGTCCTTCAGCGGCTTGCACGGCCTGTCCGTTCAGCAACGCCACGGCGGGCCGCTGCGGCGCTTTCCCTCGAAGTTGCGCAAATGCGCGCCGCTTCACTCACCACAGGAGACTGAATTATGCTGCGCATTGCTGCATTGAAGCAAAAGCTGGCGGCCGTCCTTGCCGACATGGACGCCGTTATCGAAGCTGCGACGGACGCCGAAACCGGCGATCCCCGCGATATGTCGGCGGAAGAACAGACGTCGTTCGACGATCTGAAGGCCAAGGCCACCGCGCTTCAGGCTTCGATCAAGCGCGAAGAAGAAATGCTGGCGCTGAAGGCGTCGGCGGCTTCGCCCGTGATCGTCCCCGGCGGCAACCCCGGCAATCCGGGTTCGCCGGGTGCCACGGTGCCCGCCCAGCCCAAGGCCGAAATGAAGCCGGGCGTCATGGTCGCCCGGATCGCCCAGGCGGTTGCCCTGGGCGGGTCCGATCAGCGCACCGTCGCGAACGCCGCCGAACAGCTCTACGGTTCGGAAATGGGCCAGATCGTCGCCAACATGGAACAGGCGACGGACACGAAGGGCGGCTTCCTTGTCGATGAAGCCTATTCGTCGGATTTCATCGACATTCTGCGCCCGCGCGTGGTCATCCGCCAGATGGGCGCACGCACGATCCCGATGCCCGAAGGCAACCTGACGACGCGGAAGAAGACGGCGGGCACGACTGCCAGCTATGTCGGCGAGCGCGTTCCTGCACCGGCAACCGGCGCGACTGTCGGGCAGATCACCATGTCCGCCAAGCGGCTGACGGCGCTGGTTCCGATCACGAACCAGCTCATTCGCCGCGCTTCCATGAACGTCCAGATGATGATCCGGGACGATCTGATCGAAGGCGTCGCGGTGAAGGAAGATCAGCAGTTCCTTCGCGGGACCGGATCGGCGACCGCGCCGACTGGCCTGCGGAACCTGATCGCCGCTGGCAACGTGATCGCTTCGGGCGGTGCGTCGGCACTCGCTTCGGTGCGTGCCGAACTGGGCAAACTGCGCCTTGCCGTCCTGAACGCGAACATTCCCATGACCCAGTGCGGCTATATCATGTCGCCGCGCTCGCTGATCTTCCTCGAAAGCCTGAACGATGCCAACGGCAACAAGGCGTTCCCGGAAGTCGCGGAAGGTCGCCTGGGCATGTATCCGATTGGCGTGACGACTTCGGTCCCCGACAATCTGGGCGCGGGCACGAACGAAAGCGAAATCTACTTCGGCGATTTCGCCCAGTTCATGATCGGCGACACGGAGCGCGTTGCCATCGCGGCGTCCGACGTTGCGGCCTATGATGACGGCGGCACTATCCGCGCGGCCTTCAGCAATGACGAAACTGTCGTTCGTCTGATCGCCGAACACGACACCCAGGTCCGTTACGACACCGCCTTCGCGGTTCTGACCGGCGTCGTCTGGACGGTCTGATAACCGGGCTGGGGCGGCGGTCGCCGCCCCGGTTCGTCCACCCCTACCCATAGAAGGACGCTGACCATGAAGGCCGTCAAATTCCTCATGCCCTACACGCTGGGCGCACTCTACAACGAAGGCGAAGTCGCCGGGTTCGACGAAGCCATTTCGGACGATCTGATCAAGCGCAGCATTGCCGAAGCGGTGAAGCCCGCCAAGGGCAAGGCGGCGGACGAAGAGGCGGCGAAGAAAGCCGCTGAAGAAGCCGCTGCGAAGAAAGCCGCCGAAGACGAAGCCGCGAAGAAAGCGGCTGACGAAAAGGCCGACGCGAAGAAGGCCTGATCCCGCTTCGATACTCTATCCCTGAACTGGCGGTTGCCCGGTCCGCTTGCGTGCCCGGCAACCGCATCTTGTCGAAGGAACCGACATGCAAGACAATTACGCGCCCGGCGGTGACAGCGTGATCAGTTCGTCGCGCAACCCTTATGCGATCACGCCGCACGACACCGATCCCTTGCCGATTGTTCCGAAGGCTATCTTCGTCGGCACGGCGGGCGACGTGACGTTGCGTGGCGTCAATGGCGAAGCGGACGTCACCTTCCGCAATCTTGTTGCGGGCTATGAACTTTGCGTCCGCGCCTCGCATGTCCGCGCAACCGGGACCACGGCGTCCGATCTTATCGCGCTGGCTTGATCATGACCGCGTGTTCGACCGAACAGGCCAAGGACCAGCTATTGGCGCGCTATGACGAACGGATCGGGCTGGCGGAACGCAACCTTGAGAAACTGCGGATGCGCCGCGCGAAGGTGCAAGCCGACTGGCAGGCGCTGAACTGCGAAGACGATCTGCCCGAAGGGTTCGATGCGCTGGGCGCGGTCGAAGCCTATCTGAAGGACTACGGCATTTCCGCCCGCGTCTTCGGCACGACGTTCTTCAGCGATCCGCGCTTCGTCTATGATCTGCGCAAGGGGCGCGCGCTGAACGAACTGAACACGCGGCTGGTCTTCAAAGTGGTCAACACGCCGCCGGTCGAACTTCAGGAAGGCGGACGCCTGCCCCAGAACTTCAGGCTGGAAGCCGGGAAACCGCTGACGCTGACGATCACCGTGTTCGACGAAGCGGGCGAGCCTATCCCGCTCACCGGAACACGGTCCGTCGTCTGGCGCATCGCCCGGACATGGGTGAGCAAGCCCGAATTCATGAAGACGCTGGGCGACGGGATCACGATCATCGCCGAAGACGCGGAAGAAGGCGGCGCGAATTGCGGTCGCCTGAACGTCCAGATCGACGGCGCGGACAGCGCCAGGCTGAAGGGCGATTACATTCACGACTGTCGTTTGCTGGACGAAAGCGGTGACAGTTCGCGCATTTTCTACGGGCACGGGTCCATAGTGCCCGCGTCGAACTGACGGGGGGAAGGCCATGCGGCAAGGAAGCATCGTCACGGTCAAGCCCGTGGGGCACCCTCTTTCGGTTGACGAAGCGAAGCGCCAGCTTCGGATCGAACCCGAAGACACGGACCAGGACGTTCATATCGGCGACTTGTGCGCCGCCGCTCACCGCAAGGTCGAACGCGAGCTGGGCTATCCGATCCTTGTCCAGACGCGCGAAACGCACCTGTCCGGCTTCCCGCGCGGACCGATCTGGCTGGGGGGCGGGGATAGCCCGTCGATCCTGTCGATCACCTATCGCGACGGAGCGAACGCGGTGCAGACGCTGGACCCGGCGGACTACAGCCTGGACGGCGTTTCCCGCGTCGCCCAGGTCTTCCCCGCGCCGCTGAAGTCGTGGCCTTCCACGTCATGCACGCCGGGGGCGGTGATCGTGGAATGGCAAGCGGGCTGGGCGACGGCGGGCGACGTTCCCGAAGACCTGATCCACGCCATGAAGTTGCTGATCGGACACTGGGACCAGAACCGCGAAGCCGTCGTCATCGGGACCATATCGTCCGAAGTGCAGATCGCGCTGGACGACTTGCTGCGCCCCTTCCGTCTTCCCTTTGTCGCCTGAAGGACGAAGCCATGACCAGCATTTCACAGCGGATCGGCGCGGCGATTGCCGGGGCCATACTGGACAACGTGGGGCCGGACGACTTGCTGGCGAAGTGCGGCGACGCCGCGTCGTGCTGCACGAAGGCGGACGAAGACCCGATCCAGTTCCCCTATGGTCAAGCCGGGCTGGGGCACGATCTGGAAATCACCCTGCCCATGCCGTGCGTCGATCTGGCGGAAGCCGCCCGCCTTTCGGACCTGATCCGCGAACGGCTGGACGCGAAGATCGCGGACGATGCGATCACCGTGCCGGGGCACCTGATCATGGAAGCCGAAATCACGACGCAAGTGGTTCATCTGGACCGCGTGCGCAGCATCGCCTTCCTTCGCTATCGCATCGCCGCCAAGTCGATTTCGGAACAGTAAATGCGGCTGGGGCGGCTGAACAAGCGGATCACGATCCGCCGGGCTTCTGCGCCCACGCGGAACGCCATGAACGAACCCGTCGAAGTCTGGGCGGACTTCGGCACGTTCTGGGCGGAGCCGGTGAAGCAACAGAATGCCGAACGCTGGCAGGCCGATCAGACGTCCGCCCAGTCGGATCGCGTCTGGCGGGTCCGGTGGACGGATCGCACCGCGACGATTTCCCCGCTGGACCGGCTGATCTGCGACGGGCGGGAATTCGAGATCACCGGCACGGCGGAGATAGGTCGCCGCGTCGGCATTGAAATCACGGGCATCGCCCATTCGGAACTGGGCACCGCGCCCTGATCCCCAATCCGCGAAGGAAGCGAACATGCAGGTCAAGACCCTGAAGCCGCACGGCAATGGCTATGGCGCGAAGTTCTGGAAGGACAAGGGTGATACCTATGACCTTCCCGAAGTTCAGGCGAAGCCGCTGATCGCCGCCAAGCTGATCGCCGAAGCGAAGACCGAAGCCCAGTCCAGCACTTCGGGCGCGAAAGCAGGCGGCGGAGCCGATGGCGCAAAGGGTTAGAATTGCAGGCCTGCGCGAACTGGAAAACGCGCTTGCCAATCTGCCCAAGGCCACCGGCAAGAACGTCCTTCGCCGGGTTCTGCGAAAGGCGGCAGCGCCAATCGAAAGCACGGCGGAAGCCCTTGCGCCCCGGTTCACCGGCACGCTGGAAAGCAAGATCGTCACCGGCACGCGGCTGACGCGGCGGCAAGCCCAGATGGTGCGCCGCGCGGACAGCAAGTCTTCCGCCGAAATCCATGTCGGCACGTCCGATCCGGCGGGCGTGCAGACGGAGTTCGGCAACGCGCATCAAGCCCCCGATCCGTGGCTTCGTCCGGCATGGGACCAGAACAAGGACGGCGCGCTGAATACCATTTCCGGCGAACTGGGCGGCGAAATCGAAAAGGCCGCGCAGCGGCTGGCGCGCAAGGCCGCACGCCGCGCACGGGGGGGATGACCGATGGAAGAAGCCCTTGTCGCCCGGATGCTGGCTGCGGCCGCGATCAGCGCGATTGCCGGTCCACGCGTGAACTGGGGCTTCCGCGTTCAGGGTGAAGGCGGTCCCGGCGTCACGCTGTTCGATGCCTCACCGGGCCGGACCTATACCTACAAGGGCGCAAGCGGGCTGGCTGGTCCGCGCGTCCAGGTCGATTGCTGGGCGGCTGATTTCGCCACGGCAAAGGCGCTCGCCCGCGCGGTGATCGCCACACTTGAACCGCCCGCCACCGTGGCGGGGATAACCTTCCAGGGCGCGTTTCTGGCGAACGAACGCGGACCTTCCACGGAAGACCTTGGCGGCGGACGAAAGGTCCACCGTGTTTCGCTGGATTTCTTCGTCTGGTTCTCACCCGCCGCGTGATCCCGGAAGGGCACGGGCACATTCAAGGAGTATTGTCTTATGTCTGGGGAAAGCATTGGCTGGGGCGCTGAAGCGTCCCTGCACGACGGCGCAACGCCGGGCGCAATGGTCGAACTGGTTGGCGTCTTCAACCTCACCCTGCCCAATCCGCAAACGGACGACGTGGAAGTCACGCACTACAAGTCGCCGAACCGCGAACGCGAATATATCGCGGGCCTGATCGAGAACGGCGAAATCCAGCTCGAAATGAACTACGTCGCCGGATCTGCGACCGATCTTCTTCTGTCCGCCGCCAAGGCGTCGGGCGAAGTGCGTTCGTGCAAGATCGTGGTTCCGACTTCGACCAATGCCACCGGCTGGGGCTTCACCTTCAACACCTATGTGAAGGGCTATGAACGCGCGATCCCGGTGGATGATCGCCAGACGGCGGTCGCCACGCTGAAGGTCGCCGGGGCCGTCACTGAAGCGGCGGAAGCCTGATCATGGCGGCGAACGGAAAGCGCCAGTTCGACGCGCTGGGCAGTTCGTGGACCCTTGCCTATGACATCAATGCGCTTTGCCGCATTGAAGAACGGCTGGGCATCGAGAACGCCCAGGAGTTCCAGCGCACGCTTCAGAAGAACCTGTCGTTCCGCACGTTGCGGGCGCTGTTCTGTTGCGGCCTGTCGCCGGATGCGACCGAAGAACAGGCGGGCGAAATCATGTCGGCGCTGGGGATCGACGAAGTGTCGGGCATGATCACGGAGACGATCCAGGCGGCGTTCCCCAATGCCCAAGGGAAAGCGGGAAACGCGGACGCCCCCAAGCCGAAGAAGTAGGCTGGGGCTGGCTGGAAGTCCTTACCGAATGGACGGCGGCGGGGCTGGACCCTGACGCCTTCTGGAAACAGACGCCGCGCACGCTGGACGCTATCCTGTCCGGCTGCGCGGAAGCCCGTTTGCGCCAGCACGAGCTGGCCATGTCCCAAGCGTGGCACACCGCCGCGTTCCAGCGAATGAAGAAGTTCCCGCGCCGCGTGCCCGATATTCGCACGCGCCGGGCATCGCCGGACAATCCCCAGTCCGGGTCCGACGTTCTGTCGATCATGCGCCAGCTTGTCGCCGCGACGAACGCGAAACCCAAAGCCCCGAAGCCCGAAGCGGAGTAAGGACAATGGCAGGAGCCTTGATCGGCGCGCTTCGCGTCACCCTGGGCATTGACACCGCCGCCTTCGAAGAAGGGCTGGGGATTGCCCAGCGGCGTCTGAATGCCGCCGGGCAGAACCTTCAGCAGATCGGCGACCGCATGGCGGGGCTGGGATCGACGCTTTCCATCGGCGTCACCGCCCCGCTGGTCGCCTTCGGCGCGTCCGCCTTCAAGGCCGCGTCCGACGCCGCCGAACTGCAAAGCGCGTTCGACCAGACGTTCGGCGACATGGCGGCGGAAATGACCGCGTGGGCCGAAGCCACGGGCGACGCTATGGGCCGGTCAACCCAGTCCATTCAGCAAGCCGCCAACACCTTCGGCATCTTCTTCAATCAGGCCGCGCCGACGCGCGAGGTAGCGGCGGAAATGTCCCAGACATTCGCCGTTCTCGCCCAAGACCTTGCGTCGTTTTACAACGTCGCGGAAAGCGATGCGCTTGAGAAATTGCGGTCCGGACTGTCCGGTGAAAGCGAACCGCTGCGCGATTTCGGCGTCTTCCTGACGGAAGCGAACGTCAAGGCGAAGGCGCTGGAACTGGGGCTGGGAAGCCTGGGCGGCGAATTGAGCGAGCAAGACAAGATCATGGCGCGCTATGCCCTGATCCTTGACGCCACGTCGAACGCGCAAGGTGACGTCGCCCGGACCAGCGAAGGCACCGCGAACCAGATGCGCGCCGCGCAAGCCGCATTCCAGGAACTTCAGGTGACAGTGGGGACGAAGCTGATCCCCGTCCTGACGCCGCTGATCACGAAGCTGGCGGGTATTCTGGACGCTTTTTCCGGCCTGTCCGAAGGAACCCAGACGTTCATTGTCGCCGCCGCTGCGATTGCCGCCGCCGTCGGGCCGGTCCTGTTCGCGCTGGGAAGCCTTGTGTCCGTCGTCGGCGGGCTGGTCCCGGTCTTCGCCCCGCTTGTGGCGGTTGTCACCGCCGCCTTCGGCGCGGGCGGCGTCTTCGCCGGGGCATTCGGCAGTTTGAGCGCGTTCGGTTCCATGCTGTCCCTGATCGCAGGGGCAGCGGCTCCCGTGCTGGCACCGCTGGCGGCGGTTGCCGCCGTCGGCGCGCTGATCTGGGCGAACTGGGACAGGATCGGACCAGTGCTGGCGGAACTGCGGGACAAGTTCGTCGCTGCGCTGGGGCCGAAGCTGACGGCCCTGGTCGATACGGTGAAGACCAAGCTGACGGAATTGTGGAACGGTCCGTTCGGCGAAGCGATCCGCTGGGTTATCGGCGTGCTGGGCGAGTTCGGCGCGGCTTACACGTCCGTCATGGGCGAAGCCCTGATCCGCATTATCAGCGCGGCGGTGGACATTGTGACCGGCGCGTTCTCTGCCATCATTGACGCGGTGCAGCTTGTGATCGCCGTCCTGACGGGGGACTGGGCAGGCGCATGGGAAGCGGCGAAGTCGCTGGTTTCCAATGCGATCAATACCGTCCTGAACGTGCTGAACAGTCTGGCACCCGGCGCGGGTGACGCGGTGAGGGCATTGGCAACCCGCCTATGGGAAGGCCTTACCCAGATCGTGAACGACATGCTGACGATCGGGCGGAACATCGTGCAGGGGCTGGTCAACGGGATCAGGGCGAACGCCGAAGCCGTGTGGAATGCGCTGCGATCCGTTGTCATGGCCGGGGTGGATCGCATCCGCGACTTCCTTGGCATCCGCTCCCCCAGTGTCCTGTTCATGGAAATGGGCGGGTTCATCACCGAAGGCCTTGCCATCGGGATCACGGGCGGGCTGGGCGACGTGGAAACCGCAATGGACGCGCTGGGCGCGACGGTTGCCGACGGGCTTTCCGGCATGTCCGCCGGAACGGGGATCGCACTGGACCCGACGTTCGACGTCGGGGGCGATGCCGCCGGGGCCGGGAACGACTTGCGCGAAAGTTTCCGACAGTCGTTTTCCGAAGGCATCAAGGCGGCGCTCGAAGGCGATCTGGCAGGGTTCTTCCAGAACTGGTTCGAACGCATCGGCACGCGGTCTTTCGAGAACATCCTTAACACCGTCGCGGACGAATTCGCCAATCTCTTGTCCGGCCTGTTCGGGCAGACAGGCGGCACGGCTGGGACCGGGGGACTGGGCGGCGTGCTGGCGGGCGTGCTGGGAAGCATCTTCGGCGGCACGCCCGGCTTTGCCCTTGGGGGCAGCTTCACCGTCGGCGGAAGCCCTGGGCGCGACGCCAATCTGGTCGCCTTCCGCGCCACGCGGGGGGAGAAGGTGACGATCAGCAATGACGATGCTGACGGAGCCGGAAGCGGCCTGCCCGGATCGCTTCAGTTCAACTTCTATGGGCCGGTGACGAACCCGGAACAGGTCCGCCGATCCGCCGCCCAGGCAGGCGCGCACCTGTTGCGCATGTCGTCGGCGGGCAAGCGCGGGATTTGACGCATGGACTTCGACGACATTCAGTTCCCCGGCAAGATTTCGCTGAACAGCGTTGCCGGTCCCGAATTCTCTACCGACGTCACGGAGACGGCGGGCGGGTTCGAAAAGCGCAATCAGAACTGGTCCGGCGCGCGGCTGCGCTTCAATGTCGCCACGGGCGTCCGCACGGAAGCGGACTATGAAATCGTGCTGGCGTTCTTCTATGGGCGCGCCGGGCGTGCCCGCGCGTTCCGGTTTCAGGACTGGTCCGATTACAAGTCGTGCGCGCTGGACGACGCGCCCGCGCATGACGATCAGGTTCTGGGCGTCGGCGACGGGTCGCAACAGTTCTTCCAGCTTCAGAAGTCCTATGTGTCCGGGCCTGTCACCTATGTCCGCAAGATCACCCGCCCGGTTGCCGGGACGGTGAAGGTCGGGCTGGGCGGGATCGACCAGCCCAGCGGCTGGTCTGTCAATGTCGATACCGGGCTGATCACCTTCACGACGCCGCCAGCGCCGGGGATCGCCGTGTCCGCCGGGTTCGAATTCGACATTCCCGCGCGCTTCGACATTGACCGGCTGGAACCTGTCCACATGTTCCGGGGCGCGGTGCAGCTTCCCGAACTGCCCGTGGTGGAAGTGCGCGAATGATCCGGCCTATCGCTTCGCTGCTTGAGGCCACGCCATGAGCAAGTTCGTCACCTATCCCAAGCCGGGCGCGGCTGGCACGATCCGCCGGTTCGAACCGGCTTACTGGACGGTCGATTTCCCGATTTCGATGATGGCGACCATCATCACCACGGGACCGAATTCGCTGCGCATGAAGGCGCTGTTCCGCACGAACCGCGATCTTATGGGCCTGATCTGGGAAATCGAAGACCGCGACGATCACGGTGCCTATGCCTATCCGCGCCGCAAGGACTATCGCGGGTGCGTGCTGGAATTCGACTGGGCATCGTCCGGCATTCGCCAGATCGACAGGCTTCAGTCCGTCACCCTCACCGTCGAGACGTTCACGCACGGCACGCACTTCGTTCGCATCTGGAACTATGCCACGTCGGGCACGCCGGACAGTTGCCATATCCGAATGGTCCTGGACGGCACGACGCTTTCGGGCTTCTTCGCGGACAGCTTCGTCCCCTGGGACGACGTGAAGCGCATGTTCATTTCCATTCAGCCGCTGGAAGCCGGGCGGGGGGATTGCTCGCTCGCATCGTCCGCCGCGCCCGGTGCGACGTCGATCACGCTGAACGTGGGCGACGCGGGGCCGATCACGCCCGGCGCGCAAGTGTTCATCCTTGGGTCCAGCTATGACGTGCCAGCCTACACGGTGACGTCCACGACTTCCGGCCCGGTGCAGACGGTGACGATCACGCCGCCGATCAGCACGACGGGCGGCTTCAGCATTCCTTCAGGGGCGGAAGCCTTCGTCCAGACGGCGACGGACGAACCAATCGACGAAAGCCCTGCCCAGGTCGAAATCACGAACCTTTCCGTCACCGGGCCGAACAGCACGCTTCCCGTTCTGACGGACCCGCAACCGGCGCACGCGCTGCGCATGACGGACGGCTATGACAATGCCTATCCGTTCACGCCCGCGCGGCTGGTCGATCAGGTCCACGCGCTGGGCTATCGCGGGCAATATGTCCTCTACATGGGGATCAGCAAGTTCCATTCGCTGTCATGGGACGCGGGCGAGGAACGCTATGTCGTCGATCCCGCGAAGGCGAAGCTGAACGATCCGACGATCCAGTGGCTGGAAGACTTCTTCGCCCGGCTGCACGCGGCTGGCTTCACCATCATCATATCCGTGTCGTTCGAAATTCTCGGCATGTATATGCCGACGGACTGGAACCAGCGCGATCATGAAGGCAATCTGGCGCGCACCGGCTGGCAACCCCCTTCGGGGCTGGTCCGCCCGACAAGCACCGCCGGGCTGGACTATCTGTCGGACGTGTTCCTTGAAACGCTGGCGCTTCTTCCGGCGGGCGCGGAAGTCCATTTCCAGATCGGCGAACCGTGGTGGTGGGATGGCAGCTTCGGCACGCGCAAGCCGCACATCTACGACGCCGCGACGCTGACAGCCTACAATGCGGCGACCGGCCTGTTCGCGCCGACGCCCTATCTGGACACGGTGGAAGGACAACCCGATCCGATCCATCTGCCCTATCTCGAATGGTGCCGCGATCAGCTTGGCGTGGCGACCAGCTATATTCGCGACAAGGTTCTGACGGAGCATCCGGGGGCGACCAGCTATCTTCTGGTCTTCACGCCGCAAATTCTTCGGGACGATGCGCCGATGCTGCGCACGCTGAACTTCCCGGAAGCCGACTGGTCCTTCCCCGCGTTCGACGTGCTTCAGATCGAAGACTATGACTGGGTTGTCGAAGGCCGCTATGACGACATGCGCAAGACCTGGCTTCTGGCAACCGACGTGCTGGGCTATGCGAAGGCGGACATTCACTATTTTGCGGGCTTCAACCTGCTACCGGAAACGACGTGGGTCTGGTTCAACACGGACCGCGCGATCTGGCGAGCGTTTCAGGAAGCCCCGGCGGAAGTGTTCGTCTGGTCCCGCGAACAGGTCATGCGGGACGGCTGGCTGTTCGACGAACAATCGTGGAAGGTCTATCCCGCCGTCACCCGCCTTGCGCAATGCTGGCGGATCGACCGCACGGACGGGGTGACACAGGCCTTCACGTCGTTCGACAAGCCGCTGACGGTGGGCGGGATCACCTATCAGCCCGCGAACAGCTTCAGCGCATCACAGCTTGCCAGCGACACGGACATGTCGGTCGCCGACGTCGAGCTTCTGGGCGCGCTGGACAGCGACGACATTAGGGCAGCGGACCTTCTGGCGGGCGTCTATGACAATGCCGAAGTCGAACTGTTCCTTGTGGACTGGGGCGATCTGACAATCCCCCGGACCGTGGTGAGGCGCGGGACAATCGGCACGATCAGCCAAGCCGGGATTGCCTTCCGTGCCGAGTTGCGCGGGCTGGGGCAGCGTATCCAGCAACCCGTGATCGACAGCTATTCGGCGGAATGCCGGGTCGATCTGTTCAGCGCAAAGTGCGGGGTGAACCGCGCGGCCTTCGCCGTGGGGGCGACCGTCACGTCCCTGACAGACGGATCGCTGGGCGCGTCGTCCGACAACCGCGTGTTCTTCGCGTCGGCGCTGGGGCAGGCGGACGGCTGGTTCGACTATGGCGAAGTGTGGTGGACCGGCGGCGCGAATGCCGGGCGGAAGACCGAAGTCCGTTCCTTCAAGGACGGGCGGATCGAACTATGGGAGCCGATGGGGCTGGACATTGCCGTGGGCGACACGTTCACCGTCCACGCCGGTTGCGACAAGTCCTTCGCCACCTGCAAGGCCAAGTTCGCCAATGTGCTGAACTTCAGGGGAGAACCGCACGTCCCCGGAAGCGACGCCATGCTGCGCTATCCGGACCCGAAATCATGACGGCGACACGGGACCAGATTGTCAGCGCCGCGCGCGGCTGGCTGGGCACGCCGTTCCATCATCAAGGGCGGCTGAAGGGCGTCGGCGTCGATTGCGCCGGGGTGATCGTGGAAGTCGCCCGTGAACTGGGCATCGGAGACGTGGACCTTCGCGGATATGGGCACCGCCCGGACAGCCGCGAACTGGAACGGCTTTGCCATGAACACATGACGCCCGTCACCTTCGCCCAGGCGAAGCCGGGGGACGTGTTGCTGATCATGATCGACGGTGCGCCCCAGCATCTGGCCTTCGTGACGGAAATCAATGGCGGTCCGGGGATGCTCCATTCCTATGCACCCGCGCGCCGCGTCGTCGAACATGGAATTGACCGGGACTGGGCGGGGCAGATCGTCGGCGCGTTCATCTTGCCGGGGGTGGAATAGTGGCAACTATCGTTCTTTCCGCCGTTGGCACACTGATCGGCGGGCCGCTGGGAGGCCAGATCGGCGCGCTGATCGGATCGCAGATCGACCAGGCGCTGTTCGCGCCGACGATCAGGTCCGAAGGTCCACGGCTGGGCGACCTGACGGTTCAGGCTTCGTCCTATGGCAACCCGATCCCGCGCATCTTCGGGCCGGAAAACCGCGTGGCGGGCAATCTGATCTGGTCCACCGGGCTTGTCGAAACGAAGTCCACCACGAAGCAAGGGGGCAAGGGCGGCGGCGCGAAGTCGGAAACCACGACTTACACCTATCACGTCGATTGCGCGATTGCCCTTTGCCGGGGACCGATTGCCAGCGTGAAGCGCATCTGGGCGGACGGGAAGCTGTTCCGCGACGAAAGCGGAAGCCAGACACAGGCGAACGCCGTGCGTATCTATACCGGCACGGAAACCCAGATGCCCGATCCGACGATGGAAGCGGCGCTGGGCGCGGGCAACTGCCCCGCGCACCGGGGGCTGGCCTATGTCGTGTTCGACCGGCTGGAACTGGGCGACTTCGGCAACCGCATTCCGAACTTCACCTTCGAAGTGGAAGCGCATTCGTCCGCCACCGTCGCGACTGTCATTGACGAACTGGCGAGCGCCGCCAACGTGCCTTATCTGGACGCCGCGCGCGCCGATTATCTGGACCTTCGCGGCTATAACGTGGCGCGGTCTTCGACCATTCGCAGCGTGCTTGATCCGCTGCGCACGGCGTTCTTCTTCGACGCATCGGAGATCGAAGGCGAATTGCAGTTCTTCCCTTCGGACAGCACGCCGATTGCGAGGGTGCCCCGCGACGATCTGGGCGCGCATGAATTCGGCACGGACCGTCCGGCGGATTATGAATTGCAGCGGACCGCCGACATAGAGCTTCCGCGTCAGATACTGGTCCAGCACATGGACCCGGCGCGCGACTATCAGTCGAACAGCCAGCGCGCCCGGCGAAGCACCACGAACAGCGACGCGGACATTTCGGTCGAACTGCCCATTGTCCTGTCCGCCGACGACGCCAAGGCCGTTGCCGAACGCATGGCATCAATGGCGTGGATCGGACGGGACGCCTTCACCTATCAGCTTCCGATCACCTATCTGCACGTCGAAGCGGGGCACAAGATTGTTGTCGCCCACGCCGACGGGAAGGACCGCGTGGTCCGTGTAGCGCGGCGCGAATTGCGGCTTCCCGGTTCCTTGCTGGTCGAATGCAAGACCGACGGTGCCGCCGTGCTTTCGAAGGGTGCGAGCGCCGCCCCGGCGCTGGTCCCGACGCAAACGGTCAACCTGCCCGGCGTGACGGCGGCGCACATTCTGGACCTGCCTATCCTGCGCGACGTGGACGACGTGTCTGGCTTCTATGCCGCCGGGGCCGGGGCATCGAGCGGCTGGCGCGGGGCGATCCTCTATCGTTCGCGCGACGGCGGCGTGAACTATGACACGTTCGCGGAGCTGATCGACGGCGCGGTGATCGGCACGACAGACGACGCGCTGGACGTGGGATCGCCGCACTACTGGGACGAAGCGAACAGCGTCACCGTTACCTTGCTGAACAGCGCCGACACGCTGGCAGGCGTCACCGCGCTTCAGGTTCTGAACGGATCGAACGCCGCCGTGATCGGCGGGGAAGTGATGCAGTTCCGCGACGCCACGCTGATCGGGCCGGGGCAATACCGGCTGGAAGGATTGCTGCGCGGCCGGAAGGGGACCGAAGACCGGATCGCCGGGCACGCGGCTGGCGAACGCTTCGTGCTGTTGACCGGCGGGGGGATATACCGCCCCGATCTGGAAGCGGGCGAAGTAGGCGTCGAACGGTTCTACAAGGCCGCGTCCGTCGGAACGAACCTGTCCGACGCCGCGCCGTTCACCTTCACGCATTCGGGCCGCTGGGCGAAGCCCTATGCCCCGGCGCATGTCCGGGGAACCCGCAACGGCGCGGGCGATCTGGCGATGACATGGATCAGGCGCACGCGGCTGGAAGACCCGTGGACGGACGGGATCGACGCGCCGCTGGGCGAGGCCAGCGAAGCCTATGAAATCGACATTCTGGACGGCGCGACGGTGAAGCGAACGCTGACGAGTTCCACGCCGACGGCGACCTATAGCGCCGCCGATCAGGTGACGGACTTCGGCAGCGCGCAAGCCGCCGTCCAGGTGAAAGTCTATCAGATCAGCGCCCGTGTCGGGCGCGGCCTTCCAACGGAGACGACGCTTTGACCGATACCCCGAACATCGGCCTGCCCTATATCGACACGGGACAGGCGCAAAAGGAACTGACGCACAATGAAGCCCTGAACCGGCTGGACGTCATGACCGCCCCTTCCGTCGTCAATGCGACGACAACCGCGCCGCCGGGTGCGCCGACGGACGGACAGGCATGGATCGTCGCGGCTGGCGCGACAGGTGCCTGGGCGGGCAAGGACGGGCAGATCGCCGCATGGTTTGGCGGCTGGCAGTTCTTCGTCCCCGCCGACGGCTGGAAGGTCTGGGACGCCAGTGCCGGACGCCAGATCACCTTCGACGGAACCGTCTGGGGCGACGACAAGCCGACTGCCCAGATACCGGCGCTGGCGCTTTCGTGGATCGGCTATGGCGGTGGCTTCGGATCGCCGCGCTATTTCAAGACGCCCGACGGGCGGGTGACGATTGAAGGGCTGATGCAGGCTGGAAGCGACGGGACGGTCTTCACCTTGCTTCCCGGCTATCGTCCGCCGGACAGGCTCATGTTCGGATGCTGGTCCGGCGGGGGAGCCTATCGGGTGGACGTGGACAGCAATGGCGACGTGATCCTGACGGGATCGAACGCGGTCTTCAGCTCGCTTTCCGGCATATCGTTCTTCGCCGCCTGATCGTGCGCGCTCTTTCCTACAGCATTGCGACCGGACGATGGAACCCGTTGAAGAAAGGGGCGAACATTGAACGGACTTGAAACGAAAGCGGTATTTGCAGGCGTCGCCGCCGTGCTGGCGGCGTTCGGCATAACCGCGCCCCTGCCCGACTTCCTTGCCGCCATGTTCCTTGCGATTGCCGGGGCATACGGGGCGATGGTCGTGACGCCGCCTTCGTCGCGGCTGTCGTTCCGGGTGACGATCTTTCTGGGCTGGCTGTTCGGGCTGGTCGCCGGGATCGTTCACGGTGCCATGTTCGAAGAATGGTCGCTGCACCTGTTCATGTTCGGCGCGGGGTTCCTCTCCCGCTATCTGGCGACGGCGCTGATTGCCTTTGGCAACGGGCTGAAGGTTCGCATGAAGAAAGCTGGGGAAAACCTCAATATCCCAGGGCTGGGCGGCGGCGATGACTGAAGCGTTCCAGAACATGGCAATCGGGCTGATCGAACTGACGCTGGCGCTGGTCTATTTCCAAAAGGCCTTGCCGGTGATGCTGGCACAAGCGCGGGTTCAGGGGCTGAAGATATGGCTGTTCGGCTTCGCGCTGGGACTTATGGGAGCGGGCAGACTGGAAAGCGCGATCCGCGCCGAACCGACAGCCGCGCTTTACGATCTGGGGCACATGGCCCTGATCATCTACGCCGCGATCTATCTGCGCGCGATACTGAAATCCGGGAACAGCCATTGGTGGCTGAAGCCCTGATCTGACTGCCCGGTTCGCCGGGATCATCTTCACAATCGGAGAACCTGTTATGGCCTATCGTCTGGGCTTGCGCTCGCTCGCCCGCCTTCGGGGCGTGCATCCCGATCTAGTCCGCGTGGTGAAGCGGGCAATCGAAATCACGGAAGTGGACTTCACCGTCCTGGAAGGCGTTCGCACGCCGAAGCGCCAGCGCCAGCTTGTGGCGCAAGGCGCGTCGCGCACCATGCGCAGCCGTCACCTGACAGGCCATGCGGTCGATCTGGGGGCATGGATTGGCGGCACGGTGCGCTGGGATTGGCCGCTCTACTACAAGATCGAAGCCGCCATGAAACAGGCGGCGAAGGAACTGGACGTGCCCATTGAATGGGGCGGCGACTGGAAGTCCTTCAAGGACGGTCCGCACTGGCAACTTCCGTGGGGGAGTTACCCGGCATGAACGACTTCGACGCCCGCCACGACAGCCCGGCGCTTCGGCTGGCGACGAAGGCGTTCATCGAGACGTTCTTGGAACAGGCTCTTCCTGATCTTCGGCTGGCAGCGAAGGGTTGTGGTTATGCTCTTGCAGTCCACGGATCGCTGGCGCGGGACATTGATATGATCGCAATCCCGTGGGCGAAGTCCGCCGATGCACCTGAATTGCTGGTCCAGCGCATTTGCGGCGTCCTGTCCGGCAAGCTGGGGCGAGCAATCTACAGCGGCGCGGATTGGGCTGACAAGCCGCATGGGCGCAAGGCGGTGACGATCATCACGTCCGGTCCGCTGGAACCGGAAATCGACCTTAGCATCATGCCACGAAAAGAAGGGGACGTATGATGACGCCGATTGCATGGCTGAAAGGGCTGTCCCGGCTGGGCAAGGCTATCGTCGCCCTGATCGCCCTTGGCCTGGCGATCTGGGCGTTCTTCTTCGTGCGCGGGCTGTTCGTCGGCGATCTGGAAACGCGGGCGCGGCTGGGCACGGAACAGGCCGGGGCCGCGCTGGAAAGCGGCAAGGACGCCGTGAACACCGTCGGCGAAGCCCAACGCCGCGACGAAGCAACTGACAGGAAAGTGGAAGGAACCCAGAATGAGGTCGATAATGCGACTGACGGCGTTGGCGCTGATCGTGCCGGCCGCGACGGCTTGTGTGTCAACTTCGGTATTTGCGCCGACGACTGACTGTTCGGCGCTGGTCCCGGACGAATGGCGATCCGGCGTGCCCAATGCCGCGCCCCCTGCCCAGGCTGACAATGATCTGGACCGGCTGAAGGGCTGGATCAATTTCGGCGTTGCCCAGACGGGGAACCTTGAAATCGCCAATGGCCGGACGGCGGATGCCATCGGGATCGTGGAACGGTGCGAGGAACGGGACCGCGCAGCGGTGAGGCGAAGCCGCCCGAAGTTCCTGGGGCTGTTCTGATCGCTAGTCTGGACTTTGGCGGGCAAGGTGGCGGCGGACCAGCTCGTCCGTCACCGGGCGAGCCTTGCGCCCTTCGCGCAAGTTCCTGACGAAGCCGGGATCGTTCAGCAAGTCCTTGCCGAAACCGCTGGCAGCGGTGCCCGTGGCGGCAAGGTGCGCTTCGATCCATTCCAGAAGATCGACCGCTTCGCCCGCCTTGTGCGCAGCGACGAAGGCGACGGCAAGGTCCGCGTTCACCCGATCAAGCTGGCGACGGGCCTTGTCCCGCGCGGCCTTCAGTTCCTCAATTCGTGACATGTGACATTCCATAGCGCCGATCCTGACGCCCGACGGGGTGATTTGGAAGCGCGAACACGGGGGCGGGCGCTACGGCGTCCGCCCCTTTCGTGCGTCTGGCGTCCGCGACTTCAGCGCCGGAAGCCATATCTTGTCCCCCGCCGGGGCGATGACCAGCACGCGCGCCCGGTCCTTCGTCCATGCGATGATCGGACACATGACGACATGCTGGTCCGGCTGGTCCCATGCGTTGCGCGACGGGGCGGTGAGAGTGACGGGGCGGTCGCTGAAGCGGGTCCAGTGCGGGCGTTCGCGCTTCATGGCGTCGAGCTGTTGCCGGGTATAGGGCGAGCCTTCGACGGGCGTGCCTTCCCATGCGCTGATCTTCGAAGGCGTGATTTTCCGCACTAAACCGCCGCTTTCAGGAAGTATGGTAGCAAACAATTCCCTTCGCCCGCTCCAGTTTTTGTACAAATAATCAGGCACTTGGCCGCAAACCGAGAGCGGGCGCACTGCTTACAGGCCTCTCACTCGCGCGAAGTGTAATCACCGTGTAAGCGCGCCGGTTTGCGGCAATCTGATGCTGTCGTGCGGCAGAATGTTTAGGGTGACGCGCCTGTAAGGCTGGCAAAGATCGTCACGACGAATGGGATAAGCGTTGCAGAGGCAAGATGGCCGCTCCAAACGCCGCCGCGAGATGACCATGGCCGCGCTAATCGATTTCTATGAGGCGCATGGCTGCATGGTCCAGCGCGGTAAGCGGATTGGGGAGCCCATGAACCGCTGACCAAGGCTTATACCCTCGCCCGGCTGCGCCACCACGTCGTTCCCCCTCTCGGCAATCGCCGCGCCAAGGATGTCACGAGTGGCGACATCGAACGGTTTGCAGCGGACGTGCTCGCAAGCAAGACCGCCAAGAACGAAAAGATAGGCCCGCGTCGGCGTATCATCGTCAAGGGCGGCCCTGGCGCATCGCGCAAGGTTGTCCGCGATCTCTCGGCCGTGTTCAGCTTCGCCAAGCGCGGCGAGATCGTGGAACGTAATCCCGTCGCAAACGCAGCGGTGCGCAAGACCGATGGCCAGAAGACCCGCTTCCTCACTCTTGAAGAGGTGGGGCGCCTTGGCGGCGCACTCGACCAGCTTGAAAGCGAAGGCACCAACATCAAGGCGATCAACATCGCCAGGCTTTGGGCACTGACGGGCTGTCGCCGCAACGAGATCGCCGGCCTCAAATGGTCCGAGATCGATTTCGGGAATGGAATGCTCGTGCTTGAGGACAGCAAGACCGGGCATTCTGTGCGACCACTTGGCACGGCGGCGCCGACGCTGCTCCAGCAGATCGAACAGACGAATAATTGCGAATTCGTCTTCCCGTCCGATACCGGGGAAGGACATTTCCAGGGGACGAAGACCCCATGGGCACGCGTAGTACGGAAGGCGGAACTGCCGGGCGTAACTCCGCACACCTTGCGTCACACGATCGGCTCGACCGCGATTTCGACAGGGGAAGCCATGGCGCTGACCGGGGTGATCTTGGGCCACTCAAATCCGCGCTCGACCGCAATCTATGCGCACATCCAGCATGAGCCCTCCCGCAAGGCCGCGAACCGCGTCAGCAAGAAGATCGCGGCGGCCTTCTTGCCGAAGGCCGCCCTCACCGGGCCGCTCACGGTAGAGGACCAGAAGCTGCTCCAAACGCTGAAAGCCCGGTTCGGCAAGGCCGACACTAGCGCAAGGGAACTCCGCGAGGCCATCGCCGCTCTCGTCGAGCAGAGTGCGTCGGAGCACGACGCCATCAATGCTGCCTAGGACAGAATCTGCGCCGCAGTTCGGTCCGATAGCGCGAGCAGCGTAAACGTCGGATTGACCGCGCCGCCGGTAGGAAACAGGCTTGCACCAGCGACATAGAGATTGTCGAGGCCGTGGACCCGTCCATATTCATCGGCAACGGACGATGCCGGATCATGGCCCATGATCGTGCCGCCAATCAGGTGGGCGCTGAACATCTGACCGGTCCAGACTTCGTCCGCCCCGGCGGCATTCATCACCGCGATACCCTGATCACGCATGCGTTGCCATGCTGCAAGTGCGTCCGGGTCGTGCCGGTGCGACATCACCGGCGCGCGCGTTCCCCATTCCGTTTTGGCCCCGCCCAATGTTACGCGATTCTCGGGCAGCGGCAGCGCTTCGGCCATGCCGATCATGTTGCCGATGTGCCGCACAGCGCGGCGCATGAACGCATCGAGCGGTGCTCCGACGAGGTCGGCACGTGCGTTGGCGATGCCGGCCAGATCGTTGGGCTTGATCGATGGCGCGACGAGCCACTGGAACCCGGCATCTACCCCCCGGCGGTAACCGTCCTGGGCGATCAGCAGCGCACCCGAAACACCCATGTGCGGCTGGGTATCGATATCGTCAAACATGCCAAACACAGCGAGTGACGGGTGCGTCATCACATAGCGCCCAACCAGATCCGCGCCATTGCCGATCCCGCGCGGATGGTGATCGCTGGCCGATTGCAGCAGAAGCGCAGCATTGCCGACCACCGAGGCCGCCAGGATGACAGTGTCGGCCCGGATGCTGCGCGCTGCGCCGTTGGCTCTGTAAACGACGCCGTCAACCCTGCCCTTGCGCGATACCAGCAGGCCAACGACCGGCGAATCGGCGTGGAAACTCGCCCCGGCGGCCTCGGCATCGGGCTTGTGTACGACCAGCGGATTGGCCAGTGCGCCTATCGGACAGCCCGCGTCGCACCAACCATCATATATGCACGCCGGGCGCCCCCGGTACTCGACCGAGGTGATTGCCATCGGGGCTGGCGCGGTGCGCAGGCCGAGCGCATCGAATCCCCTTGCGATCGCGCTTGCCTGTCGGGTCAGCGCGAGCGGCGGCATCGGATAGGCTGCGCCGTGCGGCCGCCATACTTCGGCTCCGGCATCGCCGGATATGCCAACCTCGTCCTGTACCCGGTCGTAATGCTCCCTGAGGTCGGCATAGCCGATCGGCCAATCGAGACCCTTGCCATACAGCGAGCCCAGCTTGAAATCGGCTTCATGCATGCGCGGCCAGGTGCCATAATGGTGCAGCGCCGCACCGCCGTAGCCCCATCCGGCATTGAACCCAAAACCCACCGGATGTTCACCCCCGGTGGCGACCGGCGGCCCACCCCAGCGCAGCCGCCTGCTCCAGATCTGCGAACTGACGAGGTCGCCCATTTCCCATGCCGGTCCTGCATCGAGAACCGCGACGCGCTTACCCCCGTTCGCCAGGCGGCTGGCCAGCAAGGCCCCCGCCGCCCCGGCGCCGACAATCACCACATCGGTCTCGTCGGGCACGGCAATGCGTGATGGCTCTACCATCTTGGGTCCGGCTCGATGTGCGGCAGATAGGGCACGCCCAGCCGTTCAAACCCGGCCTCGGTGCCATAAACCACGTCGATCGCATCGGCGCGGAGCGCGAAATAGAAGAGCTGCGGCGGGGGAGCGCCCGTCCAACGCGCAATCGACCCGTCTGCGAGCGAAATAGCGATGGCATCCCAGTCTGCGGAGCGACCGCCGGTAACCCGCGCCAACGCGGCGAGAGCGGCCTGATAGACGCGTGCAAACGGAGGCGCGACATCAAGATAGCGCAGCATCAGCAGCGATTGCGCGGTCGGCACGCTGATATGATGATCGATATAATAGGCAAGCCCTGCCGCGCGCGCGCCAGGCACCAGCGCTTCGCCCAGATCGCCGAGTATTGCCGCTTCGGCTGAGGTCAGCGTCCGGTATCCGGCCCCGCTTGTGGACTTTCCGACCCAGCGCGAAACCGTCGGCACGGCTACCGCCGCCACCGCTGCAACACCGGCGCCAGCAAGCAGCTTCCGGCGAACTATCGGCATCGCTGAACGCTCCAACTCACAAGTTTGGCTTTCTGAGCCCGCGCGATTCGAGCAACGGCAGTACATTGTCACGAAAGTAGGGGAATTCGTCGACATAATCGACGAAGGATAGCGTCGTCCCGCCGAAGCCAGCCGCATGCAGTTGTGAAATACCGTCGGCAACCTGTTCGGGCGTACCTATCAACGGGAAACCACCATGGCCCATCGCCATGCGGTTGCGGATCTGAACAAGCAGGTCGTGCGGAAACGACTGGGCGTGTGCGATCTGCAGCCGCACGAGATTGTCGACTGCCACCCAGTCGGCGTTGGTATGGCCGAAATATTCGGCATAGGCGCGCGCTTCAGCTTCGGTGGGGCGGCAGACAACATGCGCAAAGGTCAGCACATCAACCGGGCGCCCGCTCGCAGCCGCCTGCGCCTTTAGATCGGCCACCTCTGCCCGCGAGCGTTCGATGTCGATCGCCGGGGTAAAAAGGAAATCGGCATTGCGCATGGCGAATTCGCGACCGAGGCCCGATCCAGCCGCATTGAGGATCGGCGGTACGCCGTTAACCGGCTTGGGATCGCTGTGTACGCCGTGCAGCCTGAAATATTTCCCCTCCCAGTCGAATGTGCTGGGGTCGGTCCACAGGCGGTGGATGATGTCGTACCATTCCTGCGCATAGGAATAACGGGTTTCGTGATCGTCCGGCAGTGCGAGCCCGAGCGCCTCGTATTCGGGCTTGTTCCAGCCGGCGACGATATTGAGCCCTGCTCGCCCGCCCGAAACGTGGTCCATTGTGGCGATCTGCTTGGCGACCACGACAGGATGATTGGCGGTGGTGTGAACAGTGCCGATCACCGCAATCCGCCTTGTGCAGGCCAGCAGGCCGGTCGCCCAGGTGATGGTTTCGAGAACATTGCCGTGAAAATTGGTCTCGCCGCCATAGCCGATCCACCGCGCGATCGGCAGCATGAAGTCGATTCCGGCATCATCGAGCAAGAGCGCGAGCTTCTGATTATTGCTCCAGCTGTTGTTCCAGCGCTCCGCGATCCTGGTCACCGTCATGCCGCTCGAACAGTTCGACGCGAAGGTTCCAAGCTTGAAATGATTGTCTGTTCTCATGCGGTTGTGCGCAGCGGACATTCGCACCTCGGTCGCTCGATTGGTCGGTCGTCAATATTATTTTAATCATAAACTATTTGTCAATCTGATTGTCATGCACGGCTCATCCTCCTGTGACCTGGCCGATCCGGCCCGGACCAAAAAAGGCATTGTTGCAGGCAGGAGCGGCGGATTGAATCTTGACAATATATTTTAGGTATAAAATACATCTGTAATCCGGCGGTCGCCGGGACATGGGTTACGGGGAGTGGACCATGATGAAAGTTGATCGTAGCGGAATTGTCGCGGGATCACTGGCAAGCATGATGGCGATGATGTTCGCCATTCCAGCCATGGCGCAAGATGCAGCCGACACGGAGGACGAACGCTCGCTGCTCAGCGACGAAATCATCGTGACCGCACAAAAGCGCGCGCAGAACGTCCAGGATGTCGGCATCGCAATCACGACCTATTCCGGGGAACAACTGCGCGAACTCGGGGTTACCGATTCGCCCGAACTGGCGGCGTTTTCGCCTGGCGTACATATCAGCGGCAATCTCGCCGGCCAGAACACGCAGCTAACGATTCGCGGCGTCACGCAGAATGATTTCAACGACATCGTCGAGGCGCCGAACGCCGCCTATCTTGACGAAGGCTACATCGCCATTGCGCAGGGACAGACCTTCGCGGTTTTCGATATCGACCGGGTCGAACTGCTCAAGGGCCCACAGGGCACGCTGTTCGGCCGCAATGCCACCGGCGGCCTCGTGCACTACATAAGCCGCAAGCCGAGTTTCGACGAGTTCGAGGGCTATATCGATCTCAGTTACGGACTATATGACTCGCCGACGACACCGGGCGCCTTCCGCGGCGAGGCGGCGATCGGCGGGCCGCTCGGCGAAAAGCTTGCGGCCCGCGCGTCGTTCATGTGGAGCAAGCGCGACGCGCTTCTCATCAATGATTATCCTGCGGGTGCCGTAGGTGGCTCCCCCGGGCCGGGTGCGGGGGCGAATCTGGGGGATGATGACACACTCGCCGGTCGATTCACGCTCGCAGCCAGGCCGTCGGACACTGTACGGTTCACGCTGTCAGCCAATGCCGCGCGCAGCAATCTCGCGACGGGGCCGTATCAGCAAAAACCGACGATCAACGTCTTCGACGCAGCGGGCGAGCTAGTCAATGTCATCGATGTCGCGGCGAATGAAACGCGCGCGTCAATCGGCGGGAACGGTCAGGATCTCGGTTCCGACCTCAATAACGATGGCGTCTTTGGTGACACATTCGGGCGGCCTGCGGGAGCCGATTTCTTCGGATTCATCGACGCGGACGGGGCCGACTTCCGGACTTCGAGCGACTTTGCGTTCAAGGATCAAGGCCAAGTCGATACCTGGGGCGTGAATCTCAAGACCGAAATCGACCTGTCGGATTCAATCACGCTGACATCGATCAGCGATTACAAGGATTTCGAGAAGCTGCTGTTCATTGACGTCGACGCCGGGCCGGGCAACCAGTCGGCGAATTATGCCGGTGTCGATGCGACGACGTTCACGCAGGAACTGCGCCTCAACGGCAAGACCGACTCCATCAATTGGGTTGCCGGTCTTTATTACCTCAACATTGACGCGCAATCGGCCAACGGGCTGAAGTTCCCGGTTGGCAGCGTGGTTCCTGGTGCTCCGTTCGATCTCGCTTCAGTGGCACACCTCAAGACCAACAGCTATTCGGCGTTTGGCCAGGCCGAATGGGAATTCGCCGAAAAGTTCACGCTGATCATCGGCGCACGGGTCATCCGCGAGGAAAAGAATTACAATTTCTTCCAGGCGCTGTTTTTCACGCAGGATTCACGCCAGATCAATCAGGGCGCGCCACTGGTGATCGGGCCGGTGTTCGGATCCGGCGGACCGGAAGCCTTCGCGGCCGATACCGGGCAGACGCTGTGGGCGGGTAAATTCCAGCTTGAATACCGCCCGAACAATGACCTGCTGCTCTACGCCGGCGCCAACCGCGGGGTGAAGGCAGGCAGCTTCAACGCGCAGTTGGCGGGCGGTCTTGCGGTTCCCGCCAGCGCAATACCCTATAAGGACGAAACGCTGATCAGCTATGAAGGTGGTTTCAAGCTGACCCTGCCCGATGGCCGCACACGCATCAACGGGTCGACATTCTATTACGACTACAATGATTATCAGTCGTTCCTGTTCACCGGCGTTTCGGGTGTGGTGATCAATGCCGATGCGCGCACCTACGGCGGCGAATTGGAACTTCAGACCTCGCCGCTTTCCGGCCTCGATATCGCTGCCGGAGTTTCGTGGTTCGACGCGACGGTAAAGGACGTGCCGCTGCGTGTCGGTGGGCCGATCATACGTGACGTAAAACCGACTTACGCGCCGGAGTTCCAGCTCAACGGCCTGATCCGCTATGCCTGGGATGCGCTCGGCGGGCGAATGTCGATCGGCGGCGACGCGCAATATTCCGATTCGTATTTCTACAATCTGCGCAATTTCGACGCCGACAAGTTCAACAGCTATTTCGTGCTGAACGCCGGCATTTCGTGGACCGATGCTAGCGACACCTGGCGGCTCGGTTTAGATGTGAAGAACATCACCGACGAGCGCGTCGGCATTCAGGGCTTCGATCTGGCCGGCCTGTGCGGTTGCAACGAGGTGTCCTACAAGCCACCGCGCTTCTTTGCCTTGAGTTCGCGCTATTCGTTCTGACACCCGGCGCAAGCCCGGCTCGCGCACCGTCTTGCCAGCAGGCTGCGCGCGGATCACAATGCGGGCGAAAGCGTATTCACGAGGAATCGATTGAAATGACGGCAGCGCTGCTTGCAGATCTCGCCTCGGGCATCGCCACAGGCACAATTCGCATTGTCGACCTGACTGAAACGCTCCGTCCGGAATATCCGACGATCACCTTGCCTTCTGAATTTGGACAGGCCTCTCCATTCGTGAAGCGGCAGATTTCCAGATATGATGCGGCAGGCCCGGCATGGTATTGGAACAACTTCACCCTCAGCGAACACACCGGCACGCATTTCGATGCCCCGGTCCATTGGGTGACCGGCAAGGATGTGGCGAACGGTTCGGTCGACACGATCGAACCCGCCCGCTTCATCGCGCCGGCCTGCGTCATCGATTGCAGCCGCGAAGTCGCCGCCAATCCCGATTTCCTTCTGACAGTCGATGTGCTGGAAGCGTGGGAAGACAGACATGGCCGCATTCCGGCGGGTGCATGGGTATTCCTGCGTTCGGACTGGCGCAAGATCGCATCGCCCGACAACTATACCGGGCTTGACGAAAACGGAGCGCACTCCCCAGGACCTGACGCCGATGCGGTGTTGTGGATGATCGCGCGCGAGGCCATAGGCTTTGGCACCGAATGCGTCGGCACCGATGCCGGGCAGGCGTTTCGCTTCGAACCGCAATATCCCTGCCACCATTACATGCACGGAGCCGGAAAATACGGCTTGCAGTGCATGACCAATCTCGATCTGCTGCCGCCGACCGGCGCGATCATCGTGGCCGCGCCGCTCAAGATCGAAGAGGGTTCGGGCAGCCCGCTGCGTGTCCTCGCGCTCGTTCCGGGGGCATAGGCGGACCCAATGGCCGAACGATCTTTTGCCAGGGAGGTTGAAAAGCTGCGCATAGGTGCAGGAGAGTTCTTTCACGGCGAAGGCATACTCGCTGTCACCAAGGCGTTGCTTCAATCAGGCGTTTCCTATGTCGGCGGCTATCAGGGAGCGCCGATTTCTCACCTGATGGATGTGCTCGCGGATGCCGAAGACATCATGGCAGAGCTTGGTGTGCATTTCGAGGCTTCGGCGAGCGAGGCGGCGGCGGCGGCGATGCTGGCTGCATCGGTCAACTATCCGCTGCGCGGAGCGGTGGCCTGGAAATCGGTCGTCGGCACCAATGTTGCGTCGGACGCGCTATCGAACGTGGCATCAGGCGGGGTCACCGGAGGGGCGCTGATCATCGTCGGCGAGGATTACGGCGAAGGCTCGTCGATCATGCAGGAGCGCACCCATGCGTTCGCTATGAAGTCGCAGATCTGGCTGCTCGACCCGCGACCGAACCTGGCCTCAATCGTCAATGCGGTGGAGACCGGGTTCGAGCTGTCCGAAGCGTCGAATACGCCGGTCATGCTGCAACTGCGAATCCGCGCTTGTCATGTCTATGGCCGGTTTGTCGCACACGACAATGTGCGGCCCGCATACGGGCTTGCCGATGCGATGCAAAAACCTGTGCGTGACACCAATCGCATCGTTCTGCCTCCGGCAAATTTCCTGCACGAGCATGAGAAAATCGATCGTCGCTGGCCTGCTGCAATCGACTTCATCAAGGCAAGGAAACTCAATGAATTTCTCGGCGGCCACATGGGCGACTCCGGCATTATCGTCCAGGGTGGGCTTTACAACACGCTGATCCGCGCGCTCGAAACGCTGGGCCTTGCCGACAGTTTCGGCGAGACCGATGTGCCGATCTACGTCCTCAATGTAACCTATCCGTTGATCAGCGACGAGATCGTCGGGTTCTGTGCTGACAAGCGTGCGGTGTTGTTGATCGAAGAGGGACAGCCCGAATTCATCGAGCATGAGATGAACGCCGTGCTGCGCCGTGCCAATATTGATGCGCGAATCGTCGGCAAATCGCTGCTGTCGCGCGCCGGGGAATATACCGGCCAGCTCGTCAAGGACGGAGTGCTTCGGTTCTTTCGCGAATACGCCCCGTCGCGCGTGGCCGACAGCCAGGTAACGATCGCCGCTGCCCCGAACATGCCAACGCTGAACCATGTCGTGCCCGCGCGCCCTGCAGGATTTTGCACCGGTTGCCCCGAACGACCGATCTTCACCGCGATGAAACTCGCCGAAATGGACGTCGGCCCCTATCATGTTTCGTGCGATATCGGATGCCACCTGTTCTCGATTCTGCCGCCGTTCAACATCGGCAATACGACGATGGGCTATGGCCTTGGTATGGCCGGGGCGTCGGCTTTTCAGGCAAGGGGCTCACAGCGAACCGTCGCGGTAATGGGGGATGGCGGATTCTGGCACAACGGCCTGACGAGCGGCGTCGGTAATGCGGTCTTCAACGGCAACGACGGCGTGCTCGTGCTGGTGGACAATGGCTATTCGGCAGCGACCGGCGGGCAAGACATCCTCTCATCTCGCGGCACCAATTCCAGGCGCAACACGCATCACCCGATGGCTGCGGCGATGCGCGGCGTCGGCGTCGACTGGATCCGCACGGTGCGCAGCTATGACGTTTCAGCACTGCGGCGCGAGCTTGCGGCGGCAATGACCACCAAGGCGAAGGGGCCGAAGGTAATCATCGCCGAATCGGAGTGCATGCTCAACAAGCAGCGCCGCGAAGCGCCGTTGACGCGCAACAGGATCGCCAGTGGTGCGCGAGTCGTCAAGGAACGCTTTGGCGTCGATGCCGACACGTGCACCGGCGATCATAGCTGCATCCGCCTGTCGGGCTGCCCGACGCTGACGATCCGTGACAACCCCGATCCGTTGCGCGAAGACCCCGTCGCGCATGTTCTCGATGATTGTGTGGGCTGCGGCCATTGCGGAGAGACTGCGCACGCCGCCATTCTTTGCCCATCGTTTTACCGTGCTGATCTCATTTTCAATCCGACCGTGTGGGACCGCCTGAGGGCCAGCGTTCGCCGCACTGTCATCGGCTTTCTCCAGCGGCGGTCGGACGCCCGTCGCGCGCGCTTCGCATTCTGATGGTCGAAAATCGCTCGATCAACATCGCTATACTAGCGATCGGCGGACAGGGCGGTGGCGTGGTTGCCGAATGGATTGTCCAACTTGCCGAACGTGCCGGATATCTCGCGCAGTACACTTCGGTGCCGGGCGTGGCACAGCGCACCGGTGCGACGATCTATTACATCGAACTGTTTCCCGAGGCATTGGCGAAGGCGCGCGGCAAGGAACCGGTGCTTGCACTGATGCCCGTTCCCGGAGATGTCGACATCGTAATCGCCTCCGAGTTGATGGAGGCCGGTCGCGCCATGCAGCGCGGGCTGGTAACGCCCGACCGGACGACCTTGATCGCTTCGACCCACCGCATCTATGCGATCAGCGAAAGATCGGCCATGGGTGATGGCCGTAGCAATGGCAGCGAAGTCTTCGCTGCGGGCGAGGCGCGCGCGCGTCGGCTCGTCTGGCTCGACATGGAAGCAGCGGCGCGGCAGGGCGGCAGCGTCATCAGTGCCGCTATGTTCGGCGCGCTGGCCGGCTCGGGCGCATTGCCGTTTCCACGCGCCCTGTTCGAAGAGGTGATCCGCGTCGGCGGCCGTGCGGTCGAAGCCAATCTCTCGACATTCGCGATCGCCCATGATGACGCGGTCGGTGCTGTGCAACCGCCGGAGTCGGCTCAACCATCGCCGAAACGGCGGGTCGGAGCAGCGGTCGCACCATTGCTGGCCCGGATCGAGACGCTGCCGTTTATCGCGCAAGACATGGCGCGCGAGGGCTTGCGCCGGACGGTCGATTATCAGGATATCGCCTATGGAAGGTTGTATCTCGATCGGCTGGCGGCAATCGCCGGTGTAGACCACGCGTCAGGCGGCGAGCGGTACCGATATGAACTGACGACCGAAATGGCGAGGTATCTGGCGTTGTGGATGAGTTTCGAAGATACGTTTCGCGTTGCCGACCTCAAGACGCGCAGCACCCGGTTTGCCCGCTTTCGCAACGAGGTAAAGGCAGCGCCCGATCAGATTGTCGGTGTTACTGAATTCATGCACCCGCGCATCGAGGAGGTCTGCGATTCGCTTCCGGCAGCGGTGGGGCGTGCGATCCTCGGATCTCCACTGTTGAGGCGCGGATTTGGACGCCTGTTTCGGCGCGGTCGCAGGATCAGGACAACCAGCCTCGGCGGTTTTCTGCTTCTCTATACACTCGCTGCCGGACGGCGGCTGCGGCGCATGACACTTCGCTATCAGCGCGAATTGGCGGCGATCGAGGCATGGCTCGGACGAATTGTCGCGGCAGCGCCCACCCACTATGCGCTCGCGGTCGAGATCGCCATTTGCCAGAAGCTGATCAAGGGCTATGGCGATACGCACGCACGCGGTGCGGCAAGCTTTGCACGATTGATGCAGGCGTGCGATCAGCACAAGGCGAGACCGGATTTCGCCGCCACACTTCGCAGTCTGCGTGATGCCGCGCTTGCCGACGACAGCGGATCCGCGCTCGACAAGGCGATTGCAGATCTCGAATAATTCAGTCGGGGATTACCGCAGTGGCTTCGATCTCGATCAGCGCCTCGCGCTCGACCAGACCGACAACCTGCACAACCGCCATGGCGGGAAAGTGGCGGCCCATGACCTTGCGATAGACATCGCCCAATTCCCTGGCTGCGGCCAGATAGGCATCGCGGTCGAGAATATACCAGGTCATCCGCACGATGTGCTCAGGCCCTGCGCCCGCTTCGCCCAGAACCGTCACGATATTGACCAGGGTCTGATGGAACTGGGCAACGAGGCCATCGGCGAAGACGCCTTCGGCATCCCAGCCAACGAGCCCGCCAAGATAGATCGTTTCGCCGCGCGCTGCGACGCCGTTCGAATAGCCCTTGGGTCGTGGCCAGCCTTTGGGTTGCAATATCTTCACGCCGTTTCCTATTACCGCCCGTCGTCCATGGCAATTAGCTTGACTTGCCATTCGATTGAACCGATATTTCAAACTTAAAATGAAGTCCAGAATTACCTTGCGCAATGTATAAGCCGCCCGCCCGGATCCATTACTCGCCCCGGTCGGGCTCCTGGCCGGACGCGGACGCAGCGGCTGAGTCCCGGTTGTTCTCGCCGGTCGCCGTCGGGCCGCTGTGGCTGGCGAGCCGCACTTGGGTGCCCGCGATGGTGCCGTGGCGCGCCACCGGCGACGGGTTCGTCAACCAGGATGTCATCGATTGGTATGCACGGTTCGCGCGCGGCAGACCCGGGGCGATCGTGGTCGAGGCGACCGGAATCCGCGATGTGCCAAGCGGTCCGCTGCTTCGCATCGGAGACGACCGCTTCGTGCCGGGGCTGACGCGGCTTGTCGATGCCGTACGGGCGGCGAGCGATGGCGAAACCCGGCTGTTCATCCAGCTCATTGATTTCCTCGCGATTCGACGGCGTCCGCAGCGCGATGTCTTTCTGAGAAGGTTCCTGGTGCTCGACGACCGGCACCGCGCCGCCATCGGCGGCGACCTTGACGATGCCGCTGTACGCGAAGCACTGGTTGCGATGCCGGACGAAGAGCTGCGCGGCATTCTCACCGCGCGCGAACGTGAATCACTCGACCTTGGCTTTCGCGAGCGCGTTTCCGATATGGAACAGCCGCAAATCGCCGATTTGCCGACACGGCTGCCAAGGCTTTTCGCGGACGCAGCTGGGCGCGCGCAGCTGGCCGGTTTCGACGGCGTCGAACTGCATTATGCCCACGCTTATACGATGGCATCATTCCTTTCGGCGCTCAATGATCGCGGCGACGGCTATGGCGGTGTGCGCGAGAACCGGGTTCGTCTGCCGCTCGAGGTTTATGCCGAGGTTCGCCGCCGTGTCGGCACCGACTTCGCGGTCGGTTGCCGCCTGCTCGCCGACGAGTGTATCGAGGGTGGCAGCGGCGTTGACGATGCGATGTGGTTTGCGACCGAGCTTGCGCGCGCGGGGATGGACTTCATTTCGCTGTCGCGCGGCGGCAAGTTCGAAGATGCCATGCAGCCGCGTGTCGGCGAAGCGGCCTACCCTTATACTGGCCCAAGCGGCTATGAGTGCATGCCTCAGCATATTTCCGACGCGCAGGGTCCGTTCGGGCGCAATCTCGGACCATGCGCGCGGATCAGGGCGGCGCTACGGGAAAATGGCCTGCCGACCCCGATCGTGGCGGTGGGTGGCATTCACGGCTTTGCCATGGCCGAACGCATCCTTGCCGATGGCCAGGCCGACATCATCGGCGCGGCGCGGCAATCGCTCGCCGATCCCGACTGGTTCCTCAAGATTCGCAGCGGGAAGGGAGCGGCTGTGCGGCAGTGCACCTTCAACAATTATTGTGAAGGGCTCGACCAGCGGCACAAGCAGGTGACCTGCAAGCTTTGGGACCGGCTCGACATCGGCGAGCTGACGCGGGGGTTATCAAGCGACGGCAGGAGGCGGCTCACTGCACCTGAGTGGCTAGATGCCGAATGAAGCGCATCAGCCGCCAGTTAAATAACGCTCCATGCGCGGTCGCAAATCGTCGGGGATCGGCAGTGATTTCATCGCCTTGGCATCAGTGAACAGCAGTGTCTGCGCGCAGCGCAGCCGCTCTTCGCCGTGACAGGTGCCGACATGCCTGAGATCGAACGAGCTCGTACCCATTCGCTCGACGGTCAGGAAAAAGGTCAGGCGTTCGCCCATGGCGCTGCGCGCGACAAAATCGACATCGAAATGCACCGTCGGCGTTGCCAGATTGCGATGGAACAGCATGCCCGAAAAACTGACTCCCACCGCATCCTCGAACCAGTCCTCGACTATGCCGTTGATCATCTCGAAATATCGCGGGTAGAAGACAATCCCGCCGGGGTCACAGTGCGCGAACCTCACGAGAATCTCGCGCTGATAGGCGCTCATGACGCAGGCTCAACATTTGCCAGCAATTGCCGCGCAATCACCAGCTTCTGGACTTCGGACGCGCCTTCGTAAATGCGCAGCGCGCGGATCTCACGGTACAATTCCTCGACCGGAACACCGCTGACGACCCCAAGGCCGCCGAACAATTGTACTGCCTTGTCGATGACAGTCTGCGCGCGGTCGGTGGCAAACAGCTTGGCCATCGCCGCCTCGCGCGTGACGCGGCCTTGCCTCACGTCCTTCGTCCACGCGGCGCGATAGATCAGTAGCGCGGCGGCATCGACATCGAGCGCCATTTCGGCAAGCTGCGTCTGCGCGATCGGTTGATCGGCGAGCGTTGCGCCGAACATCTGGCGTGTCTGTGCACGACCTACCGCCTCGTCAAGCGCACGGCGCGCGAAGCCAAGCGCAGCAGCACCGACGGTCGAGCGGAAGATATCGAGCGTCGCCATCGCCTGCCCGAAGCCCGCGCCGGCCACACCGACCAGTTGGCTCTTGGGCACCTTGACAGCGTCGAAACCGAGCGTTGCGAGCGGGTGCGGTGCCATCACCTCGATCCGCTCGGTGATCTCGAAGCCCGGTGTATCGGCGTCGATGACAATCGCGCTGAGGCCACGCGCGCCAGGTGCCTCGCCGGTGCGCACGAAGGTCACATAGAAATCGGCAATGCCGCCGTTTGAAATGAAAGTCTTGGCACCGTTGACGATATAATGGTCACCCATGTCGACGGCGCTCGAAGTTGTCGCAGCGACATCCGAACCCGAATCAAGTTCAGTCAGCGCGAAAGCGGCAATGAGCGATCCGTCCGCCACGCCCGGCAGGTATTTGCGTTTGAGCTTTTCGCTGCCGAACAGGCCGATCGCACCGCTGCCCAGGCCCTGCATGGCGAACACGAAATCGGCCAGCCCGCAGTAGCGCGCCAGTGTTTCGCGGATCAGGCATAGCGAACGCACGTCGAGCTGTTCGTTTACGCCGCCATACGCCGCAGGCACTGCATATCGCAGCCAGCCGCCGTCGGCGAGCGTTGCAAGGATCGCCTTGCACGCCATATCGACCTCGCCATGCTGCGAGGAGAACGGAGCGATGCGTTGTGCGGCGAAGGCTTCGAGCGAAGTGGCGAGATCGCGGTGCCGGTCCTCGAGGAACGGCCAGTCGAGAAAGCTGCGGTCGCTCAAGTCAGTTGCCCTCGAACACCGGTTTTTCCTTGGCGACGAAGGCTCGGTATGCTCGCTCGAAATCCCTGGTCTGCATGCAGATCGCCTGCGCTTGCGCTTCGGCCTCGATCGCGGCGTCAAGGCTCATGTCCCATTCGGCATGAAGCTGGTTCTTGGTCATTCCATTGGCGAACGACGGGCCTGCCGCGAGCCGGTCGGCCCAATCGCGTGTTTCTGCGGCAAGTCCCGATGCAGCGACAATCTTGTTGAAATAGCCCCAGCGCTCGCCTTCCTCGGCGGTCATCACACGGCCAAGGAACAGTAGTTCCGAAGCCCGTCCCTGACCGATGATTCGCGGCAGCATGGCGCATGCACCCATGTCACATCCGGCCAGCCCGACACGGTTGAACAGGAACGCTGTCTTTGCCTCAGGGGTTGCGATGCGGATGTCCGAGGCCATCGAAATGATCGCGCCGGCACCGGCGCACACGCCATCGACAGCGGCGATGATCGGCTGCGGGCAATGCCGCATGGCTTTGACCAGATCGCCGGTCATGCGGGTGAATTCCAGCAGGCCGATCATGTTCATGCCGACCAGCGGGCCGATGATTTCATGGACGTCACCGCCCGAACAGAAATTCCCGCCTGCGCCCGAAATGATGATCGCCTTGACCTTCGGCAGTGTGCACAGCGCGCGAAACAGATCGCGCAGTTCGGCGTAGGAATCGAAGGTCAGCGGGTTTTTGCGCTCGGGCCGGTTGAGAGTGATCTCCCCGACGCCGCCATCGTAGTGCCAGAGGAAATGGGTTGGCTGGTAGTTTTGCGGGTTCATGGCGCGTCGATGCTTTCCATTCGGTCGTGGACATCGTGATAAAGCTGGGTGACCAGGGTCAGTAAGGTCTTCATGTCCCGGTCGGATACGCTCTCGAACATCTCGTCGACCCATAGCTCATGATGCGCCGCCATCGCCGCGAATGCTTTGCGACCCTTTGCGGTCAGACTGACATAGAGCGTGCGGCGATCATCGGGATCGGCGTTGCGCTCGACCAGCCCGCCCTCGACTAGTCGGCTGACCAATCCTGTCACATTGCCGTTCGAAACCAGCAGCCGGTCCGAAAGCCGGCTCATGGTCACCGGCCCGGATTCGCGATCTAGCGCGGCGAGTACGTCGAAACGTGGCAACGTCGTATTGCAGCCAGCCTTCAGCCTCGAACGCAGCGTCTTTTCAATGATTGTCGTCGTTCCGAGCATGCGCAGCCACAACCTCAAGGACTGTTTTGCATGCGGCGATGCGGTATCTGCCGCGTACAGGCGCGGTTTTGCCTTCGACTTCACATGACCTCTCCACCGGCAATCGCGATCGATTGACCATTTACAGACGCCGATAGCGGATCACAAAGCCAAAACACAGCGGCGGCGACTTCGTCGGGGTCGATCAGCCGGTTTTGCGGGTTTTCCTTGATGAAAGCGGCAAGCGCCTCCTCCCGTGTCATGCCGGTCTTGCGCATCACTATGTCGAGCGACCGCTCCAGCAGGCCGGTGTCGGTAAACCCCGGGCAGACGGCGTTCGCTGTCGCGCGCGTTCCCGCAATTTCGAGCGCCAGCGAGCGGGTCAGACCAATGACGCCGTGTTTTGCCGCAGCATAGGCAGATGTGTAGGCATAGCCCTTCAGCCCTGCTGTGCTCGCGACGTTGATGATCCGGCCGTTGGGTGCGGAGATGATCGATGCAAGCAAGGCGCGACTGCACAGGAATGTGCCAGTCAGATTAAGCGCGATCATGCGCTGCCACAGGTCGAGCGATGTTTTGGCGAGCGGTGCAGTTTCTGCCCCACCGGCATTGTTGACAAGAATGGACACCGGGGCACGCGCAGTCGCCGACTCCATGGCAATGGCCACCGAGGCTTCATCGGTAATGTCGAGGTGCACCGCCTGAGCGTCGGGGAACGTCGCGCAAAGTGAGCGCAGCCTGTCGACATCGCGCGCCGCCAGGGTCAGTTTTGCCCCTTCGGCGGCGAGCCGCCGCGCGATTGCCGCACCGATTCCCGTGCCGCCACCAGTAATGACGACGTGTTGACCAGCAAGGTGGCTCATGCGCTGCCTGCCTTAGCCTGCATTGCGGCGGCACGGGTAGCGACGCGCTCGTGCTGCTCAAAGCCGTTGAGGTAGGGCATTGGTATGCTGACTCCGTGATAGGCCTGCTCGGCGGCGGCGCGCAGTGTCCAATGCGGATCAATGAGGTGCGGCCGTGCCAGCGCACAGAGGTCGGCGCGGCCCGAAGCGATGATGCCGTTGACGTGATCGACTTCGTAAATGTTGCCGACTGCCACCGTCGAAACTCCGATCTCGTTGCGGATGAGATCTGAAAACGGCGTTTGGAACATGCGGCCATAAACAGGTTTTGCGTGGGTGCTGGTCTGACCCGCCGAAACATCGATCAGGTCGACACCGGCGTCGCGAAAGGCGCGCGCGATAGCAACCGCGCATTCGGGAGTCACACCGTCCTCTCCAACCCAGTCGGTTGCCGATATGCGCACCGACATTGGCTTGTCGTCAGGCCACACCGCCCGCATCGCGGCGAAGACTTCGAGTGGGAAGCGCAGCCGGTTTTCAAGGCTGCCTCCGTATTCGTCGGTGCGCCTGTTCTGCAATGGTGTGATAAAGCCCGACAAAAGATAGCCGTGCGCGGCATGCAATTCGATCATGTCGAAGCCCGCGGCAAGACCTCGCAATGTGGCGGCGACGAAATCCTTGCGCACTTTGTCCATGTCGGCCCGCGTCATCGGGCGTGGGGTCTGGTTGTCCGCAGACCAGGCGATGTCGGATGCAGCCATGACCGGCCAGTTTCCGGCCTCGAGCGGAGTATCCATGCCTTCCCAGCCGATACGCGTCGAACCCTTGGCACCGCTGTGGCCGAGTTGAAGGCAGAACCTCGCCGACGATTCGGCGTGCACATAATCGACGATGCGACGCCACGCTGCCTGCTGCGCGTCAGTATAGAGCCCTGCGCAGCCGGGCGTGATGCGGCCTTCGGGTGAAACACAGGTCATCTCGGTAAAGACCAGCCCGGCACCGCCCATGGCGCGGGCGCCATAATGGACGAAGTGAAAATCGCCGGGCACGCCATCGACCGCCCGATAGGTTGCCATCGGTGAGACGATGACACGGTTGGCGAGGGTGAGGCCGCGCAGGCGCTTTGGCGTGAACATCGGCGGCATTGGCTCGTCGACGGGGTGGCCGAGCGCCTCGCCGGCGAACCATTTTTCCATCTCGCCGAGCCAGCGCGGATCGCGGACGCGAAGGTTCTCGTGGCTGACGCGCTGGCTTCGCGTCAGCAGCGCATAGGTGAATTGCAGCGGCGGCAGCGGCAGATAGCGATCCACCTCCTCGAACCACTGCGTCGAATTCTTCGCTGCGCTCTGCAATTTGACCACTTCGAGCGAGCGCTCCTGCTGATACTGTTCAAGCCCTTCGGCAAGCGGCAGGTTACGGTCATTGAGCACTTCGGCAAGCTTGATCGCGTCCTCGAACGCCAGCTTGGTACCCGAGCCGATCGAAAAATGCGCGGTATGCGCCGCATCGCCGAGCAGGATGATTTTGCCATCATACCAGCGTTCGCAGGTCACCCGCGGAAAATGTATCCATGCGGAGCCGCGGATGTGGCCTGCATTGGTCAGCAGCTTCTGGCCGTCGAGATGGCGGGCAAAGATGCGCTCGCAGGCCCGGCAGGTTTCTTCCTGGCTCATCCCACCAAAGCCGAATGCCTCAAAGGTTTCGGGCGCGCACTCGACGATGAACGTCGAAGTTTTGGCATCGAAGCGGTAGGCATGCGCCCAGATCCAGCCGTGCTCGGTTTTTTCGAAAATGAAGTTGAATGCGTCGAACATCCTGCGCGTTCCCAGCCAGACGAACGCATTGCGGCGGACGTCGATATCGACACCGAAGCGTTCGGCGCGCGCGGTCCGGACTTGGCTGTTCAATCCATCGGATGCGATGATCAGATCGTAACCTTCGAATCCGGCAAGATCGGGGTCGATCTCGACCTCGAAGTGCTGGACCACGCCAAGTTCGCTTGCGCGATCCTGCAATATGTTGAGCAGGCGCTTGCGCCCGAGGCCGATGAATCCGTGGCCAGTGGTCGATGTCATGCGATCGCCGACACGGACTTCGATGTCTTCCCAGTGGGTCAACTCATCCTGCATGGTCTTGGCGCTGACCGGGTCGCCGAGACGCAGGTTTTCCATCGTCTGATCGGAAAAGACCACACCCCAGCCGAAGGTATCGCTGGGACGATTACGCTCGAACACCTCGATTTCGGTGCGCGGATCGCGCAGCTTCATCAGAATCGCGAAATAGAGGCCGGCTGGTCCGCCGCCAATGCAGGCAATTTTCACACTGACTCCATGAGTTGAAGGATCACGATTTTATTTTAATCTTAAACTATCATTTGCGTCAAGGTGCCCCCGATGGTCGCAGAACACCGTCGCCGCTGCGCAAGAGCGGCGCGGAATGCGCCGGCAGGGGGGCTCCGGGTGCCTCCGCCAGGGTAACTCCGTACGGCCAGTCCGACGGCGCAATTGCGACGAAGCGGGCAAGCCCGCCGGTGCCACCCTCGGGACGTGCAAAGCCGATCGATACGAGCGCGCCGGATTCGGGTACCTTGTCGAGATTCGCGACAGATTCGGCCTGCGTGAAATTGTTCTTCAGCAGCCATGCCTCGGCTTCGAAAGTGGGCGAATTGTCAGTATCGAGCGTTTCGTGGCCGTGGAACAGGATGTGCCGTTTGAGGTGAAGTAGTTTCAACGTCGCAAGGCTGACGCCCGGATGGGGCGAGCGCTGGAAGCGTTCGGGGTTCGACCACAGGCGCGACCAATCCGAGCGGAACATCACCACAGAACCGGCCGGGATGCGACCGTGCCGCCGTTCCCAGGCGGCGATGTCCGTGGGCGTCGCTTCATAGCCCGCATTCTTCGCAACCTTTGGTGCGATATTGATGACGACAAGCGGCCGAAGCGCGTAGGTTGGCGGAATATCGCTGATCGTTGCGCCGTGCGCGTTGAAGTGGGCTGGTGGATCAAGTTGGGTGCCGACCTGATCCGACCCGAAGCCATAGGCAGTGATTGCACCCCCGACATGCGCATAATCCAAGGGTTCCCCACGCATGACGAGACCGGGAATGGCGCTGTCCGCGCGCGCATCGGAGACCGTCATTTCGCCAAGGCCTGCGCCACGCGCCTGCCCCGGCGCGAAGGCATGGGTCAAATCGATGTATTTCGCGCCGGAAAGCCCTGTCGTATAGATTGGCCATAGTGAGGCCGGTGGATCAGGTGGGCCAAGGGTCTCGCTCCACAGTGCAAATGCACCCGCAGCGCCGATCAGAAGCGCGGCAACCCCAATGGTATTGCGATGACTGGTCAATCCCACCCTCCGCTGCGTCGACACGGTCGCCCGCGCTAGTAATTGATCGCAGGCGACATCGACGGATAGAATACGCCGACCAGCAGCATGCCTTCAGGACTGGTGCATTCGACCGAATGCGACTGCTTGCGCGGCAGGAAGATCACGTCACCTGCCTTCAGGGCAGCTTTGGTCCGATCAGTCCACATGATACCATCGCCCGACAGCACCAGCAACGTCTCTTCATAGAGGTGGTGGTGGTGCGCGGCGCGCGACAGGGGAATATGTCCGATGAATTGCGTCACCTGGGTGCCATGGTGTTCTCCATCGACCAGCACCTGGTAAAACCGATCGGCCATTGCCGAGCGTTTCGCCGGGTCGAGCGGGACGATGCGAATCGGCACACTCGTATCGAAACCCGCAGGCATGTCGTCGAGAATCTCGGGCATTGGGCCAAGCGGGCAGACCGAGATGTTGAAAACGAACGGTTGGCCGCTGTCGGCGATCAGCCTGAACGCTTCACTGGCGCGGACATAGGCCCCGCTATGCGCAGCAAGATCGAACGATCGCGCGCCGATTTCGATCTTCCCGGTTCCGGATACGATGAACAGGGCCGCATCGCTGCCAGCAAAGCGCAGCACCGGAGAGGTGCCTGCCTCAAGCTGGCCTGCGAACTGGCTGATGTGCTTTGCCCCGTCACCCGGACCGATCGTTTGTTGCATACGCAACCGTCCGAACTGCTTGCCGCTGCCTGGGCGAAGCACGAAGCAATCGCTGTCAAGCTGCGCGCGCGCGCCCTCTGGTGTTTCGACGAAGGTGACCGTTTCGGCGTCCGTGGCGGCATCCATCGGCTCGCCGTAGCTGTCAGACAGCGCATTGTGCGACCCGTCGCACCACGGGCCGCCGCGGGTCCGCTTGCAGGCGCATAGAAGCGCATCACCGTTTTCTTCAGCCTTGAAGGCCAGCGGCTCGATGCCGGTGCCTTTGTGCGATCCGTCGCAGTATGGTTGCTTGCTGCTCCTGCCGCACGCGCACCAGAAATAGGTGCGGCCTGCAACAAGTTCGACAAGGCACGGCTTTACCGCCGCGACCACAGCTTTGGTCACACAACTTTCCCTTCAACTGCGGCGATCAGAACCGCCGTGTTACGCTGACACCCAATGTGCGCGGGCGCACTGTGATGAACGCCAGCGGATCCTGATCCGACGAAATCGCATCGACCTGCGCACGCTTGTCGAAGATATTGCGCGCGAAGGCCACGAGGGTCCAGTCGTCATTCTTGATCCCGATCCGCAGGTTGGCCAGTGCATAGCTGCCAAGCCGGACATCGAAGCCGTCGCGCTCGCGGCCAAGCGTGGTATGCGAACTGCCGCGATGGCTGACATCGGCATGCACGATATAGTTCAGCGTATCGGTCAGGGGTCGTTCGACGTCGAGGTTCAAACTGCCGATGAATTTGGGCACATTGGGAATCTTGTCGCCGTCAAGACCAAGGCTGGGCGGTCTGGGCCCTGTTTCCGGCCCTGGTTGATCGTCGGTCAGATTGGCATCCTGGTATGACCCGCCGAGATTGAGCGTGACGCCGGTTGCGACGCGCGCGGTCAGTTCGAGTTCGGCACCGTCGACATTGGCCGAACCCGCGTTGGTAGTGAACGGGAAGGCACCGGTTGCATCAAGCGCACGCACCTGGATGTTCGACCAGTCGATGTGATACACCGCACCATTGAGCCATATCCTGCCGTCCGCGAGGGTCAGCTTGGCGCCCAGTTCATAGTTCCATAGCGAATCAGAATCATACCCGCGTGGAATCCCCGATGCGAAAGGCAGGTCCGCCTGGTTGAGCCCGCCGACGCGAAAACCCTGCGCGGCGGTCGCGTATACCAGCACATCGCCGTTCGGCTTCCAGTTCAGGTTGAATTTGTAGGTCGCCTTCGAATCCGAATCGTGGTTGCTGAGCACGCCCGGCGGGTTCGGTCCGAAGCCGCCAAACGGATGCGTCGTTTCCTGGCGCGAGTTCAAGGTTGAATCAAAGTAACGCGCACCAACCGTGCCCGACAGGGTTGAGGTGAAGTCGAAGGTCGCTTCACCGAACACTGCAAACTGCCGCAGCCGGTTGTTGTCGAAACGCCCGAAGAAGGTGTTGCCGTCAGGGTTGCTCAGCGCATCGTCGGAATTCAGCCGACTGAACGGCCCGCGGGGCTCGCCAAAGCCGTTCGAACGCACCACCTGCACATCGAAATCGGATTTCTCCTTGCTGTAGAAGCCGCCGATGACAAGGTTGAAGGGGCCGTCGAATTTCGATGCATAGCGAAGTTCATTCGACCAGATACGGCGTGATTGCGGCTGGATGGTAATGCCGGGAATCGGCACGCCGAAGAAGAACAGGATCGGAGAGGAATCGAACACGAAATTGATGTCACGGTCAAAATAGTTGGTCGTTGCGACAATGCTGCCGCGATCGAAGGCATATTCCCCCGTCAGACTGTAAACCTCGATCTGCTCGTCATATGGGCTGCGGGTCAGATCGGTATTGATCAGATCGCCCCCGGGAACCGGCGGAAAGCCATTGGCCGCATCACCGAAGGAAAGCGAGCCTGACGGCGTGAAACGCGAAGACCCGTCGGAATGCGTGTCTTGAATTGTCGCCGACGCCGTAAGCGAAAAATCGCTGGTCGGCGTGTAGCGCAAACTCGCGCGCCCGCCCGAAGTCTCGTCGGTGTTGATATTGTCGAGACGGCCTGACGGAATGCGCGTGGCGTCGATGTATCCGCTGTTGTCGATGTACCAGCCGACCACGCGCATTGCCAGCTTGTCCTCGACGATCGGCAGGTTGATTGCACCGTTGACGCTGTAATTGGCGCCCCCCTTTTCGGTATCCGAAAGATCGCCGGCAATATAGCCGCTGACTTCATCGGCAACAGGCTTGTTGGTGATGATGCGGATCGTGCCGCTTTCGGAACTGGCACCATAGAGCGTGCCCTGCGGCCCCTTCAGAACCTCGATTCGTTCGATGTCGTAGAGGCGTATGTCGGCATTTCGGCCGCCGCCGTCGTTGCGGTTGTCGGCGCTGATGACCGCTTCGTCGTAATAGGCCCCCACGGTAGCAGCGCCGGTCGAATTGATGCCGCGGATGATGTATTTCTTGTCGCCCGGACCAAGGTCCTGGAAAGTAAGGCTGGGGACGCGCGCCGCAAAATCGATGAACTCGACCGCACCTGCATTGCCGAGTGCCTTGCCGGTGATTGCCTGGATCGAGATCGGCACGCCCTGGAGCGCTTCGTCGCCACGCTTTGTCGCGGTAACGATGATTTCTTCAAGACCAGTGCCCACGGTATCAACACTCTCGGCATCGGCCTCCTGAGCTTGGGCGGGCGCAAACTGGGCGGTGGCAAGCACAAGCGCGCAACATGCCGCTGACAGGCGTAGATCAGGCTTAGTCATGTTTCCTCCCCATGGCAGTACGGAAATTGAAGTCCGCGACGCGATTATGCCGGGCGCGAGACGAACGCCTGCCGAGCCCGAATCTTGCATCATAAAAAAACTATTTTCAACTTAAAATATCTAGCTATCCGGTCACCTTGCCTTATGATGCGGCGACAACTGCGGCTTGCGGTTTCCTTTTGCCATGCGCAGGACCGACAGCCGTGCATGGGAAAGGTAGAGATTTGAACAAGCAGATCGCGGAGAACACCATACCTGATCGGGCTGTTGAAGGCTGGTCTTCGCGGATCGGCTTTCTGCTGGCGACGGTCGGTGCTGCGACGGGCCTGGGCGGGCTCTGGCGATTCCCGTTCATTGCGGGCGAAAACGGCGGCGGAGCCTTCGTATTGCTCTATCTCGTTTTCGTCATTCTGCTCGGAATGCCGATCATGATGGCCGAGATGGCGATCGGCAGGCTTGGGCAGCACAGCGCTGTGGGCAGTATTCGCCGTCTCGTCGCCGAGGGTCGCCATGCCCGCGTGTGGCAGTCCATCGGCCTGCTCAGCGTCTTCATTCCCTTTTTCGGGCTTGCCTATTACGCGGTCGTGGCAGGCTGGTCGCTCGATTATCTGTTTCTGGCAGCGACTGGCGCGCTTGACGCTGCCACCCCTGATGCCTCACGTCGGGCATTCCAGTCTTACACTACCGCCCCGCCGCGCCAGTTGCTGTTGCACGCTGCCTTCATCGTCATGACCGTGGTCGTCGTCTCGCGCGGCATAACGGGCGGGATCGAACGCGCTTCACGGATCATGATGCCGGCGCTGTTCGTGATCCTTGTGGCTCTCGCAATCTACAACATGGCGACCGGTGCCGGTGCCGAAGCTGCCGATTTCCTGCTGCGCCCGGACTTTGGCAAGATCACCCCCGAAGTTGCGCTGATGGCGATGGGCCATGCGCTGTTCTCGCTGGCGGTCGGCGTCGGCATGCTGATCACTTACAGCGCCTATGCTTCACCGGCCTATCGGTTACCGTCGGCGGTTGCCATTATTGCAGGGGCCAACACGCTGGTAGCGATCCTTGCGGGCCTTGCGATCTTTTCGGTCGTGTTCGGTTACGGGCTCGATGCGGGCGAGGGGCCAGGGCTGCTGTTCGTGACGCTGCCGGTCGGCTTTGCACTTATGCCAGGCGGCCGGATTGTCGCGACATTGTTCTTCCTCTTGGTTGTTTTTGCCGCTTACACCACGACCATCGGCATGCTCGAGCCTGTGGTGGCGTGGCTCGACGAGAAGCTGAAGTGGGGGCGCGCAAGACTGGCTTGGCTGGCTGGCGCTGGTGCCTGGCTGGCAGGGATCCTGCCCGTGCTGTCGTTCAATGTGCTTGCCGACTGGCATCCGCTCGGCGGCATCAGGCTGCTCGCGGGCAAGACGATGTTCGACCTGTATGACTTCTTTATTTCAACGGCGCTGCTTCCGCTGAACGCGCTGCTTATTGCGCTGTTCGTCGGCTGGGCGCTCGGCACGCGCATGACCGGCGACGCGCTCGGTCTCGGAAGCGGGCCTGGCTTCCGGGCGTGGTCGTTGCTGCTTCGCTTTGTCGTACCGGTCGCGATCACCATCCTGTGGCTCAAATCATGGTAAGAACGATGGAGCAACACCTCATGCACTGTGATAATATCGATTCCGGTATCGACTGGGAGCGCCAGCGGGCACGCTTCCCGATTTTCGGCTCGACGCTCTACATCAACAGCTGTTCCTATGGGGCGTTGTCGAACGAGGTGGAAGCAGCGTTTCTCGCTTACCTTGCCGACCGCCACGCCAATGGCAGCGACTGGGACAATTGGGTTGGTCACAACGAGGCGCTGCGCGTCGATTACGCCGGACTTTTGGGCGTTTCGCCTGCGGAAATCGCCGTCACGCCGTCAGCCTCGGCCGGCATCAACTCTGTAGCCAGCGCAATGGACTTTTCGGGCGTGCGCAACAAGGTCGTCATTACCGACCTCGAGTTCCCGACCAACGCTCAAATCTGGTATGCTCAGGAGCCGCGCGGGGCGGTTGTCGAGCGCGTCACTGCCAGCGATGGAGCCGATCTCATCGAAAGCCTCTCAGCGGCGATCGACGAGACGACGCGCATCGTCGCGGTAACGCACGTTTGCTACCGCAATGGCGAAAAACTGGACATTGCAGCGATCGGTAAGCTGGCGCGGGCCAAGGGTGCGTATTTCCTCGTCGACGGGTACCAGGCGGCGGGCACCATGGCGATCGAACTTGCTTCGTGGGGGGCTGATTTCTACGTTGGCGGCACGCTGAAATATCTGCTGGGCACAGCCGGTGTCGGCTATCTTTATGCGCGTCATGCTATTCTCGATCAACTGCAACCCACGGTGACCGGCTGGTTTGCACAGGAGAATATCGGCGAGATGGACCATACCCGCCACACCCCGGCGCACAGTGCGCGCAAGTTCGAGGGCGGAACACCGCCGGTGCCCAATATTTATGCTGCACGCGCCGGGATTGGCATTCTTGCGCAAATCGGCCTTCACTCGATCGAGGCTCGGATTTCAGGGCTTACTGCGCGCATCGTCGAGCACGCTGAAGCGGCCGGTATTGCGCTTGCAACTCCCGCCGATGCCAAATGCCGCGGCGCGATGGTCGCGCTGCGTTGCCGCGATGCAGGCGGACTCGTTGACGCCCTAAGTCATGAGAATATCGTGACATCGTGGCGCGACGGCAACCTCAGGCTGTCGCCGCATTTCTACAACAATGAGGATGATATCGACATGGTTTTTGCCGCGCTGGGCCGACACGCGCACCTCGTTAGCTAGGAGTTTGGTCGCGGAGGCCTAGGCCAAGCAGCAATTTGGATGAAACCGGCCTTAGCTCTCGATCTGGCGATCTTCAGGAACATTCGGCGCCCACTTGCCATCCTTCTCCCGGCGCTCCAGGACGGTGCGGTGGATGCTTGCGCCAGCGGGAATGGTCCTGCGCTCGAAGAGAGGCAGCACCAATCCAAGAAATGACCATCTCGGCGAGTCTTTGGGTTTGCGCCGCGGAATAAACTCGAGGAGTGCCCAGGCGAACGTCATCGTATTGTGCGATCCTGCAAGCGGGTCGGGCGCGACATATTTGGAGTTCTTTCCTTTTCCCAGAACAACCTTGCCAAGGTTGGGGTCGAGGGTTCGAATCCCTTCGCCCGCTCCATTTTTAATTTATATTACAACAGGTTATTTGAATTTTGAGGCAATAGTCTATTGGTCTTGCCTTGTGCCGTCATTGCGTGACGAAATCCATTGGAAGACCGCCTGTACATCGGGACACGCCATATTCTCGGCCGTTGCGAGGAAATGATATGTGTCGCCCTCTAGGATCGGGCCAAAGGGATTTGCCAATAGACCCGATGTCAATTCATGCTCCAGAAGACGGAGGCTGGCAATCGCAACGCCATGCCCGGCTATTGCCGCTTGAACAACATGGCTATCGTTCGTGAAGCGCAAGCCGGCCTCGATATCGAGCGTAGTCAGATTCGCGCGGCGTGACCATTCCCGCCAATCAGGCACCCGCTCACGCCGCCGCCATTCCGAATGGAGCAGCGTCGCGGTTTTGAGATCTTCAGGTGCACCGATGCATAATGCGGGGCTGCAAACAATGCCGAAGTAATCCGCATGAAGTGGGTGCGATATCAGCCCGGGAAACGGCCCCGTGCCATAGCGAATTGCGACATCGGCAACCCCTTCGTTCAAATCTACGACATCATCGGATGCATGAAAACGCAGTTCGAACTCGGGGAAGCGCTCTTTGAAATCGCCGAGCGCGGGGATTACGCGATAGGCAGTGTAGAGCGTTGGCGCAGTCAATGTCACAGCATGACGCCGGTTTTGGGGGTAGAGCGAAGCGATTGCCTCGTGAAAACCGTCCAAACCTTGCGTTAGCGCGGGAAGCAGGCGTGCGCCAGCATCCGTCAACGAAATTCGGCGAGTATGACGCTCAAACATAGCGAGGCCGAGCAGTTCCTCCAACTGTCTGACATGGTGACTGATTGCGGTTGGCGTGACGCCGAGTTCCTCGGCGGCCTTCTGGAAACTCAACCTTCGGGCAGCCGCCTCAAAAGCGCGTATCGCGGTCAGCGGAGGCAAGCGGCGCTTGCGATGAATAGATGAGTTAAATTGATCCATTGACTGAGGAATACGCCTTTGTGTGCATTATTTAATACGGCTAAATGATTGATGAAACTCATATCATAGATGAGTATACTTAACATACAGGAGTCCTCATGAATCGGAAAAATATTCTGCATATCGACAGCAGCGCCCGGTCTGGCCATTCGGACACGGATCGTCACGGCTCGCATACGCGTCGCTTGTCCCGGCAGTTCATCCGCGAATGGCAGAGACTGCGGCCGGATGACCACATCACCCATCGCGATATCGGTTTCGAGCCGCCGGCGCCGGTCACGGGAGGCTGGATCGCGGCTGCTTTCACGCCGCCGAATCTCAGGGACGAAGCAATGCATGCCATTTTGAGAGAGAGCGATCACCTGACCACGGAGCTTGTCCAGGCTGATCTTCTGGTGGTTGGCATGCCAATGTACAATTTCGGCGTTCCGGCGCAACTCAAAGCCTGGATCGATAATGTCGTGCGCGTCGGCGTGACTTTCGGTTTTGATCGGTCTCGCAACGGTGAGCCTTATTGGCCGATGCTGCCGCCGGGCAAGCACCTCATCATCCTGACCTCGCGTGGTGATTATGGCTATGCACCGGGTGAGCGGCTCGCCTCGATGAACCATGCCGAAGCCGGATTGAAGACACCACTAACCTATCTCGGTCTGACCGAGTCGAAGACGATCGCGATCGAATATGACGAATTCGGGGATGAGCGTTTGCAAACCTCAATCAGGTCGGCAGAGGTTGAAGTGATTCGATTGGCGAAGGAAACAGCGGCTATGTTTGGATTGCATCCGTTTGGTCATTGTGCATGAGCGGAATTGCCAAGTCACACTGTCGCTCGAAGGAAGCGTGGTAACGCACAATTCCCTTCGCCAGCTCCGGTTGTTCCACGACTTTCGCGACTTTTCGCCTTCGGGCACCGGGCGGTAGGTAGCCGGCAAGGTAACGCGATATCGGCTTGGGTTGCCGTCTGCCGTCGTGAAAGAAGCGACCCGCAGATGCCTCTGCGCACCGCTTCCTTCGGTCGATAGCCCCGGATAGTTGTCTCCCTCCCTTGCACTTCATATGGGCCCATCTCCCCGGCGGCCTGGTGCAGGGAAAGCCCAGCCGATTGCCCCACTCGCTCTTGCACGGCTCCCGGCAACGCAGGCAGGGCCGCGCGGCGATCGCCGACGAATATCCGGCATGAGGCGCCAATGGCTATCCAATGGCTATTTCAGTAGCCGCGCATCGCGATAGGATCCACCAATCGGAATGATCCGGCCATCTTTCAGCCGCAACTTGTCATGGTGTTGCTCCACAATCCTCTCGCGGTTGACGATAAAGCTGCGGTGGACCTGGACAAAGCGTGCGCCCGGAAGGAGTTCGCGCAGGTTCTTCAGCGTTGCAGTTGCCAGCACGCCGCCCCCATCGCCGACGACCTTGACGAAATTGCCCTCTGCCTCGATGCTCGAGATCTCCTCCAGTCGGAAGCGCCGCATCGCCCGGCCGACTTTCAGGACCAGGTCGTCAGAGCTCGTATGCCCGGGCACCGGCAGCTCGGCGATACGGCGGCGGACCTTGCCCAGTGCCATCTGGAAACGCTCAGCACTGACCGGCTTCAGCAGGTAGTCAACCACGTCGAGATCGAACCCGTCGAGCGCATGTTCCTGATGGGCGCTGACGATGATGGTCAGCGGCGGCGCACGCAGGCCGCGCAGCAGATCCAGCCCGCCGAACAGCGGCATGCGGATATCGAGAAACATCAGGTCGACGGTTTCGGCCTCGAGCTGGGCCAGCGCCTCGGCTGCGCTCAGGCAATGGGCGACGATCGCAATGTCGGGCTCGCCGCGGCAATGGTGCGCCAGCACATCGTGGGCCAGCGGCTCGTCGTCGACGATCAGGACTTTCAGCACGGTTCAAGCCCCAGTTCGAGGCGGGCCCGCCACCGTCCTTCCGCCGGATCGACCGAAAGATGGAAATCCTGGCCGAAGAGCAGTTCCAGCCGCCGGCGCAGGTTGGCCAGCCCCATGCCGGGCGCGACGGTCTGTGGACCTGGGGGCAGCGTGTTCACGCATTCGAAATGCAGTTTTTTGCCCTCGAGCCAGATCGTGATCCGTACTTCGCAGGCACCGTCGGTCGGCTCCACCCCGTGCTTGAACGCATTTTCGACCAGCATGATCAGCAGTAGCGGCGGCAAGCCAAGGCCGGTCCCGGCTTCAGGCCATTTCGTGTTCAGCGTGCAGCGATGCCCGAAGCGCAGCTGTTGTAGATCGAGATAGTTCCTGAGGTAGTCCACTTCTTCATCGAGGGTAACCCGCTGGGCCTGGCCCCGATAGACGACGTACCGGAGCAGGTCCGACAACTTGACGACGGCAGCCGCGCTTTCCGCCCGGTCTTTCAGGCACAGCGCATAAAGCGTGTTCAGCGTGTTGAACAGGAAGTGCGGATTGATCTGCTGTTGCAGCATGTGCAATTCGGCCTTGACCCGTTCGTGCCGGGTACTGGCCGCAACCTGCTCAGCCAGCAAGCGCTCCACTGTCAGCACCACCGGCACCACGATCGCGGTGAGCCAGATGGTGAAACGATAGTTGACCCGATCGAAAGGGTTGAAGTTCGCAGAGGGGGTAATCGTCCATTCCGGGATGTTCAGCGGCATCAGCAGGGCGATGCTGGTCGCCACGGGCGTGCCCACCGCCACAAACGCCACAAGCGCAAATGCGAAGGGCACAATACCGTGTTGGCGCAGCACCCGGCGAACCAGCACATTGCGGCAAATCCAGTACCAACCGAAGAATATCGCGGCCAGCACCATGAACTGCGCGAGGTACCAGACCGTCTCCCCAGGTTCGGAAGCCATACGCCGCCAGTTCACCCATATCCTTAGCGGCTGGTTGCGCACCGCGTCCGGCGTCGAGGCGAACAACGAAGTGGCGCCCAGCACCCACAGGCCAAGCAGCGCGGCAATCGTGCCGTCGAGCGTAATCGGCAGGCGCAGGATCGGCGGCACCATAACGCTTGGCAGATTGTGCCGGCTGCGCGCTTCGGGGTGTAGCAGCAGGAAAACCAGGCTGAACCCTGCCGCCAGGGCCCATTGCCACACGGGCAATGTGGCACTCTCGGCCACAAGGGTTAGAACAGCCGGGAAGGCTACGAAACCGGCAAGCCAGGCCAGAGCGGCTGGCCATGGCCGCCAGCGGCAGGCGGCCAGATGCACGGCCAGTGCAGGCATCAGCAGGGCGGCGGCATGGCCGATGCGCCAGGCAAGTCCGCCCCAACCATGATCTGCGTCGGCAACATGATCCGACAGCGCGATGACCAGTGCCGCCACCAGGACCGGCGCTGCCTTGGGCAGCATCCCGCTTCGCCTCAGCTCGCCTACTTGCTCCACCAGCGCTGCTTCCTCCGTGCCGAACGGTGCTGGCCGCAACTGCGACCGATTGGCACCGATAGATGACGAACCGCACGATTGCAGTGACGAATGGCGGCGCCCTTTCCCCGGCGGCGATCCGTCACGGCAAATCCGGCTCTGGTCATTGCTCGATTGCACCTGCGTTCCGCCTGCGCCAGCCGCAACTGGCAAGACCGGAGGCAACATGCTGGAAGTTCGCAATCTTGGCAAAACCTATCGTGGCGGGGTGAAAGCGCTGGACGGAATCGACCTTTCGATTCGGGCGGGCATGTTCGGGCTGCTCGGCCCCAACGGCGCGGGCAAGAGCACCTTGATGCGCACGCTGGCGGCAATCCAGTTGCCGGACCGTGGCAGCATCGTGTTTGGCGGGGTTGATGTGCTGGCCGATCCCGTCGCCCTGCGCCGCCGCCTTGGCTACCTGCCGCAATCCTTCGGTGCCTATCCGCATGCCAGCTGCCGCACCATGTTGCGCCACATGGCGATCCTGAAGGGCCTGCCCGATGACGTCCGGACCAGAGGCCAGATCGACCAACTGCTTGAGCTCACCAATCTGACTGCCCATGCCGGCCGGGCGGTGACAAGCTTTTCCGGGGGGATGCGCCAACGCTTCGGGATCGCGCAGGCGCTGCTGGGCGATCCGGCCTTGCTGATCCTCGACGAACCGACCGCCGGGCTCGATCCGGAGGAGCGGATGCGGCTCTATAACCTGCTCAGCCAGCTCAGCGGCGATCGGGTAGTATTGCTGTCCACCCATATCGTCGATGATATCGAGCAGTTGTGCGGAGAGGTGGCGATCATAGATCGCGGCCAGGTGGTGGCCAGGGGCGCAACCGCCGCGCTGGTGGAAGACCTCGCCGGGCGCATCTGGGAATCGCCCGTCGCTGCACCGCCGGAATCGCCCGCCTTGCACATCAGCACGGCCTATCGGCGCGGCACCCCGGTGCTTCGCTACGTCGCCAATACCCGACCGGGGGAGCTGTTCGTCCCGGCGCGTGCCAGCCTCGAGGACTGCTATCTCCTCGAATTACAAGGCAACCGGCCATGCTGACCCGTGCCGACTGGCGCGGTGAATGGCTGATCGCGCGGCGCCATCCGCTGTTGTGGATCGTCGCGGCGGGCGGGATCGCGTTCATCGCGCTCGCAGCCGGCAACGAGGCACCCCGCAACCAACGCGAACTGTTCGAGGCATTGTTGCGGCTCAACCTGTTTATCCCTGCTTTCGTGTTGCCGTTCGTCGCTGGCGCACTCGCCCCGGTATTCTTTCTGCGCGAGGCCGAGCACGGGATGAGCGACCTCTTCGCCGCCTATCCGCAGACGCCGCGGGCCTGGCTGGCTGTGCGGCTGGGCAGCTTCGCGGCCTTGCTGATCGGCATCTGCACGGCGCAGCAAGCTGTGATCGTCGCGATTCTGGCGCTGGGCTACCCCGGCCAGCTGGCAGCGCTCGCGTCGCAGACGGCCGGACTGATGGCGTGGGTCCATTTGCCGGCCTGCCTTATCTGGGGCAGTATCCTGGCCCGGGTAAGCTGCGCGGCGGGCAAGGCCAGCATGGTTTACCTTGCCGCCGCCTTCGGCTGGCTGGCTTATACCGGATTGGCAACACTGACCGCCACGCCGCTCATCGCCGGCAGTTTCGTTGCCTGGGAACCGTTGCGCACGGCCATGCTGCTGGCCGATCCCTATGCGATCACGGCATTGGTAAATCCGCCGCCGTTGGCCGGACTGTCCGCTTCGCGGGAAATCGCCATCGTGCTTGGCCGGATCGGCTGGCTGGGCCTGTGCTATCTGCTGGTACGCGGCATCGAACGGATTCCGGCACTCACCCCTGCGCGCGAAGGCAAGCTTGAACAGCCAGCCCGGCGCTTCCCCCTCGCGGTAATGCACGCAAGCACGCCCGGCTTTCTCATGCTGCAATTGCGCTGGATCGTATTCGACAAATTTTTCCTGCTGGCGCTCGCCGGGTGGGTATTGCTCGTTTTTCCGGAGCTGTTCAGCGGCATGAACTATGTCGAACAGCTCTCGGTGCTGACCCCCGACAGTCGCGATGCCCTGAACCGGGTGATGTGGGACCTTGTTCCGCCCATGGGCGCACTCGTGCTGCTCTATGCCGCAGACCGCGTGAGCCGGATGACGAGCGTCACCGGGATGGCCGATCTGGTTGCCGCCACCCCTTACGCATCGTGGCGCTTCCTCGCCGCGCAGCTGACCTGCCTGTGGTTGGTTGCCCTGGCACTGCTCGGCTTCACCCTGCTGGTCGTGCTGGCCGCCCAGATCGCGGTGCAATCTCCGGTCCAGCCCGGTGAATATCTGGAACAAGCTGGGCAAGCGATGCCCGAACTGCTGCTTTCGGCCATCCTGTTCGTGGCCCTGCACGGCGCGCTGCGATCACGCATGGTGGCCAACCTGACCGGCTTTGCCCTGTTCGTGCTGGGGCACAGCAGCCTCGCCCCGGCGATGGGCCTTATCAATCCCCTGTGGAAGCCGTTGGCGATGCCTTTGGCAGTGCCCGATCATGTGCTGGGCCTCGAGGCGAACTGGGCAACGCTGTTGACCTTTGGATCGTTCTGGGCCGCGATCTGCGGCGCCGCGCTCGTCGTTGCGGTCCGGCTTCACCATCGCGGTTTGCCCTATCGGCAGTCTTTCTTCCGCAAGGCACTGTTTCACCCCGCCGCATTGGGCGCTGCCCTGGTCCTGGCCGGCGCGGGATGGCAGGGCCTTGCGATCCATCGCGCGCTGGCGGCGGACTTCGCCCTGACCAGCGCCGACGACCGCGCAAGGAGCAAGGCCGATTATGAGCGGCGCTATGCCCACTGGCAGAGCCAGCCGCAGCCGCAAATTTCCTCCGTACGATCCGAGGTCGCCTTTGCCGAAGATGGCCACAGCGTCGATCTGAGTGTCGCAATGGAACTGGTCAACCGCACCGCCGGCCCGATCGATCGCATTCTGGTAGGCCGCAACCAGATCGATGTGGCGGGCGATGTCGCAATTGACGGGGCCGTGGCAGAGAAGCGGGATGAAGCCACCGGCCAGATCGTGTTCCGTCTCGCCCGAGCGATGCAGGCGGGGGACGTCCGAAACCTGCGCTTCGCTGCCCGGATCACCCAGTCGGCATATTCCGGCACCGAAGGCCTGCTGATTCTGCGCCGGCAATTCGCTTCGGTACCAGCCTTCCTGGTGATGCCTGTGATCGGCTTTCGGCGCGAGTTTACATTGCGCGATCCGGTGCGCCGAAGGCAGTTCGACCTGCCGCCGCTGGCAATCGCGGCACCATCGCGACTGGATGCTGGCGAGACCCACCTTTCGGCCTATCAAGCGCGGCTCGAAACGGTCGTTTCGGTCCCCTCCGGGCAGTCCGGCGTCGCGCCCGGGGAACTGATCCGAAAATGGAGCGCGGGCGGCCGCGACCATTTCCGGTTTCGCACCGACAGGGCGATCCGCAACCTGCCGATGTTCCAGGCCGTGCCCTGGGCCCCCCAGCAGTGGCAGGTGGGCTCATTGACCGCCGAAATATATGCACCGGGCACCATCCCGGCCGATGATCCGAACCTGCTCGGCGTGCGCGACACCCTGACCTGGCTGGGCCATGATGTGGCACCATACCCCGGCAAGACCTTGCGCCTGATCGCCGCCCCTGAGGTTGGACCGAGCGGATTCGCCGTGCCGCAGACGATGCTGGTCTCGCACCGACGCGGTTTCCGGGCCAGACCCGCGCCCGATGCCGGATTCAACCAGGCCTATCGCCGGGCCGTTCATGAAACCGCGCACCAGTGGTTCGGGCATCTGCTGGGCTATGGGATCCCGGAAGAGCGCGCATTTCTGGTCGAATCGCTCGCGAAATATGCCGAGCTGGTCATGGTCGAACGACGTTACGGCGCAAAGGCGATGCGGGCGATAGTAGCCTGGGAGGCCGATCGCCTCGCCCACGCTCGGCTGGTGCCGGCCGAGGCCGCGACCCCGCTGATCGATGCCGAAGATAGCGAAGACATGTATTCGCGCGCCACGCTGGCCTTCGCTTGCCTGCGCGAGCGATTGGGCGACCGGACGATCAATAGTGCCCTGCACGACATCGCTGCTTCCTCGATGGAAACCGGCCGTCCAGCCCGCTCGCTGGATTTCGTGGCTGCCCTAAAGCGGACAGGCGGGAAAGCCAGCCAGCCAGTAATTGACCGGCTTCTTCTTGGCAGTCTTCCAATTGAGACTGCATTGGCGAAATCGGGTTGCACGATTGGCTAGGGTGATTTCGGGTGCATTGTTCCATTTCACTCGAAATCATGCCGGCGCAAATGTTCCGGCACCGTGACCGGTGAGAGGTCGCACCGCCCGCCTGAGGCGCCCGCAGGCGAAAATCATGTCTGCTTGAAGATGTCTGGTGCGGTCGAGAAGACTCGAACTTCCACGGGCTTTCGCCCACAACGACCTCAACGTTGCGCGTCTACCAATTCCGCCACGACCGCACACAGCCCCGAAAGCAAGGAAGCCCCGTGGGGCTTCCGGTTGCCTGGAAGTGCGGCCCCCTAGCAACAGGCCGCCCGCTCCGCAAGCACTTTGCCATGCCTGCACCGGAAGGAATGTTCAGCCGGGCTTCCAGCCGATTTCGGCAAACTTGGCCGAGCGCGGGATGTCGGTCACCGCTTCCTTGATTGCCATCGTCTCGCCCGGGGCAAGCTGCGATTTCGGCGGGACGATTTCCCAGCTGTAAACGATCCGGTCGAGCTCGTCGCGCAGCACGATCAGGATCGAAGGGACGCCGGCGGTTTCGCGCCCGACATTGGTCACCGTCCCGCTCGCCCCGAAATACTCGGTGCCGTTGGGCAATGTGCGCCGGTCCTGCTGATCGGGCGGAAATTCGAGCTGTAGGTCCGGCTGGTTGATCGCAAAGGTCGGCCTTGCCACGGGGACCCATTCGGGTAGTCCCCAGTAATTGACCGCCACGATCGTGCCGATGGCCAGCGTCGCAAAAAGGATGGCAGCCGCGGTCCAGAGCTTCAGGGGATTGCGGCGCGCACGGAACGGCGGCTCGTAATCGAACTGCGATGGCTCATCTTCCTCGATCGGGACTGCGGGCGCAGAGTCAGGGGCAGCGACTTCCTCTCGCCGGTCGATTGCTCGCGGGCGATCGAGGTCAGGCACGGGCGGTGTGGCCGGGCCGTGTTCAACATCCCCCCTGTCGGACCTGCGCCAGTGGCTGACCGATGGATGCGGCGGCGGCCCGCCATCCCCGCCGCCAGCGTCGGGCGCAGCGCCCGCGGCACTCGTCTCCGCTTCGGGCGCAGGTTCGCCCACCGGCAGGAACGGCGGCGATTGGTCCGGCGCAAGCTGCGGCCCGTGCTGAAACCAGCTATGCTTGCATTTGGCACAGCGGACCGTGCGACCGTCAATGCCGACTGCCTCATCCGGCACGACATAGCGTGTGCTGCATTGAGGGCAGGCAATGATCATGGCCTGTCAGGCATTACGCGCGCCATGTCCGGTTGCAAGGGCTGGCGCGTCCAACCACCCCAAAACCGTCCTTTTTTCCACATCGAAGCCCCGCTATAGCCGCCCTGCAATGATCGACCTTGCAGTATCGGCCCCTTGGGATAGAGCCGCCTCATGAACGCTGGACAGGGTAGCATCGTGAGTTTTGACAATGTCGGGCTGCGATACGGCACCGAGCCTGAAGTGCTGAGCGACCTTTCCTTTACGCTGTTTCCCGGCTGTTTCTATTTCCTCACCGGGGCGAGCGGTGCTGGCAAGACCAGCCTGCTGAAGCTGCTTTACCTGGCGCAGCGGCCCTCGCGCGGGGCAATCCACATGTTCGGCACCGATCTGATCACCGCCTCGCGCGACGATCTGCCGCCGTTCCGCCGGCGGCTGGGTGTCGTGTTCCAGGACTTCCGGCTGGTCGGGCACCTTTCGGCGTTCGACAATGTCGCCTTGCCGCTGCGGATTGCCGGGGTAAGGGAAGCCGACGTGATCCGCCCCGTCAGCGAGATGCTCGATTGGGTCGGACTCGCGCACCGCGCACGGGCGCTACCCGCAACGCTTTCTGGCGGCGAGCAACAGCGCGTGGCGATTGCGCGCGCGGTGATCGGGAGGCCCGACCTGCTGGTGGCGGACGAGCCGACCGGCAATGTCGATCCGGACATGGCGCTGCGTCTGCTGGGCCTGTTCGAAGCGCTGGGCCGGCTGGGAACCACTGTGGTGGTGGCAACGCACGACGTGCAGCTGCTCAAGGCGCTTCCGGATTCGCTGATCATGCGGCTCACCAAGGGGCGGCTGCTCGATCCCACCGGCGCGCTGCGATACCCTCCCCGCGCAAGCTATGCCGCAGCGCCCAGAGCGGGGTCTGGCGTATGACGAAGCCGCCGCCGATATCGGGTGAGCTGGAACGCGGCACAACCGCGTTTGGCGGCCGTGCCGCCGCCGATCTTGTGCCGCGCAGACGCGTTGCCGGCCCGGTTCCCTGGGTGATCGCGATCATGATCATGCTCAGCACGCTGGCTGCGGGCGCGGCATTGGCGTTGAGCAATCTTGCCGGTTCGGCGCGGAGCGAGCTCTCGGGCGCGGTAACGGTGCAGGTGATCGAGGCCGATCGGCAGTCGCGGGACGCGCAGGCGGCGCGCGTGGCCGAATTGTTGCTGGCGGACCCTGCGGTGGCGGCGGTGCGGCCGGTCCCGCGCGAGGAACTCGCGTCGCTTGTCGAGCCGTGGCTGGGTACGGGCGATGCGGGCGCGACCATCCCGCTACCGGCGCTTATCGATGTAGAGCTTTCCCGCGCGGCGGACGAAGCCGAAGTGCTGCGGCTCGAAGCGCTGCTCAAGGGGGAAGTTCCCACCGTGCGGGTCGATGCGCAGTCCACGCTGCTGCAACCGGTCTACGCGGCGCTGTCGGCGCTGCAATACCTCTCTCTGGGACTGATCGCGCTGCTTGCCATCGCCAGTTCGGCAGCCGTCTGGCTGGCTTCGCGCAGCGCGTTCGTCAATCACCGCGAAACGGTGGAGATCGTCCATCTGCTGGGTGGGGCAGATCGCCAGATCGCGCGCATCTTCCAGCGTTCGGTGGCGATGGACGCGGTTCTGGGGGCAGTTGCGGGCCTGGGCCTGGGCCTGGCGGTGATGGTGCTGGTTGCAAGCCGGTTTGCCGCGCTCGATTCAGGAATGGTCGCGGGCGGAGCGTTCGGCTGGCGCGACTGGCTGGTGATCGCCGCGATTCCCCTTGCCGGTGTGCTGATCGCGCTCATGACCGCGCGGATCACGGTCATGTCGGCGTTGAGGCGGATGCCATGATCGCGCGGGCCGTTGCCAGTCTGGTCCTGCTGTGGATGATCGGCTTTCTGTGGTTCGTCGTGTCGCTGCCGGGTGCAGCCGGGCCGATCAAGACCGATGCCGTGGTTGTCGCCACCGGTGGAGCGGGGCGGATCGAGCATGGACTTGAAGTATTGACGCGCGGGCAGGCGCAGGCACTGTTCGTCAGCGGTGTGGATCCTGACGTCACGGGTGAGCAGTTCGCCGCGCAGTTCGAGGTTTCCCGGCGACAGATGCGGTGCTGCGTCACTCTTGGGTATGAGGCCAAGAACACGCATGGCAACGCGGCGGAGATTGCACGCTGGATTGCCGGGCGCGACGCGCGATCGGTGCGCCTGGTCACGCAGGACTGGCATATGCGGCGCACCGCGCTGGAACTCGAACGCGCCGTTCCGGGCGACATCCTCGTCGTGCGCGATGCGGTACCCTCGCAGCCCGGCCTGGGCACGCTGTTTCTCGAATACCACAAGCTGGTAGCGATCTGGGCAACCGGGCTGATTCGATGGCAAAGGCGATGATGGCGGCGATCCGGAGCATTTTCTACTACCCGCTGTTCTATGGAATCAGTGCTGTTCTGGTGCTGATTTCGGTGCTGTCGATCCCGTTCGGCAGCGCCGCGCTGCGGCGCGCGGTGGCCAACTGGAGCGGCTGGCACCGCTGGTGCGTGGTGCACCTGCTTGGCGCGAAGGTCAGGATCGAGGGCGAAATCCCGAAACAGCCGGTGCTCTACGCGATCAAGCACGAAAGCTTCTTCGAGGCGATCGATGCGCCGACCCTGCTCGATTCGCCTTCGGTCTTTGCCAAGCAGGAACTGTTCGCGATCCCGCTTTGGGGCCGGTCGGCGCTGGTCTATGGCCTCATTCCCGTGGCCCGCGACCAAGGTGCGCGAATGCTGCGGCAGATGGTCACAAGCGCGCGCGAACGAATTGCGGAGGGCCGTCCGCTGGTGATATTTCCCGAAGGAACGCGGGTGCCGCATGGCTCGGGCCCGCCGCTCCAGGCCGGGTTCGCGGGGCTTTACAAGCTGCTTGGCATTCCCGTGGTGCCAGTCGCGGTGAACAGCGGGCCGCTCTATCACCGGTTGTGGAAGCGCAGCGGGACGATCACCTATCGCTTTGGCGAACTGATTCCGCCCGGCCTGCCGCGCGACGAGATCGAGGCGCGCGTACACACAGCGATGAATTCACTCAATCAGTGACCCCGGCCGAAGTCTGGGGCGGCATCGTCCTGGCCTTCCTCAATGATCGAGCGGCGGATTGCCCTGGTGCGGGTGAAAAGGTCGAACAGGGTGTCGCCATCGCCCGACCGGATCGCCCGTTGAAGCGCGGTCAGATCCTCGGTGAAGCGCCCCAGCATTTCGAGCACAGCGGCCTTGTTGTGGATGAAGACATCGCGCCACATGGTCGGGTCCGACGCGGCGATCCGGGTGAAATCGCGGAAGCCGCCGGCCGAATACTTGATTACCTCGCCCCTGGTTACGCCCTCAAGGTCCGACGCGGTGCCGACGATGGTATAGGCGATCAGATGCGGAATATGGCTGGTCACAGCCAGCACCAGATCGTGGTGCGCCGGATCCATGATATCGACCCGCGATCCCAGCCGTTCCCAGAATGCGGCAAGGGTGGCGATTGCGGCTTCATCAGTGCCTTCAGGCGGGGTGAGAATGCACCAACGGCCCGCAAACAGCCTGGCAAAGCCCGCATCGGGGCCGCTCTGCTCGGTGCCCGCGACCGGGTGCGCGGGAATGACGACATGGCCGGGCAGTGCGGCGGCAAGGTCGTGCATTACGCTCTGTTTGGAGGAGCCGACATCGGAGATGATTGCGGCGTCTGGCAGGGCATGGGCAAACTCGCGTGCGGCGGCGCCCATCGCGCCCACAGGTACGCACAGGATCACAAGATCGGCGTCCGTCACCGCTTCGGCGGCGGTGTCGTACACATGGCCGACCAGCCCGCGTTCACGCGCCCGCTTGCGGACCTCAGGATCGGAATCGTAACCCGTGGTGGTGATTTCCGGCGCGTATTGCGCCGCTGCCAGCCCCAGCGATCCGCCCAGCAGACCGAGGCCGATTACGGCCATTCTGCCGATTGGCCTGGCCACAGCGTTCATGCGCCCGCTTCCGTCAGGCGCCGCAGTACCGATGCGACCGCATCCATGTCCTCGCGCGTGCCGATGGTGATCCGCAGTGCATGGCCCAGCCCCTGTCCGGGCAGATGCCGGACCGCGTAGCCGGCCTCGGCCAGTGCATCGAGCGCGGTTTCAGCCTTGAGCGCCCCCTCGAACAGCACCAGCAGGAAATTGGCCTTGCTGGGGACGGCGCGCAGGCCGTGGTTGCCCAGCGCCTCGATCGCGCCGATGAACCGGGCCAGTTCGCGCGCGTTGTGATCGCGGCTTCCGGCTACGAAACCTTGGTCGCCCAGTGCGGCAAGCGCCGCGGCCTGCCCGCTCTGGGTCACATTGAATGGCCCGCGAATGCGGTTGAGCACGTCGATCAGGTGCGGCGCGCCCGTTGCCCAGCCGATCCGTTCCCCGGCCAGGCCATAGATCTTCGAGAACGTGCGCGTGACCAGCACGTTGGCGTGCGCGGCGGCAAGTTCCATCCCGCCGTCATCCTCGCCGGGGGCAAGATATTCGGCATAGGCCTGATCGATCACCAACAGCACGTCGGCGGGCAGCCCCGCATGCAGGCGTGCAAGTTCGCTCTTGGGCAGATAGGTTCCGGTGGGATTGTTGGGATTGGCGACGAAAACTACACGGGTGCGGGGCGTCATCGCCGCAAGCAGCGCGTCGACATCGGTCGCATAATCCTGATCGGGTGCTTCGACCGGGGCCGCGCCGCAGCGCCTTGCGGCAATGTCATAGACAATAAAGCTGAACCGGCTGAACAGCACTTCGTCGCGCCCGTCCTCATTGGGCCCGGCAAATCCTTGCGCGGCGAGATTCAACAGTTCGTCCGATCCGGTGCCGCAGACGATGCGCGCGGGATCGATCCCGTGCAGCGCGCCGATGGCTTTGCGCAAGGCCCGCGAATCGGGATCTGGGTAGCTCGACGGGGCCGCCGCTGCGCCGCGCGCGGCCAGCGCCGCCGGGCTCGAACCCAGTGGGTTCTCGTTGGCGGAAAGCTTGATCAGCTCGCGCCCGTCCGCCGCGTGCGCCGGACCCGGCACATAGGCGTGAATGCCCATGATCCAGGATTTCGCTTCGGGGCGGGCTGTCACAAGGTCGCTCATCTCGCGGCGCGCATAACCGCTTTGGCCTGCAAAGGACAGGCGGAAAAACAGTGCAATTGACACATGCGCGCACCTCGCCCAATCGGGGCCTCCCATGACCACCGCGATCGCCTCGCAGAGCCTCACGCTCACCCACGACCTGCCGCTCGATTGCGGCCAGGCGTTGCCGGCGGCGAGAATTGCCTTTGAGACCTACGGCACGCTCAACGCGGACAAGAGCAACGCGGTGCTGGTCTGCCATGCGCTGACGGGCGACCAATATGTCGCGAGCAGGCATCCGATCACCGGCAAGCCGGGCTGGTGGGAACGCATGGTGGGGCCAGGCAGGCCGATCGATACAGACCGGTTCCACGTCATTTGCGCCAACGTGATCGGCAGCTGCATGGGCTCGACCGGGCCGGCCAGCGTCGCCCCCGATGGCGAGCGTTACGCCTTGCGATTCCCGGTGATCACTATCCGCGACATGGCGCGCGCCCTGATTGCGTTGATCAATGCGCTGGGCATCGAGCGGCTGCACACGGTCGTGGGCGGATCGATGGGCGGGATGCAGGCCTTGAGCCTCGCCGCCAATTTTCCTGACCGCGCCGCACGGGTGCTGGCGATTGCCACCACAGCGCGCCATTCGGCGCAGAACATCGCCTTTCACGAGGTCGGGCGGCAGGCGATCATGGCCGATCCGAACTGGCGCGGCGGGAGCTATTATGACGGACCTTCGCCTGATGCGGGGCTGGCCGTGGCGCGCATGGCGGCGCATATCACCTATCTGTCCGAAGCCGGGCTGACCGAGAAATTCGGCCGCCGCCTGCAGGATCGCCCCGATGGCACCAAGGGGGCCAAGAGCTTCGGCTTCGATGCCGATTTTCAGGTCGAAAGCTATCTGCGGTATCAGGGTTCGGGTTTTACCCAGCGCTTCGATGCCAATTCCTACCTCTATATCACGCGCGCGATGGATTATTTCGATCTGGCCGAGGAGCATGGTGGCAGATTGGGCGATGCCTTTGCCGGGCACGCCATGGGTAAGGGCGCGCGTTTCTTCCTGATCAGCTTCGATTCGGACTGGCTCTATCCCACTGCGGAAAGCCGCCATGTGGTCCATGCGCTCAATGCCGTGGGGGCGCCGGTCAGCTTCGTCGAACTGTCCGCGCCGCACGGCCATGACAGCTTCCTGCTCGATGTGCCCGCGCTCGACCGTGTGGTAAGAGGATTCCTGCAATGACCGCCGCGCTTCCTGATGGTTATGCGTTCGTCACCGATCCTGACCGAATCGACCTTGACGCGGCCCATGCATATCTGACGCGCAGCTATTGGGCCGCGGGCATTCCGCTCGAAACGATGAAGCGGGCGCTCGCCAATTCGTTCTGCGTCGCCATCACTCATCAGGGCGCGCAGGTTGCCTTCGCCCGGCTGGTGAGCGACCGCGCCACCTTTGCCTATCTGGCCGACGTCTATGTGCTGGAAGAACACCGCGGCAAGGGGCTGTCGCATGCCATTCTGGACTTCCTCAAAGGCCACCCGGAATTTCAGGGGCTGCGCCGATGGGCACTGTTCACTCGCGATGCGCAGGGGCTTTATGCCGCGCACGGATGGAAGGAATACCCTAACCCCGATCGCATGATGACGATCGATGATCCGGACGTTTACCGTTGAACGGCCTGCGCGCCGATCTGGCGGTGATCGCGGGGCTGATCGAGCCCGGCAGCCGCGTGCTCGATGTCGGCTGCGGCGAAGGGCTGTTGCTGGCCGAGCTTGAGGCGCAGCGCGATGTCGATGCACGCGGGCTCGAACTCGACCCGGAGCTGGTCGAGCGTAGCGTCGCGCGCGGGCTTTCGGTGGTGCAGGGCGATGCCAATTGCGACCTTGGCGACTATCCCGACAAGGCATTCGACTATGCCATCCTGTCGCAGACGCTTCAGACCGCGCAGCGGCCCGACCTGATGCTTGAAGAACTTCTGCGGGTCGGGCGCAAGGCGTTCGTCAGCTTCCCCAATTTCGCGCACTGGCGCACGCGTGCGGCGCTGCTGCTGGGCGGCAGGATGCCGGTAACGCGCGCCTTGCCGCTGAGCTGGTACGAAACACAGAACATCCACCATGTGACCGTGCGCGATTTTCGCGATCTGATTTCCGCCAAAGGGGTCCGCACCGAAGGAGCGTGGTATTTCTCCGGCGGGCGCGAGATCGGCACCAGCGGTGCCAATTGGCGGGCCGAATTCGCGCTGTTCAAGCTGAGCCGGTGAATTGTCGTGCCCGGTTCAGAAAGCCGCTGTTAGGGTCAGGACCCATTAAGCACATGGCCGTGGCTTGGCCAGAATTGTTCAGGGCACGGAGCGAGCGAAGGGGAATAGTGGTGCTATTGGCCGAGCGAGCGACAAAGCCCTGGGCAATTCTGGCCAAGCCCGCTGGGTGGCCGTTTGCGGGCGAACTGCTGCGTCAGCCACCTCAAAGGGAGAATGGCTCCCTTTTTCGGTGTCTTCCTTGCATTTCATCCCGCAAACGAGCCACCACGGCTTATGCGGTTAATGGGTCCTGACCCTTGGCCGTGCTCATGCTGATCGTAACGCTTGCGCTTGCCACGGCGCCCATCCCTGTCGCGACTGACGCGCCTGCTCCTGTCGCGGTTCCACTTTCGCTCGAAGATCGCACGCTCTTGCGGTGCTCTGCGGCCTTTGCGATCGTCGCGCATGGCCAGTCCAATGGCGATGAGGGCGCGCTCGCATGGCCGCAGCTCGGCACAAGGGCGCGCGAATTCTTCGTCCGTGCACTGGCGCAGCTGATCGACCGGACCGGGCTTGACCGCGACGGTGTGGCGCAATTGGCGAAGGACGAGGCGATCGGGTTGCAGGAGCGCGGCGAAGTCGATCAGGTCATGCCCGCGTGCCTGGTCATGCTGGAAAGTTCGGGCGTCTGATAACCTGCGCTTCTGCGCCGCATCGCGGTAGATTTCGCCCGGGCTTTGCGGCATGAGCAGCGGCAAGATGTGGCGACTTTACCAATTCCCCCTGTGCCCCTTCAGCCGCAAGATCCGCCTGCTGATGGGTGAGAAGCAGATTCCCTATGAAATGGTCCGCGAAGATCCCTGGGCAGCGAGCGAGACGTTCTACAATCTCAATCCGGCTGGCTGCACCCCTGTGATGGTCGACGAGGAGCGCGAAATTACCCTGTGCGACAGCCGGGCCATTGGCGAATACCTCGAGGAAACGGTGGACCGGGCGCCGATGATCAACGGCACCGTGGCCAACCGCGCCGAAATCCGCCGCCTGGTCGCGCTGTTCGACGAGAAATTCCATGCCGATGTCACTGCGCCGCTGATGAACGAGCGGATGAGGAAGCGGCTGGTGCTGCGTCAGTCTCCCGATTCGGGAGCGCTGCGCCATGCGATGAAGATGGCGCACGGCCACCTCGATTACATGGACTGGCTGATCGACAATCGCCCGTGGCTGGCCGGATCGACCATGAGCATGGCGGATCTGGCAGCCGCCGCGCAGATTTCCGTGGCGGATTATCTGGGCGGGATCGACTGGAAGGGGCACGAACAGAGCCGCGGCTGGTATTCGGTGGTCAAGAGCAGGCCCAGCTTCCGCCCGCTGCTGAGCGAGCGGATGGACGTGATCCAGCCGCCGGCGCATTATGCGCAGGTGGATTTGTAAGGAGGCAGAGATGTCCGATCCGAAAGCATTGACCGATGACGAATGGCGCGAACGGCTGACGCCGGACCAGTATCATGTGCTGCGCGAGGCGGGGACCGAGCGCGCATTTACCGGCCAATATGACGAGCATTTCGAAGCTGGCAGCTATCGCTGCGCCGGGTGCGGCGAACTGTTGTTCGAAAGCGATGCCAAATATGGCAGCGGCTGCGGTTGGCCCGCCTTTACCCGCCCCGCGCAAAGCGACGCAGTCGAGGAACGGCGCGATATTTCGCACGGCATGATCCGCACCGAAGTGCTGTGCAACAAATGCGGCGGCCATCTGGGCCATGTCTTTCCCGATGGCCCGCCAGACCAGGGCGGCATTCGCTATTGCATCAATTCGCTTTCGCTCGATTTCGAGGAAAAGGAGTGAACCGCCATGGGTAAACCCATGCCGCGCGTTCACCTGCGGTTATACTCGCACTGTGCAGGGGCGTCACGGTTGAGTGGAGGGTGCCCAAGGGCCTGATGTCGAGGCGCGGCGATCAGCTGAAGAAGGCGGACAAGCGCGGCAGCCGCCGGGCCGCTGCGCAGCGGCACGAACAGGCGCGTCCGAAAAAGGGCAAGCGCGGCGGCCAGCGCGGTCAGTCTGCTATCGGGCGTTGGCTGCGGCGGCTGATGCTGTGGGGCGGACTTGCCGCTTTGCTGGGCGTCGTGGCGCTGGGGATTGCGGTCGGCGTATCGCTGGGCAGCCTGCCCAGCTTCAACCAGCTTCAGGCGACCCAGACCGCACAGACGATCGTGCTGCGCGCGCGTGACGGGACCGAGATCGTCGAGATGGGCCCCAGCTATGGCGAATGGCTCGATTTCGACCAGATCCCCGATTCGATGAAGAATGCCATGGTGGCGGTCGAGGACCGGCGTTTTTATGCGCACTTCGGGATCGATCCCATCCGCCTTACGGGCGCAGTGCTGGAAAGCGCGATGGGCAACGGGCGCATTTCGGCCACCTCCACCATCACCCAGCAACTTGCCCGCAATCTGTTCCTCAACAACAATCGCAGCATCGACCGCAAGCTTCGCGAGGCGGTGCTGGCAATGGCGCTCGAATGGAAGTTCTCCAAGGAACAGATCCTCGAACTCTATCTCAACAAGGTCTATTTCGGCGGCGGTGCCTATGGCATCGACAGCGCCAGCCGCAATTTCTTCAGCCATCCCGCAACCGAGCTTTCGACTGCCGAAGCGGCGATCATCGCGGGTCTGGTCAAGGCTCCGTCGCGCTATTCGCCCACCGCCGATGTCGATGCGGCCGTGGCGCGCGCGCGGGTGGTGCTCCAGCTGATGCAGGAGCAGGGCTATATCTCTCCCGCGCAGGAGAGGGTCGATATCGGGGCGGTCAGGCTCAAGAAGCAGGCGGGGCAGAATTCGCTGCGTTACTTCACCGATTGGGTGCTGCCGCAGCTCGATATCCTGCTGCCCGAAACTTTCGAACCGATCGAGGTGTGGACCACAATCGACGTGGGGTTCCAGCAAGCGGCAAGCGATGCGATCAGGGCCAATTCCCCGGCCGGGACGCAGGGTGCGCTCGTCAGCCTCGACCGCGACGGTGCGGTTCTGGCCATGGTCGGCGGCACCGATTACGTCGAAACCAACTACAACCGCGCCACCGCGGCCCAGCGGCAACCGGGATCCGCGTGGAAGCTGTTCGTCTATCTGGCTGCACTGGAGGCGGGCTATACCCCCGATGACCGGGTGGTGGATACGCCGGTCACGATCGACGGGTGGAGCCCGCGCAACTCCAATGGCAAGAACGTGGGCGAAACCAATCTGCGCACCGCCTTCGCCTATTCGATCAACACGGTGGCGGCGCAACTGGGCCAGGAGGTGGGCTTCGGCACGGTCGCCTCGATGGCGCGAAGGTTCGGCATCACCTCACCCATATCGACTTTCCCGTCGATGGTGCTGGGCAGTTCGGAAGTCCGCCTGATCGATCTGACCCGCGCCTTTGCCGCGATTTCGGCCAAGGGCGTTTCGGTCGAACCCTATGGTATCACCAAGGTCACTACCGCAGAGGGGCGGCAGATCTATCGGCATGAACGCGCGCGGGCGGCGCAGCTGGTGCCCGATTATGTCGCTGCCGGGATCACCGATCTGCTCCAGACGGCGGTCAATACCGGCACGGGCCGCGCCGCGCAGATCGGCCGCCCGGTGGCGGGCAAGACCGGCACCACCAATTCCAACAAGGACGGCTGGTTCATCGGTTTTTCGAGCGGGATCACCACCGGGGTGTGGATGGGGCGCGACGATGCGCGCGCCGTTTCCGGCCTGCAGGGCGGGCGCGCACCCGCGCGGGCGTTCGCCGCCTATATGAGCCGTGCGGTTGCGAAGCGACCGGTCGAGGAGTTCGAGACCGAAGTTCAGCTGCCCGAATGGCAGCTTGAGCCCGACGATGAGTATTTCTTCGGCGATCCCGACGATTATTATTTCATCGACGAGCAGGGCAATCTGATCGAACCTGGGCCGCGCCCGTCCGCTGACGGCCTGCCCTTCCCGGTCGAGGGCGAACAGGTGCCCGATCCCAGATTGCGCCGGGGCGAGCCGGGACAGGCCGCCAGCGACGAGTTTCTGGAGGAGGCGACCGGACCGCCGTCCCCGCCCATGCCGCGCACCGTCACCCCGAGCGCTGACGCCCGGCGAGAGCGATAGCAGAGCTGCACCCCCAATTACGGGGGGCAGGCCGCGTTACTTGCGCAATCGGATTGGGTAGTATTGAGTTGGGCGATTTCTTGATTGAACTTGCAGCAGCACTGCCTCGCGGCCCGATTTCTCGGCTTCGGTCACAGCCGCCTCAAGATCGGCGGCGCTCGCAACCTTGCGGTAGTTGGCCGACAGGATGATGTCGCCGCGCTGCATACCCTTTGCAGCGGCATCGGCATTGGGATCGACCGCCCCGATCACAACCCCTACCGTATCCGCATCGGCGCCAAGCTGGCGCAGTATCTGCGGGCTCAGGGCGAGGACCTGCAAGCCCAGCTTCTGCTCGATCAGGCTGCTTGAACCTTCGGGAGTAGCTTCGGGCTCTGCGTTGGGATCGAAAGTCTGCGCCTGTTGCTGCAGTTCCGCCTCGCTCGGGCGCTTGCCCACGGTCACCATCACGCGGCGCTGCTCGCCATTGCGGATCAGATCGACCGGGATGCGCGAACCCGGCGCGATATTGGCGACGAGGAACGACAGCGTCTGTTCGCTGTTCACCGGCTTGCCGTTGATGGCGGTGACCACGTCGCCGGGTTCGATCCCGGCCTTTGCCGCCGCACCGTCTTCCTGCACCGACTGCACGAATTCGCCGCGGTTACGCGGCAGCCCCAGCGAATCGGCCAGATCGCTGTTCACCGGCTGAATGCTGATGCCCATAAATCCACGCTCGATTTCCTCGCCGGAAATCAGCTGTTTGACGATCGGCGATACGACATCGGAGGGAATCGCGAAGCCGATCCCGACGCTGCCCCCGGTGGGCGAGATGATGGCATTGTTGATCCCGATCACCTTGCCGCGCATGTCGAACAGCGGGCCGCCCGAATTGCCGCGATTGATGCTGGCGTCGGTCTGGAGATAGCGGTCATAGGCGCCGCCGCCGGCATTGCGCAGCACCGCCGAAATGATCCCGCTGGTCACCGTGCCGCCCAGGCCAAAGGGATTGCCGATGGCGATAACCCAGTCACCCGCGCGCGCGCTGCCCGAATCGCCGAATGCGACGAAGGGGAAGGGCTGGCTGCGGTTGATCTTGAGCACTGCCACATCGGACGCCGCATCGGCGCCAACCAGTTCTGCACGATATTCGGTGCCATCGGGCATGATTACCGTGATTTCTTCCAGCGTCGCGCGGTTATCGGGCGCAATCACATGGTTGTTGGTGACGATATAGCCGTCGGCCGAAATGATGAAGCCCGATCCCAGCGACTGCGCCTCGCGGGTTTGCGGCTGCCCGCCGGGATTGCCGCGGCCGAACAGCTCCGCAAAGGGCGTGCCGGCAAAAGGATTGCCGCGTACCTCGATCCGCTGCCTGGTCGAGATGTTGACCACCGCGGGCTGCAATTGCTCGGTCAGATCTGCAAAGCTGGCGGGCGCGCCTGAGCGGGGCACGATTTGCGCCAGCCGCGTGTCATCGTTCTGGGCGACCTGCGCCCCGGCGGGATATCCGGTTGCGAGCGACAGAGTTGCACCGCCGATCAGCAATGCTGTTGATAGTCCATAAACGTAACGCACTGAATTCACGCCCTTTCCAGTAATTCACTTCTGCATTCGCCGCGCCCGCCGCCAGCGGGCCGCGGAGAAGCGCCTTTATGTGCCAAGCGTCACTTAACCGCTATTGAACGGCATTCACCGCCGGCAGGGCCTGATGATCCGTTCATCGAAACGCGCTCAACGCCGGCCCCTGAACTGCCTGAAATACTCGCTGTCTTCGGACAGGATCATGGTGCTTTCGCCGGTGCCCTGGTCGAAGGTCCGGCGATAGCTTTCCATGGCCCGGTAGAAGTCATAGAATTCGGGATCCTTGTTATAGGCCAAGGCATAGGTGGCGGCGGCCTGCGCCTCCGCCTCGGCGCGGATGATCTGCGCATCCTTGCCGCCCTGCGCCTTGATCGTTTCAGCCTCGGCCTGGCGGTCGGTCTGCATCCGCGTGAAGGCGGTTTCGAGCGGCGAGCCATCGGGCAGGTCGGCGCGCTTGATCCGCACGTCGATCACCTGCGCGCCATATTGCCGCGCCTGAACGTCGAGCGTTCTGGTGATGTTGGTCATCGCTGTGCCGCGTTCGGCGGTGAGCAGCGCGATGAACGGCCTGCGGCCAAGCTCCTGCCTCAATACCGAGCTGAGGATGGGGGCGAGCTGGGCACGTAGATTGTCCTCCGACCCTGCGCTTTCGACCATCAGCACCGGGTCGATGATGCGGAAACGTGCATAGGCATCGACCTGAAGGCGCTGCTGGTCGCTCGAGAGGACCTGCTGCGGTTCCATGTCGAGGTTGAGGATGCGCCGGTCGACCATCTGCACCCGCTCGATCAGTGGTATGCGGTACCACAGGCCCGCGCCCGTCTCGCCGAACTCCTGGTTCGGGCGGAAACGGTTGATAACGCTGACCGGTTCACCGGTGCGGATGATCACTGCCTGCTGCGTTTCGGGCACGATCACCACGCTGCTCAGCAGCAGCGCCAGAAAGATCGCCGCTGCGAACAGGGCACGTCCGTAATTCTGCATGATGTTGCCCATGATCATTGTGCCTCGGTCGGCGGTTGCTGCGCACGGCGGCGCACTTCGGGTAGCGGCAGATAGGGCACCACCCCGTCTGCCCCGACAATCGTCTTGTCGGTTCGCGACAGGACGCTTTCCATGGTCTCGTAATAGAGGCGCCTGCGCGTCACCTCGGGCGCCAGCCGGTATTGCGCATAGATCTGGTCGAAGGCGGCGGCATCGCCTTGCGCCCGCGCCAATATCTGCTGGGCATAGGCGCGTGCACGGTTGCGCATGGCGTTGGATTCCTGCTGCGCCGCCGAAACCGCCTTGAAGGCCTCGATCACCTTGGTCGGGGGGTCGGCGCGCTCTACCGCGACGCCCTGGATGGCAATGCCCGAACGATAGGCGTCGAGCACGGCCTGCATGCGCCGCTGGACCCGCCCCTCGACTTCGGCACGGCCCGCGCCCGAAACCACCGAATCGAGATCCTGTTCCGCCACCGAAGCGCGCATGGCTGCTTCGGCAACTTCGCGCAGGGTCAATTCGGGATCGTCGATCTGGAAGGTATATTGCTTCAGATCCTTGATGTTCCAGCGGACGAGATAGGACAGATCGACCAGATTCTGGTCGCCCGTGAGGATCAGCTTCTCGCCTTCGGAGCCGATTCGTTCGGGGCGGATTTCGCTGACATTTTCGATCGTCACCTGCTGGAACGGCCAGGGCAGTGTGAAATTGAGACCCGGCCCCAGCGTGCGCGAGTACGGTCCGCCCAGCCAGGTGACGATGCCCTGTTCCTTCGGCTGGACCTGATGGGTCGAGGAAAAGATGATCCACAGCGCCGCGAACCCGCCCACGACCACCGGTAGCCAGCTTTTGCCGCCCGGCCTTTCGGGCAGGCGAAAGCCCGGCCCGCCGCCGCGCCCGCTGCGCCTTGGCCCGCCCGGCCCGCGGCGCTTGAAGATATCCTCGATATTGGCCGATCTGCGGCCATCGCCGCCGCCCCCGGTTCCGCCGCCCGGGGCCCAGGGATTGCGCGGGCCATCGCCAGCAGAGCCTTCGGTGGGGGCGGGCGTTTCCTGGCCATCATCGCCAGCCGGCGGCTCGCCTTCGCCGCCGCTTCCGCCCCAAGGGCTCTTCCTGCCGGCCATCGCCAGACCTATCCTCTCTCTCAAACCCATCAAAATATGCATTATCCCCTTATAGGGTGGGTTCGGAGGAAAAACAGGGGTGGCGCGGGCGTTTTTGATGTGAGAAGGCCGGGGCCGATGGACCACGACCAGCTAATACGAGATTTGCCCGAAAGTATCTCCGCGCGGGTCAAATCGGCACGCATGGTGGGCGATCGCGCTGTGGTGGTGATCGATGCGACCGGGCTCGGCACGCAGCAGCGCGGCGATATCGAGCGGGCGGTTGTCGATATACTCGGCGCGCGTGATGACGTCGGCGAGGTGCGCGTGGCGTTGATGGCCGACAAGGTGCGCCGCCGGATCATCGCCATAGGCTCGGGCAAGGGCGGGGTCGGCAAGTCCACCCTGACCACGAATCTCGCGGTGGCGTTGCAGCGCATGGGGCGCAAGGTGGGCGTGGTCGATGCCGATATCTACGGCCCCTCGCAGCCCAAGTTGCTGGGTAACGAAGGGTCCAAACCCAAGGCGGAGGGCGACAAGCTGGTGCCGGTTCCCAGCGCGTTCGGCGTGCCGGTGCTGTCGATGGGCTATCTGGTCAAACCGGCGCAGGCGCTGGCATGGCGCGGACCGATGGCCGGAAATGCGCTGGGGCAACTGATCGACGCCGAATGGGGCGATGTCGACACGCTGCTGGTCGATCTGCCCCCCGGGACGGGCGATGTGCAGCTTTCGATGTTGCAAAAGCACAAGCCCGCAGGGGCGATCATCGTATCCACCCCGCAGGACCTGGCGCTGATCGACGCGGCGCGTGCGGGCCAGTTGTTCGAGACGGGCAAGGTGCCGATCATCGGGATGGTCGAGAACATGGCCGGATATCAGTGCCCGCATTGCGGCGAGGTGAGCGATCCCTTTGGCCGGGGCGGAGTGGAACAGGTCGCCACCAGCGTGGGATTGCCCTTCCTCGGGCGGATACCGCTCAGCCTTGCTGTCCGTGAAAGCGGGGACGCGGGCACACCGCCCGCGGCCGGCGAGAGCGAGGACGGCGCGGCCTTTACCGCGATCGCCCGCCAGCTTGCCGACTGGCTCGACCGGGAAGCGCAGGATAGCGACTGACCATGCAGATCACCCGCCGCGGCCTGATGACAGGAGCTGCTGTTGGCGGCGGGGTGGTGATCGCCTGGATGCTGTTTCCGCGCTCCTATACCAATCCGCTCGATCCGGGCCGCGATGAATATGCCTTTGACGCGTGGCTCAGGATTTCAGGCAGTGGAGTCATCACCATCGCCGTGCCGCAACTGGAGATGGGGCAGGGTGTGACCACATTGTTGCCGCAGGTGGTTGCCGTGGAACTGGGGGCGGATTGGCGCCAGATCGCGGTCGAACCCGCGCCGGTCAGCGGGACATATGCAAATGTGCCGCTGGCGGCGAAGTGGGCGCCCCTGTGGATGCCGTTTGCGCCGGGTCTGGCAGGGGGCGAGGATTCGCTGCTCGCGCGCCGCTATGCCGAAGGTACGCGGTTCAACGCCACCGCCGACGGCACTTCGCTTGCCGCCTACGAACAGGCCTGCCGTCTGGCGGGCGCATCGGCGCGGGCAATGCTGGCGCAGGCGGCGGCGCGTCGCTGGGACGTGAGCTGGGAGGAATGCGATGCGGCGGAGGGCTTCATCTTGCATGGCGACAAGCGCCTCAGCTTCGCCGAGCTGGCCGCCGATGCCGCCGCGGAACTGCCCCCCGATCCCCCTCCGCTGAGACCCGCGCCCTACGGCGAGGAAGGAATCGCGGGCGAGACCGAGGCGCAGATCACGTTCCCGCGGCTCGATCTGCCGGCCAAGGTCGATGGTTCCTACCAGTTCGCGGGCGACATCAGGCTGCCGGGCATGGTCTTCGCCGCGATCCGTCATGGCCCGCTCGACAAGGCCGAGCTGACCGACTTCAACCCGTTCAACGCGCGGGGGATCAAGGGCATTGTCGGTGCGGTCAATGGCAAGCGCTGGCTGGCGGTGGCAGCCTCCAACTGGTGGGCTGCGGAACGCGCGCTTGATGCGATGCAGCCGCGTTTCCGGGTTGAACATGTCGTCGATTCCGGGCGGATCGACCAGGCGCTCGACGACGCGCTGCGCCGCGGCGAGGGCCACGTCGTGGACGAACGCGGCAGCGGGTTCGACAGCCGGGGCAAACCCGATTTTGCCCGCCGTTACGAGATCGGATGCGCGGTTCACGCAATGCCCGAAACCGCCAGCGCCACTGCCCGGTTCGAGGACGATCGGCTCGAACTGTGGCTCGCCACCCAGGCGCCCGAACGTGCGCGGCAGGCCGCGGCTGGCGCGCTGGGGATCGCGGTTGAGGATGTGATCCTCTATCCCATGCCCGCAGGCGGCAGTTTCGACCGGCGTCTGGAGCATGACCATGCAATCGAGGTGGCGCTGATCGCACGCGAACTGGGGCGACCGGTCCAGCTCATCTGGTCGCGCTGGCAGGAATTGCTGTGCGATCGGCCGCGCACGCCCGCGCACATCTTGTTGACGGCGGGCATTGCGCAGGGCGAGGACACCGCCATTACCGGTCTGAAGGTGCGAATCGCCGCCCCGCCAGCAACGCTGGAATTCGGCCAGCGGCTGTTCGACAACAGGACCAGCTGGGCGGCCATCCGTGACACTGCGGGCAAGGCGGATGCCATGGCCTGCGAAGGCGCGATGCCGCCCTATGCCATCGCCGATGTCACGGTCCAGCATGTGCCGGCGGAAATCGGCCTGCCGGTATCGCGGATGCGCGGCAACAGCCACGGCTATACCGCCTTTGCCATGGAATGTTTCATCGACGAGCTGGCGGCGCGCCATGAACGCGAGCCGCTGTCGTTCCGCATGGCGATGCTGGGCAGCGATCCGCGTCTGGCCGAATGTCTGCAACGTGCGGCGAGCCTGGCCGAATGGAACGGCGGCGCCGACCAGAGCGGGCAAGGCCTTGCCTGCCACCGGATCGGCGATGCCGAAAGCGGCGGGCGGATCGCCTGCGTCGCCGAAGCGCGACGCGGCGAGGCGGGGATCGAGGTTTCGCGGATCGTTGCCGCCGTCGATATCGGGCGGATCGTCAATCTCGACATCGCACGCCAGCAGATCGAGGGCGGGCTGGTGTTCGGCATGGCGATGGCGATGGGGGCGAGCACCCGCTATGCCGCGGGGCTGCCGCTGTCGCAGCGGCTGGCCGATCTCAAGCTGCCCGTACTGGCTGATTGCCCTGATATAGAGGTCGAATTCATCGTCAGCGATGCGCCGCCCGCCGATCCGGGCGAGCTAGGCGCAGTGGTGGCCGCGCCTGCGATCGCCAATGCGCTCTATTCGGCAACAGGGCTGCGTCTGCGCAGGCTGCCGCTGCTATCGGGGGGCTTATGACCTGGCGAGCGCAGCAGGTTCCCGTCGATCATCCACCGGTCAAATCCGGCGGGGTCGGCGTGCTCATCGTCAATCTGGGCACGCCCGATGCGCCGACCCCGGCGGCGGTGAAGCGCTATCTCGCCGAATTCCTGTCGGACCCGCGCGTGATCGAGATTCCGCAGATCGTGTGGCAGCCGATCCTGCGCGCGATCATCCTCAATACCAGGCCCAGGAAAAGTGCGCGCGCCTATGCCAAGGTCTGGACGGATGATGGCTCGCCGCTGGCGGCGATCACCCGCAGCCAGGCCGAGGGTTTGCAGCAGCGGCTGGGATCGCAAGTGCTGGTGCGCCATGCCATGCGCTATGGCCAGCCGGCGATCGCGGACGAACTTGCGGCGCTGATGGAGCAAGGGTGCGAGCGTATCCTGCTCGCCCCGCTTTATCCGCAGTATTGCGCCGCCACCACCGCCAGCGTGTTCGACAAGATAGCGCAGGCACTGGCGCAGATGCGCTGGCAGCCCAGCCTGCGAACGCTACCGCCGTATCACGACGATCCCATTCATATCGAAGCGCTGGCGAGCGATCTTTCGCGCCAGATCGATGCACTGGCTTTCGAACCCGAAGTGCTGCTGCTCAGCTTTCACGGAATGCCCCGGCGCACGCTCGATCTGGGCGATCCCTATCATTGCCATTGCCGCAAGACGGCGCGGCTGCTGGGCGAGCGGCTGGAGCGCAAGGGCGTGCGGATCGTCACCAGCTTCCAGTCGCGTTTCGGGCGGGCACGCTGGCTCGAACCGGCAACCGATGCGACCCTGCTCGCCGAAGCGCGCGCCGGGACGCGAAGGATCGCGATTGCCGCGCCCGGCTTCGCCGCCGATTGCGTCGAAACGCTCGAGGAGCTGGCGATCGTGGGGCGCGAGCAGTTCACGGCGGCTGGCGGCGAGCACTTTGCGGCGCTTTCCTGCCTCAACACGTCGGACGCAGGGATGAACATGCTCGAAACGCTGATTCGCCGCGAACTTTCCGGGTGGATTTAGAGGGCTCATTTACTTACATCAGGGTAAGCAAGCCGATCCTCAATCCCGGGAATTTTTGAATGGCCACGCTCGCATCGCCCCCCGCCAAGGCCGAAAGTCTGGTCGAATTCGTTCCCACGCACTGGACGCAGCGCCTTGCGGCAGATGCGCTCGATCACATTCCGGGCGAGGGTGGATGGCCGCTGGTGGGCAACACGTTTCGCATGCTCGCCGATCCGCACGGCTTCGCCCGGCGCATGATCGAAACCTATGGCCCGGTTTACAAGACCAGGGCGTTCGGCGGGTGGAACGTGGCGCTGATTGGCGCCGATGCCAACGAGCTGGTGCTGTTCGACCGGGAGAAAGTGTTCTCGAGCGAGCAGGGCTGGGGGCCGATCCTCGATCTGTTGTTTCCGCGCGGGTTGATGCTGATGGATTTCGACCATCACCGGATTGACCGGCGTGCATTGTCGATCGCCTTCAAGCCTGAACCCATGCGGCATTATGCGGGCGCGCTGGGCCGCGGCATCGCACAGGCGGTCGCGGGCTGGTCGGGCGCGGAAATGAAGTTCTATCCGGCGATCAAGCAGCTCACGCTCGATCTTGCCGCCGACAGTTTCATCGGCATTCCCTGGGGGCCGGAAGCTGACCGGATCAATCAGGCATTTGTCGATATGGTGCAGGCATCGGTTGCACCGGTGCGGCGCCCGCTGCCGTTCACGGCGATGAAGCGCGGGGTCGATGGCCGCGCCTTTCTGGTCGATTTCTTCACCCGCGAAACCGAGCGCCGCAGGGTCGAGGGAGGCGGGCAGGACATGTTCAGCCAGTTCGCCACCGCCACACGCGAGGACGGATCGCTGCTGCCGGTTGACGAGGTGGTCGATCACATGAACTTCCTGATGATGGCCGCGCATGACACGATCACCTCGAGCGCCACCTCGCTGGTCTGGCTGCTGGCGAAGAACCCCGAGTGGCAGGAACGGCTGCGGCGGGAAATTGTCGCGGTCACCGGCGGGCCTGACGCTTGGGGCGCGCCGCGTGCGCTCGATTTCGATGATCTGGCCAGGCTTGAGCTGACCGAAATGGCCTTCAAGGAGGCGCTGCGGATGATCCCGCCGGTGCCTTCGATGCCGCGCCGCGCGCTCAAGAGCTTCGACTTCCGCGGTATCCGCATCCCCGCTGGCGCGATGGTTGGAATCAACGTCCACTACGTCCACAATTCGCCCGAATATTGGGACGATCCCGAACGCTTCGACCCCACGCGCTTCACGCCCGAAAAGGTCAGGGACCGGCACAAATACGCCTGGGTGCCGTTTGGCGGGGGTGCGCATATGTGCCTGGGCCTGCATTTCGCGCATATGCAGGTCAAGATCCTGCTGAGCCAGCTGCTGCAACGCTATGCGATCGAGATCGAGCCGGGCTATGAACCGGCGTGGCAGCCTTGGCCGATTCCCAAGCCGAGGGACGGGCTGACGCTGCGTTTCAGGCCGCTGTAACTCGCAGGAGCGTCAATTTGCGGATTCTGGGTGCGATCCTCGCGGGCGGGCAGGCGCAGCGCTTCGGCAGCGACAAGGCGCATGCCCTGTGGCAGGGCGAGCGGCTGATTGACCGGGTCGCCGCCGCGCTTGGCCCGCAATGTGAGGCGCTCGTCGTCTGCGGGCGCGACGAGCCAGGGTTCGTTTCGCTTCCTGATCGTCCGCAGCCCGGACTTGGTCCCTTGGGCGGCCTCAATGCCGCGCTGCATCATGCGCATGCGCACGGCTTCGACGCGGTGCTGGCATCGGCCTGCGATATTCCCGATATCCCGCCTGACCTGCTCGCCCGGCTTCAGGGGGAAGGCGCGGCGATTATCGCGGATCAGCCGGTAGTGGGCCTGTGGCCCGCCAGCCTTGCGCCGGTGCTCGACGAGCTGCTCGCCGGGGGTGCGTGTGCGATATACCGTTTCGCGGACCGGGCGGGTGCGCGGCTGGTCAGCATCGAACCGGGCCTCGGCAATATCAACCGGCCAGAGGATCTGGCCTGAACGCCTTCCTTACAAGCTGAAGTTCAGCCTGTATCCCGGGGCATAGTGCAGCCGCGTGAAGGTGACGGATCGCTCTTCGAACCAGGTGGTCCGCTCCATCGTGAACAGAGCCTCGCCGGGTGCCACCTTCAGCATTTGCGCCAGTTCCGCATCGGCTGAAACTGCCAGCAGGCTCGCCTCCCCGCGCGAAAAGGGCACCATGCGGATCAGCCATTCGTTGGCGCTGATCGCGGTCAGGTCGGCCTCTTCAAAATCGGGCACGGTGACGGGATCGACCCAGCGCCGCTCGAAAGCGAAGGGCTCCCCCCCGGCCAGGTGGAGCGTTTGAAGATGAATCAGCTCGTGGTCGTCTGGCAGATGCATCCGCTGCGCCACATCGCCCGGCGGCAATTGCCTTTCGCGCCTCATGATCCGGTGGCTATAGGTCTGCCCCGCTGACTGGACCTCCTCGCGGATGATCGGGATCCGCAGCCGCGCCTGCGGCAGTTGCAGCGGGCGAACGCGCGTCCCGCCCTTGCGCTTGCGCTCGACGATCCCCTCGTGCGCCAGCGCTTGCAGCGCGCGGTTCACCGTGGAGCGCGAACAGGAATATTGCGCGGCGAATTCGGCTTCGCCCGGGATCAGTTCGCCCAGATCCCACTCGCCCCCGACGATCCGTGCGCGGATCGCCTCGCGGATGCCGTGATGCGTTGTGGCTTGCGCCGCGATGTTCATAGCGCCTGCGCCAGCCGCTTCATCGCTGCGGCAAAGCGCTGGCGGATCGCGCCGCTGCGGATGTGTTCGCCGTGGGCCACGATATGCCTTCCCGCCGACCAGACGTGGCTCACCGCGTTGCCATGGGCCGCGAATATCCACGCATCGAGACAGTGGTCGGGATCGCCCCAGTCGAGCAGGGGCATGTCGTCGCGCAGCGCGACAATATCGGCGAGGCGGCCAGGCTCGATCACACCGGCATTGCGGCCGATCGCCTGCGCCCCGCCAAGCGCGGCGCGCTCATAAAGAAACCGCCCGTTTGAGCGCACTTCTGCACTGGTCAGCAGCGCACGCTGCCCGTGTTTGAGCCGCTGTGAGAGTTCGAGCATGCGCAGCTCTTCGGCCAGAGATATGCGGATGTTCGAATCCGATCCGATCCCGAAACGCCCGCCCGCGCCGAGGTATTCGACCGCCGGAAATATGCCGTCGCCAAGATTTGCCTCGGTCGTCGGGCACAGGCCCGCCGCCGCGCCCGATGCGGCGAGCCCGGCGATCTCGGCCCGGTCGATATGCGTCGCATGGATCAGGCACCAGCGCCGGTCGATCGGGCAGTGATCGAGGAGCCATTGCACCGGGCGCGTGCCAAGGTGGGCAAGGGCTTCCTCGACCTCGCCGGTTTGTTCGGCGGCGTGGATGTGGATCGGTCCCTGAGGGCACAGCGCCTCGCAGGCGGCGATACCGTCAGCATCGACCGCGCGCAGCGAATGCGGCGCAACGCCAAGGCGGAAATCGGGGGGCATTGCCGACGCGTAATCGCCGATCCGCGCGTAGAGCGCCTCGAATTCGGCAATGCTCGACCCAAAGCGCAGCTGTCCGCCCTGCAAGGCGCGGTGGTCAAGCCCGCCGTGGCTGTATAGCACGGGCAGCAGCGTCAGCCCGATGCCGCTGGCCTCGCTCGCAGCAAGAATGCGCAGCGACGTCTCGGCGGGGTTATCGTAATGGGCGCCGCCCGGTTGGTGATGCAGGTAATGGAACTCTGCCGATGCGCTGTAGCCAGCCAGCGCCATGTCCATCTGCACCTGCTCCGCGATCGCCTCGATATCCTCGGGCGTGAGCAGTTCGAGAAAGCGGTACATGACCTTGCGCCAGGTCCAGAAATCGTCCGACCCCTGCGGCCCGCGGCTTTCCGCGAGGCCAGCCATCGCTCGCTGGAAGCTGTGCGTGTGGACATTGGCCATGCCGGGGAGCAGCGTGCCGACGGCGTTCGCCGCATCGAACCCCTCGGTTCCCACGCTGGAAATCGTCCCGGCATCGTCGAACGCGACCACGCCATTCGCCAGCCAGCCATCGGGCGTGAGAACCTGCCGCGCCGAAATTGTCCCTGCCATTTCCCGTTGCGCCTTGCGATATTATGTGCATACATAATCATGAAGTGAGGGAATGCGCAAGCCCATGTCAGGCCGAGTCTTCGCGAATTGCACACTGGCGACGATGGTCGCTGGCGACGGGCCTTACGGTCTGGTCGGCAATGCCGCGCTTGCCGTGAACAATGGCCTGATCGCCTGGATCGGCCCTGCCTCTTACCTGCCGCAGGAATACTCGGATTGGCAGCGGCACGATCTTGGCGGCGCGCTGGTCACACCGGCACTCATCGATTGCCATACACATCTGGTTTTCGGAGGCGATCGCAGCCACGAATTCGCGCTGCGGCTGGGCGGCGCGAGCTATGAGGAGATCGCGCGTTCGGGCGGGGGCATAATGTCCACGGTCGAAGCCACGCGGGCGGCGAGCGACGCGCAATTGCTCGGGTCCGCACTGCACCGCGTCGATGACCTGATGGCCGACGGGGTCGCCGTGATCGAGGTCAAGTCGGGCTATGGCCTCACCATCGAGCACGAGATGCGCATGCTGCGCATCGCGCGCGAGATCGAGCGCCGCCGGCCTGTGAGGGTCCGCACTACATGGCTCGCCGCGCATGCGCTCCCGCCCGAGTATGCTGGCGAGGCAGATCGCTATATCGACGAAGTGGCGATCCCGGGGCTTGAGCGCGCGCGTGCGCAAGGGCTGGTCGATGCAGTCGATGGCTTCTGCGAGGGGATCGGGTTCACACCTGCGCAGATCCGCCGTCTTTTTGAATGCGCTGCCGCGCTTGGCGTGCCGGTCAAGCTTCATGCCGAACAGTTGAGCGACCTCAAGGGCGCAGTTCTGGCGGCGGAGTTTGACGCACTATCAGCCGATCACCTAGAATATCTGGCCGAGGAGGACGTGCCGCGCCTGGCCGAGGCGGGCACGGCGGCGGTGCTGCTGCCGGGCGCATTCTATGCCCTGCGAGAAACCCGCTTGCCGCCGATCGCCGCCTTGCGCGCAAACGGGGTGAGCATGGCGGTTGCCAGCGATTGCAACCCGGGTAGCTCGCCGCTGTCTTCGCTGCGGCTGGCGATGAACATGGCATGCACGCTGTTTCGCCTGACCCCTGAAGAAGCGCTGGCGGGCACCACGCGCAATGCGGCGGCAGCGCTGGGCCTTGACGAGGATTGCGGCACGATTGCGGTGGGCAAGCGCGCCGATCTGGCGGTGTGGGACGCGCCGCATCCAGATTTCCTCAGCTACTGGATTGGCGGCGATCTGCTGCGCGGGCGTATCCAAGCCGGAGATTATCATGGGCGTTGAATTGGTCCCCGGCGTGGTCGGCATGGCGCAGCTCGAGGCGCTCTATCGCAGCGGCTCGCCCTTCCGCATTTGCGATGCAGCGATGAATGATGTGGCGCAGCCCGCCGAACGGCTGGGGCTGGCCGTGGCGGGCGGCGGGGCGATCTACGGGGTCAACACCGGCTTCGGAAAACTGGCGAGCGTGCGCATTGCGGACGGCGATCTGGCCGCGCTCCAGCGTAATCTCGTGCTGTCGCACAGCGCCGGTTACGGCAAGCCCCTCGCACCGGAAATCGTCCGCCTCGTCATCGCGCTCAAGTGTATTTCGCTGGGCCGGGGCGCTTCGGGGGTCCGGCCGCTGGTGATCGAGCGGCTCCAGCAGCTGGTGGAGCGCGACGTGATCCCCGTGGTGCCCGAAAAGGGATCGGTTGGCGCGTCGGGCGATCTTGCGCCGCTGGCGCATGTCGCGGCGGTGCTGATCGGTGAGGGCGAGGCTTTCCATCACGGTGAGCGAATGCCCGCGATCAAGGCGCTGCAATCGGCCGGGATCGCGCCGCTCGAACTTCAGGCCAAGGAAGGGCTGGCGCTGCTCAACGGCACGCAGGTTTCGACCGCGCTGGCGCTCGCCGCGCTGTTTGACAGTTGGCGGCTGGCGGTGAACTCGCTGGTCACAACCGCGCTTTCGCTCGATGCGGCGATGGGATCGACGGCACCTTTGCGCGCGGAAATCCACGCCTTGCGCGGCCATCGCGGCCAGATCGAGGCCGCGCGGGAAATCCGCGCATTGCTCGAAGGCTCGGTGATCCGCGAAAGCCACCGCGAGGATGATCTGCGTGTGCAGGACCCCTATTGCCTGCGCTGCGCCCCGCAGGTGATCGGCGCCTGTCTCGATCAATTGCGCCACGCAGGCGCAATTCTCCAGACCGAAGCCAACGCCGTGACCGACAACCCGCTGGTTCTTACCGACGGCAGCGTGGTTTCGGGCGGCAATTTCCATGCCGAGCCGGTCGGCCTCGCCGCCGACATGATCGCGCTGGCGCTGGCAGAGATCGGCAGTATCGCGCAGCGCCGGGTGGCGCTGCTGGTCGATCCCTCGCTCAGCTTCGGGCTGCCCGCGTTCCTTGCAGCCGATCCGGGGCTGCAATCGGGGCTGATGATCGCCGAAGTCACCTCGGCGGCGCTGATGAGCGAGAACCGATCGCTCGCCAATCCGCGCACAGTCGATTCGACGCCGACATCAGCCAATCAGGAGGACCATGTCTCGATGGCGTGCCATGCCGCGCGGCGCTTGCTGGACATGAATGAAAATCTGGCGGGAATCCTGGGGATCGAGGCAATGGTTGCCGCGCAGGGGATCGAATATCGCGCGCCGCTTGAAACCAGCGCGGCGTTGAAGCGCGTGATCGCGCACATCCGCAATGTCTGCCCGAGTTTGCACGAAGACCGGCAATTGGACGGCGACATTGCCGCCATGGCCGCGCTGCTGGCGGGGGCACCGCTGGTGGAGGGAATCGGAATTTCCTCGATTGGCGAAGCACTGGCATGACGCCGGTAAGCGCAATTTCCGGCACCTCGCCGATCGTGCTTGCGCAGCCGCATTCGGGAACCTGGCTGCCCGATGACGTGCGCGCGGCGCTGACCGACGATGCGCGGGCGCTGATCGACACCGACTGGCATGTGCCCGCACTTTACGATGGGCTGATGCCCGATGCCACGATCGTGCGCGCCAACTTCAGCCGCTATGTCATCGACGCCAACCGCGCGCCCGATGGCGCCTCGCTCTACCCGGGGCAGAACACCACTTCGCTGGTGCCGCTCAGCGACTTCGATGGCCGTCCGATCTGGAAGGTCGCGCCCGACGATGCAGAAATCGCGCGCCGACTGGATCTCTATCACCGGCCCTACCATCGGGCGCTCGAGCGCGAGATCGAACGGGTGCGCGCGGGCCATGGCTTTGCCGTGCTCTATGATTGCCATTCGATCCGCGCGCAAATTCCCTTCCTGTTCGAAGGCACGCTGCCTGACCTCAACATCGGCACCAATTCGGGCCAGTCTTGCGCCCCGGCGGTGGAGCGCGCGGTTGCAGCGGCCTGCGCGCGTGCGCAGGGTTACAGCACCGTGCTCAACGGCCGTTTCAAGGGGGGCTGGACCACGCGGCACTATGGCCACCCCGAAAACGGTGTTCACGCTGTCCAGATGGAGATTGCGCAGCGCACCTATCTGATGAGCGAAGAGCCACCCTTTGCCCTGTGCCCGGAAAAATCGGGCAGGCTGCGGGAGGTTCTGGCCGAGGTATTCGCCGCCATTCGCGCGACATTCGGAGAGATTGCATGACCGGAACGATCAGGAACGCGCGCGATGTCAAGGCGCCCACAGGGAGCACGCTGACCTGTCGCAGCTGGCAAACCGAAGCGCCATTCCGCATGCTTCAGAACAATCTTGACCGGCAGGTGGCGGAAAATCCCGATGAACTGGTGGTCTATGGCGGGATCGGGCGCGCGGCGCGGACCTGGGAGGATTTCGACCGGATCATCGCCAGCCTCAAGACGCTGGGCGATGACGAGACGCTGCTGGTCCAGTCGGGCAAGCCGGTGGGCGTGTTTCGCACTCACAGCGATGCGCCGCGCGTACTGATCGCCAATTCCAACCTCGTGCCGCACTGGGCCAATTGGGATCATTTTGGCGAGCTCGATCGCAAGGGCCTGATGATGTACGGCCAGATGACCGCAGGGTCGTGGATCTACATCGGCACGCAGGGGATCGTGCAGGGCACCTACGAGACATTCGTCGAGGCCGGGCGCAGGCATTATGGCGGCAGCCTGAAAGGGCGCTGGATACTGACTGGCGGGCTGGGCGGCATGGGCGGGGCGCAGCCGCTCGCCGCGGCGATGGCGGGGGCGTGCTGCCTCGCGGTCGAATGCAATCCCGAAAGCGTGGATTTCCGCCTGCGCACGCGCTATCTCGATGAAAAGGCCGAGACTTTGGATGAGGCGCTGGCGCTGATAGAGCGCTGGACTGCTGCGGGCGAAGCCAAGTCGGTCGGTCTGCTGGGCAATGCCGCCGAAGTGTTCCCCGAGCTGGTGCGGCGCGGGGTGCGCCCCGATATTGTGACCGACCAGACTTCGGCGCACGACCCAGTTAACGGTTACCTCCCCGAAGGCTGGAGCATGGCCGAGTGGCGCGCACTGCGCGAGAGCGACCCCAAGGCTGTTGCAGCGGCGGCGCGCAAATCGATGCGGCGGCAGGTCGAGGCCATGCTGGCGTTCTGGCATGCGGGCGTGCCCACGCTCGATTACGGCAATAATATCCGCCAAATGGCGCTCGAGGAAGGGTTGGCGAACGCCTTCGACTTTCCCGGCTTCGTCCCCGCATATATCCGCCCGCTGTTCTGCCGCGGGATCGGGCCGTTCCGCTGGGCGGCGCTTTCGGGCGACCCGGAGGATATCTACAAGACTGATGCCAGGGTGAAGGAACTGCTTCCGGGCAACACGCACCTCCACAACTGGCTCGACATGGCGCGCGAGCGCATCGCCTTCCAGGGCCTGCCCGCGCGTATCTGCTGGGTCGGGCTGGGCGACCGCCACCGGCTGGGCCTCGCCTTCAACGAAATGGTCGCGAGCGGCGAGTTGAAGGCTCCGGTGGTGATCGGGCGCGACCATCTCGACAGTGGCTCTGTTGCCAGCCCCAACCGCGAGACCGAGGCGATGAGGGACGGCTCGGACGCGGTTTCCGACTGGCCGCTGCTCAACGCGCTGCTCAACACTGCCTCGGGGGCGACCTGGGTCAGCCTGCACCATGGCGGCGGTGTGGGGATGGGCTTTTCACAGCACGCGGGCATGGTGATCGTCGCCGACGGAACGGCGGATGCAGCAAGGCGGCTCGAGCGGGTGCTGTGGAATGATCCTGCCAGCGGCGTGATGCGCCATGCCGATGCGGGTTATGAGGATGCGCTCGACTGCGCGCGCGAGCAGGGCCTGCGTCTGCCGGGCATCCTGGGTAACTAACCGCCGGCCCGATTGCGGTCTGCCATCAGCGCCAGGCAGTGCAGGCCCACCGTCGCTGCCGCCAGCGCGGTCACGTCGCTGCTGTCATAGGCGGGAGCGACCTCGACCACATCGGCTGAGCGGATGTCGAGCCCGGCCAGCGCGCGCAGGACCGAAAATGCCTTGATCGTGCTGATCCCGCCCGCCACCGGCGTGCCCGTGCCGGGTGCGAAAGCGGGGTCGAGGAAATCGATGTCGAAGGTCAGATAGGCCGGGCTGTCGCCCACCACCTCGGCTACGCGCGCGCCGATCTCTGCCGCGCTCATGGAGTCCACCGCATCGGCGCCGAGCACGGTGAAGCCGAGCGTGTCCTTGTTGTTGGTGCGGATGCCCAATTGGATCGATCGCGCCGGGTCGATCACCCCTTCCTGCGCGGCGCGCCAGAACATCGTGCCATGATCGACCTGGCCCTCCTTCGCAGGCCAGGTGTCGCTATGCGCGTCGAAATGGATCAGCGACAACGGCCTGCCAAGCTGGCCCGCGAGCGAGCGGATCACCGGATAAGTGCAGAAGTGGTCGCCCCCCAGCATCAATGTCGCCGCGCCTTGGGTGTGGATCGCGGCAAACTGCCGCTCGATGCAGCCGACCACTTCGACCGGGGAGCCATAGTCGATTGCCAGATCGCCATAATCGATCACATCGAGCCGCTCGAACGGATCGAAGTCCCACCCCCACACCGCATCCCAGGCGATCATCGCCGAACCCTGCCGCACCGCGCGCGGGCCATAGCGCGAACCCGGCCTGCCGGTGGTGGCAATGTCAAACGGCACGCCCACCACCGCCACGTCCGCGCCGCTCACTTCCTTGGAATAGCGCCGCCGCATGAAGCTCATCGCGCCCGAGAAGGTCGGCTCGGCAATCGTCCCGTCGCGCCCGCCGGGCCGGGTGAAGGCGAGGTCGATGGGTTGGCCGGGTTTCTCGTCAGGCATGGAAGTTCACCCGATGGCGCGCAGCCGGGGCAGCGCCTCGTCGAGCGCGCGGCGGATGATTGCCACCATGTCGTCGATCTGCGCGGTGCTGATGATCAGCGGCGGGCACATCACGATCGAATCGCGGATGCCGCGCACCATCAGCCCGCCCGCGATGCACAGATCGCGCACCATCGGGCCAGCGGTCCCCTCGGCCCCGCCGAAGCGCGCGCCGCTGGCCTTGTCGGCAACGATCTCGACCGCGCCGAGCAGGCCGATCGAACGGGTCTGGCCGACCAGCGGATGATCGTCGAGGCTCCCCAGCGCCCGGGCGAGATATGGGCCGGTTTCGCTGCCGGTCCTCTCGACCAGCCCTTCGCGCTGGATGATTTCGATATTGCGCAGCGCCACTGCGGCTGCGACCGGATGGCCCGAATAGGTGAAGCCGTGGACGAAATCGCCGCCGGTCTTCATCACCTTGACCACCTCTGCCGAAACGCAGGTGGCGGAGATCGGCAGATAGCCTGACGAAAGCCCCTTGGCGATCGGCATGATGTCGGGCGAAACGCCCATCGTTTCATGCCCCCACATGCGCCCCGTGCGTCCAAACCCGGTAATCACCTCGTCGCAGATCAGCAGAATGCCGTATTTGCGGCAGATCGCCTGAACCTGCGACCAGTAATTGGCCGGCGGGATGATGACCCCGCCTGCGCCCTGCACCGGTTCGCCGATGAAGGCGGCGACGTTTTCGGGCCCGACCGCGAGAATGCGCTCCTCGATCGCCTGCGCGCAGGCGGTGCCGAAATCCTCCTCGCTCATGCCGCGCCCTTCGTTGAACCAGTAGGGCTGGCGGACATGTTCGATCCCGGGAATCGGCAGGCCGGGGGTGGCATGCATCGCCTTCATCCCGCCCAGCGAGACACCCGCCACGGTCGAGCCGTGATAGGCGTTCCAGCGGCTGATGAAGACCTGCCGCGTGGGCTCGCCCTTCAGCTCCCAATAGCGCCGCACCATGCGGAATACCGTGTCGTTGGCTTCACTGCCCGACGAGTTGAAGAACACATGCGGCAGGCGATTGCCGGTAAGGCTGGCGATCTTGTCAGCCAGCAGCACGGTGGGCGGCGTCGCGGTCTTGAAGAAGGTGTTGTAGAAGGGCAGCTCGCGCATCTGTTCGGCGGCGACTTCGACCAGTTCCTCGCGCCCGTATCCGACATTGACGCACCACAGGCCCGCCATCCCGTCGAGGATGCGGTTGCCGTCACCATCGTGGATGTAGCAGCCCTCGGCATGCGTGATGATGCGGCTGCCGCCAAGGTCTTCGATTTCCTGCCAGTCGGCCTGCGCGGGCAAGTGGTGGGCGACGTCGAGCCTGCGAAGCTCGGCGATGTCGTAGTTGCGTGGCATTGCGGTGTTTCCTGATTGAGGTGATGCGAATTCGGCTGAAGTGCGGCGCATGATGCGCCGCCAGGCTATCGATCAGGGCGAATAGCACAGCCGCGCGAGATGCAGGTTGTAGCGGCGCGTTGGCAGGATCACAGCTCGCCCCTTGCGGCCTGGCCAAGCAGGGCGAAATAGGCCTGACTGTCGGGGTTATGCTCCGGCTCCCATTCGGGATGCCACTGCACCGCCATGAGCGGCGCGCCGCCCGGCCGCGCGCTGAACGCCTCGACCAAACCGTCGCTGGCGGTGGCCTCGACATTCAGGCCTTCCGCCAGCCTGTCCACGCCCTGGAAATGCACCGAATTGACCGTCACCCTGGTCTTGCCCAGCGCCCCAGCCAGCATTCCGCCGGGGGCCAGATCGACCTCGTGGTAATGGTCGAACATGCGGGCAAGATCGCTGCTTTCGGGCGAATGGTGCAGCAGCATGGCATCGTTGCTGGCGACATCGCGCCGCAGCGTTCCGCCCAGCGCGACGTTGATTTCCTGAAACCCCCGACAGATCCCGAACACCGGCTTGCCCGCATCGATCATCCGCCTCACGATGCCCAGCGCCACTTCATCGCGCGCGCTGTCGAACGGGCCGAAGCCCTCGTCATCGCCATAGCGCGAGGCTTCGATATTCGACGGCGAGCCCGTGAGCAGCACGGCGTCGATCCGGCCGATCACCTCGGCGGTGTCCATCAATTCGGGCAGCGCCGGGATCAGCAGCGCACCCAGATCGCCATAACGCATCGCCGCCATGGCATAGCGGTTCATCACCGCCTGCGCGGTCTCGCTGCCGATGGTCCTGTTGCAGGAGGTTATGCCGATGATCGGGCGCATGGTGGATCAGTGCTTTATCATGACGTGCCGCGTCACGGTATAGTGTTCGAGGCAATAGACCGACAGGTCCGAGCCGTAGCCTGACAGCTTGACCCCGCCGTGCGGCATTTCGGCGGTGTTGACCGAATGCGTGTTGATCCAGGTCACCCCGTATTCGAGTCTTGCGGCAAATTCCGCCGCCTTGCCGACATCGCGCGTCCACACCGACGAGGCTAGGCCGTATTCGCAATCGTTGGCCCAGCCGAGCACCTGTGCGTCATCGTCGAAGCGCGTGACCGAAACCACCGGGCCGAACACTTCCTTCTGCACGATCTCGTCCTGATGGCGCGCGCCCGCGATCAGCGTGGGATTGTAGAAGAAGCCGGGCCGGTCGGGCCGTGTGCCGCCGGTGACGATCTCTGCCGGAGTATCCGCCGCAGCGCGCGCAACGAAGCCGTCCACCCGGTCACGCTGGCGCGCGGTAATCATCGGCCCCAGCACCGTGCCCGGCTGCGCAGGGTCGCCCACGTCGATCCTGCGCACCGCGGCCTCGAGTTCGGCAACTAGCCGGTCATGAATGTTGACATGGGCATAGACGCGGCAGGCGGCGGTGCAATCCTGCCCGGCGTTGTAATATCCGCCCTCGGCAATCGCCTCGACCGCGGCGGCGATGTCGGCATCTTCGAGCACGATCACGGGCGCCTTGCCGCCCAGCTCGAAATGCGTGCGCTTGATGGTGGGGGCAACGGCTTCCATGATCTTGCGTCCGGTGGCGACATCGCCGGTGAGCGAGACCATGCAGACATCGGGGTGCGAAACCAGGCGCGCACCGACATTCGGGCCGTTGCCGGTCACGACGTTGACAACCCCTTCGGGCAGGAACTCGGCGCAGACCTCGGCCAGCTTGAGCGTTGTCAGCGGCGTGTGCTCCGACGGCTTTATCACCACCGTGTTACCCGCCGCGATCACCGGGGCGATCTTCCAGCTCGCCATCATCAACGGATAGTTCCACGGCGCGATGCCCACGCACACGCCCAGCGGATCGCGCCGCAGCATCGAGGTGTAGCCGGGGCGGTACTCGCCCGCAGGCAGCCCGTGGAGCGTGCGCGCTGCGCCTGCGAAAAAGCGGAACACGTCGATCGTATTGCCAACGTCGATCGCCTTGGCGGTGCCGATCGGCTTGCCGCAATTGCGCATTTCCAAATCGGCAAATTCGCCCGCCAGTTGCTCGACCCTCTCGGCGATCTTGAGCATCCGGTTTGCCCGCTCGCGCGGCGGCATTCGCGACCAGATGGGGTAGGCCTGGCGGGCGGCGGCAACTGCCGCATCGACCTGTTCGCGGCTGGCGCTGGCGAGGTTGACGAGTTCTTCGCCCGTCGACGGGTTGAAGGCCACTTCGGGCGCTTCCTCGCCCTTTAGCGCGCGGCCACCAATGAACTGTCCGAAAACCTCAATCATTTGTCATTCCTCTGCGAAGGGCGAGACACCCCTTCATCGTCCAGCCCCATTCGATCGGCGCATCACGTCCGGTCATGACAAAAGCACAATCGGGCTGTCGGCGCGCCAGTGCATCGAAACCCGGTCGTTCCAGGTGAAATCGTCCTGATCGTGGCGCGAAAGGTTGGGCCGCGACACGCGGATCGTGGCGCCGCTATCCAGCTTGATGTCGTAGAGCGTGATGTCGCCCAGATAGCTCATTCCGTGGATCTGCCCGCGCGCAAAATTGTGCCCTTCGGGCGCATCCTGCGCGGCGGCATTCACCGCCTTGCCCGCGCCGGGGACGTGGAGATAGATTTTCTCGGGCCGCAGCGCGACGAACACATCGGCACCGTGCGGACCGGTAACCCCGTGATTGAGGTAAACCTTGCCGATGCCTGCGCATTCGACTGCCGCCCGGTCGGGCTCGTCGAGGATAAGCTTGCCTTCGAAAATGTTCACCGATCCGACGAAATCGGCAACGAAGCGGTTGGCCGGGTATTCGTAAAGATCGGAAGGGGTGGCAAGCTGGGCCACGTCGCCCTTGTTCATCACCGCAATCCGGCTGGCCATCGAAAGTGCTTCGTCCTGATCGTGCGTGACGGTGACGAAAGTGATGCCGACCTGGTCCTGCAGGTCGGCCAGTTCGAACTGCATCTGCGCGCGCAGCTTGGCATCGAGTGCGCTGAGCGGCTCGTCGAGCAGCAGCACCTTGGGCCGCATCACCAGGCTTCGCGCCAGCGCCACGCGCTGCCTTTGCCCGCCCGACATCTGATCGGGCATGCGGTCCTCGAACCCGCCCAGCTTGACCAGCGCCAGCGCCTCGCGCACGCGCTCATCGCATTCGGCGCGGCCGACGCCGGCGATCTTGAGGCCATAGCCGACATTGGCCGCAACGCTCATGTGCGGGAACACGGCATAGCTCTGGAACACCATGTTGACCGGGCGGCGGTTGGGCGGGATGTGCGCCATGTCCAGCCCGTCGATCAGGATTTGCCCTTCGGATGGCACCTCGAACCCGGCGATCATGCGCAGCAGCGTGGTCTTGCCGCAGCCGGATGGCCCCAGCAGCACGAAGAATTCGCTGGGCACGATATCGAGGCTGACATCGTCAACCGCCGTGACCTTGCCGAAGCGCTTCGACACATTCCTGATTTCGATGATCGGGGTTTTCTCGCTCATGATCAGTGACTCACGGAAAGGTTTTTGGTGCCCTGCACGCGCAGCGCGATCGCGGTCAGCACAATGGTCAGGATGATAAGCAAGGTCGAAGCGGCGTTGACTTCGGGCGTGACCGAAAAGCGCACCATCGAATAGACCTTGACCGGGAAGGTGATCGTGTCCGGCCCGCTGGTGAAGAAAGTGATCACGAAATCGTCGAGGCTGAGCGTGAAGGCGAGCAGCGCGCCTGCGACCAGCGACGGGCGCATGTGCGGCAGCAGCACATCCTTGAACGCCTGCCAGTCGCTCGCGCCAAGATCCTTGGCGGCTTCCTCTTCCTCGGCATTGAAGCTGGCGAGGCGCGATCGCACGACCATTGTCACGAAGGGGAAGCAGAAGGTGATATGGGCGATGGTGATCGCAAACAGGTTCAGCGGCCAGATCAGATCGTTGGGCCATTCGATCCAGGCGAAGAAGATCAACATGGCGACGCCCAGGCAGATTTCGGGCACGATGATCGGCAGCGAGATCGTGCCATCGACCGCCCCCTTGAAACGGAAGCGGAAGCGCCACAGCATGATCGCCGCCATCGATCCGATCACCAGGCTGACCAGCGTGGCGAGCGCCGCAATGGTCAGCGAATTGACCAGCGCCTCGACCAGCGTGTCATTGCCCAGCGCCTTCTCGTAATATTTGGTGGTAAAACCCCGCCACACCACGTTGCGGCGCGAATCGTTGAAGCTGAAGATCATCAGCACCACCAGCGGTGCATAGAGGAACACCAGCACGGCAGTGACCCAGGCACGCATCCACAGGGTGCGGGTATATTCGAGCGGCGCGCGCGGGGCGGTGTTGAACAGGCCCATCAGCGCGCCTCCGCGCTTTTCTTGCCGCGAAAGCTTTGCAGCGCGATCAGGATGAACATGGAGTAGATCAGCAGGAACGACAGCGCCGCGCCGAACGGCCAGTCATTGGCGCGCTTGAACTGGCGTTCGATCACATTGGCGATCATCTGGCTGTCGGTGCCGCCCATCAGATCGGGCGTGAGATAGGCGCCCAGGGCCGGGATGAGAGTGATCATGATCCCCGCAATCACGCCCGGCATGGCCAAAGGCACCACCACTTTCATCAGCGTGCGCAAATGCCCCGCGCCAAGATCGAGACTCGCCTCGATCAGGCTCTTGTCGAGCCGGTCGAGCGCCGAATAGAGCGGCAGCACCATGAAGGGCAGGTGGACATAGACCAGCCCCAGCACCACCGCGAAATTGTTGTAGAGCAGTTGCACCGGCTCCCAGCTTTCGAGCGGCTGGAGCCCGGCCAGCGTCTTGATCCAGCTTGCACTCTCCCACAGCCAACCCAGCGTCTTGTTGGCATAGCCTTGCGTTCCCAGCATGATCATCAGCGCATATGTGCGGATCAGCAGGTTGGTCCAGAACGGCAGCATGATCCCCAGAAGCAGCCATGGCCGCCAGCGCTCGCTGGCAAAAGTCAGCGCCATCGCCACGGGAAATCCGATGACGAGGCAGATCGCGGTGACGAGCGAGGCCACGATGAAGCTCTTGAGGAAGATCGAAAGGTAGAGCCATTCGGTCGCGCGCTTGTAATTGTCGAGCGTTCCGGAAATGTCGATTTCGGTCAGCCCGACGTTACTGCCGAAGCTGTAGAGCCACACGAAGCTCATCGGGACGAGGAAGAACAGGACCGTCCACGCCAGCGGCACTGCGGAAACCGCCCAGAACGCCTTTCGGTCCGTGCTCCAGTCCTGCTCAGCCATCGATCACTCCCGCAGCGCCCGGCAAGGCGTGCCCGCAGGCCGCCCCGTCCGGATCACCAATCTTGCTCAGTTGCCGGTGCGTGTGCCCCGGGTCAGGATGCGCGAACCCGCGTGAACGCCTCTTCATAAAGCGGCTGCAATTCAGGATTGAACTTGGCGTATTCGCACCGCGCCAGCACATCGGCGGGCGGGAAGATCACCGGGTTGTTCCGGTAATCGTCGGGCATCAGTGCCTTGGCCGCAGCATTGGGCGTGGGGTAGAGGATCGTTTCGGTGATCTTCTTGTCCACTTCGGCATCGAGGATGTAGTTGATGAAGGCGTGTGCGTTCTTGGGATGCGGCGCGCCAACCGGGATGCACAAGGTATCCGAATTGAGCTGGCTCCCTTCCTTGGGAATGACGAAGTCGATGTCGTCATCCTCGACCATGGCCTGTGCAATGTCGCCGTTGTATTCGAGCACCACGTCGACATCGCCCTTGAGCAGCAGGTCCTGCCCGTCATCCTCGTGATACTTCTTGATGAAGGGCTTCTGCTTGATCATCATCGCCTCGATCGTCTTGATGTCGGCAGTGGTGATGTCGTTGACCGATTTGCCCAGATACTTGGCGTGCAGGCGGAACATGTCGCCCGCTTCGGAAAGCACCGCGATGCGGCCCTTGTATTCATCCGAATCGAACAGCACCTTCCAGCTGTCGGGCACCGAGGAGACTTTCGACTTGCGATAGCCGATGCCCAGCGTCAGCCAGGTGTAGGGCATCGAATACTTGCGCCCAGGATCGTATTCGACATCGATGAACGTCGGGTCGATGTTCTTCATGTTGGGAATCAGCGAATGGTCGAGCTCCATCAGCATCTCGGCCTGGACCATCCGTTCGACGAAATCGTTCGACGGAACGATCACGTCATAACCCGGATTGCCGGCGCGGAACTTGGCAAACAGCACGTCGTTGCTGTCGAACAGGTCCATCTTGACCGCGATGCCCGATGATGCCTTGAAATCGTCAAGCGTGGTTTCGCCGATGTAGGTATCCCAATTGTAGAAATTGAGCGCGGCTTCCTCGCCGGTCGATGCCGTCTCGCCCTTTTCCTTGGTGCAGGCCCCAAGGCCGGTCACGGTGATGCCGATCGCGGCAACGCCCATGCCCTGAAGCAGCGAACGGCGGCCCAAGCGTTTCCCTCGAATATCAAAGTGATTCATGTCAATTTCCCCTGCCTGCGCCCGCGGAAACACGCCATTTCCGCGAGACTTCGCGAATCTCGCCCAAATCGTGCCTATCAAGCACTTCCCGGCCCGGGTGTTCCAGCCTATAATTCATACCGAGAGGTATCGGAAAAATCGATGAACATCACTTTCCGGCAGATTCGCTATTTCATCGCAGTGGCTGAATCGCGTTCGGTTTCAGCCGGTTCGACCGCGGTGGGAATCTCGCAATCGGCGGTGACCGATGCGATCCGCACGCTCGAAATCGAAACCGGGGTCAAGCTGTTCTACCGCCATCCGCGCGGTGTGACGCTGACGCGCGAAGGGCACAAGTTCCTGCGGCACGCGCGTTCGATCATCAATGCGCTGGCCGATCTGTCCGACGGGGTCGGCAATGATCAGGTGGCGGCGACCGGATCGATCAGGATCGGCATCACCCCCGTGGTCACCGGCTATTTCCTGTCCGACATCCTCTCGCGGTTCCGCCGGATGTTCCCGCAGATCACCGTGACCCTGGTCGAGGACAAGCGCGACTATATCGAGCACCTGCTGGTCAATGGCGAACTCGATCTGGGCATCCTCATCGTCTCCAACCTCGTGCAGAAGAGCGCGATCGATTACGAGGTGCTGCTGCGGTCGGATTGCCGGGCGTGGATGGCGCCCTGGCATCCGCTGTCCGAAGTCGATGTGCTGAGCCTGTCCGACCTCGAGAACGAGCCGATCGTTGCCTTGCTGCTCGACGAGATGGAGGGGCTGATCGAAAGCATCTGGTCGAAGTTCGACCACCCGCCCAACAAAGCGTTCCGCACCAGTTCGATGGAGGGCGTGCGCAGCCTGGTGGGCACCGGCGCGGGGATCACCATCCTGCCGCAGCTGGTCTATCGCCCGTGGAGCCTCGACGGCGACCGCATCATTGCCAAGCGTCCGCGCGAAAGCCTGCCCACGGTGGACATCGGCATCGCCTGGCGGCGGCTGACGCATCACAGCGAAGCGGCGACGCTGTTCATGGAGACGGTGCACGAACAGCGGAGGTAGGGGCGGGACGTCTGTTAAAGCGGGTCCTTGCGCTGGAATCCGTCATTCAGCTTCCGACAACTTTGCTACCGCCGAACGATTGGTTCATACTGTTGGTATGATTGTCACAATCTTTGAGGCCGATACGCTAATCGGGAGCGCTGAAATTTTCGCGCTCGATCCTCCTATGGGCGTTGCGATGGCAAAGTTTCGGCCAGCACCCGCCTACGATGTCGAGCGTCATGCAAACGTCGTGGACGGAGACTACGTCGCGGATCGCGGAGATATTCTGCGCATTGAGTTACCGGGCGGCATCCGTCTGAGAAGCCAAGCAATCTCAATTCAGGATTGGCCAGCTCTTGGGGAATTCGAGCTACACATTTTGGGCATCCTAGAGCCTGACTTCGATGAGCTTTTTAAAGACCACCCGGATTATCGTGCCTATTACGATCTAGACCTGAGCGATGAGCAGCGTGCCGAAAAGCAGCGAGTTCTCACAGCCCATCGGCGCCGCAGATTGTTAAAGGAGTGGTCCATCCTTGGAGTGCTTGTCGCTTCAATCGCCGGCTCGATCATTCTTTTTGCGTAGGTCCGCTTCCCACCCCATCCCGGACATTCAGGCAAGCGGCGCTAACGCCTAGAAACGGACGGCACTCAGAATCATACAGGTCGCTGCTTCCAGACCTGCCGCGCCCCCTCACGCGTTATGCAGATACCAGGCGTAGTCGAGATCGGTCACTTCGCCCATGAAGCGGGCCATCTCGACTTCCTTGACCGTGCAATATTGCGTGACGAAGCGGTCGCCCAGATAGTCGCGCATCGTCTCCGACTGCTTGAACGCCTCGATCGCGGCGGCCCAGTGGTTGGGCAGGCGATAGTCTTCCGGTGCCTGTTCGTATCCGTTTCCGACGATCGCCGGGCCGGGATCGACCTTGTTGACGATGCCGTGGTGCATCGCCGTCAGCACCGCCGCCATCGCCAGATATGGGTTGGCGTCCGCACCGCAGATGCGGTGTTCGACATGGCGAGATGACGGCGGTCCGGCCGGCACGCGCAGCGACACGGTGCGGTTGTTGACGCCCCATGTCGGCGCCACCGGGGCATAGGAATTGGCCTTGAACCGGCGATAGGAATTGGCATTGGGCGCGAAGATCGCCATCGATTCGCCCAGCAGTTCCTTCATCCCGCCGATGGCATGGCGCAGCAGCGGCGAGCCTTGCGAATCGTCGCTGGCAAAGGCGTTGTTGCCCTGCGCATCGGCCATCGAAACATGCAGGTGCATGCCGTTGCCCGCCTGTTCGGCAAAGGGCTTGGCCATGAAGCTGGCGATCATCCCGTGGCGCGCCGCGACACCCTTGACCAGCCGCTTGTACATCACCGCATCGTCGGTCGCGCGCATCGCATCGGGCTTGTGGCGCAAGGTCAGCTCGAACTGGCCGGGCGCATATTCGCTGATCCCCGATTCCAGGGGAATGTCCTGCGCATCGCAGGCAGCATAAAGATCATCGAAGAAAGGCTTGAAATCCTCCAGCTCGCGCAGGCTATAGACATCGTGCGTGCAGGGCCGCTCGCCGCTCGAAAGCCCGCGCGCCAGCACCGGGCGCCCGCCGTCCATCTCAAGCAGGAAGAACTCGAGCTCGACCGCCACCACGGGTGTCAGGCCATCTGCGGTCAGCCGGTCAACCACGCGGCCCAGCACATGGCGCGGATCGAGATCGTTGGGCGTCCCGTCCAGCTCGTAGAAACTGGTGGTGAACTGCGCGGCATTTGCGCCCAGCCACGGAGCATGGACCAGAGTGCCGGGGATCGGCTTGCAATAGCGATCGGCGTCGCCGTCCTCCCACACCAGCCCGGTTTCCTCGGTATCCGCGCCGGTAATATCGACCACCAGCAGCGATCCGGGCAGGAACCGGCCCGTTTCATAGACGGCCAGCGCCTCGTGCTGGCGCAGGCGTTTGCCGCGCGGCACGCCCGACAGGTTGGTGAAGATGATGTCCACCGCATCCACATCGGGATTGGCGGCGAAGAACGCGCGCGCCTCGTCCAGGCTGGCAATCGCGCTCGAACTCTTCGGCAAACGGGTGGATTCGGTCATTCGGTCAGTACCCCAAGGCATTGGTCGAGCATTTCGGCCAGCCGCGCCACCTGTGCGTCAGTTGTGGCCGGGCTGACAAGCATCATGTTGTGAAACGGCGCGATCAGCACCCCCCGGTTGATGAGGAACAGGTGAATCGCGGCTTCAAGCGGCCCGTGCATCGCTGCACGCGCCTCGCTGCCATTGTGCGGCGCCTTGTCAGCGCAAATGAACTCCGCGCGCGCGCCGACGTGAACCACCGGCCACGGCAGGCCGTGCGCGGCGATCACCGCGCGCAACTTCTCGGCTAGTCGACCCGCCAGCGCCAGCATATGGTCATAGGCATCGCGCGTCATTACCTCGGTCAGGCAGGCGCGCATCGCGGCCAGCGCCAGCGCATTGGCCGAAAGCGTGGTGCCGATACCCGAATGCCCCTTCTCGCCGATCTCCCTCAGGCGGTCCATCCGCGCCGCAACCTCGGCGGTAAAGCCGTGGACCGCGCAAGGCACTCCGCCGCCCACCGGCTTGCCCAGCACGAACAGATCGGGCTGCGGGCCAAAGGGCATCGAGTGGCCGCCGTATCCGCTCGAAATCGTATGCGTCTCGTCGAACACCAGCAGCGTGCCGTGGCGCGTCGCGAGCTCGCGCATGGCCTCGAGATAGCCGGGATCGGGCAGCACCATGCCGACATTGGTCAGCGCCGGTTCGGTCAGGATCGCGGCGACATCGCCGGGGGCGAGCGCAGCCTCAAGCGCGGCAAGATCGTTGAATTCGATCACCCGCGTATGCTCGCGCATGTCATAGACCTGGCCGATCAGCGATCCGCGCAATTCGGGCACGCCATCGCGCAGATCGACAAAGGCATCATCGACCGCCCCGTGATAGCAACCGTTGAAAATCAGGATCTTGTCGCGCCCGGTAATCCCCCGGCACCAGCGGATGACCGCGCGGTTGGCCTCGCTCGCGGTCGAGGTCACCTGCCAGAACGGCAGGCCGAACCTTGCCGCCAGCTCATCGGCGATTGCCGGCGCGTCTTCGGTGGCGAGCATATAGGCAAGCCCGCGATCCGCCTGGCGCGCGATAGCCCTGGCCACCGGCGGCGGCGAATGGCCGAACATCGATCCGGTGTCGCCCAGGCAGAAATCGTCATAGCGATGCCCGTCAACATCCCATAGCTGTGCCCCTTGCGCACGATCGGCGAACAGCGGGAAGGGCGTGCCCCAGTCGAGCATCCAGTGAAACGGCACACCGCGGTGCCAGTGCGGTGCACAGCGGTGCTCAAGCGCGGCCGAGGCCGGATTGGCCTGGGCAAAGCGGGTGCGCTCGGCCTCAAGCATGCGGGAAATGGCACTTGCAGCGATCACAGCCTGTCTCTCAGGGCGTACCACATCATCCCCGCGACATAGAGCGGATGGCGCAGCAGCGCCCCGCCGGGAAAGCCGCGCATCGGCAAATCGGCGACGAGATCGAAACGATTGGAATTGCCGCGCAGCGCCTCGACCATGAGCTCGCCCGCGAGCGTGGTCAGCAGTACCCCGTGGCCCGAATAGCCATGCGCGAACAGGCTGTTTCCGATCCGCCCGAAATGCGGCAGGCGGTTCATCGTCACCCCGATGGTTCCGCCCCAGCCGTGTTCGATTTCCACGCCGCGCAGCTGCGGGAAGATTTTCTCCAGATGCGGGCGCACGAACGCGGCAATATCGGCGGGCGGTCGGGGTGAGTATTTCTCGCCCCCGCCGAAGATCAGCCGGTTATCGGCGGTGAGGCGGTAGTAATTGAGCACGAAACGGCTTTCCGCGATCGAGGCGTTTGACGGGATCAGCGCGCGCGCCTCTCCTTCCGAAAGCGGGCGGGTGGCGACGTTGTAATTGATCACCGGCATCATGATCCGGCGCAGCGATGGTTCGAGCGCGCCCACCTCTGCATCGCAGGCGAGAATGCCGCGGCGCGCCTTGATCTCCCCCCTTGGCGTCGTGACGAGCACCGGGCTGCCATGATCCATGGCGAGGGCAGGGGTTTCCTCGAAAATCCTGACCCCCGCAGTCTCGGCCGCCCTGGCCAGTCCGATCGCGTAGTTGAGCGGGTGGATATGCCCACCCGAAGCATCGAACATGCCGCCGTGATAAGCCTCGGTCGCGACGATCGAGGGGACGTCGGCGCGCTCGACGATCCGCGCGGACCGATATCCGATCAGGCGGTCAAGCAGATCGACCTCGCGCCGCATGGCTTCGAGGTGCGCGGGTTTGCAGGCGGCGTGGAAATGCCCGTCGCGCAGGTCGCAGGCGATTGCGTGCCGCGCGATGCGGCTGCGCACCCGCCCGGTCGCCTCGATCCCCAATGCGACAAGCGCGCGCGCCTTGTCCTCGCCAAACTTTTCCAGCAGATCGCTCGCCGGCCAGCGCATTCCCGGGATCATCTGCCCGCCGTTGCGGCCCGATGCGCCCCAGCCGATCCGCCGCGCTTCGATGAGCACGGTGGAAAAGCCTGCCTCGGCTGCGGTCAGTGCGGCGGAGAGTCCCGTATAACCGCCGCCCACCACCACCACATCGACTTCGATCGGTCCATCCAGCGGGGTCCGTCGCCCGAACGGCTCGGCGCTCGCCGCGTACCAGGATGGCGGATATTCGGTCACTTTCAGACGCGCAGCAGCAGGTGCTCGCGCTCCCATGAACTGATGACCGATTGATAGGCGAACAGCTCGGTTTCCTTGATCGCATAGAACACGTCGAAGAAATCGCTTCCCAGATATTCGCGCACCGGCTTGCATTTGCTGAACCGGTCGAGCGCGGATTCGAGCGTGCGCGGCAGCGTGCGCGCGCGGTTGTAGGCATTGCCGGTCATGCTCTTGGGTGGCTGCATCCGCTCGACCATGCCGATATAGCCGCAGATGAGCGATGCGGCGATAGCGAGATAGGGGTTGGAATCCGCGCCCGGCAACCGGTTCTCGATCCGCCGGTTGGGCGGGTCGGAAATCGGAATCCGCAGGCCGCACGAACGGTTGTCGCTGCCCCATTGCACGTTGATCGGGGCGGCATTGTCGGGCTGCATCCGCCGGAACGAATTGACATTGGGGGCGAACATCGGGGTGATCTGCGGCAACAACCGCACCAGCCCGGCGATATGGCTGCGGAACAGCGCACTGTCGCGGCCATTGGGCGTCGAGAACACGTTGCGCCCGGTCTCGATGTCGAGAATCGACTGGTGGATATGCATCGCGCTTCCGGGCTGCTCGGTCATCGGCTTGGCCAGGAAGGTGGCGTAGACCCCGTGTTCGAGCGCGACCTGGCGCACGATGCGCTTGAACAACAGAACCTCGTCGGCCAGCGCCAGCGGATCGCCATGGACGAAATTGACCTCGAGCTGGGCCGCGCCAGCTTCGTGGATCATCGTGTCGATGTTGAGATCGGCCTTCTCGCAGAAATCATAGATGTGCTCGATGATATCCTCGAACTCGCCGAGCGCCTCGAGCCCATAGGGCTGGCTGGCGCTTTCCGGGCGGCCCGACCGACCGGCAGGCGGTTGTAACGGGAAATCCGAATCGAGATTCTTGGACACGAGGTAGAATTCCACCTCGGGCGCGATCACCGGCTTCCACCCGCGTTTTTCATACAGCGCCAGCACGCGCTTCAGGATCATGCGCGGCGCGATCGCCACCGGTTCGCCCTTGCGCGTGTAGGCATCGGCGATGACGTAGGCGGTCGGGGTCTGGAAACCGGGCGCCTCGCGGATCGTGGTGGGGTCGGGCACCAGGTTCATGTCGGGATCGTAAGGCGGCACGACGTCGTCGATGTCATCGGGATATTCGCCGGTGACGGTGACGGAAAACACGCTGACGGGAATCCGCAAGGTGCGATCGGTCAGCGACTTGAGGAACTTGTTCGCGGGCAGCACCTTGCCGCGGTGGATCCCGTTCATGTCGGGGACAATGCATTCTACTTCGCTGATGCCTCGCTCGCTGATCCAGCTGGCGATATCGGTAGTCATGATATTCCTGTCTGGCGGTACCCGGCAGGGCTCCGTTGCCTCGCCGGGTACTGCCCGAGGTTAAAAGGCCAAAAGCACGCCGCCGACGACGGTCGCCTTGCCCAGCGGGTCATTGAAGGTGTGCGCGGTGTCCACATAGTCGACTGTCGCGCTGAAGCCGCCGCCAAGATCGAAGGTCGCGCCGATCAGCCAGTCCTTCTTGTTGTCGGCAAAGGCGCCATCCTCGAAGCCGAAGGTGCCATGCAGCGAAAGTGGTGAATCGCCCAGCGGAATGTCGGTCGAAACATAGACGTATGAGTTGTCCTCGTGGCCGAGGTTGCCCTGGCTCGGCGCATAGGCCGCGCCCAGCGTGACCGTGGCCGGGCCAACGGCGGTGCCGACCGATCCGTAGAATTCGACATAGCCGAACTCGCCGTTGTGGCCGGGATAGGCATAATAGACCGCCCCCGCGTCAAAGCTGAGATTGCCCACATCGGTAGCGTAGCCGGCGTAGAGGTCGACCTCGACGTTGTCGGCATTGTCGATCAGCGCGACGTTCGAGGCCCAGGCCCCGAAATAGAGGCCCGATTCATGTGAAACCGATACCTCTGCCGTGCCCTGCACGTCCTTGTCGGAGAGCGAGATGCCGCGGAAGCGATAATCGGAATTGAAGCCGACCTCGGCGTCAATCTCCCAGGCGCCCGAAGTTTCTTCTTCGGCGTCCTCGCCCTCATCCTGCGCCCATGCGGCGGTCGAAACAAACATCAGCGGCAACGCCGCGACGGCCAATATCCTGCGCATTGTCGAATATCCTCCTGTTTTCAGGGAATCCTTGCAGGACTGATCCCATAACCCGCCAACAGGCCGGAAATCGACCTAATTCTTCCCCTTTGCGCGATATAGGCGAAATTATCGTGCAAGGAACATCGAGATAAATCGGAGCTATTGCTATCGGATTTTCCGATAATAGTGATCGCGCCGATTCTAATGGCCCGCATCCGGTGGCCGGATTATCGCTTCCCCCGCGAACCACAACATCGAGCCAGACCATGACCGAGCCGAACGATCTGTCCGCCTTCTGGATGCCATTCACCGACAACCGCGGCTTCAAGGCGCATCCGCGCATGTTGGTTGCGGCAAAGGACATGCACTACACCTCGGCCAGTGGGCACCAGGTGCTCGACGCCACCGGCGGGCTGTGGTGCGTCAATGCCGGGCATTCGCGCACGAAAATTGTCGAGGCGATCCGCGCGGTTGCCGGCCAGCTCGATTATGCCCCCACCTTCCAGCTCGGCCACCCGCTGGCGTTCGAGGCTGCGTCGCAGCTCGCGCTGTCGATGCCGCCGGGGCTGGACCGGATATTCTTCGCCAATTCGGGATCCGAGGCGGTGGACAGCGCGCTCAAGATCGCGCTCGCCTGTCAGCGCGCGCGCGGGCAGGGCAGCAAGACCCGGTTGATCGGGCGCGAACGCGGCTATCACGGGGTCGGTTTTGGCGGAATCTCGGTGGGCGGGATTGTCGGCAATCGCCGCCAGTTCGGCACATTGCTGACCGGGGTCGACCACATGCGGCATACGCATGACCTTGCCCACAACGCCTTTACGCGCGGGATGCCAAGCCACGGCGCGGAGCTGGCCGACGATTTGGAGCGGATCGTCGCGCTGCATGGGGCCGATACGATCGCCGCAGTGATCGTCGAGCCGGTGGCCGGATCGACCGGGGTGCTGATCCCGCCCGTGGGCTATCTCCAGCGGCTGCGCGACATCTGCGACCGGCATGACATATTGCTGATCTTTGATGAGGTGATCACCGCGTTCGGGCGCGTGGGCAAGGCGACCGCCGCCGAAAGATTCGGGGTCACGCCCGATATCATCTGCATGGCCAAGGGGCTGACCAATGCCGCGGTGCCGATGGGCGCGGTGGCGGTGCGGCGCGAAGTGCATGACGCCATCGTCGATAGCGCCGCACCGGGGATCGAGCTGTTCCACGGCTATACCTACAGCGCGCACCCGCTGGCCGCGACGGCAGCCATCGCGGCGATGGAGGTTTACCGCGAGGAAGGGCTGTTCGAGCGTGCGATCGAGCTTGAGGACTATTGGGCCGATGCGGTGCACTCGCTCAAGGGCGTGCGCCATGTGATCGATTGCCGCAATATCGGGCTGATCGGCGGGATCGAGCTCGAGCCGCGTCCGGGCGCGCCGACCAGGCGTGCGATGGAAATATTCCACCGCGCCTTCGATGAAGGGCTGCTGGTCCGCGTGACGGGTGACATCATCGCGCTGTCACCGCCGCTGATCCTCGAAAAATCGCATATCGACGAGATTTTCGGCAAATTGGCGGAACTGCTGCCGATAATCGACTGACGCGCTGACCCTGGCTGAATCCCAATGGCCTTGCATCGCACATCGCTAACTATGTAATGTCATCGGGTTCTAGCGATGACGGAGGCAGATGGCGCACGCAGACAAAGGCAGGGATTTACGCGCAAGCGAGCTTGCGCCGCCCGCGTTTTCGCGCGTCCCCAAGACCGCCGAGCTGGTGGCTGACCGGATCCGGCAGCGGATCATTTCCGGCGAGCTGGGCGAGGGTGCCTCGCTGCCGCCCGAAGGCCAGCTGCTCGAACAATTCGGCGTGTCGCGCCCGACCTTGCGCGAAGCGATCCGCATACTCGAGGCCGAGCGGCTGATTGCGGTTACGCGCGGTTCGCGCAGCGGCGCACGGGTCAGTGCCCCGCGTGTCGAGAGCGCGGCGCGCTATGTCAGCCATGTGTTGCAGGCGGGCCGCGTAAGCGTGCCCGACCTGTTCGAGGCACGCCTGGCAATCGAGCTGTTCATCGTGCGGCGCCTGGCGCGGCGCGCGTCAAGGGCGCAGATTGCCCGGCTGCGGGCGGAGGCCGACCGGCTGGACGCGCTCAAGGGGTCGGGGGGGCGCGCCTTCGTCATCGGGCTGGCGCAGTTTCACCGCGTGCTGGTGGAGGTGGGCGGCAACGAAACGCTGCATATCCTGATCCAGATGTTGCAGGAATTGATGGAGCAGGTGCAATTGCGGCTGATTGAGCGCCATTCGCAGGTGCAGGAATCGGATGGCCACAAGGCGGTCCAGAGCATGCGCAAACTGATCGCGCTGATCGAGGCGGGGAGTGCTGACGAGGCGGCGCAGCATTGGCGGCTGCATCTGGTCAACGCCAACAAGGCGGTGCGCTATGACGGGACGCTGCTCGAAATCCTGTCCGAGTAACGGTGACCTAGAGCGGTGTGCGGTATATCTGGCCCGCCGGGACGGAGCCTATTTTGGCCGAGCGCGAGGAGAGAGGAGGGAGCCATGTCAATGCATGGTGACCGACGAACGACGCTGCGATCGGCCAAAAGCGGCCCGCCCCTGAGGGGTTGCCGCAGGAAGCCCCTCGGACTGCGTCGCCTTGCTGGGACGGGCAACCAGCCCGCCCTGCGCAAGACTCCTTGCCGAGAAGCCTCCAGCGGCAATCACGGCGGGTCGGATATACCGCACACCGCTCGAGCCGTTCAGGTGCCGAAGATCGATTCGAGCAATGACCGCCGGCGCGGCCGCGATTGCCCGGTGATCTCGTAGAGATAATTGGCCAGCAGCACCGCCTGGTTACCCTCCATCAGGATCGCGCGTTCGCGCATCTCGTTATCCCCACCGTCGCCGCGGTGCATGGTCTGGAGATTGAGGACAATTCGGGTACCCAGATTGTTGGCCTTCCAGCCGACCAGTGCCCCCGTGTCGATGTGATCCATTGCCCCGCTCCTGCCTTAGAGCCTGATGACGTTGCATTGATCCACCGGGATTGCCGCTGGAAGTGTGCCGGCAAGGAGCGAGGCGAAGGCCGGGCCGATGGCCCCGGACAAGCCGAGCGACGCAGCCCGGCGCGCTTGCCAGCGGCAACCGCACGGCGGCGGGCCGCTTTTGGCCCGGCGCAGCGTCCCTCGTCGGTCACTATGAATTGACATGGCTCCCTCCTCACTCCTCGCGCCGGGCCAAAATCGGCTCCGTCACGGCGGGTCTATGTAACGTCATCAGGCTCTAAATCCCCGTCCGTCAGTCGGCAGACATAGCCGATTGGCGCGCCCGCGCAATTTGCTTGAGCGCATTGTTCCATCCAAGGGCGGTTTCGCTCTCGCTAGTCACAATCGCGTCACATCACCGCGCCAGACTGCCTGAAATGCAGGGGCTTACCGGCGTGACCGTAATCAACATCTTCTTCACGCAGCAATTGGGCGAGGCGAGCGAGGACTTTGTCCACGGCACCTATCGCTTTGCGTTCGAGCGCATCGGGCCTCATGGACCGCGCCGCCTGATCGAAGGGCCGATCTGGGTCTTCATCGACTGGGTCATGGACGACCTCGCCGGGCTCGAGATGTGCCGCCGGTTGCGCGCCGATCCGCGCACGGCCCAGGCGCATATCACGATGGTGCTCGAAAGCGATGACGAGGATGATCGCCGCCGCGCGCTGCGGGCCGGGGCCGACGATTATGTCTTTGGCAAACTCGATCGAACGCGGATTCTCGACCGGGTGCTGGCGGTGCTGTCGGACGGTCCCGATGTCCATGCGGCGCACCTGATCGAACTGGGCAGCCTGACCATCGACATGATTGCGCTGCAGGCGCGGTGGGGCGGCAAACCGATCCGGCTTGGTCCCAACGAGTTCCGCCTGCTGCGTTATTTCGCGGAGAATCCCGACCGTGTACTGTCCCGGCAGGATCTGATCGGCGGGCTCGGCAAGCGTGAACCGGCGATCGACGAGCGCACCGTCGATGTCTGGGTCGGGCGCCTGCGCCGGGCCATCCGGGCGGCGGGCGGGGGCAACCCGCTGCGCACGGTGCGCTCCTTGGGATATGCCTTCGACAGCCATTGATCGGGGCCGCCGATTGCGCGTGCGGCGCCGGCCTACGGCTTTGGCCAAAGACCCTGGCCGCTCAGAACTCGGTCGAAATACCCAGCGAGAATGCGGCGCCCACCCGGTAGCTGTTGATCTCGATCCGGTTGGCATCATTGGCCTGGAATTCGAAATTGTCGCGGCCCAGGATATTGCGCACCTCGAATTCCAGTTCGAATTTCCTGCCCAGCAAACCCATTTCGCTGCGCGCCACGAAATCGACCGTCAGGCCCGGGTTCTCGATCACGTCGGGGCGCTGGAAGCCGCGGCTGGTGACGCGCTTGCTGGCATAGTTGAACAGGAAGGTGAACTGCTGGGTCTTTTCGGTGTCTTCGAGGCCCAGCTGGAAATTGGCGATGTGATCGGACTGGCCGGTCAGCGCGTCGCCATCGGTGAACAATAGCTGCGCCGAGGCCGCGCCCGCGGGCGGAATGAAGGTCAGGTCGCCCTCCTTCACCGCAATGTCCGAACTGCTGTAGGTGTAATTGGCAATCGTCAGCAATTGCTTGGTCGCAAAGAAGCCGCCCCAGCCGGACAGGTCGAAGCCGCGCTGGAACTCGACCTCGGCGCCATAGAGCGTCGCCGTGGGGGCATTGGCGAAACTGGTCAGCAACCGCCCTCCGCCCGACGAGGTGAGAAACGCCTCGATCGGATTGTCGATCTTCTTGTAGAAGCCGGCCAGCGTCAGCCGGTCGCTGCCGCCGAGGTAATATTCGCCGCGCGCCTCAAGATTGGTCAGTCTGCTGTCAACCAGGAACGGGTTACCTCGAAATGAGCGGTTCGATTCGGGATCGAAATAGAGCTGCTCGACCAGTTCGCGGAACTGCGGGCGGGCAATCGTCTTGGAGGCCGAAACGCGCAATTGCAGGTTGTCGGTCGCCTCCCAGGTGATCGTGCCCGAGGGGAGGAAATAATCCTCGATATTGCTGGTTGGCGTGGCCCCGACGATCGGGGTGTTGAAGATCGACTGGTCGAGTTCGACCGTTTGCACCGCGTCTTCATAGCGGACCCCGGCCTCGATCGTCACGGTATCGACCGGCAGAAAGCGCACAAGGCCATAGCCCGCGTGGATTTCGAGCCCGGCATCGAAGGCGGGGAACTGGCTCGATTCGTCCAGGCGGATATTGAACCCGGCAAGGCTGGCGCCGTTGATGATGTCCCCAGGCTTCTTGAGGCCGATGAAAGGGATCAGACTGTCATCAAGCACGTCGCCTTCGGCGCGCGGGGAGAATTCGCGGCGGACCGAATAACGGCTGGTGTCGCTGTAGGCATAGCCGACCGTCGCTTCGAGATTGCTGGCGATTTCGTAGGAGAGGTCGGCGCTGCCATACCACAGGTTTTCCTGCAGATCGTCGAAGGAAACCGTGGTCAGCCCGGTATCCGATTGGCGGTTGAGATAGACCACGAAATATTCGCCCAGCGGATCGCCGGTGAAATTGGTCCGCGTATAGGAGAAGGTGGTGTTGAACGGCGCCTCGCGGTCGGTGCGGGCAAATCCGCCGCGCAGGTCGAGCGAAAGCCCGTCGAATTTGAATTCGGCCACCACCTGGCTGTCGATCAGCTGGCGTTCGAACCAGGCGGTGTTCTGGTTGGCGAAGTCGAACCCGGTTTCACCTAGCTCGAACCGGGTCCCCTGCGCCAGACGCGCGGTTTTGAGCGTGTCGCGGATATAGAGGTTGGTCCAGCGGATAGTGTGCTCGCCAAAGTCGAGGCCGAAGCCCAGGAGGCCGTTCAGCAGCACATTGTTGTCGGTGATGAAATTGGTGAAATCATCGGTGATGACCGACAGATCGGTATTGGCCGCCTGCTGGCGGACCGAGCGGTTGCGCCATTCATTCTTGAGGCTGGCGGTGGCGATCACGCCAAGTACCATGTCATCCCCCAGTTCGACGGAAGTGCCGCCGGTGATCGAGGCGGAGAAATTGGCCGGCAGGTCGCTGATCTTCTGCAAGGTCACCAGATTGGTGGGGAAGATCTGCCCGGCGATGCCTTCCTGCACGGCAATCGGCGTATCCTCGATCCGCTCGCCGCTGGCGAAAAACGCCGCCAGGTTCGAGGGGACGTCGCGGTTGCCGTTGTCGAAGCCGAACCAGTCCCAGTCCGATCCGTAATAGGACAAGCCGTTCTGGAAGGTGGTTTCGGTGTCGCCGCCGCTGCTCACGCTCAGCTTGAGGAAGCCTTCTTCGGGCACCGCGCGGGTGGTGAGGTTGATCACCCCGCCGCCGAATTCGCCGGGATAGTTGGCGGAATAGGTCTTTTGCACCAGCGACGAGGCGATGACGCTGGTCGGGAAGATGTCGAGCGGGACCACGCGGCTCAGCGGCTCGGGACTGGGAAGCGGCAGGCCGTTGAGCAGCGCCAGCGAATAGCGGTCGCCCAGGCCGCGCACGAACACGCGCCCGTCGCCCACCAGCGAAAGGCCGGTCACACGGCCCAGCGCCCCGGCGATGTCGCCTTCACCGGTGCGGGCAATGTCTTCTGAGGAAAGGACGCTGAGTACCTGTGTGGAGGAGCGTTCCGGATTGCGGTTGCGCCGCCCGGTGACAACGATTCCGCCGCCCGGGATAGAGACTTCGGGCTGCCCGATTTGCTCTTCTTCGGCAGAAAAGTCCGCTGGCGGAAGTTGATCCTGCACCTGTTCATCAGCCGGGGCGTCGTTTTCCTGCGCGAATGCCGCGGCTGGAAATGCGAGCGAAGTTGAAATGAGCAGCAGGCCTGCGAGGCGCTTGCCAGTCGACATGGTGTTGGACCCCCTCAATGGTCAGATTTCAATCGAAAGGCCGGTTTGCCGCCCGCCCGATGTCGAGGGGGAGGCACCGCGCCTGCGCAGCGCCTCCCCCGGCTGAAGAAAGGCCCGATCAGAAAACCGGCAGCGAAGTGCAGGCACCGAGCGGGCTGCCGAAGTTCAGCGTGGCCGAATTGCAGGTCCATTCGCGAAAGCGGGTGTCCGCCTCGTTCTGGACCGCCCCGATATAACCGGCGCTTTGGAAGAAGCTCGAAAGGCTGGTCACGTCGAAGGCGGCAACCCCGGTTTCGTTGGTGCCGTTGGCGATGCTCATGGTCAGCGTGATCACGACCGAGGCATTGTTGTTGCTGCCCGCATTCCAGGCTGCCAGCACCTCCGCATCGGTGACCCCCGAGCTGCCCCGGAAAGGCGTAGCCGGATCGAAATCGCCCACCACCGACTGGAACGTCGGACCGGCTGCCAGCGTGACCGCTTCATCGATCCGTGCGCCGGTTTCATTGTCGGTATCGATCACCCCGTTGGCCAGCACCGCCTTGGCACCGCCGCGATAGCGCAGCGCCTGCGAATTGGCGGTCGAGCGTTCGAGGAAGGTGAAATTGGCCACTTGCAGGGTGGTTCGCGGCAGGGCTGCTGTCGAGAAGTCGCTGTCGGGCGAGTCGAGTTCGATAATATTGTCGCCGCCGCCGCTGCGCTGCGCTGCGACCACGAACTGCATGTTCGCCTGCGCGCCGGAGTCAACGTCGATCGAATCGTCGTCGGCGCCGACAATGGCGACGTTCTTCATGTTCACCGAACCGCCGAAGAACTCCATCCCGTCATCCGAACTGTTGAACGACATGATGTTGCTCAGCGTGGTGCCCGAACCAATGCCGCCGGTGGTCAGCGATTGCAGTTCGCTGCCGGGCGCGATGCTGAAGCCCGAAAAGCGGATCTGGACGAATTCGAGCGAACCCGAGTCATCAGCCGAATTGGTGCCGCCGAACAGCGTTGTAAGGTTGGTGCCTTCCAGTTCCTGTTCGCATTCAGACTGGACGAATGGGCCGGACCCGTCGCTCTTCTGTCCATTGTTGTTGTAGATGCCGGTGCGGCAATCCGAAACCGGCGCGCGTCCGAGCAGCACCACGCCGCCCCACTGCGAAATCGAGGCATCGGTGGCGAGGCCAAGCACATTGTCGCGGCTGGTGAAGATGATCGGTTGGCTGGCCGTGCCCGATGCTTCGATCGAATTGCCGCGATTGACCACCAGGAAGGATCTGCCCGTCCCGCCATATACGATCACGCCGGGCGCGATGGTGAGCGTGACATCGGTGCCGGTGCTGGTCGGTCCGCGGTCATTGCCGACATCGACCTGGCCGGGCAGTGCATAGAGCAGGCCGGCAATGCGCGGCAGCGAGGTATCGGCGTCAATCAATGCCGGAAGCTCGCACACACGCCACGTGCCTGTCGGGCCGCTGATCGTCCCGGCATCGGCCAATCCGCCGGTGGCGGCGATCGTGGGGCAGCCCGCCGCCGGTGTCACCGACGCGGTCGGGGTGGGCGTGGGTGTCGGCGAAGGCGTGGGCGCTGGATTGTTGATGATGATGTCGCCCGACGTGCCGGGCGAGACGATTTCATCTGCGCCGCAGCCGGCAAGCGCAACAAGGCTGCAGCCCAGCACGAGAGTACGATGGAGGTTTTTCACAGCGAGCGGTCCCCTGAATGGCTTGAGAATCGGATGGTCAAGCGCATCGAATGCGCCAAGGCTCGCTAGGCTGGCTGCATGACTCTTTTTTTGCAGAATTACGATTTGAAGTCAGGATCATGAAATAAGTCAAAATATGACTTGAATACGACAAACGTGACTGTTGCAGCCGGTCCGACAGATGCCCGGCGTCGCAAATAAAAGACGCAAAAACAAATAAGTGACGGCGTAACATTACAAAACAATGACAATGTTTCATTTTTGTTGCGATCGGTCTGCGGTGAAGGCACCATGCTGATGAGAAAATCTGGAGAGGTGCCATGCTGTTTGAACTTTCGAGTGCCCTGGCCTTGCTGTTCCAGCCTGCAGCGCAAGGGGTGGATGTCGCCTATCAGTCCATGGCTCAAGGCCAGGACCAGCAGGCGATCGAACTGATCGAGGCCAATGACGCTCTGGAGACGGACGATCCGGCCCGGCTGATCAATCTGGGGATCGCCCATGCCCGCAAGGGGGACGATGTTCGCGCCCGGCTCTATTTCCAGGCGGCGATCGACAGCCGCGAACGCTACGACCTTGAAACGGCGAGCGGCAATTGGGTCGACTCGCGCACCCTGGCGCGGCGCGCGATGAAGATGCTCGATCGCGGGGAATTCGGTGGGCAGCGAATGACGCTGCGCTGAGCCTGACTTAGTCAGCAACCTCACCGGCCAGCCGACAACCTCACTGACAAGCCGATAATCCGGCTTCCTTTGTCACTTCCCTGTCATTTACTGTAAGCATGGGGAGCGGACGGAGGATAAGGGTGATTCTTGCGCGTCTCAGATATGTCTGGCTGGGTGGAGCGCTGGCTTGCTGTGCAGGCCAGGCGCATGCCGATGTGCTCGAAATCGGCGTTGACGGTGCGCGCTGGATCGCCGGACCTCAGGCTGCCATGCCCCCGCCCGGCAGCGATGCCGCGGGCAGAAACTCCGCTAGCGGCGAGCGCATGCCCAGCGGAATTCCCCCGCAATATGCGGCAAAGGTGGCCGAACTTTCCGCGCGCTATGGTCTCAGCCCATCACTGATAGAGGCACTGGTGTGGCAGGAGAGCCGCTGGCAGGCGGCTGCGGTTTCGCCCAAGGGCGCGCGTGGCCTGGCGCAGCTGATGCCGGGGACCGCGCGCTATCTGGGCGTCGACCCGAATGATCCGCTCGCCAATCTCGAAGGCGGCGCGCGTTACCTGCGCGAGCAGCTCGACCGGTTTGGCGGCGATCTGGAAAAGGCGCTGGCCGCTTATAATGCCGGACCGGGGCGGGTCGAGCGTGCCCAGGGCATTCCCCCGATCCGCGAAACAAGGCAATATGTCACAGCGATCATGGGGCGTTTGTCGGCCCGCTCGCAAGCTCAGGACTGAAGGGACACACGCGATGCCATCCACTTTTCGCCTGCCTGCACGAATTGGAGCGGCGCTGTCTCTGCTTGTCACGCCGGGCGCTGCCTATGCCCAGGCTGGTGATCCGCAAGGGTCGGGTCCGATCGTCGCCGCGCTGGCGTGGCTCCAGGGCACCCTGCTGGGAACGATCGCAACTACCGTGGCGGTGATGGCAGTGGCAGCAGTCGGTTTCATGATGCTCACGGGCCGCATGAACTGGCGCTTCGGCGCGACGGTTATCGTCGGCGTGTTCATCCTGTTCGGTGCGACGACCATCGTCGCCGGCATCCAGGCGGCGGCAGGATAGGATGCGATGAGCGACCTGAACCGCCATCCGCTCCACCGCGCGCTCACCCGTCCGCAGATGTTTGCGGGCGTGACGATGAATTTCTTCATCATCAATCTGATGGTCACCACCATCGCCTTCCTGATCCTGAAGAGCTTCTGGATCATTCCGGTGCCGCTGGTGATGCATGTGGCGGGCTATTTCGTGTGTCTGCGCGAACCGCGCGTCTTCGATCTGTGGATCACGAAGGTTTCGATGTGCCCGCGGGTCAAGAATTACAAACGCTGGGGCTGCAACAGTTACGCGCCGTGACGGATATGGCGCGGCCCTGGTCGCGTCTGGCCTCCAGGAGGGCCGGAATATGAGCAAATGGATCGGTGCAGCATCGTGGAACGCCAGAGAGGCGCGCGCGGGGGACCGCCTCCCCTATGCGCGACTGCTCGACGATGGCGCGGTGCTGCTGCGCGACGGTTCGGTGATGGCGGCGATCCAGGTTCCGGGCCTGCTGTTCGAAACCGAAGATTCAGATGCGCTCAACGCCCATGCCGAAACGCGCGAGGTAATGCTGAGATCGGTGCTCGATTCACGCTTCGTGCTCTATCATCATGTCATTCGCCGCCGGGTGGAGGTGGAGCTTGATGGCGAGTTTCCCGATCCGCTCTCGCGCCACATCGATGCGCGCTGGAAGGAGCGGCTTGCGGGAGGATCGCTGTTCGTCAACGACCAGTTCGTCACGCTGATCCGCCGTCCGGCGCGCGGCCGCGCCGGCCTCGCCGAACGTATCGGGCGCAAGTTCAGCCGCCGCGGCATGGGCGAACTCGAAGCCGATCCAAGGGACCTGCGCGTGCTCAAATCGGCGGTCACCGCGCTGGTGGCCTCGCTTTCGGCCTACGGGGCGCAAGTGCTCGGCGATTATGATGCCCCGGGCGCCGGAGAGCGTGGCGGCACGAATTCGGAAATGCTCGAGCTGCTCTCGGCGCTCTACAATGGCGAAATGCGGCCCGTGCGCCGACCTTCGGCGGATACAGACATCGGCCACATGCTGCCCTATCGCCGTGCCAGTTTCGGGCTCGACGCGATGGAGCTGCGCGGATCGGGCAATCCCGATTTCGCTGCTATCCTGGGGCTCAAGGATTACCCTGAGGCGACCACGCCGGGCATGCTCGACGCGTTGCTGCGGCTGCCCTTCGAAATGGTGGTCACGGAAAGCTATGCCCCTTCGGAGCGGACCACCGCGAAAGAGCGGATCGACCTGGCGCTGCGGCGGCTGCGCTCCGTCGATGAAGAGGCCGCTGCCGAACGCGCTGACATGTTCGCCGCGCGCGATGCGCTGGGGACCGGCGCGGTAGGTTTCGGCGATCACCACCTGACCGTGCTGGTGCGCGAACGCGATCTGGCGCGGCTCGACGAGGCAACCGCGGCATGCTCTGCCGCGCTGGCGGATATCGGCGCGATTGCGGTCCGTGAGGACACCAATCTGGAGCCGGCATTCTGGGCGCAGTTCCCCGGCAACGAGCAATATGTGGTGCGCCGCGCGCTGATCTCCTCGGCCAACATGGCCAGCTTCGGTTCGCTCCACGGTTTTGCGCTGGGTCAGGCATCGGGCAACCACTGGGGCGATGCGGTGACGCTGCTCGAAACCACCAGCGCGACACCGTTCTTCTTCAACTTCCATCACGGGGACCTGGGGAATTTCTCGATCATCGGCCCGTCTGGTTCGGGCAAGACCGTGGTGATGAACTTCCTCGCCGCGCAGGCGCAGAAATTCAGCCCCCGCACCATCCTGTTCGACAAGGATCGCGGGGCGGAGCTGTTCGTGCGCGGGATCGGCGGGCGTTATGACCGGATCGTGGCGGGACAGCCCACCGGTTTCAATCCGCTGGCCATGCCCGACAGTCCGGCAAATCGCGCCTTCCTGCGTGACTGGCTGGCGGTGATGCTCAAGGCGGACGGACCCGAGGAGCTGGCGCTGATCGCGGGCGCGGTCGATGCGGCATACGCCAATGACGGTTCGCTACGCCGGCTCAGGCATTTCAAGGAGCTGCTGGCGGGGACGCGGCGCCCGCAACCGGGCGATCTTGCCGATCGCCTCAGTGCGTGGATCGGAGAGGGCGAGCACGGCTGGCTGTTCGACAATCCTCAGGACCGGCTCGATCTGTCGAACCGCGTGCTCGGCTTTGATATGACCGCGCTGCTCGACAACCCGCGCCTGCGCACGCCGGTAATGATGTACCTGTTCCACCGGATAGACGAACGGCTCGACGGCAATCCGGCCATGATCCTGATCGACGAGGGGTGGAAAGCGCTCGACGACGAGGTGTTCGCGGCGCGGATCCGCGACTGGCTCAAGACCTTGCGCAAGCGCAATGCGCTGGTCGGCTTTGCCACGCAGAGCGCGCGCGATGCGCTTGAAAGCCGCATTTCCGCCGCGCTGGTGGAACAGACCGCGACGATGATCTTCATGCCCAATTCGCGCGCGCGACCGGAAGATTATTGCGACGGGTTCGGCCTCACCAGCCACGAGCTGGCGCTGATCCGCAGCCTGCCCGCGCACAGCCGCTGTTTCCTGGTTCGCCAGAGCGATGCCAGCGTGGTGGTGCGGCTTGACCTGTCGGGCGCACCCGAGGTCGTGACCGTGCTTTCCGGGCGCGAAAGCTCGGTTCGGCGGCTCGATCTGCTGCGCGCGGCGCTGGGGGACAATCCGGCTGACTGGTATCCGGCGCTCACCGGGCATGGCTGGCCGGGCATTTCCAACGACGATGACGGGAGCGAAATTCCCGCCCGGCAGGCAGCGGAATGAGCGCGGTCTGCAATTCTGCGCTTGAGCAAATCGGCACGGGAGTTGGGGCGGCGCTGATGGCTGTCGATTGCGCTTCGACGCAGATGACCGCCGCCGCCTTCGGCAGCCTGTTCGCACCCGGCGGCGGGCTCGAACTGGCGCTGACCATATTGCTGACTCTCTATGTCGGCTTCTTCGGCGTGAGCCTGATGCTGGGCCGATCGAACCTCAGTCTGCGCGCGCTGGTCCCGCGCATGGTCACGATCGGGGTGATCCTGGCCTTTGCCACCAGCTGGATTGCCTTCCGCAGCGTGGTGTGGAACCTGTTCATAGCCACGCCCGACTATCTCGCCACCCTGCTCACGCGCAGCGACGGGTCGGCAACGCTGGCGTTCGCGGGCAAGCTCGACGTGGTGTTCCAGGCGGTACAGCAGGCCAGCGCCGGACAGGAGAATTTCGAGGCTTTCTCACCTCCCGGTCTGATGTGGCTGGGCGCGATCCTGCTCCTGCTGGGCACGGTGGGCATATTGGTGACCGCGCGTATCGCGCTGGCGCTGCTGGTGGCGCTGGGGCCGATATTCGTGGTGCTCGCGCTGTTCGACGGCACGCGCGGCCTGTTCGCCGGATGGCTCAAGGGGCTGGTGATGCTGGCGCTGACGCCGCTGTTCGCAGTCTTGGGCGGCAGCCTGATGATCGAACTTGCAGTGCCGATCATCGCCTCGCTCGCGGAGTTTCCCGGGCAGGTCAATCCGCAGGCGGCGATGGCTTTCTTCCTGCTGGGCGCTGTGCATGTGGCGCTGATGGTGATGGCGATCAAGGTCGCCTCGACCATGGTGGCAGGATGGCAGGTCTTCGGCCTTGCCGCACCCCAGGCCCGCGGCACCGGTGCACCGGAATTGGCGGGTGTCGGCGCGGCCGCTTTGAGAACGGTCGAGGCGCACCAGCCATCTCGCGCCGTACCGGCGCGCCGGTCGGAACTTGGCGCCCGGTCCGTTGCTCTCCCGTCGGCTGGTGAGGCGGATGGCGGCAGGCCGCGCGAAACGCGCGTAGCCGGCAACGCCGGGGCGGGCAGGCCGGGCGTCCACGCCGCCTCTGCCGCATCGCGAACCAGGGGCATCGGCAACCGCTTTTGCCCCGTCAGAACATCTGCGCTCGCGCGCAAACCGGAGAATGCAAGGTGATCCGCAAAGCCCTTCCCGCCCTCATGCTGATGGCGCTATCGGCGCCCGCGCTGGCCGACGATCCGCGGCTGGTCGAACAGCTCTATGTGCCCGATCAGGTCGTGCGTGTCGAAGGCAAGCCGCGCGTACAGGCCACGATCGCTTTCGGTGACGACGAGACGATCGAGAATGTCGCGATCGGTGACAGCCAGGCCTGGCAGGTCACGCCCAACAAGCGCGCCAATCTGCTGTTCGTGAAGCCGCTGGCCGCCAATGCCGTGACCAATATGACCGTGGTGACGAGTATGCGGACCTATCTGTTCGATCTGGTCGCCTCGCCGCGCGGCAAGCCGGTCTATCTGCTGCGCTTCACCTATCCGGAACCCGCCGTGAGCGAGGAGGATGCGCAGATGGCCGAGGCCGGGCGCGTCAACCCTACTGAGCTTGGTGCCGCAAACGACCCCTATGCGGTGCTCGATCCGTCGATGCTCAATTTCGCCTGGAGCCGCGATGGCGCTGCTTCGCTCTTGCCCGCGCAGGTCTATGACGATGGCGAGGCCACCTACATCACCTGGCCTGAAGGCGCGGCTGTTCCCGCCATTCTGGTCAAGGATTTCGCCGGGACCGAAGGGCCGGTTAATTTCACCGTGCGCGCGGACACCATTGTGGTCGAAGGCGTCCCGCGCGAATTCGTGCTGCGATCGGGCGATGACAGCGCGCGGTTGATCAACAACGGCCCGGTGCGGACCGTGGATGCCGGCGGCGAGCGGGCGCTGGCGAGAAAATCGGAGGGCAAGTGATGCGATTGGCGATGCGACTTCCATCGAGAAAGAGCGGCGCGCCGGGCGCCGATCCGCGCGAGCGCGAATCGGCCGAGATCATCGATCTGGCCAGCCGCACCGCCTATCCCGCCGTCACCCAGCGCAAGGGTGGCTCCGACGCGATGGGGCTGGCTGCTGGCGTGGCTATCGTGGCAGTGCTGGGCGCGGTGACGATGTGGAGCATGAACTCCGCCCGGCGCGAACCGCCGCAACCCGCCCAAGTCGCACAGCCCGCGCAGGCCGCGATTCCCGTCGGCGCGCCGGTGCCCGTGCAGCCGGAAGAAGTCCCGTTGCCCGCCGATCAGCAGGCCATCCCCGCGCCTGTTCCGCAAGCGGTGGGTGCGCTCGAAATGGCGCCTGCAATCAATCCCTACGCCAATCCGACCATGGTCTATGATGCCAGCACGCAGCCCGCCGTTTCGACGGGCTCTGCCACTACGGCAGCGGCGCCGGAAGGCACTGTGACCAGCGGGCTGGCAGGATCGCCGGGCGAGTTCGCCGGCCGCATCGGCGGCGTTGGCGGCGCGCCGACGCAGGCGAGCGCGATGGTCAATCCCACCACCACGGTAACGCAGGGGACGCTGATCCCCGCCGTGCTCGAAACCGCGATCGATACCAATGTGCCGGGATATGTCCGCGCGGTGGTGAGCCAGGACGTGCGCAGCTTTGACGGTACGCGCGTGCTGGTGCCGCGTTCATCGCGCCTGATCGGCCAGTACCAGTCGGGCCTACAGGGCGGGCAGCGGCGCGCCTATGTGATCTGGACGCGGCTGATCCGGCCCGATGGTGCATCGATCAATCTTGCCTCGCCCGCGATCAGCTTTGACGGGACCACCGGGCTGGAAGGGCAGGTCAACTCCAACTTCTTCAAGCGCTTCGGCTCGGCACTGCTGCTGTCGGTGGTGGGGGGGCTTTCGACCATCGCATCAGGCGGCACTTCGGTGGTGCTCGGGGGTGCGGGACAGTCCGCCGCCGCCGCCGCCGCCGAACAGGACGGCAAGATCGGGCCGACCATCCGTGTAGGGATCGGCGCGCCCATCCGGGTGTTCACTGCGCGCGATCTCGATTTCTCGACGGTGAACTAAGATTCATGAGCGCCGATATTCACCCCCTGCCGCAGGATGGCCAGCCAGAGCGCGAGCACAGCGTCTATCTGGAGGCTTATCTGGCGCCCTTTCGGCGCTGGCTCGACCGCGATTCGGTGACCGAGATCATGGTCAACCGGCCAGGCGAAGTGTGGATCGAGGATGCCGCCGATCCGGGCATGAAGCGGATCGACACGCCCGAAATCGATGATCGGCTGGTGCAGCGGCTGGCCGAACAGGTCGCGCGCGTCAGCCATCAGGGGATCAACCGCGAACATCCGCTGCTGGGCGCTACGCTACCTGCCACAGGAAACGAGGGGGGCGCGCGCATCCAGTTCTGCGGCCCGCCCGCTTCGCGCAAGCACTGGGTCATGGCGATCAGGCGGCACCGGCGGCTCGACCTGCCGCTCGATGCCTATGACGCCGGGCCGCTGAGGGCAGAGCCCGCGAGCGCCATGCCCGATGCGCAGCAACAGCCGATCGCCTATCTGCGCGAGGCGATCCGCCAGCGGCGCACCATCCTGATTTCGGGCGGCACCAGCACCGGCAAGACGACGTTCCTCAACGCCATGCTGGGCGAAATTCCCAAGGGCGAGCGGGTGGTGCTGGTGGAGGATACGCCCGAACTGCGGCTGCCGGGCAAAAACGGGGTCGGTCTGGTCGCGGTCAAGGGCGAGATGGGCGAGGCCAAGGTGACCTCGAACGAGCTGCTGCAGGCGGCGCTGCGCCTCAGGCCCGACCGGATCGTGCTGGGCGAATTGCGCGGGGCGGAAAGCGTCAGCTTCCTGCGCGCGATCAACACCGGCCATCCGGGCAGTTTTTCCACGATCCACGCCAATTCGCTGCGCGGTGCGCTCGATCAGCTGGCGCTGATGGTGATGCAGACCGGGATCGGCCTGTCGCGGTCGGACACGATCGCCTATGCCGCCTCGGTGATCGACGTGATCGTGCAGCTGGGCCGCGATGACAATGGCAGGCGCGGCATCACCCAGATCGCGGATAGCCGAACGCTGATATGACCGACAAGATCGACGTTGCAGGCGTCTATTCCAATCGCGAGCTGAGCTGGCTGGCCTTCAACGAGCGCGTGCTGGCAGAGGCGGACAATAGCCATTATCCGCTGCTCGAGCGGCTGCGTTTCCTGTCGATATCGGGAAGCAATCTCGACGAATTCATGATGATCCGCGTTGCCGGGTTGATGGGGCAGGTGCAGCGCGGCGTGGGCGACGTTTCGATCGACGGGTTGACGGCGGCCCAGCAACTGACCGCCATCCGCGCCCGGCTGGAAGAACTCTATGCCCAGCAGCAGCAGGCATGGCGCCGCCTGCGCGGCGAGCTGGCCGAAGTGGGCATCCATATCGCCGACGAGCGCCGCGTGAGCGAGGCGGCCTACCACTGGCTGAAGGACTATTTCCTCGAGGAGATCGCCACCGTCCTCACTCCGCAGGCGATCGATCCGGCGCACCCGTTCCCGTTCGTCGCCAACGAGGGGACGGGGCTGCTGTTCACGCTCACACGCCAGTCCGACAAGGAGCAGATCATCGAAATGGTGCTGATCCCTTCGGCGCTGCCGCGCTATGTCCGCGTACCGGGCGAAGAAGCGATCTATGTCAGCATCGCCAGCCTGATCTGCCGCTTCGCCGATCACCTTTTCCCCGGCTACGCAATCAAGGGCGACGGGTTGTTCCGCGTGCTGCGCGACAGTGACATCGAGATCTCCGAAGAGGCAGAGGATCTGGTGCGTACCTTCCGCACCGCGATCCAGCGTCGCCGCCGGGGCCGGGTGATCCAGCTTGAGCTGGAGCAGGATTTCGATGCTGTGGCCGAGCAGTTGCTGCTCGACCAGCTCGGCGTGGGCGATGCCTTTGTTATCAAGACCGATGGCATTATCGGCATCGATGGCCTGGCCGAAGTGGTCGATGAGGATCGGAGCGAACTCAAGTTCGAAAGCTACGTTCCGCGCTATCCCGAGCGTATCCGCGAGCATGAAGGCGATGCCTTTGCCGCGATCCGCGAAAAGAGCATCATCATCCACCACCCCTATGAAAGTTTCGAGGTGGTGGTCGATTTCATCCGCCAGGCGGCGGCCGATCCCGATGTGCTGGCGATCAAGCAGACGCTTTACCGCGCGGGCCACCAGTCGGCGGTAATCAGCGCGCTGATCGCCGCTGCCGAAGCGGGCAAATCGGTCACTGCCGTGGTCGAGCTCAAGGCCCGCTTCGATGAGGAACAGAACCTCAAATGGGCGAGCGAGCTCGAACGCGCCGGGGTGCAGGTGATCTATGGCTTCGTCGAATGGAAGACCCACGCCAAGGTTGCCATGGTGGTGCGCCGCGAAGAAGACGGCTATCGCACTTATTGCCACTTCGGCACGGGCAATTACCACCCCGATACCGCGCGTATCTATACCGACCTCAGCTATTTCTCGGCCTCTTCCAAGCTGGGGCGCGATGCCGCCAAGCTGTTCAATTTCGTCAGCGGATATGTCGAGCCGCGCCATACCGAGCGGCTGGCGATTTCACCGCTCAACCTGCGCGAAACGCTATATGAAGCGATCGATCAGGAAATCGCCAATGCGCAGGCAGGCAAGCCCGCCGCAATCTGGCTGAAGTGCAACCAGATCACCGACAAGGGCGTGATCGACCGGCTTTATGCCGCCAGCCAGGCAGGCGTCGAGATCGAACTGATCGTGCGCGGGATTTGCTGCCTTGTGCCCGGCATCGCTGGTTTGAGCGATAATATCCGGGTAAAGTCGATCATCGGCCGTTTCCTCGAACACAGCCGCATCTACGCGTTTGCCAACGGCGTGGAAATGCCCAGCCCGATGGCGCGGGTGTTCATCTCCTCGGCCGATCTGATGGAGCGCAATTTCGACCGCCGCGTCGAAGCGCTGATCCCCATCACCAACCGCACGGTGCACGATCAGGTCCTGCAACAGGTGCTGCTGGCCAATGTGCTCGATACCGAACAAAGCTGGATCCTTGGCCCCGACGGCAGCTATGCGCGAGTTGAGCCGGGCGACAAGCCGTTTAACTGCCACCGTTATTTCATGACCAATCCATCGCTTTCGGGGCGCGGCGGCGCGCTCGTAGCCGGCAAGGTTCCCAAGCTGGCGCTGCGCAAGGGCCGCCGCGCATGACCTTGCGCGCGCGGCGGGTCGATAGGGAAGGCACGTTCTCCGGCAACAAGCCCGAACGGGCGATCATCGATATCGGTTCGAACACCGTGCGCATGGTGATCTTCGGCGGATCGCCGCGTGCGCCCAGCGTACTCTTCAACGAGAAAGTGGCCGCCCGGCTTGGGCGCGATATTGCCACGACCGGGCTCCTGCCCGGCGACGCTATGGACATGGCGCTCCGCGAGCTGCGGCGCTTTGCCATGCTGATCGAGGTTCTCGGGATCAAGGACGTCGAAACGGTGGCTACCGCTGCCGTGCGCGATGCGGCCAACGGCGCGCAGTTCCTTGAAGAGATCGCACGGATCGGGCTTGAGCCGCGGCTGATTTCGGGCGCCGAAGAGGCGCGGCTGAGCGCGCAGGGCGTGATCGGTGCCTTTCCCGGCGCGCGCGGGGTGGTCGCCGATCTTGGCGGCGGCAGCCTGGAACTCGTGCGGATCGGCAACGGCGGGGTCGAGCACGCGACCAGCCTGCCGCTGGGCACGCTGCGGCTTGGCGAATACCGCGATGGTGACGAGCCGGCCATGGTTCGGCGTCTGGCCGATCGGCTCGTTCAGGCGGGCTGGGGTAGCGCGATCGAAGCGCCGCTCTATCTGGTGGGCGGGACGTGGCGCGCCATCGCGGTGCATGACATGGCGCGCCGCAAATATCCGCTCAGCGACCCGCACGGTTACGAGCTTGACGCCGGGCGAACCGCAAAACTGGCAGCCAGGATCGCCGCCGCGGCGCCCGAGCGCCTGCTGATCGATCCGCGCATATCGATCATGCGCAGCGAGATCATGCCCGATGCCGCCGTGCTGCTTGAGGCCATGCTCGAAACCCTCATGCCCGAGCGGATCGTGTTCTCATCCTGGGGACTGCGCGAAGGGCTGCTCTATGATCGCTTGCCCGATCACACCAGGGCGCAGGACCCGCTGCTGGCAGGCGTCGCGATTTTCGCCGCGCAATGCGGCGCGCCGCCGGTTCTGGCTTCGCATATCGCCGGATGGACCGCCGATGTCGCGCCTTCGCGTGCGGCGGGGGCCGAGCGGATCAGGCTTGCAGCCAACATGCTGGCGCTGGCATCGATGCAGCTTGAGCCAAATCTGCGGCTCGACCATGCGGTGGACTGGGCACTGCATAAACGGTGGATCGCGTTGGATGCCGCGGGGCGCGCGATGATCGCCGCCGCGGTTGCTGCAAATCGCAATGTTGCCGACCGGCCGAAGGGGCTGGAACGGCTGGCTTCCCAGGAGGAGCTTGACGAAGCGATCAGCTGGGGCCTGGCGACGCGGCTGGCGCGGCGGCTGGGCGCACGTTCGCGCCAGTCATTGCAGGTCAGCCGGTTGACGGCGGACAACGGTGCGCTGGTACTGCGGCTGAGGGACAGCCACAGCAACCTGTTCAGCCTGGCCAATGAAAGGGACATGGCGGCGCTGGCGGAACATATGGGGCTGCGCGCCGAGTTGCGGCTGGTGCCGGACGGCGAGGCACTGTGAAATTTAGGCTGTATCGACATTCACCCCATGGCCGTGGCTTGAGCCGGAATTGTTCAGGGCGCGGAGTGAGCGAAGGGGAATAGTGGTGCTATTGGCCGAGCGAGCGACAAAGCCCTGGGCAATTCCGGCCAAGCCGCGTGGCGGTGGCCGTTTGCGGGCGAACTGCATCGTCGAACCGCTCATCCGGGGCATTGACCCCGCATTTCGCGGTTCTCCTCGCATTTCATCCCGCAAACGAGCCACCACGGCTCATGCGGTGAATGTCGATACAGCCTACGTCCTGGCAAAGGGCGAGAAATCGGTTTCGGCGTCAAACAGGTCGATGCCCTCGCGCCGCTTGAGGGTATTGACCACCAGATAGGTCACCGGCGTCAGCACCGCTTCCCACATGGTCTTGATGAACCATTGCGAGAGCACCACCTGCATCAGCAACTCTGGCGGCCAGCCTGCGAGGCCCCAGAAGGCGAGTGGATAGAAAATCAGGCTGTCGAGCCCCTGTCCGACCACGGTCGAACCGATCGTGCGCATCCACAGGAACCGGCCCCCGCTCCACAGCTTCATCTTGGCAAGAACGAAGGAATTGGCGAACTCGCCCACCCAGAAGGCTGCCATGGAAGCGATCACGATCCTCCAGCTGTTGCCGAATACCGCCTCGTAGGCGGCCTGGTGCGGCCAGCCTTCGGCAGGCGGCAGCTTGACGACGGCCCATGCCATGAAGGCCATGAAGGCGAGCGCGGCAAAGCCGGTCCAGATCACGCGCCGGGCCCGGGCATAGCCATAGACCTCGGTCAACACGTCGCCGATGATATAGCTGATCGGGAAGAACAGCACGCCAGCGCCGAAGGGCCACTGGCTCCCGTCGGGGAGCAGGACGTAGGACGGCTTTGAGGCCCCGATCACGTTGGATAGCAGCAGGATCGCGACGAATGCCGCCATCACGATGTCGTAATAGCGGAACGACACAGGAGCGGAGGTTGCGGGGAGCGGGGTGCGGGATTTTTCCATCGTCAAGCTGCCTAACCCGATTTCAATGCGAGGCAAAGCCAGCTAATGGCGAATGCGCGCGCGCCCGTAGCTCATCTGGATAGAGCGCGAGACTTCTAATCTTGAGGTAGCAGGTTCGAGTCCTGCCGGGCGCGCCAGACACCGGGCATCCCGCAGGGATCGCCGGTGGCTGTTGCGGCGGCGGGCTCGAACAGAGTTCGGAATCGGAGCGCCGAAGGCGCGGAGATGAACGAGCCGCGTAGCGGCGAGGACAGTCCTGCCGGGCGCGCCAGTCGGCCAAGGCCTACTTAGAGTTCTAGCAACCAGTGTTCGCTCACCTCGGGCTTGCCGAATTCGTGCTGGGTCTCGGTGGCGGTGATCCGGTATCCTTCGGCGGCATAGATGCGCCGCGCGCTCTCGAGCACCTGGTGCGTCCACAGCGCAATGCGGCGATAGTCCGCCTCGCGCGCGAATTCGGTGCACTGGTGGACGAGCGCTGCGCCGATGCCCAGGCCGCGTGCCTCGGGCTCGACATAGAGCAGCCTCAGGCGCGCGGTTTCCGCGTCATCCTCGACCAGCAGCACCGCGCCCAGCATCCTGCCGTCACATTCGGCAATCCAGCACTGCTCGCGGCCTCGCTTGAAGTCGCGCAGGAATTTCGCAGCGATGTCGTAAATCAGGGCCTCGAGCGGCCTGCCCCAACCGTATAGCTCGTCGTAGAGAATCGCTTGCCGCGCGCCGAGCATTCCCACATCGCCCGAACGGAACGGGCGCAAGGACCAGCGGGGTTCAGTCGCCATCTTCGCCAAGGTCGCGCGCCACGCGGGGGTCGCGAAGCAGGCGTTCAATCCGCTCGGCCTCATCGAAGCTCTCGTCGGCCATGAAGCGCAGCCTGGGCGCAAATTTGAGCCCCAGCCGTTTCGCCACCTCGCGCTGGAAGTAGGCAGTGTTCTGCCGCAGCGCCCGCAAGACGTCCGCCTCATCAACCCCCAGCAGCGGCTTCACATAGGCAGTGGCGCTGCGCAGGTCGGGCGTCATGCGGACTTCGGTGACAGCGACATTGGCGGCGCTGACACGCTCGTCATGCACCGCCTGCCGGCTGAGCAGTTCGGAGAGGATATGCCGCACCCGCTCGCCCACCTTGAGCACGCGTACCGAGTGCTGTTCGGGAGTGATTTGCTGGCGCGGCATTCAGTTCCTCACAGTACCCGTTCGCGTTCTTCCACCTCGAACACTTCGAGGTTGTCGCCCGGCTTGATGTCATTGGTGTCGCTGAGCACCACACCGCATTCGAGCCCGGTGCGGACTTCGTCGACATCGTCCTTGAAGCGCCTGAGCGAGGCGATGGTGGTGGCCGAAACGATGACGTCGTCGCGCGTGAGGCGCGCATGCAGCCCCTTGCGGATGACCCCGTCGAGTACCAGCAGACCCGCCGCCTTGTCGCGCTTGCCAGCGGGGAAGACCTGCTTGACCTCGGCCCGACCGAGCACATGTTCGATCTTTTCGGGGCCAAGCTCGCCGGCCATTTCCTTGGCGATCTCTTCGGTCAGGTGATAGATGACGTCGTAATACATCATCCGCACCTTGTCCCTCGTGATCAACAGGCGCGCATTGGCATTGGGGCGCACGTTGAAGCCGATGATCGGCGCCTTCGATGCGGCGGCCAGCGTCACGTCGCTTTCAGTGATTGCGCCCACGCCGGCATTCAGCACGCGCACCTTGATATCGTCGTTCGAGATATTGTGCAGAGCGTTGACGATCGCCTCGACAGACCCTTGCACATCGGCCTTCACCACCACCGGATATTCGACGACATTGCTCTTCAGATTGGTGAACATCGTGTCGAAATTGGTGGGGGCAAGCGTGGTGCGCTTTTCGGTCGCCTTCTGCTGGCGGAAGGCAGCAACTTCGCGCGCGCGCTGCTCGTTCTCGACCACGGTGAGCGGATCACCGGCGGAGGGGACCCCGGCCAGACCCAGCACCTCGACGGGCATGGCCGGCCCCGCTTCATCGATCTGCTTGCCCTTGTCGTCCACCAGCGCGCGCACGCGCCCGCTCTGTGTGCCGACGACGAAGGTATCGCCGCGTTTCAATGTGCCGCGCGTAATCAGCACGGTCGCGACCGGGCCGCGGCCCTTGTCGAGCTGCGCCTCGATCACTGTCGCCTCGGCATCGCGGTCGGGCCGCGCCTTGAGCTCGAGCAGTTCGGCCTGGAGCAGGATCTTTTCGATCAGATCATCCAGCCCTGCGCCGGTCTTGGCCGAGACTTCGACATCCTGCACATCGCCCGACATCTGTTCGACCACCACCTCGTGTTCGAGCAGTCGGTTGCGGATGTTGCCGGGATCGGCCTCGGGCTTGTCGCACTTGTTGATCGCAACGATCATCGGCACGCCAGCGGCCCTGGTGTGGTGGATTGCCTCGATCGTCTGCGGCATGATGCCGTCATCGGCGGCCACCACAAGCACCACGATGTCGGTGACGTTCGCGCCGCGCGCGCGCATTTGCGTGAAGGCCGCGTGACCCGGCGTATCGAGGAAGGTCAGCTTGTGCCCGTCCTTGGTGGTGATCTGGTAGGCGCCGATATGCTGGGTGATCCCACCCGCTTCGCCCTTGACCACATCGGTACCGCGCAGCGCGTCGAGCAGCGAGGTCTTGCCGTGATCGACATGGCCCATGATCGTGACAACCGGCGGACGCGTGACCAGCGTCTCTTCCGGATCGACATCGTCTGTCGAAACGATATCGACATCGCTTTCGGACACGCGGGTGATGTTGTGGCCGAACTCCTCGACCAGCAGTTCCGCCGTATCCTGGTCGATCGACTGGTTGACGGTTACCATCATCCCCATCTTGAACAGCGCCTTGACCAGGTCCGCGCCCTTTTCCGCCATGCGGTTGGCCAGTTCCTGCACCGTGATCGCTTCGGGCACCACGACATCGCGCACCTGCTTGTCGCGCGGCGACTGCGGCCCCCCATGCGCGCGGCGTTCCTTCTCGCGCGCACGCTTGAGCGCGGCGAGCGAACGGGCGCGGCGGCCCTCGTCCTCGTTCAGCGCGCGCGTAACCGTGAGCTTGCCTGAACGGCGGTGATCCTCGACCTTGCCTGCGCGGCGGTCCTCACGCTTGGGCTTCTCGGGCCGCTTGGCCTCGGGCCGTTCGATGGGAGTGAACTTACGCGGCGCAGGTGTGGGAGTAGCACCGACCTTGCTCTCGCCGGCCTTGTCTTCGCCGGGGGCCGCCGCTTCTACCTCGACAGCGGTGGCCGCCGGTTCAAGCGCATCGGCTTGCCCTGCTTCGTCGCGCTGCCGGGCTTCGGCATCGGCCTTGCGATTGTCTCCGGCGCGCCGCCGCTCATCATCGGCCGCCTTGCGGGCCTCCAGATCTTCGCGCTTGCGGGCCTCTTCGGCCATCAACAGGCGGGCTTCTTCGGCCTCGCGCTGCAACCGCGCGACACGTTCCTGCGGGGTTTCCGAAGCCACCGCCGGTTTCGCCGGGGCAGCGGGGCGCGGCGCAGCCTGCTTCACTTCGGGCACGGGTGCGGGTTCGACCACCGGCTCGGGCGCGGCCGTTTCGCCCGGCTTGAGGAGCTTGCGGCGGCGCTTGACCTCGACCGCGACCTTGTTGGTGCGGCCGTGGCTGAAGGTCTGCTTGACCTCGCCAGCATCAACCGACCTCCTGAGGCCCAGCGGCTTGCGGGTAAGTTTGTTGCTATCGTCGCTCATCTAGCTCTGTCGTCCTTCACGCGTTCAATTCTGTCTGTCGTCACGACACGGCATGGTCAGCCGTGCCTCATCCGGTTCAATCGGGCTTCGTCCCTGCCTGGTAATGCTGCAAACGCCCGAGTGCATTGGCAATGCGATCAGCCGCGGCGCCATTGGCCACAGCCACATGGACGACATTGTCGCGGCCCAATGCCACAGACAGGGCCATGCGGTCCAGTGGCAAGACCATGCCGCGCGCGCCGCTGCCTTCGATTTCGCGCCCCACGCGCCATGCCTGGTCGAGCTTGCTGCGCCCGTCATCGCTGGCATCGGCCGCGTGCATCAGCAGGGCGATCCGGCCCATGCGTGCCTGTTCGGCGATGCGATCGGACCCCAAAACCAGCGTTCCTGCGCGCATTTCCAGACCCAGCCGGTCGGTCAGCGCCTTTTCCAGCGCCCGCTCGATTCGATCGGGCAGGTCGACCGGCACCGCCAGCTTTTCACCTTTGAAGGCGCGCATCAGGGCTGCTTTCAACTTCCCCTTCGCCATGGCATTTTCCAGTGCGGCGCGCGTGACTGCGATCCACGCCCCGCGGCCGGGGGCCTTGGCGGCAGGATCGGGCAGTACCTGGCAAACCCCGTCCGGACCCGGCGGCGAAATTGCCAGCCGCAGCAGCGAGTGCCGCGCGCCATGCTCGCCTGAAAGGATACAGCGGCGCTGCGGCTCGGAAACGTTCCGCGCCTCTGGCAGGTCAACGATGTCGGGCGTCAGGCGCTCATTGGGTGGAGTCCGCATTGGCGGCCTCCTGACTGTCGGGTCCGTCTTCGGACCCTGGCGCGGGCGCGCCGTCCTCGTCTTCAAACCAGTGCGCGCGGGCAGCCATGATGATTTCGTTGCCCTGCTCTTCGCTAAGGCCGAATTCGGCGAGCACGCCGCCCTTGTCTTCCTGGCGGTTCGGGCGGCGCGTGGGCGGGCCATCGGCGGTGCCGCGGCGGCGCGGAGCCTCGCGCTTTTTGGCAATGAGTTCGTCGGTCGCCAGATCGGCCAGATCGTCGAGCGTCTTGATCCCCGCCTTGCCCAGCGTGACCAGCATGGCTTCGGTCAGGTGCGGCATTTCGGCCAGCGCATCCTCGACGCCGAGCTCGCGGCGGGCGGCGCGGTGCGCCTCTTCCTGCCGCTCGAGCGCCTCGATCGCGCGGTTCTGCAACTCCTCGGCCAGTTCCTCGTCAAACCCCTCGATCCCGGCCAGTTCGGCCATATCGACATAGGCGACTTCCTCAAGTTCGGCGAAACCTTCGGCGACCAGCAGCTGCGAGAGCGTTTCATCGACGTCGAGTTCGGCCTCGAACATCTTCGACCGCTCGGCAAATTCCTTGGTGCGCTTCTCGCTCGCCTCTTCCTCGGTCATGATATCGATCTGGTGACCGGTAAGCTGGCTGGCGAGGCGCACGTTCTGGCCGCGGCGACCGATCGCCAGCGAAAGCTGGTCGTCGGGCACAACCACCTCGATGCGGCCATCTTCCTCGTCGAGCACAACGCGCGACACAGTGGCCGGCTGAAGTGCATTGACCACAAATGTCGCGGTGTCTTCCGACCATGGAATGATGTCGATCTTTTCGCCCTGGAGTTCCTGCACCACTGCCTGGACGCGGCTGCCCTTCATGCCGACGCAGGCGCCGACCGGATCGATCGAGCTGTCGCGGCTGATCACGCCGATCTTCGCGCGCGAACCAGGGTCACGGGCCGCGGCCTTGATCTCTATGATGCTGTCGTAGATTTCGGGCACTTCCTGCGCGAACAGCTTCTTCATGAATTCGGGATGCGCACGGCTGAGCAGGATCTGCGGGCCGCGGTTGTTGCGTTCGACCTTGGTGATCAGCGCGCGCACGCGCTCGCCGGTGCGGGCGGCCTCGCGCGGGATCTGCTGATCGCGGCGGATCACCCCTTCGGCGCGGCCGAGGTTGACGATCACATGGCCGAATTCGACCGATTTGATCACCCCGGTGATGACTTCGCCGACGCGGTCCTTGAATTCCTCGAACTGGCGCTCGCGCTCGGCATCGCGGACCTTCTGGAAGATCACCTGCTTGGCGCTTTGCGCGTCGATCCGGCCAAGATCGACCGGCGGCAGCGGATCGACGATGAAATCGCCCAGCTTGGCATCGGCGTCGAGCTTCTGCGCGGCCTTCAGATCGACCTGCTTGAAATAGTCCTCGACCTCCTCGACCACCTCGACCACGCGCCACAGGCGCAGATCGCCGGTGACCGGATCGAGCTTGGCGCGGATATCGTTCTCCGCGCCATAGCGGTTGCGCGCGCTCTTCTGGATCGCCTCTTCCATCGCTTCGATGACGATCGCCTTGTCGATCATCTTTTCCGAAGCGACCGCATTCGCGATCGCGAGCAATTCGGCCTTGTTGGCGGAAATCGCACTGCCCATCAGTCTTCTGCCTTCTCTATTTCGAGTTCGTCTGCGCCACTCGAATCGAGCGGACGGGTGGCGGCAATAAGTGCATCGGTCAAGACCAGCTTGGCCGAATGGATCGTTTCGAGCGCAATGCTCACCGGTCCGGTCCTGTTGTCGTCGATGGTGACCAAATCACCTTCGATTCCCTTCAGCACGCCGCGCAGATTGCGCTGACCTTCGACCGACTTGTCGAGGCTGATCTTCACCTCATGCCCGGCCCAATTGGCGAAATCCTTTCGCCGCGTCAGCGGGCGGTCGATCCCGGGCGAGGAAACCTCCAGATGAAAGGCCCCTTCGATCAGCACCTCGCCGCGCTCTTCGTTCCGGTCGATCGCGTCGGAAATGCGGCGCGACAGGGCGGCGCATTGGTCGATGATCAGCTGGCCGGTGGCCGGATCCTCGGCCATGACCTGCAAGGCCTGCCCGCCGTCACCTGCCTCCGACTGCATCATCTTGACGCGCACGAGGTCGAAACCCAGGGCCTTGGCCTCAGGTTCGATGATCTCTGTCAATCGTGCGATATCCGCCATGCAATCTCCACGGGCCCGATATGCGGCAACGGCGTTTTGCACCGGCCCCCGGAGGCGCCAGCCCAAACCTTGATCACCAATGTCGGGATGGCGGCCAGATAGACCCCGCGCGCTGCTTTTGCAAGTGTGAAAAAGGGGCCCGCAAATGGGGCCCCTCCTTCAAATGTCCCGGTGCAAATCCAGCAGACCGGCGATCAAGCTAATCGCCGAAGTGGAGGTCTCCGCTATGCGTGCGCGGGCCGCGCTCCACGCCGGGCACCCAGGTGACATGCGTGATGACGGTATATCCGTTGAAATTGCGGATGTATTCATTGTCGCGCCCAGCCGCGTCCTTGCCGATCGCCCGGCCCCAATCGGCAGGCGAATCGCCGGTATCGATCCCCAGCGGTTTGCCCTTGCCGCCACCATTGCCTGGCCCGCCCGAGCCACCGCCGCCGGTGCTGCCTTCGCCATGGTCATAGATCGCCGCCAGCTGATCGTAGTCATGCTGATCGGGATGCGTATTGCCATCGGGCAGGCTGGTATATTCCATGCACGAGCGGGTCAGATCGGTGGAGAAATCCTCGTTCTGATGGCCCAGGCCGTAATCGTGGCCGATTTCCTGGCAGGTGACGAGTTGCTTCCAGTCCTCTGTGTTGTAGGTCGAAAATGCGAAATAGGTGTCGTTGAGCTTGGTCGATCCGGCGACGATATGCCCGCCCGAAATGCTGATCGAGGCGATCCCCAGCCAGCCGTTCTGGCCATAGGCGGCATTGCACACCTGGATCGTGCCCGAACTCATCGGGCAGCGCTTGGCGTTGGCAGTGCCGGTGGTGAGGGCGCTGTCGATATGCGCCGAGGCATTCCAGTCATTGACGGCGAGTGCGACGCGCGGCTTCCACGCGCCCACGGTGTTGTCCACTACCAGCGGAGTGGCGATGCCGCTGACCGTCTGCCAGTGATAGGTGCTCCAGGCATGATCGGCCAGCGCTGCGCTGCCCGCCAGTCCCACTGCCGCTGCAACCATGGCCGCCGCGGCCCTTGTATTGCGCGATGATTTCATGTTTCGATCCCCCGTTTCAAAACCCCGCGGGGACTAGATCAAATTTGCGGCACATTGTCCAGATCGGCAGGACATTTTCAGCGCCGACGCGCCCGCCAGATGCGACGGGCTATTCTTCCTCCTGCATCAGGGCATGCCGCTTGATCGCGTGGCGCAGCTGGTCATAGCTGAGGCCCAGCGACCGGGCGGTCTGGCGCTGGTTCCAGCGGTGCTTGCCCAGCGCATGCTCGAGGATCGAGCGCTCGTGCGCATCGACCGCGCTGCGCAGATCCTCCACCGCATCGAGATCGGGCGCCGCCCGGGCGGACGAGGTGGCGGCGCGCGCGGCGCGCTGGCCCGGCGCGCTTTCCTGCTTGCGATGCGCGGGGCTGGCCGGCTTCCACGGGCTGTCGAACGGATCGAACTGGACATGGCCGACCGGCTGGCTCCAGTCGTCCCAGCGATAGACCGCGCGCTCCACCACATTACGCAACTCGCGGACATTGCCGGGCCAGGGATAATCGTCGAGCTGGCGGCGGACATGCTCGGCAAAGCCGGGCCAACCCTCCCACTGCAACTCGGCAGCCATGCGCCGCCCGAAATAATCGGCCAGCACGTCGACATCGCCTTCGCGCACGCGCAGCGGCGGCAGGGTGATGACCTCGAAGCATAGCCGGTCGAGCAGGTCGGAGCGGAATTCGCCGCGCTCGGCCAGTGCGGGCAGATCGTCGTTGGTGGCGGCAACGATCCGCACGTCCACCCTGATCGGGCGCGATGAGCCGATCCGCGTCACTTCGCCATACTCGACCGCGCGCAGCAGCCGCTCCTGCGCGCCCATCGACAGATTGCCCAGCTCATCGAGGAACAGCGTGCCCCGATCGGCCTCCTCGAACCGGCCCGCGCGAACCCTGGTGGCACCCGTGAATGCCCCGGCCTCATGCCCGAACAGCTCGGCCTCGATCAGCGTTTCGGGCAGCGCGGCACAGTTCACCGTGACCAGCGGTTCATCCCAGCGCGGTGAGAGCCGGTGGAGACGCTCGGCGATCAGCTCCTTGCCGGTCCCACGCTCACCGATCACCAGCACGGGGCGGTTCATCGGCGCGGCGCGGCTGGCGCGCTCCACCGCGTCGAGAAAGGCCCCCGATTGCCCAATGAACTGGTTATCGCGCTTCATCGACCAACCTATAGTGAAAAATCCCAATGCTTGGCAACAAATACCAATGCGGCCTTACCTGCGCACCTTTATCTAACTGATATACAGTGAGTTTCCTATTTGGCACGCCGTTTGCTTATCTAGGAACAACAGAGTTCGAAAGGAATTGACCCCATGTACGATCGCCGCTTCTTCCGCAGCAAGCTTGGACAGGCTGCCGTGGCCAGTGTGACCGCCATGGCCGCATTTGTGGCGCTATCGACGCAGATGCATGCCACGCCGGCGTTTGCCGCGCAGACGTCATGCCATATCGTGCAGGCAGCATGACCAAGCCACCCGACAATACACCCCTAGGGCCGGAGCGCTCAGTCCCCCCCGAGAGCAAACAAGGCGGTGCCCATTCCAGTCGCGGCACCGACGCTCCGGCCCGTCTTGGGGCCCGTCCTGATACTCAACCTTCGGGCGGCGCACGCCGCTTCTCGCGGCTCGATGCCGAAATCGAGCGCTTGCGGCAGAGCCCCACCCCGACGCAGGGTGGGTCCAGGCAGGGCGGATCGCGTTTAGACAGTTTCACCAGTGGAGTAGCCTTCATGGGCATTTTCAGCCGTACCCGCGATATCATCGCAGCCAATTTCAACGACATGCTCGACAAGGCCGATGATCCGACCAAGATGATCCGCATGATCATCCTCGAAATGGAGGAAACGCTGGTCGAAGTGCGCGCCAGCGCCGCGCGCACGATTGCCGACCAGAAGGAAATGCACCGCCATGTGGTCAAGCTCGACCGGCTTCAGAACGATTGGGCGGAGAAGGCCCAGCTTGCGCTCAGCAAGGACCGCGAAGACCTGGCCCGCGCGGCGCTGGTCGAAAAGAAGAAAGCCGCCGACATGGGCGATCAGCTGCGGCAGGAGATCGCGGTGCTCGACGATGCGCTGCGCGCCTACGAGAACGACATCCAGAAGCTCCAGCAGCGCCTGCGCGAGGCGCGCAGTCGCCAGACCGCGATCGCGGCACGGCTCGAAAGCGCGGAGAACCGCGTCAAGCTGCGCACCGTGATGAGCGCGGAGCGCACCGACGAGGCGCTGGCGCGCTTCGACCAGCTCGAACGCCGGGTCGATTATGCCGAAGGCCGCGCCGAGGCGCTGGGCATCGCCGACCAGTCGGGCAAGCCTTCACTGGCCGACGAGATCGCCGCGCTCGAAGGGGCGGACAAGATCGACGAGGAACTCGAGGAAATGAAGCGTGCGCTGGGTATGAACCAGGCGAAGAAGGAGGATTGAGCCGTGGAAGAAATATTCATCGTTCCGGTGGTAGTCATCGGCCTGCCCTGGCTGATCCTGCATTATATCACCAAGTGGAAGACCGCGACCACGATCACCACCGATGACGAGGTGCTGCTCGACGAGCTTTACCAGCTCGCCCGCCGCCTCGACGAGCGGATGGACACGGTCGAACGGCTGGTCGCCAGCGATCACGCCGATTTCCAGCCGCGCCGCGTGCTCGCCGATCGCGATAGCGACAACCAGCAGCTGCGCGAACTCGAATCCCTGATTGCCGAGAAGAAAGGAACCGCCAAGTGAACAGCCCCCGCACCACGCTTTACCGCGACAAGACCAATGCCAAGCTGATGGGCGTCTGTTCGGGCATCGCCGATTATACCGGCGTCAACGTCCTGTGGGTCCGGCTCGGCGCCTTGTTCCTCATCCCGATGACCAGCGGCATGGTGATCCCCGGCTATTTCATCGCCGGCTTGCTGCTCAACAAGAAGCCGCCGCATCTCTATGTCGATGCCGAGGAGACGAAATACTGGCAGCGCGTGCGCCAGAGCCCGCAGCGCACCGCGCGCGAGATCCGCAGCAAGTTCCGCGATGTCGATCGGCGCCTGGCCGATGTCGAAGCCTTTTATGTCAGCAGCAATCCGCGCCTGACCGCCGAAATCGAGCGGCTGCGCTGAAATCAGGGACAGGGGGATAAAGTTATGGAAGACATCATCTGGATACTGGTACCATTGGCACCCTTCCTGATGGTCAGCTTCATCGTCTGGACGAAGCACCAGCAGAAGATCGCCGAATTGCAGGTCACCACGACCGCAGAGAACACCGCTGAGCGCGCCGCACAATACGCCAGCCAGATCCAGCGGCTCGAAGACCGGGTGCAGGTGCTCGAACGGATCGTCACCGACCGCGGCTATGATATCGCCACGCAGATCGAGGCGCTGCGCGATACGCGCCGGGTCGATGAAGCGGGCAGCGGCGTGCCGCTCGGCCTCGCCAGCAGGGAGCGCGTGTGATGGATCCGGCCGATCTCATACCCTATCTCGGCTGGATTATAGCCGGCGGAATTGCGCTGGGCGCGGGCGGCATTTTCGCCTCGGTCCACAACACGCGGCTGAAGATCAAGAACGGCTATCCGCTCGAAGGAATGTGGGGCCAGTCGCTCAAACCGGGATCGGACAAGGTGACCGCCGAACGGGTGATCCTGCTGACGCAGGAAAATGCCCAGCTTCGCGCCGAACTCGGCTCGCTCAAGGACCGGCTCGCCAATGTCGAACGGATCGTCACCGACAGCGGCTACCATCTGACGCACGAGATCGACCGGCTGCGCGATGAGAGGGAGGTCAACTGATGAGCATGGGCACCGCACTCGTCGCGATCGTAGCGATCATCGCTTATGCCGTAATTCGGATCGCGCGCTACAACTCGTCGCAGCATGGCCGCATTTCGAGGGATTTCGCCGATCCGCAGCTGGACAAAGAGGCCCGCCGCGAGATCGAAGATCTGCGCGAGCGGATCAAGGTGCTCGAACGGATCGCCACCGATGGCAATTCGATCGATGCCCGGCAGACCCGGCAGATTGCCGAGGAAATCGAGGCCCTGCGTGACAAGCAGGATCAATAGGCAAAGGTTCGCAGGAGGACATGATGGAAATGTTCGAACCAACACTGGTTATGGCCGCCGCATCGCTGATCGGCCTCATCGTGGTGGCCTTTGCGCTGCTGCGCGGATGGCAGGGCTGGCTGGAACTCAAGCAGCGTGAGCTTGAAAAGGCCCCGCGCGAGATCGAGGGAGGCGCGGGTACGGGGGCGGCGCGGATCGAGATCGCCGACCTCAAGGAACGCATCAGAAAGCTCGAAGCCATCGCCAGCGGGGTGGATTTGTAGGCTCCAGACACCACATGCGTTCGTGCCGAGCTTGTCGAAGCACAGCTTTTTCTTGTAGCGCCGCACCAAATGTAAAGTGCGGCCCTTCGGCAGGCCCAGGGCGAACGGAGTTCATGTGCGCACCCTCGACGACATCCTTGAAGAATACGAGTTTCTCGAAGGCGACGAACGCTATCGCCTGCTGATCGAACTGGGACGCGAGCTTGACCCCATGCCCGATGCGCTCAAGACCGACGCAACGCAGGTACGCGGCTGTTCGGCCAGCGTGTGGCTCTATCCCACCGGTGACGCGGAGCGGCTGCATTTCCTCGCCGACAGCAATGCCGCGATCACCAAGGGCATTGTCGCACTGGTGATCGCCGCGGTGCAGGACCGGCCCGCCGCCGAAGTCGCCGCGAGGGATCTTGCCGCCGCGCTCGCCCCGTTCGACCTCAGGAACCAGCTTTCCTCCAACCGCACACAGGGCGTGCCCAACATGATCGCGCTGGTGGGGCAGCACGCCGCACGGATTGCCGCGAGCGCGGCGGCGAACTGAGGTGAAGCCGCTCTATCTGGCAGGCGGGATCGCCAGCGTCGCCCTTGGCGCGGCCGGGGCCATCCTGCCGATCATGCCGACCGTGCCCTTTCTTCTGCTGGCGACGTATTGCTTTGCGCGCAGCAACCCCGCGTGGGAGCGCCGCATTCTCGAACATCCCTATTGGGGCCCGCAAGTGGCAGACTGGCGCGAGCGCCGCGCCATTGCCCGGCCCGCCAAGCTCGCCGCAATCACCGCGATGGCCGCCGGTGTCATCTTCACCTGGGCGACGCTGGGCGCGCCATACTACTTCATCTCGATTGCAATTCTGGCGATCGCGGGCGGCTGGATCGCCACGCGCAACGAGTGATCATTTGTCCGATGGAAAAAAGAACTCGCGCAGATGTTCGCCGATCCGCGCCGGGCGCAGCGTTTCCACATCGATGCAGCACCAGCTCGACTGGACTTCCGCCAGCACCTCCTCGCCGCGTGCAATGACCGTGTGATAGAAGGCGCGGGCGCCCTGGAAGCTTTCCAGCACCGTGCGTGCGATCACGTCATCCTCGAGGAAGGCGGGCCTGCGATAGGTGATCTCGTGCTTGAGCGCCACCCAGGCCTTGCTCGCCACCTCGTCTGCCGGGGCCAGCCCCCGCCAATGCGCCAGCACCGCATCCTGTACCCAGCCCAGGTAACGGGCGTTGTTCACATGCCCCATGAAATCAATATCTTCGGGCACGACTGTGATCGGAAAGGCGAATGGTTTTGCTGACATGCCTGTAAGTTAGACCGGTATAGCTTTCATTTCCATGACTCAATCAATGCTCGCGCTCATCCGGCTTGCCAGTGTTGCCCGATGGCCGCTAATCGAATGGCTGAACCGAGGACAAAATGGCCAGCCAGCCGCGCACTTTGTACGAAAAGATCTGGGACGCGCATGTCGTGGAAACGCGCGGTGATGGCACCAGCCTGATCTATATCGACCGGCACCTGGTGCACGAAGTCACCAGCCCGCAGGCGTTCGAGGCGCTGCGGCTGGCGGGGCGGCCGGTGCGGCGGCCCGAACTGACGCTGGCGGTGCCGGATCACAATCTGCCCACCACCGCGCGGGTCGATGCCGATGGTCACCGCTTGCCCATTGCCGATCCGGAAAGCCGTGCGCAGCTCGCCGCGCTCGAAAGGAACGCGCCCGAATTCGGCATTCGCTACATCGATGCCAATGCGCGCGAGCAGGGGATCGTCCATGTCGTTGGGCCCGAGCAGGGCTTTTCCTTGCCGGGCACGACGATTGTCTGCGGCGACAGCCACACCGCCTGCCACGGCGGTATGGGCGCGCTCGCCTTCGGCATCGGCACCAGCGAGGTCGAGCATGTGCTGGCGACACAGACGCTGCTGCTCAAGCGCGCGAAGACGATGGAAGTGCGGGTCGATGGCGAACTTGGCCCCGGCGTGACCGCCAAGGATCTGGTCCTGCACATCATCGGCACGATCGGGGCGGCGGGCGGCAACGGCCACGTCATCGAATATCGCGGCCGCGTGTTCGAGGAGATGAGCGTCGAGCAGCGGCTGACCGTCTGCAACATGAGCATCGAGGGCGGAGCGCGGGCCGGCCTGATCGCGCCTGACGAGGTGACCTTTGCCTATCTGAAAGGTCGCCCGCTCGCTCCCAAAGGCGCGGACTGGGATGCGGCGCTCGCCTGGTGGAGAAGCCTCAAGACCGACGAAGGCGCGCGCTTCGATAAGTCGGTCATGATCGACGCTGCGCAGGTCGAGCCGACCGTCACATGGGGCACCAGCCCCGAAGACGTGGTGGCGATTGGCGGGCGCGTTCCCGATCCCGCCAGTTTTGCCGATCCCGCCAAGCAGGTCGCAGCGCAAAAAAGCCTCGATTACATGGGACTAACGCCTGGCATGGCGATGCAGGACATTGCGGTCGAGAACGTGTTCATCGGCAGCTGCACCAACAGCCGGATCGAGGATCTTCGCGCAGCCGCAGCGGTGCTCAAAGGGCGCACAAAGGCACCTAACGTGCGCTGGGCGATCGTTGTACCGGGTTCAGGGCTGGTCAAACATCAGGCAGAGGCTGAGGGGCTCGACCGGATTTTCATCGACGCCGGGTTCGAATGGCGCGAGCCGGGCTGTTCCGCCTGTCTTGGCATGAATCCCGACAAGGTTCCGCCGGGCGAACGCTGCGCCTCCACCTCCAACCGCAATTTCGTCGGCCGTCAGGGGCCCGGCGCACGCACGCACCTGCTCTCGCCCGCGATGGCGGCGGCGGCGGCGGTGGCAGGGCGGCTCGCCGACGTGCGCGAGCTTGGTTCATAATCGCTTGCCAACCCCCCTTGCCGATCCCATGAAAGAGTCATGACCAAGAAGATCTCCGGAAAGAAAGCGCTGGGTGCGGCAGCGATCGGATCGGCGGCCATCGCCGCCGCTCTGCTCTATGCCAACAAGCGCAAGGAAAAGAAGGTGCGGACCCCCGCCCCGCCCAGTGGCGAGCCGCCGGAAACAGACTGATGCAGCCTGTGTCCGCTATCGAGGGCCGCGCCCGTCCGCTGGGCGCGAAGAACGTCGATACCGACGTGATCATCCCGGCCAAATGGCTCAAGACGATCACGCGCGAGGGGCTGGGCCGCGGCGCTTTCGAGACGATCCGCGCCGCCCAAGGCAATGTGTTCGACGATCCGCAATATGCCGGGGCGCCGATCCTGATCGCGGGCGACAATTTCGGCTGCGGGTCGAGCCGCGAGCACGCCGCATGGGCACTGCTCGACCTGGGCATAAAGGCGGTGATCGCACCCAGCTTTTCCGACATCTTTTCGGGCAACGCCTTCAAGAACGGCATCCTGACGGTGGAATTGCCGCAGGACCAGATCGACCGGCTGCTGGAAGTCGCGGCGACCGATCCGGTCAGCATCGACCTCGAGACGCAGACCGTCACCACCCCTTTTCAGGATCGCTTTTCCTTCGGAATCGACCCCTTCCGCAAGCATTGCCTGATGGAAGGCCTGGACGAGGTGGGCCTGACGCTGACGCGCGGCGATGCCATCGGCGCATTCGAGCAGAGCCGGGAGCAGGCGATGCCGTGGCTCGGCAAGGGAACGGAGATTGCCGCATGAAAGCACTACGCAGCCACTCGGTCGGCGGGCCTGAAACGCTCAGCCTCGACGAGGTCGAGGTTTCGGTGCCGGGCGAGGGCGAAGTGCTGGTTGCGGTCAAGGCCTGCGCGATCAATTTTCCCGACACGCTGATCATCCGCGATCTCTACCAGTTCAAGCCGCAGCGCCCGTTTGCGCCGGGCGGCGAGATCGCGGGCGTGATCGAGGCGTTGGGCGAAGGCGTCCAAGGTTTCAAGGTCGGTGACAGGGTCATGGCCGGGCTGGGCAACGGCGGCCTTGCCGAAAAGTTGGTCGTGCCCGCCGGGCGCATGTTCCCGATTCCCGAAGGCGTGCCGTTCGAGAAGGCCGCTTCGCTGCTGATGACCTATGGCACCACGATCCATGGTCTGAAGGATCGCGGCCACATCAAACCGGGCGACTGTGTGCTGGTGCTGGGCGCTGCGGGCGGCGTCGGCCTCGCGGCGGTCGAGCTGGCCAAGGCCTTCGGCGCGCGCGTGGTTGCGGCAGTCTCGAGCGAGGCGAAGGGCGAAGTTGCGCGCCGCGCCGGGGCCGATGAAGTGGTGATCTATCCCAAAGACGCGATGGACAAGGACGCCTCCAAAGACCTCGCCAATATGTTCAAGACTGCCTGCGGGCCTGAAGGCGCCAATATCGTCTATGACATCGTCGGCGGGCAATATTCCGAACCGGCGCTGCGCGCGATCGCGTGGGAGGGGCGCTTTCTGGTGGTGGGCTTCCCAGCGGGCATCGCGAAGATGCCGCTCAACCTCACGCTGCTCAAGAGCTGCGATATCTGCGGCGTGTTCTGGGGCGCATTCACCGCGCGCGAGCCGGCGAAGTTCCGCAGCCAAGTCGAAGAATTGTTCGCGCTGATGAAGGAAGGCAAGATCGATCCGCTGATCTCCGAAACCTTCCCGCTCGAACGCGGGGGCGAGGCGATTGCCCGGCTGGAAAGCAGGCAGGCCGTGGGCAAGCTGGTGGTCATGATCGACTGACCCCGCCGATTGACCCGACTTGTCGCGCGCCGGATGCGCGACTATCCTCGACCTCAAATATACGCCAAAGGAATACCATGACTGATTTCAAGGATCGCGAGCGGGCCGAAGAGGCGAAATACGCCTTCGACGAGGAGAACGCCTTCAAGATCGCCGCGCGGCGCAACCGCTTGCTAGGCGAATGGGCGGCGGAGCTGATGGGCCTGACCAGCGAAGAAGCCGACGCCTACCGCAAGGCGGTGGTGCAGGCCGATTTCGAAGAGGCGGGCGATGAAGATGTGATCCGCAAGCTGCTGGGCGATCTGACTGCCGCGGATTGCGATGTCAGCGAGGCCGATATCCGCGCCAAGCTCGAGGAAAAATCGATTCTGGCCAAGCGCCAGCTGATGGGCGAGGGTTGAGCAGAGGCGAGGCGGAGCACAGCCATGCCCATGTCGGCAGACCAGATCACCACGATGATCGAAGCGGCACTTCCCGGCGCGATTGTCGAACTGACCGACCTTGCCGGCGATGACGATCACTGGGCCGCAAGGGTTGTCGCGCCGCAATTTGCCGGGCTTGGCCGGGTGCAGCAGCACAAGCTGGTCTATGACGCGCTCGGCGGGCGGATGGGCGGTGCGCTCCACGCCTTGCAACTGACAACGCAAGTTCCCACCTAAAGCTGAGCAAGCAGTCTTTTCTCGGGGTCAGTCGCCATGTCGGACGTCAATTCGCGCATTTCATCTATCGTCGAGGGCAACGATGTTGTCCTGTTCATGAAGGGCACACCGCTGTTCCCGCAGTGCGGCTTTTCCAGCCGCGCGGTGGCGATTCTGGAGCATTGCGGCGTCTCATACGAGGGCGTGGACGTGCTCCAGGACATGGAGATCCGCCAGGGGATCAAGGGCTTTTCGGACTGGCCGACCATTCCGCAGCTCTATGTAAAGGGCGAATTCGTTGGCGGCAGCGACATCATGATGGAAATGTTCGAGGCGGGCGAATTGCAGCAACTGCTCGACGAGAAGCTGAGCGCCAGCGCCTAAGATCAGGATCCAATACCCCTGTCGAAAACGGGTAAAAAAGAACCGCCCTTGCAAGCAGAGGGGCGGTTGGGCTTTTCGGGGAGGCGGGTTCCGGAGACTTGGACCCCGCCTCATTTTCGAAGACCAGTTGGGGTATTGCAAATTATCATGCACCTCCCGTGCCAGAAATGACAATCCCAGCAAAACCGCAGATGTTGATAGTTAATGCAAGGCGATAGATTCGCTAACTGTAAAGTTTCCCGACACGTTTTCGAAATTTGCGATTGGCATCTGCTGCCTGAGGCGCCAAGGCTGAGGCGATGAGTCCCTCGCCGATCGAGCCTCCGCAAGGAATCCCAGCCGCCACGGTGGTCGTGTTTCGCAATGGGCCGGCTGGCGGACCGCCAGAAATCCTGATGACGGTGCGTTCGCACAACATGGTCTTTGCCGGAGGCATGGCGGTGTTTCCCGGCGGGCGGGTCGATCCTGCCGATTTTGAACTGGCACAGCAATTTGCCGGGCCGATGGAGCCTGACGAGGCCGCGCACCGGATCGCCGCGATCCGAGAAACGCTGGAGGAAACCGGGCTGGCGATCGCGCTCAAAGGGCCGGTCAATGCCCAGACCGCGCTTGCCGCACGCCAGCGGCTGCTCGAAACCGGGGCGCTTGCCCCCGTGCTCGGCGAATTCGGCTGGGAGCTGGACCTTGCCCGGCTCACCCCCTTTGCCCGCTGGTTCCCGATGAACGAGCGTATGCCCCGCGTCTATGACACGCGCTTTTACCTCGCCAATCTGGGAACGGGCGCGGTCGAGATCGAGGCGGATCTGTCGGAAAACACCCACCTGTTCTGGACGACGGCGCAGGGCGCGCTCGACTCCGCTGAGGCCGGGGAGATCAAGCTGATCTTCCCCACACGCCGCAATCTCGAGCGGCTGGCGCTGTTCGCGAGTTTCGACGAGGCGCGCGCGCAGGCAGAGGCGATCCCCGTGCGCACGATCGTGCCGCAGATCGATGCCAGCAGCGGCCAGCCGGTGCTAAAGATCATGGCCGACGCCGGTTATCCGGTAACCGCCGAAGCGCTGGACAGCGTTTTGCGCGGGTAATCGAAATCGAAAGCGCCCTAACCGGGCAACATTCGCGCCCGCAGCCTGATTGTAACCGTCCTGCCGACGACGAAGTTATAGGCGGTCATGCCGTAGTCGCGCCGGTCGATCTGCATCTCTCCGTTGAGCGTCACCGACGCGCCGGGCGCGGCAGTCTGGGGCGGAATGTCGAAGGCGACCGCGAGCTGTTCGTCCCGGGTCACGCCGCGCGCGGTCAGCTTGCCATGGACGGTGCCGGTGGTGGCGTCGGTCATTTCCAGTCGGTGCCCGACAAAGTGCACCGTGGGGTATTTCTCGACCCAGAAGAACTTCTCGCCCTTCAGGCGCCGCAGTGTCGCGCCATCGGGCGCGGTCAGCGCGCGGGCATCGATCGTCACGTCGATCAGCGCCTCTTGCGGCTTGTCGGGAACGATCGTCACCTTGCCCACCATGCTGGGGAAGGTCGCGGTCTTGCTGGCGAGCCCGAAGATGGCGACCTTGGCGGTGACCGCGCTGGCGCTCGCATCGAGGACATAGCTGTGCGGTGCATTGGCCAGCGCAAGTAGCGCCAGCACAGGCATGATGGCCAGCCGATACAGCACTGTCATTCTCCCAAGCGCGCCCGAGTCCCGCTGCACCAGTTGTGGACGAGCGCGCATGACGCTGGCATTAATATCATGCTTGGGCTTAGTGATGCCATGGCCAAGCTATATTTCTATTATGCCAGCATGAACGCGGGGAAATCGACCACGCTGCTCCAGGCCGATTTCAACTATCGCGAACGCGGCATGCGCACCATGCTGTGGACCGCGGCGCTCGATCACCGCAGCGAGCACAAGGCGATCGAAAGCCGCATCGGGCTGGGCGCGGATGCGCGTCGCTACACCGGCGAAACCGACCTGTGGGCCGAGGTGGTTGCGGCGCATGGCTCGGAGCCGCTCGACTGCGTGCTGGTGGACGAGGCGCAGTTCCTCACCAAGGCGCAGGCCTGGCAGCTCGCCCGGCTGGCCGACGAGGCGGGCATTCCGGTGCTGTGCTATGGCCTCAGGACCGATTTCCAGGGCGAACTGTTCCCCGGATCGGCAGCGCTGCTGGGGATTGCCGATGCGCTGGTGGAACTCAAGGCGGTGTGCCATTGCGGACGCAAGGCGACGATGAACCTGCGCGTCGATGCCGGCGGCGCGGCGGTGAAGCAGGGCGCGCAGACCGAAATCGGCGGGAACGACCGCTATCTGGCGCTGTGCCGCAAACATTTCGTCGCGGCACTGGCAGGTTAGCCGGGCAGCGCCTATCTTCACGCGATGTCCGATACGCTAACGCTTGCAATCGTGTTGATCCCCTCGCTGGTGATCGCAATCGTCTTTCACGAAGTTGCGCATGGTCTCGTCGCCAATTGGCTGGGCGATCCCACCGCGAGGGAGCGTAACCGGCTCAGCCTCAATCCGCTGCGCCATGTCGATCCGGTGGGCACGCTGCTGGTGCCCGGGATGCTGGCGCTGGCCAGCGGGCCGATCTTCGGCTGGGCCAAGCCCGTCCCCGTCAACGCCGCGCGGCTCGAAAATCCGCGCTACGGCATGATGGCGGTGGCAATTGCCGGGCCGGGGACCAACTTCATCCTCGCCGCAATCGGCGCGGTTATGCTGGGATTGTTCGGAGAAGCGCTCGCGCCCGCTTCCACCGGCGAGCCGGGCCTGATGATCCAGGGTCTGTTCTATTTCATCCTCATCAACGTGTTCCTCGGCATGTTCAACCTGCTGCCGATCCCGCCGTTCGACGGATCGCACATCGTCGAGGGGCTGCTGCCGCGCCGCTGGGTGCATCACTATGCCCGCCTGCGGCCTTTCGGGATGCTGCTGTTCCTTGGGCTGGTCATGCTGACATGGCTGGCGCCCGGGCTGGGCGTGCTGGAAAATACCATCGGCCCGCCGGTGGAATGGGCGCTGGGGAAATATCTGGGCCTTGCCGCCGCCGTCGCGGGCGAATGATGCCGCATGGCTGGCTGATCCTCGACAAGCCGCGCGGGATGGGCTCGACGCAGGCGGTAGGTGCGGTCAAGCGCGCGTTGCGGCAGACGGGATACGGCAAGGTCAAGGTCGGCCATGGCGGCACGCTCGATCCGCTGGCCGAGGGCGTGCTGCCGATCGCGCTGGGCGAGGCGACCAAGTTGTGTGGGCGGATGCTCGACTCGGCAAAGATCTACGAATTCACCATTCGCTTCGGCGAGCAGACCGACACGCTCGACCTCGAGGGCAAGGTTGTGGCGACCAGCGATGCGCGTCCGACGCTGGCCGAGGTCGAGGCAATCCTGCCGCTCTTCACCGGACCGATCGAACAGGTGCCGCCTGCTTTCTCGGCGATTCTGGTAGACGGCAAGCGCGCCTATGACCGCGCGCGGGCGGGCGAGCAGGTGGAGATGAAGTCGCGGGCGGTGGAGGTATTTTCATTGGAAATCCTCTCCGGTACGGGGAGGGGGACGGCCGCTCACAGCGCGGGGGTGGAGGGGCGCACTCCGCACGCACAGCGCTCGCCGGACGTGCCCCTCCACCATCCTGCGGATGGTCCCCCTCCCCCGGTGGGGGAGGATATTATTACCCTCCGCGCGCATGTGTCCAAGGGCACCTATATCCGCAGCCTCGCGCGCGACATTGCCCATGCCTTGGGAAGCGTTGGCCATGTTACCCATTTGCGCCGCACCAGGGCCGGCCCGTTTACCCAGGAACATGCGATTTCGCTGGACAAGTTCGAGAAACAGACTATGGGCGCGAGCCTTCAAGACCTACTCCTGCCGCTCGGGGCGGGGCTGGACGACATCCCGGCCTTGCACCTCGATCCGGATAGCGCGCAGGCGGTCCGCCAGGGCCGGGTCCTTTCCGGGATGCCCCAGACTGACGGGCTCCATTGCGCGATGCTCGGACATGTGCCGGTGGCGTTGGTGGAGATCACCGGCGGGACGGCCCGGGTCGTTCGGGGCTTCAATCTTCCAGATGTCGCGGAGTAAATGAAATGTCGGTAACTGCCGAAAAGAAACAGGAAATCATCAAGGACAACGCCCGCGTCACCGGCGATACGGGCAGCCCGGAAGTCCAGGTCGCGATCCTCACAGAGCGTATCCGCAACCTCACCGAACACTTCAAGGGCCACCACAAGGACAACCATTCGCGCCGCGGCCTGTTGATGATGGTCAACAAGCGCCGCACGCTGCTCGCCTATCTCAAGAAGAAAGATGTCGAGCGCTACAACGCGCTGATCCAGAAGCTGGGTCTTCGCAAATAAGAGTTTCGGAGGGGCGGCTTACAAGGCCGCCCTTCGTCTATTTGGGGCATGCGGGCATTCGGCCCGCTGGCCTTGGGGCACAAAGACGCCCCACACCGGCCCGGGACGGATTACCCGGAACTGTAGGCCCCGCACCGCAATATGGCGCTGCGGGTTCAAGAAGGAAAATCAATGTTCGACACGAAAACCGTATCGCTGGAGTGGGGCGGGAAAACCCTCACTCTGGAAACCGGCCGTATTGCCCGTCAGGCTGACGGCGCGGTGCTGGCCACTTATGGCGAAACCGTGGTGCTGTGCGCCGTGACCGCCGCAAAGAGCGTCAAGGAAGGGCAGGACTTCTTCCCGCTGACCGTCCACTATCAGGAAAAATTTTCCGCAGCAGGCCGGATCCCCGGCGGCTTTTTCAAGCGTGAACGCGGCGCGACCGAGAAGGAAACGCTGATTTCGCGTTTAACCGATCGCCCCATCCGTCCGCTGTTCCCCGAAGGTTTCTACAACGAAATCAACGTAATCGCTCAGGTCCTCAGCTATGATGGCGAGACCGAACCCGATGTGCTGGCAATGATTGCCGCCTCTGCGGCGCTGACGCTGTCGGGCGTTCCCTTCATGGGCCCGATCGGCGCTTGCCGCGTGGGTTATGAAGACGGCGAATACACGCTCAACCCCAAGCAGGACGTTGCGGCCAATGGCGCGCTCGACCTGGTGATCGCCGCCACGCAGAACGCGGTGATGATGGTCGAATCCGAAGCCAAGGAACTGTCGGAAGAGATCATGCTGGGCGCGGTGATGTTCGCGCATGACGAATGCCGCAAGGTGATCGGCGCGATCATCGATCTGGCGCAGCAGGCAGCCAAGGATCCCTGGGAAATCGCCACCAGCGACAATTCCGCGATCAAGGATCAGCTCAAGGGTCTGATCGGCAAGGATATTGCCGCCGCCTACAAGCTGACCGACAAGTCCGCCCGCAGCGAAGCGCTGAACGCGGCGCGCGCCAAGGCCAAGCTCGCCTTCGCCGATGCCGACGGACAGACGCAAATGGCCGCCGGCAAGGTGGTGAAGAAGCTCGAGGCGGAAATCGTTCGCGGCGCTATCCTCAAGGATGGCCGCCGGATCGACGGCCGCAAGGTCGATCAGGTCCGCCCGATCGAGGCGGTGGTCGGCCTGTTGCCGCGCACGCACGGTTCGTCGCTGTTCACCCGCGGGGAAACGCAGGCCATCTGCACGACCACGCTGGGCACCAAGGACAGCGAGCAGATGATCGACGGGCTTGAAGGCCTCAGCTATCAGGGCTTCATGCTGCACTACAACTTCCCCCCCTATTCGGTGGGCGAAGTGGGCCGCTTTGGCGCACCCAGCCGCCGCGATATCGGGCATGGCAAGCTGGCATGGCGCGCGCTGCGCGGCGTGCTGCCGAGCAAGGAAGACTTCCCCTACACCATCCGCGTGCTGTCAGACATCACCGAGAGCAACGGTTCGTCCTCGATGGCGACCGTGTGCGGCGGCTGCCTCAGCATGATGGATGCCGGGGTGCCGATCACGCGCCCGGTTTCGGGGATTGCCATGGGATTGATCCTCGAAGGCGACGAATTCACCGTGCTGTCCGACATTCTGGGTGACGAAGATCACCTGGGTGACATGGACTTCAAGGTGGCTGGGACCGAAGCAGGCATCACCTCGCTCCAGATGGACATCAAGGTGGCCGGCATCACGCAGGAAATCATGACCAAGGCGCTCGATCAGGCCAAGGCTGGCCGCGCGCATATCCTGGGCGAGATGAAGAAGGCGCTGGGCTCCGCCCGCAGCGAGCTTTCGGCGCATGCACCGCGCATCGTGACGATGCAGATCGACAAGTCCAAGATTCGCGACGTGATCGGCACGGGCGGCAAGGTGATCCGCGAGATCGTGGCCGAAACCGGCGCCAAGGTGGACATTGACGATGACGGCCTGATCAAGATTTCCTCGTCCAACCTCGATGAGATCGAGGCGGCGAAGAACTGGATCCTCGGCATCGTGGAAGAGCCCGAAGTGGGCAAGATCTACAATGGCAAGGTCGTCAACATTGTCGATTTCGGTGCCTTCGTGAACTTCATGGGCGGCAAGGACGGCCTCGTCCATGTCAGCGAAATGAAGAACGAGCGGGTCGAAAGGCCGGGCGATGTCGTGTCCGAAGGCATGGAAGTGAAGGTCAAGGTGCTCGAGATCGACCAGCGCGGCAAGGTCCGCCTGTCGATGCGCGTGGTTGACCAGGAAACCGGCGAGGAACTCGAGGATACGCGCCCGCCGCGCGAACCGCGTGAGCCGCGCGGTGATCGCGGCGAGAAGCGTGACCGCGACGGGGGCGACCGTCGCCATCCGCGTGGCGACCGCGATCGCGGGCGCGGCGGACGCCGTGATTCCGAGCGCGGTGATCGCGGTCGGGGCGACGGCCCTGCGCATGTGCCCGACTTCCTCAAGGATTGAGGCTCACGCCAACCAATAAGGCAAGGGCCGCCGGGAGTGATCCTGGCGGCCCTTTCATTTGGCGATATGTCGATACGGCTTAATCGAGATTTGGCCGCAGCCAGCGTTCGGCCTCGGCCAGATCGATCCCGCGCCTTCGGGCATAATCCTCAAGCTGGTCGCGCCCGATCCGCGCCACCCCGAAATAGGAACTTTCGGGATGCGCGAAGTAGAACCCGCTCACGGCTGCGGTCGGCAGCATGGCGAAACTCTCGGTCAGGGTCAGCCCGGCATTGTGCTTGGCATCGAGAAGGTCGAACAGGATCGGCTTCAACGAATGATCGGGGCAGGCGGGATAGCCGGGCGCGGGCCTGATCCCGCGATATTGTTCCCTGACCAGCGCATCGTTGGTCAATTGCTCATCGGGCGCATAGGCCCAAAGCTCCTTGCGCACATGTCGATGCAGGGCTTCGGCAAACGCCTCTGCAAAGCGATCCGCAAGCGACTTGAGCAGGATGTCCGAATAATCGTCGGCATGCGCCTTGAACCGCGCCAGGTGCGGTTCGATGCCGTGGATGCCCACGGCAAAGCCGCCGATCCAGTCGCCATCGGGATCGATGAAATCGGCCAGCGAGTAATTGGCGCGATCGCGCGATTTCTTCACCTGCTGGCGCAGGAAGGGCAACACGACGTGTTCCTCGCGGTCGTCAAGATGGACGGTCACATCGTCCTCGTCGCGCGCGCAGGGCCATAGGCCGCACACACCGCGCGCGATCAGCCACTTTTCCGCAATGATCTGGTCGAGCATGGCCTGCGCATCGGCAAACAGGCTGCGCGCGCTTTCCCCCACAACCGGATCGTCGAGAATGGCGGGGTAGTTGCCGTGCAATTCCCACGCGCGGAAGAACGGCGTCCAGTCGATGTATTCGCGCAGGTCCGCAAGCGGCCAGTCCTTGAACACATGCAGGCCGGGCCTGGCCGGGGCAGGCGCCTTGTCGCTGAAAAAGGCATCGTAGAAATTGGCGCGCGCCTCATCGAGGCTCAGCAGTTCGCTCTGCGTCCGACCTTCGCGCGCATCGCGCACATGCGCGTATTCTGCCGCCGTTTCGGCCACGATCGCACCCTGCTGCGTATCGGAAAGCAGGCGGCTGGCGACGCCCACCGCGCGGCTGGCGTCGAGCACATGGATCACCGGACCTTCATAGGCCGGGTCGATCCTCAGCGCCGTATGCACCTTGCTGGTGGTGGCGCCCCCGATCAGCAGCGGCAATTCCATTCCGGCGCGTTGCATTTCCTCGGCCACGGTCACCATCTCGTCGAGGGAGGGAGTAATCAGGCCCGAAAGCCCGATCATGTCCGCGCCTTCACGGGTGGCGGTTTCAAGGATCGTCGCCCAAGGCACCATCACCCCAAGGTCGATCACCTGATAGCCATTGCATTGCAGCACTACCCCAACGATGTTCTTGCCGATGTCGTGTACGTCGCCCTTGACCGTGGCCATCACGATGGTGCCCTTGGACCGATCGGCAAGGCCGCTGGCTTCCTTCTCCTCCTCGATAAAGGGGATGAGGTGCGCCACCGCCTTCTTCATCACGCGCGCCGATTTGACCACTTGGGGCAGGAACATCTTGCCGCTGCCGAACAGGTCGCCGACCACATTCATGCCGTCCATCAGCGGGCCTTCGATCACCTCGATCGGGCGCGCGAAATGCAGCCGGGCTTCCTCGGTATCCGCAACCACATAGGCATCGATGCCCTTGACCAGCGCATGTTCGAGCCTGCGCGCCACCGGCCAGCCGCGCCATTCCTCGGCCTCTTTCTCCGCCTTCGCGTCCACGCCCTTGTAGCTTTCGGCGAGCGCGATCAGGTTTTCGGTTGCGTCCGGATGGCGGCACAGCACCACATCCTCGCACGCCTCGCGCAGCGCCGGGTCGATCGTATCATAGACATCGAGCTGCCCGGCGTTGACGATCGCCATGTCGAGCCCGGCGGGGATCGCGTGGAACAGGAATACTGAATGCATCGCGCGGCGCACCGTCTCGTTGCCGCGGAAGCTGAAGGAGAGGTTCGACAGCCCGCCGCTGGTCAGGGCATGCGGGCAGGCGGCCTTGATCTCGCGAACCGCCTCGAGAAAGTCGAGCGCATAGCGATCATGCTCCTCGATGCCGGTGGCGACGGCGAAGATATTGGCATCGAAGATGATGTCTTCGGGCGGGAAACCGATGCCCGTTAGCAGGCGATAGGCGCGTTTGCAGATTTCAACCTTGCGCGCCTTCGTATCGGCCTGACCCGCCTCGTCGAAGGCCATCACCACCACTGCCGCGCCATAATTCATGCATTTGCGCGCCTGCGCCAGGAAGGCTTCCTCGCCCTCCTTCATGCTGATCGAATTGACGATCGGCTTGCCCGATACGCATTTGAGCCCGGCTTCGATCACCTCCCATTTCGAGCTGTCGATCATCACCGGCACGCGGGCAATGTCAGGCTCGGCGGCGATCAGCTTGAGGAATGTTTCCATCGCGGTGCGCGAATCGAGCAGGCCCTCGTCCATGTTGACGTCGATCACCTGCGCGCCGTTTTCGACCTGGCTGCGCGCGACCTCGACCGCGGCGGCATAATCGCCCGCCATGATCAGCTTCTTGAACGCGGCGCTGCCGGTAACGTTGGTGCGCTCGCCGATATTGACGAAACGGGAGCCGGAAACATCAGGGGAAAGCTCAGGCATCAGGCCGCAATCGTGAAGGGTTCGAGGCCAGCCAGCCGCATTTGCGGGGCGAGCGCGGGCACCTGGCGCGGCGGCAGCCCCTCCACCGCCCGCGCGATCGCGGCGATGTGGTCGGGCGTCGAGCCGCAGCAGCCGCCCAGCACATTGACCTGACGCGCTTCGGCCCATTCGCGCACCAACGATGCGGTGGTCTGCGGCTCCTCGTCATACTGGCCAAGCTCGTTGGGCAGTCCGGCGTTGGGATAGGCCATCAACAGGCAATCGGTGATCTGCGACAGCAGCTGCACATGCGGGCGCAATTGCTGCGCGCCGAAGCTGCAATTGAGCCCGATGGCGACGGGTCTTGCGTGGCGCACCGCATACCAGAACGCCTCGACCGTATGGCCCGACAGGTTGCGCCCCGAAAGGTCGGTCAGCGTGAGCGAGATCATCAGCGGCACTTCGCGGCCAAGATCACGTTCCAGCTCCTTCACCGCCATGATCGCCGCCTTGCAATTGAGCGTATCGAACACGGTTTCGATCAGGATGAAATCGGCCCCGCCTTCGATCAGCGCCGCTGCCTGTTCGTAATAGACCTCTTTCACCTCGTCGAAGCTGACCTCGCGAAAGCCGGGGTCCTCGACCTGCGGCGAGAGCGAAAGCGTCTTGTTGGTCGGTCCCATCGCGCCGCAGACGAACCGCTCCACCCCATCGCGCGCCGTCGCCTCATCGCACGCCTCGCGGATCACGCGGGCGGCGGCGATGTTGATCTCGCGCACCAGATGTTCGGCCCCGTAATCGGCCTGGCTGATGCGGTTGGCGTTGAAGGTGTTGGTGGCGAGCACGGTCGCACCGGCGGCAATATAGCTGTCGCAGATGCGGCGGATGACCTGGGGCTGGGTCAGATTGACCAGATCGTTGTTGCCCTTCTGGTCGCGTGCCAACGCGCATTCGCCCGCATAATCCTCAGCCGATAGCCGGGCGCGCTGGATCTCGGTGCCATAGGGCCCGTCCTTTATCAGGATTTGCCGCGCGGCTGCGGCAGTGAGGCGTTCGCGCGCGCTCTGCCCAGGGCCTGTCGTAAGGGTCATCCAGCTTCTCCGATGGGGCGCTTGCCGAGCAGATGGCAGATCGCATAGGCAAGTTCAGCGCGGTTGAGCGTGTAGAAATGGAAATCGCGCACGCCGCCGGCATGGAGCCTGCGGCACAGCTCGGCGGCCACCGTGGCGGCGACCAGTTGCCGCGCTGCGGGCCGCTCGTCGAGCCCCTCGAACAGTCCGTCCATCCATGCGGGGATCTGCGCACCGCAGGCAGCGGCGAACCTGCGCGCCTGCGCCACATTGGTCACCGGCAGGATGCCCGGCACAACCGGCGCATCGATCCCGCCTTTCGCCAGCGCATCGCGGAAGCGAAAGTACGTTTCGGCCTCGAAGAAGAATTGCGTGATCGCGCGCGTCGCCCCGGCGTCAAGCTTGCGCTTGAGATTGTCGATATCGGCCTCGGCGCTCGCGGCATCCGGGTGGACCTCGGGATAGGCGGCAACCGAAATCTCGAAATCGGCGATCTGCTTCAGCCCCGCCACGAGTTCAGCCGCGTCGCGATAGCCCTGAGGGTGGGGGGCGAAGCGCGCGCCCGGCGAGCCATCGGCACTCGGTGCATCACCGCGCAGCGCCACGATATGGCGCACGCCCGCTTCCCAATAGCGTTCGGCGACTTCGCGAATTTCGCCTTTGGTGGAATCGACGCAGGTGAGATGCGCGGCGGCGGGAAGCCGCGCCTCGGCGATGATTCGCGCCACTGTGTTGTGCGTGCGCTCGCGCGTCGATCCGCCCGCGCCATAAGTGACCGAAACGAAGCCTGGTGCCAGCGGCTTCAATTCCTCGACCGCATGCCAAAGCTGCTGCTCCATCTTCTCGCTCTTGGGCGGGAAGAATTCGAAACTGACGTTCAGGTCGCCCGCCGGATCGCCCGGCAATGCTGCGAACAGCGGGGTGACGAGCGCGTCGGCACGGCCTTGCGCGCTATTATCCGGCGCCATCGTCATGCACGCTGCTCCTGCCGCTGCTGCGCCGACGCTGGGCCGCGACGCTGACCGATCCAGATCTTGACCACCAGCTCGCCGCCGTCGAGGGCGGCGGGCGGTCTGGCGACAAAACCTGCATCGCCCAGCAGCCGCTTGATCTGGCCGTCACCAAAGCCGAGCCGGACGTGTTCGTGCCGTGCGCGCAGCTCCTCGCGGTCATGCGCGGCAAAATCGACGATCGCGATCCGCCCGCCCGGCTTGAGCACGCGCCCCGCCTCGGCCAGGACCTGCGCGGGTTCCTGCGCGAAATGCAGCACCTGATGCAGCAGGACGGTGTCGAACTGGCCCGCGGCAAAGGGCAGATCGAGGAAATCGCCCTGTACCAGCTCGACGTCCTCTGTCGGCAGGTGCTGGAGCTTGGCGCGCGCAATCCGCAACATATCGAGGCTCTTGTCGAGCGCCACGATCCGCTGCGCGCGCGGGGCAAAGAGTTCTGCCATGCGGCCGGTACCGGTCCCGATGTCGAGCAGCTTGCCAGGCGGATCATCGCCCAGCGCTTCGATCAGCGCCTGCTCGACCAGCCGGTCGGGGCTGTGCATGCGCCGCAGATCATCCCATTCGCCGGCGTGCCGTGCGAAATAATCCTCTGCGGATTTCTCGCGCGCGGCGCGGATAGCTGAAAGTTTGCGCCGGTCCTCCTCGCATTCGCGCGCGAACTGCGCATCTTCGCGCTCGGCCGCAGCGAGCAGCCGCGCCACCGCTTCGGCGAGCGGCGAGGCGTTGCCCGGCGAGGAAGGCGCGCGCAGGAACACCCAGCTACCCTCGCGCCGCCTTTCAGCCAGCCCGGCATCGCACAGGATTCCGATATGGCGCGAAACGCGCGGCTGGCTTTGGCCCAGCACCTGTGCCAGTTCGCCCACCGCAAGCTCCATCGTGCCCAGCAGGCGCATGATGCGCAGGCGGGTGGGATCGGCCAATGCCCTGATGATCGTCTCGATGCTCACGACGATCAGGATATAAAGATATTTTTATATCTGTAAATGGAGCGGTGTGCTTGCCGCCTCCCGCCCTTGCGGTTGGGAGTTTTCACCGAAAACAGTCCGCCGAACTGTTTTCCGTAGTGAAAACTGGTGCCGCTTAGGTGACTCGAACACCTGACCCCATCATTACGAATGATGTGCTCTACCGACTGAGCTAAAGCGGCACTTCGCGGAAAGGCCCCCAAAGGCGATCCCGAAAAATGGAGGCCCGAGCCGGAATCGAACCGGCGTGCAAGGATTTGCAGTCCTCTGCGTCACCACTCCGCCATCGGGCCTCTACCCACGCATTGCGGGCGGAAGCGGCCCCTAGCGAAACCTTGTCCGCTTGGCAATCGCATTGATACCTTCCGTAAGGTCAATCTGGACGCGCGCGCAGGAATGGCTACAGGCACCGGTCATGTCCGTATCCGCACTGATCGAGCCCGTCACCGGGCAGTCCGGCCCGGTCCGGCTCCGCGCCGTGCCGCTGTGGCAGCAGGGCCGCACGCTTTATGGCGGCGCTTCGACGCTGATTGCCTATACCATGGCGACGCGCGCCTTTACCGATCTGCCGCCGCTGCGCGCCGCGCAGATCGGCTTTGTCGCGCCGATTGGTGAGGAGATCGAACTTTCGGCCGAGATCGTGCGGCAGGGGCGCAACGTAACCCAGGTCCGCAGCGAACTGCATTGCGAGGGCAAGCTGGCGCTCACGGCCTTCTGGCTGTTCGGTGCCGCGCGCGAAGCCAATGCGCTGCACCCCGCTTCGCCTCCCGAGCCGATGCCTGGTCCGCCGGAACAGTATGACGAGGTTGGCACCGAAACCGCCCCGTCCTTTCTGAAGGAAAACTTCGAAATGCGCCGCGCGCAGGACGAGCACGGACCGGGCGAACCGGTGATGCGGCGCTGGTTCCGCCTGAAGGAGCGCGACGTGCTCGATCCGGTCGGCACGCTCATCCTGCTGGGCGATACGCTTCCACCCGGTGCGATCCGCGCGATGCGGCGGCAGGGGCCGATCAGCTCGATCAACTGGTCGTTCAACCTGCTCGATCCCGCTCCGCAGACGCAGGACGGCTGGTGGCTGGGCGAAACGCGCAGCGAACACGCGGATCTGGGCTATTCTAGCGAGCGGCTGTCGATGTGGAACACCGATGGCCGCCAGGCCTTGAGCGGCCTGCAATCGGTGGCGATCTTCGGTTAGACGTCGTCGAACTTCGGTTCGCGCTTTTCCATCCCCGCCATGACCGCCTCGACCTGGTTCGGTGAGCGGATGATCGCACGCTGTTCGATACTCTCCTCGAGCAGGATGGCGTCGGTCGCGCGGTCCTGCATCAGCGCCGATAGCCGCTTGGCCGCCCGGATCGCCTGCGGATTGCGGCCCGCGATCGTCGCAGCGATCGTAGTCGCGCGCGCCAAAGGGTCTTCATCGACAAAGGTCGCCAGCCCCAGCCCCTGCGCTTCGGTGCCGGTGAATTCGCGGTTGGTATAGACCAGTTCGCGCAGCACATCGTCGCGCACCAGGCCTCGCCACAGCGCATAGCCGGCCATGTCGGGCACCAGGCCCCATTTCATTTCCATGATCGCCATGCGCGCCTGTGGATGGACCACGCGGATGTCCGTGCCGCTGGCGATTTGCAGGCCGCCGCCGAAGCACACGCCCTGCACCGCCGCTATCACCGGAACCGGCAGCTTGCGCCACACCATCGCCGCCTGCTGGAAGCGGTTGGAGTTGCCATGGGTTCGCTCGGTCAGTTCGGGTTCGTCGGGGGCGGGTTTGCGGGCAAAGGAGGAAACGTCGAGCCCGGCGCAGAACGAGCGCCCCTCGCCCGCCAGAACCACCGCGCGCAGCCCCTTCATCTTGCCGAGCCGGTGCCCCGCCTCGATAATCCCGTCGAACATCGCCGGATCGAGCGCGTTCATCTTGTCCGGGCGGTTGAGGCGAACCTGTGCGACTCCGTCGTCGCCGAGGTGGATGGTCACACGGTCATTGTCTGGCGATATCATGCGGAAAAATCCTCAAGATGTTTGCTGCACACTGGCGCAAGCACCATTCCAAGTCCAGCCGGTCGGGAAAGCGGAATATGCCCGGCTCGGGCGACCATCGGGATACATTGCCGTCACAGGTCTCCGCCCGCGCGCATCGAATAGGCGCGATCGGGCGTGATGATGATATGGTCGAGCAGCTCGATGTCGAGCGCCGCCGCGATTGCAGCCATGCGCCGGGTCGCTGCAATGTCATGGACGCTCGGGCGGCAATCGCCCGATGGGTGGTTGTGAGCTACGATCAGGCTGCGCGATCCGATCTGGAGCGCCATTGTAAACAAGGCGCGCATCCGCAGCGCGAGCGCGGTCCCATTGCCGCTGACGATTCGGCGATCGGCCAGAAATCCGCGATCGGCGTCGAGAAAGATCGCATGCAGGTGCTCGTTCCCGCCGCCGTGGGCAAATATCTGCTCGCGCAGATAGAGCAGCATGGCGTTGAGGTGCATGTGATTGCGCTGGCCGGACTGCGTGCCGGCCGTTGAGGGAGTGGGCACGCCGGCGGGTATGGCAAGGCGCATCACAGCGGACTGTTCCCCGGTGCCTGCTTGTCGGCAAGGGCCCGGGCGAGGCGCGTCTGTGCCCACGCGCTGCGGCGCCAGTCACGATAGGGGCCGAACTTGCGCCTGCGGCGGACGTGGGCCCACAACCCTCCTGCCATCAGGGCGAGCTGGAAATAGGACGGGGCGATCGCCAGAATGCTATAGGCGAGGGGCGATATCGCCGGGGCCAGCTCGCGCGAAAGGTGTGCCAGCAGCGCAACAAGCTGGAACGCGGCGATCCACAGCGTGTAGGTCCGGTTCGCCTGCAGCGCGATCCAGGTGAACAGGCCAGCGGCCACGGTATCGATCGCCATGTATGCGAGCGGTAGCGTGGGCGAGGCGAACCCCTCGCCGAATGCCCACAGGTAACCCAACTGGGCGAACTCGAACATGGCGAGCCAGACCAGCGCGAGTGCACGTTCGGGTCCTCCCCCCCAGAGGAGGGAGGACACGCATACGACGAGGGCGAACAGCTGCTGGGCCTCGTCACGATATTCCAGAATCAGGCTGAGCATCTTGTGGAAACGACCCTCATGCGTTTACTACCGCACGATCCGCGGGCTCAAGAATTGCCGAAGGATTGATGATGGTCGGGGTTCCGTCATCGGCAATCGCGGTTTCCCGGGCGACCTTGCTCAACTCGTCGTGAACGCGCAGCAGGCTGGTCGACATGGCCAGCGCCTGCCCTTCGGCCTGCGACAGCCGCATCAGCGCCCGCTGGCCAGCATCGACTTCCACAGCCGGGTTCTGCCGCGCCGCAATCATCGCCTGTTTGAGCCGGGCGAATACCAGCATAGATTCGTCGGCCAGTGCCTCTGCTTCACGGACAAGTTTCCTGATATTGCGAGCATCGCTGAGAATACGATCGGTCATCGGTGATCTCCTCACCGACCATGCTCGATCAGCCGGTGTCGTTCTGGTCCACGGGGATGTATGCCACGCCGTCCAATGCCTCGCTCAGCGTCACAGCCGCGGTCATTATCAGGACCACTGCGGCAAGAATGCCGAAGGCAATCCCTACGATCGAAGCCAAACGGAGGAGACCGGCGTTTTCGCCATCGAGCACCCCGGGGACGATCCTTGGCTCGATCACGGTTTCCCACGGCAATGCTCCTTTTAAGGGGAGGACATCGCTGATCATGATTTCGCCAGGATCGGCCCGGCGCCGGTTGTCGCCGTCCACGGAAATCCAGGGGATCTGATTTTTTATGTATGCAGATTCGCTCAAGTCCCGCGGTTCGCCCTCGCTCTCGGCGCGGCCATGCCGGTAAACCTCGACCAGCTCGTTCAGGCTGGCGACCTGATAGATGTCCTTGAGGATCCTGATGTGCTGGTTGATCCGTGTTTCGGAAACTCCCAGCTCCTGCGCGATCACCTTGATCGGCATGCGTCGGTCGATTCGTTCCAGCACCGAACGCTGGCGCCCGGTCAGCGCCTTCTCTTCCGCAAAGGCAGATTGAGACTCTGAAATCTCCGACATCGCCGTTCCCAATATCACATTTTGCCTGCTGCGCGCGCGCAAACCCTGCTCAATCGAATGCACAGGCGGAAGGACGATCGCGGTCACTGGACCCGCAGGTGCGTCACGCCGCCGAACTGTTGACGCCCACTGACATGAGGTAGCGCTTGATATTGCGCGCTGCCTGCCGCAGCCGCTGTTCGTTCTCGACCATGGCAATGCGCACGAAGCCCTCGCCCTCCTCGCCGTAACCCACCCCGGGCGCCACCGCGACCTGGGCATGGGTGAGCAATTGCTTGGAAAACTCGAGGCTGCCCATGCTTGCCAGCGCCGGGGGCAGAGGGGCCCAGGCGAACATCGACGCAGGCGGCGGCGGAATTTCCCACCCGGCCCGGCCGAACGCTTCGACCATGACATCGCGGCGCTTGTGATAGAGCTTGCGGTTTTCCTCGACGATATCCTGCGGACCGTTGAGGGCCGCACAGGCGGCGGCCTGGATCGGTGTGAAGGCGCCGTAATCGAGGTACGACTTGACCCGCGTCATCGCCGCGATCAGCTCGCGGTTGCCCACCGCAAAGCCCATTCGCCAACCGGCCATCGAATAGGTCTTCGACATGCTGGTAAACTCAACCGCGACATCTTTCGCGCCCTTGACCTGCATGATCGAAGGGGTCGGCTTGCCGTCGAAATATAGCTCGGAATAGGCAAGGTCCGACAGGACCCATACCTCGTTCTCGCGCGCCCAGGCGACAAGCCGTTCGTAGAAGGCCAGATCGACCACCTCGGCGGTCGGGTTCGAAGGGTAATTCACCACCAGCACGCTGGGACGCGGCACGGTGAAGGCCATTGCCCGCTCCAGACTCAGGAAATAATTCTCGTCCGGCGTCGTCGGCACCGAACGGATCGTCGCCCCGGCAATGATGAAACCGAAAGTGTGGATCGGGTAGGACGGGTTGGGCGCCAGCACCACGTCGCCCGGCGCGGTGATCGCGGTGGCGAGGCTGGCCAGCCCCTCCTTCGATCCCATGGTGACCACCACCTCGGTTTCGGGATCGAGTTCGACCCCGAACCTGCGGCCATAGTAATTGGCCTGCGCGCGCCTGAGGCCCGGAATGCCTTTCGACTGCGAATAACCGTGCGCGTCGGGCTTGGCCGCGACTTCGCACAGCTTGTCGATCACATGCTGGGGGGGCGGCTGGTCGGGGTTGCCCATGCCAAGGTCGATGATGTCCTCTCCCGCCTTGCGTGCCGCATGGCGCATCGCATTCACTTCGGCGATGACATAGGGCGGCAGGCGCTTCATGCGGTAGAATTCGGTGTTCATCTGGACCTTTCGAACCTTGAATGGCCCGCCCGTCCGGCCGGCCTGCGCAGGAAACTACGCGAATAGCGGTCGAACTGGAAAGCCAAATTCGCTATGCGGGGCAATGGATCGCATTACCGGGGAAGTGGCTGCATCGATGAACGACAGGACAAGCAAGAGCGGAACTTCCAGGCAGGAGCCGTTTGGGGCATTCTTCGACATGCAGGGCGAAGCCATGCGCGAGATGCTGGGCGCCTGGTTGCCCGGCGCGCCGGACTCGCCCACGACCGGCGATTGCGCGGCTGCGCCTGCCGAACTGGCCGAATGGGCCCGTTCCGCCAGCGAAATCCAGGCGCTGTGGCTCGACTTTCTTGGTGAACAGGCGCGCAACCTGGCTGGTGGATCGGGTGTGTCCGACCCCGCGCAATGGTTGCTGATGGCCCAGGCGATGGAGAAGCAGGCGATTGCGCCGCAGGCCTTCGCCCAGTCCGCGCGGATGACGCAAGACGCGCTGGAGGTCTGGCAATCGGTCTTCGCCCGCCTCGTTCCGGCGCAGGGGGAGCAGGACAAGGCGGCAGCAGGGCTGCCCCGACAAGACCGGCGCTTTGCCGATCCCGCCTGGCAGGAGCACCCGGGCTTCGCGCTGCTCCACCAGACCTATCTGATGCTGGCCGAGTTCTTCATACGGTCGGCCCGGCAGGTCGAAGGGATCGCGCCGGAAAAGAAGCAGCAGCTCGAATTTGCGGTCAATTCGCTGGTCGAGGCGCTCAGTCCGGCCAATTTCCTGGCCACCAATCCGGTGGTGCTGAAGCGGACCATTGAAACCAGGGGGCAGAACCTGGTCAAGGGCATGCGCCATCTGGTCACTGATCTGAAGCGCGGGCAATTGACGCACACCGATCCCGATGCCTTTGCCCTGGGCGAGAATATGGCCGCGACGCCGGGCAAGGTGGTGCATGAAACGCCGCTCTACCAGCTGATCCAGTACAGCCCTTCGACCGAGGAGGTGCTGGCGGTGCCGCTGGTGATCTTCCCGCCGTGGATCAACCGGTTCTACATTCTCGACCTCTCACCCAAGAAGAGCTTCGTCAAATGGGCGGTCGATCAGGGGATCAGCGTGTTCGTGGTCAGCTGGAAATCGGCCGATGCCAGCATGAAGGACGTGGTGTGGGACGATTACATCCGCGCGCAGATGGATGCGATCGATCACGTCCGCGCGCGTCTCGATGTGCCGGCGGTTCATGCGATCGGTTACTGCGTTGCCGGGACCACGCTGGCCGCTACGCTGGCGGTGCTGGCGCGGCGGGGCGAGGCGGACAAGGTCAGGAGCGTCACCTTCTTCACCGCGCAGGTCGATTTCGAGAAGAGCGGTGAACTCAAGAGCTTCATCGATGACGGGCAGCTCGAGATGATCCAGAGCCTTGCGCACGACGGCTTTCTGGATGGGCGCTATCTGGCCGCGACCTTCAATTCGCTGCGCGGCAAGGACCTGATCTGGAACTATGTCGTCAACAATTACCTTCTGGGCGAGGATTATCCGGCGTTCGACCTGCTCCACTGGAACGGCGACGTCACCAACCTTCCGGCGAAATGGCATGCCGACTATCTGCGCGACCTCTATCGCGACAACCGGCTAGTGGTTCCCGACTCGCTCAGCGGAGACGGCACGCCGATCGATCTGACCCGGGTCGAAACGCCCGCCTATATTCAGGCGGGCCGCGAGGATCATATCGCGCCTGCGCCCAGCGTGTGGCGCATCACCCGGCACTTCAGGGGGCCGATTGAATTCCTGCTGGCAGGGTCGGGCCACATCGCCGGGGTCGTCAATCCGCCCGCGGCGGGCAAGTACCAGTACTGGACGGGGGATAGCCACGCCGCCTCGTTTGCGGAATTCGTCGAAGGCGCGGTCGAACACCCGGGCAGCTGGTGGCCGCACTGGCTCGCATGGCTCGAGGCGCAGGACGGTGCGCGCGTGCCCGCCAAGGGCAAGCACAAGCCCGGCGGAGAGGGCGATTCGGTGATCGAGGATGCCCCGGGGCGCTATGTGAAAACGCGTTAGGCCACTGGTAATAAACGATTCTGACGATTATTGTGCAGTGCACAAAAAATCCTTGACTTCGCAGTTGCGATCACTATTTTGTGCAGTGCAACATAAAGCGAGGTTCTCATGGCTACCAACGCCACGTCAAAGATCGATGCAGCAGCCGAAAAGGCCTATGCCGAAGCAGCTGCCAAGGAAGCGCCTGCCAAGAACGCCGTAAGCGCGAAGAGCGCTGCAGTAGTCAAGGTCGAGCCCGCAGTAGTCAAGGTCGAGGCCGTGGTAGCCAAGGTTGAGCCCGTAGTAGTCAAGGTCCCCGCTCCGAAAAAGGCTGCCCCCAAGAAGGCCGCCCCGAAAAAGGCTGTGAAGAAAATCGCCGCCAAGAAGGCCCCCGCTGCCAAGCCTGCACCCAAGGCGGCAAAGCCCGCCACCAAGCCCGCCCCCACCAACCCCATTCTCAAATTCAAGGACACCATCATGGCCAAAGCCACCGAAACCGATTTCGCCAAGACCGCCAAGGAAATGGCTGCCGACGTACAGACCCGCGTGAAGACCGCCTATGCCAAGAGCGGCGAGCTCGCCTCGGAAGTCACCGAATTCAGCAAGGGCAACGTTGAAGCCCTGGTCGAATCGGGCAAGATCCTGATCGCCGGCATCCAGACGCTGGGCCGCGAAGAAATCGCGACCACCAAGAACGTTGTCGAAACCGTCACCGAAGACATGAAGAAGATCGCCGCCGTTCAGTCGCCGACCGAATTCATGCAGCTTCAGGGCGAACTGGCGCGCCGCAATTTCGACGCCGCCGTTGCTTTCGGTTCGAAGCGCACCGAAGCGCTGGTCAAGCTCTACAACGAAGCTTTCGCGCCGATTTCGAGCCGCGTCAGCCTCGCTGCCGAGCGCATCAAGAAGGCCGCCTGAGGCTTTCTGACAGCAAGTTCCACGTAGCCGGGATATCTCCTCTCCCTCCATCCCGGCTTGGGGACCAGGGCCGGAAGGACTTTTCAGTCTTTCCGGCCCTTTCTGTTTGCGAACGCGGGCCTTCGAACGTGTTTGCGCGGCGTTAACCGCCAGCCCATATGCTGGCATCAGCGCGCCCGCCGATCATCGAACATCTTGTGAATCTGCCGGTCAATGAGATATTGAAGCCTGCCCATGCAAACGAACGACCTTCCCCCCCGCAGCATCGACAACCTGCCGTACCCCGTGGCCGCCGCCGGAGGCGACGGCGATCAGGATGCCGGGAACGAGACAGGGGTTGCCACCAAGACCCGTACCCGGCCGAAAAAGCCAAGCCAGTACAAGGTGCTGATGCTCAACGACGACTACACCCCGATGGAGTTCGTCGTCCTGGCGCTCAAGCGCTTTTTCGGAATGGATCTGGAACAGGCCACCCGCGTCATGCTGCACGTCCACCAGAAGGGCGTGGGCGTGTGCGGCATCTTTCCCTATGAAGTCGCGGAAACCAAGGTCAATCAGGTGATGGATCTGGCACGCGCGAACCAGCACCCGCTGCAATGCACGCTGGAGAAGGCATAGCGCCTTGATACGCGACCCGGCGATGATCTGAGGCGGGATTGCATGTGACGCTTGGGATTGCGGCGACATAGGGCGAAATTCATGCCCAGATCAAACCGCAGGCACTGCGCAGGTTTTTTCACGCGAAGACGCGTAGGGGTGGCTCGATAGTCATCGCTCTGCGTTGAGGCCAGACCGCTGCCTCGTCATTGCGAACCCGGCCCCGCGCCGGGTGAAGCAATCCAGAGCCTCGATATGCTACGTTTCTGGATTGCCGCGGACCTCTCGGTCCTCGCAATGACGATTCGATACGATGGCTTGAAGCAGCGGGCGTTGTCGCGGGTGCAACATCTTCGCGTCTTCGCGTGAGAAAAGCCCCTCCCCCTTGAGGGGGAGGATGGGTGGGGGTGTGTCCACCATGAGAGGTCGAACACCCACCCCTCGATCCGCTGGCGCTGCGCGCCGTCTTCGTCTCCCCTCAAGGGAGGGGAGGCTCTGAACAAAATGGCCCCTCCACCATCCTTCGGATGGTCCCCCTCCCCATCGAGTGTAATGGGGAGGATCATACCTTCGCGTCTCTACGTGCGACGAACCGAGTGCGCTGTGCACCGCCTCGCCACCAGCCGAAAACCGGTTTCCCCTTTGCGCCGCGATACGCTAGGTGCAGTGCGGACAAGGACTTTTCAGACGCGACGTGCCCAACTTTCTGCCCTCAATCGACCGCTATATCTTCCGCCTGGTGATCTTCCCCATGCTGGGCGTGTTCGCTTTGGCGGCATCGCTGCTGCTGATCGACAAGATGCGCCGCCTGTTCGATTTCGTCGCGGTCGAGGGCGGGCCGCTGTCGGTGGTGTTCAAGATGCTCGGCGCGCTGATCCCCGAATATGCCAGCCTCGCCATTCCGCTGGGCCTGTTGCTGGGCGTGCTGCTCGCCTTCCGCAAGCTTGCCACATCGAGCGAACTCGATGTGCTGCGCGCGGTCGGGATGTCGTATCACCGGCTGCTGCGCGTGCCCTATGCGATCACTGCGGTGCTGGTGGCGGTCAATGTGGGGCTGGTGTTCTACGTCCAGCCGATCAGCCGCTATTACTACGAACAGATGGAGTATGAACTGCGCTCGGGCGCGCTGGGCGCTTCGATCAGGGTGGGCGAATTCACCACGCTCAAGGACCGCATGGCCTTGCGGATCGAGGGGAGTGAGGATGACGGGCGGCGACTGATCGGGATCTTTGCCCGCGTCGCCAACGCAAAGGGCCAGGTGCTCTCGATCAGCGCGCGCGAGGGAACCTTCCTTGCCACCAGCGACAGCCCCGACACGATCATCCTGCGGCTTTCCGACGGCACGATCGTGCAGGATACCGGCAGCAAGTCGCCGCGCGTGCTCAGCTTCACCAGGCACGATTTGCCGATCGACCTGCCCAGGATCGAGGAATTCCGTAAGCGCGGCGGGGCGGAACGCGAATTCATCCTGCCCGAACTTCTCAGGATCGGCTGGAACGACGGTGAAAGCGAAGCCAGGCGCGATGCCAGCCAGGCCAGCTTCAACTTCCGCCTGGTGGAAGTGGTGATGATGGTGCTGATGCCGCTGCTGGCGGTGGCGCTGGCGATTCCGCCGAAGCGCTCGACCAGTGCGTTGGGCGTGTTCGTTTCGATTCTGATGGTGGTCGCCTATCACAAGATCAACCAGTACGGCGAGGATATCGCGGCGCTCGGCCGGATCGATCCGATTCTGGCACTGTGGGGGCCGTTCGTGTTGTTTGCGGCGCTGATCGTGTGGATGTATTTCCGCGTCGCCTTTGTACCGGGCGGGCAGGCGATCGGCCCGCTCGAATCCGGTTTCAGCAGGCTGGCGAAACGGCTGCGCAAGCTGCTGCGGTGCAAGCGGCCGGGGCGCCTCGCGCAATTCCAGCCGGCTCCGGCTGAATAGGACGAACCGGCGTGCAAATGGACTTTTTCCCGTCACCAACCCTGACGCGCTATCTCGCCAGGATGTTTGCCGCGCGCATCCTGGCGGTGCTGGTGATGCTGGTACTGGTGTTGATGGCGCTCGATCTGCTGGCGAGCAGCGGGAAGATCCTGGCGGTCGAGGGCAATGGCGAGGCGGAACTGTGGACCTACGTCAGCTTGCGCGTGCCGCAACTGGTGGCGCAATTCGTGCCCTATTCGGTGCTCCTGGCGACGATCATCGCGCTGGTGACGCTCAACCAGAACAGCGAGGTCATCTCGATGAAAGCGGCGGGACTTTCCGCGCATCAGGTGCTGTCGCCCCTGCTCCTGACCGCGATCGTGGTTTCCGTGCTCAACTTTGCCTTCAACGAACGGGTGGTGACGCGCGCGACCGCGACGCTCAAGGCGTGGGAAGCCGCCGAGTTCGGCCCGGTGCCCCCCGATTCGGGGGTCAAGGCCAATGTCTATCTGACCGATGGGCACAACATCCTGAGCGCTGCAACCGTGACCGGATCGGGCAGCGGCATTACGCTGAAGGATGTGACCTGGTACGGTCGCAGCCCCGATGGGCGCCTGAGGGAGCAGGTGCGTGCACCCGGCGCCACCTATGCCGCGCCGGGCTGGCGGCTTGACAATGCCATCGGCTTCGATGTCGAAACCGCAAGCTCGAAGCAACTTGGGACCGTCACCGTCGGCGAGTTGCTGACCCCGCAGCAGATCGAACTCGAAACCGTCGATGCGGACGCGCAGTCGTTCATTGCGCTATGGAAATCGATCAAGTCCTACGAGGCGGCTGGGCGCCGGACGAGCGAGTTGTGGTCGAAGTGGTGGCACAAGCTGTCAGGCCCGCTGTCGGCCGCCCTGATGCCGCTTCTGGGCGCGGTTGCCGCGTTCGGCCTCGCGCGATCGGGCCAGCTGTTCCTGCGCGCGATCATCGGCATGGCGCTGGGGTTTGCATTCTTCGTGGTCGACAATGCTGCGCTCGCGATGGGCAGCTTTGGCGGCTATCCGCCGCTGCTGGCGGCATGGGGGCCGTTCCTGCTGTTCCTACTGGTGGGCGAAACCGTTCTCATCCGGACCGAGGAATAACTCGTTCAGCTTGCGGGGCGGCGGAGCATCGTGCTGTTCGCGATCCGCGCCACCAGAACCAGCATGCCGGGGTGGTTTGCGCCGTCATAGGTCGATGGATGGCCCAGCTCGCGCACGAGCCGCCGGTGCGCCTCGGGCAGGTCGTGATACGGCATGGAGGGCATCAGGTGGTGCAGCGCGTGATAGCGCAGACCCACCGGCGCCCACAGCTCTGCGGTTGGTCCGGGCGGCGGCACGTTGACCGAATCGAGGAACTGCGCGGTTACCGTCATCGGCTCGCCGTCATTCTCCCACAGGTGCGCCACCAGCGTGCGTAGCTGGTTGAGCGTCGCGGTGAGCGAGACGACGGCCAGCGCGATCAGCAGCGGCCGCCAGCCAAGCAGCAGCAGGCTGGCCAGCAGCGTCCAGGCCCATATGAAGGCGCCCAGTTCCTGCCAGATGACCATGGTCCTGAACGCGCCTTCAGGAGGCTTGCGGCGAAATTGCGGGTTGATCATCAGTGCCGAGGCGCGTTGCCACACCAGGGTGCGCAGCGGCGGAATGACGAGGCCCAGCGGCACCAGCAAGGCCGAGCGCAGCAGCAACGCCGCCGGGGCGAGCAGCGCGATCAGAACGAAGACGGGCAGGCTCCACGGCTTCATCAATGCCAGCGGGAGATATTCGGGATCCTCCACCGTGCCGTATTGCGTGCGCTTGTGATGCAGGGTGTGCACCCCTTCGTACATGAACGACGGGGTCAGCAGGGGAATCCCCACCAGCAGGTTCCACGCGATCCGGAAACCGGGCAAGGCATCGCGGTGGATATGCGTCAGCTCGTGAATGAACAGGAGCGCGCGATAGAGCGCCAGCGCGCTGACCAGCCCCGCGCCCAGCATGATCAGCGGGTTATCGGCAAGGATCGCGGCAGCAAGCATGGCATAGCCCAGCGCCGCCGATCCCAGCATGTCGGGCCAATAGATGCCCGCGCGGGCCGTGCCCAGGTCCCTGGTTGCCTCGCGCGCGGCGCGCAGCATCGCCTTGTCATCGTGATCGATGAAATCGGCGCGCGTTGCTGGCTTATGGGCCGGCTTGCGCGCGGCGGTCCGGTCGAGGGGGTCTTGCAATGCCATGGTCTTTCAATCCGTGCCCAGCCCATAGTGCATAATGGGCATGAACGACAAACAACGTTTTTCAGCCAGAGTAATCGATTGGCTTGTCCGAACGTCACCTTTATGGCCACACCGTGACCAGTAACCTTGCGCAGGATCAAGCCGTGCCGGAAATGCCAGGAAAGCCGGAAATGTCAGGAAAGATCGTGATTGAATCCGTTACCGGCGCCAGGGGCCGCGGCCAGTTCGTCGACCTGGGCCGCAGCTTTGCCGCGCGCGAGCCGCATTCGGTTCCGCAATTGCGCTCGGAACAGTTGGAACTGGTCGATCCGGCGAAGAACCCTTTCTTCGGGCATGCGCGCGCGCAGCTGTTTCTCGCACGGCGGGGCGGCGAGCTGGTAGGGCGGATTTCGGCGCATATCGACGAACTGGCGCTGGCCATGCCGGCCGAGCAGGGGTTTGGGCCCGGCACTGGCAATTTCGGCTATTTCGATGCCGAGGACGAGGAAGCGGCCCACGCGCTGCTGGGCGCGGCGGAAGACTGGCTGCGCGCCCAGGGCATGACCCGTTCGCTGGGGCCGATCTCGATGTCGATCTGGGAAGAGCCGGGCCTGCTGGTCAAGGGCCAGGACCATGCGCCGATGATCATGATGGGGCACCACCCGGCGCATTATCGCGGCTGGATCGAAAGCCACGGTTACACCGCGGCCAAGTCGCTGCTGACCTACGAACTGGACGTCCAGGCGGAATTTCCGCCGCTGATCCGGCGGATCGTGCAATCGGGCGAGCGCAACGAGCGGATCAGCGTGCGCCCGGTGGACAAGAGCCGCTGGGACGATGAAGCGGCGATCATCCTGTCGATTCTCAACGATGCCTGGTCGGGAAACTGGGGTTTCGTGCCGTTCACGCCCGAAGAAGTCGCCTATGCCGGCAAGAAGTTGAAGCCCATCATCTTCGAACCGCTCAACTATATTGCGGAACTCGATGGCAGGCCCGTCGCATTCATGCTGACCTTTCCCGATATCAACGACGTGTTGAAGTCGATCAAGGGCAGGCTGCTTCCGTTCGGGTGGTTCCATCTGCTGCGCTGGCTGAGGAAGCCGCAGGGAGCCGGCATGCGCGTGCCGCTGATGGGGGTGGTGAAGGAACTGCACAATTCGCGCCTCGCCAGCCAGCTTGCCTTCATGATGATCAGCCAGATTCGCCACAACGCCGCAACGCAATTCGGATCGAAGCGCGGCGAGGTCGGCTGGATTCTCGATGACAACCAGGGGATGGTGGCGATCGCCGACGCAATCGACGGCAAGGTCAACCGCGAATACCGGATCTTCGAAAAGCAGCTATAAGCGCCGCAGCCGCTAGACAGGGACGCATCAGTACCATGGCACGCAAATACTTCGGGACCGACGGCATCAGAGGGCGCACCAACCAGGGGGTGATGACTGCCGAGACCGCCATGCGCGTCGGCCAGGCGGCGGGAACGCATTTCCAGCGCGGGCCGCACAAGCACCGCGTGGTGATCGGCAAGGATACGCGCCTTTCGGGCTACATGATGGAAAATGCGCTGGTCGCGGGCTTTACCAGCGTGGGTATGGACGTGGTCATGACCGGGCCGCTGCCCACGCCTGCAATCGCGCTGCTCACGCGCGAGATGCGCGCCGATCTGGGGGTGATGATCTCGGCCAGCCACAATCCTTACGAGGACAACGGCATCAAGCTGTTCGGCCCTGACGGCTTCAAGCTGTCCGACGCCGACGAGCAGGCGATCGAGGCGCTGATCGACGGGCGGCCCGCGCTGGCCGACGCGGCGCGGATCGGGCGCGCGCGGCGGATCGACGATGCCGCAGGGCGCTACATCCACGCGGTCAAGCAATCGGTGGCGCAGGACATTCGTTTCGACGGGCTGAAGGTGGTGGTCGATTGCGCGCATGGCGCGGCCTACAAGGTCGCCCCCACCGCGATCTGGGAATTGGGGGCGGAAGTGATCGCGATCGGGGTCAGCCCCGATGGCACCAACATCAACGATGCGGTCGGATCGACGGCGATCGGCGCTTTGCAGGCCAGGGTGATCGAGGAGGGCGCGGACATCGGCATCGCGCTCGACGGCGATGCCGACCGGGTGATCGTGGTCGATGAAAATGGCCGGGCGGTCGATGGCGATCAGCTTATGGCGCTCATTGCCCGGCGGATGGCCGAAAAGCAGGCGCTGCGCGGCGGCGGCGTGGTTGCCACGGTGATGTCGAACCTGGGGCTTGAACGGTTCCTGCAGGGCCATGGCCTGACACTCGAGCGCACCGCAGTGGGCGACCGCCATGTGCTCGAGAGGATGCGGCAGGGCGGGTACAATGTCGGCGGCGAGCAATCGGGACACATGATCCTGCTCGACCATGCGACCACCGGTGACGGCACCATCGCGGCGCTGCGCGTGCTGGCCAGTCTGGTGCGATCGGGCAAGCCTGCAAGCGAGGTGCTGCACCAGTTCGACCCGGTGCCGCAATTGCTCCGCAACGTGCGCTACAAGGATGGCAATCCGCTCGACGCGCCCGCGGTGCTCCGCGCGATCGCCGAAGCCGAAGCCGAGCTGGCGGGACGAGGCCGGCTGGTGATCCGCCCATCGGGCACCGAGCCGCTGATCCGCGTCATGGCCGAGGGCGACGACGCTGCGCAGGTCGAGGCTGTAGTCGACGGCATCTGCGCGGCAGTGGAAAGGGCATGTGATGCTTGAGATGCGGCCCGATTGCGAGCGCTGCGGCGCCGACCTTCCCGCCGATGCGCCCGGCGCTTTCATTTGCAGCTTCGAATGCACCTTTTGCGCTACCTGCGCCGAGGCACTTGACGATCGCTGCCCCAATTGCGGCGGCGAGCTGATGGACCGCCCCGCAAGAGCGAAGGCACTGCACGCGAAGTTTCCGCCCAGCACCGAGCGGAAGTTCGCCGGGTGAGCACGCGTCCCCCCCGCATCCTTAGCATCGCCGGGTCCGATTCGTCCGGCGGCGCAGGGATTCAAGCGGATATCAAGACGATCACAATGCTGGGCGGTTACGCGATGACCGCGATCACCGCTGCAACGGCGCAGAACACGCTGGGCGTGCAGGCGATCACACCGCTTTCGGGCGAATTTGTCGGGACGCAGATCGCCTCGTGCATCGACGACATCGGGGTCGATGCGATCAAGATCGGCATGCTGCACGATCGCGACATCATCGCGCATGTCGCCGCCGCGCTCGAAGCGCTTGGCGGGCGGGTACCGGTGGTGCTCGATCCGGTACTGGTGGCAAGTTCGGGCGCAAATCTGATCGCGCCCGACGCGGTGATCGAGCTGGAAGACCGGCTGTTCCCGCTGGCAACGCTGATCACGCCCAATCTGCCCGAACTCGAACTGATCACCGAATGCGAGCTGCGCACCACCGATCTGCTGGAGCGCGCAGCGGGCGAACTGGCGCGCGAATATGGTGCGCATGTGCTGGCCAAGGGCGGCCATACCGATGATGCGCGGGTGATCGACATTCTGGTGGCGCCCGATGGCAATGCCACGCATTTCGCGCACGAGCGGGTCGATACGCGCCACACGCATGGCACCGGATGCACGCTATCGTCTGCGATCGCGACATTGCTGGGCCATGGGCTGGAGCTGGGGCAGGCGGTGCGTCTGGCGCGCGAATTCGTGCTGCGGGCGATTCTGGCCGCGCCCGGCTATGGCGCGGGCGGCGGGCCGCTGGGGCACCAGGCTGTGACAAGTGGGCGCTGATCGACCGGTAAGTCGCCGTTCAGCGCTCCAGATCGTAGAACTCGGCGATGTGGCACCATGCTTCTTCGGCCGTTTCGCACCAGCGGAACAGGTCAAGATCCTTGGGCGAGACGGTCCCTTCTTCGGCCAGCGCCTCGAAATTGATCACCTTGCTCCAGAATTCCTTGCCGAACAGCAGGATCGGGATCGGTTTCATCTTTCCGGTCTGGATCAGCGTGAGCAGTTCAAGGAACTCGTCGAGCGTGCCAAACCCGCCGGGGAACACCGCCAGCGCGCGGGCGCGCAGCAGGAAATGCATCTTGCGCAGCGCGAAATAGTGGAACTGGAAGCTGAGATAGGGCGTGACATAGGAATTGGGTGCCTGCTCGTGCGGCAGGACGATATTGAGCCCGATCGATTCGGCGCCGGCATCGCTCGCCCCCCGATTGCCTGCTTCCATTATGGAAGGGCCCCCGCCGGTGGTGATGACGAACTGGCGCTTGCCACCCTCGATGATCGCCTTTTCCGATACCATCCGGGCAAGATTGTAGGCTTCGTCGTAATAACGGGCCTTTGCCGCGAGGTTCCTCGCCACCTTCTGCTCGAATTCGGTCCCGGTGCTGGCTGCTTCGATCAGCGCTTCGGCTTCTTGCGGCGATGGAATGCGCGCCGATCCGTAAATCACCAGCGTCGAGCCCACGCGCGCCTCGTCAAGCAGCATCTCGGGCTTGAGCAGCTCAAGCTGGAAGCGCACCGGGCGCAATTCCTCGCGCAGCAGGAAATCGGTATCGCGATAGGCCAGCTTGTAGGCTGGATGCTGTGTCTGCGGGGTCTGGTGCGGACGGCCTTCGAAAAATGCCGCTTCCTGACCAGCGGGATAGAATTTTCTGCCGGTCAGCTCGCGTTCTGGATCTTTATCACTCATTTCCGCACCGATAGGCTGGCCCCAGCGGCGGAGCAAGCGATGTTATCATTCAAATTAGGCTGGATGCCCCGCGAGGATTCGAACCTCGATTGACGGAGTCAGAGTCCGTAGTCTTGCCGTTAGACGACGGGGCAACAGGCCCTCTGGCAACGGAGCGCGCCGTGCCGAGCGGAGCGTGCATCTAGTTTCCACCGCTACGCAGGTCAAGGGGCGAGGTCGGGCAATCGAACCTGCACCTTGTATCCGGCAGCCGCGCAGGCTAGCATCGCCGTCAGGTCCCTGCGCAATGATTGCGCGGGAGGAAAAGAAAGCATTGAAGAATGGCGGGTATCTCTCCGCCGGACGGTAAAGGAAGGGCTGGCACAAAAAGGGGCGGCAAGTCCGGCAAGGTAGCCGATTTTCGCTACAGGCCCCCCTCCCGGTCCAATGACAGCCAGCGTGCCGATGCAGGGGTGGTGCAGCAGCGCAGCTGCTCGGGTGATTTCCGGGCGGCCCGCGATGGCCCCGCGACGACGCGGGAAGCGGCATGGAGCGACCGGCAGGCATATGCCGCGCTCGACCTTGGAACCAACAATTGCAGGCTGCTGATCGCCCGCCCCACAGGCGACAGCTTCACCGTGATCGATGCCTTCAGCCGCGTGGTGAAGCTGGGCGAGGCGCTGACGCAGACCGGGCGGCTTTCCGATGCGGCGATGGAGCGGACCATTGCCGCGCTGCATATCTGCGCCGACAAGCTGCGCCGCCGCAACGTCCACCTGGCGCATTCGGTGGCGACAGAGGCCTGCCGCCGGGCCAGCAATGGCGCGCAGTTCATCGAGCGCGTGCGCAGCGAAACGGGTATCGCGCTCAACATCATCAGCGCCGAGGAAGAGGCGCGGCTGGCCGTGCTTGGATGCCATATCCTGCTCGAGCCTGGCGAGGGCCCGGCGGTGATTTTCGACATCGGGGGCGGATCGACCGAGCTGGTCCTGCTCGAAAAGGGCGAAGGCATTCCGCGTATCCTCGACTGGCAGAGCGTGCCCTGGGGCGTGGTCTCGCTGACCGATACGGTCGGCGCGTGGGAAGATACGCCCGCGGGGCGCACCGATCGCTATCACCGGATGCGCCAGCGCGTGGCCGATAGCTTCGCACCCTTTGCGCAGCGGATCGCCGGTTCCCGCGCGCAGGGCGACCTGCGCCTGCTGGGGACCAGCGGCACCGTGACCACGCTCGCCAGCCTGCATCTCGGGCTGCCGCATTATGACCGGCGGGCAGTTGACGGGCTGATCGTTCCCGCGCAATCGATGCATGACATCAGCGCGCGGCTGTCCTCGATGTCCGTGCGCGATCGCCGCCAACTGCCCTGCATCGGTCCCGATCGGGCCGATCTGGTGGTGGCAGGCTGCGCGATCCTCGAATCGATCCTCGAAATCTGGCCTGCCACCCGGCTGGGCGTGGCCGATCGCGGCATCCGTGAAGGAATCCTGCGCAGCCTGATGGCCGATCAGCTGGGCGTGCCCGCAAAGTGAGCCGGGCGGGAGGCGACCCTGAACGCAGGGTGCGTAACAGACGGGGGCGGACCGCCTCGTCGACGCGCTGGCTCGAACGCCAGCTCAACGATCCTTACGTCACGCGCGCCAAGGCGGAAGGGTATCGCAGCCGCGCCGCCTACAAGCTGATCGAGCTGGACGAACGTTTCGCCCTTTTGCGCGGGGCGAAGCGGGTGGTCGATCTTGGCATCGCGCCGGGCGGATGGAGCCAGGTCGTGCGCAAGCTGGCGCCGGGCGCGTCGATCGTGGGGATCGACCCGCTGCCGACCGAGCCGATCGAAGGCGTCACCATCCTGCAAATGGATTTCATGGACGAAACTGCGCCCGCCGCGCTTCGGGAAGCGCTGGACGGGACACCCGATCTGATACTTTCGGACATGGCGGCCAATACCGTGGGCCACAAGCAGACCGACCACCTTCGCACCATGGCTCTGGTCGAGGCGGCAGCCTGGTTCGCTTGCGAAAACCTGGCGCCGGGCGGGGCCTTCGTGGCCAAGGTGCTGGCTGGCGGAACCGACAAGGATCTGCTCGCGCTGCTCAAGCGCCATTTCGCCAGCGTCAAACACGCCAAGCCGCCGGCCAGCCGCAAGGGCTCGTCCGAATGGTATGTGATAGCGCAGAAATTCAAGGGCGGTAGCGAAGTCCCGCCCGGTGATTAAAGCTCAGGCGCGGGTTTACTCGGCAGGGGCAGGGGCCGCTTCGGCTTCGCCCGTCGCACCGTCCGCCGCGGCAGTCTCTTCAGCCGCCGGTGCCGCCGGAGCAGGCTTGGCCGGCGCGCCGCCGTTGCTTTCAAGATAGAGCATCACATTGGCGCGGTCCTCGGGCTTGGAAAGCCCGGCAAAGCTCATCTTGGTGCCGCTGGCGAACTTCTTGGGGCTGGTCAGCCAGGCATCCATGGTTTCCCAGTTCCATTCGCCGCCATGGCCCGACAGCGCCGGGCTGTAGGCAAAGCCGGCGACATGGCTGCCAACGGGCTTGCCCAGCACACCGAACAGATTGGGGCCGATGCCGTTCGCGCCGCCCTGGTTGGCGGTGTGGCAGGCGGTGCACTTGGCAAAGATCTTCTCGCCCGCCTCAACGCTGCCGCTCGCCAGCAATGTGCCCAGATCGGGTCCGGCGGTCTCGCCCCCGCCCGCTTCCTCGGCACCAGCGATCGCATAGCCCATTTCCTCGGGGCGCTCCTCGTCGAAATAATTGCTGCTGATGATCCACAGGCCCAGCGCGACAATCCCCGAGCCGAGGATCCAGCCAAAGGCGGTATTCTTGCGATCGTTCATGGTGAGCCCTGATAGGTGATGGATTGGTTGAGATTTCGCGCGTCGCTCTAATCGGGCAAGGCGCTGCGCGCAAGGGCATAGGTGGCAAGCCCGGTTGCGCTGCACGCAAGAGACTTGCGGAGAACCCCCGGCGCGGATAGCAGGCGCGGCAATGCACAGCTTTCCAGCACCCGCCCTGGCGATGGTCGAAACCATGCGCGAATCGGCCGCCGCCGCGCCGCAGCAGGCGATCGCCTTCCAGGGGTCGCCCGGTGCCAATTCACATCGCGCTGCGATGGAGGCGTGCCCGCAGTGCCTGCCGCTGCCCTGCTTCAGCTTCGAGGATGCGCTCGACGCGGTGCGCGTGGGCAGGGCGGGCTGTGCGATCATCCCGATCGAGAATTCGCAGCACGGGCGGGTCGCTGATATCCACTTCCTGCTGCCCGAAAGCGGGCTGTCGATCGTGGGCGAATACTTCATGCCGATCCACCATGCGCTGATGGGCGTGGGCAAGGGCCCGTTCCAGGTCGCCTACAGCCATCCGCAGGCGCTGGGCCAATCGCGGCATTTCCTGCGCGAGCGCGGGATCGTGCCGATGAGCCATGCCGATACCGCCGGTGCTGCCGCCTATGTTGCCGAAAAAGGCGATCCGACCATCGCGGCGATCTCGCCGCCGATCGCGGCCGAGCTTTATGGCCTCCAGATTGTCGAGAACAATGTCGAGGATTCGCCCGACAACATGACGCGCTTCGTCATTCTGGCGCGCGAACCGGTCGATCCAGCCACTCTGGCGGGCGAGCCGGCGATCACCACCTTCATCTTCGAGGTGAAGAACGTACCCGCAGCGCTTTACAAGGCGATGGGCGGGTTTGCCACCAACGGCGTCAACATGACCAAGCTCGAAAGCTACCAGATCGGGGCGAGTTTTTCGGCCACCATGTTCTATGCCGATATCATCGGTGCGCCCGGCGATCCGGCGGTCGATCGGGCGCTCGAAGAGCTGGCCTTCCATTCCAAGCAATTGCGCATCCTGGGTACCTACCGGCAGGCGCGCGCACGCGGTTAGCTGGCTGGCGCGGCGCAATAACGCGCGATGAATTCATGGTGCTGGGGCAATTGGCTGGCAGCGCGATTGACCTCATCGACGATGCGGCGGATGTCGGCGGCGACCGCCGCTGGCTCTGCCCGGTCGGCCAATGCGTGAACCCCCTGCGGCAGGAAATTCTGCCCGATCAGGATCGAGCTCCAGCTGCCCAGCTGGAACAGGTGGCCACCATCGACGCCGAGAATGGCGCGCTCCTTCCACAGATCAAGCACTGCCGAGAGGCTGTCGGGAATGTCCATCGCTGCCGTGTATTTCCAGAACTCGGAATCGGTGCGCTGCGTGAGCTTGTAATGCACGATGATGAAATCGCGCACCTGCATCCACTCACGCTCGCTTTGCGCGTTGTAACGGTCGCGCAGGACCGCATCCATGCGCCGGGTCGGGAACAGCTCGATCAGCCGCTCAAGCCCGCTTTGCACGAGATGGATGCTGGTCGATTCGAGCGGTTCGAGGAAGCCCGATGAAAGCCCCAGCGCCACGACATTGCCCGCCCAGGCGCGCCTGCGCCTCCCGGTGCGGAACTTGAGCAGGCGCGGTGTGTCGAGCGGGGTGGTGTCGAGCGTCGCCATGAGGCGCTGCTCGGCCTCGCTCTCGCTTGAAAAGCTGCTCGAGAAAACATGCCCGTTGCCGATCCGGTTCTGCAAGGGGATGCGCCATTGCCAGCCCACCGGGTGGGCGATGCCCTTGGTATAGGGGGTGATGCCGTCCTTCGCGGGCGCGCTCGGCACCACCATGGCTCGGTCGGCAGGGAGCCAGTGCGACCAGTCATCGAACGGCTCGTTCAGCGCCTCTCCCATGAGCAGGCTGCGGAATCCCGAACAGTCGATGAAGAGATCGGCCTCGATCCGGCGACCATCCTCGATCAAGAGCGCCGTGACGCCCTCATGTCCGTCCGCGCGCTCGACATCGACGATCGTGCCTTCGACCCGCTCGACACCCCGGGCTTCGGCCAGGCGCCGCAAATGCTTGCCATAGAGCAGCGCATCGAAGTGATAGGCATAGGTGAACCTGCCCAGCGGATCGCCCTGGCGGTGCGCCGGTAGCGCAAAGCGGTTGGCGCGCGCGGCAGCCTTGGCAATGAAAACGTCTTCCCATGCGGGATAATCCGCTTGCCCGGCAAGGCGCCCCGTCAGCCACCAGTTGTGCAGCTTGACCATCGCATCGAGCTCGCGCCCGACGAACCCGAACTGGTGCAGATAGCGGTCGCCCGGCATGCCCCAGTTGTGGAACTCGATCCCCAGCTTGAACGTGCCGTTGGTCTCCCTCAGGAACGCCTGCTCGTCGACCTTGCAGAAGCGGTTGAATTTCTTGATCGGCGGGATCGTGGCTTCGCCCACCCCGACAATTCCGATCGCGTCGCTTTCGACGAGGCGGATCCTGATCTCGCGCGAGAGCGCGGTCGCCAGCATGGTCGCGGCCATCCAGCCGGCCGAGCCCCCGCCCACGATCACCACATCGCGAATACGCTCTTCGCGCGGATCGGCCACTTGTGAAATCATGTTATCGGACATGCGACCCCGTTTGGCGCGTTAGTGCCCGATGACGTTACATTGATCCAGCGGCAACCGCCAGCCGCTGTCAATCCGGCGGCTTCCCAGCGCCCTCCCGGCGCCATCGATGCCATCTCTTTCGACTATTGTGCCTTCGCCTTGCCGAATCACGCGATTGGTGATGACGAAGTCACAGCAGGCCATTAGAGGCGAATGATGCATCGCAGCCCGATATTCCTCCCGGTGATCGCCGCCATCGTCGGGATCGGATTCTTTTCGGGCATGGATGCGATCATGAAAGGGGCTTCGATCGCGATCGGCGCCTACAGCGCATTCTTCCTGCGCAGCATGATCGGCTTTGCAATGATCTTTCCTTATTGGCTGGTACGCGAACGCAACTGGCCCAAGCGCGCGGTGCTCAAGGTCCATCTGGTGCGCGGCGTGGTGGTCGCCTTCATGGGCTGGAGCTTCTTCTTCTCGCTGATCTATCTCCCGCTGGCAGAGGCAATCGCGCTGTCGTTCATTTCGCCGCTGATCGCGCTCTATCTGGCGGCCGTCCTGCTGGGCGAACAGATCAACCGCCGCGCGATCATTGCAGCGGTCCTGGGCCTCGTCGGGGTCACGATCATCGTCGGCGGCAAGATCGGGCAGGAAGACCTCTCCGACGATGCCGTTGTCGGCCTTGTCGCGCTGCTGGTTTCGGCGGTGCTCTATGCCTGGAACCTGGTGCTCCAGCGCCAGCAGGCGTTGATCGCCAGCCCCAGCGAGATCAGCACGTTCCTCAACGGTTCGATTGCACTGATAATGCTGGCGGGCGCACCTTTCCTGCTGGTCATTCCCGAAGGCGAGGTCTGGCTTGCGCTCACCGCCAGCGCGGCCATGGCGGTCGCGGCGGCGCTATGCCTGTCGTGGGGCTATGCCAGGGCCGAGGCGCAGGTGCTGGTGCCGATCGAATACACCGCCCTGTTATGGGCCATAGCGCTGGGCTGGTGGATTTTCGGCGAGCAGGTGACGCTGGCCACGCTGGCCGGTGCACTGATGATCGTGGTGGGGTGCCTGATCGCCACAACGCGCCGTCCCGAACCATCGGCGATCTGAGCGGTGGGTCGGATATACCGCACACCGCTCTAAGCGCGAAGACTTGACCTCGCCCGCCTGAAAGCGCAGGTGCGCGGCAAAGCCAACCGGCAGCGAATCCGCTCCCCACGCCCTGCGGAATCGCGCCTGACCCTTGAAAGGAAACACCGCGCATGACCCAGGTCGGCAAGGACACGCTTGATGCCCGTTCGACGATCAACGTCAATGGCAAGGACTATGCCTATTATTCCTTTGCCCGCGCCGAACGGACGATCGGCGATATCTCGCGCCTGCCGATCTCGATGAAGGTTCTGCTCGAGAACCTGCTGCGTTTCGAGGATGGCGGGTTTACCGTTTCCACCGGCGATATCCAGGCGATTGCCGACTGGCAGAAAAACCCGGCAACGGGCCGCGAGATCCAGTACCGCCCGGCGCGCGTGCTGCTTCAGGACTTCACCGGGGTGCCGTGCGTGGTCGATCTTGCCGCGATGCGCGATGCGATCGCCCGGCTGGGCGGGGACACCAGCAAGATCAACCCGCTGGTGCCGGTCAACCTGGTGATCGACCATTCGGTGATGGTTGACGAATTCGGCCATCCCAAGGCCTTCGAAAAGAACGTCGAACTCGAATATGCGCGCAACGCCGAGCGGTACGACTTCCTCAAATGGGGATCGAAGAGCTTTCGCAATTTCTCCGCCGTGCCCCCGGGCACCGGCATCTGCCACCAGGTCAACCTCGAGAACATCGGCCGCACCGTGTGGTCGAGCGAGGACCAAAGCGGCGCGACGGTCGCCTATCCCGATACTTGCGTCGGCACCGACAGCCACACCACCATGATCAACGGGCTGGGCGTGCTCGGCTGGGGCGTGGGCGGGATCGAGGCCGAGGCCGCGATGCTCGGCCAGCCTGTATCGATGCTGATCCCCGAGGTGGTAGGTTTCAGGCTGACCGGCAGGCTGGGCGAAGGCGTGACCGCCACCGATCTGGTGCTGACCTGCGTGCAGATGTTGCGCGCGCACGGCGTGGTGGGCCGTTTCGTCGAATTCTATGGCCCCGGCGTTTCGAACCTCAGCCTCGCTGACCGCGCAACGATCGCCAACATGGCGCCCGAATACGGCGCGACATGCGGTTTCTTCGGCGTGGACGACAAGACGCTCGACTATCTGCGCCTTACCGGGCGCAGCGAAGACCAGATCGCCCTGGTCGAGGCCTATTCGAAGGAACAGGGCATGTGGTTCGATCCGGCGAACGTGCCGGTCTTCACCTCGACGCTCGAACTCGAGATGGGCAGCGTGGTGCCCAGCCTTGCCGGGCCCAAGCGGCCGCAGGACAAGGTGAACCTCCCCGAAGTTGACGATCTCTTCAATTCCGACCTGTCCAAGGTCTATGGCAAGTCCGCGCCCGCGCGCGTCCCGGTTGCGGGCAAGGATCACGATATCGGCGACGGCGACGTGGTGATTGCGGCGATCACCAGCTGCACCAACACCTCGAACCCCGACGTGCTGATCGCCGCAGGCCTTGTCGCCAAGCGTGCGAATGAGAAGGGCCTGAAGCCTAAGCCCTGGGTCAAGACTTCGCTCGCGCCCGGATCGCAGGTCGTGACCGACTATCTGGTCAAGTCAGGCCTCCAGAACCATCTCGATGCGATCGGTTTCGATCTGGTCGGCTATGGCTGCACCACCTGCATCGGCAATTCGGGCCCGCTCGCCGCGCCGATCAGCCAGGCGATCAACGGCAACGACATCGTCGCGGCCAGCGTACTTTCGGGCAACCGCAATTTCGAGGGCCGGGTTTCGCCCGATGTGCGCGCCAACTTCCTTGCCAGCCCGCCGCTGGTGGTCGCCTACGCGCTTCTGGGAACCGTGACGCTGGACATTACCACGACGCCGATCGGGCAGGACCAGAACGGCAACGACGTTTTCCTCAAGGATCTGTGGCCGAGCAATCAGGAAGTGGCCGAGCACCGCGCCGCCAATATCGACCGCACCATGTTCGAGAAGCGCTATGCCGATGTCTACAAGGGCGACGAGCACTGGCAGGCAATCAAGGTAGAGCCGTCCGACACCTACCAGTGGCGCCCGGGCAGCACCTATGTCGCCAATCCGCCCTATTTCGAGGGGATGACGATGACCCCGCCGCCGGTGACCGACGTGACCGAGGCGGTGCCGCTGGCGATCCTGGGCGATTCGGTCACCACCGATCACATCTCGCCCGCTGGCTCGATCAAGGAAGACAGTCCGGCCGGGCAGTATCTGCAGGCCAATCAGGTGGCGAAGGCGGACTTCAACTCCTATGGCAGCCGCCGCGGCAATCACGAGGTGATGATGCGCGGCACCTTTGCCAATATCCGCATCCGTAACGAGATGGTGCAAGGCGTCGAGGGTGGCATGACCCGCTACAAGGGCGAACTGATGCCGATCTATGACGCGGCGATGCGGCACAAGGGGGACGGCACGCCGCTGGTGGTGATCGGCGGCAAGGAATACGGCACCGGATCGAGCCGCGACTGGGCGGCCAAGGGCACGCTGCTGCTGGGCGTGCGCGCGGTGATCGTCGAAAGCTTCGAGCGTATCCACCGCTCGAACCTGGTCGGCATGGGCGTGCTGCCCTTGCAGTTCAAGGATGGCGACACGCGCGCATCGCTGGGCCTCACCGGTGATGACCGCTTCTCGATCCGGGGGTTGGCGAGCCTCGAGCCGGGTCAGGATGTGGAAGTTACGGTGACCCGCGCCGATGGCTCCACGTTCAGCTTCACCGCGCTATGCCGGATCGATACCGCCAACGAGATGGAGTATTACCGGCATGGCGGCATCCTCCACTATGTGCTCAGGAAGCTCGCTGCATAGGCTGATCTGGTCGGCCTCGCTGGCGCTTGCGCTCGCCGCCTGTTCCCCGCCGGTCGATCCGGACAAGGTCCAGTCGGTTGAGGCAGCGCAGCTATCGGGCGAACTTGGCGGGGGCAAAATTCGCCTGATCGACGTGCGCAGCGACGAGGAAGTGGCAGAAGGCATGATCCCCGGCGCGGAGCACATCCCCATCGACCGGTTCGATCCCGCCATGCTCGATCTTTCGGACGGGCGCGAAGTGGTGTTCTACTGCCATTCGGGCCGCCGTTCGGCGAGGGCGGCCGAGCGGTTGTCAGACTTCACCGGCAGGAAAGAGCGACACCTCGATGGCGGGATCGAGGCATGGCAGGCGGCGGGGCTGCCCGTTACCCGCTGACCGGCAACCTATTTCCCCTCGTCGAACAAGCCGGTTTGAGGCCCATTACCCTTTGGCGCCGGAGGGCGCATCTCCAGATGCTCCCACCCGGCATCGTTGAGCACGCGCCCGCGCGCTGTGCGCGCCAGCAGGCCTAGCTGGATGAGGTAGGGCTCGATCACGTCCTCCACCGTGTCGCGCGGTTCGGCGAGGCCCGCCGCCAGCGTCTCCACCCCCACCGGCCCGCCCTTGTAGGTGGCGGCGATCATGGTGAGATAGCGCCGGTCCATCGCGTCGAGGCCGAGCCGGTCGATCTCGAGCCGGGTCAGCGCGTCGTCGGCAACCTTGTGCGTCACTGTGCCCCCTTGAGAGCCGCCCAGGCCCGCGACATGCGCGAAATCGCGCACCCGGCGCAGCAGGCGGCCCGCCACGCGCGGGGTGCCGCGCGATCGACGCGCAATCTCGCGCGCGCCCGCCTCATCGATGGCAAGGCCCAGCAGCCGCGCGCCGCGCGTGACCACCAGTTCCAGCTCGGCATGGGTGTAGAAATTGAGCCGCACCGGAATGCCGAACCGGTCGCGCAGCGGGGTGGTGAGCAGCCCCTGCCGCGTGGTGGCGCCGATCAGCGTGAAGGGCGGCAGGTCGATGCGCACCGAACGCGCCGAAGGCCCCTCGCCGATGATGAGGTCGAGCGCGCGGTCCTCCATCGCGGGGTAGAGAATTTCCTCGACCACGGGATTGAGCCGGTGGATCTCGTCGATGAACAGCACGTCATGCGGCTCGAGATTGGTGAGAAGAGCGGCCAGATCGCCCGCCTTGGCGATCACCGGGCCAGATGTGGCGCGAAAGCCGACGCCAAGCTCGCGCGCGACGATTTGCGCCAGCGTGGTCTTGCCCAGCCCCGGCGGGCCGAAGAACAACGTGTGGTCCATCGCCTCGCCGCGCGAACGGGCGCTTTCGATGAAGACGCGGAGGTTATCGCGCGCCGCCTCCTGTCCGATGAACTCGGCGAGTGACTTGGGCCGCAGCGCCGCATCGGGGTCGTCGGGTTGCCTGTCTGGCGCATGGAGGGGGGTGGGGGAGGTCATCGAGAAATCCATGCGAAAGGCGACATGGATGCTGAACCAAGTTCAGCATGACGAATTGAGAGACTTTTCATCCACTTCCCGTCACCCTGAACTTGTTTCAGGGTCCATTCTTCGGCACGCTCAGGTCCATGAATTTCGAGCGTAACCCCTGCGTCTATATCCTCGCCAGCAAGCCCGTTGGAACGCTCTACATCGGCGTCACCAGCGATCTGATTGCCCGGTTGTGGCAACATCGGAATGGCGCAACCAGGGGTTTCGCAAGCCGATACAGCGTCTACCGGCTCGTTCGCTACGAGATGTTCCGCGACATGGAGAGCGCCATCTCGCGCGAAAAGCAGCTCAAGCGCTGGCACCGACCGTGGAAGGTCAACCTGATCGAGAGCGAAAATCTCGACTGGCATGATTTGGCCGTTGGGTTGGGGCTGCCCCCGATAGCACTGCGCTGAAGGCGGGATGGATGCTGAAACAAGTTCAGCATGACGGGAAAGCGAGATTGTGTCCATCACCCGGCAGCCCTTTTCAGCGCCACGCGGATCAGGTCGCCTTCGTTCGCGTCTTCGCCCAGTTCGGCCTGCGCGCGCGCGACCGCCTGCGCCGCCACGCCGGGCTTGAAGCCGAGGTTTTCGAGCGCTGAAACCGCGTCCGCGCTTGCACCGCCTGCCGGTGACACGGCCAGACCGCCCACGCCCGAACCCGGCCCCGAACCCGGCATCGCCCCGGCCCTGTCCTTCAATTCGTTGACGATCCGCGCGGCCAGTTTCGGTCCCACGCCCTGCGCGCGCGCCACCATGGCCGCATCGCCGCGTCCGCAGGCATCGCGCAATTCGCCCGCCGAAAGCACCGAGAGCACGCTGAGCGCCATCTTGCTGCCCACGCCCTGCACGCCCGTGAGCAGGCGGAACCAGTCGCGCTCTGCCGCGTCGGCAAAGCCCAGCAGCCGCATGTCGTTTTCCGACACCTGCAATTCGGTGTGGACGGTGCAGGCCTCGCCCCTTTCGCCCAGCGCGCTCAGCGTTCTGGCCGAACAATGGACGAGATAACCCACGCCGCCCACGTCGATCAGCGCCCAGTCCGCGCCGGTTTCGTCGAGCAGGCCACGAAGTTTCGCAATCATGCTTTGTTCTTGCCTGTAAAGAGGCCGTTGGTCCAGCGTCGCTGGACACTTGCCCACGCTTGCGCCAAGTAAATGCGCATGAGCTGGAACACATTCGGACGCGTGCTGCGCTTTACCACATGGGGGGAAAGTCACGGGCCTGCGCTGGGCGCGGTGCTCGATGGCTGCCCGCCGCGCATTGCGCTGAGCGAGGCCGATATCCAGCCCTTCCTCGATGCGCGCAGACCGGGGCAGAACCGCTTCACCACGCAGCGGCAGGAGGCCGATCTGGTGCGCATCCTTTCGGGCACGTTCGAAGGGCAGACCACCGGCACGCCGATTTCGCTGATGATCGAGAATACCGATCAGCGCAGCAAGGACTATTCGGAAATCGCGCAGGCTTACCGGCCCGGACATGCCGATTACGCCTATGATGCGAAATACGGCATCCGCGACTATCGCGGCGGCGGGCGTTCATCGGCACGCGAAACTGCGGCGCGAGTGGCTGCGGGTGCGGTAGCGCGGCTGATCGTGCCCGAAGTGACCATCACCGCCTACGTCTGCGAACTGGGCGGCGACGCGATCGGCCGGGCCAATTTCGATGCGGCGGAAATCGGCAACAATCCTTTCTGGTGCCCCGATGCGGCAGCGGCGCAGCGCTGGGAGGCCATGGTCGATGCCGCGCGCAAGGCCGGATCGTCATTGGGCGCCGTGGTCGAATGTGTCGCCACGGGCGTTCCGGCGGGCTGGGGCGCGCCGGTCTATGCCAAGCTCGATGCGGACATTGCCGCCGCGATGATGGGGATCAACGCGGTCAAGGGCGTCGAGATCGGTGACGGGTTTGCCGCGGCGCGGCTTTCGGGCGAGCAGAGCGCCGATCCGATGCGGCCCGCCGAAGATGGCCGCAACGACGGCGCGCCGCGTTTCATGGCCAACCATGCTGGTGGCACGGCGGGCGGCATCTCGACCGGGCAGCCGGTGGTGTGCCGCGTGGCGTTCAAGCCGACTTCCTCGATCCTCACCCCGGTCGAAACGATCACAAGCAAGGGCGAGGCGGCCGAGATCCGCACCAAAGGGCGGCACGATCCGTGCGTGGGCATTCGCGGGGTGCCGGTGGTGGCGGCAATGATGGCGCTGGTCCTGGCCGACCACAAGCTGCTCCACCGCGCGCAGAACGGGTGAATTCGCGCGCGGAAGCCCATGTGATATTGATTGAGCATATCGATCAATAATCGCATCTTAATCGATTGGACACATCACGCCCAAAGCGTCATTCTCGCTTTACAGGTTTGGGGCAGGCTCCCGCTTTGCGAGTCGCCGACTTTTCGGAAGGAATGCAATCATGGACATGAAAACTGGCGAGATGAGCGGGAAATGCCCGTTTACGGGCGACGGCGGCGTGCGTTCGCTGCTGGGCCGGACGAATAGCGACTGGTGGCCGCAGACGCTCAACCTCGAATTCCTTTCGCAGGGCGGCGCCTCGCCCGATCCGATGGGCGACGATTTCGACTATTGCGAGGCCTTCAATGCGCTCGATTACAACGCGCTCAAGGCTGACCTGACCGCGTTGATGACCGATAGCCAGGATTGGTGGCCGGCCGATTACGGCCATTACGGCCCGCTGTTCATCCGCATGGCGTGGCACGCGGCGGGCACCTATCGCACCGCTGACGGGCGCGGCGGCGCGGGCGAGGGCCAGCAGCGTTTCGCCCCGCTCAATTCGTGGCCCGATAACGGCAATCTCGACAAGGCGCGCCGCCTGCTGTGGCCGGTCAAGCAGAAGTACGGCAAGAACATCAGCTGGGCCGATCTGCTCATCCTGGCGGGCAATGTCGCGATCGAATCGATGGGCGGGCCGACCTTCGGCTTTGGCGGCGGGCGCAAGGACGTTTTCGAGCCCGAGAAGGTTTACTGGGGCACCGAAAGCGAATGGGTCAACACCGGCGCTGAAACGCGCATCCAGCCCGACAAGGAAATGGACCTCGAGAACCCGCTGGCCGCGATCCAGATGGGTCTGATCTATGTCAATCCCGAAGGCCCGGGCGGCGAGCCCGACGTGATGGGATCGGCGCGTGATATCCGCGAGACTTTCGATCGCATGGCGATGAATGACGAGGAAACGGTGGCGCTGACCGCCGGCGGCCACACCTTCGGCAAGGCGCACGGTGCAGGCGATGCAGCGCTGGTGGGTACTGCGCCCGAAGCCTCTCCCGTCGAGGCGCAGGGATTTGGCTGGATCAGCGCCTATGCCAGCGGCAAGGGCGACGATGCCATTACCAGCGGCATAGAGGGGCCATGGACCAATACGCCCGATCAATGGTCGGAAAACTATTTCCGCCTGCTGCTCGATTACGAATACGAACTGGTGAAGAGCCCCGCCGGGGCGTGGCAGTGGCAGCCGATCGACCAGAAGGAAGAGGATATGGCGCCCAAGGCGCATGATCCTTCCAAGAAGGTGCCGACCATGATGACCACCGCCGACATGGCGATGAAGGTCGATCCCGAATATCGCAAGATCTCGGAGCGGTTCCGCCGCGATCACGAGGCGTTCAAGGATGCCTGGGCGCGCGCGTGGTTCAAGCTGACCCACCGCGACATGGGGCCCAAGGCGCGCTACCTCGGTCCCGAAGTTCCGACCGAAGACCTGATCTGGCAGGATCCGGTTCCGGCGGGCACCATGCCTTCGGACGGCGATGTGGCCGCGTTCAAGGCAGCCGTGCTCGCCAGCGGGCTCACGGTGAGCGAACTGGTCAAGGCGGCCTGGGCCTCGGCCTCGACTTACCGCAAGAGCGACCATCGCGGCGGCGCAAATGGCGCGCGCGTGCGGCTTGCCCCGCAGAATGGCTGGGAGGTCAACGATCCGGGTGAACTGGGCCATGTGCTGGCGGAGATCGACGCATTGCGCGGCAATCTGTCGATGGCCGATGCCATCGTGCTGGCAGGCAGCGCAGCGGTCGAGAAGGCGGCGCGCGATGCCGGTCACAAGGTCAACGTGCCGTTCACCGGCGGACGCGGCGATGCCAGTGCCGAACAGACCGATGCGAAAAGCTTTGCCCCGCTCGAACCCAGGGCTGACGGCTTCCGCAACTTCCTCGCGCGCAAGATGACGGTGACGACCGAGGACCTGCTGATTGACCGCGCGCAGTTGCTCGGGCTTTCGGTCCCCGAAATGACCGTGCTGGTCGGCGGCCTGCGCGTTCTGGGCGCCAACACCGGCAATCGCCCGCATGGCGTGTTCACCAGCCGGGCGGGCCAGTTGACCAACGATTTCTTCGTCAACCTGCTCGACATGGCGGTGCAATGGTCGCCCGTCGATGGCAGCGCCGATGAGGAATTCATTGGCCGCGACCGGGCGAGCGGAGCGGAGAAGTACCGCGCCACCCGCACCGATCTGATCTTCGGCTCCAACTCGCAATTGCGCGCAGTGGCCGAGGTCTATGCCGAAGCAGGCGGCGAGGCGAAATTCGTGCGCGATTTCATTGCCGCGTGGACCAAGGTGATGAACGCCGACCGTTTCGATGTCAGCCACGCCAGGTATCACGGCTGAACAAAAAGCAAGACTGACGCCCTGAACCCCCCTCCCATCAGGGCACACAGGAACCCCCGGCAGCGATGTCGGGGGTTTTCTGCTTTCAGCGCTGGCGCCTCAGGACCAGATAGAGCGCGCCCTCACTGCCATGTCGGCGATGCGCCTGCCTCACTTCGGCAATGCGCTGGCCATGGCTGCTGGCGGCCAGCCAGTCGAGAATCTTGGCGCGGATCGCCCCGCGGCTGCTCGCCCGGTCCGCCGGATCGACCGCGCGGGGCTTGCCCGTGATCAACAGCACCACCCGTGCGCCCATCGCGTGGGCCTGCACCATGCCGTGCATGAGTCGGTCATAGGCGGAATCGAGCGTGGCGCCGTGCAGATCGAGCGTGAAATCGGGCTGGAGCGCCCCCCGGGCAAGCTTGCGCTCCCAGGCGGCATCGAGGCCGCCGCTGTCCCCTCCGGAACGGGGAGAGGGACCAGACCCGGCCTCCTTCCGAGGCTGATGGAGAGGCACAGGCCGAGGACGAGCAATCGGCTTATTGGGCGGAACAGCAGCCGGGGGCGCCCCTTCACCAGGCGTTGCATGGTCCCCCTCCCGGGGAGGATGCAGCGGAGTCACGCTGCTCGCCAGCCGCGCCCAGGCGGCGGCTTCATCAGGGCTCAGCCCGCGCGGCAAACTCATCGCCGGTCGAGCCGCTCGATAGTGCCTTTGGGCAGCAGGATCAGGGCTTCGCCGCGCCCGCTCATGCCGCCCGCGATGTTGCGGGCGTCCTCGCCAGCACCCCAGAAGGTATCGAAACGGTTAGCCCCCTTGATCGCGCCGCCGGTATCCTGCGCGATCCACAGTCCATCGGCCTCGTCCCGGTCGAGGTCGAGCCACACCGGGGCTCCCAGCGGCACGAAGCGCGGATCGACGGCCGCCGAACTTTCGCGGCGAACCGGCACCCCCATCGCGCCCAGCGGGCCCCCAAGGTCATTGGCGCCGTCAAGCTCGCGGAAGAACACCCAGCTCAGGTTTAGCCGCATCAGCTCGCGGCCCTCGCCGGGATGATCGCGCAGATATTGCATGATCCCCTGCATCGATCCGGGATATTGCCCCGGCGCATCGCCGATCAGCCCGCGGTCGCGCATCACCCGCCCGATGCCGACATATTCGCGCCCGTTCTGCCCGGCATATCCGATGCGGATCACTTCGCCATCGGCGGTACTAATCCGGCCCGAACCCTGCACCTGCAGGAAGAACAATTCCACCGGGTCCGCCGCCCAGGCAATTTCCAGGCCGCGTCCGGCCAGCGCACCATCCTCGATCTCGGCGCGGGTGTAATAGGCGATGAAATTGCCCCCCGCGTCGAACCGGCCGAGCGGCGCGCGGCCCTGCCGTTCGGCCTCAGGCACATCGGCGGGCCAGCCGCGCACCAGATCGGGCGGCATGGCATAGACCGGCACCTCGCACCCGGGCCCGCGAGTCCGGCATCCGGCGATTTCAGGCTCGAAATAGCCGGTGGCAAAGGCAGTGCCATCGCCGACGCGCACGGTTTCGAAATGCTGGACAAAAAATCCGCGCGCATCGCCTTGCGGCCAGGTGCCCGCCGCAGCGCAAGGCTTGCGCCAGTCGTCCCCCTGCGTCAGGCCGCTGGCATCCTCGCGCGCGATCAGATGCGGGCACGATTCGGTAAAGCTGGCCAGCGCGTTCGCCGCATCACCGGGCGTAAAGTTCAGCGCGCCGACGCCCGGACCGTGGACGGCCCCGGCCATGGCCGCGCTTTCGATGACGGCTGGTGACGGCGCGGGTACGGCTGGACCGGGCGCCTCGCTTGGCGGGATCAGCCGGAAACAGCCCGAAAGCGCGAGCGCCCCGGCCAGCGCAATCCCTGCTGCCAGCCACTGCCGCATCGCGTCTTCCTTTCCTGGCTTCGGGCCTCAGCCCTCGTCGGTCTCGTCGAGCACCCAATCGGGGCTGGACGAGCGGACATCGCGCGAAAAGGTCCAGACATCGCGGCTTTCCACCGCATCGTCGAGCGAACCGGCGACCACGTTGCCGTCCTTGTCGCGGGTGACGGCGGCAATATCCGCCACGAACAGCACCGAAACGCGCGCCATGCGCCCGTCGAACACCGCGCCATGGATGCGCGTTTCCTCGATCCGGATCAGGCGATTGTCGAGCGTCTGCCCCTGCGCCTCGCGCTCGTCGATCGCAGCGGCAAAACTGGCATAGACGTCTGCGTCGCACAACTCCCTGAGTACTTCCCGATCGCCCTTCCAGAACGATTCGAGCACCATGGCGTAGGCGCCCTTGGCGCCTTCGAGGAAGGCGATGATGTCGAACCGGGGATCGGCGGCGGCAATTGCGCGCACGCCGCGCTCTACCATGGGCATGAGGCCATCGACCTGCAATGCGCGCTGCGGCGCCAGCGCCGGTGCGGCCTGCTTCGGCGCCGGCTGCAAGCCGCGATCGTCCGCATCGAATCGCTGCGGGATGGACTCTTCCTCGTGCTCGGCCCGCTGGCCCAGCACCGAATAAAGCCTCAGCCCCAGAAAGGCGGCAATCATGGCGAGAATGATGATTTCGATCACTTGCGTTTCCGGCGTGTTTTACGGTCCGTTGGAGACCGATCCAATGCCCTCCACTGCATTACTTAGGCGTGAATTGCAATTCGGCAACCTCTGACGCATTCGTTGCCGACGCGATGTGCGGCCCCATGTTGCGGCCCCATGTTGCGGGACCCGCGCCGTGGTGCTAGGCGCGCGCCGAACCGGCCATCGACAGGTGGCCGGAATGACTGACAAGCGAAAGTGACCCGACATGGCCGATGAAGGCAACGTGCTGACCGATCTCGAAACCAACGCGCCGCGCCCGAACGGGGCCGACAACCTTCCCTCGGTTGGTATCATCACACAATATGTGAAAGACCTTTCGGTCGAAAACCCCAACGCTCCCGCCGTTTTCCAGTGGACCGAGCAACCCCAGATCGACGTGCAGTTCAATATCGCCGCGGAAAAGATCGGCGATGACGTGACCGAAGTCGAGCTCAAGGTCGCGCTTGCCGCCAAGACATCGCAGGGCAATGCCTATCTGGTCGAACTGGCCTACTGCGGGCTGGTGGCGATGCGCAACCTGCCCGAAGACCAGGCGCACGCCTTCACCTATGCCGAAGCGCCGCGCATCCTGTTCCCGTTTGCCCGCCGCGTGCTGGCCGATGCGGTGCGCGACGCCGGATTCCCGCCGTTGATGCTCGATCCGATCGACTTCAACGGCCTGTATATGCAGCAGCTTGCAGCCAAGCGGCAGCGGGAAGAGGCGGGCAATGCCGAGGATTCCCCGACCCCTGGCAGCGACGCCTGAGCGGCCAGGAAGCGGGCCAGGCGGATGAGCCTGCTCAAGAACGTTGGCACGATCGGCGCGCTGACTGCGGTTAGCCGCGTATTCGGGTTTGTCCGCGACGTCATGCTTGCACGGGTGCTTGGCGCTGGCGGCGTGGCCGATGCGTGGCAGCTGGCCTTCCAGTTGCCCAACCTGTTCCGCCGTCTGTTTGCCGAAGGGGCATTTGCCAGCGCCTTCGTGCCGCTGTTCAATCGCCACATGGCCGAAGGCGAGGACGAGGCACGGCGCTTCGCTTCGGAGGTCCTGGCCGTTCTGTTGCCGCTGCTGACGCTGTTCGGCGCGTTGATAATGATCGGCATGCCGTGGGTACTGTGGCTGTTCGCCAATGCCGATCTGCGCGCCGATCCGCATGTCTATGCGCTGGCGGTGTCGATGGGGCGGATCGCATTTCCCTATCTGCTGTTCATGAGCCTCGCCACTTTGACCGCGGCGGTGCTCAATTCGCTTTCGCGGTTTGCGGCGGCGGCGGCGGCGCCGATCCTGCTCAACATCTGCCTGATTGCCGCGCTGACATGGGGCGCAATGCACGATGGCAGCGCGGCGGCGCGCGCGGCAACCGGCATGGGCCTTGCGATTGCAGTGTCGATCAGCGGATTGCTGCAACTTTGCTGGCTGGGCTGGTGGATGCGGCGCGCGGGTTTTTCGATCGCGCTCACCCGTCCGCGCCTGACCCCTCGCGTCAGGGAGATGGGGGCGCTGATCGTTCCGGCCGTTTTCGGCGCGGGGGTCTATCAGATCAGTCGCTTTATCGACCTCGCCTTCATCCGCGCGCTGCCCGACGGCAGCCTGACATATATGGCGATGGCCGATCGCTGGAACCAGTTGCCGCTGGGGATCATCGGCATTGCGCTGGGCACCGCGATCCTGCCCGCGCTCAGCCGTTACATTGCGTGTAACGAGGATGACGAGGCGCAGCGCCTGCAATCGAACGCGATCGAACTGGCCATGCTGCTGACCTTCCCGGCGGCGGTGGCGCTGTTCTTCACCGGCAGCGCCTTCGTGCGCGTGTTCATGCAGGCCGGGGCCTTCACGCCCGAGGATGCCGCGATCACCGGAACGCTGGTTTCGGGGCTGGTGATCGGACTGCCCGCCTATGTCCTGGTCAAGGTGCTGACCCCCAATTTCTTCGCCCGCAGGGATACCCGTACCCCGGTCTATACGGCGGCGTTGAGTCTGCTGGTAACGGTGGCGATCAACCTGTTGCTGGTCCCGCGCATGGGTGTGCTCTCGCTGGCGGTTGCGGGCGCGATCGGCGCCTGGGTCAACACCTTGCTGCTCTACTCGCTGCTGGCGCGGCGCGGATTGTTCGTTCTGCCCCGCCGGGTGGCGGGTAGGCTGGGGCGGATCATGCTGGCCTGCGTGCCGATGGCTGCCGCTCTGTGGTATGCCATGCAAATGGGCGATCCCTGGTTCGGCGGCACGACGTGGGAACGCCTGTCGTCGATCCTTGCCGTGGTTGTGGTCGGGGCCCTGACCTTCATCCCGTCGGCATTCGTACTGGGCGTGCTCGACATAGCCGCCGTTCAGCGCCTAATGCGGCGGCAGACCTGAACCGTCTCAATCACATCGAAGAGATCATCCATGCGCGTCGTTTCCGGTATCCAGCCCACGGGCAAACCCCACCTCGGCAATTATCTGGGGGCGATCCGCAACTATGTGAAGTTTCAGGACGATGCCGCGGCGCAGGGCGGCGAATGCCTGATCTTCATCGCCGATCTGCACGCCATTTCGCAGCCGCACGATCCTGCTGAACTCTACGCCTCGACGCTCGAGCTGGTGGCGACGCTGGTCGCCTGCGGGCTCGACACCGACAAGACCGTTCTGTTCAACCAGGCGCAGGTTCCCGCGCATGCCGAACTGCAATGGCTGCTGGGCGGGACCGCGCGGATGGGCTGGCTGAACCGCATGACCCAGTGGAAGGACAAGGCGGGCAAGAACCGCGAGGGGCAATCGGTCGCGCTGTTCACCTACCCGGTTTTGCAGGCCGCCGACGTGCTGCTCTACCAGGCGACGCATGTTCCGGTGGGCGAGGACCAGAAGCAGCATCTGGAGCTGGCGCGCGACATCGCGCAGAAGTTCAACAATGATTTCGCCAGCGAAGACGCGCCGGTGTTCACCCTGCCCGAACCGATCATCCCGCCCGAAGCCGCGCGGATCATGAGCCTGCGGGACGGCATGGCCAAGATGTCGAAGTCCGACCCCAGCGACATGAGCCGGATCAACCTGACCGATGATGCCGGTACGATCATGAAGAAGATCAAGAAGGCCAAAACCGATGCCGAACCGCTACCGTCCGCGGCAGCAGGTCTGGCAGGTCGGCCAGAGGCGCAGAACCTTGTCGGCATCCATGCCGCATTGACTGGCCAGAGCCTGGATCAGGTGCTTGCCACCTATGGCGGCGAGGGTTTCGGCAGGTTCAAGCCGGCGCTTGGTGAAGTGCTGATCGAAACGCTCCGGCCGATTTCCGCGCGCTTTCTCGAACTCAAGGATGATCGCGAAACGCTCGACGCGATATTGGCGCGCGGCGCGGCGCGAGCGCGCGAGCGCGGCCGCCCGACGCTCGATGCCGCATACAAGGCGCTGGGGTTGGTGCGCGGGCGTTAGGGCCGGGATCAGACAGTCAGCATCCCTTTGGCGGTTGCTATTTTCAGCTATCTGGCATTCAATCGCGGTTAAGGACGGGGCGAGTAGGAATCTACCGTGTTTCAAGGGGCAAGCCTTGGATGGCGGGTGGATTGAAGATTGTGTGTACCCGAACGAGGTGATTGATATGAAAATCCGGACTGCTTCGCGCCTGACTTCGCTGAGGATAGCAGGCTTGGCGCTGCTCGTTGCGGGGCTGGCCGCCTGCGCCACTCCGTTCAAGGCCGACGTGTCGCGCTTCGACGCGCAACTGCCTGCCCCGCAGGGTGAAACGTTTGCGGTGGTCGCGGACGATCCGGCGCTCGCCGGCGGGCTCGAATTCGCGCTCTATGCCGATCATGTCGAGGCGGCGATGGAGAAACTCGGCTATGCCCAGGCCGCGCCCGATGCCGCGACCCTGCTGGTCCGGTTCGACTACGGGGTGGACGACGGGCGCGAGCGCGTCCGTTCGACCGGCTATGGATATGCCGATCCTTTCTACAGCCCCTGGTACGGTTCGCGCTTCTATGGTTCGGCGTTCTACAGATCGCGCTTCTATGGCCACCACGGCCTGTGGAGCTATGGCTTCTATGATCCCTGGTTCGGCGGCTCCGACGTGCGCAGCTACACCGTCTATACCAGCGGGATCGATCTGAAGATCGACCGCGCGGCAACGGGTGAACGCCTGTTCGAAGGCAAGGCGCAGGCCGTGTCCACTTCCAACCGCCTGCAATATCTGGTGCCCAATCTGGTCGATGCCATGTTCACCGGGTTCCCCGGCAATTCGGGCGAAACGGTGCGCATTTCGATCAAGCCCGAAGACCAGAAGGTCAAGAAGTCGGACAAGGATCGTTCCGGCTATTGATGCCATGGGGCGAACTTCGGCTGGCAGCAGTGTAACCTCTGCTGCCCGAAGGGTTCGCCTGATCGGCTGGGGAGCGGCGGCTGCGCTGCTCGCGCTTCCGGCGATTGCGATGCAGTTCACCCGCGAGGCGAACTGGGGGCCGGAAGATTTCCTTGCCATGGGAGCGATGCTGCTGGCGCTCGGGCTGGGGCTGGAGGGTGTTCACTGGTTGTTGAAACGCCGCACCGCGCGCATTGTCGGCGCTGCGCTTCTGATATTCCTGTTTTTTGCCTGGTGGGCGGAATTGGCGGTCGGAATCCTCGATTGAAGCGAATCCGCTGCCAGGTATCGGACTATTGCGACCGCCCGCTGCAGGTTTCCGGCCCGTCCTGTCCACCGCCATCGCAGCCGAAGGTCTGCTCGGTCGTGGGATCGCGCGCCAGATTGCGGTCCCTGCCGGGGATCGGCTGCAAGCCAAGCATGGAGCGCAAGGACTGGATCCCGCGCTGTGACAGCACGAAGGGGCCGATCGGCGCCTGTCCCGGCCCGGGAATAAAAAGGGCAAGCCCCGCATCTTCCAGCGGGATGGTGACATCGCCGACCGTCACGTCGATCGCGCCGCGCTGCACGCCCTGTGCGTTGCGCCCGGGCCCGCGCAGCACGATCAGGCTGGCCATTTCGGGATCCGCCTCAAAGTCCTGCGTTATGCCCGGTTCGCGCCGGGCGATGTCTATCGCCTGCTCCCCTACGGCGCCTTCGACAATCGTCCCGCGAATGCCGATCGATGCAACCGGCGTTCTGATCGACGATCCTTCGCTGCCATTCTTGAGCGACCTGCCCGACATGAAGCGGAAGGCACCCTTCGCCACCGAAGCGCTGACCGAACTGGCATTACGCGCGGGATCGTAAACGAAGCGGTCGATCCTGACCCGGGCGTTTGCACCGACCGTGAAGCTGGTCTTGTCGAGCAGCAGCAACTGGGTCATGCTGACGGCGCCGGTCACGACATCGTTGCCGATCGCGATCCTCTCGCGCACCTTGGCCTTGTGCAATGTCGGGTTGGCGGGCGTGGTGACCTGGACGTTGTTGCGCACCACCGCCGTGATGCCGACTTCCTGGCCCATCGTTACCGAAGGCACCAGCGAGGTTGTCAGGATCGCCAGGATCGCAAGCTTGCGGGCACTGTTAAACATGACGGACATTCCCTTCAAAACCTCCACACCAGCCTGAGATCGCCGCCCAGGCTGTTGTAATCCTCCAGAAAGGGCAGATTGTGGCCGCGCAGGCGATAGCTGACCGCCCCTTCCAGAAACAGGCTTCGTCCGATCAGCGGTACGCCCACCGCGGCGCGGGTAAAAAAGCGCAGATCGCGCCTGTCGTCGAAAAATTCCTCGTTGTGGAAATCGACCCGCCGCAGGGTCGATGACAGCCTGGCATATGTGCCGCTGCGGCTCAGCGGCAGCTCGAGCGCGCCGGCAAGGCTGATCGCATCATAACCGAAAACGTCGAACTGGGCGTCCTTGGTTTCGTAGGCGGCGGCAAAATAGATCGAACTGCCGCGCAAATGGTGGCGCTCGTAACTGGCGAGGAAGGTGTAGTGCCAGCCGTCCTGAAGGTCGAGGAAGTAATCCTCGTCAACGGCTTCCGCGCGCAGCGAAATCCGGCCGCGCGAACCGGCCAGGAAGCTCGCGCCCACTTCGCCGCCATAGGCGGTGAAAAGCTCGTTCCCGGCAATGCGTCCATGGCGGACGAGGCCGCCGGCCGTGAATTCGCTTGCGCCGCGAGCGATGCCGAATCCGATCGCCACATCGCCGAACTGATAGTCCGAATCGGGCCCGGAAATGTCGTTGTGCGTCAGGGCGTAGAGATCGCCATAGGCGAAGGCGTTTCCATCCCCCATCGGCAGGTGCGCATTGATCTGGCTGCTGGCGACAATCGCCAGCCCGTCACGGTCCTGGGGCGTGAAGAAGCTCAGCGTGTTCAGTTCGCCGAATGCATCCCTGTCATAGGCGATGCCTGCGCTGAGTGTGCCGTTGATCCGGCCCGCGCGACGCGAAATCTGGTCGAAATCCTCGCCACAGGCGCCCAGCATCCGTTTCCATTCGCTGCCCGAAGTGGGGCGCGATCGCAGCGCGCCGACTTCAATCCTGGCGGATTCACGATCGTCGAGGCGGCACAACAAGGTTGCATAGGCGAGCCTGACGTCGTCTGCATGCGGGCTGTCGAGCAAGGCGCGCTCGAGCGTCGAGGCAGCGCCCAGGAGGTCGCCATCTGCCTCCTGCGTAGCGGCCATCGCCAGCGCGGCTTGCGGCGTCTCGGCAGCTTCGCTGAGTTCATCGAGCGCCGTATTGCCGGCGTTTTCCTGCGCAAGCGCAGGCTGCATTCCAAAGCCCGCCGTCAAAACGGCAAGGCCGATGACCGATCGGCCAATCATCCGGTTCATCCCCATCCCCTGGACTCCCTTGCGGCTCCCTAGCACATGACTGCAGCCTTCGCCACCTTGGAAAGTCAAGGACATTTGCCTTACCCCCGCGTCCCGGCTCTGCTATCCCTGCGGCCAGGGGAGTCGGGGGTGCGGTGAGCAGGATCAGGGCCTTTTTCAAGGGGACGGGCTTCACCGGCCTGCTGGTCCTGCTGACGATCTTTCTGCTGCAACTGGCCCAGCCTCAGACGCTTGCCACATTGGGCAATCTGGTTTTCGACATCTATGCCCGCGCGCAGCCGCGCGAATACGCGCCGGTTCCGGTCAGGATTGTCGATATCGACGAGGAATCGCTGAGGCGGGAGGGGCAGTGGCCCTGGCCGCGCCCCGATGTGGCGCGCCTGTTGCAGCGGCTGACCGATGCCGGCGCCGCCACTATCGTGCTCGACATCGTCTTTTCCGAGCCTGACCGGACCTCGCCCGGCCGTCTCGCTGCCAGCCTCGAGCGGCAGGGAGTTTCGCCGGCGACGGTCGAAACACTGCGCGGCCTGCCCGACAATGACGCACGGTTTGCCGAGGCGCTCGCCGGGATGAGCGTGGTCAACGGCTTTTTCCTTACGCACGATCCTGTGCTGAGCCAGGCAACACCCAAGGCAGGGATTGCAATATCGGGTTCTGCGAACCTCGCGGCGATGCCCGCCTTTACCAACGCGGTTCTGCCCTTGCCGCTGCTGGACGAGGCCGCGCTGGGCAGCGGGTTCCTGACCCTCCAGGGCGATGCCGACGGGATTGTCCGCCGCGCGCCGCTGCTGGCGCGGCAGGGCGAGCAGATCCTGCCTTCGCTGTCGGTCGAGGCCTTGCGGGTCGCGCAAGGTGCGGGCGCGATCCTGGTCAAGGCGAGCGACGGCAGCGGGAATTTCGCGGCAGGGAGCGAACCCGGCGTCGTCTCGCTCAAGGTCGGCGAGTTCGAAGTTCCGACGACGCGCGCGGGCGAGCTGTGGATGCACTATACAATGCCTCGCCCCGAACGGGTGGTCCCGGCGTGGAAGGTGCTCGATCCCGGCACTGGCGAGGCCGAAATGGCCGAGCTTTTCGGCGGGCACATCGTGCTGGTCGGCGCTGGCGCGATCGGGCTGCGCGATCTTGTCGCCACCCCGGTGCGCGAACGCGAGCTGGGGGTGATGGTGCACGCGCAGGCGATCGAGCAGATGATCCTGGGCGAGTTCCTGGTCCGGCCCGACTGGGCGATCGGGCTTGAAAGGACGCTGGTGCTGCTCGCCGGGGCGATGCTCCTGATGCTGCTCCCGCGGTTTGGAGCGAGCGGCGGCGCGATCCTTGGCATGGCGATGATCGCCGGTGTGCTGGGGGGAAGCTGGACGGCCTTCAGCGAACGCGGATTTCTGCTCGATCCGACTTATCCGGTCCTTGCCATTATCGGGGTCTATCTGACCATTACGGTGCTCGACTATTACCGCGAGGAACAGGCGCGCAGTTATATCCACAAGGCGTTCGACCGCTATCTTTCGCCCGAACTGGTCAAGCGTATCGCCGCCGATCCGCGCCAGCTCGACCTGGGCGGCGAGGAACGCGATATGACCGTGCTGTTCTGCGATATCCGCAATTTCTCGCGTATATCCGAGCAGCTCGATCCGCGGTCGATCATCGGTTTCCTGATAAGCTTCCTGACGCCGATGTGCGATATCCTGCTCGCCAGCAAGGCCACGATCGACAAGTTCATCGGCGATGCCATCCTCGCATTCTGGAACGCGCCGCTCGACGATCCGGACCAGCACGCCAACGCTGCCCGCGCCGCGCTCGCCATGCTGAAGCGACTTGAGCAACTCAACGCAGAAATGCCGGGGAAGCCGGATCAGACCTGGCCGGGTGAGGTGGCAATCGGGATCGGGCTCAATTCCGGCCCATGCTGCGTCGGCAACATGGGTTCGGCGCAGCGGCTTTCGTATTCGCTGATCGGCGACACAGTGAACCTCGCCTCGCGGATCGAGGGACTCACCAAATATTACAAGGTGCCTATCGCCATGGGCAGCGCGTTGCACCGGGAACTGCCGGGTTTCGCCGCGGTCGAGCTCGATCTTGTGCGGGTCGTCGGGCGCGACAAGCCAGAGGCGATCTTCGCACTGCTGGGCGATGAAACGCTGGCCGCATCCCCGGACTTCGCAGGTTTTGCGAAGGGTCACGAAGCCATGCTTGTTGCATACCGGGCGCGGGACTGGAAAACTGCTGAGCGGCTGCTTGACGAATTGCAGGCCCGGGCGGAAACATTGGGCCTTGGTGCGCTCCATGCGATCTATCGTGAGCGTATTGCGGCGCTGCGCCAGTCGCCGCCGCCTGACGATTGGGATGGCGTGTTCATCGCCAGTGAGAAGTGATTGCATCTCGGGGAAGGGGAGCGATGACGGACAAGTCGGTATCTGGACGGGCCAGCCTCGCGCAGTTCCTTGCCGCGCTGATCCTGATGGCGTTCTTTCCCGCTTCGCAGGCGAGCGGAAATGCGCGCTACGAAGGCGTTGCCACCTGTGCCGGTTCGACCTGCCATGGCCGTGCCGAAGGCAACGGTGCGGTGGTGCGTCAGGACGAAATTGCCACATGGCAGGAACCATCATCCCCAAGCGGCGCGCACAGCCGTGCCTATGCCGCGCTGGCCGGACGCCGGGGGCAGCAGATCGCCGCCAGCCTGGGCCTGGGCGCAGCGACCTCGGCACCGGCCTGCCTCGGCTGCCACGCGACATTCGTGTCCGAAGCGCAGCGCGGCGACCGTTTCCTGCTCTCGGACGGGGTTGGCTGCGAAAGCTGCCACGGCGCGGCGCAAGGCTGGCTGGCATCGCATTACGCGCGTCCAGCGACGCATGCCTCGAACTTCGCGGCTGGACTGGTTCAGCTCGAAAATCCGCAGGTGCGCGCGCGGGTTTGCCTCGATTGCCATTACGGCTCCGCCAAGACCGGCCAGTTCGTGACCCATTCGATGATGGCGGCGGGCCATCCCAGGATATCCTTCGAGCTCGACCTGTTCAGCGCCTTGCAGCAGCACCACGACGTCGATTCCGATTACATTTCGCGCAAGGGCCAGCTTGACAGCGTGCGGCTGTGGGCGGTCGGCCAGGCGGAGGCGGTTCAGCGCGCGACGGGGCTGTTCGCACGACCGGAATTCGGAATGCGCGGAATGTTTCCCGAATTCTATTTCTACGATTGCCATAGCTGCCACCGCTCGATCACCGACGGGGCGCAGCGCCAGCTGACTTTCGAAACCAATCGGGGGCGGCCCATCCCCTTCGGCAATCCTCCCTTCAATGACGAGAACATCATCATGCTGTCGGCGGTGGCAGGTGCGCTCGCGCCCGGGCAGGCCGAAGGATTCGTTGCTGCAAGCCGCGACTTCCACCGCGCCATGGGGGAGAGTGGCGGAAATGCGCGGGAAGCGGCACTCGCACTCGGGGGGAGGGCGGCGGCGCTGTCCGATGCCTTGGCCTCAACCGCCCATGCCAATGCAGACGCCTTCACGGTCATTTCCATCATTGCCGGGAATGCCACCTCCGATCGCTTCACCGACTATGCCGGATCGGTCCAGGCAGTGATGGCGGTCGATACGCTGCTCAATGCGCTCGTCCGCGATGGCCGGGTAACGGTCGGGGCGGCGGCGGGCATCCGCGCGAACATCGGCCGGGCCTATGCCGCCGTGGAAGGCCCCAACAGCTTTTCCCCCGCTCAATTCCGCAGCGCGCTGAAAGCGGCGGCGGGCGCAATCGGGGCGCTGCAATGACGAGGCGCGCCGGGTGGACCGCGACCATTGCGGCAAGTGCATTGATGCTCGCTTCCTGCGGAGGGAGTGGGACTCCAACCCCAACACCCACTCCTTCGCCGACGCCTCCGCCCGCAGGCGCGCTTTACGCCGTGCCCGCGCAGGTAACGCTCAGCGCGGCGGATGTCGGAACCGTCATCGCGCGCGCCGCTGCACAGGCGAGCGCGCAGGGCAATGCCGCGACGATTGCGGTGGTCGACCGGGTCGGCAATGTGCTGGGCGTTTTCGCCATGCCTGGCGCCGCGGCGAGTGCCGAAATTTCCGATGCGCCCAATGGCGACAATATCGACGCGCAGGGGCTGACCATCCCCGCCTCCGCCGCTGCCATCGCCAAGGCGATCACCGGGGCCTATCTCTCGAGCGGCGGCAATGCCTTTTCCACCCGCACGGCAAGCATGATCGTGCAGCAGCATTTCCCGCCCGCGCCGAGCACGGTGGGCCTTGAAAGCGGGCCGCTGTTCGGCGTCCAGTTCAGCCAGTTGCCGTGTTCCGACCTTTCGGCGCGCGCCAGCGACGGGATGATCGGGCCCAAGCGTTCGCCGCTTGGCCTGTCGGCCGATCCGGGCGGCTTTCCGCTTTACAAGAACGGCGTGCTCGTCGGCGGCATCGGGGTGATCGCCGATGGTGTTTACGGGTTCGATCCGAACGTGCTCGATACCGATGTCGATACCGATGAACGCATCGCCCTTGCCGGGACCGTAGGCTTCGAAGCGCCTGAAACGATCCGCGCGAACCGCATTTTCGTTGACGGCACCTCGCTGCGCTATTCCGACGCGGCCTATGCCTCGCTGGCGGATGTCATGGGCGCGAGCCTTGCCGCCACCCCGGGCGCGCTGGTCGCGGTGACCGGCTATTTCGGCGGCGGGGCGCTGATCGCGGGGACCGCCTACGGCACCGAGGCATCGGGCATTCGCGCGGCGAGTGCTGCCGAATTCGCGAACGTTGACGCGTTCATTCTGACCAGCGGCGCGGGCGCCAACCGCTATCCGGTGCGCGCCGGAACCGACGGGGCCGACATCGCCGGGCCGATCAGCCAGGCCGAAGCGCGCGCGATCCTCGAAGAAGCCTTCACCGTCATGAGCCGCGCGCGCGCGCAGATCCGCCAGCCGCTCGACAGCCGCGCGCAGGTCACGATTTCGTTGGTGGATACAAGGGGCGAGGTGCTGGGCATTGTCCGATCGCCCGATGCGCCGATCTTCGGCATCGACACGAGCTTGCAGAAGGCGCGGACGGCAAACTTCATTTCCGGCCCGTTCGCCGCGGCGCAGCTTCAGGCAGCGGCTGGCGAAGTTCCGCAATTCGTCGGACGGCTACGGACGTTCCTGAACGATCCCGGTGCCCTGACCGGGCAGTTTGCCTTTGCGGACCGGTCGGGCGGAAACCTGTCCCGGCCCTATTTTCCAGATGGCGAAGTGGGCCAGCCCAACGGGCCGCTATCGCGCGGAATCGATCAGTTCAATCCGTTCTCGACCGGGCTGCAATCCGCGCTGATCGTCGGCAATCTGGCGCAGCACCTCGCTTTCGTCACCGGCGCTTCGGCCACCGACACGCCGCGTTTCTGCACTTCTCTGCCGGAGGTGACGCCTGCTCACACGCGGATCGCCAATGGCATCCAGATATTTCCCGGGTCAGTCCCGGTCTATCGCGGCGGCACGCTGGTTGGCGGGATCGGCGTATCGGGCGACGGCATCGATCAGGACGACATGGTCAGCTTTCTGGGCCTGCACAACGGCGGGCAGCGTGCTGGCGGGATTGGCAATGCGCCGGGCGCGATTCGCGCAGACCGTATTGTCGTGAGCGTCGGCGGTCGGCAGGTCCGGCTGCGCTACGTCAATTGCCCCTTCGCGCCGTTCCTTGACGATCCGGCGCAGAATGTGTGCGAAGGGCTGTAGATGGCGGGCGCGGTGTTCCTTCCACTTGTCCTCCAGCTACAGGCAACGCCTCCTCCCGCTGAGGCGCCAGAGCCTGCGCCCGATCCGCCGTGGGAAGTCGATCCGCCGCCGGTCGATCCTGAGATTATCGAAGGTCGCCGCCGCCCCGACTACACCCCGCCGCTGCCGGATCCGGTCACACAGGACAATCCTGGCGCGGTTCGCGCACCGCCGCCCACCGCCTTCCCGCTCGATGACATCCCGATCCCCGATCGCTGGCGACTGATCGAAAGCCTCGGCCTCGTCAGGGAACGCTGGTGGGACCCGTACAACCAGAACACCTACAAGGGTGATCGGCCGATTAATCCGGACAAGGTGCCCTGGCTGCCGATCAAGGGGCATGACTGGTTCTTCGTCGCCAACGCCGTCAGCGACACGGTAATCGAACCGCGCAGCTTCCCGATTCCCGTTGGAGTCCAGACGACCGAAGACCCGGACCGGACCGACATGTTCGGCAATGATTTTTCGACTGTCCTCTCGCAGACCGTTGTGGTGGGTGCGGCGCTGATCAAGGGCGCAACCGCGTTCAAGCCGCCCGATGTCGAATATCGCGTGACGCTGGCGTTCAATGTGAACTACGTCGATGTGCCGGAACGCCGCGTGCTGTTTGTCGAGCCGTCGAAGCCGAGCCATCGCCTCGACCATTTCGTGGGGGTGCAGGAAGCGTTCTTCGATTACCACCTGCGCAATGTTTCGACCCGCTATGATTTCGACTCGGTGCGGATCGGCATCCAGCCCTTCCAGTCCGATTTTCGCGGCTTCCTGTTCAACGACCAGCAACTGGGCCTGCGTTTCTTCGGAACGCGCGACAACAACCGCTTTCAGTATAACCTTGCGGCCTTCTGGCGGCTCGAGAAAGACACCAACAGCGGCCTCAATGCGGTTACGCAGCGCCCGCGCGACGACTGGCTGTTCGTCGCCAATCTCTATCGCCAGGATTTCCTGATCCCGGCGCTGACCAGCCAGGTAACCGTCGCCTATAATCGCAACCGCGAAGGCGACGAGATCGAGGTGGATGACAACGGCTTTCCCATTCGGCCGGCGCTGCTCGGCAATTTGCGTGGGCGCGATTACGACGTCGTCTATCTCGGCTACAATGCCGATGGCCGGATCGGCAGGATCAATCTGACCGCCAGCGCCTATGCCGCATTGGGCGAGGATCGCGGCAGCTTCTTCACGGGCGAGAAGGCCGATATTCGCGCGTACTTCGGCGCGGCTGAGCTCAGCTATGACAAGGACTGGATGCGGTTCCGCCTGTCAGGCGCCTATGCCAGCGGCGACGGCGACCCTTTCGACGGCAACGAAACCGGTTTTGACGCGGTGTTCGAGAATCCGGTTTTCGCAGGTGCCGACACCTCGTACTGGATCAGGCAGACCATCCCGTTCGCGGGCGGTGGGCGCGCGGTTTCGGTCAACGGGCGCAACGGCATCCTCAATTCGCTGCGTTCGTCGAAGGAGCAAGGTCAGTCGAATTTCAACAATCCGGGGCTGGTTCTGGCGGGCGCCGGGGCCGATTTCGACCTGACCCCCGAACTGCGCGTTTCGGCCAATGCCAATCACCTCTGGTTCGAGAATACGGCCACGCTCGAGACGCTTCGCAACGAAGGATCGATAGCGGATGACATTGGCTGGGACCTTTCGACTTCAGCCATCTGGCGGCCCAAGGCGACGCAGAACATCGTCTTGCGGCTATCCGCCGCCGCGCTGGTTTCGGGTGACGGGTTCAGGGACCTGTTCGACAGTCTGGGCGGGGGCAGCACCTATTATTCCGTCCTCGCTAATGTCGTGGTGACCTACTGATGCCGGCGATCCGCCACCTTGCCCTGATGCTTGCGGGCCTGGTCCTGTCCGGGGCACTGGCGGTGAGCCAGATTCATGCGAGCGAAGGCGAAAAGCCGGTAGAGCGCGATTACAGCCGCGTCATCGTCCCCCCTGCGCCCGCGCGGCAGACCGTGGCGGAAATGATGGCGAAATCGGCCGGATGCACCTCGTGCCATGTCCGCACCGATGCGCCCACCATGCATGTGACGCCCGCCGTGCGGCTGGGCTGCACCGATTGCCACGGCGGCGATGCCGGCGTGATGAGCAATTCCGATCTGCCGCACACTCACTCCGATTACACCGCGGCGCGCGACCGGGCGCACGTCCTGCCCAAGTATCCCGAAAGCTGGCACTGGCCATCCTCGGCCAATCCCAAGCGCAGTTACACCCTGCTCAACCGCGAAGCGCCCGAGTTCGTCAAATTCGTCAACCCCAGCGATTACCGCGTCGCGCGCGAGGCCTGCGGCGCCTGCCATATCCAGACGATCGAGGCAGGCGAACGCTCGATGATGGCAACCGGCGCGCTGCTGTGGGGCGGGGCCGCCTACAACAACGGGATTTTGCCCTTCAAGAACTACCTCTTGGGCGAGGCCTACACGCGCGAGGGCGAGCCTGCGAAGATCGTTACGCCGGGCGATCCGCCGGGCGAACTGACCGATCGGCAGAAGGCGCGCGGCGCACTGGCCGAACTGTACCCACTTCCGACATGGCAGGTGATTCCTCCCGGCGACGTGTTCCGCGTCTTCGAACGCGGCGGGCGCAACATCAATTCGCAGTTTCCCGAAATCGGCCTGCCCAATCCGACCGGGCAGATCCAGCGGCTGGAAGAGCCGGGGCGGCCCGATCTCAAGCAGTCGAACCGCGGCCCGGCAACGGGGCTGCGCGTGGCGATCCCCGCGCTCAACATCCACAAGACCCGCCTCAACGATCCCTTCATGTGGTTCATGGGCACCAATGACCAGCCGGGCGATTACCGCCATTCGGGCTGCGCCGGATGCCATGTCGTCTATGCCAACGACCGCGAGCCGCGCCATTCGCTGACCTACGGCCAGTTCGGACGCGACGGACAGACGGTGACCACCGACCCGACCATCGCGGGCAAGATCGAGGGCGGTCACGGCGCGCTGAGGCAGCCGGGCGATCATCAGGACGAGGAACCAGCGAAGGAAAAAGGGCATCCGCTGCGGCATGTGTTCACGCGCGCGATCCCCACCGCGCAGTGCATGAATTGCCACATGCATCAGCCCAACATCTTCCTCAATTCGTTCCTCGGCTACACGATGTGGGATTACGAGAGCGATGCGCCCTTCATGTGGCCGGAAAAGCAGAAATACCCGACCGCTGCCGAAGTGCGCGCTGTGCTCGACCGGAATCCCGAGGGCGCCGCGCCGCGCGGCAAGTGGGCGGACCCCGATTTCCTGCGCAACGTCTATGACCTCAATCCCGGGCTCAAGGACACACAGTTCGCCGATTATCACGGCCACGGCTGGAATTTCCGCGCGATCTTCAAGCGCGACCGCGAAGGCAATCTGCTCGATGCACAAGGCAATGTGGTCGATCCTGACGATCCGGAGAAATGGCGCAAGCAGGGCGAGGGCAAGTTCGTCGAACCCGGCACCAATCCGGGCAAGGCGGTGCACATGATGAGCATCCATGCCGAAAAGGGCATGCAGTGCGCCGATTGCCACTTTGCGCAGGACAGCCACGGCAACGGCCTGATCTATGGCGAAGTCGCCAACGCGGTCGAAATCGGCTGCAAGGACTGCCACGGTACAGCCGATGCCTATCCCACGCTGCTGACGAGCGGACCCGCAGCGCCGCCCAAGGGCAATGACCTCACTCTCCTGCGCAATCCCGATGGCCGGCGCCGCTTCGAATGGATCGATGGCGACGATGGCAGACGGCGGCTGATCCAGCGCTCGATCGTCGATCCCAGGCTCGAGTGGGAGGTCAGTCTGGTCAAGGATTCTCTCGATCCGGCCAGCCCGCTGTTCAATGCCAAGGCAGCCCGCGCCAAGCTGATGAGCCGCTACGGCGCCGAAAGCGGCAAGTTCGAATTCGGCACCGGCGTCGCGGAACAGGACCGGGCGCACCGCGACCCTGAAATGGCCTGCTTCACCTGCCACCTTTCATGGACCACATCGTGCGGCGGCTGCCATCTTCCGGTCGAGGCCAACTGGAAGAGCGAGGTCCACAAGTATGAGGGCGAAACCACGCGCAATTTCGCGACCTACAACCCGCAGGTCGCGCGCGACGAGATGTTCCAGCTGGGCAAGCACCAGACGACCAAGGGCAACCAGACCGCGCCGGTGCGCTCGTCAAGCGCGCTGGTGCTGTCATCGACCAACATCAACCGCGAGCGGATATATGTGCAGCAGCCGCCGATCTCGGCGATCGGTTTCTCGAGCCAGGCCTTTGCCCCGCATTTCCCGCATACCGTGCGCAAGACCGAGACCAAGACCTGCACGGACTGCCATCTTTCGGCCAAGGATGACAACAACGCGATCATGGCGCAGCTGCTGCTGCTCGGCACCAATTACGTCAATTTCGTCGGCCTCAACGCCTGGACGGGTCTGGAAGGCGGGTTCTCCGCGATCCGGGTGACCGAATGGGAGGAACCGCAGGCAGTGCTCGGTTCGTACCTCCATCGCTACGCCTATCCCGATTACTGGCGCCGCCACGTCGAGGATAATGGCCGCGAGCTCAAGAACTGGGTGCGCGGCAAGACTTTTGACGGCGATCTGAGCGGTGAAACCGGCAGCTTCGAGGAATTCGCCAATGTGCATGAGAAGACGCGGGGCCGGGTCGGCTGCCTGCAACTGCGCGGCGAATACATGTTCGCGGCGGAGGGCAAGGGCGGTTTCAGGGCCTATGACGTTGCCGCAATCGCCAACAAGGGCTTTTCCGAACGGATCATCACCGCTCCGTTCTCGAAGCTGGGCCACAACACGCATGTGAAAACGAAGAATGCCACCTGCATGGCGCTGGCGACCAACCAGCCGGTCAACCCGCTACGCAACACGCCGCAAATGCGCGAAATGAACCAGGAGCAGCCGTTCCTGCCGATCTATTCCTACGCCGCAATCACCGATAGCGAAGAGGGGCTGATCCTGATCGATGTGACCACGCTGGCCGATGGCGAATTCCGCAACAACAAGCTGCGCCGCACCAGGTTTGCCGATGGCAGTAACGCGTGGAACCCGGATGGCGTGCTCGACGGGGCGCGGCACATCCATCTGGCGGGCGAGATCGCCTATATCACCGCGAAGCGCGGGCTGGTGGTGGTCGACCTTTCCGATCCGCTCAATCCGCAGGTTGCCGCAGTGCGCGAATTGCGCGATGCCCGCGCCAGCGCGGTCCAGTTCCGATACCTTTGGGTGACGGATGCCGACGGGGTGAAGCTGTTCGACGTCACCAGCCTGCGCAACCCGGTCGCGGTGCCGGGGGCGAACGTGCCGCTGGCCGATGCGCGCAGGCTCTACATCGCGCGCACCTACGCCTATGTCGCGGCGGGGCGTGACGGGCTGGTAATCATCGACGTCAAAAATCCCGCGCAGCCGCGCATATTCGCCGGGGTGACGCTGGACGGCCAGCTGAACGATGCCCAGGACGTCATCGTCGCATCGACCAACGCCTCGCTGTTCGCCTATGTCGCCGATGGCCGCAACGGGCTCAAGGTGCTGCAACTGACCAGCCCGGAAAGTCAGCGCAATTTCTATGGATTCAGTCCGGCACCGGTGCCCGAACTGATCGCCTGGGCGAAAACGCCGACGCCCGCGATCGCGCTCAGCAAGGGGCTCGACCGTGATCGCGCGGTCGATGAGACGGGCGGGCAGATGGCCGTTTTCGGGCGGCTGGGTTCGCGGCCCTTCACCCGGCCCGAGATGGAGAAGCTGTTCCTCACCCGATTGGGCGTTCCGTGGAAGGTGTCGGACGAGGTCGATATGAGCGCCTGGGTGCCGGGCGCGGGGCCACGGCTTTCCGCCCCAGCGAAGTAAGTCCTACTCCCGCTCGGCGAACATCGCGTGCATCATCGGCTGCAATTGCGGGCCATAAGTGGCCAGCGTCCGCCAATCGCCGATAGTTTCGTAGTGCGTCGCCAGCGATCCGCCGTGCCAGCGGTGCAGGGCATAGCCGGGGGGCTCGGTCGTGATCAGCGCGCGCTGGTCGGGCTTAGAGGCGTCAACAGGCCGCAGGTCGAGCGAGACCGCCGGCGCGACCGAGGGCGCCACCCCCAGCGCAATTCCGCGAAAACTCGTGTGCAGCGGACGGTGCAGATGCCCGCAATGGATGGCCCTGATCTGGCTGTGCCCGTCAACGGCATTCCCGAAATTGAGAACCCAGTCCTCGTCGGCGCGCGGGTCCATCCAGTCGATCCCCGAAACCACCGGCGGGTGATGCATGAAGATCAGCGTTGGCGTGCGCCTGTGCGCGTTCAGTTGGCCCGATAGCCACGCCGCGCGCCGCGCGCAGAAGGCCCCGCCGTGTCGCCCCGGCTCGAACGTGTCGAGGCAGAGGATGCGCAGGCCTCCCTTCTCGATTGCGTAGTGGAGGAAACCCCCTTCGCTCGGGCAATCGGGGAAGGCGCGCAGCAATTCGTCGCGGCTGTCATGATTGCCCACCAGCGGATAGACCGGGAATTGGCATGCGCGCAGCGCCTGCGTGATCCGGGCCAGGCTGGCCGCATCGCCGCGGTCGGTAAGGTCGCCGGAAAGCACGAGCATGTCGGGGACGTTGGGCTGATCGAGCAGGCGGTCGAGCGTCGCGCGAAAGCGGACATGGTTGAACTCCTCGCCCGCGGCATCCGGCTCGAAACCGATATGGATGTCGGTCATTTGCGCGATCAGCACCGGCTTGCCGTTTCCTTCCATCCTATTTTCCCATCCGGTTCACGGTCGGCACGCTGCCGCGCCGCATTACCGGATGACCCTGCGCTGCCGACCCGCCCGGCACATGGTACGAATGGCACATGGCACAGCTCGATGGCACCTCGGCCTTCACCGCATCCTCGCCCAGATGGCATTCGCGGCAGCTCTTGAGATCGGGTAGCAGCAGATCGGTCGAGGTCTCCGAGGTTTCCGCCTTATGGCAGCTGGAGCATTTCTCCTGGCGGTGCGCGGCATGGCTGAAACCGCCGTGGATCAGGAAACGGTCGGGCAGGTTGACCGGCATGACATCAGCCAAGCCGTTTCTGGTCGTCGGCAAATGGCACTCCGAGCACACGCCGCCGGGCTCAAGCGCGCGGTTGACGCCGACGAACGAGGATACCGGCGGCCCGAAATTGGAATAATAGCGCCCGCCGCGCGCGAATTGTCCCGGGCGGGTGCGTCCGGTGACCACCGGGCGCCGCGGCGCGCGGTCCATTGCGATGAGGTCAGCCTGCGCCTGCCGGACATCGCCGTGCCGCAAGGTGCGAAAGGTGCTGCCGACCTTGTCATAGACCAGGCTGTGGCAGCTTTCGCAGTCCTCTTCCATGTCGATCGGCGCAAAGCCGATGCCGTCGGGGTTCGGGGTATGGCAATCCTTGCAGGCGAGCGGGGAACCATATCCGCCGCCGCCAAGCCGGATCGCCATGCGCGCGGCCCCGCCTTGCGGATCGAGGTGGAGATCGTGCGGGAATTTGAGCCCGTTCACTTCGCGCGGCTTGTCACCCAGCGAAATGCGCACGGGCGCTGTCTGCTGCAAGCGGGTGAATATCGCGGGCCTGAACTGCGGGTGCGCCTTGCCGAAATCGCTGGCATTGCCGAGCGCGGTATCGGTCAGGCGCGTGTCCAGCGCCGCGTGGCAATCGGCGCAGAACTTCTGGCTCGCAGGCTCCATCCGCGTCGGCCCTTCGTGTTCGGTGTGGCAGGTGGTGCAGGCGCCGGGGCCCTCCTTGCCGAATAGTCCCGCGACCGACCATTGTACCGCATCGCCGATACCCAAGGGCGCCCGGCCATCGGCAAGGCGCGGGGCGGTGGTGTGTTCGCCCAAGTCCTGATGACAGGTCAGGCAGGTCGACCCGCGCACCGAAACGAAGGCATCGACGTGGCAGGCCTCGCAATTGTCCTCCAGCCCATGATGCGCGAGGCTGAGCCTGCCGGTGCTCCAGCTCGAATCGAGCGCGACCTGCCCCGCGCGCGCGGCATCGGGATCGATCCGCTCGCGGGTGAGATGCGTTACGATCGGAACCGCGAGGAATGCGGCCAGGATTGCGCCGACGAATGCCCAGGAAAGCGCCCGCTTGCCGGGCAAAGTGCTCGCCAGCGCGAAGCTTCGCAGCACGTCGCCCTCGCCTTCGCCTGTTTCCAACTGGCGAATGGTGATCCCGACCACACCGTCATCGCCCTGGGTTATCGCCAGAATCGATGAACCGAGCGCGAGTTCGCCGCCCTCGCGCGGATCGATGTTCGCGGCATCTACGCTGCGCCCGTCGAGGCCAAAGCCCAGCGTGCCGACCGCCTCGATCCTGAGCCCCCCGTCCGGCGCAGGAACGATCCGCACATGGTGCTGCTCGACGGCAAGATCGGGCAGGTGAATGTCGTTTTCCGCTGCCCGCCCGATCGTGAGGCTGCCGCTCTCGACCATGCGTTCACGGACGATCTCGCGCCCGGCGGCGGTGTGGTCGATCGTGCGGATCAGGAATGCCATCGCGCCCGCCTTACCAGTAATAGAACACGCTGGTGACGTGCGCGAACAGCGCCGCGAGCAGCGCGATGGTTGCGGGAATATGGACGAACAGCCAGACTTCGAGCAGCGCCTTGAGCCGCAGGTGGCGGCGGATCTGGCCAAGCTGCGCATCGCGGCGGCGCAGCAGCACGCGCACACGCTCCTCGGGCCCGGTATTGTCGGCCATGGTCCGGAAATCGTCGGGAAGGCCGCAGAGCGCGCGGCGCGTGGCACAGTTCGGATAACGTCCGGTAAGCCGTGCCCATGCGCCGCCGCCGAATACATCCTGCTCCAGCGCCGCGATGACAAGATCGGACTGCTCGCGCCCCAGCGGCTGCGCCGCATGTTTCAACTGGCGGTCGATCGCGGCGAGCGCGGCGATCATCTGCGCCCGGGTCGTTTCCTTGCGGTTGGCGCTCAGCTGGCCCGGCAGGAGAACATAGACCGCGACTCCATATAGCCCCGAGACGATCACCAGCATCATCAGCGCCCATGCGAGCGTGTGGACGTTCCAGCCCAGCTGGAAACCGGTGTGGAGCGTGCCGATAACGATGAGCGACAACCCCAGATAGACATGCGCGCTGGTCCATGCCTTCAGGCTCCAGCGTCCCTCGCTCATATTGCGTTTGCGCACGCCGAGCAGCGACAGCCAGACGATCAGGCCGAGGCCGATGGTGCCCAGCGTATAGCCGTACCAGCTGCCTCCGTTGGGGCGCGGCTGCTGGTCGATCAGAAAATACCCCAGGAATGCCGACAGGCACAGCGCTCCGGCGACCTTGGCCCAGCGCATCCGGCGGTGGACCAGGAAGCTTTCGTGGTCCGACGCGCGCCGCGCGGCGTGAAAATCGGTGTCGTTTTCGGGAAGGCTGGCCATCACTCGACGCTCTCCAGCCGTGCAATCGAGAGGAATTTCTCGGGCGCGACGCGGATCGCGGCTCCGGTCGGGCAGGCGCGCACGCACGCCGGGCCGCCTTCGATCCCCGCGCACATGTCGCATTTAATCGCGACCTTGGGCCGCTCCACCCCTTCGGCCTCGGCGGCCTTCTTGCGCCAGGCATAGGGCGCTTCGCCCGGGCCCGGCCCTCTGCCGAACAGCAGCCATTGGATCAGCGAAGGTTTCGCGGGCGGCCTCGCGTCCATGCGGATCACGCCGTAGGGGCAATTGCGCTGGCAGTTGCCGCAGCCGATGCAGGTCTCGTCGATGAACACCTCGCCGTCGGGCCCGCGCCGGATCGCGTCGGGCGGACAATCCGCCATGCAATGCGGGTGCTCGCAGTGGCGGCACGACGTCGGCACATGGAGGTGGGCCCAGGTCCGGCCAGCCTCGCGGTCGAGCCGCGATAGGCCATCGTGGCTGTCGGCGCAGGCCTTTTCGCAATTGTCGCAACCGACGCACAGCTTTTCGTCGATCAGCAGCACATCGGTCGCTTCGCCGATGCCGTTATCGACCAGGAACTGCGCGGTTTCGGAATACATGTCGACCGCGCTGCCGAAGCTGTTCTTGCGGCTTTCGACAAAGGCGTTGACCTCGCGCCGACTGGCCATGTCGCTCAGCGCGCGCTCGCGCAGTTTCGGATTGCTGGCCAGCAGGGCCATGAAGCCATCGCCCGGCAGACGGATGATTTCGGATTTGATCGCGGCCTTGACGCTGGCCGAGCGGGGCGCGCCGTCAATCACCGCCATTTCGCCGAAATAGGAGCCCGCCGGCAGGTACGAGAGGAATACCTGACGCCCGCCGATCTGCTTCTCGACGATCATCGAGCCGCGCCGGACGATGAACACGTCCTTGTCGTCGCCGCCCTCCGCGATAACGACCTCGCCCGCGCGCACCTGCATGACCTCGGCGCTATCGACCAGCGGTGCGACATCCTGCGAGGTGAGGCCCGAGCCGAACATCTGCAACAGCTGCCGTTCGATCGAGATGCGCGTCACCGCCCGGCTGGCCCCAGGCGAAGTGGCGAGCAGTTTGAGCGCGGCGGTTCGCGAAAGCTCGATGGCGACGACCGGCTCTGCCGCGCGGATCGTCGCCCCCCGGCGGCGGCCCGAGATCAGCCCGACCTCTCCAAAGATCGAGCCTTGCCCGATCGGGACGGTGATGGAGGGATCATCGGGATTGACCTCGACGCCAACCGATCCTTGCGCGATTGCGAACATCGAGGAACCCGTATCGTTGCGCGCGAAGATCACCTCGCCTGCGGCAAAGGCGTGAACCTGGCTATCGAGCATCAATTCGCGCAGTTGCAGCGGCGAAACATCCTGAAAGATCAGGATGTTCTGCCCGAAGATCGCCAGCCAGTCATCGACGCTGCGATTGCCGGGAAGGCGCGCGAATTTCGCCGCCAGGATCGGTTCGTCCGCTGGTTTGAGATCGCGGTTCCCATTGAGGAACTCGATCACATCATAGCCCTGGTTCATACAGTGCTTGATCAGCGGATATCCCGCCAGCGCGCCGATCACATGAACCCCCGGGACGGTCGATTCGAACGTGGGTGAGAGCTTGGGATAGGCGACCCGGTCGGGGCTGGTGAACTGAACCCCGGTCCCCGCGACGATCGCCTTCTTGCCGTCCTTTTCCTCGAACTTGGCGCAAATGCCTTCGACGAAGGCGCGCGGCGGAGCCGAGCCCATCCGCGCGATAACCCGGTCACATGGGATCTTCACCTCGCCATCGCGAGTATCGAGCGTGATCTCGCCCTTGTCGATCGCTGAAGCGGTGGTTTCGATGCGAACGATCAAGCGCCCTTCCGCCTCCATCGCCCGCAGCGCGGCGACATTGGCCGCCTTGGCCGTGGCGAAATCGGCCGACCGGTTGACGATCGTCACCGTATTGCGCTGTTGCGGGTCTGAGGCGAGCCCCATTGCGTTCTCGATGCCCGCGTCACCCGCGCCGATTACGACGATGTGCTCGTCGATGTATTCGCCGGGATCGTCGAGCTGGTATTGAACCACAGCGCCTTCGCCCACCGGGCAGCGCACGAGGTTGGGGTTGCCCTGCGTGCCAATGGCTACGACGACCGATGCTGCCCGGAACTCCGTACCGGACTTGGTCTTGAGCAGGAAATCGCCTTTCTCTCCGGTTATCGAGGCGATCTCTGCGTTGTAGGCGACGTTGACCTTGTGGCCGTCGGTCTGCTCGTTCCAGGTGTCGAGAACGAATTCGCGCTTGCCCGCATCGAAATCAATATCGCTGCGCAGGACCAGGCTGGACGGCGTCGCCATCACATGCTTGCCCTTCTGGTATTTGAAGATCGTGTCGGAAAGGTGATCGGCCTTCTCGATCAGCACATGGCTCATGCCCAGCGCCGCGGCCCGCGCGGCGGCGCTCAATCCGGCCGGGCCGGAGCCGATTATCGCAACCTGAAACGCCTCCGGCAATCTATCCCCCTTCCCTCCGATAGATCTCTGGCGCGGACATCATAGGATAAAAAGGCCGCTGTGCCAGAGTGAATTGCCGCTTGTTCGCGGGGATGCTACCACGGGCTGGCGGGCATCGGGGAAGAGGGCACCTTGGACAAGGTAGCGAAATCGAAAGGAAGTTCGATACTGCTCGCCGTGGCGGCGATCGGCGCGGCGGGTGCGATCGGCTATAATGTGCTTGGCAGCCGGAGTGGATCCGCTGAAAATCCCTCAGCCGCGACAGCACCCGCATCGATCGGGCATTTGCGTGCATTGGCCGAGGCGTCACCCGGCGATGCTCGCGCCTGGCAGGAGCTTGGCTTCGCCTATTTCGAGCGCGGGGATTTCGGCGATGCGGCCAAGGCCTACGAGCGGGCGGTCGCGATCGATGGCGATGAGGCCGCGCTATGGTCGGCGCTGGGCGAGGCGCGGGTCATGGCAAGCGAGCGTGAGCCGATGCCGCAGGGCGCGCTCGAGGCATTCCGCAAGGCGAGCGAACTGGACCCGCGCGATCCGCGCGCGCGCTATTTCCTCAATGTCCAGAAGGATCTCGAGCAGGACCACGAAGGCGCAATCGCGGGCTGGACCGCGCTGCTCGCCGACACTCCGCCGGGTGCACCGTGGGAAGAGGACCTGATCCGGACGATCGAACAGGTCGGCAAGATCAACGGGATCGAGGTCGAAACCCGGATCGCATCGGCGATGGATGGGCGGCTGGGCGCACCGCAAATCACCGCGCCGGGCCTGCCCGGACCTTCGCAGCAGCAGCTTGCGGCGGCAGGCTCGATCCCGCCGCGCGAGCAGCGCAAGATGGCCGAAGGCATGGTTGAACGGCTCGAGCAGCGGTTACGCGATGATCCGTCCAATCCCGACGGCTGGATCATGCTGATGCGCAGCCGGATGACGCTGGGCGAACCTGACCGTGCCAAAGCGGCGCTCGACGCTGCCGTCAGAGCCAATCCGGGGTCGGCTGCCAGGTTGCGCGAGGAAGCGTTGAAACTCGGTATCAGGCGTTAGGCTGTATCCCCTATCGCTCTAGAAAACGCCTGGATTCTCGCGCTGAATGGTATTGGGCCGTTCGGGCTGGAGCAATTGCCTGCCGCCCACCGCCTGCGTGGTGCGCAAGGTGCCCGATATCGCGGTGCAGCTGCGCCCGGCGAGAAAATCGAGCGCGGTGGCGATCGAAGCCTCGCCCGGCTCGCCCAGCTGGACAAAGATGTCGTCATCGGCGCGGCAGGTGTTGGGAAACACGCTGGCCAGGCCGGTGAAATATTCGCCCTGGTTGTCGGCGTTCTCGGTCTTGAACGCGACCAGCCGCAGCCGGTCGTCACACGCCGCAAGGTCGAACGCGAACTGGCCCACCGGCTTGCCGAAGGTATTGGTGCCGACCAGCGCCATGTTGGCGCCGAGATAGGGGATCATCGAATTGGCTACCAGCTCGCTGGCCGAGGCGGTTCCCTCGCGCCCGATGAAAGCGAGCTTTGTCGGTGCGATGGCGTTGCCTTCGCTTGCGAACAGCTGGGTCGAGTTCTCCGATGATTTGGATGCGCGCAGCTTGGTGAAGCTGAATACCTGCCCGACGTTGCCCGCGCCCATCAGGTCGCCCATCAGTTCGGCCACACTGACCAGCCCGCCGCCATTGTAGCGCAGATCGATGATGACTTCGGTCACGCCTTGCGCCTTGAACTGGCCGAAGGCATCGCGAAGCTGGTCCGCGGCGGAATCGACGATGAAGGTGCGCAGATTGAGATAACCGACCTTCTTGCCGCCATCATCGATGATCTTGATGCCGTAACGGTCCGACACCGGATCGAGCGAGAAACTGGTTTTGGTCACGCTCGCTTCGATGGTCACGCCGCCCACTGTGCGGAAGCGCAGGACGCGGGTAACGCCGGGGTCGGACGGTCCAAGTGCATCGATCACCGCCTGCGGCCCGCCGCTTGCCATCAGCGAGGAAACGGTGACCAGGTTGGTGCTGGTGGTGCCGATGGCGAGCAGTTCGGTGCCGCGGTCCATCCCCGCGCCAAGCCCGTTGGCATTTTCGAAGGCCTCGATCACGAACACGCGGTTGCTGCCCGTGTCGAAGCCCAGGCGAATGCCGAAGCCCGCGCTGGCGCCCGAATTGATCAGCGCATTCTCTTCGGCAATAGAGGTGATGAAGGAGAAGAAGCGATCCTTCGACTGCGCGCGCGCGGGGGCCACCAGCGCGTCGATATAGCTTTGCAGACTGGTGAAATTTGCGGGGTTTACCGTGTTATCGACCAGTTCGGGAAACAGATACCATTCATCGACCGCAGCCTTGACGAATTGCTGGCGCTGGCTGAGCGAGCAGGCAGTTGGCGTGGGTGTAGGCGTAGGGGTGCCGCCGCCACCGGTGGGCGGGGGCGCCCCTCCGCCGCCGCATGCCACCAACGCGAAGGCGAGGGTGGCCGAAAGCGTGGCCGTGAACTTTGAGCGTGCGAGACCCATGACTGCGACCCTTTCGCATGTGCGTGAACGTGCCGACACTCTCACCATTGCGGCAACATCTCAAGGGACCGCTTGCCAGAATCCTGCGGGAAAATGCCGCCTCCCGGCATGCGAACGCACGCATCTTCCCTCTGAAAAAACCGGTGTATAGTTTGCAGGGCGATCTCGTCTTGCATAATCGAAACGCCTAGCGTTTTGCTTCGATAAGGAGAGAACCCCTGCCTGAAGTGCTGCAATCGCCGTTGTCATCGCTGCCATCCGCCGCCCGTCATGCCGGGCTGGCGATCGTGCGGCTTGGTGACGGGCACGACCTAGGGCGCGGCGGTTTCAGGCTCTTCAGCCCCGCGTTCGAACATGGCGAGGAACTCGACCCATGCTTTACCGCGGGCGAGGAGGACGCGGTCGCGCCGCCTGTCGAGTGGAGCGCGCCGCCGGCAGGTGCGCAGGAGCTGGTCCTGATTGTCGAGAACGCCTCGACCTCGGGGGCAGAGCCCGCCTGCCACTGGCTGGTCTGGGGAATTGCCCCGCAGCGCGGAAAGCTGCTCGAAGGTGAAACGCCGCCGCGCACGGGCAAGAACGCACTGGGCAATTCGGAGTGGTTGCTGCCCGATCCGCCGGAAGGCGAGACCCAGCAATTCGTATTTCAGCTGTTTGCACTGGACCTGCCGCTCACGCTGATGCCAGGCGCGACCAGGGCAAGCCTGCTCGCACAAATGGATGGGCATGTCGTCGCCAGCTCCGTGCTGGTCGCCCACTATACCCGCTCGCCGGATGATTCCGGCGAATGGGTTGATGACGACACACTCGACTGATCAATCGTTGGCCAGAAAAGGAAAGGACTTAATCATGGCTGGCAATGCCCTTCAAAAACCGGTGAATCTATCGGCCGCACTGGAAGGTGTGATTGGCAAGGGTCCGATGACCCGCGCACAAGTTACATCCAAGGTGTGGGACTATATCAAGGCCAATGGCCTTCAGGACAAGACGGACAAGCGCCAGATCAACCCTGATGCCAAGCTGGGCGCGGTGATTGGTGGAAGCCAGATCTCCATGTTCAAGATGACGGCTGCTGTCTCAAAGCATCTGACCTGATTGACCCGGCGGGTGGTGCCGGCCTTGCCCGTGCATCACCCTCCACCCTTGGGCCACCCTTGGGCCACCCTTGGGCCACCCTTGGGGATTTCGATTTTGGCCGCGACCGGCCGTGCGCCGTTGGCCCGAGCTAATCAGGCGGCATCGGCGAGCCGCAAAGGCCGGTCAGTCGCGCAGTAGTTCGTTGATTCCGGTCTTGGCGCGGGTCTGCGCGTCCACCGTCTTGACGATCACCGCGCAATAGAGCGAGGGGCCGGGCGTGCCATCGGGCAGCGGCTTGCCGGGAAGCGAACCGGGCACCACCACCGCATAGGGCGGCACGATGCCGCGGTGGATTTCCCCCGTCGCGCGGTCGATGATCTTGGTCGAGGCGCCCAGATAGACCCCCATCGACAGCACTGCGCCTTCGCCCACGCGCACACCCTCGGCCACCTCGGCTCGCGCACCGATGAAGGCGCCGTCACCGATGATGACGGGGCCGGCCTGGAGCGGCTCGAGCACGCCGCCAATCCCTGCCCCGCCCGAAATATGCACATTCCGGCCGATCTGCGCGCACGAGCCAACGGTGGCCCAGGTATCGACCATGGTGCCTTCATCGACATAGGCCCCGATATTGACGAAGCTGGGCATCAACACCACGCCCCGCCCGATGAAGCTGCCCTTGCGGGCAACCGCGCCGGGGACCACGCGCAAGCCTGCCTCGCGGAAGCGGTTTGCGCCCCAGCCAGCGAATTTCGACGGCACCTTGTCATACGCAGGTTCGCCCGCCGATCCGCCCGCCATCACCTGATTGTCGTTGAGGCGGAAGGACAGCAGCACCGCCTTCTTGAGCCACTGGTTGACCTTCCACCCCCCCGCACCGTCGGGCTCGGCCACGCGGACCTCGCCGCTGTCGAGCAGTTCGATCGCGCGGTCCACGGTCTCGCGCAGGCCGGCGTCTGCCGGGGTGATCGTCTCGCGGCGTTCCCACGCTGCTTCGATGGCTTGTTCGATTTCGACCGGCATCAGGGCTCCGTTGACACAGGAATGGGGTATCATTGGCTGCTAGCCGCGCCTTGCAGGGGCGGCAAGCCCCCCAACCAACGATGAGGCTGCGTGGCGGCATGTTTTGCGTGCAGGGTCCGGCGTGTCCCCGCCGTCTGCGACATGGCGGCTGCCCTATGGCCCAAGCCACGGCAAAGCGCCTGGTTGGCACTGGTCCTGAACCTCACAACGCTTGACCTTTCGCCGAATCCAACATAAGGGCGCGCGCTTCCGGGGCCAAAGTCGATGGTCTTCCCGGTTGAGCTGAACATTGCCGGTGTGTCCGCCTCGCGCGGGTTATCCGTCAAAGTAACCCGGTCTTTTCACCCGGGTGGAGCGTTTTCGGCTCGCGAACGGTGTCTGGCGGGGCAGTGCCCTGCATCTGGCGCATTCGCGATTCGTTTTCACTTCACCCCGGTCCGATCAGGCCATTAGCAAGGTGAAGTCTTTAATGCCCACGATCAACCAGCTGGTCCGCAAGGGCCGCGAACCGCAGAAGGCCAAATCCAAGGTCCCTGCGATGGAAGCGAACCCGCAGAAGCGCGGCGTTTGCACCCGCGTCTATACCACGACCCCGAAGAAGCCGAACTCGGCACTGCGCAAGGTCGCCAAGGTACGCCTCACCAATCAGCGCGAGGTCATCACCTATATCCCGGGCGAAGGCCACAACCTGCAGGAACACAGCGTCGTGCTGATCCGCGGCGGGCGTGTGCGCGACCTTCCCGGTGTGCGCTACCATGTGCTGCGCGGCGTGCTCGACACGCAGGGTGTCAAGGACCGCAAGCAGAGCCGATCGAAGTACGGCGCGAAGCGGCCGAAGTGACCTGACGGCCGCAGGCGTCAGGTCATCCTGAACTCGTTTCAGGATCCATGGTGCCGATAGCCCAGGTGTTGAATTCATAGGCCGAGCCAGCCGCCCGATGGACCCTGAAACAAGTTCAGGGTGACGCTTGAGGGAAGGGCAGCCAGAGCCGGTTGATGTAAAGGAATTAGCGACATGTCACGTCGTCGTCGTCCCGAAAAGCGGGAAATCCTGCCCGATCCCAAGTTCGGGGATCAGATTCTGTCCAAGTTCATGAACAACCTCATGCTGGATGGCAAAAAGTCGGTTGCCGAGCGGATCGTCTATGGCGCGCTCGAAACGGTCGAGGCCAAGGCCAAGGCCGATCCGATCCAGATGTTCCACGATGCGCTCAATAATGTTAAGCCGCAGGTCGAGGTGCGCAGCCGCCGCGTTGGCGGTGCAACGTATCAGGTGCCGGTCGAGGTTCGCGCCGAGCGTGCGCAGGCGCTGGCGATCCGCTGGCTGATCGCGGCGGCGCGCGGGCGTCCGGAAAGCACCATGGCGGCGCGCCTTTCGGGCGAGCTGATGGATGCTGCCAACAATCGCGGCAACGCCGTCAAGAAGCGCGAAGATGCGCACCGCATGGCCGACGCCAACCGCGCATTCTCGCACTACCGCTGGTAATGCCGGCACACCCACTCGGAGTTATTTGAAATGGCACGCAGCCACCCTATCGAGCGATACCGCAACATCGGCATCATGGCGCATATCGACGCCGGCAAGACCACCACGACCGAGCGGATCCTCTATTACACCGGCAAGTCCTACAAGATCGGCGAAGTGCATGATGGCGCGGCGACGATGGACTGGATGGAGCAGGAGCAGGAACGCGGGATCACCATCACCTCGGCTGCGACCACGACCTTCTGGAAGGCCGAGGACGGTATGGGGCCCGAACACCGGATCAACATCATCGACACCCCCGGGCACGTCGACTTCACCATCGAGGTCGAGCGCTCGCTTCGCGTGCTCGACGGCGCGGTGGCGGTGTTCGACGGCGTCGCCGGGGTCGAGCCGCAGTCCGAAACCGTGTGGCGCCAGGCCGACAAGTATGGCGTGCCGCGCATGTGCTTCATCAACAAGCTGGACCGCACCGGCGCCGACTTCTATTACTGTGTGCAGTCGATCATCGATCGTCTCGGCGCGGTTCCGCTGGTGCTCTATCTCCCGATCGGTGCGGAAAGCAGCCTCAAGGGCGTGGTCGATCTCGTCAACAATCGCGGCATCGTGTGGCAGGATGAAAGCCTGGGCGCGAAGTTCGATTACGTAGAGATCCCTGCCGACATGGCGGACAAGGCCGCGGAATACCGCGAGCAGATGATCGAGACCGTTGTCGAACAGGACGACGACGTGATGGAAGCCTATCTCGAATCCGGTGAAGCGCCCGATGCTGCGACGCTCAAGCGCCTGATCCGCAAGGGCACCATGGCGCGTGCCTTTGTGCCGGTGCTGTGCGGTTCGGCGTTCAAGAACAAGGGCGTCCAGCCGCTGCTCGACGCGGTGGTCGATTACATGCCGTCACCGCTCGACATCCCTGACGTCCAGGGCGTCAAGATGGACTCCGACGAGAAGGACAGCCGCCCCGCCACCGACGGTGCGCCGTTCAGCGCGCTTGCCTTCAAGGTGATGAACGATCCGTTCGTGGGCTCGCTCACCTTCGTCCGCATCTATTCGGGCACGCTCAACAAGGGCACCTACCTGAACTCGGTGAAGGACAAGAAGGAAAAGGTCGGCCGCATGCTGGAAATGCACGCGAACGACCGTAAGGACGTGGACGAGGCGTTCGCGGGCGACATCATCGCGCTGGCCGGGATGAAGGAAACCACCACCGGCGATACGCTGTGCGATATGGGCAAACCGATCGTGCTCGAGCGGATGGAATTCCCCGAACCGGTGATCGAATTGTCGGTGGAGCCCAAGACCAAGGCCGACCAGGAAAAGATGGGCATCGCGCTCAATCGTCTGTCAGCCGAGGATCCCAGCTTCCGCGTCTCGACCGATCACGAAAGTGGCCAGACGATCATCAAGGGCATGGGCGAACTGCACCTCGACATTCTGGTCGACCGCATGAAGCGCGAGTTCAAGGTCGAGGCCAATGTCGGTGCGCCGCAGGTGGCGTACCGCGAATCGCTCGGCCGTGAGGTCGAGGTCGATTACACCCACAAGAAGCAGTCGGGTGGCTCGGGCCAGTTTGGCCGCGTCAAGGTGGTCGTCACTCCGGGTGAACGCGGCCAGGGCATCGTCTTCGAGGACCAGATCAAGGGCGGCAATATTCCGCGCGAATATATCCCCGCGATCGAAAAGGGTTTCCGCGAGCAGGCCGCCAGCGGCCATCTCGTCGGCTTCCCGATCATCGACTTCTCGATCCGCCTGGTCGACGGCGCCTATCACGACGTCGACTCATCGGCGATCGCCTTCGAAATTGCCGGTCGCGGCGCGATGCGCGAAGTGGCCAGCAAGGCAGGGATCAAGCTGCTCGAACCGATCATGAAGGTCGAAGTGGTGACGCCCGAGGATTATCTTGGCGATGTGATCGGCGATCTCAACAGCCGCCGTGGCCAGATTCAGGGCACCGACAGCCGCGGCAATGCCCAGGTTGTCGAAGCTCTCGTGCCGCTTGCCAACATGTTCGGATACGTCAACGAACTGCGCTCCTTCACCCAGGGCCGCGCGCAGTACACGATGCAGTTCTCGCATTATGACGAAGTGCCGGCAAATGTTGCGCAAGAGGTCAAGGAGAAGCTTGCGTAGTTGAGCATCAGGGTCTAGGGGCGGCGCCTGATTCAGCGGGTGCCGCCCATTCTCCCGCAAGAATGGTTCTTATCTAGACAGAGGTTAATTGAGAAATGGCGAAGGCAAAATTCGAGCGGACCAAACCGCACTGCAACATCGGCACCATCGGTCACGTCGACCACGGCAAGACCACGCTGACGGCTGCCATCACCAAGGTCCTCGGCTCGCCGGTCGATTTCGCGAACATCGACAAGGCTCCTGAGGAGCGCGAGCGCGGCATCACCATTTCGACCGCCCACGTCGAATATGAAACCGATGCGCGCCACTATGCGCACGTCGATTGCCCGGGACACGCCGACTATGTGAAGAACATGATCACCGGCGCGGCGCAGATGGACGGCGCGATCCTGGTGGTGAACGCTGCTGACGGCCCGATGCCGCAGACGCGCGAGCACATCCTGCTTGCCCGCCAGGTCGGCGTTCCGGCGCTGGTCGTGTACATGAACAAGGTCGACCAGGTCGATGACGAGGAAATCCTCGAGCTCGTCGAGCTGGAAATCCGCGAGCTGCTTTCGAGCTATGATTTCGACGGCGACAACATTCCCGTGATCAAGGGCTCGGCGCTGGCCGCGCTTGAAGGCCGCGACCCCGAAATCGGCGAGAAGTCGATTCTCGAGCTGATGAAGGCGGTTGACGAGTTCATCCCGCAGCCCGAGCGTCCGGTTGACCGGCCGTTCCTGATGCCGATCGAGGACGTGTTCTCGATCTCAGGCCGCGGCACCGTGGTGACCGGCCGTGTCGAAACCGGCGTGGTGAACGTGGGCGACGAAGTCGAGATCATCGGCATTCGTGACACCCAGAAGACCATCGTCACCGGCGTGGAAATGTTCCGCAAGCTGCTTGATCGCGGTGAAGCTGGCGACAATATCGGCGCCCTGCTGCGCGGCACCGCTCGCGAGGCCGTGGAGCGCGGACAGGTCCTGGCCAAGCCGGGCTCGGTCACTCCGCACACTGAATTCAATGCGGAAGTCTATGTGCTGTCGAAGGACGAGGGCGGCCGTCACACGCCGTTCTTCGCCAACTACCGCCCGCAGTTCTACTTCCGCACGACCGACGTGACCGGCGAAGTGATCCTGCCTGAAGGCACCGAGATGGTTATGCCTGGCGACAATGTCACGATCGGCGTCAAGCTGATCGCTCCGATCGCGATGGACGAAGGTCTGCGCTTCGCCATCCGCGAAGGCGGCCGCACCGTCGGTTCGGGGGTTGTCAGCAAGATCACGAAGTAATATAGGCGCGCCCGTCGGCGGGAGAATCGCTTCTCCGGCGGGCGCACAGTTTCATAAGGGCCGCCCCTCACCGGATAATCGGTAAGGTGGGGCGGTTCTTGTTTTGTTGAGTGGTTGGCCCTGTAAGGGATGGCCACTTAGGCTCTTTCGCATCGGTACAGGTAATGGAAGCTCAGAATATCCGTATTCGCCTCAAGGCGTTCGACCATCGCGTGCTTGACCAAGCAACTGGCGAAATCGCAGACACGGCTCGCCGTACGGGCGCGCTGATCCGGGGCCCCATTCCTCTGCCGACGCGCATCGAGAAGTTCACCGTGAACCGCGGCCCGCATGTCGACAAGAAGTCGCGCGAGCAGTTCGAGGTGCGCACCTACAAGCGGCTGCTCGATATCGTGCAGCCCAACGCCCAGACGGTTGATGCGCTGATGAAGCTCGATCTTGCCGCGGGTGTGAATGTCGAGATCAAGCTGGCTTGATTTCGACCGGTCTGCTGGCCTGACCGGATAACCGGGCCGGAAGTTTCAAGGGGTTCCTAAGGCCCCGTGCAGTCCGCAGGGACTGCGCAAGACATAGGGATACCGCCGGAATTTTCCGGGCTGCGTCCCCCGTCTAGTTTCCCCGGCCTTGCGGCATGGGAAGCAATCAGCCCGGACGGGGCGATGCATCGAATTTGGGCTGACAAGCACACGGGGATGGGCCTCGTGTGCCTCTGTGTAGGAGCAACGACGATGCGCACTGGCGTTATCGCAAGGAAAGTCGGGATGACCCGCCTGTTTCAGGAGGATGGACGGCACGTTCCCGTGACCGTCCTGGCCCTGGAAGGCTGCCAGGTCGTTTCCCACCGCACGGCTGAACGCGATGGTTACTTCGCGGTCCAGCTTGGTGCTGGGGTAGCCAAGCAGAAGAATGTCAACAAGCCGCAGCGCGAGCATTTTGCCAAGGCGCAAGTCGGCCTGAAGCAGAAGGTCGCGGAGTTCCGGGTCGAGAGCGAGGCCGGGCTTGTCGCTGTTGGCGCCGAAATCAGCGCCGAACACTTCATTGCCGGCCAGAAGGTCGACATCACCGGCCACACGCAGGGCAAGGGTTTTGCCGGCGCGATGAAGCGCTGGGGCTTCGGCGGCCTGCGCGCAACGCACGGCGTTTCGCTGAGCCACCGTTCGCATGGTTCGACCGGCAACCGCCAGGACCCCGGCAAGGTGTTCAAGGGCAAGAAGATGGCCGGCCACATGGGTGATCGCCAGCGCACGCAGCAGAACCTTGAAGTGGTTCGCACCGATGTGGAGCGCGGGCTGATCTTCGTCAAGGGATCGGTGCCGGGATCGAGCAATGCATGGCTGCTGGTCAGCGATGCGGTCAAGCTGCCGCTGCCCGAAGGCGTTCCCTTCCCCGGCGCGGTGATCGATCGCAATGCGGCGGCGCCCCAGGTCGAGGCACCCGTGCCGACCGTTGAGGACGAGGCCGTTGAAGCCGTCGCGCAGGAAGCCGCCGCCCAGGAAACAACCGTCGTCGAGGCCGAAGTAACGGCCGCCGACGAGAGCAAGGAGGGCTGATCCCGTGAAGGTGAAGGTCCAGAAAATCGACGGCTCCAAGGTGAGCGGTGCTTCAGCCGATATCGAGCTGAGCAAGGATGTGTTCGGCGTCGAGCCGCGCGCGGATATCCTGCACCGCGTAGTCACCTGGCAGCTCGAAAGCCGCCGGGCGACCGCGCGTCCCACGCGCGAGCGCAGCGATGTGGCGCGCACCGGCAAGAAGTTCGGTCGCCAGAAGGGCGGCGGCACGGCTCGCCATGGCGATCGCAGCGCTCCGATCTTCATTGGCGGCGGCAAGGCGCACGGCGCAAGGCTGCGTGACTTCAACCCGTCGCTCAACAAGAAGATCCGTGCACTCGGTCTCAAGATGGCATTGACCAGCAAGGCCAAGGCCGGCTTGATCGTGGTTGACAGCCTCGAACTCAAGGACGCCAAGACCAAGGCGCTCAAGGGGCATTTCGACAAGGCGGGCATCAGCGGCAAGGTGCTGGTGATCGACGGCGACAGCGTGAACGAGGCCTTCCGCAAGGCTGCCGGCAATCTGCCGGGCGTGAACGTGCTCCCGGCCATCGGTGCCAATGTCTATGACATTCTGAAACACGATACGCTGATCCTGACCAGGGATGCGGTCGCGAAACTGGAGGCGCGCTTCAATGGCTAAGAAGCAGGAAATCGATGCGCGTCACTACGACGTGATCATCGCCCCGCACATCACCGAGAAGTCGACGCTGGCCTCGGAGAACAACGCGGTGGTGTTCAAGGTCGCCAATGATGCGACCAAGCCGCAGATCAAGGAAGCCGTGGAGGCAATCTACGGCACCAAGGTCGCTGGCGTGAACACGATCGTGGTGAAGGGCAAGACCAAGCGCTGGAAGGGCAAGCCCTACAAGCGTTCGGATGTGAAAAAAGCGATCGTGACGCTGGCCGAGGGCCAGGATCCGATCGACATCACCAGCGGTATCTGAGGCCAAGGGACAGGAAACGAACGATGGCACTCAAGAACTACAAACCGACGAGCCCCGCACGCCGCGGCCTGATTCTCGTCGACAAGACCCAGCTCTGGAAGGGCAAGCCGGTCAAGGCGCTTACCGAAGGCAAGCGCAAGACGGGTGGCCGCAACAACAAGGGTCATGTCACTTCGCGCGGGATCGCCGGCGGTCACAAGCAGAAGTATCGCTTCATCGATTTCAAGCGGCGCAAGTGGGATGTTCCCGCAACCGTCGCGCGGATCGAGTACGATCCCAACCGCACCGCCTTCATCGCGCTGCTGAAGTACGAAGATGGCGAGCAGGCCTATATCATCTGCCCGCAGCGCCTCGGCGTGGGCGACACGGTGGTGGCTGGCGAACGCGTCGATACCAAGCCGGGCAACGCCATGCTGCTGGGCCAGATGCCGGTCGGCACGATCTGCCACAATGTGGAGATGAAGCCGGGCAAGGGCGGGCAGATCGCACGCAGCGCGGGCACCTATGTCCAGCTGGTCGGGCGCGACCGCAACCTGGTTATCGTCCGCCTCAATTCGGGCGAGCAGCGTTATCTGCGGGCCGATTGCATGGGCACGGTTGGCGCGGTTTCGAACCCCGACAACCAGAACCAGAACTTTGCCAAGGCCGGCCGCAAGCGCTGGATGGGCGTCAGGCCGCTCACCCGCGGCGTGGCCAAGAACCCGGTCGACCACCCGCACGGCGGCGGTGAAGGCCGCACTTCGGGCGGCCGCCATCCGGTGACCCCATGGGGCAAGCCGACCAAGGGTGCCCGCACCCGTCACAACAAGCAGACCGACAAGATGATCATCCGTTCGCGTCACGCGAAGAAGAAGAGGTAAGCGAAAATGGCTCGTTCCGTCTGGAAAGGCCCGTTCGTCGAGCTCAGCCTTCTCAAGAAGGCCGAAACTGCTCAGGACAGCGGCGCCAACAAGCCGATCAAGACCTGGTCGCGTCGCAGCACCATCCTGCCGCAGTTCGTCGGCCTGACGTTCAACGTCTACAATGGTCAGAAGTTCATCCCGGTTTCGGTGTCTGAGGAAATGGTCGGCCACAAGCTCGGCGAATTTGCGCCCACGCGCAACTTCCCCGGCCATGCCGCCGACAAGAAGGGCAAGCGCTGATGAGCAAGGCAAAATCTCCCCGCCGCGTTGGTGACAACGAGGCTCTGGCGGTTGGCACCACCATTCGTGGTTCGGCGCAGAAGCTCAACCTTGTCGCCGCGCTGATCCGCGGCAAGAAGGCCGAGGATGCGCTGAATATCCTCGCGTTCTCGAAGCGGGCAATGGCCAAGGACGCCAGCAAGGTGCTCGCTTCGGCGATCGCCAATGCCGAAAACAACCACAATCTCGATGTCGATGCGCTGATCGTTGCGGAAGCCTCGGTCGGCAAGTCGATCACCATGAAGCGCTTCCACACCCGCGGTCGCGGCAAGTCGACCCGGATCCTCAAGCCGATCAGTCGGCTGCGGATCGTGGTGCGCGAGCAGGAAGAGGCGTAAGATGGGTCAGAAGAGCAATCCGATCGGTCTGCGCCTGCAGATCAACCGTACCTGGGACAGCCGCTGGTATGCCGAAGGGCGTGACTATGCGCGGCTGCTCAAGGAAGACATCGCCATCCGCAAGTTCATCGTCGAGACCGTGCCCCAGGCAGCGGTTTCGAAGGTGGTGATCGAACGTCCGGCCAAGCTGTGCCGCGTTTCCATCTATGCCGCGCGCCCCGGCGTGATTATCGGCAAGAAGGGTGCGGACATCGAAAAGCTGCGCCAGCAGCTGTCAAAGCTGACCCCCAGCGAAGTGAAGCTGAACATCGTCGAGATCCGCAAGCCGGAAATCGACGCCAAGCTCGTCGCGCAGGGTGTGGCCGATCAGCTGATCCGCCGCGTTGCCTTCCGCCGCGCGATGAAGCGTGCGGTGCAATCCGCGCTGCGCCTGGGTGCCGAAGGGATCAAGATCACCTGCGGCGGCCGTCTGGGCGGGGCTGAAATCGCCCGCGTGGAATGGTACCGCGAGGGCCGGGTGCCGCTTCACACACTGCGCGCCAATGTCGATTATGCCGAAGCCGAAGCGCTGACGGCATACGGCATCATCGGTATCAAGTGCTGGATCTTCAAGGGTGAAATCCTGGCGCACGATCCGACCGCGCAGGACCGCCTGATGATGGAGGCCCAGACCTCCGGCGTGCGCCCGGCGCGCGATGACCGCAGGAATTAAGCCATGCTGCAACCAAAGAAAACCAAGTTCCGCAAGGCTTTCAAGGGCCGCATTCATGGTGACGCCAAGGGTGGAACCACGCTCAACTTCGGCTCGTATGGCCTCAAGGCGGTCGAGCCCGAGCGGATTACCGCGCGCCAGATCGAGGCTGCACGCCGTGCGATCACGCGCCACATCAAGCGTCAGGGACGCCTGTGGATCCGCGTGTTTCCCGACGTGCCGGTGTCGAAGAAGCCTGCCGAAGTCCGTCAGGGCAAGGGCAAGGGTTCGATCGAATACTGGGCCGCACGGGTAAAGCCGGGCCGCATCCTGTTCGAACTCGACGGTGTTCCCGGCCCGGTTGCCGCTGGTGCGTTCGAGCGCGCGGCGATGAAGCTTCCGGTCAAGACCAAGGTGGTGGCTCGCCTTGGCGACACCTCGCACCTGGGAGACACGAAATGAGCAAAGTTGAAGATCTTCGCACGAAGACCGACGATCAGCTCGCGACCGAACTGGTCGAGCTCAAGCGCGAGCAGTTCAATCTGCGGTTCCAGGCTGCGACCAACCAGCTCGCGGCTCCGTCGCGGGTGAAGCAGGTGCGCCGCACCATCGCCCAGATCAAGACGCTGCAGAACCAGCGCGCCGCGACCGCGGCAAGCAAGGCTTGAGGAGCAAGACAATGCCGAAACGTATCCTCGTCGGGACTGTCACCTCCGACAAGACCGACAAGACCGTGACCGTGAAGGTCGAACGCAAGGTGAGGCACCCGCTCTACGGGAAGATCATCCGCCGGACGAAGAAATATCACGCGCACGACGAAAACAACGAATTCAACGTAGGCGACAAGGTCCGGATCGAGGAGACGAGGCCGATCTCCAAGACCAAGACCTGGACCGTGGTCGATCGCGTGGCAGCAGGCGGAACGCAGGCGGTGGAAGCCGACCTCGATGTCGCAGCTGCCGGGAACTAGGAAACAGACGCAGGAACTGCCGGGCTGGGCTTGACCAAAGTCCCGGCAAGCCGAACGGGAAGTTTCGCAGGGAAAAGTGGGTATCGGTTTTCCCGACCGCGAAACGACCAGATAGAGTGAAGGAACCGGATCGATGATCCAGATGCAATCCAATCTCGACGTCGCGGACAACAGCGGCGCCAAGCGCGTCCAGTGCATCAAGGTGCTGGGCGGCTCTAAGCGCCGGACTGCGTCCGTTGGCGACGTGATCGTGGTTTCCGTGAAGGAAGCCCAGCCACGCACCCGCGTGAAAAAGGGTGACGTGCACCGCGCGGTGATCGTGCGTACCCGCAAGGACGTGCGTCGCAGCGACGGCAGCGTGATCCGCTTTGACAGCAATGCGGCGGTACTCGTGAACAAGAACGAAGAGCCGATCGGAACCCGCATCTTCGGGCCGGTGGTGCGCGAACTGCGCGGGCGCGGCTTCATGAAGATCATCTCGCTTGCTCCGGAGGTGCTGTGATGGCTGCTGCGAAGATCAAGAAGGGCGACAGCGTGGTTGTCCTGTCCGGTAAGGACAAGGGCGTAACCGGCACCGTATCCAAGGTCCTGCCTGCCGAGGGCAAGGTCGTGGTCGCGGGCGCCAATATCGCCACGCGTCATCGCAAGCCCAGCCAGACCAACCCGCAAGGGGGCATCGTCCGCTTCGAGGCGCCGATGCACATTTCCAAGGTTGCCGTGGCTGATCCCAAGACCGGCAAGCCCACCCGCGTCCGCTTTGAACAGCAGGGCGGCAAGAAGGTGCGCGTTGCCGTCAAATCCGGGGAGACTATCGATGGTTAAGGAATCGGCCATGGCTGATTACAAGCCCCGCCTCAAGCAGATGTACGAGGACCAGATCGTCAAGGCGATGACCGAAAAATTCGGTTACACCAACCGACTCCAGGTCCCCAGGCTCGACAAGATCACGCTCAACATGGGCGTGGGCGAAGGCAGCCAGGACAAGAAGAAGGTCCAGACTGCTGCCGACGAAATGGCGCTGATCGCCGGCCAGAAGCCGGTCATCACCAAGGCCAAGAAGTCGATCGCGCAGTTCAAGCTGCGCGAAGGCATGCCGATCGGCTGCAAGGTGACCTTGCGGCGCGAGAGGATGTATGAGTTTCTCGATCGTCTGGTAACGATTGCCATGCCGCGCGTCCGCGACTTCAGGGGGCTCAACCCCAAGTCGTTCGACGGCAGGGGCAATTATGCCATGGGTCTCAAGGAACAGATCGTGTTCCCCGAGATCAGCTATGACAGGATCGAGAAGGTGCGTGGCATGGATATCATCGTCACCACCACGGCAAAAACCGACGAGGAAGCGCGCGAACTGCTCAGGCTGTTCGGTTTCCCGTTCCCGGCTGAGCAGCCGGAAGAGAAGGCAGCGGCGTGAGCCGCTGATCAGGAGAGCTTAAGTCCATGGCGAAACTGAGTTCCATAAACAAGAACGAGAAGCGCAAGAAGCTCGTTCTTAAGCACGCTGGCAAGTACGCCAGGCTGAAGGCAATCGCGGCAGATGAATCGCTCGACGAGAGCGAGCGCCTGATCGCGCGCCTGAAGATGGCGGAAATTCCGCGCAACGCCAATCCGACGCGTGTTCGCAATCGCTGCAACACCACCGGCCGGCCGCGCGCCTATTACCGCAAGTTCGGCTTGTGCCGTATCGAGTTGCGCGATCTGGCCAACAAGGGCCTGATCCCGGGCGTAACCAAGTCGAGCTGGTGAGGATCTGAATTATGGCATTGACCGATCCCCTGGGTGATATGCTCACCCGCATCCGCAACGGCCAGCGCGCGAAGAAGGACTCCGTCCTTGCTCCTGCGTCCCGGCTGCGCGCCAATGTGCTCGAGGTGCTCCAGCGCGAAGGCTACATTCGTGGCTACAGCGAGGATGACAGCGGCAAGCACAAGGCGCTGCGCATCGAACTGAAGTATTTCGAGGGCGAACCCGCAATCAAGCACCTCGCCCGCGTTTCCCGTCCGGGTCGACGGATCTATTCGGGCAGCAAGGAATTGCCCACGGTCCGCAACGGCCTTGGCATCACCATCGTCTCGACGCCCAAGGGCGTGCTTTCGGACAACGAGGCGCGCAACCAGAATGTCGGCGGCGAAGTGCTGGCGGAGGTGTTCTGATGAGCCGCATCGGCAAAAGGCCGGTGGCGATCCCGAGCGGGGTCACTGCCGATATCGAGAACGGCATGCTGACCGTGAAAGGCCCCAAGGGCGCGCTGTCGCTGGGCTTGTCCGATCTGATCGAGTACAAGCTCGAAGGCGAGGCGATCCAGGTCAATCCGGCCAATGATACCAGAGCCGCACGGGCCTTTTGGGGCATGCAGCGCACGCTGGTGTCGAACCTGGTCGAAGGCGTGACCACGGGCTTTACCCGGGTGCTCAACATCACCGGCGTCGGCTATCGTGCTTCGGCGCAGGGCAGAACGCTGAAGTTGCAGCTTGGCTACAGCCACGATGTCGATCTCGAGGTTCCCGAGGGTCTTGAAGTCAAGACGCCCGACCAGACCACGATCGAGGTCAGCGGTATCGACAAGCAGAAGGTCGGCCAGTTCGCGGCCGAAGTCCGCCGCTGGCGCAAGCCCGAACCCTACAAGGGCAAGGGCATCCGTTATCGCGGCGAGTTTGTCTTCCGCAAGGAAGGAAAGAAGAAGTAAGATGGCAAAGCTTTCTCTCTTTGAGCGCCGCCGTCGGCGCGTGCGCACCGCGATCAAGAGCCGTTCGGGCGAGCGCCCGCGGCTGTGCGTCCACCGCACCGGCCAGCATATCTATGCCCAGATCATCGACGATGCGCAGGGCCGCACGCTGGCTTCCGCCTCTTCGCTGGGCGGTGAGGGTTCGGGTGCCAATGTCGATGCTGCCGTCAAGGTCGGCAAGGACATTGCCGCCGCCGCCATGAAGGCAGGCGTGACTGCGGTCGTGTTCGATCGCGGTGGGTTCCTGTTCCATGGCCGTGTCAAGGCGCTGGCCGATGCCGCCCGCGAAGGCGGACTGGAGTTCTGATGATGGCTGACGAAAACAACAACGAAGAAACCCTGGTCGATGCAGCCGTTGCGGCACCGGTCGAACCTGTCGAGGAACGCCGCGGTCGCGGCGGGCGTGGCGGAGATGGCGGGCGCGAAGGCGGTCGTGGACGTGGTGGCCGTGGCCGCGACGATCGCCGCAAGCCTCGTGAAGAGGAAGATGACGGCATCATCGAGAAGCTGGTGCACATCAACCGCGTTTCCAAGACGGTGAAGGGCGGCAAGCGCTTCGGCTTTGCGGCGCTGGTCGTTGTCGGCGATGGTTCGGGCCGGGTCGGCTTCGGCCATGGCAAGGCGCGCGAAGTGCCCGAGGCGATCACCAAGGCAACTGCCTCGGCGCGCAAGAAGATGATCCGCGTCCCCTTGAAGGAAGGCCGCACGCTGCACCATGACGCCCGCGGGCGCTTTGGCGCGGGCAAGGTTACCGTGCGCTCGGCCCCGGCGGGAACGGGCATCATCGCGGGCGGCCCGATGCGCGCCGTTTTCGAGAGCCTGGGCGTTGCCGACGTGGTGACCAAGTCGGTCGGTTCATCCAACCCCTACAACATGATCCGCGCTACCTTTGACGCGCTGACCAACCAGACCTCGCCGAAGTCGGTGGCGCAGCGTCGGGGCAAGAAGATCGTCGATCTTCTCGGCCGTGGCGGGGCGAGCGCAGCCGAGGTAGAGGCCGACGCCGCGGCTATTGTGGAGTAATTGAGATGGCTGACACGAAAACCATCACGATCAAGCAGATCGGTTCGCCGATCCGCCGCCCGGCAAGCCAGCGCCAGATCCTCATCGGACTTGGCCTGAACAAGATGCACAAGGTGGTCGTGCGCCAGGACACCCCCGAGGTGCGCGGCGCGATTGCCAAGGTGCCGCATCTGGTGGCGATCGTAGACTGAATTGGTTCTCTCGCCCCAAAAGGAAGAGAGAATAGAGCGCGAAACAAAGCGAAAGCGAGTGCAACGACATGAAACTGACTGAAATCCGCGACAACCCCGGTGCCCGCAAGGGCCGCGTCCGCGTGGGCCGCGGCATCGGCTCGGGCAAGGGCAAGACCGCCGCGCGCGGCCAGAAGGGCCAGAAAGCCCGTTCGGGTGTGGCCATCAAGGGCTTCGAAGGCGGCCAGATGCCGCTCCACATGCGGCTGCCGAAGCGCGGCTTCAACAACATCTTCGCGCGTGATTATGCCGAAGTGAACACCGGCATGGTGCAGAAGTTCATCGACGCGGGGAAGCTCGACGCCAAGAAGGACATCGACGAGGCGGCGCTGCGCGCTGTCGGCCTGGTGCGCGGCGGCAAGGACGGCGTGCGCCTGCTGGGCAAGGGCGAGATCACGGCCAAGGTCAAGCTGGTCGTGACGGGTGCCTCCAGGGGCGCGATCGAGGCGGTCGAAAAGGCTGGCGGATCGGTGACCGTGACCGCGCCTGCCAAGGCTGCGGACGAAGAAAAAGCCGGCTAAAACCGGAATGCGGGGTGCGGGGGGTTCGACAAGCGGCCAGCTGCACCCTATCTATCCGGCCTATGCCGGAAATGTCCGGCGCCCCAGGGTCAACAGACTTCAGGATCGATAGCTAATCATGGCATCACGCGCCGATAATATCGCGAGCAATCTGAGCCTCGCCAATTTCTCCAAGGCCACCGAGCTGCGCCAGCGCATCTGGTTCACCGTCGGCGTGCTGATCGTGTTCCGCTTCCTGAGCTTCGTGCCGCTTCCGGGCATCAACCCGCTGGCATTGCAGCAGCTGGCCGAGCGCACGTCGGGCGGGATCATCGACATTTTCAACATGTTCACCGGCGGCAGCCTTGAACGCATGAGCCTGATCGCGCTGGGCGTGATGCCATACATCACTGCCTCGATCGTGGTGCAGATGGCCGCAGCGCTGCACCCGGCGCTGGCCGCGCTCAAGAAGGAAGGCGCAACCGGGCGGCAGAAGCTCAACCAGTACACGCGCTATGGCGCGGTGTTCCTGTGCGTGATCCAGGGCTGGTTCCTCGCGGCAGGGCTTGAAAGCTTTTCGAATTCGGCAGGGCTTCAGGCGGTCGTCAACCCCGGGATGATGTTCCGCGTGGGTGCGGTGATCAGCCTGGTGGGCGGGACCATGTTCCTGTTGTGGCTGGGCGAACAGATTACCAGTCGCGGCATCGGTAATGGTGTGTCGCTGATCATCATGGCCGGGATCGTGGCGCAGTTCCCGACCTTTACCGCCAACTTGTTCGAGGGTGGACGCACCGGGTCGATTTCGCCCGCGATCATCATCGGCTTCATCGCCATGATCGTGGTCCTGATCCTGCTGATTTCGTTTGTCGAACGGGCACAGCGCCGCTTGCTGGTGCAATATCCCAAGCGCGCGACGCAGCACGGCATGATGCAGGCAGACCGGTCGCACCTGCCATTGAAGCTCAATACTGCCGGGGTCATTCCGCCGATCTTCGCCAGTTCGCTTCTGCTGCTGCCGCTCACCATATCCCAGTTCGCGGGCAATTCGGTCGATCCCGACAGCGCAACGGGCAGCGCGATCATCACGCTCAACCAGTATCTGGCGCATGGTCAGCCGATCTACATGACGCTTTACGGCATCGGGATCATCTTCTTCTGTTTCTTCTACACCGCGGTGGTTTTCAACCCCGAGGAAACGGCGGAGAACCTCAAGAAGAACGGCGGCTTCATTCCCGGTATCCGCCCGGGCAAGCGCACCGCCGACTACCTCGATTATGTGCTGACCCGCATCACCGTGGTCGGCGCGATCTATCTGACGGTGGTCTGCGTCGTGCCCGAATACATGATCGCGCAGACGGGCATCCCGCTGTTCCTTGGCGGCACCAGCCTGCTGATCGTGGTCAATGTAACGGTGGATACGATCGGCCAGATCCAGTCACATCTGCTGGCGCACCAGTATGGCGATCTGATCAAGAAGGCGAAGCTGAAGGGCCGTCTGCGCTGACCGCACGGTGCTGATCTACAGGGGGAAGCCGGCTCCATGAACATTATTCTTCTCGGACCTCCGGGCGCGGGCAAGGGCACGCAAAGCGCGCGCCTGGTCGAGCGGCATGGCATGCGCCAGCTTTCGACCGGCGACATGCTGCGCGCGGCGGTCAAGGCGCAAACGCCGGTGGGGCTCAAGGCCAAGGCAGTGATGGACCGCGGCGAGCTGGTTTCGGACGAGATCGTTTCCGAACTGATCGACGCCGAACTCGCCGCCATGCCCGCCGGGCAGGGCGCGATCTTCGATGGCTATCCGCGCACTGCCACGCAGGCCGAAATGCTCGATGCCCTGCTCGAGAAGCATGGGCGCGCGCTGGACCGGGTGATCGAACTGGCGGTTGACGAAGATGCGCTGGTCGATCGCATCACCGGGCGCTTTACCTGCGCACGCTGCGGCGCGGGCTATCACGACCGCTACAGGCAGCCCAGGCAGGCGGGCGTGTGCGACGAATGCGGCAGCACCGAATTCAAGCGCCGCCCCGACGATAACGAGGAAACGGTGCGCACCAGAATGCAGGAATATCGCGCCAAGACCGCGCCGATCCTGCCGGGCTACGAGGCGCGCGGGATCGTGCGCCGGGTTGACGGCATGGCCAGCATCGACGCGGTGACTGCCGCGATCGACGCGATTCTCGCCTGATCCGGCTTGCCGCAGGTCGGGCGCGATCCTAGAACGCGGGATCACAGGGAGCCCGCCATGCCGCCGATTTCCACCGCGCTTGTCCGCACTGCGTTGATTGCCGGGGCGCTGCTTGCGCTCCCCGTGCATGCCGAGGTTGTCGAAAGCACCAGCGGCGGCTTTGTCACGCGCAATGCGGCAGTGGTGAAGGCCAGCCCCAAGGAGGCGTGGCTGGCGCTGATCGCCCCCAAAAACTGGTGGGATTCCGCGCATACATGGTCGGGCGATGCGGCCAATCTCACGCTCACACCGCAGGCCGGCGGATGCTTCTGCGAACGTATTCCCGAAGCCGCCGATCCCGACCGGATCACGCTGGAAGGCAGCGCCGAGCATATGCGCGTAATCCAGGCCTATCCCGAACGCGCGCTGCGCATGCAAGGCGCGCTCGGCCCGCTGCAAAGCGAGGCGGTGACCGGGGTGCTCACGATCGCCATTTCCGAGGTGGAGGAGGGCACGCGCATCGTCTGGGAATATGTCGTGGGCGGGCACATGCGCTATGAAATACCGCCCATCGCCAAGGCGGTTGACGTCGTCCTGAGCCAGCAACTTGCAGGGCTGGCCGACATCCTGGGGCGGGTGGACGTATCGGCTGACAGCAGTGAGCCGGAGGCGGGCGGAGCGCCGGCGCCGCCGGACGGGCAAGCGCCCGAGCCGAGCGTCGAGGAGGCGATCGATGCCATGGGGCGCGTGGAGAATGCTCCGGAGAATTGACCGGGCGTTCAATGCCGCATGAAGCCTTTGACGCTGCGCGTGTGCTGCTGTATCCTGCGAGTGTTCGTCAGCCGTGCGGCCAGGTTGGTCTGCATGTGCGATTGTTTGCGCTTGACAGTTGACGCAGCGCGGGAATCGCCGTAAGCGCGCCCCCATTCGACACGTTCGAGCCGAGTCCGGCAGGTTGCAGCCATTGGTATGCGCCAACCGGGCTTTTTGACGTTGAGGGTTTTCCCCTAGCGTTTCGGACGCCTCGATAAACAGCGATGAGATAGGGCGGGCCAATCCGGCATCGACCCTGTGGAGCATGGAGAAGCAAGTGGCTCGTATTGCCGGGGTAAACATCCCCACCAACAAGCGCGTTATCATCGCGCTCACCTATATTCACGGTATCGGCCGCGCAACGGCCGTCAAGATTGCCGACAAGCTGGGCATCGATCACAGCCGCCGGGTGCAGGATCTTTCCGACGAGGAAGTTCTGCGCATCCGCGAAACGATCGACGCTGATCATTCCGTGGAAGGCGATTTGCGTCGTCAGACGGCGATGAACATCAAGCGGTTGATGGACCTGAGGTCCTATCGCGGCTTGCGGCATCGCAACCAGCTGCCCGTTCGCGGCCAGCGTACGCACACCAATGCCCGCACCCGCAAGGGCAAGGCCAAGGCGATCGCCGGCAAGAAGAAGTAAATCGGGCTCCGCCCCAGATTACTCACCTTCACGCAGAATAAAGAGGAATTCGAACCATGGCACGCGAACCCGGCCGTATCAGGCGGCGTGACAAGAAAAATATCAGCAGCGGTGTCGCGCACGTCAACGCCAGCTTCAACAACACGATGATCACCATCACCGATGCACAGGGCAATGCGATCAGCTGGTCCAGTGCGGGCATGATGGGCTTCAAGGGCAGCCGCAAGTCGACGCCGTATGCGGCGCAGGTTGCTGCCGACGATGCCGGCAAGAAGGCCGCCGAACACGGCGTTCGCACGCTGGAAGTCGAGGTGAAAGGCCCCGGATCGGGCCGTGAAAGCGCACTCAGGGCGTTGCAGGCGGTCGGCTTCACGATCACTTCGATCCGCGATGTTACACCGATCCCGCACAACGGGGTCCGACCGTCGAAACGTCGCCGCGTCTGATCCGTACCCGATTGGTGGCCGCGAACGGTCGCCAACCTGCTCTACGGACCGGACGTGTTCCAGGCGCTGCCGGTCCTGACCATATCTGAAAACGCCAAAGGGCGAATTAGGGGAAATCCATGTCCGTCAACATCAAGAACTGGCAGGAACTCAAGAAACCCAACATCCTCGAGATCAAGCAGGGTGGCGACAAGGGCCGCAAGGCGACCTTCGTGGCTGAACCGCTCGAGCGCGGCTTCGGTCTGACGCTCGGCAATTCGCTGCGCCGCGTGCTTCTGAGCTCGCTTCAGGGCGCCGCGATCACGTCGATCAAGATCGAGAACGTCCTGCACGAGTTTTCCTCGCTTGCCGGCGTGCGCGAGGATGTGACCGACATCGTCCTGAACGTGAAGCAGATCGCGCTCAAGATGGAAGGCGAAGGCCCCAAGCGGTTGCAACTCTCGGCAACCGGCCCTGGCGAGGTCAAGGCCGGCGACATCGCGGTTTCGGGCGATATCGAGGTGATGAACAAGGATCTGGTGATCTGCCATCTCGACGAGGGCGCGACGTTCAACATGGAGCTGACGGCGGATACCGGCAAGGGTTATGCCCCGGCAGTCGCCAACCGCCCGGTCGATGCGCCGATCGGCCTGATCCCGGTCGATTCGCTCTATTCGCCGGTGCGCCAGGTCAGCTACAAGGTCGAGAATGCCCGCGTCGGTCAGGAGCTCGATTACGACAAGCTTTCGCTGACCGTCGAAACCGATGGCACGGTGGCTCCCGAGGACGCGGTGGCCTATGCCGCGCGCATCCTGCAGGACCAGTTGACGCTGTTCGTCCACTTCGACGACGGTATTCCGCAGCCGCAGGGCGCGCTGATCGGCCATGCCGCTGAGCCGCAGGAATCGGATGCCAACCAGCTCAACCGTTACCTGCTCAAGAAGGTGGACGAGCTCGAACTGTCGGTGCGTTCGGCCAACTGCCTCAAGAACGACAACATCATCTACATCGGCGATCTGGTCCAGAAGACCGAGGCCGAGATGCTGCGCACGCCGAATTTCGGCCGCAAGTCGCTCAACGAGATCAAGGAAGTCCTGAGCTCGATGGGTCTGCGCCTGGGCATGGATATCCCTGGCTGGCCGCCCGAAAACATCGAGGAAATGGCCAAGAAGCTGGAGCAGGAACTGCTCGGCTGATAACGGGCACCGGCCGGACCCGCAATTCCGGCCAGCACTGGGCTACCTGACACGGGCCCTTTACGAACGAAGGAATGAATAATGCGTCATGGAATTTCTGGCCGCAAACTGCAACGCAAGACCGGGCACCGCAATGCCCTGCTGCGCAACCTGGCCGCTGCCCTGATCAAGCACGAACAGATCAGCACCACGGTTCCCAAGGCCAAGGAACTGCGCCCCTATGTCGAAAAGCTGATCACGCTGGCCAAGCATGGCGGTCTTTCCAATCGCCGTCTGGCGATGAGCCGTCTGGGCGACGAGACGCAGCTCAAGAAGCTGTTCGACGTTCTGGCAGAGCGTTATTCTGACCGCGAGGGCGGCTATGCCCGCGTGATCAAGGCCGGTATCCGCGCCAGCGATGCCGCGCCGATGGCGATCATCGAACTGGTCGATCGCGACGTCGACGCCAAGGGCCAGGATTCGGGCCCGGCGATGAACGCGGACGAATTCGAAGACGCCTGAGCGCTTCGCAAGCGAAAGATCATGGGGCCGGTGGAGCGATCCATCGGCCCTTTTCTTTTGTGCAGAGGTGCTTAGAGTGATTTCGAGTGAAATGGAACATTTCACGACTCGGAAATCACGGTAAAACAAAAAACTAGACCCAGATTTTGATTCAATCAAAATCGAACAAGGTCTAGTGTCGCCCGCATGATCCGCAAGACCCTTGCCGCAGCCGCGCTGCTATTCGCATCGCCCGTAATCGCGCAATCGCAAGCCGAGCTCGACACGCGGTATGATCGCGCGCTGGCCGCCGGATACAAGGCGCTGATGCTGTGCAGCGCGATCGCCAACGCGGAGCGCAATGGAACCACAAGGACACCTGAGAGTGTGGTGCAATGGGAGCTGACCGGTATCCAGGCGCCGCTCGACGCGATCGTCGATGAATTGCCTTTCGAGATCGTGCGCAATGGCAACGGCGTGGTCGATCACGTTGCGGTAGAGTGGGCTGACGACATGCCGCCGCGTGTTGCGCGATATCGGGACCGGCAGGGTTGCGCCGTAATGCCTGTCGGGCAAGAGCCACAGGCGAGCGGGCATGACCTAGCGCGCTACCGCGATGCCCGCATCCTCAATTGGCATGTCCGCAAGGATAGCCCGGTGCGCAGTGTTCTGAACGCGGCGATGGATGCAGGCTATGGCGCGGGAACACGCACGACTGCCGTGATCGTCAACCGCGCGGGTAGCGAAGTAGACGGCGTGTTCGCGGATGATTTCACGCCTTCCACCCCCCAGCGCACATGGTCGGTCGCCAAGAGCATCGCTACGACGCTGATCGGCGCGGCGGTGCAGCGCGGCGAAGCCGATGTGCAAGCGTCGGCAGGGCTGGGCGCAGGCGAGGGCGATCCGCGCCGCGCGATCACGATAGACAACCTCCTGCGCATGGCATCGGGCCGCTATTCGGACACGCCGGGCAACCGCACCGATCCGCTCTATTTCGGCGGTTCCACGGTCGAGGAAACCGCGCTGCACTGGCCGCTCATCCACGCTCCCGGTACGGTCTATCGCTATGCCAACAACGATACGCTGGCTGCCATAAACGCGATCAAGCACACATTTGCTGCGCATCCGCCCGCAGAGCTCTTTGCCATGCTCGGCATGCATGACACCGTCGCCGAAACCGACTGGCAGGGGAATTACATCCTCTCCTCGCAGGTCTGGTCCACCGCGCGCGATCTTGCGCGCTTCGGCCAACTCTATCTCAACGACGGCAAGCTCCCCAATGGCACGCGCATCCTGCCCGAAGGCTGGGTGAAATACGTTTCAAGCCCCAGCGGTCCGCAGCCCGATGGCCCGATGGGTTATGGCGCGGGGTTCTGGCTGATGAACAAGTCTGAAGGCGTTCCGCCTGATACTTTCGCGGCCAATGGCAACCGCGGGCAATATGTCGTGATCGTGCCCAGCCGCAATGTCGTGATTGTGCGGCGCGGTGAGGATCCGGTGGGCGCGCGCTTTGACATCGTTGCTTTCACCCGCGATGTGCTTGCCGCGCTCGAATAGATTTATTCATAAAACTGGCCATAAAGCTGAACATCGGCTGCAAGCCCGATTCAGCATCGCATCACAGCGAATCGATTAGAAGTTCTCCCATAGCCGAGGCAATCCCGCCACGGCCCGTATGAGGAGAGCCTCAAATGAGCAGGATACTCAAAACCGTTGCGAAGGGTGGGATCGCAACCGCAGCTGTCAGCGCGATGGCGCTGTCGGCGGCAACCCCGGCCTTGGCGCGTGACCGCGACGGTATCAGCACCGGCGATGTGATCGTCGGCGCGCTGATCATCGGCGGCATTGCCGCGATTGCGAGCGCTGGGAGCAAGGAACGCTATCACGATGGCTATCGCTATCGCGAAAACCGCTATGGCCACGGCAATTCGCGCGCGGCGATCGAACGCTGCGTCGCCGCGGTCGAGCGTGACGCACGCCGTGCCGGATACCGCTCGGCGCAAGTCACCAGCATTCGCGATGTCGACCGCGAGCGGCGTGGCTGGGAAGTGACCGGGCGGTTGGTGGTCGATGGCCAGCGCGGCTACGCCTACAACGATCGCGGCCGCTACGATGACCGCCGCTACGATGACCGCCGCTACGATGACCGCCGCTATGATGACCGCCGCTATGACTATGGCCACAGCTATGATGGCCGCGGCAGGGCGGATAGCGGATCGTTCTTCTGCGAAATCCGCGGTGGCCGAGTGATCGACATCGATTACAGCGGCATTCGCAGCCTGGGTTGATCCGTAATGGAATGGGCATGGGCGGTTCAGGCGATGGAAAGCCTGGACCGCCTAGTCTTTAATAATGTCGAGCGCTTGCTGGCCGCTCGTCCCTGTTGGAGTAAGCCGAATGGCTGATCGTTCCCGTTTCCCCGCCGCACTGGCTTTCGGTGCCGCGCTGTCGATGGCGGCCACGCCCGTGGCCGCGGCAGAGATTTCCGGATATGGCTCCGCAGCGCCTTCCGCGATGGCGCATTCGGTGTTCGACGCCGACGCGGCCAATGCCGACAATTACCGCCATTATCGCTATCGCCACCACCGTGGTCACGTCAGCACGGGCGACGTTCTGGCAGGCGTTCTCATCATCGGCGGAATCGCCGCGATCGCCAATGCCGCATCGAGGAACGACGCCGACCGTCGATACCCTGAGCGCGAGCCAGAGCGTGACTATGACTACCGCGACCGCCGCGGCGATGCGCGCTATGATGGCTCGCGCGGTATCGACCGGGCGGTGAACATGTGCGTCACCCAGGTCGAGCGCGACGTCAGGGTTGACAGCGTCGACAGCGTCGATCGCACCGGCGATGGCTGGCGCGTGGCGGGCACGCTCTACAATGGCGAGGGCTTCACCTGCCGCATCGGGCCTGACGGACGGATCGACACGGTCGATTATGCCGGCTTCGCCGCGCGCGGTGACAGGCAATCGGGGGGCGGGCAACTGGACGATGATCGCTACCGCGCCGCCTGGGCCGATGTCGATGCGGGCCGCGGCGATGCAGCGCCGGACGCCGACGGGCCGCAGCCGGCCTATCCCGGCGGGCCGCTGCCCGGCGAAAGCGAGGATGATCGCTACCAGACCGGCGAAGCGCCCGGTGCTCCCGAATAGCAAGCTACCCGGCGGTCCTGCCGTGAGCCGGTAGCGCCAGATGCCAGCGGATCGCCGCGCCGCGCAGCAGAAAGCCGGCCAGCCAGGCGAGAGTCCAGACCAGCGCATTGTCGATGTCGGCGAACGTACCCGCGACGGTCAGACCGGCTGAAAGCGCGGCTGCCGTGACATAGAGTTCGGGCCGGACGATGATCGAGGGCCGTCCCGCCACAATATCGCGGATGATACCGCCAACGCAGCCGGTGATTATGCCCATCAGAATAGCCGGGATGGGCGGAACCCCGAATGCCATTGCCTTGGCGCTACCCAGAACGGCGTAGGCGGTTAGCCCCGCGCCGTCCGCGTAATCGAGCAGCTTGCCCTCCCACCAGCGGGTGGAGGTGAACCAGGCGAGCAGGGCGATGGCGAGACAGGTCGCGGCCACCCATGGGTCGGCGATCCAGAACACCGGCGCACCGATCAGCAGATCGCGCAAGGTCCCCCCGCCAACGCCCGTCACCAGCGCGAAGAACGCCATGGTGACGAAGGTCTGGTTCTGGCGCGCGGCGAGCAGCGCCCCGGTCAGCGCGAAAATCGCCACGCCGAGCAGGTCGAGAAGCCCGAGCACTTCGCCCAGCGGGACCGCGATCATGGCGCGGCGACCTTGGCCTTGCGCCTGCGGAACATCAGCACGCAGCCCAGCAATGCGCCGATTGTGCCCAGCGCTGCCAGTGCGATCAGCAGCGGGTGGCTGGTATCCTCGCGCGTCTGCGGATCGAGGATATGCAGACCCCACATGAAATCGAACGCGCGCCACCAGCGCGTGCGCACCGCCTCGATCTCACCCGTGTCGCGCCCGATATAGACGTGGACGCCGCCGTCCAGCGTGACCTGCCACACCGGCATTTCGCGGCGAAAATCGAATGGCACCTCGTCTGCCGCGAACAGGCGGACCGATTCCACCCGTTCGCCGCCTTCGATGCGCTGTTCGGTGATCCTGCGCGCCGCCGCCGCGTCGATGGCGGGGATGGGTGCACCGCTGGCCATATCGACCCGCATGACCGTGCCGTCCATCGCGGTGAGGATAGCCACCGGCCTGCCGTCCTGCATGATCGCGCGCATTTCCTTCATTTCCATGTCCGCGCTGGCGAGCTGGCTGCCGGGCAGGACCAGAGGTTCTTCGGGCAATTCCTTGCGCAGGTGGGTGCCGCGTACTTCCTCGATCGGCCTTGCGACCATGAACAGGCCGGTCACCATCCACATCAGGATCGGGATGCCGACCACCCAGCCAAGCCAGATGTGCCAGCGGGCGATGCGCGGCATCCAGGGTTTGCGTGCCATCAGCGCTCAGCCTGCATTGACGATTCTGTCGATTGCGTCCGCTGCGGCGATGCAATCGAGATCGCTCCACAGCGGGCCCATCACCTGCAAGCCGCAGGGAAGCCCGCCTGTCTGTCCGATAGGCAGAACCGTCGCGGGCAGGTTGGGGAAGGTCGCCAGTCCCGACCAGGCGAGCCCTGTCGCGCCCGGCACTTCGCGCCCGTCGATATCGAGCATGCCTCGGAATACCGGCTCGTCGCGGTGCGGCACGGCCAGCACCGGCGCGGGCGGGGCCAGCACGAAATCATACTGCGCAAACACCGCTTCCCAGGCGAGCTGGTTGCGCGCCTGCCGGTCGAGCAGGTTGAACCAGTCGGTTGCGCTCGCCCGGTGGCCATCTGGGGCCGGGGCGCCGCGCGCCATGGCGATATTGAGCATGCGCAGATAGTCGGCCTGCTGCGCCGCCAGATCGGGCAACAGTTGGCTCGCGTGGTCGATGGCGACGCCGGCTTTCTCCAGCTTGGCCAGTGCAGCTTCGATTGGCCCTCGCACGCCAGAATCGAGCGGACTGTCAGGGTGGTCGAGCAATGCCAGGACCCGGCAGCTGGCCAGCGGTTTGGGGTTCGCGCGCAGCGGGAATTGCGCGCCCAGTTTGACCAGCGCGGCAATATCCCCGGCATTGCGGGCCAGCGGCCCGGCGATTGAAAGCACACCGTCATGGCCGTCCTGTCCGCCCATGGCGGGGTGTTCATGCCCGCGCTTGCTGATCAGGCCCCAGGTCGTCTTGTGGCCCCAGACACCGCAGAAATGCGCCGGAACGCGCACAGATCCGCCGATATCGGTGCCGAATTCGCACGGCACCATGCCCGATGCCACAGCAGCAGCCGACCCGCCCGAAGAGCCGCCGGGCGAGCGCGAATGATCGTGCGGATTGTTGGTGCGGCCATAGACCGAGTTGAAGCTCTGCCAGTCCGACAGGTCTACCGGCACATTGGTCTTGCCCAGGATCACCGCGCCCGCCGCCTTGAGCCGGGTGACGAGATTGGCATCGCGCCGGGCAACATTGTCGGCATAGCGCTCATGCCCCCAGCAGGTTGGCAGCCCGGCAACGTCGAAGCTTTCCTTCACCGTCATCGGCACGCCAAACAGCGGCTGATCGGCGCCGGGGGCCTTGCCGTCCATCGCCCGCGCGGCTTCGAGCGCGCGCTCGAAATCGCAGACCACCACCGCATTGATATGCGCATCGAGATGTTCGATCCGCGCAATCGCATCCTGCACCGCTTCGCGCGGGCTCAATCCGCCCGCACGGATTGCGCGCGCGGTTTCGAGCGCGCCGGGCTTGTCGGTCAGTTTCGGATAGCTCAAGCGGCGTTCCTCCCTCGATCGCTGTTTAGCGGCGGGGGAGGGAGCGTCAAATGTGAATTGGCTTGCCCGTCACCGCCATTGCCGCTTCCTTGATCGCTTCGGAATGCGTCGGGTGGGCGTGGCAGGTGTAGGCGATGTCCTCGCTGGTTGCGCCGAACTCCATCGCCTGCGCCGCCTGCGCGATCATCGTGCCCGCGACGCTGGCGATGCACCACACGCCCAGCACGCGGTCGGTTGCAGCGTCCGCGATGACCTTCACGAAACCGTCGGGCTCATGATTGGTCTTGGCGCGGCTGTTGGCGAGCATCGGGAACTTGCCGACCTTGACCTCTGCGCCCTTTTCCTTCGCCTGATCCTCGGTGAGGCCGACACCGGCGATTTCGGGCATGGTATAGACGACGCTGGGGATCACATCGTGATTGACGATGCCGGTCAGGCCCGCAATGTTTTCGGCCACGGCGATGCCCTCGTCCTCGGCCTTGTGGGCGAGCATCGGGCCTGGGATCACGTCGCCGATCGCCCACACACCGTCAACCTTGGTGCGGAATTCGTGATCGGCTTCGATCTGCCCGCGCGCGTTGAGATCAAGCCCGATGTTTTCGAGGGCGAGCCCCGCGGTATTGGGCCGCCGACCGATCGAGACGAGCACGCAATCGGCATCCAGCGTCTCGTTCGCGCCACCGGCGGCGGGTTCGAGCGTCAGCGTGGCCTTCTTGCCCTTCACCGCGCACGCCGTAACCTTGGTCGAGAGGCGCAGCTCCATGCCCTGCTTCTTGAAGATCTTCGCCGCTTCCTTGCGCACGTCCATGTCCATGCCGGGTAGCAGCTGATCGAGGAATTCGACCACGGTAACCTTGGCCCCCAGTCGGCGCCAGACCGAGCCGAGTTCGAGCCCGATTACCCCGCCGCCGATCACCACCAGGTGCCCCGGCACCTTGGGCAGTGCAAGCGCACCGGTTGAATCGACCACAATGCCCTTGGCATTGTCCACCTCGACGCCCGGCAGCGGCGTGACGCTGGAGCCGGTTGCAATCACCACGTTCTTCGCGGTGTAGGCCTTACCCGCCACCTCGACGGTGTGCGCGTCCTTGAAAGCGCCATGGCCCTTCAGCCAGTCGACCTTGTTCTTCTTGAACAGGAATTCGATTCCGCCGGTCAGGCCCTTCACCGCATCGTCCTTGTCGGCCAGCAGCGCCGCCAGATCGAACTCGACTTTGCCCAGCTTGACGCCGTAGCGGGCGAGGGCGCCGCTGGCTGCCTCGTCGAACTTCTCCGAACCGTGCAGCATTGCCTTCGACGGAATGCAGCCGACGTTGAGGCAGGTCCCGCCCAGCGTTTCGCGGCTTTCCGCGCAGGCCACCTTGAGCCCCAGCTGCGCCGCGCGGATCGCCGCGACATATCCGCCGGGGCCGGAACCGATGATGAGGACGTCATAGTCGTAAGTGTGGTCAGCCATTTTGGCCTCCGTTCCGCATGGCCTTCGACAAGCTCAGGCTGAGCGGGCTTGGGTTCAAAGCGTCAATGCACATCATCCGCTCATCCTGAGCTTGTCGAAGGATCATGTGCGACGGCAGCATCACAAATCGATCAGCAACCGTGTGGGGTCCTCGATCGCTTCCTTGATGATCTTGAGCGCGGTAACCGCCTCGCGCCCGTCGATCAGGCGGTGGTCATAACTGAGCGCGAGATACATCATCGGGCGGATCACGATCTCGCCGTTTCGCACAACCGGGCGCTCGTCGATCCGGTGCAGGCCCAGCACCGCACTCTGCGGCGGGTTGATGATCGGGGTCGACATCAGCGATCCGAACACGCCGCCGTTGGAAATGGTGAAGGTGCCGCCCTGCATATCCTCCATCGTCAGCGTGCCCTCGCGCGCGCGCTGGCCGAAATTCGCGATGTCCTTCTCGATCTGGGCGAAGCCCTTGGTATGGCAATCGCGCACCACCGGAACCACCAGGCCGTTCGGGGCGCTGACCGCAACCGAGATATCGACGTAATCGTGATAGACGATCTCGTCTCCCTCGATATAGGCGTTGACCGATGGCACATCCTTGAGCGCCAGGCAGGCAGCCTTGGCGAAAAAGCCCATGAAGCCGAGCCGCACATCGTGCTTCTTGGCGAACAGGTCCTTGTAACGCTCGCGCGCCTCGATCACCGCGCTCATGTCGCAATCGTTGAAGGTGGTCAGCAGCGCCGCATCTTCCTGCGCGCCCTTGAGCCGCCGGGCGATGGTCTGGCGCATCCGCGTCATCTTGACGCGCTCCTCGCTGCGCGCGCCCGTGCGTCCTTCGGCAGGCTCAGGACGAGCGGGACTCTGCGCAACATCCGCTCGCACTGAACTTGTCGAAGCGTCCTTCGCCTTGGCGGCGGCCAGCACGTCCTCCTTGGTCAGGCGCCCGTCCTTGCCCGTGCCCTTGATGGTGGAGGGATCGACCCCGTGTTCGAGCACCGCACGGCGTACTGCGGGCGACATGGTCATCCCCGCATCGCCTGCGGGCTGGGGGGTGGAAGCCGGAGCGGGAGCAGGCGCCGGAACAGCAGGAGCAGGAGCCGGTGCAGCAGCGTCCACCGCGCCTTCCTCGACCAGCGCGAGCACCGCACCCACTTCCACCGTATCGCCCACCGCGATCCTCAGTTCGCTCAGCACCCCCGCGACGGGCGATGGCACGTCAACCGCTACCTTGTCGGTTTCGAGGCTGGCGATCGGCTCGTCCACCGCCACGGCGTCGCCGGGCTGCTTCAGCCATTGGCTCAGCGTCGCTTCGGTAACCGATTCGCCCAGTGCGGGAACCTTGATTTCAGTGGCCATATTCGTTGATCCTTCAGGCCTTCTTGTTTTTCGAGTTGCGGGTGTTTGGCTTGTCGAGCCCCAAGGCGGCGCTGACCAGCGCCTCCTGCTGTTCGAGATGACGTTTGGCAAAGCCGGTTGCGGTCGAGGCCGAGGCATCGCGCCCGGCATAGCGGGGGCGCATGCCCGTCTTTCCGGCGGCGATCAGCGATTGCTCGATCTGGTTTTCGACAAAGAACCATGCACCGTTGTTGCGCGGCTCTTCCTGGCACCAGATCACTTCCTCGAGGGCGCTCATGCGCTTGAGGCGCGCCGCCAGCGGTTCGCCGGGGAAGGGATAGAGCTGTTCGATCCGCACGATCGAGACATCATGCAGTCCCTCGGCATCGCGCTTCTCGATCAGGTCATAAGCGACCTTGCCGCTGCACAGCACCAGCCGCCTTACCTTGGCATCGGGGATAGCTGCGGTGTCCGACATGATCCGCATGAAGTGCTGTTCGCCCTGGAACTCTGCCGCCGGGCTCTTCGCCATCGCATGGCGCAGCAGCGACTTGGGCGTCATGATGACCAGCGGCTTGCGGAAGGTTCGCAGCATCTGCCGCCGCAGGACGTGGAAATAGTTCGCGGGCGTGGTGATGTTGCAGACCTGGATATTGTCGTTGGCGCACAGTTGCAGGAAGCGTTCGAGCCGCGCCGAGCTGTGTTCGGGACCCTGCCCCTCGTATCCATGCGGCAGCAGCAGCGCGAGGCCGTTGGCGCGCAGCCACTTGGCCTCGCCGCTGGCGATGAACTGGTCGATCATGATCTGCGCACCGTTGGCGAAGTCGCCGAACTGCGCCTCCCACAGCACCAGGGTCTTGGGATCGGCCATGGCAAAGCCGTATTCGAAGCCGAGCACGCCGTATTCGCTCAACGGGCTGTCATAGACCTCGAACTTGCCGTGCGGCAGCTGGCACAGCGGGATGTATTTGCGCTCGTCGCGCTGGTCGATCCACACGGCGTGGCGTTGACTGAAGGTGCCGCGGCCCGAATCCTGGCCCGACAGACGCACGCCGAAGCCTTCGGTGACGAGGCTGCCGAAGGCGAGCGCCTCGGCAGTGGCCCAGTCAAACCCTTCACCGCTGGCGAACATTTCGCCCCTGGCCTTGATAACGCGGTTCAGTGTCTTGTGGATTTCGAGATCGTCGGGGACGGTGGTGAGCGTGCGGCCGAGGCTGTCGAACAGCTTGGCGGATACCGCAGTCTCGACATTGCGCCGCGCGGTTTCAGGATCGGCAGGTTTGTTGAGCCCGGCCCAGCGCCCGCCAAACCAGTCCGCCTCGTTGGGCTTGTATCCCTTGGCGGCTTCGAATTCCTCTTCAAGCCGGGCGATGAACTCCTCGCGCAGCTGCGTGGCGGTATCGGCCCCGATCACCCCCTGTTCGATCAACTTGGCCGAATAGACCTCGCTCACGCGCGGATGCTGGCGGATGCTGTCATACATCTGCGGCTGGGTGAAACTCGGCTCGTCGCCCTCGTTGTGGCCGAAGCGGCGATAGCACCACATGTCGATCACGATGTCGCGCTTGAACTTCTGGCGATATTCGATCGCCAGCTTGCAGGCGAAAGTGACCGCTTCGGGATCGTCGCCATTGACGTGCAGGATCGGTGCCTGGACTCCCTTGGCGACATCGGACGGATAGGGCGATGAACGCGCGAACTTGGGGCTGGTGGTAAAACCGATCTGGTTGTTGACGATGAAATGGATGCAGCCGCCGGTGTTGTAGCCATTGACGCCTGAAAAACCGAGGCACTCCCAGACGATGCCCTGCCCGGCAAAGGCGGCGTCGCCGTGCAGCAGCACCGGCAGGACCTGCTCGTGCGTGCCCAGATCCTCGCGGATCGCCTGCTGCGCGCGGGTCTTGCCCAGCACCACCGGATTGACCGCCTCGAGGTGCGAAGGGTTGGGGACCAGGCTCATATGCACCTTGATCCCGTCGAATTCGCGGTCGGTACTGGTACCGAGGTGATACTTGACGTCGCCCGATCCGCCGACATCGTCGGGGTTGGCGCTGCCGCCCGAAAACTCGTGGAAGATCACGCGGTATGGCTTGGCCATGACGTTGGCTAGCACGTTCAATCGCCCGCGGTGCGACATGCCATAGACGATTTCGCGCACGCCCAGCGCGCCGCCCTGCTTGATCACCGATTCGAGCGCGGGGATCATCGATTCGCCGCCGTCGAGCCCGAAGCGCTTGGTGCCGACATATTTGCGGCCGAGGAACTTCTCGTACTCCTCGCCGCGAATGACCGCGGCCAGGATCGCCTTCTTGCCCTCGGGCGTGAACTCGATCAGCTTGGCAACGCCTTCGAAGCGGTCCTGCAGGAAGCGGCGCTCCTCGACATCGGAGATGTGCATGTATTCGAGGCCGACGGTGCCGCAGTAATTCTGTTGCAGCAGCGCGTAGAGATCGCCCGCCTTGATCCAGTCGCGCCCCAGATTGCCGCCGACATAGACCTCCTGATCCTCCTTGCCGGCAAACCCGTGCCATTCGAGAGTCAGATCCTTGGGAGTGTCGCAGTGGTGCAGGCCCAGCGGGTCGAGATTCGCGGCCAGGTGCCCGCGCACGCGGAAGATGCGGATCATCAGCATGGCGCGGATCGATGCGTCGGCAGCCTGCTCGATCGCCTTGGGATCGGTCGGCTTGCCCGCCTTGGCTGCGGCCTCACGCACCGCCAGCTTCATCGCGGTGGGATCGAGCGCGCGAGTCAGATCGTCCTCGCCCTCGCCGCCCACCTGCGGCCAGCGCGGATTGGCCCATGACGGCCCGGGCTGCGGGTCATCGGGCAGGAAGTCGAGATTTTCGTTACCCATTGACTGAACCTCGGTTGTTCAACTCCCCCTCCCCTGAAGGAAGGGGGCTTTTTTGCCTCACACCAGCTCCTTCAGCATCGCGTCGAGCGTGGTGCCGAGTTCCGAGGGTGAGGGTGAAACGCGGATGCCCGCTGCCTCCATCGCCGCGATCTTGTCTTCCGCGCCGCCCTGTCCGCCCGAAACGATCGCGCCGGCATGGCCCATGCGGCGGCCCGGAGGGGCAGTGCGCCCGGCGATGAAGCCGACCATCGGCTTGCGCACGCCCTGCTTCGCCTTGTGCGCGATGAATTCGGCGGCTTCTTCCTCGGCGCTGCCGCCGATTTCGCCGATCATGATGATGCTCTTGGTCTCGTCGTCCTTGAGGAAGAGGTCGAGCACGTCGATGAAATTGGTGCCGTTGACCGGGTCGCCGCCGATCCCGACCGCAGTGGTCTGGCCCAGGCCGACCATGGTGGTCTGGTGCACGGCCTCATAGGTGAGCGTGCCCGAACGGCTGACGACGCCAACGCTGCCCTTCCGGAAGATGCTGCCGGGCATGATGCCGATCTTGCATTCGTTCGGGGTCAGCACTCCCGGGCAGTTGGGGCCGATCAGGCGGGACTTGGAGCCAGTCAGCGCGCGCTTGACGCGCACCATGTCGAGTACCGGAATCCCCTCTGTGATACAGACGATCAACTCGACCTCGGCGTCGATCGCCTCGAGGATCGAGTCTGCCGCAAACGGCGGCGGGACGTAGATGCACGAAGCGGTCGCGCCGGTGGCGTGCTTCGCCTCGGCGACGGTATCATAGACCGGCAGGCCGATATGCGTGGTGCCGCCCTTGCCCGGCGTCACGCCCGCGACCATCTGCGTCCCGTATGCGAGCGCCTGCTCGGTGTGGAAAGTGCCGGTTTCGCCGGTCATCCCCTGGGTGATGACCTTGGTGTCTTTGTTTACGAGGATGCTCATTGTTCGCCCATTTCCTTGAATTCACGCGCAATCTGGCGCCACGCGCCTTGAGATTCGGGTTTCAGTTCTTCGCCCGGAAAATGGATTTCCCCATCTCCCTCGTCGCCGCTCACATCGTAGAATCCGACGCCGTATTTGACCGCAAGGCTGCGTACCAATGGATAGGCCTGTTCTGCTGCCGACCAGCGAAAGGCCACATAAATCAGGTGGTGCCCTATGCTGTAATCGCCGAGCCGATCCTCGGCTCCCGGCTTCAATAGGTCCTCGTAGGTTACTGCGCCGGGCCCATTCATGTTTGGATAGATTTTCCGGATCTCTTCGTACCAAGCCGCCAAATTTGGAGTGGTATTGGCGGGATCGTCATAGCTGTGATCTTCCGACCACTCGGTCTGCTCTCCATACCATTCCACAAACGCCGGTCGCTCATGTGGAGCGACAGCCGGATCGAAAACCATGAGGTCATAGCTCATCGTTTCGCTCCTAGGCCAGGCTCTCATCCAGCGCCTTGCACGCCGTCAGCAGTTCCTTGACCGCATCGACGCTGGTCTGGAAGTTCGCCTTTGCCGCATCGTCCAGCGCGATTTCGATCACTTCTTCCGCGCCGCCTGCGCCGATCACCGTGGGCACGCCGACATAGAGCCCGTCGAGGCCGTACTTGCCATCGACATAGGCGGCGCAGGGCAGGATGCGCTTCTGGTCGCCCAGATAGGCCTCGGCCATGGCGATCGCGCTGGTGGCGGGCGCGTAATAGGCGCTGCCGGTCTTGAGCAGGCCGACGATCTCGCCGCCGCCCGCGCGGGTGCGCGCAACCACGGCGTCGATCGCCTCCTTCGAAGACTTACCCATCTTGACGAGGTCATCGACCGGGATGCCGCTGATCGTGGTGTAGCTGGTGACCGGCACCATGGTATCGCCGTGGCCGCCGAGCACGAAGGCGTTGACGTCGCGCACCGAAACGCCGAATTCCCAGGCGAGGAAAGTGGCGAAGCGGGCGGAGTCGAGCACGCCCGCCATGCCCACCACCTTGTTGGCGGGCAAACCGCTGAATTCGCGCAGCGCCCACACCATCGCGTCCAATGGGTTGGTGATGCAGATCACGAAGGCATCGGGCGCGTGGGCCTTGATGCCCGCACCAACCGCCTTCATCACGCTGAGGTTGATGCCGAGCAGATCGTCACGGCTCATGCCCGGCTTGCGCGGCACCCCGGCGGTGACGATCACCACGTCGGCGCCAGCAATGTCGGCATAGTCATTGGTGCCGGTGATCTTCGCGTCGAAGCCTTCGATCGGGCCGCATTGGCTAAGGTCGAGCGCCTTGCCCTGCGGAATACCTTCGGCAATGTCGAACAGGACGATGTCGCCCATTTCCTTCTTCGCGGCGAGGTGGGCAAGCGTGCCACCGATCATCCCTGCACCGATGAGCGCGATCTTCTTGCGGGCCATGTCCGGTCCAATCCTTCTTTCAAAGTCAGCGGGACGCGATAACCGGGCGACCAGGCGGGCGTTTCCCCCACGTCCCGGGAGGGTTTGCCCATGTCGTTCGGTTTGGCCCTAAGCCTGCGTATAGGCGATTGCAACCGCGAATTCACACGCTCCGGCAAGTATTTATGCAAATGATTCGCAAGAGCGATAATGGGGGCCGCGCAGGCGGCGTAATGCCCTTGGGGATGTCTCTATCCGATCTTGCGGTGCATGCCGATCGGCTCGTTGCGTTCCTGCGCGAGCAGCATCGCGGCGAGATAGTCGGGCACTGCGCGGCTGAAGTAATAGCCCTGGCCCAGCGTGCAACCGGCGTTGCGCACCGCCTCGACCTGCTCGACCGTCTCGATCCCTTCGGCGACGATTTCCATTTCGAGCGTCGCGCCCATCTCCACCACCGCGCGAATGATCGCCTCGCTCTTCTTGCCGACATTGGGGCCGGAGATGAAGCTGCGATCGACCTTGATCTTGTTGAACGGGAATGTGTTGATGTAGCCGAGCGACGAATAGCCGGTGCCGAAATCATCGAGCGCGAACCGCACTCCGATCGCCGAAAGCTCCTCGATGAAGTGCGAGGTCGCGGGACTGTCATCGAGGAACAGGCTTTCGGTCACCTCCAGCTCCAGCCGCTTGGGATCGAGACCGGATTCGCGTAGCGCGCCGAGTATGCCCAGCACCGCGCCGGGCGCACGGATCTGCAGCGGCGAGAGATTGACCGCGACCGAAACGTCTTCGGGCCACTGGGCGCAGGCCCTGGCCGCTTGCGCGGTGATCCAGTTGCCAAGGGTCAGGATCAGTCCCGATTCCTCGGCGACAGGAATGAATTCGTCGGGGCGCAATTCACCCTTTTCGGGATGGAACCAGCGCACCAGTGCCTCGAAGGTCTTGATCCTGCCGGTTTCGAGATCGACGATCGGCTGGAAGAACACCGACAGTTCGTCGCGGTGGATCGCGGCGCGCAGTTCGTCCTCGATCTCGCGGCGCCGGACCAGGTCGCGGCTCATCGAGGGATCGTAGAAGCACGTCTGCGAGCGGCCGTTGACCTTGGCCTGATACAGCGCCAGATCGGCGTTCTGCATCAGGCTGTCGATATCGTGCCCGTCATCGGGCATCAGTGCGACGCCGAGCGATGCACGGACCTCCAGCCGTTCGCTGTCAACCCGGATCACGCGCATGATTTCCGCATGCATTTCGCTGGCCAGCCGCTCGCTGTCCTTCCGGTCGCAATCGGGCACGAAGACGACGAACTCGTCACCGCCAAATCGCGCCACCGTGGCGCGTTCGGGCGCAACATCGCGAAGCCGGCTGGCCACTTCGGCCAGAACCCGGTCCCCCACCGGATGGCCCATCAGGTCGTTCACTTCCTTGAACCGGTCGAGATCGATCCAGAACAGGGCGACTTTTGCGTCGGCTTCGGCCACCATCAGCGCCTCCGCCATGGCGTGGTTGAGGCCTGCCCGGTTGGCGAGCCCGGTGACCACATCGGTCCGCGCCAACACCCACATCTTGTCTGCCAGTTGTGCGCTGTTTTCGGCTGCCAGGATCGAATCCCTCAAGACGTGAAAGACGTTGAACGTGATCGAAATCATCGCCGGGATCAGCAGGATAATGGTGATCAGCAGCGCGATCATTGCCGGCGAGCCGACCCATGCCGCGGCCACCATGATGGGCAGGCAGATCAACGCAAGCTGCCCGATCGCGATCACCGGGCTGCCGGCATTGCGCGCGCAGATGGCAACGCCATAGCACAGCGCGTTTGCAACCATCAGCACTTCCACTCCGGCAGGCGCGGCAAGAGCGATGGTGGCCGCTGCAATCGTCCCGAAGGTCAGGGCGTAGCTGTACGCCCCCACTTCATAGGTCAATTCGAGCTTGTGGGTACTGATCTGTTCTTCCTCGCGCGGCAGCTTGAGCGCGGCGATGATGCGTGCCGCCGCGATAAGCGTCAGGATCACGCTGCCTAGGTAAAGTATGTCGTGTTTTGAAACCCAGGCGGCAATAGCGGTGGAGGAAACACCGCAGAATGCACCGATGGCGAGCGTCGAAGGCTGGGTATAGAGCGTTTTGACCAGCAACCGCTTGGCGCGCTCCGACACGGCGTCAGAGCGGCCGCGAAATGTTACCAGCTTGCGCCGCAGATTGAGAGGCCAACTCTTCGCCATACCGTGCGCGTGTAACGCAAAGTGGTCACCGACTGGTTAACGCATTACTTACCAAATTCCGCCAAATGACCCGGGCTATCGCGCGGAACCCTGTTCCCCGCCCAATTCGTGATCGATCCTGGCGGCGAGCCGCCGGTCGAGCGTGCGGCAGATTGCCAGCCACCAGTCATATCCTGCGCGGTCCGCCGCAAAGAACGCCGCTTCGGCCTGCGCACGCGCGGCGCGGGCGGCGCCCATGCCGTGCTCGGCAAAGTGGCGCAGCGCAGCGTGCAGCAACAGATCGCTTTCAGGCATGCAGCCGTTGTCGTTCGCCGCCCGTTCCGGCTCGATGCCACGGTGGAGGCAGACAAGGGGCAGACGCGACGGCAATCGCGACGGGGCGAGACTTTGGGGCATGGGCGACCTTGTTGATACTCAATTGGATTAGTCCTTAATGCAGCCCTCCTAATTCCCGGTTCCGCGATAGGGTTACCCGGTGCTTAACCTTGGGTCAGGACGCTTGCATGCCTTGTCGTGACGGCGGCACGCATCTATGCGGCCTTTGGCAGGATGCGAGGGATGGGATGCGAGGGACGGGTTGACGCGGATTTGGTGGAATTTCGGAATCTTGAGCGGTTTGCGATCTGCCTGCTGGCATTGCTGTGTGCGGCCTGCACGGCGGGGCAGGAGCGGCGCGAACAGCCTTCCGGCCTGCCGCAAATCGTCAGCCTCAATCCCTGCGTCGATGCAATCCTGCTCAAAGTGGCTGACCCATCGCAGGTGCTGGCGATTTCGCAGCTGAGCCATGATCCGCGTTCCTCGTCTATCGAGCCGGAAACGGCACGGCGGTTCAAGGCCGTCTCGGGAACGGTCGAGGAGGTGGTGGCGCTCGATCCCGATCTGGTGCTGGCCGGCTCGTTCATCGCGCCTGCCACGCGCGAGGCTCTGGCCGATCTCGATTATAAAACGGAAACATATGAAATTGCTAATGAAACAGCCACAAGCTATGCGCAAATCCGCGAAGTAGCCCGGCTCGCTGGACATGCCGGGCGGGGTGAGGAACTGATCGGCCGGATCGATGCTGCGCTGGCGGACAATGCTCCCCCCGCCGGGCACCGCCCGATCGCCGCCGTGCTGTGGCAGCCGGGCGAGATCGTTCCGGGCGAGGCGACGCTGGTGAGCGAGTTGATGCGGCGCATGGGCTTTTCCAGCCATAGCGAGGCGCTGGGCATGGGGCAGGGTGATTATCTGCCGCTCGAGGTGCTGCTGGCGCATCCGCCCGAACTGCTGCTGATCGCCGGCGATGCGCGCGCGCAGCACCATCCGGCGCTCGCCGGGCTAACCGGGACACGGATCGAGCGGCTCGATCCATCGCTGCTCTACTGCGCGGGTCCGACGATCATTCGCCTGGCGGACCGGCTGGCTGCGATCCGAAGGGCGATGCGATGAACCGCGCCGCTCTCCTGTTCGCGGCACTGCTGCTCGCCGTATTTCCGCTGTCGCTTCTGGCCGGGCGGGTGTGGATCGATCCGGCGGCAACCCCAAATGCCATGCTGATCCTGATCGAATTGCGCCTGCCGCGCAGCCTGCTGGCGATGATTATCGGCGCGGGGCTGGGTGCGTCGGGCGCGGCGATGCAGGGCTATCTGCGCAATCCGCTGGCCGATCCGGGCCTGTTCGGCATCGCCCCGATGGCGGCGCTGGGCGCGGTGGCGAGCCTGTGGCTGGGCCCCGCATTGCCTTGGGCGGCGAGCGCGTGGCTGCTCCCCCTGTTCGCGTTGACGGGGGCGGGGCTGGCGATGGCGCTGCTGGCGCTGATCGCGGGCAGATCGGGCGGGATTGCGCTGTTCACACTAGCGGGGTTGATGATCGCCAGCCTAGCCGGCGGGCTAACCGCTCTGGCGATCACGCTTTCGCCCAACCCCTTTGCCCTGAGCGAGATCGTGATGTGGCTCAACGGTGCGTTGACCGACCGGTCGTGGCGCGAGGTTACGCTCGCCGCGCCGCTGGTGGCGCTGGGCATCGGGGCGCTCACGCTGGCGGCAAGGCCGCTCGATGCGCTCACTCTGGGCGCCGATGCTGCGCGTTCGCTGGGCGTGGATATGCGCGCGCTGCTCATGCTGCTGGTGCTGGGCATCGGCCTTGCCGTGGGGGCGAGCGTGGCGGTGGCCGGGATCATCGGTTTCGTCGGGCTGATCGTGCCGCATCTGGTGCGCCCGCTGACCGACCGGCTGCCGTCGAGCCTGATCGTGCCCAGCGCGCTGGCGGGGGCGCTGCTGGTGCTGATCGCCGACAGTGCGGTGCGCGTGCTGCCGCTGGTGAGCGAGCTGCGGCTGGGCATCGCCTTGAGCCTGATCGGCGCGCCGTTCTTCCTGGTGCTGTTGCTGCGAATGAGGGGGGAGAAACTATGACGCTCGCTGCATCCGGGCTGACCCTGCGGCGCGGCCACGCCGAGGTCATATCCGACGTCAACGCCGCGCTTGCGCCTGGCCAGATCACCGCGATCTGCGGCCCCAACGGCGCGGGCAAGTCGAGCCTGCTGCTGGCACTGGCGGGCCTCATTTCGCCTGCCGATGGCCGGGTAACACTGGATGGAGCAGATCTTGCCGCGCTGGCACCGCGCGAACGCGCGCGGCAGATCGGCTATCTCCCGCAGCTGGGCGAAGTGGCCTGGGACCTGTCGGTGCGCAACCTCGTGGCGCTGGGCGGGCTGCCGCATGGCGGGCCGGGGCCCGGTCAGGTCGAGGGCGCGCTCGAGGCCACGCATCTGACCGCACTGGCCGATCGTCCGGTCTCGACGCTATCGGGTGGGGAGCGCGCGCGGGCGCTGCTGGCGCGCGTGTTCGCCGGCAATCCGCAATGGATCCTGGCCGACGAGCCGCTGGCCGCGCTCGATTTCTACCATCAGCTCGAGGTGCTGGCGAGTTTGCGCGAAGCCGCGCGGCTGGGCCGGGGCGTGGTGCTGGTGCTGCACGATCTGGCGTTGGCGATGAACCATGCCGACCGCGTGCTGGTGCTGAACGCGGGGAAACTGCACGCCGACGGCGCGCCCGAAACGGCGCTGTCTGTCGGCACGATCATCGAGGTATGGGGGGTTTCGGCGCGGTGGCTGGGCGAGCCGGGCGCAAGGGCTCTGGTCACGGGATAGACCGGTGGCGGCGCAGCGACCGCCCCCCGGTGCATTCCCTATTCCCCTTCGATCAGCCCGCGCGATTCGAGCATGGGGGTGACATCGGGATCGCGTCCGGCAAATTCGCGGAACATCTCGAAATAGTCCCTGGTGCCGCCCTGGCTGAGCACCGTCGCCCGGTAATGATCGCCATTGGCACGGGTCAGCCCGCCATTGTCGAGGAACCACTTGCGGCTGTCCTTGTCGAGCATCTCGGTCCACAGATACGAGTAATACCCCGCCGAATAGCCCGCCGGTGAGGAGAAGATGTGGTTGAAATAGCTGCTGCGATAGCGCGGCGGCACCAGATCGATCTCCAGCCCCAGTTCTTCGAGCGATTTGCGCTCGAACGCGTTGACTTCTTCGGGCGTATCGATCGCCCCGGCCTGTTCGGGCGTAAGCGCATGCCATTTCATGTCGAGCAGCGCGGCTTCGACGACCTCGCCGAAATCATACCCCTGGTTGAACTTCGACGCGGCCTGAATTTTTCCGACCATCTCCATCGGGATCACTTCGCCCGTTTCGTGATGCTTCGCGTAGTTTTGCAGCACTTCGGGATACGTCGCCCAGATTTCGTTCACCTGGCTGGGATATTCGACGAAATCGCGCGCTGTCGCCGTGCCCGAAAGCGAGGTGTATTTCTGGTTCGCGAAGAAGCCGTGCAGCGCATGGCCGAATTCGTGGAAGGTTGTCTCGACATTGTCGAAGCCGACCAGCTGCACCTCCCCGTCTGCCGCCTTGGGGATGTTGAGCACGTTGTAGATCACCGGTTTGGTGCCCCAGACGTGGCTCTGCTCGACGAAATTGCTCATCCACGCGCCGCCGCGCTTGGAAGGCCGCTGGAACGGATCGAAATAGAACAGGCCCAGTTCGCTGCCATCCTTGTCGAACACGGTATAGGTCCAGACATCGGGATGATAGACCGGAAGATCGGTGCGGCGCTTGAAGGTGAGGCCGTAGAGCTTCCCCGCGGCGTAGAACACCCCGTCCTCCAGCACTTTCTCAAGCTGGAAATAGGGCGCGACCGAAGCCTCGTCGAAGGCGAATTTCTCGGCCTTGACCTTCTCGGCATAGCGATACCAGTCCCACGGCTGCACGGCGAAATCTCCGCCGTCTGCCGCGATCCGCTGATTGAGCACCTCCGCCTCGCGGTTCTGCGTCGCGGCCAGCGCGGGGACCATCTGTTCCATGAAGCCGAGCGCGGTGGCGGGCTGCTTCGCCATGCGGTCATACATGGTATAGCTGGCCCAATCGGGATCGCCGAACAGCGCGGCCTTTTCCGCGCGCAATGTGGCGATCCGCGCCAGCAGCAGGCGGGTGTCGTTCTCGCCGCCCTGATCGGCGCGGTATACGCTGGCCTTGAACAGCTTCTCGCGCGTGGCGCGGTTCTCAAGGCTGGGCAGCAGCGGCTGCTGCGTGGTGTTCTGCAGCGCGATGGCAAACTTGCCTTCGTGGCCCTTTTCCGCCGCCAGCGTTGCCGCGGCCTCGATCTGCGCGGGCGAGAGCCCGGCAAGTTCCTCGGCCGTATCGACGATCAGTGCCCCTGCAACCGTGGCCGCGCGCACCTTCTGGCTGAACTCGGTCGTCAGTACCGAAAGCTGCGAATTGATCGTCTTGACCGCTTCGCGCTCGGCATCGCTGAGCAGCGCGCCCGCGTGGACCATGCCGCGATATGTGTTGTCGAGCAACGCGGCGTCTTCTGTATCGAGCGCCAGCGTTTCGCGCGCGTCATATACCGCCTTGACCCGGGCAAACAGCGCGGGGTTGAGCGCGATGCTGTCCGAATGGGCGGAGAGCGCCGGGCTCACCGTGGTTTCGATTCCGTCGAGTCCGTCGGTGGTGTTCGCGCCCGTCAGCGCAAAGAACACGGCGGCCACGCGGCCCAGCATCCGGCCCGACTTTTCGAGCGCGACGATGGTGTTTTCGAAAGTGGGCGCCGCGGGATTGCCCACGATCGCCTCGATCTCGGCCTTCTGGATCGCCATGCCCTGCTCGAAGGCAGGTTCGTAATCCGCCTCGGTGATCTTCGTGAAATCGGGCGCGAGAAAGGGAAGCGTGCTGTCTGCGGCGAAATAACCGCTGCCAGCGGGGATCGCGGCGGCAGAGGCGGCGGCTTCGCTGTGCGTCGAGGCAAGCGCCTGCGGGGTTACGCAGCCGGCCAGCAAGGCTGCAAGGGCGGTCTTGGCCAGAAAATGGGCCTTCATGTTCTCTCCGGATCGGGTTGGCCCGCAAGGTGCGGGCGAAGCTGATGAATGGGTGTTTGTTACCGGCGTGCAGGTGAACATCAGATTGATTGAGATTGCAACCATCCGGCGGCGCAATGCGCACGATTTGCGGATTCCGGCGATTTTGCACAGAGGCCATTGCAAGCTTCACCCGGTTACGACCCGAAGGACCGGGTGAAGACTCGCAAAGAGAAGTGCAGTCTAGCCCGGCGCGAATGTTGGGGAACTTCAGAAATTCTGTAGGGGGGTGCCGGAAGATGAAACCTCAAGCACGCGTTAGTAATTAAATATCATATAATCATAGCATTGTGGATTTTGGTTGTGATTTTCCGGCCTTGAGAAACTTCATCCATAGTGGAGAAACCCCGGTCCGGCGGCGGGGCGATTGGAGGATTCAGGTAGTGGTATCGGGCGGAGCGGGACGTCCTCGGTCACAGCGAGAGGCGCGGTGACTCGGCGATCGAAGACGTGCCTGGCGCGGCCCGGCACAGCGCGTGCAACTACAACCAACCGGGCGGTTCCGGGATGTTCAGTTGTCCCATCTCCCCCTCTCTCGAGGGAAGGGCCGGGGTGGGTGTTCGTGGTTCGACAGGCTCACCACGAACGGATTAATGCCCGGCCATTCCGTTCGCCCTGAGCCTGTCGAAGGGCGGGAAGGGTGCCGGAAGCCGCCACGGAGTTGACACAGGTGAACATTTAGGGAACATAGCCCGTCCGGCGGAGTGAAGTGCGGGCTGCACAATCGGGCCGCTGGACTCCTGTTCCTCCAGTCCCCAAGTGACGCCCATGAGTCTCACACATATTTCCGCTCAGCATAGGCCTGCCATATGCTGACTCACATAAAAGTACGCGGCGCGCGCGAACACAACCTCAAGGGCATCGACATCGATCTGCCGCGCGATAGCCTGATCGTGATTACGGGGCTGTCGGGCAGCGGAAAGTCCAGCCTCGCGTTCGACACGATCTATGCCGAGGGGCAGCGCCGCTATGTCGAGAGCCTGTCCGCCTATGCGCGCCAGTTCCTCGAAATGATGCAGAAGCCCGATGTCGAGCATATCGACGGGCTGTCCCCCGCGATCTCGATCGAACAGAAGACCACCAGCCGCAACCCGCGATCGATCGTCGCCACCGTCACCGAAATCTACGACTACATGCGCCTGCTGTGGGCGCGGGTGGGGGTGCCATACAGCCCCGCCACCGGGCTGCCGATCAGCGCGCAGACCGTCAGCCAGATGGTCGACAGGGTCATGGCGCTGCCCGAAGGGACGCGGATCTATCTGCTCGCGCCGGTGGTGCGCGGCCGCAAGGGCGAATATCGCCGCGAGCTGGCCGAATGGCAGAAGGCCGGCTTTACCCGCGTCCGGATCGACGGGGAGATGTACGCAGTCGAGGAAGCGCCCGCGCTCGACAAGAAGCTGCGCCACGATATCGAGGTGGTGGTTGACCGGCTGGCGGTGAAGGCGGGGCTCGAAACGCGGCTGGCGGATTCGTTCGAGCAGGCGCTGAAGCTGGCCGATGGGCTGGCCTATGTCGATCTGGCGGACGGGACTGTGGGGGACTTAGCTCCCCTCCCCGGTGGGGAGGGGTTGGGGGGGGGGGTTCCCACTTTACAGACGCCTGACACCCATCCCCAACCCCTTCCCTCAAGGGAAGGGGCTCAGAAAATGAAAGGCACCGGCATCCCCGCCAACCGCATCGTGTTCAGCGAGAAGTTCGCCTGCCCGGTTTCGGGCTTCACCATCGAGGAGATCGAGCCGCGGCTGTTCAGCTTCAACGCACCGCAGGGGGCCTGCGCCACCTGCGACGGGATTGGCGAGAAGCTGCTGTTCGACCCGCAGCTGGTGGTGCCGAACGAGGCGCTCAGCCTGAAACAGGGCGCGGTGGTGCCCTGGGCCAAGTCGAACCCGCCCTCGCCCTATTACATGCAGGTGCTGGCCAGCCTCGCGCGCGCCTATGACTTCGAGTTGACCACGCCGTGGAACCAGCTCGCGCCCGATCAGCGGCAGATCATCCTCCACGGCACCGGCGGCATGCCCGTGGCGCTGACCTTCAAGGACGGGCGCAAGGAATATACCGTGCACAAGGCGTTCGAGGGGGTGATCGGCAACCTCAACCGCCGCATGCTCCAGACCGAGAGCGCGTGGATGCGCGAGGAGCTGGGCAAATACCAGACCGCGCAGCCGTGCGAGGCCTGCCAAGGCAAGCGGCTCAACGAGAAGGCGCTGAGCGTGAAGCTTCCCAGCGCCCAGGGCCCGACCGATATCGCCGTGCCCACGCGGATGAGCGTGGCCGATGCCAAGGCGTGGTTCCTCGGCCTCGATAGCCAGCTTGGCGAGACGCAGCGCCAGATCGCGCGCGCCATCCTGAAAGAGATCAACGAGCGGCTGGGTTTCCTCGACAATGTCGGGCTCGATTACCTCAACCTCGACCGCACATCGGGCACGCTTTCGGGTGGGGAATCGCAGCGCATCCGCCTCGCCAGCCAGATCGGCAGCGGGCTTTCGGGCGTGCTCTATGTGCTCGACGAGCCCAGCATCGGCCTGCACCAGCGCGATAACGACCGGCTGCTCGAAACGCTGAAGCGGCTGCGCGATCTGGGCAACACCGTGATCGTGGTCGAGCATGACGAGGATGCGATCCGCAGCGCCGATCATGTGGTCGATCTCGGCCCCGGCGCGGGCGTCCACGGCGGCGAGGTAGTGGCGCAGGGCACGCTGGAGGATATCCTCGCCGCGCCAGGGTCGCTCACCGCCGATTACCTCACAGGGCGCCGCCGGATCGAGGTGCCCACCGTGCGCCGCCGCGGCAACGGCCACGCGATCACCGTCCACGGCGCGCGCGCCAACAACCTCAGGAACGTCACCGCCGCCATCCCGCTCGGCACCTTCTGCTGCGTCACCGGCGTATCGGGCAGCGGCAAGTCGAGCCTCACCGTGGACACGCTCTATGCCGGGGCGGCGCGTGCACTCAACGGCGCGCGGGTGATCGCGGGCGCGCATGACCGGATCACCGGGCTCGAGCTGTGCGACAAGGTGATCGAGATCGACCAGTCGCCCATAGGCCGCACCCCGCGCTCCAACCCCGCCACCTACACCGGCGCCTTCACCCAGATCCGCGACTGGTTCGCCGGTCTGCCCGAAAGCGGCGCGCGCGGGTACAAGCCGGGGCGCTTCAGCTTCAACGTCAAGGGCGGGCGCTGCGAGGTGTGCAAGGGCGACGGCCTGATCAAGATCGAGATGCACTTCCTCCCCGATGTCTATGTCACCTGCGAGGAATGCCACGGGCGGCGTTACAACCGCGAAACGCTGGAGGTGAAGTTCAAGGGCCACTCGATCGCCGACGTGCTCGACATGACGATCGAGGATGCCGAGCAGTTCTTCAAGGCGGTGCCCCCGATCCGCGAGAAGATGCACATGCTGAACGAGGTGGGCCTGGGCTATGTCAAGGTCGGCCAGCAGGCGACCACGCTGAGCGGCGGGGAGGCGCAGCGGGTCAAGCTGGCGAAGGAACTCAGCCGCCGCAGCACCGGGCAGACGCTGTACATACTGGACGAGCCGACCACGGGCCTGCATTTCGACGATGTGCGCAAGCTGCTGGAAGTGCTCCACCGCCTCGTCGATCAGGGCAACAGTGTGGTGGTGATCGAGCACAACCTCGACGTGATCAAGACCGCCGACTGGATACTCGACCTCGGCCCCGAAGGCGGCGTGCGCGGCGGCGAGATCGTGGCCGAAGGCACGCCCGAACAGATCGCGCGCGAACCGCGTTCGTTCACCGGCGCTTACCTCGCACCGATGCTGGAACGGGCGAGGGAGGCGGCGGAATAGCCCGCTCATCCTGAGCCTGTAGAAGGACCCTTGCGGGAGAAGGTTGCGAGAGGGGGCGTCATATCCTCCCCGTCACGGGGAGGGGGGACTGCCCTATATCTCCCCTCCCTTGAGGGAGGGGTTGGGGGTGGGTGCACTTCCATCTCGGTGGAGGGAATAATCCTCCCCGAGTCGGGGAGAGCCTGTCCTGAGCCTGTCGAAGGAGGGACCACGAAGTGGTGGAGGGGCACCAACGACCCACACCCCACCCCCCGTCACCCCGGCGCAGGCTCCTCTACCCGTCACCCCCGCGTTGGCTCCTCAACTCGTCATTCCCGCATAGGCGGGAATCCATCCGTTTTTGGGTTCACGCGGAGACGCGGAGAAAGCGGAGTCACAAAGCCCGCTCATCCTGAGCCGGTGTGGCTGCGCCACAGCTTCGCTTCCGAAGGACCCTTGCGGGGGAGGGTTGGGAGAGGGTTGGGAGAGGGGGAATAAGTTTACTGTCCCCGGAATTCGCGCCTTACGCTTGATGTCTCTCAAGCGTTCTGAGGTCACATGAAACGCACTTCCTGTATCTGGATGTAACCCGGATCAATATCTGTGACGCAGCCCACCGCAGGAAGAGGTGCGACACCGCCTGGCGGCACATAGTCGACGCGCCACTGTGGGTTTGAACCATAACGCGGAGCGGTGTTCCGGTGCGTGATGACGACCGACTTAGTCGGGTGAAAGTTTGCCATCCTCAGGCCATTGGCAGGATGCTGGATTGCGCCGATACGGCACGCGTCCGATCCGTCAAATACCGGCGTCTTGACCGCCACCAGACGAAAATAGTCAGCAACATTGGGGGACCCCGCATCGGCTACGTCATCAGGCGTCGGCGGGTGCGAACCCAGCACTCGATATTCATAACGGACATAGATACCTTGACCCGGAGGGGGTTCGGAAACGGCGACGGCGGCCACGAGAGGTACGCGGTCCCCCGCGCTCAACAGCACTTCAAACTGTGTATCCCCTTGGAAAATCCGCTGGAGATTGCGATCATACATCATCGGCGGGAAAGTACTGACTTGCCGCCGCTCGATATTCGCTACTGCTCTCCCGGAAGAACTACGATTGACGAGGCTGATACGGCACGACGTCGGGACCGTCGGCGCACAGTTGCCTTCGTTCTCTATCACCACCAACGCTGTTTCCTGGGCGGAGGCCGGCGCATATGCGGTGTGATTAAACGCGAGCAAAATGACGACAAAAGCGCTCGCAAAACAGAAATTGCGCATCGTTATCCCCCCGAAAAATGCCACGTCGAGCGCAATTTCCCATTTAGGACAGTGGAACTATGCTGGCAACTTAAATGAACCGGAGCTCCGGGGCCGCAATGCCAGGGAATTCCGAGGACTGGAAATGCCAAGAACAATATACACAAACTCTCCCGCCACCCCGGCGCAGGCCCTCAACTCGTCATTCCCGCGGTGGCTCCTCAACTCGTCATTCCCGCGTAGGCGGGAATCCAGCTTTCTTCTGTTTCACGCGGAGACGCGGAGAAAGTGGAGAAGCAAAGCCCTCTCCCCTTGCGGGAGAGGGCTGTTCTTGTTCTGTACACGTCATCAGCTATTCTAAAGACCGGCCCACCGCTAATCCACTACATCACGTCTCTCCACTTGCGTTGAGAGCGCGATGGGGCTATGGGTGCGTTATGACTGATGGACTCGATTCTTTGTTAAGTGGCATCCCGACCGATGAGGATGTTGCCAGGTGGCGCGCCGATTTGAAGCGTCTCCGCGGGGCCATCGCGGATCTCCATGATAAGGAGGCAAAGCTTGAGCGGCTGATCGCAGCATGGAGCGGAGAAGCTGTTGAGAGGGCGGGTACAACAGTTTTTCGCCGGAAGAAGGGTTCGGGCGATGCTACTTGGATCGGTCAGGTTAAGGCTATCGCGCTTAAAAACCCCGAGGGCATCAGCTACGACGATGTGCGAGAGGCGCTTCCTGAACCATTTGCCTCGATGATTGAAGAAGACCCTTCTCACAAGAGTTTCTACGGGGCCATGCGGCGGCTTGACCGGTCGGGTGATGTGGTGCGCCACAATAACCACCTGTTCACGCCAGACGGGTTCAAGAAGTACAAAGCCGATCTTGAAGCTGGTAAACGTGAGCCAGTGGATGGGTATGACCGCCGATCTTCACCGATGCAGGAAGCACTCAAGGCCTTTCTTGAGGCCCATCCATGGAGCAAACCGGTCGTAATCAAGGATGCGCTTTGCGAAAACCCTGAACTCAAGCCGGGCCTGACGCGCAACAGCGCTACAATCTACAACGTACTCAATAAGCTAAAGGATCGCGGCGAACTCCTCAAGAACGAGGAGGATGGCTCGTATGCTTTGGCTGATGAGAATGAGGCCCCGAACGGCAAAACCGGCGGGGCCTCAGAAACCGGGGAAGCAGCAACTTCCTCAGACGATGCTTCACCACTCTTTCGGGTGGTGAAGTGAACCTTGCTCCGGCGAGTAACCGACCCGGGGGCGGTTCAGTCCCCCGGGGAAAGGACGGACTATGTTTACATCGGGACTGATCGCCCTTGGGTTGGTGACCCTACTAGCGATCCTCATAATATAAACCTAACCCGTGCTGGGGGCTTCGGCCCCCAGTCCTTTTTTCTTTACCACATCGGTGATTCTTCGGTCAATGCCTCACCGCGCTAGCGGTTGCGGGTGGGCTGGGTTCCCGCCTACGCGGGAATGACGAATTGAGCGGGCGCTGTCCTACACCCACATGCCATAAATAACCCGGTCCATTTGCCACCACAGGAGGACCGCAATGAATACCCGCACCGCCTTCACCGCCGAATGTGCCCACCCCGCTGCGCCTAGCGCCTCGCCGCCCTTCGGAAGCGAAGCTGTGGCGCAGCCACACCAGCTCAGGACGAGCGGAGGCGCAAGCCTCGCTACCCCTCCCGCAAGCGGGAGGGGGGGCACTCGCGCCAATGCTCCCCTCCCGCACGCGGGAGGGGCTGGGGGTGGGCAATCGCCCTTGCGCTCGCCTGTCCTTCGACATGCTCAGAGTCGGCGGGAGTGCGGCTGCGATGATTCCTTGTCTCGCTGGATTCCCGCCTTCGCGGGAATGACGGGAAGGGACGCGGGAATGACGATCAAGGGAGCTGCCGTATGAACGCGCTTTCCTGTCTTGCCTCAAGCGCCGGCGCTCACATCCGTTCGCTTGGCTACCGGCGCTGACCCCGGCGTGATTTCGTGCGGAATGCCCGGATTCAGGCGTTAACCTGCACCACCGCCTGCTCGATTGCGCCGAAGATCGAATGCCCCGCCGCATCGCGCATTTCGATCCGCACGGTGTCGCCGGGCTGCATGAAGGGTGTTTTCGGCGCGCCGCTCTCGATCGTCTCGATCATGCGGATTTCGGCGATGCAGCTATACCCCGCGCCGCCTTCGGCCACCGGTTTGCCCGGCCCGCCGTCCGCGCCCTTGTTGCTGATGGTGCCGGTGCCGATCACGCTGCCCGCGCCCAGCTTGCGCGTCTTGGCGGCATGCGCGATCAACTGCGCCAGGTTGAAAGTGGCGTCCGCCCCGGCATTGGCGCGGCCAAACGGGTGGCCGTTGAGATCGACCATCAGCGGCAGGTGGATCAGGCAATCGCGCCAGGCCTCGCCCAGCTCGTCGGGCGTAATCGCCACGGGCGAGAAGGCGCTGGCGGGCTTCGACTGGAAGAAGCCGAAGCCTTTGGCGAGTTCATCGGGGATGAGGCCGCGCAGCGAAACGTCGTTGACCAGCATCAGCAGCCTGATGCGGCCTGCGGCCTCGGCGGGCGAGGCGCCCATCGGCACATCGCCGGTGATTGCCGCGACTTCGCCCTCCATGTCGCAGCCCCAGGCGGCGTCGCCCAGCGGGATATCCTCTCGCGGGGCGAGGAAGCTGTCGCTGCCGCCCTGATACATCAGCGGATCGCGGTAGAAGCTTTCGGGAACCTCGGCGCCGCGCGCCTTGCGCACCAGTTCGACGTGGTTGATGTAGGCGCTGCCATCGGCCCACTGGTAGGCGCGTGGAAGCGGCGACATCGCCTCACGCTCGTGGAAGCGCCCGCACGGCACGGTTTCATGCTCGACATCGCGGGCGAGCACTTCCAGTTCAGGTGCCACCCGCTCCCAATCGTCGAGCGCGGCCTGGAGCGTCGGCGCGATGTGCTGCGCGTCCGAATAGCGGGTGAGGTCCTTCGAGACGACGACCAGCCTGCCGTCGCGGGTGCCGTCGTTGAGCGTGGCGAGTTTCATGCTTGGTACTCCGGCCAATGGGTCATGGGGCGTCGGGCTGGTTATCGGGGTGGGCGCGCTGGAACGCGGGCAGGGCGAGACATGCCGCCTCGATCCGGGTGATATGCGGCTTGTCGCTGAAATCGAAGGCGAACTTGCGCGCGTTATAGACTTGCGGCAGCAGCACGACCTCGAACAGGCCGGGGGCGTCGAACAGGAAATCGCCGCTGGCAAGCTGCGCCAGCCGCGCCTCCACCGGATCGAGCGTGCGCGCGAGCCAGTGGCGGTACCATTCATCGGTTTCGGCCTCGGTGTGCCCCATCGCTCCCCGCAGGTGCCGGAGCACCTGGAGATTGTTGAGCGCGTGGATTTCGGTCGCGATGGCATATGCCAGCTCGCGCACGGTATAACGGTCCTCGATCCCGGCGGGGAGCAGCGGCGGCTGCGGATAGGCCTCGTCCAGCCATTCGAGGACCGCCATCGACTGCGCGCGGTCGCGCCCGTCAGCCTCGAGCATCGGCACCCCGCCGAAGGGATTGCGGGCGAGGAATTCGGGCGCCTTCTGCCCATCGGTCCGCAGGTCGACCGGAACGACCTCGTAATCGAGTGCCTTGAGATTGAGCGCGATCCTCAGCCGGTAGGAGGTCGAGCTGCGAAAATAGGCGAACAGCTTCATGATACTCATTTCCCCGTCATTGCGAGCCTGCGAAGCAGGCGCGGCAATCCATGGACTGCGCTTCCGGTGCCGATCGGACCATGGATCGCCACGCTCCCTGCGGTCGCTCGCGATGACGAATTTTCCTCATCAGAACGCCGCGATGCCGGTTACCGCGCGCCCCAGGATCAGCGCGTGGACGTCATGCGTGCCTTCATAGGTATTGACCGTTTCGAGGTTCACCATGTGGCGGATCACCTGATATTCGCTGCTGATGCCGTTGCCGCCGTGCATGTCGCGCGCCATCCGCGCAATATCGAGCGCCTTGCCGACATTGTTGCGCTTGACGATCGAGATCATGTCGGGCGCGAAGCGATGCTCGTCCATCAGCCGCCCGACGCGCAGCGAAGCCTGAAGGCCCAGCGCGATGTCGGTCATCATGTCGGCGAGCTTCTTCTGGTAGAGCTGCGTCGCGGCGAGCGGGCGGCCGAACTGCTTGCGATCGAGCCCGTATTGGCGGGCAGCATGCAGGCAGAACTCGGCAGCGCCCATTGCGCCCCAGCTGATGCCGTAACGCGCGCGGTTGAGGCAGCCGAACGGGCCCTTCAGTCCCTGCACATCGGGCAGCAGTGCGTCCGCGCCGACGTGCACATCGTCCATCACGATCATCCCGGTGGTCGAGGCGCGCAGCGAAATCTTGCCTTCGATCTTGGGTGCGGACAGCCCCTTCATCCCCTTTTCGAGCACGAAGCCGCGAATGCCGCCGCCGTGCGCCTCGCTCTTGGCCCAGACCACGAAGACATCGGCAAAGGGGGCGTTCGAAATCCAGGTCTTCGAGCCGTTGAGGACATAGCCGTCACCGTCCTTGCGCGCGGTGGTCTTCATCCGCGCCGGGTCCGATCCGGCATCGGGTTCGGTCAGGCCGAAGCAGCCGATCAATTTGCCCGAGGCAAGGCCGGGGAGATATTTGCGTCGCTGTTCCTCCGAACCGTAGGCATGGATCGGATACATCACCAGGCTCGACTGGACCGAGGCCATCGAGCGATAGCCCGAATCTACCCGCTCGATCTCGCGCGCGATCAGGCCATAGGCGACATAGCCGGCACCCGCGCCGCCGTATTGCTCGGGCACGGTCGCGCCGAGCAGCCCGGCCTGCCCCATCAGCGGGAACAGCTCCGGCGCGTCCATTTCCTCGTTGAAGGCGCGGATCACGCGCGGCTGGAGTTCGCTCTGGGCAAAGCCGCGCGCGGCATCGCGGATCATCCGCTCGTCTTCGCTCAGCTGACTGTCGAGATCGAAGGGGTCTTCCCAGTTGAAAGGAACCATTTCGGCCACCGGTAGTTTCTCCTGTAACTATATCTGCCGCCCAATTGCAGCATTGAAGGTTTGCGGCAAGCCTTCAGCGCACCTTCAGCGTTTGGGCCGGTTTGCCAGCAGATCATCGACCACCGATGGATCGGCCAGCGTTGAGGTATCGCCCAGATGCGCAGTGTCGTCCTCGGCGATCTTGCGCAGGATGCGCCGCATGATCTTGCCGCTGCGCGTCTTGGGCAGGCCGGGCGCGAATTGCACCACATCGGGGGTGGCGATCGGGCCGATCTCCTTGCGCACCCATTGCACCAGATCGCGGCGCAGGTCGTCGCTATTGTCCGTCCCGGCATTGGTGGTGACATAGGCATAGATGCCCTGCCCCTTGATATCGTGCGGCATGCCCACCACCGCCGCCTCTGCCACCAGCGGGTGTTCGACCAGCGCGCTTTCGATTTCCGCCGTGCCCATGCGGTGGCCCGAAACGTTGATCACATCGTCGATCCGCCCGGTGATCCAGTAATAGCCATCCGCGTCGCGGCGGCAGCCATCGCCGGTGAAGTAATATCCCGGATACTGGCTGAAATAGGTCTGGAAGAACCGTTCGTGATCGCCATAGACGGTGCGCATCTGCCCCGGCCAGCTATCGGCAAGGACCAGTGCGCCCTGCGTCTCGCCTTCCAGAAGCCTGCCGCTTTCGGGATGGAGCACCGCAGGCTTTACCCCGAACATCGGACGGGTGGCGCTGCCGGGCTTGAGCGCGGTCGCGCCGGGCAGCGGGCTGATCATCGCGCCGCCGGTTTCGGTCTGCCACCAGGTATCGACGATCGGGCAGCGCCGCTCGCCCACAACGCGGTGATACCATTCCCACGCCTCGGGATTGATCGGTTCGCCCACCGTTCCCAGCAGCCTGAGCGAGGCGCGGCTGGTGCGGGTGACAAAATCATCGCCTTCGCGCATCAGCGCGCGCAGGGCAGTGGGCGCGGTGTAGAAGATTTCAACCCGGTGCTTGTCGATCACCTGCCAGAACCGCGAATGATCGGGGTAATTGGGCACCCCTTCGAACATCACGGTGGTCGCCCCGTTCATCAGCGGGCCGTAAACGACATAGGAATGGCCGGTGACCCAGCCGACATCGGCCGCGCACCAGAAGATCTGCCCGGGGCGGTAGTCGAACACATATTCATGCGTCATGCTGACCCACACGGCGTAGCCGCCGGTGGTGTGGAGCACGCCCTTGGGCTGGCCGGTCGATCCCGAGGTGTAGAGGATGAACAGCGGGTCTTCCGCATCCATCGCTCCCGCCGCGCAATCTTCGCTCTGGCCCGCAACCGCATCGGCCCAGGTCACATCGCGCCCTTCGACCATCGGGACATCGGTGCCGGTACGTTCGAACACGATCACGGTATCGACCGGTACCTGAGTGCAGGCGGCATCGACATTGGCCTTGAGCGGTATCGGCTTGCCGCCGCGCAGGCCTTCGTCTGCGGTGACCACGACCCGCGACTTGCAATCCTCGATCCGGCCCGCCAGCGCATCGGGGGAAAAGCCCGCGAACACCACCGAATGCACCGCGCCTATCCGCGCGCAGGCGAGCATGGCGATTGCCGCCTCGGGCACCATCGGCAGATACAGCGTCACCCGGTCACCCTTCTTCACCCCGCGCGATTTCAGCGCATTGGCAAAGCGGCAGACCTCGCGGTGCAGCTCGCGGTAGGTCAGCGTGCGCCCGGCCTGCGCGGGATCGTCCGGCTCCCAGATGATCGCGGCGGTATCGCCGCGTGCTTCCAGATGGCGATCGAGGCAGTTGGCGGCGAGGTTCAGCTTGCCGCCCTCGAACCAGCGGATGTGGAAATCCTGCGCGTCGAACGATGTGTCCTTGACGGTGTGGAAGGGCGCGATCCAGTCGATCCGCTGCGCCTCGTCGCGCCAGAAGCCATCGGGATCCTCGATCGAGCGCTGATAGCGCGCCAGATATCCGGCATTGTCAATTTTCGCCGTTTCCGCCCACTCGTCCGGAACCGGGAAGATCGCCTCGCTCATGCATCAAACTCCTCTCGCCAGGCAAAGCGATAGGCGATGGGCGCAGCGGATGGAAGTACCTTACCCCTCGCGTCCGAACTTCGCCGAGAATCCGGTTTCATCGCCCGCCGCGAGCATTTGCGCCTGCTCGACCCAGGCATCGCGGCCAATCCGCCCGGAAAACCGGCCCAGCAGCGCATCGATCCGCGCGACCTCAGCCTGATCCCAGGCGGCGATCTGCCGGTAGGTGGTCACGCCCTGCGCGTGGAGGATTGCGGCGATTTTCGGGCCGAGCCCCTTGATCCGCGTCAGGTCATCGCCGCCAGTCGCCGGTGCGCCTGTCAAATCGGCCACCGCCGGTTCGGCGTGACCGCGTCCGGCATTGATGAGCGCCTGATTGCGCTGCGCGCGTGCAGCCCCTTCGTCGAGCACATCGCGCCGGTCGATCACGACCTTTGCCCTGCGGCTTGCCACCAGGACGAACCACGACACCGCGAGGCCGATGGCGAATGCGATCAGAAGATATGGCCAATAGGCCATGATGAGTTCAGGCATCGGTTGTGTCTCTATCAAGGTTTACCAGTTCGCGGCCCCATAGCACCCAGCCAACCCCCAGCCCAGCGGCGTAGCTTGCCATGCACAGGACAACGACCTCGGCCCAGATCGGCATGGCTATCGCTGTCCCTTCTACCTTGGCCCTGGCAGATCGATCGGCGTGGGCATTACCGGCGCAGTGGCAATGACCGCAAATTCGATGCGGCGATTGGCTGGATCTTGCGGTTTCAGGCCCGCGACCGGGCTGCGCGAACCCACGCCTTGTGCACGCAAGCCGTCGGCAGGAATCCCGCGCCGGACAAGGGCGTCGCGCACGGCCTGGGCCCGCGCACGGGACAGCTCGAGATTGTCCGGCTCAAGTCCCGAGTCATCGGTATGGCCGGTGATCGCGATTATCCCGCCAAGGCATGGGCGCAGTGCCGCGGTGACTTCGTCGAGCAACCTGCCGCTCGCCGGATCGATCAGGCTCGAGCCTTCCTTGAAGCGGATCGTGCGCACCCTCAGCAGCGCCTGCACATCCTCCTGGCAATTGAGCGGCGTGACCTGAGTTGCACCCGCCTGCGTGCGGAAAGTGCCGTCGGCCCAGAAGACCCCGCCAATTCCGGGGATCGCCGCGATCGATTTGGCCACGCGGTGCCGCACGGCATCGTCATAGCGCTCGCCGCCGCTCAGCAGCACATGGCGCGTCGGCCAGCCGAAGGGGTCGCGGAAACTCGCGTCGATCCCAGGTGCGCCATTGGCTGCGATTGCACTTGAGGCCCGCGCATCAAGTGCAAGGACGAATTCCTGGCTGGTGGCCGAAGCCGCGCCCATTCCCAAAGTGGCGCTCGCGAGCGCCCCGGCAAGCACGGCGGTCTGCGGACGGATAGGCATGCCGCGGGCCATAACCGGACCACCGGCAGGCGCAAAGCGCTAATTCATTTCCGGGCGCGCAAGGTTGCGGCGAAACAAGATACGGTCCTCAGGTCCAAACCCCTTGTGCCAGATGACGTACCCATAGGTGAGCAGTATGGCCGGGATGCCGAAGATCAGCTCGATCCATTCTGGCAGCAGCGTTGCCAGAAAGCCTATTACCACCGCCGGACCGGTCGCCCAGACCAGCGCCCAGCGCCAATTGCCGACCGGAGCCTTGAGGATCCGCGACAGAAGCCATGCCTTGACCAGGCTGGCGGCGCCGAGTGACAGCATCAGTGCGATCGCCGCACCTGCCGCTTTGTAGGATTCGCCGTATCCCAACCGATCGAAGGTGGTGACTGCGATCACGGTCAGCGCCCCCTGCAGCGCGATCGTGCCGAGCGAGATTGCCAGGTTGCGCTTGCGCGCGACATAGACCAGCGCGGCCTCGGACACGACGGCGGTGGCCGCCACCACCTCGGCCAGCAGCAGGAAGGCGAGCGCGCCGTTGCCTCCCACGAAATTGGGCCCGACCAGCCCCATCACCGCCTCGCCCGGCATGCCCAGCGCCAGCGCAATTCCCGCCTGCGCGGCGATGATCCAGAAGCCCACCTGCCGTACCTGGCTGGCGATGGCGGCAAGGTTTCCTTCCTTGAGATTGCGCGTGATGACCGGGCCCAGGATCGGCTCGAAACTGGTCTTGAGCTTCTGCGGCAGGCTCGCCACCTGCTGCGCGACATAGTAGATGCCCACTGCGGCAGGCGCGGCAAAGAAGCCGAGGATGAAGATGTCGAGCCGCCGTGTGCCCCATTCGACGGCATCGGCAGTGGCCAGCGGCAACGCGCGCGCGGTCATCCGCGCCATCCTGACGGGACGCGGGCGCCACTCGCGTGGCAGGCCGTAGCTGCGCAGGAACGGCACCAGCGCCGCGATCAGCCCGGCGAAAATCGAGGTGAGATAGGCCAGCGCCAGCCCCGATTCGGCCCAATCGCTGTAGAAGAACACCCCGGCCATGATCGATATGGTCCAGGGTTCGATCACCGCTCTGGCGCGCACGGTGGTTGCGATATCGAAGCGATAGGCCTGCGCCGCCAGCAGGATTTCGGTCAGCGCATAGGCGGGGATCGCCAGAACCAGCAGCTTGTCGAGCGGGGAATAAATGCCGCTGGGAAACATCGGCGCGGGAATAAGCCACAGCACCATGGCTGCAGCACTGGAAAACAGCAGCGCCAGCAGCATGCCGTCAAACACCACGCTCGTCTGGTCCGTCTCGCCTTCGGTAAGCCGCTGGGCGAGCCCGCGCTTCTCGCCCATTGAGCAGATCAGCGCGAGCAGCTCGACCACCACCAGCGCCGAGGCGAACCGCCCCAGTGCGTCAGGGCCATAGAGCCGCCCGGCGATGAACAGAAAGGGCAGGCGAGCCGCGAGCCGCAGCAGGAAACCGAAGAAATTGGTCCGCCCGCCCTTGGCCAGCGCGGCAATATCGCCCTGGTTATCGGGAACGGGAGCGGCCGGAGTGCTCACGCCGGGCGGCCCTGTTCGGCGCGCAGCGGACGAGCCAGCAAATGGGTCACCACCACTTCGGGCTTTGCGCCTTCAAGGATCGCATTGACCGCCGCAACGATCGGCATGGCCACGCCCTTGGCCTCGGCCAGCCGCATCAGCACGGGCGCGGTATAGGCGCCTTCGGCCACGGTCTTGCGATCAGCCATGAGATCGCTCGCGCTCGCCCCTTCGCCCAGCGCCTTGCCCAGCGAGAAGTTGCGGCTGGAGACTGACGAACAGGTCAGCACCAGATCGCCCAGGCCGCACAGGCCCGCCAGCGTTTCGCCGCGCGCCTCCATCGCCTCTCCGAAGCGCAGCATTTCGGCATAGCCGCGCGCGATCAGCGCCGCCCGCGCATTTTGCCCCAGCCCCAGCCCGTCAACCAGACCGCAGCCGATCGCTAGCACGTTCTTGATCGCGCCGCCGATTTCAGCGCCAATCACATCGTCCGAATAATAGGGACGGAACCAGGGCCGGGCTATGGCGGGGGAAAGGCGCTCCCATTGCGCGAGTCCGCCGCCGCAGGCGAGCGTGACCGCAGTGGGCATTCCTGCTGCCACCTCGTGCGCGAAAGTGGGGCCGGACAGCACGGCAATATCGCTATGCGGACAGGCCGCCGCCGCCACTTCGTTCAACAGATGGCCGGATCCGGCATCGATCCCTTTGCTGCACAAGACCAGATCGCGCGGCTGCCGGGCCAAGCCTGCCAGAATGCTCGCCAGATGCTGCGCCGGGGTGACCGCCAGCAGAATTTCGATCCCGCCAAAATCGGCCAGATCGCCGGTCACCCTTATGGCAGGGTTCAACGCCGTCGATGGCAGGTAGGCACTGTTGCGGTGGTGCTGGTTGATCTCTTCTACAAGTTCGGGTTCGAACGCCCAGATCAACACTTCGCGCCCGTCGCTGCTGAGCATCTGCGCCAGCGCCGTGCCCCATGCGCCTGCGCCCAACACACCGATCCTTGGTTTGCCCTGGGTGCTCATGCCTTCACCCCCGCCCCGCGCGCGGGCAGCGCATCGGGATCAAGCGGCCAGCGCGGACGCGCGGCAAAATCGAGGCTGTCCGATTGGCCCAGCGCCAGCCGCTCGCAGCCCGCCCAGGCGATCATCGCCGCATTGTCGGTGCACAAGGCCATAGGCGGTGCGATAAACCCCATCGCATGCTCACGCGCAAGCTTCTCCAGCGCCGTGCGGATTGCGCGATTGGCCGCGACGCCGCCTGCCACCACCAGATTGGGCCAGGCGCCGCCATGCTCGATGGCGCGGCGGAGCCGGTCGCACAGGCATTCGATCGCCGCCTGCTGAAAACTCGCTGCGATATCGGCATCACGATATTGGCCGCTTTCCTTCGCTCGCAGGACCGCGCTCTTGAGCCCGGCGAAGGAGAAATGCGGTTCCGGTGACCGTTTGAGCGGGCGGGGCAGGGGAACCGCCCGGGGATCGCCCGTCAGCGCCAGTCGCTCGACCGCCGGGCCGCCCGGATAGCCCAGCCCCAGGATCTTTGCGGTTTTGTCAAAGGCTTCGCCCAGCGCATCGTCGATCGTGGTGGCGAGCCGGCGATAGCGGCTAAGGCCCTCGACGCTCAGTATCTGGCAGTGCCCGCCCGAAACCAGTAGCAGCAGATAGGGAAATTCGAGCGCCGGATCGGCCAGCCGCGGGGAGAGCGCGTGACCCTCCAGATGGTTTATCGCCAGCAGGGGCTTGCCCGAAGCCATGGCCAGCGCCTTGGCGCTGACCAGCCCCACCATCACCCCGCCGATCAGCCCCGGACCCGCCGTGGCGGCGATGGCATCGCATCGGTCAAGATCCGTTCCGGCATCGCGCAGGACCGCCTCGATCATCGGGGCCAGCCGCTCGGCATGCGCGCGTGCGGCAATTTCGGGCACCACCCCGCCGTAGGGGGCATGCTCGGCCTCCTGCGAGGCGATCCGCTGCGCGTGGATAACCCGATCGGTATCTACCAGAGCCACCGCAGTTTCGTCGCAGCTCGATTCAATTCCCAGCACCAGGCCCATGATGCTTCCACTTAGAGACTTGCGAGGCTAGGGCAAGCGGGCATGAGCCACTCCGCACCCCAGCCCGTGATGCTTCGCCTCGGAACCAGGCAATCGCCGCTCGCCATGGCGCAGGCGGTGGAAGCGCGCGAACGTCTGTGCGCGGCGCACGGCTGGGCGGAGGATGCGGTCGAACTGGTCAGTGTTCTGGCCAGCGGCGACAAGGTGCAGGATCGCCCCTTGGCGGATATCGGCGGCAAGGCGCTGTGGACCAAGGAGCTTGACCAATGGCTGCTTGAAGGGCGCATCGATGCTGCCGTTCACTCGATGAAGGATGTCGAGACGCTGCGCCCCGCCAACTTTGCGATCGCCGCTGTTCTGCCGCGCGCGGACCGGCGCGATGTGCTGGTGGGTGCGCCTTCGATCGAGGCCATCCCGAAGGGCGCACGCGTGGGCACGAGCGCGCCGCGCAGGGCCGCACAGATCCTCGGCCTGCGGCCCGATTGCAGCATCGTGAGCTTTCGCGGCAATGTCGCGACGCGGCTGGCACGGCTGGAGCGGGGCGAGGCGGATGTGACCTTCCTCGCGGCCGCTGGGCTCGAACGGCTCGGCGTGGCGAGCGTGGGCACGCCGCTCGAAACCGATCAATGGTTGCCCGCGGCAGCGCAGGGCGCGATCGGGATCGAATGCCTTGCTGATAATGCGAAAGTGCTGGCGCTGCTGGCGCCGGTCAACGATCCGGCAAGCATGGCCGAAGTGCGCGCCGACCGCGCATTGCTCGCCGGGCTCGGCGGAACCTGCCACAGCCCCGTCGCGGTGCTTTCGCTTTGCAAGGCGGACAGGATTGCGATGAAGGCGGCCTTGTTCAGCGAGGATGGGGCCGAAATGGTCACCGGCGAAGCGGAGTTTGCTTGCGGCGATGATGCACCGCCGCACAGGCTCGCCCGCGATCTGCTGGCACGCGCGGTCCCCGCCATTGCCCGTCACTTCCAGGCTGCGGAATGAGCATTCCGATCATCGCCATCCGGCCTGAGCCAGGCCTGTCCGCCACGGTCGGCGCAGGTGCAGCCGCGGGCCTTGAGATTGCCGGATATCCGCTTGCGCGCGCGGTCGCCTGTGACTGGGCCTTGCCCGGCATCAACGGGATCGACGGCCTGCTGATCGGCAGCGCCAATGCCATCCGCCATGCAGGCGGGCAGATCGAGGCGCTGCGTCACCTGCCGGTGCTTGCCGTGGGGGAGGCCACGGCTGAGGCGGCGCGGCAGGCCGGGCTACAGGTCGAAAAGACCGGAGCGGGAGGGTTGCAGTTGCTGATCGATGCGCTCGACCCGGCAGAGCCAAGGCACTTGCTGCGCCTTGCCGGGCGGGAGCATCTGAGGCTCGACCTGCCTGCCCATATCGAGGTTACCACGCGCATCACCTATGCAGTGGAACATACCGAAATGCCGCCTGAATTGCTTGAACTTCTGCATTCCAGATGCGCGGTTCTGCTGCATTCGGCGGGATCGGCGGCGCATTTTGCCAGCGAGTGCGAGCGTATGGGCGTGGACCGCAGCCTGGTCACGCTCCTGACCATGGGGCTGCGTATTTCGTCGGCTGCCGGCGCGGGCTGGAACGCGGTCCATGCGGCCGAAAAGCCCGAGGAAGCGGCGCTACTGGCGCTGGCCCACGACATATGCAAAGGTTAGACGTGTGCAAGGGTTAGACATGGAATCGAAATTCGGCAGTCGTCGCAAGGCAGGCTCATCGCAGGCGATCCTGGGCGTTGTGTTGAGCTCGCTGCTGCTGGGCGCGCTTCTGGTCGGCTATTTCTTCTATTGGAACAATGACGATGCGGCGGTGCAGGGCGAGCCGCAGGCCATTGCCGCCAGTGGAAGCGATCCTGCCGCGCAAACCGCTGCCAGCACGGGCGAGGCTGACAAGCCCGCGACGGTAGCCGAGGTGGCGGTGGCAACCAAGGAAGTCGAACGCGTGTCGGAACAGCAGGGCGGGCTCGACCAACGCCTTGCCGCGGCCGAACAGCGCCTCGCCCGGCTCGACCTGCAAGCGCAGGCTGCAGCGGGCAACGCAGCACGCGCGGAGGGTTTGCTGATTGCCTTTGCATCGCGGCGCGCGATCGAACGCGGGGTGGAGCTGGGCTATCTCGCGGACCAGTTGCGGCTGCGCTTTGGCGATGCCTGGCCCAACGCGGTGCGCACGATCATCACGTTTTCGCGCGATCCGGTAACGCTCGATCAACTGATTACCCGTCTCGAGGCGATGGGGCCGCAGCTCAATGAGGGCGACCGCAGCGTTTCGTGGGACGGGTTCAAGCGCGAACTGGGCCAGCTTTTCGTAATCAGGCGGGAAGACACACCCTCTCCGCAGCCCGAAAGGCGGCTGGAGCGCGCGCGCATGTTCCTCGAGACGGGCCGGGTCGATGCAGCGATCGGCGAAGTGCGCAACCTGCCCGGCGCGGCCAAGGCGTCGAGCTGGATTGCCGATGCCGTGCGTTACCGCGACGTCCTCGAAGCGCTTGACCGGGTCGAGACGGCGGCGGTGCTCGAACCCAGGATGCTGCGCGACGGGGCGGGCAATCCGGTCGAACAGCCCAGCCCGGTGAATTGACCTGGCCGTTCAGGCCTGAAGCAGCGCGGGCAACTTGCCCGAAACTCCGCGCGCTTCATCCATGAACCAGCGTTTGAGCAATCCGCTGCGCTGAACTCCGGCCATGCCGAAACGACGCAAGGCTGATGCGCCCCTGCCGGGAATGCCGAACAGGCGTGTGAGGCTGTCGGTCGCCGACATCACCATCAGCGAATCGAGCGCGCGCCAGTTCTCGTAGCGCGTGAGCATTTGCGCATCGCCCGGATCGAGGCCCAGCCTGCGACCTTCCTCCAGCACCTCGACCAGCGCGCCGACATCGCGCAGCCCCAGATTGAGGCCCTGGCCCGCTATCGGGTGCATGCCGTGGGCCGAATCCCCCACCAGCGCCAATCTGTGATCGATGATCTTCGCAGTATGCTGGAAGCTGAGCGGATAGGACGAACGCGGGCTATTGAGCGAAATTTGGCCCAGCAGGCCCTCCATCCGCTTTTCCACTTCGGCCACGAACGCCCGGTCGGACAGCTTGAGAACCCCTGCGGCGTCCTTTTCCGCCACGGTCCACACCAGCGCGCTACGATGCTCGCCGTTTGGCCCATCAAGCATCGGCAGCAGTGCGAAGGGCCCGGCGGGATAGAATATCTCCCAGGCAACGTTGCCGTGCGGCTCGGTATGATCGAGTCCGACGATGATGGCGCGGTGGCTATAATCCCACCGCGCGAGGTTGAGCCCGGCTTCTTCGCGCGAGGGCGATCGGCGTCCTTCCGCGCCCACCATCAGCGCGCCCTCGATCACCGTTCCATCCGCAAGCGTGGCCGAAACACCTGTCTCGCCGCGATGGCGCTCGGCAATGTCTGCCGGTGCATGCCATGCGATCAGCGGCTCCTCGCGCGCTGCCTCGAACAGGGCAAGGCGAAGCTGGCGGTTGGCGAACATGCGCCCCAGCGAGCCTTCGTTCGGTTCGGGGGTGAAATCGATCCGCCCCGGCTTCATCTGGTCGGTGACGGCGATCGAGGCGATCGGGCAGGCGAAAGGTTCCAGCGCCTCGCCGATGCCGATGTTGCAAAACAGGTTCCAGCTGGCGGTGGATATGGCCGATGCGCGCCCGTCAGACCCCTCGGCCGTCAGCTCTGCCGGGTCGGCCTGATCGACGACATGGCTGGAAAAGCCCTTGCGCGCAGCGGCGAGCGCCAGCGTCATGCCCACCAGCCCGCCGCCGACGATCAGCAGATCTTTTCTGTCACCCATTACCGTCTCGTTGCGAATAGTCTCGTGCAGCACTAGAGGCTGGAGCATGAGTGAGGCAAGCAGCTTGAACCGCTTTCACCGTCTGTTGGGCATGTTTCTGGCATTGGGAATTCTGCTCGCGGCGTTTCCGCTGCGTGCGCAGGACACCAACCTTGCGGCAAGCCTGGTGGCCGGTGGCCCTGCCGTTGCAGGTGAGACCGTGACCGTGGCGATCCATTTCAGCCCGCGGACGAAAGAATGGCACGGGTACTGGTCCAATCCGGGCGATGCCGGGTTGGGCCTGGCGCTCGAATGGGATCTGCCCGAGGGCTGGAGCGCGGGCAGGCCGGTCTATCCCGTGCCGCAGCGGCTCCTCATTAGCGGATTGATGAACCATGTTTACAAGGGCGACCACGCGGTGCTGGTGCCGATCGGCGTTCCGCAGGGGTTTTCCGCCAGCGGTAAAGTGCCGATATCGGTCAAGGCGCAGTGGCTCGCCTGCACCGATGCGATCTGCGTGCCCGAACGCGCAACTTTGTCCTCCTTCATCCCGAGCGATGTCGACGCGCGGATCGATTCGCGCTTTGGCACCTGGCGCGCGGCCATCGCCCCGCCGCTCAATCGCACCGGGGCGTTCGAGCGCGTCGGCGGCAATCTGCGGCTCGGCATTCCCATGCCCGCTAGCATGGAGCTGGCCGACCCGCATCTGTTCGTCGAGAACGAACGGCTGGTCGATTACGCCGCCGCGCAGACATTCCGCCGACTGGGCGACACACTGACCGTCGAGATACCGCTCAAGGGCAATGCCGAACCCGGCACCGTCGCGGGGATTCTGGCGCTGAGTGACGGCAACGGGGTAGCGATTACTGCGGAGCCGGGCGAGGTGCCGCAGGGGGGCAAGCTGATAACCGGGCACGCTCGCGGCGCGCCTTCGCTGTTTCTGCTGCTCCTTGGTGCGCTTGCGGGCGGGCTGATCCTCAACGTGATGCCCTGCGTGTTCCCGATCCTCAGCCTCAAGGCGATCAGCCTCGCGCGCGCTGGCGAAAGCGAGGCGCAGGCGCGCAGCGAGGGTATTGCCTATACCGCCGGAGTGGTTCTCGCCACCGTGTCACTGGGCGGGCTGATGCTGGGCCTGCGGGCGGCAGGCGAGCAGGTGGGCTGGGCATTCCAGCTGCAGGAGCCGGGCGTGGTCGTGTTCCTGCTGGTGCTGGCTGCGGCGATCACCGCCAATTTTGCCGGGCTGTTCGAATTGCCTTCGCTATCGTTCACCCGCAGCGGCGAACCCGCCAGCGCCTTTGCCACCGGTCTGCTCGCGGCATTTGTCGCGACCCCGTGCACCGGCCCGTTCATGGCCGCGGCGCTGGGGGCGGCGCTGTTGCTGCCCGCAGCGCTGGCGCTGGCGCTGTTCGCCACACTCGGACTTGGGCTGGCGCTGCCATTTCTGCTCATCGGCCTGGTCCCGGCGCTGCGCACCCGGCTGCCGCGCCCCGGCCCATGGATGGACCGTTTCCGCAAGGCGATGGCGGTCCCCATGGGGCTGACCGCGCTGGCACTGGTGTGGCTGGTCAAGCAGCTGGGCGGCGAATGGTTCGCCGTTGTCACGTTGGTGGTGGTGCTGGGCATGCTGCTGGCACTGGCGGTGGTGGGCCGGTTGCAGCGGCTCGGAAGGACTGCCTGGCCGGCCTTCGCACTGATCCTCGCGCCGTTCGCAGCCGTCGCCGCGCTCGTGCTGCCGTCAAGCTATGCCGCGCAGGCTTCAGGCACGACCGAATCGATACTCAAGCCCCAAGTTTTCAGCGCCGAGGCGTTGGCCAGCGCGCGCGTCAAAGGGAAGCCGGTGTTCGTGTGGTTCACCGCCGATTGGTGTATCACCTGCAAGGTCAACGAGCAGGTCGCGCTTGAGCGCGAGGCGACGCGCGCGGCCTTCGAGAAGGCCGGTGTTATCGCCATGGTGGGCGACTGGACGCAGCGCGACGAGGCGATCACGGCTTTCCTGACCGAGCATGGCGCGGCAGGAGTGCCGTTCTATCTGTGGTATGATCCGGGCAGGGAGGGACAGGTGATGCCTCAGGTGCTGACGGCGGACATGCTTATAGAACGTGCGCAGCGCCCTCGCCCCGACAGCGGCGGATAAGCTCTCCCGCTGCGCTGCCGGGATTGATCAGCAGTTCGCCCGCGCCGGGGATGGTGGCGGTGACCTCGCGCCGCCCAGTGAGCACGTCCAGCGCGGGATCATGCGCGGCTACCGTTCCTTCCCAGAAGCGCTGCTGGCCGTCCCAGACGGCGTCCACGGCAAACCGCGCCCGGTGGCCGTTGCCGATCAGCGCCAGCATTGCGCCGGCGCCCTCGTCGGCAGGGGCCAGGCGCGTAATGCGGATCGCGGGTTTTTCATCCGCTGTTTCGCACTCCAGCGCCAGCAATGGCGTGCTGCCCGGCTTGCCATAGACGATCCGCGCCTGCGTGCTGCCTGCCGACCACACGGCTCCCTCGCTGTCGGGTGATCGCAGCGGTTCTGAGGGGCTTAGGGCAGCGCGCGTGACCATGGTTCGCGCAAAGGCCTCGTCGCTCGCGGGGGAATTGCAGGCGGCGAGCCCTGCCAGCATGGCGGTCAACGCGAGGCAGGAGGCAATTCGCAGCATCGCCCTAACGCGCCTGAATGAAGCTGCGGACATCGCCGGCAAGCTTGCGGCGGTCTTCATCGCGCACATACATCATGTGTCCCGCATCATAATAATGCCAGGCGATCCGGTCCTGCGGTATGCCCGTGCGGCTGAGCGAGTACTCGGCGGCGAAGAACGGCGTGGCAAAATCGTACCACCCCTGCGCCACGAACAGGCGCATCTGCGAATTTTCGCGCAGCGCCCGCCCCAGATAGGGCGCGACATTGAGATAGGCATTGGTGTCACGCCCACCTTTCAGCTTCCAGTCCCAGTCATTGACCCCGCCGATAGTAACATAATCGCGCTCGGTCTGGTAGCCGACGGTTCCGCGCAAGAAGGCGTTGGCCGCTGCCGTATAGCCCCCGTCGATCCCGTAGAAGCTCGGGTCGTTGTCCGGCCCCTCGCCGGCGTTGTCATAATCCTTGCCGGTATAGCGGCTGTCGAGCCTGCCGACAGTCAGCCCCCGCTCACGCAGCAGCTCCTTGTAGAAGCGGTTGGGGGTGACGCGCAGATCGGCGTTTTCGAGATATTGTTCGGAAAGGCCGGTCAGACGCGCCAGTTCGCTGCGGATTGCGGCGCGTTCCTCGGCGCTCGCCTTCTGCCCCTTGAGCAGGAAGGCGGCATAAGGGCCGATGGCGAAGCGCCGAGCCTCTTCGGCAAACGCGGCAGCCGACTGCGCGCTGGCCTTGCCGTGATAGAGCGCGGTCACAGCGAAGCTGGGCAGGTTGGTGATGTAGCTCAGCTCGTTGCCCTCGGTATCGGCACCGGCGGCGAAATCGAGGATGGTCGAGATCAGGATCACGCCGTTGAGTGCGACATCGTTATACCCGCCCTCCAGTTCGTTGACCACGGCGGCAGAGCGGGTGGTGCCATAACTTTCGCCGCCCAGAAATTTGGGGCTGTTCCAGCGGCCATTCTCGGACAGCCACTGGCGGATCACCCTGGCGACCGATGCCGCGTCCTGGCTGACGCCCCAGTAATCCTTGGGATCGGTATCGGCGATCGCGTGCGACCAGCCGGTGCCGACCGGATCGATGAAGACGATATCGGTGACGTCGAGGATCGAATCCGGGTTGTCGAGGATCGGGTAGGGCGGCGCACCGTCGTCGCGCGCGTCCGACGGGATTGCCACGCGCTTGGGCCCGAACGCGCCCATCTGGAGCCACAGCGAGGCAGAACCGGGCCCGCCGTTGAACAGGAAGGTGACGGGGCGGGCGGGATCGCGCGGCTCGGCGATGTAGGCGGTGGTGACGAGCGCCGCCTTGGCCACGCCCTTGTCGTCTTTCAGCACCTGTTCTGCCACCGTTGCGGTGTAGCGCATGGCCCGTCCGCCGAATGTGCCGGTGAAGCTCTTGCTGGCCGAGTTAGGCTTGTATTCGGGCGCGGGGGCGGCGGCAGGCTTGGCGTCAGCCTTTTCCTGAGCCTGAAGCGCCGCAGGAAGCATGGCAAGCGAGAGCGCGGCAATTGCCGCGGCGAGCGTTCGTGTGGTCATACGCGGGTATATGGCAGGCGATTATATTGCGCGCAATCGGGGCGGTGGCGATCAGGCTGCGGCGTAAATCGCCGGGCGATAGCGTGGTTTGGGGACGGGGATGCCGCCCGTCCGCGCCGATTCGAGCCAACCCTCGATCGCAACCCTGGCTTCCGCAATGGCCTCCTCTGGCGTATCGCCAAACGCGGCGCATGATTTCAGGTCTGGCACGTCCGCCACCCAGCAATCATCGCGCTGGGACCAGAAAACATTGATGTGGTAGCGGTGATCCATCACTTTTTCATCTCAAGCCCGAACTCTTCGACCATATCAAGGAACTGATCGATTTGATAGGGTTTTGCCTGACCACCGCGTGGCTGGATGCTGAGGCGGCGGGGGACGGTGGGATGCTTGTAAATGTGGTGGCTCCCATTGATGCGATCAAGCGTGAAGCCGAATGATTTGAGAATGCGCTCGAAATCAGCAAATCGCATGGCTGCGCGATTCTTGACGAGTCGGGCGTAAAGCTTTTCGATCTGGGTCATGTCTGCCTCAAAGTGAATTCAGCACACTATTTATCGCCGATTCGGGCGGTGAGGTAGGTTCACTGGAACATCGGTCCTGTGTAATGCAGGGACGACGGCCAATGGTCCTACCGCCCCCACTTCCGCTGGGTCTTGCCGTAGCGGGTCTTGCGCGTGCCGGGGCGGCCAGCATCGGAACGTCCCACCAGCGGGGCGCGCTTTTGTTGGCCTACCGCTCCGTTGCTTGAGGCCCCGTCGGGAATCCCCAGCTCGTCCGCTTCCAGCCGCCGGATTTCGTCGCGCAGGCGGCCCGCCTCCTCGAACTCGAGATCGGCGGCGGCGGCGCGCATCTTCGCCTCCAGCTCCTCGATGTAGGCGCGCAGGTTGTGGCCGACGAGGTTGTTACGCCCGTCTTCCGCCTCGATCTCCACCAGCACGCCGTCTCTCGATGCGGTATCTGCAACGATGTTGTGGATGTCGCGCTTGATGCTTTCGGGGGTGATCCCGTGCTCGATATTGTAGGCGTGCTGCTTCTCGCGCCGCCGGTCGGTTTCGGCGATGGCGCGCTCCATGCTGCCGGTCATCCGGTCGGCATAGAGGATCACCCGCCCGTCGACATTGCGCGCCGCGCGCCCGATCGTCTGGATCAGCGAGGTTTCGCTGCGCAGGAACCCCTCCTTGTCGGCATCGAGGATGGCGACGAGCCCGCATTCGGGAATGTCCAGCCCCTCGCGCAGGAGGTTGATGCCGACGAGCACATCGTAAACCCCCAGCCTGAGGTCGCGGATCAGCTCGATCCGCTCGAGCGTCTCGACGTCGGAGTGCATGTAGCGCACCTTGAGCCCGGCCTCGTGCATGAATTCGGTCAGATCCTCGGCCATGCGCTTGGTCAGCGTGGTGACGAGCGTGCGGTATCCCGCCGCAGCGGTCTGTCGGCACTGTTCGATGCAGTCCTGCACCTGATCCTCGACCGGGCGAATCTCGACAGGCGGGTCGATCAGGCCGGTGGGGCGGATCACCTGTTCGGCGAACACGCCGCCCGATTGCTCCATCTCCCACCCGCCCGGAGTGGCCGAAACCGCGATGGTCTGCGGGCGCATCGCGTCCCATTCGTTGAAGCGCAGCGGGCGGTTGTCGATGCAGCTGGGCAGGCGGAAGCCGTATTCGGCCAGCGTGATCTTGCGGCGATGGTCGCCCTTGGACATCGCCCCTATCTGCGGCACCGTTTGATGGCTTTCGTCGACGAACAGCAGCGCATTTTCGGGCAGATATTCGAACAGCGTGGGCGGCGGTTCGCCCGGCAACCGCCCGGTGAGGAAGCGCGAATAGTTTTCGATTCCCGCGCAGGAACCGGTGGCGGCAATCATCTCGAGGTCGAAATGGGTGCGCTGCTCAAGCCGCTGATGTTCGAGCAGCTTGCCCTCGGCCTCAAGCTCCTTGAGCCGTTCGGCCAGTTCGAACTTTATCGCCTCGGTCGCCTGCTTCATCGTCGGGCCCGGCGTGACGTAGTGCGAATTGGCATAGACCCGCACCTTTTCGAGGCTCGTGCCCTTCTTGCCCGTGAGCGGGTCGAATTCGGCGATCTCCTCGATCTCGTCGCCGAAAAAGCTCACCCGCCAGGCCGTGTCCTCGTAGTGTGAGGGATAGATTTCCAGACTGTCGCCGCGAACGCGGAAGCACCCGCGCGCAAACGCGGTATCGTTGCGCTTGTATTGCAATGCCACCAGCTTGCGGATGATCTCGCGTTGGTCCTGCGTTTCGCCCGGCTTGAGATCGAAGATCATCGCCGAATAGGTCTCGACCGAACCGATGCCGTAGAGGCACGAAACCGAAGCCACGATGATTACGTCATCGCGTTCGAGCAGCGCGCGCGTGGCCGAATGGCGCATCCGGTCGATCGCCTCGTTCACCGAGCTTTCCTTCTCGATATAGGTGTCGGAGCGCGGCACATAGGCTTCGGGCTGGTAGTAATCGTAGTAGGAGACGAAATACTCGACCGCGTTTTCGGGGAAGAAGCTCCTGAATTCGCCATAGAGCTGCGCGGCGAGGATCTTGTTGGGTGCGAGCACCAGCGCGGGACGCTGCATCTCCTCGATCACCTTGGCCATGGTGAAGGTCTTGCCGCTGCCGGTCACGCCCAGCAGCACCTGCGTCTTTTCATCCGCCTGCGCGGCTTCGACCAGATCGCGGATCGCGGTCGGTTGGTCGCCGGCGGGCTGATAATCGCTCACCAGCTTGAATGCGCGGCCACCATCCGCCTTTTCAGGGCGGGCGGGGCGGTGCGGCGTGAATTCGCCGCTTGTGTCGGGCTCGTCCAGCCCGCGCCTGATCACCAGTTCAGTCATCAGGAACATATGGAGCACATGGCCGGTGTTCGCAACGCCCGATTGGCAGGGCGGCACGGCGATGATAGCTTGCCGGGAATCGGTCGGGAGAAGCAATCATGTTCAAGAGACTGGCACCTGTATTGGCGTTCCCCCTTTTGCTGGCCGCCTGCGGCTCTGCTGAAGAGAGTGAGGGTTCCAGTGCCGAATCCGTCAGCATGGAGGCCGCTGCGCAGCGCGCAAAGGGCAGTGATATGAAGCCCGAGCCGGGCCAGTATCGCGTGACGATGGAACTGCTCGAACTCGACATTCCAGGCGCGCCGCAAGGGGCGAAGGATATGATGCGCGGCATGATGGGCGGCCAATCGCACGAATATTGTCTGAAGCAGGCAGATGTCGACAAGGGCTTTGAGGAAATGGCCCGCCAGTCGCAGGAGAACAAGGATTGCAGCTTCGAACGTTTCGACGTCTCGGGCGGTGCATTCGATGGCAGGATGGTCTGCAACGTGCCGGGCCAGGGCCGCATGACGATCACCATGAAGGGCGAGGGCAGTGCAACCAGCTCGACCATGGAAACGCGGATGGAGGGCGATTTTTCCGGCATGGGCCCATCGACTATCCGCATGCGGGCGAGCCACGAACGGATCGGCGATTGCAGCCAGACCTGATGGCCGGAAGGGGCATCTCCCCATCACCCCTGAGTCCGCAATTTCGCTGATCAGGGTTAATACTTGAGCAGATCTGCGTAGAGATTGCTCGAAAATGGAGCATGTCTGCCGCGCGGGCAGACGCGTCGATGCGCCGCGGCCTTAGAGCGGTGTGCGGTATATCCGCTTTGGAGACACTCCGCGGTGAATCGCCATGGTTTCGCAGGCATTTACCGCCACATGAAAGACCGCCTTGCGCTCCACATCATCGATCCCTCCAGCCGCAGCCGGGCCGAACTGGCGCGGGTCGGATACGGTCTCGGCCATCACTGCGAAGTCTATGGCGACGCGGGCGAGCTGGCGATCCATCCGCCGCGCGGCGGGATCGTAATGGCGCGCGATGCGGCGGACGAGAGCGGGGTGGGCCGCATCATCGAACAGCTCAATCGGCAGGGCATCTGGCTGCCGCTGATCGCGCTCGATCACGACCCTGGTGCCGCGCGCATCGTCGCCGCGATCAAAGCGGGCGCGCTCGATTACCTTGCGCTCCCGCTCGATCCCGGGCGCCTTGCCGCCTGCCTCGATCGGGTCGCGGGCGAGGCGGAGCATCACGGCGCCGCACGCCAACGGATGATCGAGGCGCGCAGCCGCCTTTCCGCGCTATCGGTGCGCGAACGCGAGGTGCTCGACTGGTTGGCGCAGGGCAGCAGCAACAAGGCGATAGCGCGTCAACTGGCGATCAGCCCGCGCACGGTCGAGATCCACCGCGCCAACATGATGAGCAAGCTCGGCGCGCGTCATGCCGTCGAGGCGGTGAGGCTGCGGCTCGAGGCGCGGACGGATATCCTGGCTGCCTGACCGCTCCTGCATGGTCGCCCGCCTGCCGTCAGCGGCAGAAGGCCGCGGCATTATCGGCCGCCACCAGCTCAAGATGGAAATGATCGCGGTGCGCGGCGTTGTAATCGGGGCCCAGCACGGTGCCAAAGCGCTTGCAGGCGCTGGCGTGGACCGTGCGCAGGAAGCCGCGCTCGGCCTCGCTGCCGCCCGCCCATCCCTCTGCCACGGCGATCCGCCGCCCGTCGGCGAGGATGAAGGCCGCAACGTCCACCGCCGCGCCGCGCGCATGCGCCGAACGGCGGCCCGTCCCCGCCACATCGCGGCACGAATAGCTGCCCATCGTCTCGATCCGCACCAGCGCGCTGCCCAGCATCTGGCGCGCCGCACGGTCGACGCCGTAGCGCGCCCATCCGGCAAAGGCGGCGGCGGTGGGGCATTCGAGAGGGCCGATATTGGCGATGTCGAATGCCGCCCGGTCGCCGCGCACCGCGGATAGCTGGACCGCGTTCACAGCCGCGCAGCCCGCGCCGTAATAACGATCGGGCAGCGGGGAAAAGCGCGATCCGGTTTCACCCAGGCCCGCCAGGCACAACTGCGCTTCCGGGCTCACGGCGGCAGGTCGCGGGGAGGATGAGGGCGCGCGCTGCTGGCCTTGCGGTATGCCGCAGGCGGATAGCAGCGCCGCCGCGCCCGCCAGCAGGAACGCTCTGCCAATCATCAGGGCAATTCTTCCGCCACCTGTTCCCACAGCTCGATCTTCACCCCGTCCGGGTCGAGCAGCCAGGCGAACTTGCCATAGCCTTCGTCGGCAGTATCGAGCACCTCGACGCCGCGCCCGCGCAGCAGCGCGACAAACCCGTCCAGATCATCGACGCGCAGGTTGATCATGAAGCCGCCCTTGCCCGGCTTGATATACTCGTCATCGGCAAAGTGGCTGATCAGCGAATAGGGGTTGGCCTTTGGCTCGTCAGCCCAGGCCATTTGCGGGCCGTAAGGGCCATCGACGCCCAAGGTGTCGCGGTACCAGGCGCGCGTGGCCGCCGGGTCCGCCGCCACATAGAACACGCCGCCAAGACCGGTAACTCTTGGCCCGGTAATTCTCGCCATTTTCGCTCTCCCATTGCGCCGTAAAGTATGCCCTGAAATCCTACGCGATGGAACACATGGAACACGGTCCAGAAGGAGAAAAGGGAGGGACGTGGGGGGAGCGCGCGCGAAAAAACTCAACCATGCGCGCGAGGATAGCGCCGTGCGGGGGTATAGGAAATTCATGCCTTTGAGAGGGAGGGGCAAATCCGACAGATAATGGCGGCGCATCACATTGAGGTTGTCGGCAAATGCGACGCAAACTGCACTGTTGAGCCAAAGACACAAAGCCAGAAAAACCGTTGCGGAATGGATGTTATCCATATTGTTCTTTATTCGTTCTCATGGCATGGACTTCACTAACAGCTTCAATGATGTCAGCATCCCAATTGCGGAAGGGCCCCATATGACCATCAGCAAGCCATTTTCGGCAATCGACCTCTTTTGCGGCGCGGGCGGTCTGTCAGAAGGTTTCAGGCAGGCTGGGTTCCATGTGCTGGCCGGACAAGACTTTGACGACGTGGCCGGGCGAACCTTCGCCGCCACGCACCGGGAAGCGACGTTCATCGGCGGACCGATCCAGCAAGTCACGCCGGAACAGCTACTGGACGCGGCTGGGATCGCGAAGGGCGAACTTGACGTGATCGTCGGCGGACCGCCCTGCCAAGGGTATTCGGTCTATAACCATCAACGCGGCGCACAAGACCCACGTTCGGGCCTGTTCCGGGAATATCTGCGGATCGTCGAAGGGATCATGCCGCGTTGGCTGGTCATGGAGAACGTGACCGGGATCACGTCCATCGCCGGGGGCGCAATCGTCCGCCAGATATTCGATGAGATCGAAGCGCTGGGCTACCGCGTGGACATGCGCGTCCTGAAGGCGGAAGAATACGGCGTGCCGCAAGAGCGCCGCCGCGTTTTCTTCATTGCGACGCGGACGGGTGCGCCGATCCTGTTCCCCGAACCGACGCATGGTCCGGGCCTTGAACCCTTTGTCACCGTCTGGGACGCCATTTCGGACCTTCCGGTCCTTCGCAATGGGGATGCCGCGCCAGCGCGTGAATATGCGTCGCGTCCGAAGAACGGCTATCAGGCGATCCTTCGCGGCGATTGCCTCGCGCTGTCCAATCACGCGCCGGGGCGGCTGGCGCGAGTCAATGAAGAGCGCATGAAGCACATTCCGCCGGGCGGTTCGTGGCGCGACATTCCGCGTGAGTTGCTTCCGTCCGGGATGTTGAAAGCAAAGCGCAGCGACCATACGAAGCGATATGGTCGCCCTCGGAAGACAGACCTTTCCTGCACGGTCCTGACGAAGTGTGACATTCACTGGGGCGCTTATATTCACCCAGTCCAGGACCGCTCATTCACAGTGCGCGAAGCGGCACGACTACAATCCTTCCCGGACTTCTTCGAATTCCAGGGTAGCCGGACCGAACAATATGTTCAGGTCGGCAATGCAGTTCCGCCGCTGCTCGGTCGAAGGGTTGCTGAAACGCTTATCCTCTCCGATGCCATAAGGCAGGCACCGGCGCGCGCTTTTCATGGATGCGAGGGGGTGGCGCTTGCCGTGTGATCCGGAAACAATAGTAGGCGAAATTTTGGGGCAACGGGCGCGGAAAGGGACCGATCCTGCGGCGTCCGACTTCCTTTGTCCGTTTATCCAGTCGCGTTGCCCAAAGCGCAGCACGCAACTTCCCGCAGAACCTTATCCCGTCTGCACGCTCTGGCGGCGGTCTGACGGTGAACCGGACCCGGCGGAAGACCTGATCTTCGTTTGCCCGAAACGCTTCTATGCGGTCGATTTTTTGACTGAAGTCGTCGCGCATTGCTGGCCTGGCGACGCGCCGAAGAACCCTATGGTCGCCCCGGAAGTCAAAATGGCCGGGTTCGGGAATGTCGATTTTGTGATTGCCGACGTCCAGGACGACGGCGAAGTGGACCGCTTCCTGTCCGTGGAGCTTCAGGCAATCGACATAACGGGATCGGTCTTCCCCGCCTATAAGGCGATCCGCGCCGGAACGGACCTTCCCAAGCGCCCAACCTATGGGCTGAACTGGGATAACGTCTATAAGCGCTACATCACGCAACTGATCCGCAAGGGCTATTTTCACCATCATTGGAAGTCCAAGATCGTCGCGGTGATACCGGAGCAGGTCTATCGTTATATCGTCGCGCGCGCCGATTTCATTCGTTCGGCGGACGTGAAGAACACGCAAGTGAACATCGTCTTCATGACCTACCGGCTGAAAGCCGATCCGGCCCGCCCAGGCGAATTCCGCCCCGTATTAGTGACGGTCGAAGGCACAAGCCATTCCAGCCTTCAGAACGCGATCCTGTATCAAGATGCCCCTGCGAAGGACGCCTTCACCGCCCAGATCAAGCGTTCGCTGGTCCGCGCCGTCAACCTTGCCGATCTGATCGCGCGGGGCGAAGCCGACGAGAAGTCGACCGCGAGAAGTGAACCAAGCTCAGGCACGAGCTGAGGGAAGACGACCCAGCCTAACCCTCGACCTTCCTCCGCGCCTTCTTGCGTTCGTGCGGGTCCAGCAGCGCCTTGCGCAGCCGGATCGATTTCGGGGTAACTTCGACCATCTCGTCATCGTCGATATAGGCGATCGACTGTTCCAGGCTCATTCGCCGCGGCGGGGTCAGCCGGATCGCCTCGTCCTTGCCCGATGAGCGGACATTGGAGAGCTGCTTGGCCCTGAGCGGGTTGACCTCCAGATCGTCGGGCTTGGCGTTCTCGCCGATCAGCATGCCTTCATAAACCGTGGCCTGCGGGCCGATGAACAGCTCGCCGCGTTCCTCCAGCATGTTGAGCGCATAGGCCACCGCATCGCCCGTGCTGTTGGAGATCAGCACGCCGTTGCCGCGCCCTTCGATCGGGCCCTTGTAGGGGCCGTATTTCTCGAACAGGCGGTTCATGATGCCGGTGCCGCGCGTGTCTGACAGGAATTCGCCGTGATAGCCGATCAGCCCGCGGCTGGGCGCGGAAAAGGTGATCCGCGTCTTGCCCATGCCGCTGGGGCGCATTTCGGTGAGATCGGCCTTGCGGCGCTGCATCTTGTCCACCACCGTGCCCGAATATTCGTCATCGACGTCGATGACCACGGTTTCGTATGGCTCCATGCGCGCGCCGTTTTCCTCGCGGAAGAGCACGCGCGGGCGCGATATGCCCAGCTCGAAGCCTTCGCGCCGCATCGTCTCGATCACCACGCCCAGCTGCAATTCGCCGCGCCCGGCAACCTCGAAGCTGTCCTTGTCGGCGCTTTCGGTGACGCGGATGGCGACGTTGGTTTCGGCCTCGCGCAGCAACCGGTCGCGGATCATGCGGCTGGTCACCTTGGTGCCCTCGCGCCCGGCGAGCGGGCTGTCGTTGACCGAAAAGCGCATCGCCAGCGTCGGCGGGTCGATCGGCTGCGCGGCGATGGGCTCACGCACTTCGGGCGAGGCGATGGTGTTGGAAACGGTCGCCTTCTCGAGCCCCGCGATGGCGATGATGTCGCCCGCCTCGGCGTTTTCCACCGGCACGCGTTCGAGCCCGCGGAAGCTCATCAGCTTGGTCGCGCGGCCGGTTTCGATCACCTTGCCGTCCATGTCGATCGCATGGATCGGGTCGCCCACCTTGATCGCGCCCGATTGCACGCGGCCCGTCAGCACGCGGCCCATGAAATTGTCGCGGTCGAGCAGTGTGGCAAGGAAGCTGAACGGGCCCGTGGGGTCGAGCCCGGGCGAGGGGACATGGCGGGTGATGAGGTCGAACAGCGGATCGAGCGAGCCTTGCCGAGCGTCCTGGTCTTCGCTGGCATAGCCATCGCGGCCGCTGGCATAGAGCACGGGGAATTCGAGCTGATCGTCATTGGCGTCGAGGCTGACGAACAGGTCGAACACCTCGTCCAGCACTTCCTGCGGGCGGCCATCGGGCCGGTCGATCTTGTTGACCACCACGATCGGGCGCAGGCCCAGCGCCAACGCCTTGCCGGTGACGAACTTGGTCTGCGGCATCGCCCCTTCGGCGGCATCGACCAGCAGGATCACCCCATCGACCATGCTCAGGATACGCTCGACCTCGGCGCCGAAATCGGCGTGGCCGGGGGTGTCGACAATGTTGATGCGATGGCCATGCCACTCGACGCTGGTGCACTTGGCCAGGATGGTGATCCCGCGTTCCTTCTCCAGATCGCCCGAATCCATCGCGCGTTCCTCGATCCGCTGGTTCTCGCGGAAAGTGCCCGATTGGCGGAAAAGCTGGTCGACCAGCGTGGTCTTGCCGTGATCGACATGGGCGATGATCGCAATGTTGCGAAGCGAAGTGGACATTGGAAACCTTTGATATCGGAAAACGGCAGCTGCGCTGCGCTGCACAATTGGCGCGCCCCTAGACCATGCGGGCGCACCCGACAAGCATTCATGGCGCGGACGCAGGGCTTGCCGGCAATCGCGCGGGCAATCGCGCGACTGTGCCTTCCATGCGACACAATTTTTGTCGTTAACATCCGTGTCAGTTTGTTGTTGTGACTTGCCTCGCCGCTGATTATCCTCGCCAAGTCCTGATCTTCCGGGCTTGCGCATGTGGGGATGTGCCGGGGGTTGGATAGGTCTTGAGAGGAGAATCCATGCGTCTGAATTCATTTGGCCAGACCGGCCTGCCGCGCCACGCATACCTTGCGGGGGTCGCGGCGCTCGCCCTTAGTGTGCCCAGTCTCGCCCATGCTCAGGCCGGTGGCCAGAGCGGGGGTGAAGAAGCGGAAGATGCGCAGGTGGACAACGTCATCGTGGTTACCGCAACCAAGCGCGAACAGACGCTGCAGGAAACGCCGATTTCGGTGTCCGTGACGTCGGGCGAAACGATCGAGCAGGCGCAGATCCGCGACATGCTCGATCTGCAGACGGTTTCTCCCTCGCTGCGCGTCAGCCAGTTGCAGAGCTCGTCGAACACCACGTTCATCATCCGCGGCTTCGGCAACGGCGCGAACAACTTCGGGATCGAACCTTCGGTCGGCGTGTTCATCGACGGTGTGTTCCGTTCACGTTCGGCCGGATCGTTGGGCGATCTTGGCAGCGTCCAGCGGATCGAGGTGCTGCGCGGCCCGCAATCGACGCTGTTCGGCAAGAACGCCTCGGCCGGCGTTATCTCGGTCGTCACGCGCGAGCCGCAGTATGAATTCGGCGGCAATTTCGAGGCCACTTATGGCAATTACGATGCGATAACGCTCAAGGGCGGGCTCACCGGCCCGATCGGGGAGAATGTCGCCTTCTCGATCGACGGCGGCATCAACAAGCGCGACGGTTATTCGCGGATCGTCAACCTCGACACCGATCTGTCCGATCGCGACCGCTATAACGTGCGCGGGCAGTTGCTGTTCGAACCGACGCCCGATCTCAAGTTCCGCCTGATCGGCGATTACGAGAATATCGACGAGGTTTGCTGCACCGTCGGCAATGTGGTGGCCGGGCCCACCGCCGCCGCGATCTTTGCAGTTGGCGGCGCGCTCGATCCGGAAAACCTGTTCAGCTACGACAACTTCCTGAACCAGGAACCGATCAACAAGATCGAGAACTACGGCGTGTCATTGCAGGCTGACTGGAACGTCGGCGCGCTCACCGTCACCTCGATCACTGCATACCGCAAGCTCGACAACTTCTTCGATCAGGATGTCGATTTCACCAGCGCGGACATCGTCAGCGAGATTCGCAGCCAGAATGTCGATACCTTCACGCAGGAACTGCGGGTCGCCTCCGATTTCGACGGGCCGCTGAACTTCCTGCTGGGCGCATACTATTTCGATGAAAGCATCGACCAGACCAGCGATCTGACCACCGGTACGCAGGCACGTCCGTTCTTCGAATTGCTGGGCGGCGGCATCGGTCTGTTCGGGGGGCTTGTCGAACCGGCATTGGGCCTGCCGCTCGGCAGCATCTTCTCGCCCGGTCCGCTCACCGCCGAAGTCTTTGCGATGGACAATCAGGCGATCTCGATCTTCGGTACGGTCGATTTCGAGGTGACCGACCGGCTGACGCTGACTGCCGGTTTCAACTATACCGACGACCAGAAAGACTACGCGCTGAGCATGACGGCGTTCGACGAGCTGGCCAACATCAACTTCGTCGATGCGGTGATCGTCGGCCAGATCGCGGGTGCGCTGATGATCCCGCCCAGCCAGGTGACGCCGACCGTGATCGGGCAGTTCCAGCAGGCCAATCCGGGTGCCTTTGCCGCAATCGCGGCGGCAGCGACCAATCCGGCCATCAACACGCTGCTGGGGCTTCGGCCGTTCCAGTTCCAGCCACCTTTCCTCAACCTGCCCAATGCGGTCGAGGATGGAAAGACCAGCGACAACGATCTGGCCTATACGCTGCGCGGTGCATATGAGCTGACCGACAACATCAATGTCTATCTGACTTATGCCACCGGCTACAAGGCCAGTTCGGTCAACCTGTCGCGCGATTCGCGGCCCGCGTTCGGGGACTTCATCCCGGGGCCGTTCGGATCGACCATCCTTGCCCCGTCTTCGCCGATCCGCGATGCAGGGTTGGCGGTGCCCAATCTCACCACCGGGTCGCGCTTTGCCGACCCCGAACATGCCAAGGTATGGGAAATCGGCGTCAAGGGGCAGTTTGACCGGATCGGCTTCAACCTTGCGCTGTTCGACCAGACGCTGAAGGGGTTCCAGGATTTCCTGTTCACCGGAACCGGCTTCCAGCTTTCCAATGCGGGCAAGCGTTCGGCCAAGGGTTTCGAATTCGACACCACCTACAATCCGGTCGATCCGTTGATGCTGACCTTTGCGGTGACCTATATCGACGCGCTGTTTGACAGTTTCACCGAAAGCCCGGTGGGCGATCTCAGCGGACGCAGGCCGTCCGGCGCCGAATGGACCATCACCACCGCTGCCACCTATACGCATGAGTTCAGCAGCGGCCACCGCCTGATCACCCGCGTCGACTACAACCACGAATCGAACACACCGATCGCGGTTGGCGGTCTGCCCACCTTCGGGCCGGGTGCCGAAGTGTTCGAGCGCGAGGTCAACCTGGTCAATGCCTCGATCACGCTGGCGCTGGAGAATGGCTTCGAGATCGGGGCGTGGGCACGCAACCTGTTCGACGACAAGTTCATCCAGACCATCTTCGACGGCGTGGCGCAATCGGGGACGATCTCGGGCTATCCCAACCAGCCGCGCACATACGGCGGCGTGGTACGCTACAAGTTCTGATCTACGATCAGATTGCAACAGGGGAGGGGCTCGCTGCGGCGGGCCCCTTTTTTGCGGGCGCCTACAATTCGCGCAGGGCCCGCGCCGGTTTCGCTCGCAGCAGCGGGAGCGAACCCGCCAGCGCCGATGCCAGCACCAGCGCAGCGCCCAGCGCGAGCACGCCGAGAATCTGCGTCCAGTCGGGAAGCCAGTCGAATTCGAACAGGCGGGTGATGACCAGCCAGCCGAGCGGGACTCCCAGCGCCAGCGCGACTGCGGCCAGCAGTGCCGCCAGAATGCCATATTCGGCGAGCTGCATCGCCAGGATCTGGCGGCGGCTCGCGCCCAGCACGCGCAGCATTACTGTGTCATAGGTCCGTGCCGCGCGCGCCGCGGCGATCGCGCCCAGCAATACGGCAAGCCCTGCCAGCACCGCCACTGAAGCCGCCGCAAAGGTGGCGAGGCCGACCTGGCCCAATATCGCCTGCGCCTCGCCCAGCACCTGGCCGACTTCGATCACCGAGCTTGACGGGAATTCGCGCACCATCTGGCGCAGCAATGCCCCGCCGGGCTCGCGCCCCTGCATGTCGATTGTCGCGGTGAGATTGTGCGGTGCGTCTTCCAGTGCATTGCGGCTGAACACCAGCACGAAGTTGAAGCTCATGTTCTCCCAGTCGAGCTGGCGCAGATTGGCCACGCGCGCGGTGCGCTCGACCCCCAGCACGCCCACGGTAATCAGATCGCCCGGCCCGATCCCGATCGCCCGCGCAAACTCCGCGTCCACCGAAACCTGCGGTTCGCCGGCATGGTCCGGTGCCCACCATTCGCCTTCGACCAGGCTGTTGCCCTCGGGCACGGTATCCGAATAGGTCAGGCCGCGCTCGCCCTGTAGCGCCCACGCTCCCTCGGGGATTTCCTCAAGTTCGGACACGCGCTGCATCGCGCCCTCGTGCCCATAGGCGAGGATTGCCCCGCGCATGGCCGGCACCACGCGGATCGCGGCAGCCGGATCGGCAGAGAGCACCAGCGCCCTGAAATCGGCTTCGCGGTCACGCGGAATGTCGAGCACGAAATAATCGGGCGCATCGCGCGGGATGCTGCGCGCGATATTGCCGTTGATGCTGCTCTGGATCGCGGCGAGGAGGACGAACGCTGCAAGCCCGAAGCCGAGCGCGGTGACCAGCGCCCCGGTCGAACTGCCGGGCCGGTGCAGGTTGGCGAGCGCGGTGCGCACCAGCGGGCTGCGCGGGCGCGGCACGGCGCGCGCGGCGCGGCGGATCACGGCTCCGAGCAGTGCCAGCAGGGCAAAGGCCGCCGCCGCACCGCCCAGGAACATCGCCGCCAGCTGCGGATTGCTCGATGTCGTCAGCACCAGCACCAGGATCGCGATCAGCCCGCCGCCGACCCATGGCAGCGCCTGCCGCTGGAGCCTGAGCGGCGTCACGCGCGATCGCATCAGCGCCATCGCCGGGAAGCTGCGCGCACGGATCAGCGGCGCGGCGGCAAAGACCAGTGCCACCAGCAGGCCGAAACTCGCGGCAAGGATCAGCGCGGGCGGATCGATCACCACGCCCGATTGTACCGGCAGCAGGTCCTCCAGCGCAAAGCCGAGTACCGGGGTCACGGCAATTCCCACCGCCAGCCCCGCCAGCGTGCCAATCAGCGCCGCCGCGCCGATCTGGAGCGCATAGATGCGCGCGATGTCGCGGCTCGATGCGCCCAGCACCTTGAGCGTGGCGATGCTGCCGCGCCGCGCCTCGAGGTATGAGGTAACGCCGCCGCCGATGCCGATCCCGGCGATGACCAGCGCCGCAAGGCCGACCAGCGTCAGGAATTCGCCCATCCGCCCGACGAAGCGGTCCGCGCCCGGCGAGGCCCGATCGCGCGTGCGATAGCGCCAGCCGCTTTCGGGGAATTGCTGCTCCAGCGCTTCCTGAACGGCCAGCGGGTCTGGCCTGCCCGCCAGCGCGACGCGGTATTTGCTTTCATAGAGCGCACCCGGCGCGGTCAGCCCGGCGCGGGCGGGGAAATCGCGCGCGACGATCACCGTGGGACCAAGCTGGAAACCTTCCGACAGGCGATCAGGCTCGTCCGCGATGATTCCGGCGGCGGTCAGATCCTGTGTGCCGATGCGGAACCGGTCGCCCACCGCGATGCCCAGCCGGTCGATCGCGCCCTGGCCCAGCCATGCCTCGTCCATGGCAGGAGCGCCCACCGTGCGCCCATCCAGCAGCGTGAACGTGCCATAGAGCGGCCAGTTGGCGTCAACCGCTTTCAAGCCAACCGGTGCGGCATTTTCCCCGCTGCCGACCGCCCCGGAAACTGCCATCGCCTGCATGCGGACGCCGCCCGATATTTCGCCCAGCTCCTCCAACGCCTCCTTCTCCTGCACGGAGAGATCGCGCTGCCACACTTCGATTTCGAGATCGCCGCCCAGCAGTTCCTGCCCGCGGCTTGCCAGTTCGCGCTCGATCGCGGCGCTCAGCGTACCGATGGCCGCGAGCGCGGCGGTGCCCAGGAACAGGCAGATCAGCAGCAGGCGAAGGCCCTTGAAGCGGGTGTTGAGATCGCGCCGGGCAATGCGCCAGGCCAGTTTCCAGCTCAGCTCCGCGCTCATCGGGCCAAGGTGTCCGAGGCGATCCTGCCATCGGCCAGCGTGATGATACGGTCGCAGCGCGCGGCGAGTTCGGGATCATGCGTGATGACCAGCAAGGTCGCACCGGCTTGTTGCCTGCGGGCGAACAGCAGCTCGATGATCTCGTGCCCGGTGGCGACATCGAGATTGCCGGTCGGCTCGTCGGCAAAGATCAGGCGCGGGCGCGGGGCGATGGCGCGGGCGATGGCGACGCGCTGCTGCTCGCCGCCCGAAAGCTGCGCGGGGTAGTGGTCGAGCCGGTGGCCCAGTCCCACGGCTTCGAGTTCGCCTTGCGCGCGGGCACGGATATCGCTTGCGCCCGCCAGTTCCATTGGGGTTGCGACGTTTTCCAGCGCGGTCATGGTCGGCAGCAGGTGGAACGCCTGGAGCACGATGCCGATGCGTCCGCGCCGCGCCCGTGCCAGCGCATCCTCGTCCATCGCGGTGAAATCCTCGCCCGCGACCGAGAGCGCGCCGCCGCTGGCGCGCTCAAGCCCCGAAAGCACCGCCATCAGCGAGCTCTTGCCCGAACCTGAGGGGCCGAGCAGCGCGACGACCTCGCCCTCGGACACGTCGAGATCGATTCCGCGCAGAATTTCTACCGGGGCTACGCCGGTTCCAAGCGTCAGCGTGAGGTCATGTGCGGAAATCGCAAGAGAGGGGCTTGTCACAAGGCGGCGATGGCATAGGCATGGGGGCAAGACAAGGAGGCTTGCAGATGGTAAAGGGCGTTTGGTCGATAGCAGCCGCGCTGGCACTCACGTCCTGCGGGCCGCAGGCGGGCGATGAAGGGCGCGCGGCCGGGCCGACGCAAACCGCCGCGAGCGAGGACGATCCACTGGTGGACAGCGTGCCGGTGATGGGGCCGCAGCGGCATATTCTCGCCTTTGGTGACAGCCTGTTCGCAGGGTATGGCGTCGGGCAGGAAAACAGCTATCCGGCGCAATTGCAGAACGCCCTGCGCGCGCGCGGGATCAATGCCGCGATCGGCAATGCCGGCGTTTCGGGCGATACCAGCGCCGCCGGGCTGGGGCGGCTCGCCTTCACGCTCGATGCGCAGGAGGAGGTGCCCGATCTCGTCATCCTCGAGCTGGGCGGCAACGATCTCTTGCGCGGGCTGTCCCCCGATCAGACGCGCGCCAATCTTGCGGCGATGCTGGACGAGCTCAAGCGGCGCAAGATTGCGGTGCTGATCATGGGGATGCGCGCGCCGCCCAACTACGGGCCCGAATATCAGGCGCAGTTCGACCGGCTCTATGCCGATCTGGCGCGGCAATACGATGCGGCGCTGATCCCGTTCTGGCTCGAAGCGATCTATCAGCAGCCCGGTCTGTTCCAGGCTGATCGCATCCACCCGACCGAGGACGGCATCGAGGCGCTGGTGGGCGCCACGGTGGGGCAGGTGGCGGGGGCGATTCCGAAGGCGGACTGATCAGACCCGCCGCACAGCCCCCGCGCTCACCTGCCACACGGCGGCCTCCTCCATGATCGCGGTAAAGGGAGCGGCCTCTGTTCCGGTCATCCACACCTGCGCACGCCCGCGGCGCAGCCGCTCGAACAGCGCACTACGCCGGACCGGATCGAGATGCGCTGCCACCTCGTCGAGCAGCATCACCGCCGGCCGGCCTTCGCTGGCGAGATCGGCATGCGCCAGCGTCATGGCGATGAGCATGGCCTTCTGCTCGCCGGTCGAGCACAGCGCGGCCTGCTGCCCGCTGCTGGCCATCACCACCTCCAGCTCGTCGCGCTGCGGACCCGATAGCGCGCGCCCGGCGGCGCGATCACGCCCGCGCTGGCGGCGCAGTTCCTCGGCCAACGCTGCGCCCTCGGTCGGCCCACCGGGGCGATAGGTCAGCAGCGGGCGGGCGAAGGGTTCGTCGGGCAAGGCAGACAGCGCATCGCGCAGCCGCTCGACCAATTGCGCGCGGCCATGCGCCAGCTCGGCGCCACGCTGTGCCGCCTGCGCCTCGATCGCGTCGAGCCATGCCATCTCGGCATGCGTTTCAAGCAGGCGGCCCCGTTCGCGCAGCGCCGTTTCATAACGGGCGAGGCGGCGTGTGTGCAAAGGATCGAGCGCCAGCGCCATCCGGTCGATCCGCCGCCTGCGCGCACCGGCGCTGTCGGAAAAAAGGCCATCCATCGCCGGGGTCAGCCAGCTGACGGCGAACCATTCACCCAGATCGGCGGCACCGGCACCGGCGCCATTGATGCGCACCTGCCTGCGGCCCGGCGCTGCCGGATCGAGAAACGTCCCGATCCGCGCGCTTTCATGGCCCTGTTCCTTCAGGCTCGCGCCCACGGCGAAGCTGCCTCCGCCATCGGGCCCGCACATCTCGGCAAGGCCCGCATTGCGAAGCCCGCGTCCGGGCGCGAGCAGCGAGATCGCCTCGAGAATATTGGTCTTGCCCGCGCCATTCTCGCCGATCAGCAGGTTGAAATGCCGGGTCTGCGCAAGCTCGCTGGCGCGGTGATTGCGGAAATGGGCAAGCGAGATGCGATCGAGCGCCATGGCGGCAATGGGCCTAACTTTCATGGGCGCATTTGGCCATGAATTCCGCACCGATATCCGCAATGCCGATTATTGGGAAAAATTACCAAGCTTTCGGATCGATGAACGATCCGTTTTCTGGTGTTTTGGCGAAAAACCGCAGAATTCCGCCAATTTTCGCAAATTGGCACGCCCCTTGCGAATACCTGTGCATCCGGTGGGAATGGCTCATCGGAAAGTAACCAACCAGGAGTTTTGAGAAATGTTCGTACTGACCGACACCACCAGCCGCTTGTTCGCCGCTGTTACCTCGCTCGCCATCTCGGCGGTCTTCATGGCCACCGCGATCATCCCCGCAAGCCCGGCAGGCCTGATCGCCTGATCGCGGCACCCGGCAATTCGAAGGAAGGAAAGACAATGTTCAACTCTGAAGCGGGAAATCGGGTTCTGGCCGCCGTTTCGGCGCTTGCCCTCTCGATCGTGGTATTTGCCACGGCGATCATTCCGGCAACCCCCGGCCTGGGAGTCCTGGCATGAGCCCGATCATGACACGGCCCTCGGGCGGCCCTCCGGCAAACGGATTTCACCTCGACAAGTATAACGGCAAAGTCTTCGGCGTCTGTGCCGGAATCGCCAATTATTTCGGGATCAACACTACGCTGGTCCGCGTCGGCTTCGTGCTCGGCACGCTGATCGGCTTCGGATCGCTGATCCTGGTCTATCTCGCGATCGCGCTGATCGCCGACTGAGGGAGGGCTGCCGACCAGTCCTCCCCACATGGCCCCACATGTCCCCACTTGGGGGGGCCCCTACATGGCCGAAATTCCGCCGTCGAGCTTGAGCTCCGCCCCGGTCATGAAGCGGCTTTCATCGCTGGCCAGATAAACCACCGCATTGGCGATATCGTTGGGTTCGCCCACGAATCTGAGCGGGATCTGCCGCGCCAGCTTGTCCAGCAGGACATCCTTGTCGAGATGATGCGCGCGCGCGGTGCCATCGAGGATCGGCGTATCGACAAAGGTGGGGTGCACCGAATTACTGCGGATATTCATGCGGTTCTTGGCGCAGTGCAGCGCGATCGACTTCGACAGCATCCACACCGCCGCCTTCGAGGCATTGTAGGCGGGCATGGTGTCGCTGGCGATGAGCCCGGCGATCGAGGAGATGTTGATGATCGATCCGGGCGCGTGCTCGCGCATCAGCGGCAGCGCCTTCTGGCAGCCGAGGAAGATCGAATCGACGTTGACCGAAAAGCAGCGCTTCCAGTCTTCGAACGCGCAGGTCTCGATATTGCCCGCAACCCCGATCCCGGCATTGTTGACCAGAACATTGAGCCCGCCCAGCTGTTCACGCGCGGCGGCAATCGCCGCGTCCCAATCGTCGGCATTGGTGACATCATGCTTGATGGCAAAGGCCGTGCCAGCGCCAACATCGGCATTGATTGCATCTGCGGTTGCGGCGGCGCCGTCACCATTGATGTCGGTGCACAGCACGCGCGCGCCCTCTTCGGCGAGGCGGCGGCAATGCGCCGCGCCCAAACCCTGCGCCGCGCCCGTCACCAATGCCAGCTTGCCCGCGCACCGTCCTGTCATCGCTCAATCCTCTCCGATCAGCCTTGCCGCGAGCAGGATTGCCAGCCGCACATCCACTGCATGGCCGCTTGCGCGCCAGCCTGCAACGAATTCGGCGAGGTGACGTAACGGCACCCTGTGGACGGTTATGTTCTCGCCCGCCGTGCCGCCGCCTTCACCGACCCGGGTGAGGCCATGCGCACGCAGCAGTGTGAAACTTTCGGAAACCATGCCGGGCGAGGAATGGAATTCGCCCAGATCCTCCATCCGCGCGGCGCGGTAGCCGGTTTCTTCCTCCAGTTCGCGCATGGCGGCAGCCTCGGCGCTCTCGCCCTCGGCCCCGTCGTCATCGCCGATGAGGCCAGCGGGCAGCTCAAGGCAGACGCGCCCTAGCGGCACGCGGTATTGTTCGACCAGGATCGCGTGCCCCCGATCGATGGCGATGATCGCGGCGGCGCGGATATTGCGCGCGCGGCTGACATATTCCCAGCGCCCGCGCGTCTTGGCGGTGATATAGCGGCCCTGCCACATGATCTCTTCGGGGTTTTCGGCGTCAGGAACGCTCACAAAGCCCCTCCCCGTGAGGGGAGGGGTTGGGGAGGGGTTTGCAGGTCCAGCGGGCGCCGTACCCCCACCCCCGTCCCCTCCCCATGGGGAGGGGGGATTCGCAGTGAGCAGATCATGGACTGGTGCCTAGACTTCGATCAGGCGGTCGGGAAGCTCGTTTCGGTCATCGCCATCGCGAGGGAAATGCCCGGCCAGCACCTCTGCCACATCGCGCACGCCTGCGGCCAGCCCTTCGGCCACGCAGCCGCGCCTGATTTCCGCCAGCATGTCGGCCATGGCCTTGCCCCAGACTTCGGCGGGGACTTTTTCTGCGATCGCTGCGTCAGCCACGATTTCTGCGCGGTGCTCGCGCATCGAGAGGTAGATCAGCACCCCGGTGCGACCATGCGTGCGGCGTTCGGCCCCGACCTTGAAATGTTGCACCGCCTGTTCGCGCACGCGCAACCGTTTAACCGGGGGTGGGACCAGCAAAAATCGCAGCGGATCCCATAGAAGGAACAGCCACACGCCAATAAATTTGAGTAGCCCGAAACCGATGCAGATCGAGAGCAATTGCCCGCTGGTCCATTCCGAACCCCAGCCGCCATGCAGCAGCCAACTGACCTTGCCGAGGAAGAGCGCCGGCCAGATCGCAAAGATCGTCATCGCGGTGAATGACGCCGCAGCCGCCCATGCCAAGGCAACATCGCTGTAGCCGTCCGACCGGTCGGCCAGCACGGTCACGATTTCGCCCGAGGTGGTCAGTTCGGCCGCGGCGACGGCGTCGCTTACGAGGCGGTGTTGCCCAGGTGTGAGATAGCGCATCTACCAGCTCCCGCTCGCACCGCCGCCGCCGGACATGCCGCCGCCGAACCCACCGAACCCGCCGCTACTCCCACCAAAGCCGCCTGAGTGATGCCCGTCGGACAACCCGCGCGCCACAGCCTTGCCCACTTCCCACAGGATGATGTCGCGCGCGGCCCCGCCCCACGGGCTACGATAGCGCCGCCTGCGCCCGCGCCCGCGCAGCATCGGCAGAACGAAGAAAAACAGGATGAAGGGGATCCAGAAGATCACTCCGAACGGAAAGCCGCCCTCGCTCTGACGCTGCGCCTCGGCGGCTTTGGCGGCTTCCTCGATCGCCGCGGCATCTTCGGGGCTTTTCGCCAAATGGACGAGGATCGCATCGACGCCCTGGGTGACCCCGCCGTCGAAATCCCCCTGTTTGAAGCGCGGGACAATGACGTCGTTGATCACCCGGCCCGACATGATCCCGCCGAACCAGGGATGGAGGCCATAGCCGACCTCGATCCGCAGCTTGCGGTCTTCCTTTGCAATCAGCAGCAGCAGCCCCTGATCGCGCTTCTCGCCGCCGATCCCCCAATGGCTGAACAGGCCCGTGGCATAGGGCTCGATCGTCTCGCCGCCAAGCGATGGAATGGTCGCCACAATGATGGCCCGGCCAGTATCACGGTTATAGTCACGCAGGCGCTGATCGAGTTCGGCCTCGGTCGTCGGCGAAAGTATCTCCGCCCCGTCATAGACAGGGCCCATGGGGCGGGGCGGATAGTCCTGCGCCTGCGCGGCGACACTGATGAGCGCCGCAGCCAGCACGATCAGCCATGCACGCAGCGGGGCGAAGGCGCGCGTCACCTCAATTGGTGGTCGCAGGCGCGCTCTGGCCGCCGGTGATGCCGCTCATGTCGACCGTCGGATTGGCCTTGCTCGCCTCATCGGCCTCGAAATACTCAAGCGGCTCCGAACCATAGACCACATTGGCCGCGATCGTGCTCGGGAAGGTTCGGATCTCGGTGTTGTAGGCGCGCGCCGCCTCGTTATAGCGCACGCGCTCGGTATTGATGAGGTTGTTGGCCTCATCGATTGCCACCATCAGGTCGGCAAAACGCGGCTGGCTGGCGAGCTGCGGATAGTTCTCGACCACGGTGCGCAGCTGGCCCAGCGCCTGCGTGAGCTGGTTTTGTGCTTCGTTGAACTTGCGGAATTCTTCCGGGTTCGAAAGATCGTCGGTCGTGATGTTGATCGATGTGGCACGCGCACGCGCGTCGATCACTCCTTGCAGGATGTTCTGCTCCGAAATCGCGGCGGCCTGAACCACGGTGACGAGATTGGGTATCACGTCGGCACGGCGCTGCAACGCGGTTTCGACGTTGCCCCACTGCGCCTTGGCGTTTTCCTCAGCGGTTGGAACCGCATTGATTCCGCAGGCGGCGAGCCCGAAAGTGGCGATTGCAATCAGTGCGTAGCGGCGAACGGCAGTGAAAGTCATCTCGAACCCCTTTGCATGATCCCCGTCCCGGGGACGTGATAACCTGTGTTGCCGATATAGGGCACCTGCATACATTATCAAGCGCAAGCCTAGGGCTGGATCAAGCGCAAGCCAAGGGCTGGCCAATCCGCATGGCGCGGCATAGATTGAATCGGCTTTGCGGCAGACAAGGGGGAAACAGATGCTTTCGGAATTCAGGCAATTCATTGCCAAGGGCAATGTCATGGATCTGGCCGTGGCGGTGATCATCGGCGGGGCATTTGCCGCCATCGTCGGGTCGCTCACCGCCGATGTGATCATGCCGGTCGTGGGCGCGATCTTCGGCAATGTCGATTTCAGCGGCAAATATGTGGTGCTGAGCGGCGACGTGGCCGCGGGCACATCGCTGGCGGCGGCGCGCGAGGCGGGCGCGGTGGTGCTGGCCTGGGGCAGCTTCGTTTCGGCCGTGATCAACTTCGTGATACTCGCCTTCATCATCTTCCTGCTGGTGCGCTATGCGATGAAGCTGAATGCGCGTTTCGAAAAACCGCAGGAGGATGCGCCCGCCGGGCCGAGCGAGATCGATCTGCTCACCGAAATCAGGGATGTGCTGAAGAAGTAGGGGGGAGTGGGCTCATTTCGTCATTCCCGCGAAAGCGGGAATCCAGCAGCTCACGACTTTCTTTCGAGATTGCCTGGACCCCCGCCTTCGCGGGGGTGACGATTGATGGAGCATACTCACTTTATATTCAGGAATAATCCTCTATATGGGCTGCGTCGGCTTCGGTCGGCTATGGCGATAAACTGCACTGTGCAATAGGCGCAACGGACCCGGGGGCAGTACCCGGCGGCTCCACCATAACTCCCGCAATCCACGGGGTTTCTGACGGGGCCGAACCAGGATCGACGTGTGTTGAAAAGCAGTGTTTTTGCCCGGGCTGAGTAACCCGTTTAAGGCTCAAAACACACAAGTGCCAATGATAATGAAGCACTCGCTATTGCTGCGTAATTTTAAGGCCTAACGGTCTGAAATTATAAAGCTAATGCGCGGTTGGACCCACCGGGCAACAGAAGGGATACCGGGGCTCCGGGGGTAGCTAGCAACAGAAACCCCCACCTCACGCTTCTCAAAATTCCGCCGGCATCATGGCGCCGTCCGTCAAACGGGCGGTGATTGACGCTGGCGGCGCCAGCGATCGGTTCAGGTCAGCCGTCCAGCAGGGTGCGAACGGCGTTGGCGAGATCGGTCTTTCTGTATGGTTTGCTCAGGACCCTGTATTTATCGAAGTCGCCGTTGCCAATTCGCGCCGCCAGCTCGGTATATCCCGAAGTCAGCAGGATCTTGAGATCCGGATGCGTTTCACTGAGAATTCTGGCGAGTTCGTAGCCGGTCATCCCGCCGGGCATCACCACATCGGCGAAGATCAGATGGCAATCGATGCCCGACTGGATCATCTGCAGCGCGGTCTTGGCGTCCTCCGCCTCGAGCGTGGAGTAACCGAGATCCTGTAGCTGCTGGAGAACCACCCGCCTGAGGCCCGAATTGTCCTCGACCACCAGAATCGATTCGTTGCCCGTCGGACCGATTTCGAAAACCGGTGCAACCTGATCGACCTCCTCGGCATCCTCGGTTGCACAGGGCAAATAGAGCTTGATTGTGGTCCCATGCCCGACTTCGCTATAAATCTTGATATGGCCGCCCGATTGCTTGACCCAGCCGTAAATCTGGCTGAGCCCCAGGCCCGTGCCGCGCCCGACTCCCTTGGTGGTGAAGAAAGGCTCAAACGCGCGCGCCGCAACATCGGGCGGCATGCCCGACCCGGAATCGCTGACCGAAAGCAGGACATAGTCGCCGGGCTTCACCTCGAGGTGCTCGGCAGCGTAATCTTCGCCCAGCGTCACATTGGCCGTTTCGATCACCAGATGCCCGCCATCGGGCATGGCATCGCGGGAGTTGATTGCAAGGTTGATGAGCGCGTCGTCGACCTGGCCAGGGTCCACCCGCGCCGGCCACAAGCCATCGCCTCGCGATACGCGGATGCCGATATCGGCGCCGAGAGTTCGTTGCAGCAAGGGGACAATTTCCGGAAGCCGTCCGTTGAGATCGAGCGAAGTCGGCCGCAGATACTGCTTGCGCGCAAACGCCAGCAGGCTGCGGGTCAGTTCGGCTCCATGCTCCGCCGCGCCAATGACCTCGTTCGCCAGCCCCGCCAGCTCGGAATCGTCATCGAGCCGTTCGCGCATGAGATCGCAATTGCCCATGATGACGGCCAGTAAATTATTGAAATCATGCGCTATTCCCCCGGTCAATTGCCCGATCGCCTCAAGCCGCTGCCCGTGCCTGACCTGATGTTCGAGAGTACGCTGATCGGTGATGTCGCGGGCGATGCTGAGCAGGTAGCGCCAATTGCCCTCATGATCCTGCACCGGTATCCGCCGAAACTCCACTGTGCGGGGTCCCTCGGGCGACTGAATGTCTTCGAAGATCGTGGTCGCAGCCTGCCTCGTGGCGAGGATATGCTCGTCTTCCGCGCGCAGGCTTGCGATCACTTCGGGGGGCAGGTTTGCGGTTGTGACGTTATCGGCGATCTTGACGAAATCGGCATCGAGGTCCTGGCCGACGATGTGGCTCCAGATGACGTTGCGGTGATTATTCCTGGCATCGATCAGGAACACGGTGTCGGGAATGTTCCTGAGAACAAGATCGAGGATGCCCGCAGACCGTTTCAGCCCGGCGGTGCTGGTTGCCACCCGATTTTCGAGGTCGCCGGTCAACTCCTTCAATTCCAGTTCGGTTCTTGTTCTCCTGGCAATTTCCCGATTTCTGGTGAGGAAGAGCAGCAGCATCGTGGGCAGGCCCAGGACCATGGCTATCGCGGCGGTCACATTGCGCAGCCATACCTGCCGCTGCAACTCCCCGTTCAGGCCCTGGTTCCTGCTCTGCTCGTGACCGACGGCACGGTCGACGGCTCGCCGGACCCGGTCCATCGCCACCCTGCCTTGCTCGAGCGTGGAGAACGTGCCGGGGTCAATCCCCGGGCCGGTTGCCCGGGTGAGCGCGACCAGCCTGTCCGCCAGGTCGACGCGCGTCCGGGCCAGCCGGATGACTTCCTCAATGTTCCGGCGCTGGGCCGCGTCACCACCGGCAAGCCCGACAAGTCCGGCAAGGTTGTCCAGTTCCCTGGCGACCTCCTCCTTGCCGATCTCGTAAGGCTCGAGATAAGTCTCGTCGCCGGTCAGGGTATACCCGCGCGCACCGGTTTCCACGTCCTTGAGACTGGACGTAACTACGAGCAGATCGCGTTGCAGGCGCTCGCTGCGTTCATATTGCGCCGAGCGCGACAGAATCCGCTCCTGAGTGTTATAGAGAAACGCACTCGCAGCAAGTATTCCAGACATGGCTGCGAGAAACAGTATGCTGTGCAGCCACCGTCTGCGCCGCGAACCGCCTGCATCGGCAAAAAAAGCTCCGGCTTGCGATAGGGGCTTTTCCAAAATGCTCATCTGCCTTTGCGCTATGGGCGAAATTCGAAATGTCCCGTCCCGTTACATCACGCGATTCGCTCTGTCGAGGCGATCACAGATCCGCAGTTGATCTTGAGCAAGGGGAATAGCACAATGCAGAGCGGAAAATTGTTGCCAATGGTGGCCAACAATCGATTAATTGAACAGCGAGAGGGTCGTCATGACTCTGCCGGTGGCGCTATTCATCAAATGATTCGCCGGATGTGGTGACCTCGGGATTCTAAACCTGTCAAATTTTCTTGCAGTGCGGCTGGGAATATGTAAGGTTAATGAATTGTACCCAGCAACATTTTCAAGATCGCGTGCATTGATTTGCGGTCGCGCGGTTTTTGTGCCTGAGGTTCGGCATCTTGGAAATGCTGGGTAGTCTTTCAGGGACGCGCGAACCATGGGCAACAAGTTGGTGCATCTGGTTGACGATGACGATGCCGTTCGCAGATCGCTCGGCAGGTTGCTGGTGTCGGGCGGTTATGACGTCAGGGAATATCGATCCGGCGATGATTTCCTCGGCGCGCTGGGCTCGATCGATCGGGGGCTTGTCCTGCTCGATATCAACATGCCAGGGCGGGACGGTTTCTCGGTGTTGCAGACACTGTCGAACAAGGGGTTCGACATGCCCGCCGTCATGATGACCGGGTCCGGGGACATGACGCTGGTGGCGCTCAAATCGGGTGCTGTCGATCTGATGCAGAAACCCTTCGGCCGTTCCGAATTGCTTTCGGTGCTGGACCGCGTGGCAGCGTGCCACAAACCCTTTCGCGCCGAGGGAGGCGTAAGGCACGAAGTGAGAGTTCCGTCCTAAACCCTTCCCACGCTCACGAATTCGAATCCCGCCGCGCGGACGAATTCGGGCTTGTAGATGTTCCGCAGGTCCACCAGCACCGGCGCGCGGGCGAGGCACTTCACCCGCGCAAGGTCGAGCGCGCGGAAGGCATCCCACTCGGTGACGATCACGGTCGCATCGGCGCCTTCGATCGCGGCGTAGGGGCTGTCGCACATGGTCACCTGCGGCATCAGCGGGCGCGCCTGCTCCATCCCCTCGGGATCATAGGCGGCGATGCTTACGCCGGCATCCGCCAGCGTCTGCGCAATGGCGATCGCGGGCGAATCACGCATGTCGTCGGTGTTGGGCTTGAAGGTCAGCCCCAGCATGGCGACCTTCTTGCCGCGCGCTGCATCCGCGCCTCCCAGCGCATCGAGCACCTTGCGGCCCATTGCGCGCTTGCGGCTCTCGTTGGCCTTGACCACCGCCTCGACGATGCGGACCGGGCTCTCGAAGTCCTCGGCGGTCTTGAGCAGCGCCAGGGTATCCTTGGGGAAGCATGAGCCGCCATAACCGGGGCCCGCATGGAGGAACTTGCCACCGATACGCTTGTCCATGCCGATTCCGCGCGCGACATCCTGTACATCGGCCCCGACCTTCTCGCACAGGTCCGCCATCTCGTTGATGAAAGTGATCTTGGTCGCCAGGAATGCGTTTGCCGCATACTTGATCAGCTCACTCGAACGGCGGCTGGTGAACAGGATCGGCGATTCGTTGAGGAACAGCGGGCGATAGACCTCGCGCATCACTTCGCGCGCGAAATCGTCCTCTGCCCCGATCACGATCCGGTCGGGACGTTTGAAATCGCCGATTGCAGCGCCTTCGCGAAGGAATTCGGGGTTGGAGACGACCGCGAACCGGTATGGTGTCCCGCCGGCGGCGATGATCCGCTCGACCTCGTCGCCGGTGCCCACAGGGACGGTCGATTTGGTCACCACCACCGCATCGTTGGTGAGGCACTTGCCGACTTCGCGCGCGACCGCGTGGACGAATGACAGGTCGGCATGGCCGTCACCCCGGCGGCTTGGCGTGCCGACTGCGATGAAGATCGCTTGCGCCCCCTTGATGCCTTCACCCAGATCGCTGGTGAAGGACAGGCGCCCCGCCTTGACGTTGCCTTCGACCAGCGCATCGAGCCCGGGTTCGTAGATCGGCATCTTGCCCTGGCGCAGGCGTTCGATCTTGGTCGTATCCTTGTCGATGCACACCACATCGTGCCCGAAGTCGGCAAAGCAGGCGCCCGAGACGAGCCCGACGTAGCCCGATCCCACCATCGCGATCTTCATGCGAGATTATCCTTCATTCCTGATCAGAATCGCCGACTCGGTCATCACCGACTGGATGACCCGGCGGGTTTCACCTTCAAGCACCAGCGCGCTCAGTACGCCCGAACGGAATGCCCCGGTATCGACCCCGATGCGATGCCCGCGATACTCGACCTTGTCAAAGATCGTGTGGCCATGGACGATGATCTTTTCGAACGGCCCGCGATGCCGCAGGAACCGTTCGCGGATCCACAGCAGGTCGGCACGCTTCTGCTCCGATAGCGGCACCCCGGGATCGATCCCGGCGTGGACGAATGCGTAATCGCCCGCGGTCACCATACCCTCGAGCGAGGCGAGGAAGGCACGGTCGGCCTCGGGCACGATCCGGGGCATCTGCCGGAACAACTGCTTCAGGGACAGTTCGTTGAATTTCTTGCGCTTGATCCCGAAGCTGAGGATGGTTTCGCGCCCGCCGTGCTTGAGGAAATGGCGCAGCACCTCGATATCCTCGAAGCTTTGCAGGAACATTTCCTCGTGATTGCCCATGAGAATGCGAACGCGCCGCCGCTCGCACCAGTCGCGCGCGCGGCGGATCACTCCCGCGCTGTCGGGGCCGCGATCGATCAGGTCGCCCAACATGACCACCGTAGTATTCGCCGGGCGGCAGGCGGCATCATCGGCCTCGATTCCCTCGATCAGTGCGTCAAACAGGTCGAGCCGCCCGTGGATGTCGCCGATCACATAATAGCGCTCGCCTGCGGGCACGCGCGGCAGGTTGCCCGGCGCGGGCGGCGCGGGCGGCGCGGGCGATGCGCGAAACATGCGGAGAAACGTCTCGAAAACGTTGGCCATACCGCCCGACCCTAGGGGCAGGTGGTGCAAAAATCCAACACAACTGCGGTTTTGGCGGATTGGCCGGGATTGTTCTTGTGCAGTGCAGCAATTTTGTGCATCATCGCCCGGCATCCGGAAGAGATCGCCACTCCAGAATTGGCGGCCGCCGGATACGCAGGCGGGACGAAGCAACAATAACTCGTTCAAGGAAGTTGTCATGCTCACGTCCAACCGCGGCCTTTTTGCCGCAACTCTTACTGTCGCCCTGGCGCTCTGCGCCACCCCAGCCTTTGCCCAGGAATCCGAAGGCCCTCCTGCCGAAGCCGAAAGCGATTTCGTGCTTTCCGGCAACGTTGCCCTGGTCAGCGAATACCGCTTCCGCGGGGTTGACCTTTCGGGCGGCGAATACGCCATCCAGGGGGGAATCGACCTGGCGCACAGCTCGGGGATCTACCTGGGGGCCTGGGGCTCCTCGCTCGACGAGGATACGGTCGGCTTCGGCAGTTCCGAACTCGATGTCTACGGCGGCTTCGGCGGAAACCTCAGCGAAGCGGTATCCTTCGACATCGGTGCGATTGCCTATCTCTATCCCGATGCGGGTCCGGGCGAATTCGATTATTACGAGCTTTATGGCTCGCTCGGATTCAACCTCGGCCCGGCTGAAGCGACGCTTGGCGTTGCCTATGCCCCCGATCAGGCATCGCTGGGGGACACCGACAATTTCTATGTCTATGCCGACCTTGGTGCCGGTATCCCCGGCACGCCGCTCACCGTCACCAGCCACGTCGGCTATACCGACGGTTTCCTGACCTACACCGACAACGGCAAGGCGTTCGATTGGTCGATCGGCGTCGAGGCATCGGTGGCAGGCCCGGTCAGCGTGGGCGTGTCCTATACCGAGGCCGAAGGCGATTTCCTGCCCGGCGATTATGACTTCACCGATGGCGCGGTGGTCTTTTCAGTCAGCGCCAGCATCTGATCCGATGCGTCTGCGAGATCGGGTGCGGGCGCCATCGCGGCGCTCGTACCCGACTCGCTAGATCGGAAAGGCTCTAATCCAGCGAGAAATCTACCGTCGTGACCACGCGCACCTTCTTGTAAGGCGTGTCGCTGACTCCCCACCCTTCGGCATCACCGTCGCGAGATTCGATCGTGAAATAGCCCTGCGTGGCATTCCTGATGCTGCCTACATCGGCTCCGCTGTCCTTGGCGAACTGTTCGGCCGAGGCACGCGCGTCGCGCGTCGCTTCGGCCACCATTTCCGGCTTGATCGCGTTTAGCCGGGTGAAGGTATAGGCAATATTCGACCCCTCCTCGAGGAACACGCCGCGATCGACCAGGTCGAATTGCTTGGCGACCGCACGCCTCGCACGCGCAACGTCATTGGTGCGCAGTGCCATCCGCTGGCGCACCGTATAGGTGGTGAAGCCGTTATTGGTGTAGCTTGAAACATTGGCCCCTGTCGGTTGCAGCGCATCGGCGGGGAACTCCAGTTCCTTGAAAAATGCTTCGATCACGGCCGTGTCGCGGCGCACCTTGCCCTGCGCTTCGGCGACATTCCCCGAGCTTGCGGAGTAGCTTATGGTCCATGTCGCAAGATCGGCAGTGACGTTACGCTCGGCCAGCCCGCGAACGGTAACCGCGCGGTCGGCCTCCTTCGCGCGCAGCAGGCCGTCACCCAGAAGATAGCCGCCAGCGACCATGCCCGCCGCTGCAATCAGCGCAGTGCCAAACCAGCGCTGTATCGCCCGATCACTCAGGAAACCCTTGTCTTCAACCGCTTCCCCCGCCACTGATACACCGCTCATCGAAACCTCCCTGCTGGATTGGATGAGACGAACCGTGCATTATTGTCGATGAACCGATTTTGAATGGATTTGCCGCCGATGGTCAAATATCTCCACAGCATGATCCGGGTCAGCGATCCCGACGCGACAATCGACTTTTTCAGGTTGATCGGGTTGGAGGAAGTGCGCCGCTTCGATGTTGCCGCGGGCCGCTTCACGTTGATCTTCATGGCGGCGCCGGGGCAGGAAGGCCTGGCCGAGGTCGAACTGACATACAACTGGCCGCCAGAGGATGGCACCTCGCCCAAAGCCTATGATGGCGGGCGCAATTTCGGCCACCTCGCCTACCGGGTGGAGGACATCTACGAAACCTGCCAGCGGCTGATGGATGCGGGCCACACGATCCACCGCCCGCCGCGCGACGGGCATATGGCCTTCGTCAAGTCGCCCGACGGAATCTCGATAGAGCTCCTGCAGGAAGGGCATCTGCCACCGCAGGAACCCTGGGTCAGCATGCCCAATAGCGGGAGTTGGTAGGCCGCGCTGGCCCCCCGGTCAGGGCAGGTCGTCCGCGAGCCGGTGCCGCGTGACGTAACGCAAGATGGCATAGCCCACGATTGCCGAAATCAGCGACCCCAACAGCGTCCCGAGTTTCGCCTCGTCAACCAGCAGGCGGTATCCGGGGAAGGCCAGTTCGCCGATGAACAGCGACATGGTGAACCCGATCCCGCAAAGTATGGCGATGCCCCAGATTTCGGCCAGGGTCGCGTCCGACGGGCGCGGGGCGATGCCCAGCCGCTCGGCCAGGAAAACCGCGCCGAAAATTCCGATCTGCTTGCCGATGAACAGGCCCATGGCAATCGCCAGCGGCAACGGGGCCAGCACCCCTTCGACCCCGATGCCCGAGATGTTCACCCCGGCATTGGCAAAGCCGAATATCGGCACGATCAGATATGCGCTCCACGGCGCCAGCCCATGCTCCATGTGTTCGAGCATCGTATCATCATCCTTGCCGCGCATCGGGATAGTCAGCGCCGCGACAACCCCGGCGATTGTCGCGTGGATGCCCGAATTGAGCACCAGGAACCACAGCACCAGGGCGAACACGACATATGGAGTATAACTTGCCACCTTCAGCCGGTTGAGCGCCAGCATCGCCGCTGCCACCAACAGCGCCCCAACCAGCCAGGCCAGCTTGATATTGGCCGTGTAGAATACCGCGATCACCAGAACCGCGCCGATATCGTCAACGATCGCAACCGTAAGCAGGAACAGCCGCAGCGAGGCCGGAACGCGGTTGCCGAGCAGGCCCAGCACGCCCATGGCGAAGGCGATGTCGGTTGCCGCAGGGATTGCCCAGCCGCGCGCCAGCTCGCCAGTTTCACTCCCGGCAATGACGATATAGACCAGCGCCGGCACGGCCATCCCGGCCATCGCCGCCAGCACCGGCAGGCGCCGCTGTTCGCCGGTCGAAAGCTGTCCTTCGATCCATTCGCGCTTCACCTCGAGCCCGACGATGAAAAAGAAGACCGCCATCAGGCCGTCGTTGATCCACAGATGCAGCGTGTTGAGCTTGAACACCGAGGCGCTGAACAGAGCGTCGTGGAACAGCGCGTGGTAAGCCTGGTGCAGCGGTGAATTGGCAGCAATCATCGCCGCTACCGCAACAAGGATCAGCAGGATCCCGGCAGAGGCGTCGCTAACAAACAGTGCCCTGACCGGAGCGAAAAGGGTACGAAGCGGGCTGTTGGTCCTGGTCATGATTGCTGCCCCCTCTTTCGCAAAGTTTGGGGCGTTGCAAGTGAAGACTGTTGCAGTTAGCTTGTCCGACATAGCAAGGACGGGTCGCTCTGGATATTTTTGCGCTGAGCTTTTGGCAGTGGATCGTGCTGATTCAGCACGAGTTGCTGTTGTTCGCCTGCATCTTTTTTCTGATCGGCGCGCTTGACGATTTCATGGTCGATTTCGCCTGGCTGTGGCTGCGTTCCAGCAGGCGGGCGAGGACCGGATTGGTCAGCCGGGCGGATTGGGCGGGAACCGCGCTGAAAGGTCCGGCGGCGGTCTTCATTCCGGCCTGGCGAGAAGCGAACGTGATCGGCGCGACCGTTCGTTACATGCTGGAGGTCTGGCCGCAGGACGGCCTGCGCCTCTATGTCGGCTGCTATCGCAACGATGCCGAAACGATTACCGCGGCGATGCAGGCATCGCAGGGTGATGCCCGCCTGCGGTTGGTGATTCACGATCGTGACGGTCCCAGCACCAAGGCCGATTGCCTCAACCGGCTCTACCATGCGCTTTGCGCCGACGAGGCGCGCACTGGGGCCACCGCGCGCATGGTGGTGTTTCACGATGCCGAAGACATGGTCGATCCGGCAGCAATCGCGATTCTCGATGCGGAAATGAACGATGCTTCGTTCGTCCAGTTGCCGGTCCTCGCCTTGCCGCAGACGCACAGCCGCTGGATCGGCAGCCATTATTGCGAGGAATTTGCCGAGGCGCATGGCAAGGCGATGGTCGTTCGCGATGCCTTGGGGGCGGCCTTGCCGGCGGCGGGCGTCGGTTGCGGGGTCAGCCGCGGGGCATTGGCGGCCCTGGCGACGGCGCGGGGCGACGGCGTTCCGTTTGCCGCCGACTCGCTGACGGAGGATTACGAGCTGGGGCTGGGCATTGCCGCATTGGGCGGCCGGTGCCGCTTCCTGCGTCTGCGCGGCGAGGACGGCACCCTGGTCGCGACCAGGGCCTATTTCCCCGACCGGATAGACCATGTGGTGCGTCAGAAGACGCGCTGGGTACATGGAATTGCCTTGCAGGGGTGGGACCGGACAGGATGGTCGCTGCGCCCGGTCGAGTTCTGGATGCGCCTGCGCGACCGGCGCGGCCCCCTCACTGCGCTGGTATTGCTGGCAGGCTATGCGCTGCTGCCGCTCTCGATGCTGGGCTGGGGGGCAGCGCGGCTCGGGCAGGTCGAACACGAGCAACTATCGGCGGGCGTATGGGTGCTTCTGGCGATCAACGGCTTTGCCCTGACATGGCGCGTAGCCATGCGATTTGCATTCACCGCGCGCGAGTTCGGCATTCCCGAAGGTGCCCGTGCCGTTCTGCGCATGCCGATCGCCAACATCATCGCGATCATGGCCGGACGACGCGCGCTTGTCGCCTATGTCCATAGCCTGCGGGGCAATGGCGTGGTGTGGGACAAGACACCGCACTTCACGCACCCGGCCGATGTGAAACCGGTGGCTGCACCGGTATGACCGTTGGCACCACGCGCTCGCGCGGTCAGCCGCTGCTGATGCTGGCGGCATTGTTCATGGCCTGGATCGGCGGACGAGCGATACTGTGGGAATCTCCCTTTGCAGTGGTGGACGAGCCGATCGGGGACAGCGGATCGATACAGGGCGGGTCGGGGAAGATTGCGAGCTCCGCAGCTTTCTCGAATTTTGGCGGTGTTTCGGCCACTTTTGCCCGCGGCGGGGCAGAGCTGCTGGCATTATCGGCGCGGCGCGCCGCACCGCGCGGCCCGTTCATGAATAATGCGGGCGAGTTTGCTCCCACTCCTGAAGGTGCCGCAGGCAACCTGCGTTCAGGGGTCGTTGCTCCGGCGCATCAGCCGGTGCCTCCCGCGCTGAGCGAGCGAATCGTGACCGGTGCTGCGCCAGATCGCGCGCAGCCCGCCGCGATGCCCCGCCGCGATCGCTGGTCTCTCGAAGCGTGGGCTTTCTGGCGTGATGGCTCGGACTCGGCGGCAATCGCCCAGGGCCGTGTGCCCAGCTACGGCGCCAGCCAGGCCGCGGTGGTTCTCAATTACCGCCTGGCGCCCGGCAACCACCGCGATCCGCGCGCCTATGCGCGGGCCTACAAGGCGCTGATAGACGGCGGCGAGAAAGAACTGGCAGCGGGCCTTTCCGCCCGCCCGCTGGCCGCGCTGCCGATGCGCATGTACGCCGAACTGCGCGCCACTCACCGCGGCGGAAGGGTCGATGTTCGCCCCGCAGCCTTCGTCACCAGCGAATTTGCCCCGCTGGCGCTGCCGCTGCAAATGCGGGCAGAAGCCTATGTCCAGGCAGGCTATGTCGGCGGACGGAACGGCACCGGCTTTGCCGACGGGCAGGTGCACATATTGCGCGATCTGGGGAAATTCGATCTGGGAACGGTCAGCCTGGGCACTGCGGCCTGGGGCGGGGCACAGAAAGGGGCGGAACGGCTCGATATCGGGCCCAGCCTGCGGTTCGACGTGAAGCTCGACAAGATCCCCGCGCGGCTTGCGCTCGACTATCGTGAGCGCGTTGCTGGCAATGCCCAGCCCCCTTCAGGCGCCGCCCTGACGCTTTCAACACGGTTTTGAGGTTAAGTTTGGGGGCAGGGCGATGCTGCGCCTTTAATATCGGCCTGCGCTAAGCTACGCCGTCTTCATGGACGTTTACCTGCCCATCGCGAATCTTTCGGTCAACGGCCTGTTGATCGTGGCGCTGGGTGTCCTGACGGGAATTCTCTCGGGCCTGTTCGGTGTGGGCGGCGGCTTTCTCACCACCCCGCTGCTGATCTTCTATGGCATACCGCCCACGGTTGCGGCGGCATCGGCCGCAACGCAGGTGACCGGCGCCAGCGTGTCGGGCGTACTTGCGCACCGCCGCCGCGACGGGGTCGATTACCGGATGGGCCTGACCATGGTCGGTGGCGGGATCATCGGCGCACTGGTCGGTGCACTGCTGTTCCGTTTCTTTCAGGCGATCGGCCAGATCGACGTGGTGATCAGCATCCTCTACGTCATCATGCTGGGCACCATCGGAACGTTGATGATGCGCGAGGCGATCGAGGCAATCCGACCGATCGAGGGGAAGAGCAGCGCCCCGCGCAAACGTCGCCATCACCCGATCGTCGCGGCGCTGCCGATGCGCTGGCGCTTTTACGGCTCGGGCCTTTACATATCGCCGCTGGCACCCGCCATTCTGGGCTTTCTGGTGGGCATACTGACGATGTTGATGGGCGTGGGCGGGGGGTTCATACTTGTGCCTGCGATGCTCTACATCCTGGGCATGAGCGCCAACGTGGTGGTTGGCACATCGCTGTTCCAGATCCTGTTCGTGACCATGGTAACAACCATGATGCACGCGCTGACCACCAAGGCGATCGATCTGGTGCTGGCCGGGCTGCTGCTGCTGGGATCGGTCATGGGTGCGCAGTTCGGCACGCAGATCGCGCTCAAGGCGCGTCCCGAGATCCTGCGGCTGGTACTGGCGGGGATTGTGCTGCTGGTGGCGATCCGCATGGCAGCGGGGCTGGGTTACCGGCCCGAAGAGATCTACACAGTTTCGCCGCTATGAGATGGGCGTTCCTCATCCTGGCCGGACTGCTGCTTTCGGGGCAGCGCGAAGCGATTCTGGTGCCCGAGGTGTCGCAAAGCGAAGTCCAGATCCGCCAGGGCTTTACCGGCACGGAATTGCTGCTGTTCGGCGCGATCCTCGACCCTGGCGGGCGCCGGGCGGGTGCAGCATATGACATCGTGGTGGTGCTCAAGGGGCCGACCCAACCCATCCGTATGCGCGAAAAGAAGCGGATCGCGGGGATCTGGATGAACGCGGAAACCAGCGATTTTCGATCCGCCCCATCGTATTTCGCTGTCGCATCATCGCAGCCGATCCGTGATATCGTCGATGAACGGACCGCGGCGATCTACGAATTGGGAACGCAGTTTATCCAGCTTTCGCCCAGCGGTGAGATCAATCCCCAGCAACAGGCCCGGTTTTCAGCAGGATTGGTCGATCAGCGCCGACGCCAGGGGCTCTACAAGCAGGAAGAAGGCGGCGTCAGGATCAGCGAGCAGGTGCTGTACCAGGCGCGGATCAGTCTGCCGTCGAACGTGCCGATCGGCCAATATACTGCCGAAACGTTCGCGATCACCGATGGGCGGGTGATCGCCTCGGCAGTGGCGGATGTCGAGGTGCGCAAGGTGGGTTTCGAGCGGTTTGTCGAATACGCTTCGCAGCGGTGGTCGTTGTTCTATGGCGTCACGGCCGTGTTGCTGTCGATCTTCATGGGCTGGCTGGCCGGGCGGCTGTTCGCGATGACTTGACGCCTGAATGGCGATGCAGCCCAGTTTCTTGTTTTAACGTGATTTTCGAGTCGTGAAATGTTCCATTGCACTCGAAATCACTCTAACCCGGCGGCAGGCCCCTGCCCTTGGGTGCAGCCTCGAGCACCTGGCGTGCCCGGTGAAGGTCAACCGGCTCCAGGACCCTGTTGCCAAGCGTGACAAGTTCGGCATGTGCGTTCGCAGTAAACTGCATTTCGATCCGCCGCGCCTGAGCAATCTCGCCTTCGTTGGGGGTGAACGCCCGGTTGATTGCGGGAACCTGCGCCGGATGGGTAGCAAACATTCCGGAAAAGCCGTCGGCACGGGCGATTTCTGCAATCCTCTCCAGCCGGGCCGGGTCGGTATCTGCCGCTTGCGCGCTCTCGATTGCCTTCAGCCCCTGCGCCTTGGCGCATAGAACTATCTGGGCGCGGGCATATGCGAACGCGCCGCACCATTCATCCCGCTCGTTTCGCTGGCGCCGGGCATCGATCCTTTCGCCGAGCTGCGCGGCATCCCATGCCAGGCCGGCCAGCCGCGGGTGCGGCTCTCCTGCGAAGGCGGAAAGAGCGAGAGCGCCGCCGGGGCTGCTCGCAACCATTGGAACGATCTGCGTCGCGCCATAGGCGATACCGGCGCGTTGTTCGATTTCATAGAATTCGGCGCCCAATTGCTGGATATGAGCGGGGCCGGGAACCTCGGGCAGGAAAATGCCCTGCGGTGCGCCGGGCATGACTGCGAACAGATCGTCACGCCAATGGCGCGAGCCGAGGGGTGAAATCCGCACCCAGCGCGCGAAATGCCGCCCCTCGATAACCTGCAACCGGTGACTAGAGAGCCAGTCCCGCGCTCGCTCGCGGGCGTCCTCGCGCTGGCTCGTACCCATGTCATGGTCCAGGTCGAGCACCACCGCATCCGCGCCCGCAACGACCGACCGCTCAAGCGCCTGCGCATCATCCGCCGCAACGATCAGCCAAGATCGCATCACCGAAACTCCTGTTCCCGGCAGGATGCGTTCGCGCCTGGACTAGCCCGCTCCGGCCAGCACGGGATAATCGATATATCCCGCGGGACCGGGGAGATACCAGCTTTGCGGTACATCCCGGTTTGGCGCCCATTCCGCCCCGATCCTGATCCGTTCGGGCAGATCGGGATTGGAGATGAATGGCCGCCCGAAGCTCACAGCATCGCAGGCCTTGGATTCTATATCGTTAACGGCGCGCGCGGCATCGTAATCGCTGTTGAGCACCAGCGCGCCCGAATAGATCCGCCGGATCAGCGGACTTTGCCCGGGCACGTCGGTGCGCCCGAAAGTGCCATCGGGGCCGGGCTCGCGCAGCTCGAGGAAGCCAAGGCCCAGCTCCTCGATCACGCGGGCGGCTTCGCCAAAGGTCGCCGCAGGGTCGCTGTCATTGCAGCCCTGCGTCTCGCCATTGGGCGAAAGGCGGATGCTTACGCGGTCCGCACCCCAGACATCGATCAGGGCTTCGAGCACTTCGCGCATGAAGCGCACGCGGTTTTCGGGCGCTCCGCCATATTCATCCTCGCGCAAATTGGTGCCGTCGCGCAGGAACTGGTCGACCAGATAGCCGTTGGCGCCGTGCAGCTGGACCCCGTCGAACCCTGCATTCTTCGCGTTTTCCGCAGCGCGGCGATAATCGCCCACCACCCGCGCAATCTCATCCACGCCCAGCGCGCGCGCCTGCTCGTATGGCTTGCGCCCGGTGGGGGTGTGGGCATGATCGGGCGCAGTCGTTGCCGAAGCCGAAACGGGCGGATTACCACCGAGAAAATCGGGATGGACCAGGCGGCCCATGTGCCACAGTTGCAGCACGATCGCGCCGCCTTCCTCATGAACCGCGCGGGTCGTCAGCTTCCAGCCTTCGACCTGCTCCTCGCTCCAGATGCCGGGTGCGGAAGGCCAGCCCAGCCCTTCCACGCTGATGCCCGTCGCCTCGCTGATGATCAGGCCCGCGCCCGCACGCTGGCGGTAATAAGTCGCCATCATTTCGTTGGGGACAGAGCCGGGCTGGCTCGCCCGCCCGCGCGTCAGCGGGGCCATGACGATCCGGTTGCGGGCATGAATCGCGCCCAGTTTCACAGGTTCGAAAAGCGTTGCGGTCACATGCAATTCCTCTTGTTGTTCAGCAATTCGCTTTCGCACTTGGTGATTTCATGGCTAGTGCGCAAGCCATGGAAAAAGAGGGGGCATTGGAAGCAAATCTTGCAGCGCCGCGCGGCTGGCTGCTGCTGGCCGGCCTGCTTGTGGCCAATGTCGCGCTGGCGCTGGGGCCGTGGTTCGTGCGGCTGGCCGATAGCGGACCGGTCGCGGCGGGGTTCTGGCGGCTGCTGCTGCCGCTGCCGTTCTTCGTTCTGATGGCGCGGCGGACGGGACAGAGCCTGGGCGGCATTCCGTGCAGGACGATGTTCTGGATATGGCTGGGGGCGATAACCTTCGGGCTCGATCTTGCCGCATGGCATGTCGGGATCGAATATACCCGGCTGGGCAATGCCGCGCTGTTCGGCAATTCGGGCAGCCTGGTGGTGATGTTCTGGGGCTTCATCATGGCGCGCCACCTTCCTCACCGTTTCGAATGGCTGGCGATCGCGTTCGCGCTGGCGGGAACCGCGATCCTGATGGGGCGCAGCCTCGAGATTTCGACCGCCACGCTGATCGGCGATCTGTTCTGCCTCGCCGCCGGGCTGCTCTATGCAGTCTATCTGATTACCTTGCAGGACGCGCGCAAGCATATCGGCGCGTGGAGCCTGCTGGTCTGGGTCAGCCTGTTTGCCTGCCCGCTGCTGCTGGCGCTGGCGATCGCATTGGGCGAACCGGTGTGGCCCCAGCAATGGGGGCCGCTGGTGGCGCTGGCCTTCTTCAGCCAGATCGTGGGGCAGGGGCTGCTGGTATGGGTGCTGCGGCACTTCTCGCCGCTGGTGATCGGCCTTGCGCTGTTGACCCAGCCTGCGGTTGCCGCGCTGACGGGCTATGCGGTGTTCGGCGAGGTGCTGAGCCCGCTCGACCTGCTGGGCATGGCGATGGTCGGCGGAGCGTTGGTGATTGCCCGGGCGAGGCGGGGGTAGTCAATCGAAGAAGTCTTCGTCAAAATCCTTGATATGCAGCGTATCCTTGTCGCGGCAGCCGACGTTGTAACGCACCATCAGGCGGCCAAGTTGCTGCCCGTCGATCAGGACGATCCGACCGCCGATCTGAGAAGCCGTGTCCAGTGCGGCCTTGGTGAAACCCGAAGTGGTAACGAAGATACCCTTCTGCGCCTTTCTCATGCTGAGCGCGCCGTAGAACTCGCGGATCGCGGCCGGCCCGACGATGTTCTCCGATTTGTATCGCTTGGCCTGGATGAAGATCTGGTCCACGCCCAGCACGTCCTGATCGATTACGCCGTCCACCCCATCATCGCCTGACTTGCCGATCGCACGCCCGGCTTCCTGCGAACTGCCGCCATAGCCCATTGCCAGTAGCAGTTCGACGATGGCCTTTTCGAAAAAAGCCGGGGTTCCGGCAATCATCCGATCGATCAGTTCGGCAATGAAGAAATCGGTGATCTGTTGATGGGCGGCGTTCAGCACGTCCTCCGGCGAAGCGGAGGAATCCTGTTCCAGTTGAACTACCGGTGCGGCTTCACCGGCCTTGTGCCCCCGCTCACGGAACTGGCGGAACTCCTCGAACTGATCGAGAAAGGCATTGTCGATCTTGGTTGGTGGATTTTGCAGCACAGCTCGGCCACGGTCAGTGATGCGGAAGTGACCACGCTTAGTGGCCTCTACCAAACCTGCTTGTTTTAGATAGGCCTTGGCCCAATGGACCCGACTGCGGATTACGGTCAGTTTGCCACTGGGCAAGAGTTCAATTCGTTCTTCTGGAGAAAGTGAAAACTGGTCAGAAACTGCCTCCGTTGTTAATCCTATATTTGCTTCACCTTCTGCCGCCAATTCCAGCACCGGAAGCATCAAGGTCTGGTAGTCTGGAATCATGTCCTCGCCCCCAAATCCCCCATGCCGACCGTGCCGCCCGCCATTTCGAGCATTCTGTCGAGGCTCTTCTTGGCCCTGAGCCGCAGCCCCTCCTCGATCTCGATCCGCGGCTCGAGATCGCGCAGCGCGGCGTAGAGCTTCTCCATCGTGTTGAGCGCCATGTAGGGGCAGATATTGCACGAGCAGTTGCCGTCAGCCCCCGGCGCACCGATGAAGTGCTTGTTCGGTAGAGCCTTTTCCATCTGGTGGATGATGTGCGGCTCGGTCGCGACAATCAGCGTGTCGCCTTCGAACTCGCTGGCGAACTTCAATATGCCGCTGGTCGAACCGACATAGTCGGCGTGGTCGATGATCGAGGGCGGGCATTCGGGATGCGCGGCGACCGGCGCGCCGGGGTGCCGCACTTTCAGCTTCATCAGCTCGGTCTCGCTGAAGGCCTCGTGCACGATGCACACACCCGGCCACAGCAGCATCTCGCGCCCGAACTTGCGGCTGAGATAGCCGCCAAGGTGCCGGTCGGGCCCGAAGATGATCTTCTGTTCGGGCGGTATCTGCGCCAGGATCGTCTCGGCGCTGGAGGAGGTGACGATCACGTCGGAGAGCGCCTTCACCTCGGTCGAGCAGTTGATGTAGGTCAGTGCGATGTGATCGGGGTGCGCGGCGCGGAAGGCGCGGAACTTTTCGGGCGGGCACGAGTCTTCAAGGCTGCACCCCGCGTCCATGTCAGGCAGCACGACGATCTTCTGGGGGGAGAGGATCTTGGCGGTATCGGCCATGAACTTGACCCCGCAAAAGGCGATGACATCGGCATCGGTGGCCGCCGCCTTGCGGCTGAGATCGAGGCTGTCCCCCACGAAATCGGCAATGTCCTGGATGTCGGGGCTTTGGTAATAATGCGCCAGGATCACCGCGTTGCGCTGCTTGCGCAGCCGGTCGATTTCGGCGAGCAGTTCGCTGCCGGCGGGGATTTTCGTTTCAACGCCCATCAATCTTGTCCGTCAGTTGCCGTTGGCATCCATATAGGGACAGGGCTGCATTTTGCGAGCGTGTTTGGGCCGCTACATGGTGAAGCCGGGCGGGAGGAAGGCTTCCATGGGTCGTTCGGCCCCGGGTGTTCCGGCCAGGACCTGTTCGGTCAACGAAACGCCAAACGGGCTATAGGCGATGAGGTCGGCCACGGCCTGCCCGGCCAACACTATGCCAACTCCCCACAGCCATGCCGGGTGCACCTTACCGCTGCGGCGCCAGTCGGCGATCATTCCGATCACCGGGAAGATCATCGTCACCACCACCATGATGCGCCAGGCATTGGGGATGAGGAGCGGCATGGGCAGCAAACGGCCGAGACCTGGCCCGGTGAGGATCGCCATCGCGCAGAACATCAGCCGCCGGTGCCAGCCAGAATAGCGGCGCGAACGTAGCGAGGCGAAAGCGAGCCCGCCGAAGGTCAGCAGTTGCAACGTATTGCTGATCATGAATTCGTTCTGATCGAAGAAAAATGGGCCGCCATTGCGGCGCATCGAAACGAACATGATCGTGAAGCCCATCACCACCATCAACGGGATCCAGAGGTAGGCGATCTGGCCGAGCCGTTTGTGCAGTGCGATATTGTTGCCCGCTATCAGCGTGTTCTGCGTCAGGAAGATCGCAACCCAGCCGAAGAACACCAGGCCATGGACATGGTACGGCCATGGCACGGCAAAGGTTGACCTGCCCATGGCCAGGTTCAATGCGAACCCGGCCACGATGATGAGCGACATCACCCAGGCCATGATCAAAAAGAAGCGCCGTTCAGGTTCGGCGTGCACCCTGAATGCAGTTGCCATGATTTGAATCCCCCTCGACCCGCCCAGTGTCATAGTGTGATTCCGGCTGGCGGGAAAGTCGACCGCCAAAGGAAGAAACATTCCTGGTCTGACTAGGGGCGGTCGACCAACAGCGACCAATGATCGTCGAAATGCGCCACCATCCCGCGCTTCTCGAGATCGAGCAGATGCGCCGTAACGCTCATCCGCGCCGCGCCCACAAGGCGCGGATCGAGCCCCTTGTACATATCGGGAATGAAATCGGCGACCGGCCGGGCGCGATCAGCCAAGAGGCGCCGGATCTGGTTTTCACGCTGGCGGCGATGGCCGATCATCCCGCGCACCAGCTGGCGGGGCTTCGTGATAGGCTCGCCATGCGCCGAATAATAGACCCGGTCATCGCGCGACTGGAGCAGATCGAGGCTGCGCATGTAGTCGCCCATGTCGCCATCGGGCGGGATCACCACGCTGGTCGACCAACCCATGACATGATCGCCGGTGAACAGCGCGCCCGATTCCTCGAGCGCAAAGCACAGGTGGTTCGAGGTATGCCCCGGCGTGTGGATGGCGCGCAGCGTCCAGCCGGGCCCAGCGATCGCCTCGCCATCCTCCATCACCCGGTCGGGCGCATAGTCGGGATCGAACGCTTCGTCGGAGCGTGCGCCCCATTCGTTCAGAACCCTGCTGTCGATCACCAGCGGCCCGCAGCCGATTATCGGCGCGCCTGTCATCGCCTTGAGCGGCGCCGCAGCGGGTGAATGGTCACGGTGCGTGTGCGTGCACATGATCGCGCTGACCTGCGCGTCGCCCACCGCCGCAAGGATCGCATCGACATGGGCGGGCTCTGCCGGACCCGGATCGATCACCGCCACCTCGCCCGCGTTGCCCACGATGTAGGTCTGCGTGCCGGTATAGGTGTAGGGCGAGGGATTGGGTGCGAGCACGCGCCGGACCAGCGGTTCGCATTGTTCGGCAACGCCGGTCGGCCAGGGCTGGGGGGGCAATTCCATGGCTTGCATATGGCGTGCACCGTGGCACATGTCACCTCTGGCGAGGAGAGAAGGCGAATGGACGATCTGATACTGGTTCTCGATGAAGGCACCACTTCGACGCGGGCGATGCTGTTCGCGCCCGATGGCAGCCTTCACGGCACTGCGCAGCAGGACCTGACCCAGTATTACCCGCAGTCCGGCTGGGTCGAACATGATGCCGCCGAAATCTGGGACAAGACGCTCGCCTGCGCGCGCGAGCTGGTCGCCAAGGCAGGCGGTGCTGACAGGATCGCCGCAATCGGGATCACCAACCAGCGCGAAACCGTGGTTGCATGGGACCGCGAGACGCTCGAACCGCTTGCCCGCGCGATCGTGTGGCAGGACCGGCGCACCGCGAATTTCTGCGCCAGCCTGCGCGAGGCGGGGCATGAGGGCGAGGTGCAGCGGCGCACCGGGCTGCTGCTCGACCCCTATTTCTCGGGCACCAAGATGCGCTGGCTGCTCGATAACGAGCCGACGGTGCGCGATGCCGCGCAGGCAGGGCGGCTGGCGTTGGGAACGATCGAAAGCTGGCTGGTGGCCAAATTGACCGGCGGGGCACACATCAGCGATGCCAGCAATGCCAGCCGCACGTTGCTGATGGAGCTGGCGGGCTCGGGCTTTGACGAGGGGTTGTGCGAACTTCTTGGCGTACCGCATTCGGCGCTGCCCGAAGTAACCGACAATGCCGGTGCGCTGGGGGTGGCGCAGGCGCAATGGCTGGGCCGCGCGATCCCGATCACCGGGCTGGCGGGGGATCAGCAGGCCGCGACCATTGGCCAGGCCTGCCTGAGCCCGGGAGAGACGAAAGCAACTTATGGCACCGGGGCCTTCGTGCTCACCAATATGGGGCGCGATATTCCCGCCTCGAAGAATCGCCTGCTGGGGACGGTGCTGTACCAGCTTGGCGGCGAGCGGACCTATGCGATCGAAGGTTCGGTGTTTGTGGCCGGGAGCCTGATCCAATGGCTGCGCGATTCACTCGGCATCGTCGATGTCGCAGCGCAGACCGAGGCGCTTGCGCGCTCGATCGAGCATACCGGCGGGGTCACGATCGTGCCCGCGCTCGCCGGGCTGGGCGCGCCGCACTGGCAGGCCGAAGCGCGCGGTGTGATCACAGGCCTCAGCTTTGCCAGCGGGAAGGCCGAGCTGGCCCGCGCCGCGCTCGAGGCGATGGCGCATCAGACTTTCGACCTGGCCGAGGCATACGCGCGCGATGGCGCACCGTGGGGGCGGCTGCGGATCGACGGCGGAATGAGCGCAAACGACTGGATGGCGCAGGATCTTGCCGATATTCTCGATCTCACGGTCGAGCGCCCGGCCATGGTCGAAACCACTGCGCTGGGCGCGGCCATGCTGGCGGCAACCGGTGCCGGGCTCCATTCCGACCTGGCGAGCGCGGCCGAGGCCATGCGCGGCGAGCTGAGCCGGTTCGAGCCTGACATGACCGATGACATTCGCGAAGAGCGGCTGGTTCGCTGGCGCAAGGCGCTGGCCGCTGCCTGATCCGGCTTTACCTGCGCATCATCGCCCGGTTGAGCCGCTCGTGCAGCATGCGGGCGCCGGGGCGCGCTTCGAACCGCTCTCCCCATGCGCGGTCGAGACGCGCGATCCTGCGGTGCAGGTTGACCGTTTCGTTGATCAGTTCGCGTGTGGCAGGTTCCAGCAGGGCCAGATCCTCGTCGGTCGAAGCCCGGTCCGTCGGCAGGCGGCCATGCCTGCGCAGGCTCTCCTCGCTCATCTCGCCTGAAAAATGCGCCCGCTGGTTGAGCAGCCAGGCAAGGATGTGCATCATCCGCGTGGTTGTTTTCAACCCTTCGGAAGAAATCGCCAGCCGCAGTGCGCTGCTTCCCTGGGCCGGCATTCCCGACGGTCCCATGGTGAACACCGCGCGCACTTCATCCGCCAGCACCAGGGCCTCGGCGTAGAGTGATTCGATGATCGGACGCGAAAGTGAGTTCGGGTGGCTCATGATCGCCGAGAGCTAGGACGAGTTGACGCGCCGCACCAGCCCGGCAACCATGATTTGCGCGACTTTGCACGCGCTTGTCCCAATGTGGAACGGTTCGCTGCTGAATCATGCAATGATATCAGGCAGCAACGTGTCCTCCAGCTTTGCGATCTGGTCCCTCAAAGCCAGCTTGCGTTTCTTGAGCCGGGCGATCTGGAGTTGATCGGTCGACCCTGATTCCATCAGCGCACTGATTGCCGCGTCAAGATCCCGATGTTCGGTTTTAAGCAGTTCCAGCCGCTTGCGAAGCTCCTGCTCGGTCACATCGATGCCTCCTGATCGGCGGGTTAACGCAGTCTCAATTCCACTCGCCCAATAGTGTGCCGGAATTGCTTTGCAAGATAGGCATCTTGTGGTTTGATGGCAATTCGCGGCTCGCCCGCGATGTGGTGCGAGTCGCTCTTGAAGTGCAACAACACAGGCAGGAGATTCTCATGGAATCATCGCACGTCGTCGCCCTCCAGTCCAAACATGCCGGTATCGAGGCCAGGATCAGGGCAGAGTTGAACCGACCTGCGCCAAATGATGTGATGATCCAGGAACTCAAGAAGCGAAAGTTGCGGATCAAGGAAGAACTCGCCGAGATCTGAACGCCTTCCAGCCGGGTTTTGGTTCGTACCATGGCCTATTGCCCATTGTGCAGGAGGCTGGGGGTGCTGTAGGCCATACTTCCATGACCGCCGCTGCATCTGCCCGCCAGATTCTTCTTCGCCTGCACGAGATCATGGCTTCGCGCCTGCATGCGCAGGGCAAGCTCGACAGCGTGGCCGACATCATTGGCGAGAGCCTCCACAGCGAGGTCTGTTCGATCTATCTGCTGCGCGAGGGAATGCTGGAGCTGTTTGCCACCCGCGGCCTCAACAAGGGCGCGGTCCACATCACGCGCATGGCTGTGGGCGAAGGGCTGACGGGAACCATCGCCGCCAACGTCGAAACGCTCAACCTGGCCGAGGCGAAGGCCCATCCCGACTTCAAATACCGGCCCGAGACGGGCGAGGAAAAATTCCATTCCTTCGCCGGTGTTCCGATCGTCTATCGCGAACGCGCGGTGGGCGTACTGTGCGTCCAGCATGTCGAACCGCGCCGTTACGAGGAAGTCGAGATCGAGGCGTTGCAGACCACCGCCATGGTACTCAGCGAACTGATCGCCAATGCCGGACTGATCGACGAGCATGATGCCGCTGCGCTGGGCGAAGGGCAGATCGGCATGAAGACCGTTTCGGGCCTCGCTTTGGTCAAGGGCCTGGCGATGGGGCACGCGGTCTATCATCAGCCGCGCGTCACCATCGATCAGGTCATGGCCGAGGACATCGAGGCCGAGCGCCAGCGAGTTTACCAGGCTTTCGACCGGATGCGCGGCCAGATCGAACAGATGGCGAGCCAAGCCGAATTCGGCGTGGGGGGCGAGCACGAGGAGGTGCTCGAGACCTACAAGATGTTCGCCTATGACGAGGGGTGGAGCCGCCGGATCAACGAGGCGATCGACAGCGGCCTGACCGCCGAGGCCGCGATCGAACGGGTCCAGCAGCGCACCCGCATGCGCATGCGCGAGATCGACGATCCGCTGCTGGCCGATCGCATGCACGATCTGGAGGATCTCTCCAATCGCCTGCTGCGCATCGTTTCAGGCCAACTTGGCACCGCCGCCACGCAAGGGCTGCGGCGCGACACGATCCTGATCGCGCGCAATCTCGGTCCGGCCGAATTGCTCGAATACGATCGCCGGAAACTCAAGGGGGTGATCCTCGAGGAAGGGTCGCTGACCGCGCATGTGGTGATCGTGGCGCGCGCGATGGGGGTGCCGGTTCTGGGCCGGGCCAACGGACTGCGTTCGCTGGTGTGCGAAGGTGACGAGATCCTGCTCGATGCCGACAAGGGTCTGGCGACATTGCGCCCGACCGCCGATATCGCCGGAACATTCGCCCGCCGCTTCGCCCGCTCGCGCGAGCGGCAGGCCGCCTATGCGGAACTGCGCGACGTCGAGCCTTTCACCCGCTGCGGCACGCGCATCCAGGTAATGATGAATGCGGGCCTGCGCGATGACATGAGCGCCTTGCCGCTGACGGGCGCCGACGGGGTGGGGCTGTTCCGCACCGAATTCCAGTTCCTGGTTTCGGCCACCTTGCCCCAGCGTGAGCGGCAGACGCGGCTTTACCGCGACGTGCTCGATGCGGCGGGGGACAAGCCGGTCATCTTCCGCACCGTCGATATCGGCGGCGACAAGGCAGTGCCCTATCTGCGCAGCGAAACCAGCGTGCACGATGAAAATCCCGCCATGGGTTGGCGCGCGCTGCGACTGGCGCTGGAACGCGGGGGATTGCTCAAGGTGCAGGCCCGCGCCCTGCTCGAAGCTTCGGCCGGGCGGACGCTCAATGTCATGTTTCCGATGATTTCCGAGCCGTGGGAATTCGATGCTGCACGCGCGGTTTTCGACGACCAGCTGGAACTGCTCAAGCGGCGCAAGCGGCAGCTTCCCGATGCGATCCGGTATGGCGCCATGCTGGAAGTTCCGGCGCTGGCCGAAATGCTTGACCTGCTCCTGCCGAAAATCCGGTTCCTTTCGATCGGCACCAATGACCTCACGCAGTTCCTGTACGCGGCGGACCGTGCCAATCCCAAGCTGGCCGAGCGCTATGACTGGCTGAGCCATCCGATCCTGCGCTTTTTGCGCCGGATCGTTCAGACCACCACGGGGCACGACGTCGATCTGGGAATCTGCGGCGAGATGGGTGGGCGCAGGCTCGATGCGCTGGCGCTTCTGGGAATCGGCTTCCGCAGGCTTTCGATCACCCCGGCAGCGGTCGGGCCGATCAAGGAACTGGTCCGCAGGGTCGATCTGAAAGAAGTGACAGCGGTGATGAATGACTGGCTGGCCGATCCTGCGTGCGATCTGCGTGCCAGCCTGCGGGCATGGGCCGACGAGCGCGGCATCGAAACCGACTGAATTTCACCCCGACTTGCCGTGTTCGCCCATCTTGTACGCGGACGCCGCTTGACACGGCGGCATTCACACGATTGTCTCTTGCCCAGCCTAAACCGACAAAAACAGATAAGGCCGGGTCATGACTGGAGTTGAGGAAGTGGATGCGGTGCAACTGCCGCTGGAGAGTGCTGGGCAGATCTTGCGCCGCGCGCGCGAGGAAAAGGGCCTGTCGCTGAAGGACATTGCCGACAAGACGCGCATTTCATTGCATCATCTTGAGGCGATCGAGGCGGGGGCGTTTTCCCGGCTGCCGGGTCGCACCTATGCGCTCGGCTTCTCGCGCACCTATGCGAGGGCCATGGAACTCGACGAGAACGCGATCATGGGCACGGTGCGTGCGGAACTGGCCGAATGCGAGGAACGCAATGCATCGCACAGTGGCGGGTTCGAGCCGGGCGATCCCGCCAAGCTGCCACCGCGCGGCCTGGTGTGGGTCGTGGGTATCGCCGCGCTGTTCCTGTTTGTCGCTTCCATGGTGTTTATCACCCGCAATTCCGGTATCGGCACCGGCCCCGATCCGCTGGTGGTCGACGAACCTGCCGTGCAGGCGCAAATCCCCACGGAGCGGAGCGCGCAAACCACGCCCACCCCGGCAACAACAGCAGGGCAGGTGGTCTTCACCGCGCTGGAGGATGGGGTCTGGGTGCGCTTCTATGATGCCACAGGGGCGCGCCTGCTGGAAAAGCAGATGGCGCACGGCGAACGCTTTGCAGTCCCGCAGGACATTGAAGCGCCGCAGATATGGACGGGACGGCCCGACGCCTTTGCCATTACCATCGGCGGCAAGCCGGTGCCCAAGCTTGCGGAAGACGATATTGTGATGCGTGACGTCGCCATTTCGGCGCGGGCGCTGCTGGCGCGTAATGATGCCGGCATGGCTGCGAATGGTGGGACAGGCGCCGCGATCAACTGAGCTTTCCCCCGTTTTCGACGTGCCCCGGCTCGACTGGCAGGGCGCGCCTGGGGCAGGATTCCGGCCCTGTTCATCCACCGCGTCGCAGGACGGCGCGGCAGCTGGCCCGGCCTGGGGCACAGACAACTAGGAGCATGGTATCTATGGCAACATTGTCTTTCAGCCGGATACTGGGTGCTGGCGCGGCCTTGAGCTTGCTGGCGGTGCCGGTCGCAGCCTCGGCGCAGGATACTTCCCCCGAAGCGAGGCTGCGCAAGATCGAGGCCGAGGTGCGCGCGTTGCAACGCAAGGTTTTCCCCGGCGGGGACGGGCGTTTCTTCGAGCCGCAGATCACAGGCGCGCAGCCGGCACAGACCGCAACTACAACTACCGCCGCGCCATCGACAACGGCGGTCACCGATATTCTGGTACGCCTCGACGCGCTTGAGGCGCAGCTTCAGCAACTGACTGCGCGCGGCGAAGAGAATACCAATGCAATTTCCCAGATCGAAGCGCGGTTGACCGCGATCGAGACTCCCCCCGTGCAGGACGAGCCGGCTCTGCCCGGCCAGCAGCCGGAATCGCTTTCCTCGGCTCCGCCGCCGTCGGCTGCAAACGCCAATCTTGCGGCCATGACCGGTGGCGCATCGCAGTCCACCAGGCAGGCAGCCACGCCTGCTGCGAATCCGGTTGGCCCCAGCCAGGAACGGCTGGCAGCGGTTCAGGCTATCGCCAAGCCGCAGACCGAAGATTCTGGCGCGGACGAATATTCCTATGGGTTTCGGCTGTGGAACGCAGGATTTTACCCTGAGGCACGCCAGCAACTGGGCATATTTCTTGACCGCTATCCCGGCCATCCGATGGCCACTTTTGGCCGCAATCTGATGGGGCGTGCGTTTCTCGACGAGAGCCAGTTCGAGGAGGCAGCCCGCTGGTTCCTTCGCAACTACCAGGCTGACAAGCAGGCGGCGCGCGCCGGCGACAGCCTTCTGTTCCTTGCCGAGAGCATGGTGAAATTGGGCGATACCAAGCGCGCCTGCATCGCGCTGGCCGAATTTGGCGAGACTTATCCTGCGCTTGCGACCGGCCGCCTTCTGCAACAGTATGAAGCCAACCGGCAGAAAGTGACCTGCAATTGATAGGCAGCCTGATCCGCACCTGATCGCGCGTTTTGACGCCGATTGCGCCGCTCTCTGGCCCGTGGGCGAGCGGCTGGGCATCGCTGTGTCGGGCGGGCCTGACAGCATGGCGCTGCTGCTGCTCGCGCAGGCTTTGCGCCCAGGCATGGTCGAGGCGGCGACGGTCGATCACGGCTTGCGGGCCGAAAGCGCGGAAGAGGCGCGAATGGTGGCCCGGCTTTGCCGTGACCTTGGAATTGCGCATTCGATCTTGCCGGTGACAGTGGGCATGGGCAACCTCCAGGCAGAGGCGCGCAGGGCGCGCTATCGGGCATTGGACGAGTGGATGGAAGAACGCGGGCTGAACCTGCTCGCCACCGCGCACCATGCCGACGATCAGGCCGAAACGCTGCTGATGCGGCTCAACCGTGGCAGCGGGCTGTCAGGCCTTGCCGGGGTGCGAGCGAGCGGCCATGTCCCCGGTTCGCCGCGCAAGTTGTTCCGGCCGCTGCTCACCTGGCGCAAGCAGGAACTTTGCGATCTTGTCCGCTCGGTTGGCGTGGTTGCGGCAAACGACCCTTCGAACGCGAACGACGATTTCGACCGTATCCGTATGCGCAAGGCGTTGGCCGGCGCGGACTGGCTCGATCCGGCAGCTATCGCGCAAAGCGCCGGGCACCTCGCCGATGCTGCCGAGGCGCTCGAATGGTGCATCGCGCAGGAGTGGCTGAGCTGCGTTTCACAGCGCGATGGCGGATTGTTCTATCAGCCGCGCGCCCCGCGCGCGGTTCGGCTCGGCGTGCTGATGCGCGCCATTGGCGAGCTTGGGTCGGAGCCGCGCGGCAGCGCCGCAGCGCGCCTGCTCGATCAGCTTGAGCAGGGAGAGGGCGGCAACATTGCCGGGGTGCTGGCGACGTGTGCGCAGGGTGGGTGGATGCTGCGGCGCGAACCCCCCAGGCGGTAACCGCCCGACGCGCCGCAGCAACTTGCGCAACCGGTCATCGTGTTGCGGCTGAAGGGCAGGGACTGGACCAGGAAAACTTGTGTGCCCTTCAGCCGCGAGACTGAACGGACTCCAGTTGACTCCGAATCCCGGCGACTTCCAGCGCCGATCTCGGGCTGTCCCTTGGTGAGACGGGTTGGCTGACGGGGTTAACCCTGAATTGCCCTACCCATGCGCGCCGAAGATATTGGCTATCGCAGTGCCAAGACGCAGCGAAAGCTGGTTCGCCTGTTCGAGTGGGTCGATGTAGTCGCGCCGGATTTGCTGGTATCCCTCGCTTTCATCGTCGGGATAATCGCTGGGCGCATCGACCGCAAAATCGCCGATCTGCGGAAAACTGGTGGGATAGGCGCGGCGCAATTGCGCCAGCGCATCGTCGATCCTGAGGCTGAAAACCATTTCCAGCACATCATCGCGGCTGATGTCGTTGGCGCGGCTGAAGGCCGGGATCGACACCGCTTTCAGGAACATGTGCTGAAGCAGCGCCAACCGCAGCGCCTGTGCCGCGCCGATCGTGCGGCGAACGGTTTCCCGATCATCGAGCGGAGCGTCGTCGGGGATCAGCTCCAGCAATCGGTGCAGCTTGAGCGCATCGACCCTGAGGCGCGAGGCGAGGCGGCGGAACACGCCGGTGCGATCGTCCGCGGTGAGGTATTCGGCCAGCGTCTCGCAGGCTGACGAGAGGTGCCCCTCCATGCCGCGATAGGGCCGGCTTGCCCAATAGGCGCTGTTGAACAGCTCGCCGAAGGCGGCGACCGTCTTGATGCTCGCCAGCGCATTGGAAGATCGCACCAGACGCACCAATTGCCGCCCGCGTTCGCTTTCGTGCAGAAGTGCTGCAAGTTCCTCGTAATTTCCGTCGGCTGCGCTGCCCAGCCCGGCGATGATGTTCACCGGATAGCCCAATTGCTGGAGAATGGCGTTGTGCGGAATGGCGCGGATTTGCCTGAGGCTCATGTCACGGTCCGCCGAAATATCCGACTGGCGGCGCGAGACGCGGCTGCCCGTTGGATTGAGCAGGCCCAGGCCAAACGCGGTCACCGCGCGCGCATAGGTGCGGCTTTGCAGGTGCGCACGCTGATGCGAACGGATCGCGCGGTAGAAATCGAGGCTGAGATCGGTGCGGCGATAGAAAGGATCGGGCGGGGCGTCCACATCGGCGCTGGCGGGCCTCGACTCGGCCATGCGCGTCAGCGTCGCAAGCGCCAGTTCCGGAGTGGCGAAGAACAGATAGCCGTCGCCGCCCTGGAAGCTGACTTCGGGTTCCAGCCTGATTCCTGCCCTGGCAAAGCGTCGCCGCGCCCAGGATGAAAGCGGCCATGCCAACCGGTCGGCAAAACTGCCCGGGTGCGCGCCGCGCCCCATGCTTTCGCCATGCGTATTGAAGATCAGCGCGGCGACACCGGTGAGGCCGTTCTTCTCCATCGCTTCGCACAGCCGCCCTTGTAGCCGCTCGATCGCCAGGCTCGCAGGAATCTGACCGACGAACCGGCCCGCATCGGAAAAGCCGGTCTGGATTGCAACCCGCCCGCGCCGCCGCGCATAGTCCCGGTAGCTATCCTCCGCCAGCAGCGCGTCGAGGAACCGGCCACCGTGCTCGAGCGCGCCCTCGGTTTCGAACAGGGGGGAGACATCGACATTGTCCTCGACGCCGAACAGGCGCGCGAAATAGAGCGCGGCCAGGATGGTGGCGGGCTGTTCGCACTCGGCGATCAGCATTCGCAGCGGGGCATCGGCATCGATGTGCTGTACGATTTGAGCCATCGCGATGAATTGGCGGATCGCCGTCGAGCTTTCGATCGCCAGCGCAGCGAAGTTGGAACGCAGCGGCTCTACATCATCGAGCAACTGGCGCAGCGTCACCATCGCCCCCTTGCTGGTCAGGTCCAGCGCATTGTCAGGATCGATCCGGCGACGGATGGCATTGTGCAATTGCGAGGAATTGACCCTGAAATGGATGCCCCCCATGCCAAGGCCGTCGGCGCGCATTGCTGCGGCCAGCGTCTTGAGCGCGACGGCGCGGGCGTTGTCGGCACCGCGCGCCTCATCCTCCAGAGCCTCGATCAGCGGGGCCAGAGTCAGTAGCTTCGCGGGATCGTCTGCGGTCAACCGGTTTGCCGCGGCTGAAAGGGTTTCCGGGTGGCTAAGCTCCGCGGCAAAATCGCTCGCCCGGCCCTCTGTATATGTCAAGGCCGCACGCAGCACGTCGAGCAGGCGATGTGCCGGGTCGATTGCCTCCAGCGCTGCGATGTAGCGCGCCAGCCGCAGTGCCTTTTCGGCTAGGCGGAAGCGGATCGAATCGTACCACTTGATGTCGGTACGTCCGTCCATGTCATAACCGACCCAGGTGGCGAAACGGAAAGGCTGCGGGCGCAGTTCGTGCCAGCGGTCGGGCCAGATCCCGGCAGCGTGCGAGAGAATGAGGCCGACAATACGGTCGCGCGCGTCCTGCGCCCTGGCAATGGCCTGCATTGCCATGTCATGTTCGAGCGCCAGAGTGATCTCGGGCCGCTCGCCGTCGGGCATGCACACTTCCTGGCCGATTTCGGCGCTTCGCGAGGCGGCCTCGGCAACCGCCCGATGCTGCCCGGGCGTGAGCAGGAACGTGGGGTGCCCGGTGAACACCGCGTGCATCTGAGGATTTTCCCATTCGCGGCGGAAGCCATCAAAATCGCCGGTGTCCAGGCCTATTCCCAGGCTGTCGCAGGGCGCAGGGCAATCCTCGTCCGCCGCGAGCGGCCTGACCAGCCCGCGCAATCTTGCAGCGCGGCTTTGCAACGACAGACAGCCGAGTTCGGCCACCAATGCCGCGATTCCGTCAAGCGTGAGTTCGCCAGCCTCAAGCGCGCGCGAGATGTCGAGCCCGAGCTGGAATACCGGGTTGAACAGCGGGGTTTCGCGCGTGCGGCTGTGCAGTTCGCCCAGCCGGTCGATGAGATCGGCCACGCTGGCGAAGCTGCGCTGCGTCATTGTCGCAGGGCCATGGCGGCGCGCGCCATGGATTCAACCGCAGCCCGGTCGGGAGCGCCGCGCGGGGCGACCCAGCTGCCGCCCACGCACAGCACTGGATCGAACGCCAGCCATTCGGCGGCGTTATCAGGCCCGATACCGCCGGTGGGGCAGAACAGGCATTGGCCGAAGGGCGCGGCGAGCGCCTTGAGCGCGGGCAGGCCGCCCGCTGCCATCGCCGGGAAGAACTTGAAATGCGTCAAGCCTAGGTCGAGCCCGCGCATGATGTCGCCAGCAGTGGCTATGCCCGGCAGGAAGGGTATCCTGGCGGCCGCTGCAGCCATGGCCAACGGCTCGGTCAGGCCGGGGGAGACGATGAACTGCGATCCCGCTTTCATCGCTGCGTCAAGTTCGCGCGCGTTGGTGACGGTTCCCGCCCCAACGATGGCGCCCGGGACCTTGCTCATCGCCGCAATCGCGGGGAGCGCGGCGGGTGTGCGCAAGGTCACTTCGAGCACGCGCAGGCCGCCTGCAACCAGCGCTTCGGCAAGCGGCACCGCATGGTCGAGCTCGTCCACCACGATCACCGGGATCACCGGGGCGGTGCGCATGATTGCCTCGATATCGCTCATTTGAGGTGTTCCCTTGCAAAGGCTGCCGCCGCGCCGAACAGTCCGGGTTGCGGGTGTACTATCAGCTTGACCGGCAGGCTCGCCATCAGTCCGGCAAAGCGGCCCTTGGCGCAGAAGCGCCCGGCAAAGCCCGAGGCGAGCAATGTCTCGCGAATGCGGTAGCCTAGCCCTCCTGCGATCACCACGCCGCCTGCACCCTGTGCAAGTGCAATATCGCCCGCAACGCTGCCCAGCGACTGGCAGAAACGGTCAACCGCGGCAGCGGCCAGGCTGTCCTCGCCGCTCATTCCAAGACGCCAGATCGTCCGATCGTCCAGATCGACAACCGCACGCCCCTCCATCGCTGCCAGCGTATGGTAGATTTCGACGATCGCGGGGCCCGACACCACCCGTTCGGTCGATACGCGCGTATGGCTCTTGCGCAGGCGGGCAAGGATCGCATCGTCGATCGAATCGACCGGGGCAAAATCGACATGGCCGCCTTCGGTTGCCTGGACCCGGTATCCGCCTTCACCATCGCGCCAGAAATGCGCGACGCCAAGGCCGGTTCCGGGGCCCAGCACGCTGATCGTTCCGCTGGTAGGCAGAGGCTTGTCCGGCCCGCAAAGATGAAGGAACTGCTCCCCGGGCGCCTTGGCCACGGCGTGGGCCACCGCCTCGAAATCGTTGACGATGGTGTAGCGCTCGCAGCCCAGCTTGCTGGCGATCAGCTGCGGGCGGATGATCCACGGGTTGTTGGTGAAACGGATTACCTCGCGGTCAACCGGGCCTGCCACCGCCATAGCAACCGACTGGGGCAACTTGCCGCCCATCCGCTCGCGGTAATCCTCCCAAGCGGTCTGGAAGCTGGCGTGATCGCTGGTGTGGAGCGTCTCCGGCTCGCTCAGCGATATCGTACCGTCGCTGGCGATCACAGCAATGGCAAAGCGCGCGTGCGTGCCGCCGATATCGACCGTAACGATTTCGGTCATGCCTTCACGTCTCTCCCTCACAGGCCTGCCACGGCGAGCATGGCGCTGGCTCCCCTCTCGGCGCCGTCGGCACGGTCGCGGAACATCGCGAACAGCTCGCGCCCGACGCCGTGACGGTGCTCACGATCGGGCACCGGCTCGCGCGAAGCAAGATCGGCACCGGTCGAAAGCTCGCCAGTTACCGCGCACAGCCGCACCACGTCGCCGTCGCGCAGGCGCGCCAGCGGTCCGCCGCCAAACGCCTCGGGCGTAACATGGATCGCGGCGGGCACTTTGCCCGATGCGCCCGACATTCGCCCGTCGGTGACCAGAGCGACGCGGTAACCGCGATCTTGCAGCACGCCCAGGATCGGGGTGAGCTTGTGCAATTCGGGCATGCCGTTGGCACGCGGGCCCTGGAAACGGACGACCACCACCACATCGCGGTCAAGTTCGCCAGCCTTGAATGCCTCGGCAACTGAAGCCTGGTCTTCGAAGATTGCGCATGGCGCCTCAACCGTCCAGCGCTCGGGCTCCACCGCGGATGATTTGAAGCAGCCGCGCCCCAGATTGCCAGTGACGAGCCGCATTCCGCCGTCAGGCTGGAACGGCGAGGATGCAGGGCGCAGCATGCTGTCATCCATGCTCGGGCCCACTTCGCGCCACAGCAGCTTCTCGTCCGCATCGAGGCCCGGTTCGCGCGCATAATCGGCCAGCCCGCCCTCGCTCACCGTCAGGATGTCGGCGTGGCACAGGCCGGCATCGAGCAGCTCGCCGATGACATAACCCATGCCGCCTGCCGCGTGGAACTGGTTCACGTCGCCCGGGCCGTTGGGATAGACCCGCGCCAGCAGCGGCACGGCGGAGGACAGCTCGGCCAGATCGTCCCAATCGAACAGGATCCCCGCCGCGCGCGCCATCGCGGGGATGTGGATCGCGTGATTGGTCGATCCGCCGGTGGCGAGCAGGCCGATCGCGGCATTGACGATCGCCTTTTCATCGACGCACCGCGCAAATGTCCGCTCGCGCGTGCCCGACAGCTCGGCGAGGCGATGCACCGCCTGCCGGTCGAGCGCCTGGCGCAGCTTGGTGCCCGGCTGGACGAAGGCGCTGCCGGGAATGTGCAGCCCCATCATCTCCATCATCATCTGGTTCGAATTGGCGGTGCCATAGAAGGTGCATGTGCCCGGCGAGTGGTAGCTGCCCATTTCGCTGGCGAGCAGTTCCTCACGCCCGACCTTGCCCTCGGCATAGAGCTGGCGGACCTTCTGCTTCTCCTTGTTGGCGATGCCGCTGGGCATCGGGCCGGAGGGCACGAAGATGACCGGCAGATGGCCGAAGCGCAGCGCGCCGATCACCAGGCCCGGCACGATCTTGTCACATATGCCGAGGCACGCGACCCCGTCATACATCGCATGGCTGAGCGCCACGGCGGTACTGAGCGCAATCACGTCGCGGCTGAACAGCGACAGTTCCATGCCGTCCTGCCCCTGCGTCACTCCGTCGCACATCGCGGGCGTAGCGCCAGCGACCTGCGCGGTCGCGCCCACTTCGCGGGCATAGATCTTCATCCGTTCGGGATAGCGGCCATAGGGCTGATGCGCGCTCAGCATATCGTTATAGGCGGTGACGATGCCGATGTTGGACCCGCGATCCGCCTTCATCGCGGCCTGATCCTCCAGCGCCCCGGCAAAGGCATGCGCGAGGTTGGAACAGGAAATCTGCGTCCGTTCGGGAGCACGGTCGGCCTCGCGGTCCATCAGATCGAGATACGCCTGCCGCCCCGGCTTCGAGCGTTCGATGATACGGGCGGTTACCCGGGCGATGACGGGGCTCAGATCACTCATGCCAACTCACCCCGTCGCGCTCGGCCAGGGCAATCGCCGCGCTCGGCCCCCAGCTTCCGGCGGTATAGGTCTTGGGAGTGAGGCCCTCTTCGCCCCACAGGCCGCGGATCGCATCGATCCAGTGCCATTGCGCCTCGACCTCGTCGCGCCGCACGAACAGCGTCTGGTCGCCTTCGATCAGGTCGAGCAGCAGCCGCTCATAGGCGATGCGGCGGTGCTGGCCGACAAAGGCGTCGAGCATGGCGATGTTGAGCGGCACCTGGCGCAGGCGAATGCCCTCGCGGTCGAGCCCGGGGACCTTGGCCATCAGCGACAGCGTGATATTCTCTTCGGGCTGAATACCGATCACCAGCCGGTTGGGCTGCATGGTCGCGCCCTTGGCGGCAAAGATCGAATGCGGCACGCTGCGGAACTGGACGACGATTTCGGTCACGCGGTGGGGCAACCGCTTGCCGGTGCGCAGATAGAACGGCACGCCCTTCCAGCGCCAGTTATCGACATGCGCCTTGATCGCGACAAAGGTCTCGGTGTCCGATTGCCGGCCCAGCTCGTCGTCATAGCCGGGAACTGCCTGGCCGTTGATCGCGCCAGCCCGATACTGGCCTGTCACGGTCTCGCCCTTGCCGACATGGCGCAGCGCGCGGAGCACCTTGACCTTCTCATCGCGAACGGCGGTGGCATCGAAGCTGCCCGGCGGCTCCATCGCCACCAGCGCCAGCAATTGCAGCATGTGGTTCTGCACCATGTCGCGCAGCGCGCCCGCATCGTCGTAAAAGCCCACCCGGCCTTCCAGCCCCACCGTTTCGGCAACGGTGATCTGGACATGATCGATATGCGCCGCGTTCCAGATCGGCTCGAACATCAGGTTGGCAAAGCGCAGCGCGAGCAGGTTCTGGACGGTTTCCTTGCCCAGATAGTGGTCGATCCGGAAAATCCGGTCTTCGGGGAAGGCGCCTGCCACCGCGTCATTGATCTCGCAGCTGGTCGCAAGATCGGTGCCGAGCGGCTTTTCAAGGCACATGCGGGTATTGGCCCCGTCCAGCCGGGCGTGCTTCAGTCCCTTGATGGTCGGGCCGAACAGGCTGGGCGCGGTGGACAGGAATATCGCCAGCCCCTGCCCGGGCTCACCCAATTTTGCCGCAAGGTCGCCATATCCATCGAGCGTGGTCGCATCGAGTTGTTGGTAGGAAAGGCGGTTCAGAAAATCGGCCATGCCGCCGCGCCGGTTGGCGGGCAGGTGTTTTTCCAGCGCCTCACGCGCGAAATTGCGGAATTCGGCGTCGCTCAGGCCCGAACGTGCGGTGCCCACGATCCGCAGGTCTTCGTGCAGCAGATCGTCTGCGTCGAGCGCGCATAGCGAGGGCAGCAACATGCGCTGCGCGAGATCGCCGGTCGCGCCGAACAACAGCAGCCGGTCTGCGGTAAAGTTCATTGCCATTGCTCCATGTGTCTGAACCAGCCTAGCAGCGCACCCCGGCCCCCGCCATAGCCAGCATGGCGGCCTGCATAGCTATTCATCACGGTGCGAGCTTCAGCCGATTACCCCGTAAAGATCGTGCGCGTCGGCATCCTCGACAATCACATCGACGATATCGCCCATCGCCAGCGTTGCGGGCACATCGCGCAGATAGACCGCACCGTCGATTTCGGGCGCATCCGCCTGCGATCGCCCGGTGGCACCGATGGCGACATCGCCGAAATCGTCGGCTTCAGGCTCGCCCACCTCGTCGATGATGACGGGGATGGTCCGGCCGATCTTCGCCGCGAGCTTGGCCGCGCTGATCCGCTCCGTCACTTCCATGATCCGGGCGTAGCGCTCTTCCTTGACCGCTTCGGGCACCGGATCTGGCAGCGCATTGGCCGCGGCGCCTGCCACCGGTTCGAAGCGGAACGCACCCACGCGGTCAAGCTGCGCTTCCTCCAGCCAGCGAAGCAGGTACTGGAAATCTTCCTCGGTCTCACCCGGGAAACCGACCACGAAGCTCGAGCGGATGGCGATGTCGGGACAGATTTCGCGCCAGCTCTTGAGTCGTCCGAGCACCTTGGCCTCGTTCGCGGGACGCTTCATCGCCTTGAGCACTTTGGGGCTGGCATGCTGGAAAGGGATGTCGAGATAGGGCGTCAGCAGCCCCTCGGCCATCAGCGGGATCACCGCGTCAACATGCGGATAGGGATAGACATAGTGCAGCCGCACCCATGGCACATCGCCCTCTGGCGTGCGCAGCCCGCCCAGTTCGCGCGCCAGATCGGTCATGTGCGCGCGCACCGGGTGGCCCTTCCACTCGCGCTCTTCGTGCCGGATATCGACGCCATAGGCGCTGGTATCCTGGCTGATGACGAGCAGTTCCCTGGTGCCCGCGGCGACCAGTTTCTCGGCCTCGCGCAGCACCGCATCGACGCGGCGGCTGGCAAGCTTCCCGCGCAGATGCGGGATGATGCAGAAGGCGCAGGAATGGTTGCAGCCTTCGGAAATCTTGAGGTAGCTGTAGTGACGCGGGGTAAGCTTGATATCGGTATCGGTGGGCTGCGGAATGAGGTCCACGAACGGACCCTGCGATGGCGGGGCGTGGACGTGCACCGCTTCCACCACCTGCTCGTATTGATGCGCGCCGGTGATCGCCAGCACCTGCGGATGCGCGGCGCGGATCGCATCGGCCTCCTCGCCCATGCAGCCGGTCACGATTACCCGGCCATTCTCGGCAATCGCCTCGCCTATCGCGGCCAGGCTTTCCTCCTTGGCGCTATCGAGAAAACCGCAAGTGTTGACCAGCACCACGTCGGCCCCGGCGTAATCGGCGCTCATGGCATAACCATCGGCGCGCAGGCGCGTGAGGATGCGTTCGGAATCGACCAGCGCCTTGGGGCAGCCGAGCGAAACCATGCCGACTTTCTTCTGTTCGGGTAGTGTGGTGACGGACATTGCGCGCGGCCCCCTACACCAGCGCAGCAAAATGCGCTACTGTTTCGAACAGGTCGGCAACGGGGAGGGTACTTCGATGGATCTATTTGCGGTAAATTGGCTGGGCGTCGTTTTGGCAGCGCTGGCGGGCTTTGTGGTGGGCGGCATCTGGTACGGCCCGATAATGGGCAAGAAATGGATGGGCGCGGTCGGCCTCAGCGAAGAGCAGGTCAAGCAGGGCAACATGGGCCTGATCTATGGCGGCGCATTTGCCTTCTCTCTGCTGGCAAGCTGGGTACTCGCGCATACGTTCCAGAGCTATGCCGAATTGGGCGCCGAATTCTCGGTCGGCGTCAAGGTGCTGACAGCATTTGGCGTGGCGCTGGGCTTCATCGTCCCGGCAATCGGCACCAATTACCTGTTTTCACAGAAATCGCGCACGCTGTTCTTCATCGATGCGGGCTATTGGCTGCTGTTCTATATCGCGATGGGCCTGGTGCACGCCTATTTGCCCTAAAACGCGGGTACTGCCCCCTGCATTACTTGCCGAAACGTTCGGCCAGAGCGCCGAGCGAGGAGTAATGCGTCAGGTCGAGATGCAGCGGGGTCACCGCGACATAGCCTTCCTCGATCGCTTCGAGGTCGGTTCCATGGTCGAGCGTATGCTCGATCGGATCGAGCCCGAACCAGAAATAGCGATAGCCGCGCGGATCGCGTCCTTCGACCACCGTTCCGCGTGAATAATCGTGAAAACCCTGCCGCACCACGCGGATGCCCTTGACCTCGGCGGCGGGACGGGGCGGGAAATTGATGTTGATCAGGCTGCGCGCGGGCAGCGGCGCATTGAGCAGCGGGGCGATCGTCCTCGCGCCCCACGCGGCGGCGGCGGCGAAGGGCACATCGTCGCCCATCCCCTCGCGCGCATAGACCTGGCTCAGCGCGATCGACTTGATCCCGGCCAGCGCGCCTTCGATCGCGGCCGATACGGTGCCCGAATAAGTGATGTCATCGCCCAGATTGGCCCCGCGATTGACACCCGAAAGGATCAGGTCGGGCGGGCTGTCCATCACCTTGCGCATCCCCAGCATTACCGCATCGGTGGGCGTGCCGCTCACGGCAAAGCGGCGTTCGTCATAACGGCGCAGGCGAACCGGCTCGCTGAGCGTCAACGAATGGCCCGCGCCCGACTGTTCCTCTGCCGGGGCGCAAATCCAGATATCGTCGGAGAACTCGCGCGCGATTTCTTCCAGCACCGCAAGGCCGGGGGCGTGGATACCGTCGTCATTGGTGATGAGGATTTTCATCAGGCGGCGGGCTCCAGCCGTGTCATGCCGCCGCAATAAGGGTGCAATGCGTCAGGAACGAGAACGCTGCCATCGGCCTGCTGATAATTTTCCAGCACTGCCACCAGCGTGCGGCCCACCGCCAGCCCCGATCCGTTGAGCGTGTGGACGAAGGCGGTCTTGCGTTCGCCTTCGGGCCGGTATCGCGCATTCATCCGCCGTGCCTGAAACTCGCCGCACCAGCTGACCGAACTGATTTCGCGGTACGCGCCCTGTCCCGGCAGCCAGACCTCGAGATCGTAGGTCTTCTTCGCGCCGAACCCCATATCGCCGGTGCACAGCAGCACTTTGCGATAGGGCAGGTCCAGCGCCTCCAGAATGCCCTCGGCGCTGCGCACCATATGCTCGTGCTCGCTCGCCGCATCTTCGGGGCGGCACACGCTGACCAGCTCGCATTTCTCGAACTGATGCTGGCGGATGAAGCCGCGCGTGTCCTTGCCCGCCGCGCCCGCTTCGCTGCGGAAACACAGCGTAAGCGCGGTAAGCCGCATGGGCAGCGCGCTGTCGTCGAGAATTTCGCCCATGACGCTGGCCGTCAGGCTGACTTCCGAGGTCGGGATCAGCCAGCGGCGATTGGCTGGATCTTCCCATTTTAGCTGTTCAACGAGTTGCCAATATTTATCGATATTCGATGGCCATCCCTTAGTCGAAATGTGCTCCATGAGCTCATCGTAAACTTCCGAGTTGGGTTTTCGAACGGAGGTCTTGAAGCTATCCTCGGCAAACTTGGGCAGCTTGTCTGTGCCATACATTGCCGCGTCGTTCACCAGAACCGGCGGATTGCATTCGGTATAGCCGTTCGCGCCCGTCTGGCGGTCGAGCATGAACTGGCCGATCGCGCGGTGGAGCCGCGCCATCTGACCCTTGAGGAAGGTGAAGCGAGCGCCGCTTATCATCGCGCCGGTTTCGAAATCCATCCCCAGCGACGGGCCGATGTCGGCATGCTCGCGCGGAGTGAAATCGAACTGGCGCGGCGTGCCCCAGCGCGAAACCTCGACATTGGCGCTCTCGTTCGCGCCATCGGGCACATCGTCGGCGGGAAGGTTGGGAATGACGGCGAGCATGGCATCCAGCCTGGCCGAAAGCTGCCGGTCCTCATCTTCCAGCGCAGGCATGGTCTGCTTCAATTCGGCCACTTCGGACTTCAGCGCATCGGCCCTGGCCGTATCGCCCAGTGCCATCGCCTGTCCGATCGCTTTCGAAGCCTCGTTGCGGCGATTCTGCGCCTCTTGTGAGCGGGTAGATGCCGCTCGGCGTAACTGGTCCAGCTCAAGGATCTGCGCCGCCACAGGCTCAAGCCCGCGCCTGGCGAGCGCCGCGTCGAAACCTTCAGGATCGTCCCTGATGAAGCGAATATCGTGCATGGCGCCGCCTATGCCCGCTCGCTGGCGCAAATGCCAGATGTGAGTTCACGAAAAGCGTGCCCCCAGTCCGCCCCTCAGCTTCGCGTCACCGTGGCCGATGCCGTGAATGTCGATACGGACTAACCCTGGCCGGTGCGAACCGACCTGAGGAAGGCATCGGCCTGTGCGCTCAGCGTCTTGGCCTGCACCTCGAGATCGGTGGCGGAAGACAGCACCTGGCTGGCCGCCGCGCCGGTCGTAAGCGAGAGATCGCGCAGCTCCGTTATGTGCGCCGAAACCTTGTCGGTACTGGTCGCGGCGATATCGATGCTCCGCGCCAGATCCTGCCCGGCGACCGATTGCTGGTCCACTGCCGAGGCGATCGAGACTGCGGTCGTCTCCAGTTGCTCGATCTGATCGGCGATCTTGCGCAGTGCGCTGACGCTGGCACCCGTGGTGTCCTGCATGGCGCGAATCTGGGCGGCCACTTCCTGCGTGGCACGGCTGGTCTGCATCGCAAGTTCCTTGACCTCGGAGGCCACCACCGCAAAGCCGCGGCCCGCCTCGCCGCCGCGCGCCGCCTCGATCGAGGCATTGAGCGCCAGCAGGTTGGTGCGCTGGGCGATCGTCTGGATCAGTTCGACGATCTGCCCCACCTGCTCCGCGGAGCTGGACAATGCTGAAATGGTGACGTCTGCCTCCTTGGCGGAATTGGTCGCCTTGCGCGCAAGCTCGGCCGAGGACGCCGCCTGGCGGCTGATCTCGCCGATCGACATGGCGAATTCGTCGCTGGCCGCCGCGGCTGCGGTTGCCCCGGAGTTTGCTTCTTCCATGAACTTCGACACGCCTGCCGTGCGCTGCGCCGATTCCTCGGCCGAACTGGCCATCGATGACGCGGTGGTCTGGAGCTGCGCCGAGGCGGCGGCCACTCCGCTGACGACGTCGCCCACGGTCCTTTCGAACTGGCCTGCCAGATCCACCAGAACCTGAGCCTTGCGGGATTCCGCCTCTTCGCGTTCGCGTGCCCGCTCGTCGAGCGTGCGAGACTGTTCCTCGGCCCGTTCGCTGCGCTCGCGCGCCCATTCCTGCAACCTGACGTTGGCGCGCTGGAACTGCTGAAGCGCACGGACCATTTCCCCCAGCTCGTCCTTACGGTCACGGCCCTCGATGACGAAATTGTGGTCGCCACCTGCCAACTGGCGCATGCCGCCGGCAACCTGGCTGATCTTGCGCGTATATTCGCGCGAGAATACCCGCAGCAAAACAACCAAAGTAGTCATCACCGCCGCCACGAACACAACGAGTATGGTGATCGGGCCGAGGAATGAGGCAATGCCCTGTTCCTCTAGCCCCCGATGAAATTTCTGGAGATCGGATTGCATGCGGCCCGCATCGTCGAACAGCGCATCGCCTTCGCGCGAAAGCCGGTAGGCCAGTTCGACCGAGCGGGTGCTGCGGCCATCCCGGGCCAGACTGGCCTGAAGCTCCTCGAATGTGCCGTAATAGCGGCCCAGATCGGCCTTGATCTGCGCGACAGTGGGCAGTTGCGCTACAACGTGTTCGCGCGCGACTGCCTCGATCTGTGCGATTTGATCGCGTGCCGCCTCGAAGCTGGCTTTCTGCCGGTCGAGCGCCGTTGCCTCGCCGCCCAGGATGAACCGCACGGAGTTGTAGCGCAGTTGCCCGACGGTTCCGCGAAACTCGGCCGAAGCCAATACGCCCTGCTGGACCTCCTTTGCCTCCTGGTAACTCGAATAGAGATCGGCGGTTGCGAAGCCGACCACCATTGCCAGCGCGACGAGCAGTCCGAAAAACGACCCGAAGATCGCCTGGACCTTGCCTGCCAGCGGCAGATTTTCGAACCAGGTCCGCAGCATTCCCAGGCGTGAGCCCGGCGTTGCAAGCTGGGCCGCTGCCTCGGGCTCGTCTTCCACTGCCGCCCGAGGCATGCTCGTCAGATCGTTGATCGAACTCATGATTGGCCTTCCATTCGTAGCGGCACGCCTTGCCGCAATGCTTCTTCGGTGTTCAGATGGCTGGTAATCTCGTGTGCCGGCATGGCCTTGTGGAACAGCCAGCCCTGGATACGGTCGCATCCGGCGGTGCGCGCCAGAATCGCCTGTTCCTGCGTCTCGACGCCTTCGGCGGTGACTCCCATCTGGAGGGCGCGGGCAACGGTGACGCTGGAAAGCATCATCGCCAGCGATCCATCGTCCTGGCCGGCCTCGACCACCAGCGAGCGATCGAGTTTGAGCTTTTCGAAACGGAACTGGCGCAGGAACCCGATCGAGGCGTATCCCGTCCCGAAGTCATCGAGCGACACGTTGACGCCGAACTGCCGGATGACGCGCAGGCTGCGCTCCGCCACCTCGGGGTCGAGCACCAGGCAGGTTTCCGTGATCTCGAGCTCGAGCCGCTCGGCGGGGAATCCGGTCTCCTCGAGGATGTACCCCAACTGGATCGGGAATTCCGGATTGCGCAACTGCGCGGCAGAGATATTGACCGACAGCGTGATGCCGGGCCACGCCATGGCATCGGTGCAGGCGCGGCGAAGCACCCAGATTCCGATCGCATTGATCAACCCGGTTTCCTCGGCCACGGGAATGAACACGTTGGGGCCGATCGCCTTGCCGTCGGGCCTGATCCAGCGGACCAGCGATTCAGCCGCCACGATATCGTGCGTCACTGCATCGACCAGCGGCTGGTAGTGCACGACGAATTCCTGGTTCGCCAACGCGTGCCGCAATTCGTCTTCCATCTCACTGCGCGATTCGCGATTGCGGTCGAAATCGTCGCTGAACCAGGTGCAGCGCATCCGTCCGCCGCGTTTGGAAGCGTACATTGCCACGTCCGAGCGGCGCAGAAGCTCGGATGACCCAATAGTGCCACCCGGCGGTACGCGCGACAGCCCGATGCTCGCGCCCACGGTCAGTCTGCGATCATCGATCGCGATGGGGCGCGACAGGCGCTCGATCAGGCCGCGGCAGATTCCTTCCAGAATGGTGCCCGCAAGCGGCCCCGACTTGGCGATGGCGAATTCGTCCCCGCCAAGGCGATAGCAACGCGCTTCGTCGCCGCACAGGTCGACGATGATGACCGCGCAATCGCGGATCAGCTGATCGCCGATGAAGTGACCATACTGGTCGTTGATCCGCTTGAACCCGTCGAGATCGACCAAGGCCAGCGCGACCTCCTTGCCATCGGCCTGTTCCCGCTGGATATCGGCATGCAGCGCGCGCCGGTTGGGCAGCTGGGTGAGGCTGTCTGTCCGACCGAGCTCCTCAAGCTTGCGCAGCCTGTTACAGCCGATGCGATAAAGCAGCATGAAGGCGGCGGCATAAACGAAAAGCCCGCCGATCAGCAGCGAAGCAGGCAGCGAAATGGTGCCGCGCCAGAAAATCGCCGTCAACGCCGCCGTAAAGGCGACGCTCAGCAGCGCGGCGGGCGCGATGACGAGCCATTCGGCCGCAAGCCGGTCTCTCCTGACAATCTGACCCATGTTATATCCCGTTTCCCTCGCGGTTTTCCGAGCTTTGTTGTCTGGCCTTAACGTGCAACCTCTAAGGAAACGTAAACCGGTTATTTACCTTGATTGCCTTGCGGCATCGATGGCCTGGCAGTCCGCCACGACCTCCATCCTATCCCGCAAGCCGCAGCGGCTGGCCTGGCTCGGCATCGACTGGCTGGTACAGGCTGGGCCGGTTCTGCGATGGTTCGAATATCCGCGTGTGGCCGACCACGGTTTCGCCCGCGCCCAGCATCAGGAAGCCGTCGCCGGCGAGCGCCGAATGGAGCCTGGCGAAGGCACGCTGGCGGGTCTCCTTGCCAAAATAGAGCAGGACATTGCGGCACAGGATCAGGTCGAACCGGTCCGGTTCGGGCGGGGCATCGAGCACGTTGTGGCGGCGGAAGCGGATGGTGCAGGGGGTGTCCCGGCGGAAGTGCCAGCCATCGGCGGTCTCGTCGAAATGGCGCAGCATCTGGGCCACCCCGAGGCCACGCTGGATCTCGAACTGGGTGTAGAGATTGCTTCCCGCCGCTGCGATAGCCTTGCGCGAAATGTCGGTTCCCAGGATGTCGATCGCCCAACCCTTCCAGAGATGGGCCTGCTCGGCAAACTGGATCGCCAGTGAGTGGACCTCCTGCCCGGTCGAGCATCCGGCGCTCCAGATCCGAAGCTTGCGCCGCTGCTGCCGCCTTTGCGCCAGCAACGGCAGGATGTCGCCCGGCAATTGATCGAAGGTGGGCCGATCGCGAAAGAAATAGGTTTCGTTGTTGAGCAATGCCTCGATCACGTCGCGGATCAGATCCTGCTCCCCCGGCGCCGCCAGCAGACAGGCAAGCTGATCGACGTTGGAGATGCCGCGTTCGCGAAAGACCCCGGCCAGCGCGGTCTTGACGCGCCACTGGCGGCTGGGGGTCAGTTCTTGTCCGGTATGCGCGCACAGGAGATCGGCAATGATCTGATGCGAAGCATCGCACGATTCCATTACCGCGGTCCCACCGCACGCAGGATTGCCCCGATCAGCTCGTCTGGAGGCAGGACCGTGCTGGCGATGCCCGCCTTGGCCACAGCACCCGGCATTCCCCAGACGGCCGAACTCGCGGCATCCTGTGCCATCACGGTGCCGCCGGCAGCAGCCAGTTGTTCGGCGCCCAGCGCGCCATCGCGGCCCATTCCCGAAAGAATGACCGCCAGGACATGTCCGTCATAGGCGCTGGCGAGGCTGTGCAGCATCGGATCGACCGAGGGCATGCAACCGCTCGCCGCCGGTTCGTTGCTGACCATGGTGACTGCCCGGTTCCCCTGCCGCTTGACCGTCATGTGGCCCATGCCGCTTGCAACCATGATCTCGCCCGGCCTGATTTCCGCGCCATCGCTGGCGATCTGCGCGGGGCGGCCCGATATCCCCTCGATCTGGCGCGCGAACACCGGAATGAACGACTGCGGCAGATGCTGCGTCACCAGGATGGGCAAGCGCAGGCTGGCAGGCAGGCCGCGCAGGATGATGTTGAAGGCGTGAATCCCGCCGGTCGAGGCACCGAAAGCGATGATCTGCGGCTGTTTGCGGCCGATCTCCGGTCGAATTGCCGCCCCTGGTTCCCTGACCTCACTGCGCGGCTGGTCGCCCTCGGTCCCCTCAAGTCCGCCGAGCGCCCTGATCTTGCCCAGCAAACTGGCGCGGTAGGCGTCATCGAACCCGCCCGGGCGCGGCTTGAGCATTGTCTCTGCCGCACCCATCGATAGCGCGGCGAGCGTATGTTCGGCGCCATCGCGGGTCAGCGAGGAAACCACCAGCACCTGGGCATTGCGGGCACGTTCGAGGATCCGGGGGAGCGCCTCCAGTCCGCCCATTCCCGGCATCTCGAGATCGAGCAGGATGACATCGACCGGACTTTTCGCCAGTTGCAGCAGCGCGCTTTCGGCGCTGCCGGCGGTGGCGACAATGTTCATTGCCGGGTCGCCGCTGATGATCCGCGAAAGAACTGTGCGCACGGTCAGCGAATCGTCGACGATCATGACCCTTATCGCGCGCGCACAAGGCGTTCCCGGCGCGATCGTTTCAGAAATTCTCGGGGCGCGGGCATCCATGGTGACCGGCCTCACTTGAACCCGACGAGCTGCAACTTGATCTGCAGCGTTTCGTGGTCGAACGGCTTCATCACATATTCGTCGGCACCCGCATTGATCGCTTCGCGGATGTGGGAAACGTCGTTTTCGGTGGTGCAGAATACGACCTTGGGCCTATCCCCATCGGGACGAAGGCGCAACTGGGTGATGAATTCGATTCCCGACATGATCGGCATGTTCCAGTCGAGCAGAACGACGTCAGGCATCGCCCGGTCACACTGATCCAGGCCTTCCTGGCCGTTCTCGGCCTCTTCCACGGCGAAGCCGAGCGATTCAAGGATGTGCCTTGAAACCCGGCGGATCACCCGCGAATCATCGACGATCAAGCACGTTTTCATTTGCGACTTTGCCCCTTGGGTCGCCCGGGCGACCTGTTCCCCGTTGCGGAGTTTCCTGAGTGATAGGGCCGACCCGTAACCATACGATTAAGCCGCCTTGGGCTCGAGCGCATGCCCCGCCACCAACTGCGCGACATCGAGCAGCAGCGCCGGTCCACCGGAAGTTTCGACCATGCCCGCGCCCACGCGCGTCCATTCGGCGCCGAAGCCGCCCGGAATCTGGGTGGGTGCCGATTGCGCCTCCTCGACATCCTCGATGGCATCGACAAGCAGGGCATAGGCATGACCAGCCACCTTTACCACGGCGGCGCGTCCGTCGGTCGCCAGCCCATCAAGCGCGAGATCCAGCGAGAGGCGGCAGTCGATCACGGTCAAGGCCTGGCTGCGCAGCGCCGACAGACCCAGGATATGCGCCGCAGTGCGAGGTATCGGAGTAACCTCTCCGACCTCGATCACCGATTGCACCTCATGCGCGCGCAGTGCGCAGCGCCGGGAGCCGATAACGGCGATGACCAGAAGTTCGTTCATGCTGCCTCTCCCCGGGCAATCCGGCCAAGTGCCGCGAGCAGCGCCTGCCGGTCGTAGCGGTAGATCGAACCAGTCCGTTCCGTCTGGCTTACGTCGTCATCGGGCTGGCTGCGCAGCCTGACCATGCGATCTGTCGTGGTTTCGCCCTCAGCGGCGTGGCCGCCATCATCGAGCGTAATCAATATGTCCGCCTCGTCGCCTGCCGCAGCGATCGTATAGCCCGCCGTGCGCAGCAGCGGGGCAAGAATGCCCTGTGCCCATTCGCCTTCCGGCAGGCGGCAACTGACGGTGCGGGTGCGCCTGGGCGTAATTCCGTGGCGGGCGAACAGTGCGTGACCGTCGATCAGCGCCACGGATTCACCGCCGACCAGGGTGATCGCCTCGATCAGCGGATCGAGATCGGTGGGAATCAGATCGCCGTCGAGAGCCACGGCATCCTCCACCTCGCGGACGGCATATAGCAATTCCGAGTTGCCATCGGACAGGCGTAGCAACCTTACCTTGTCATCGTCTGGCGCAATCCCCTCGACCCCGATCAGCGGCAGGATCTCGTCCCCCACGACCGCCATTGCCACGTCGCCCTGGCGCTCGATCGCGCTTGCAGGGATGGTTTCGATGCGCTGGACAAGGTCCATGTTCAAGGCGCGCTTGCGGCCCTGGTGGTCGACGAACATGATAGTGCGCAGACCGTCCTGCGCGGTCTCGGTCTGCTCTGTGCGTCGGCGGTTGTGGACGGCGGCGCGTGCATCCGATGCCAGCCCGGCGCGGGTCGCGATCGGCGGTATGTCCAGAAGGAGGATCGGCAGCCCGCTGTCGAGCAGCGTCGAACCGCCGTACAGCCCGGTATCCATGACCTCGCGCGGCAATGGCTTGACCACAAGATCGCTGCTGTTGTGCACCTGATCGACTGCCAGTGCGAACAGGTCGCCGCTGGCAAGACGCAGCATGACCATCGTGCGGTCAGTCTCGGGCACGGCATGTTCGAGCCCGAGCACGTCGCCCAGCGAAAGGCAGGGCAGGCGTTCACCGCGAAAGGTCACGAGCGAGGTATCGCCGATCTTGGCGTAGGACAGTGTATCACCGCCCAGCCGCACGATTTCCTCGACATAGGACTGGGGCAGGGCAAAGCGTTGCCCGGCGACTTCCACCGTCAGCCCGGTGATGATGCTCAGGGTCAGCGGGATGCGCAGATAGAAGATCGTACCCGCACCCGGCGTGCTGGTGACCCTGACACTGCCGCCGATCCTCTCGATGTTCTCGCGCACGACGTCCAGACCCACGCCGCGGCCTGAAATGGCGCTCACCCTGTCGGCGGTCGAAAGTCCGGGCGCGAAGATCAACTGCAAAATTTCCTCGCGGCTCATCTGCTGGCTCTCGGCCTCGCCGATCAGCCCGTTCGCCACAGCCTTGGCGGCAATCCTGGCCTCGTTCAGGCCTTGCCCGTCATCACTGATGGCAATGATAATCTTGTTGCCCGATTGGCGCGCCGCGATGCTGAGCAGGCCCGCCGCAGGTTTACCTGCCTGTTCGCGGTCGGCTGCGGATTCGATGCCGTGGTCGATGGCATTGCGCAGGAGATGTGTCATCGGATCGCGGATCATCTCGATCATTTCGCGATCCAGCTCGACATCGCCGCCATCGAGTTCGACCGCAACTTGCTTGCCGAGTTCGGCGGAAAGGTCGCGGATCAACCGCGGAAAGGCGCTGAACAGAAGTTCGAGCCGCTGCATGCGCATGCGGGTAATGGCATCGCGGACATCGGAAAGTATGGTCGAAAGCCTCTCGAATGGGCCATCGATCATCGGCTGGTTGCCCGCTTCTCGCAGACGATGCGCCAGATCGTTGCGCGCCAGCACCATGTCGGAAACGCCGCTCATCACCCGGTCGAGCAGTTCGACCGGCAGCCGGATCGAGCGCTGCGGCGAGGCGGGGGCGTGGTCCCGTTGCACCGGCTGGTCGTCCGCGGCCTGTACCGGCCTGGCTGGAGATTCGGGCACCGGCGCAGGTGCGTCGCCGCACGCGGACAGTGCAGCGATCAAGCCGGCATCGCCGCCGGTGGGCAGTTCCTCCCCGGCTTCCAGCAGGTCCACAAGCGCCATGATCCGGTCGATGATCGCTAGCACCGCGCTCACGAGCGCGCTGTCGGCCGCGCGGGCGCCGGTTCGCACCTCTGCCAGCGCGTCTTCGGCGGCATGGCTCAATCGTTCAAGGTGCGGGACGTCGAAGAACCCGGAATTGCCTTTGACGGTGTGGACAAATCGGAAGATCGCATCGAGACGCGCGGTATCTTCGGGATTGGATTCCCAGGCGATAAGCTCGCCTTCGCTCGCTTCCAGCATTTCGCGCGTTTCCGCGACGAATTCAGCCAGCAGGTCGTCCATTGTCCGCAATCTCCCGTAACCGCCAATGCTATGCAGGATGATGGTTAACGAATGGTCACCGGAAACATCTTTCGCGCTATTGTGTGCGGAGAATTTGCAGGAGTTGCGGCCAGGCTGGCCGTACGATAGGCGGGTAGCCCTGAACCAGCCACGGAGTGCGCGCGCCGATGTCGCAGATGACCGTCAACGATCGACCGGTGCGGTTCGACATGGACCCGGACACGCCGCTCCTGTGGGCACTGCGCGATGCGGCCAATCTCACCGGCACCAAATATGGCTGCGGCAATGGCGATTGCGGCGCCTGCATTGTGATCGTCGATGGCGCGGCTCTCAGGTCCTGCCTCATCACCATCGCCGAGGCGGAGGGGCGCTTCATCACCACCATCGAAGGGCTTTCGCGCGACCGTGCGCACCCGGTGCAGCAGGCATTGGTGGCCGAACAGGCGATCCAGTGCGGGTTCTGCACCCCTGGCATCGTCATGGCCGCCGCCGCGCTACTCCAGCAGAATTCGGCTCCCGGCGAAGCGGAAATCAAGTCCGCAATTTCCAATCTCTGCCGCTGCGGGGTCTATCCGCGTCTGGTGCGCGCGATCGAGCGGGCGGGCAGGGTGGCGCGCAGGCAGGAGAAGATTAGCGCCGCCCCCGCGCCGGGCATCAGCGCCGAAGAGGCCGCGCGCGAGGTGCCCGCGCTGCGGCCTGTGGTGCGGAACAGCGGGTCCTGAGCCTGGGGGCCTGAGCCTAGAACAGCCCGCCGCCAAGGCTGAGCCGGACCACCGCGATCAACCCGACGACGAGGCAAAAATTGCGCCCGTGATTGCTCGATGACAGCGCGCCCAGCACCACGCCGATCGCAATCAGCGGCAGGGCAATCCAGTTGGCCCAGCCCAGAAGCGGAATCGTTGCCGGGATCACGATCACGAGCGAAATCAGCCCGGTGAGAATGGATAGAATGTTCAACATGTGTCTTATATGACTAAGACACATGAACGAATCAAGAGCCGATTGACGCGCATTCGCGCTTCGCCCATTGATGAATGGCGGGATAAATTGCGAAAGAGGACTTTGTTCGATGGCTTTCCGGGAATTTGAGACAACCGTGTCGCGCCGTTCGCTGTTGCGGGGCAGTGCATATTTCGCAGCGGGCGGTGCGTTTGCCGGCCTGCCGCTTGGCCGGATGGCGATGGCGCATGATGTCGGCTCGGATTGGCCGAACCTCGCTACCGCGATCCAGAAGTACATCGCCGGGCGCAAGGTCCCCAACATGATCGCCGGCCTGGGCTGGGGTCAGAATCCCGCGCACAGCGTTGGCGGCGGCAAGATCGCCTTTGGCAGCGATACCGATGCCGATCTCGATTCGCTGTACCGCATCTATTCGATGACCAAGCCGATCACAGGCATGGGCGCGATGATGCTGATCGAAGACGGCGTAATCGGGCTCGATCAGCCGGTGGCGGATATCCTGCCCGCCTTTGCCGATATGCGCGTGCTGAGGCAGACTGACGGGCCGCTTGATGATACAGTGCCGGCGGCAGGGCCGATCACCATCCGTCACCTGCTCACCCATACGGCTGGCCTTGGCTATGACATCATCTCGAAGGGGCCGTTGCAGCAGGCTTATGCGGCGCAGGGCATCACCTCGGGCCAGCTCAGCAAGATGCCGATTCCCGGCCTGCCCAATGTGCCGAGCGCGCCGGGGCTTGAAGCCTGGGCAGACCGGCTGGCCACGCTGCCGCTGATTGCGCAGCCGGGCACGAAATGGAGCTATTCTTGCAGTCTCGACCTGATGGGCCGCGTGATCGAGGTGGCGACGGGCATGGCGCTTGACGCCTTCCTGCAGAGCCGCGTTTTCGATCCCTGCGGCATGACCAGCACCTGGTTCTCGGTTCCGGCCAGCGAAGTGGGCCGGTTGACCGACAATTACGGGGTGGTCGCGGGTTTCCCGGTGCCGGTCGACCCGGCAGCCAACTCGATCTACCTTGAAACGCCGCCGGTGCTGTGGGGCGGTTCGGGCCTGGTCAGCAGCCCGCGCGACTATGACCGGTTCCTGCGCATGCTGCTGGGATACGGCATGATCGATGGCACGCGCGTAATGGGCGAGGGCGCGGTGCGCATCGGCACATCAAACATCCTGCCCCAGGGGGTCAGCCTCGAGGGAACCTTTGCGGCGGGCGAGGGCTTTGGCGCGGGCGGCCGCTCGGTCGATGGCACCTATGGCTGGGGCGGCGCGGCAGGCACGCTTGCTTCGGTCAGCTACAAGGTGCAGCTGCGCTCCACGCTGTTCACCCAGTACATGCCTTCGGAAGCCTACCCGGTGCGCGATGAATTCCTCGCCGCCTTTGCCAAGGATCTCGCCGCCAAGGCAGGTGTCTGACGTGGGGCCCATCGCCTTCACCGGTTCGCCTATCGATCGCGCCGACCACATCAGGGTCGATGATGCGGCTCTCGCGAAGCTGATGGATTGGCGCGCCCGCGTGCTGATGCTCGACGGGTTGCTGCCGCAATATGACGAGCATGGCGCGCTTGCCTGGGGCACCTTGGCCGATGTTGCGCCCGGTGCCGAGCTGGTATTCCTGGGCCTGATGGACGGCAAGGCGTGCTTTGCTGCGGTGCCCGAAGCGGGCGCGAGCGGGCCGGCCTATGCCCAGCCGCGCGCCTGGGCTGCGATCCAGCAACTCGCCCCGGCGGACCTGGCGATTTACGGCGGCGCGCGCAGCCTGGTCGATTGGCATGCACGTCACCGTTATTGCGCCCGCTGCGGCGGCGAGACGCAGCTTGCCAAGGGCGGGTGGCAGCGCAATTGCGGTTCGTGCGAGGCGCAGCACTTCCCGCGCACCGATCCGGTCACGATCATGCTGGTCGAGCACGAAGGCCGCCTGCTGCTGGGTCGCCAGCCGCGCTTCCCGCCGCGATCGTTCTCGGCGCTCGCCGGATTTGTCGAGCCGGGCGAAACGATCGAGGAGGCGGTGGCGCGCGAAGTGTTCGAGGAAGCGGGCGTGCGGGTGCAGGGCGTGCAATATATCGCCACGCAGCCCTGGCCATTTCCCAGCCAGCTGATGATCGGCTGCCACGCAATGGCGCTCGATGACGCGATCACGCTCGACGTGACCGAGCTGGAAGAGGCGCGCTGGTTCACCCGCGATGAGGTGGCGCAGGCGATAGCGACCATGGGAAGCGATGACGGCCCGTTCAACGCGCCGCCGCCCGCGGCCATCGCCAACAGCCTGCTGCATTGGTGGCTGGAGAGAACCGCATGAGCCAGCCGACAAGCCTGACGATCGATATCTGGTCCGATGTCATGTGCCCGTGGTGCGCGATCGGATACGGCCAGCTGACCAGGGCGCTTGGTGAACTGGAAGGCGAGATCGAGGCCGCGGTGCGCTGGCATGCCTTCGAACTGAACCCTGACATGCCGCCCGAGGGCGAAGATCAGGCGGCGCACATCCAGCGCAAGTATCGCCGCACGGCGCAGGAAGGTGCGGCGATCCGCGCACAGATGCGCGCGATTGCCGAAAGCGCTGGCGTATCGCTCGATTACGAGGGCGCCAAAGACGAACGCGGCGAAGCGCCGCCCGCAATGATGTGGAACACGCGCGCCGCGCACAAGCTGCTGACCTTTGCGCTGGAGGAAGCGGGTCCTGCCGTGCAGACCACGCTCAAGCTGGCGCTGTTCGCTGCGCACTTCAACCAGCGGCGCAATGTTTCCGATCCGCAGGTTCTGCTAGACATTGCCGCGAGTGTAGGCCTCCACCGCGAAGCAGCCAGGGCCGCGCTCGCCGATGAAGCGCTGGAGGCGCGCGTGGCGGCCGAAGAGCGGCAGGCGTGGGACATGAACATCACCGGCGTCCCGGCGATGGTGATTAACGGGAAATTCCTGGTTCCCGGTGCGCAGTCGCCCGAGACTTATGTCAATGTGCTGCGCCGCGCGGCGGAGAAGGCTGCGTAGGCCTGACCTAAACGAGTCCCAGATTGCGCAGCTTGCCGACAAGGCTTCCCGGCATCACCTCGCCCGCTCCCTCGCCATCGGCCAGGTCGCGTGGGGCATTGTCGTCCTCGAGATAGCGCCAGCCCTGATGCGCGCGCTTGGGCATGGGATGGACGCGGATCAGCTGTGTTTCCAGGTGAATGTGCCAGCGGCCATCTTTCGCCTGCGGGAAGCCGATGATGGGCGATCGCGCAACCAGCGTGTGGCCGAGAATCCAGTAGAGCGAGCCGCCCAGCATCTCCTCGTGCCGCTTGGGCAGGTAACGCGTGGTCATCAGGAAGGGCTCGCGATCCTCGAACCATCCTTCGAGATCGGCGTAGCTTTTCGCGCCAAAGGCGATCTTGGTCATGTGGAGCGGCATGGGGCAAAGATAGGGATTATTGGCGTAAGCTCAATTCACCAATCCGGACGAAACGGCGAGGCCAAGGAAGGCGAGGAAGCCCATCGAATCGGTGATCATGGTGACGAACACCGAACTGGCGACCGCCGGGTCCTGCTTCAGCCGGTCGAAGATCACCGGAACCAGCACCCCGGCCAGCCCGGCGATGAAAATGTTGATCGTCATCGCCGACGCAATCACCACGCCCAGCCCGGGCGTGAAGATCACTCCGGTGGCAAGCCCGATCAGCACCGCAATGGTTGCGCCGTTGAGCAGCGCCACGCGCATTTCGCGCCACACGATCCGCCAGGTATTGGCGCGGGTCAGCTGATTGGTGGCGATGGCGCGTACCGCCACCGCCATTGTCTGCGTCCCGGCATTGCCGCCGATGCTGGCAACGATGGGCATGAGGATCGCGAGCGCCACCAGCTGTTCGATCGCGGCACCGAACACGGCGATAATGCTGCTGCCGACCACTGCCGTTCCCAGATTGGCAATCAGCCAGCGCACGCGCGCGCCATAGGCCTCGCTGATCGGCTCGTTGATGTCGCCATCGCCCGCGCCCGACAGCAGCAGCACGTCCTCGCCCGCCTCTTCGGAGATGATGTGGACCACGTCATCGACCGTGATCTGGCCGACCAATCGGCCGTTCTCGTCCACCACCGCGGCTGAAATCAGCCCGTATTTCTGGAACATCAGCGCCAGTTCTTCCTGGTCCATGGTAACCGGGATCAGCGTCTGGTCGCGCTTCATCACATCGGTCAACGCGATGCTGCGCGGCGTAGTGAGAATCCATGAGAGCGAGCAGGTGCCGACCGGGTGGTGGCGTTCATCGACGATGAAGACCTCGAAGAAATCATAGGTCAGATCGGAATGCTCGCGCAGATAATCGATCAGATCGCCCACGCGCATATGTTCGGGCACCGCTACCAGATCGCGGTTCATCAGCCGCCCGGCGGTTTCTTCCGGGTAGGCGAGCGCGCTTTCGATCGCGGCGCGGTCTTCGGCCTCGACTTCGGCCAGCACCGCCTGCTGGTCGTCCTCGTCAAGGTCTTCGAGCAGCTGGACGGCATCGTCGGTTTCGAGCTGTTCGATGATGGTCGCGACCGCTTCGGGATCGAGCGCTTCCATCATCCCTTCGCGGACGTGATCGTTGAGCTCGGCGATCACTTCGCTGCTCATCAGATCGGTAATCGCCGCCGCCAGCTTTGCCCGCTCGTGCCGGTCGCTCAGTTCGAGTAGGTCGGCGATGTCGGCGGGATGGAGCGGTTCGACGAGGTCATAGACCGCGGAATTGTCGCCCGCGTCCAGCGCATCGAGCACCGCCCGGACATATTCGGGTTTGAGCCGGTTTTCCTCATCATGCCGCTCGTCATCGATGCGGTCATCGGGGTGCGGGCCATCCTCCGCCGGAATCCCGGCGAGCAGCATGTCACTCTCGGAAAGGCGATCGTCCTCGGCCATCGCGAGTTGTCTAGGCGGGCAGGGCGAAAAGGCAAGCCAGTGGGTGACATCGGAGGTGAATCTGCGGATGACAATGCGGGTGACTCTGGCGCACAAATCACTATATCGGCGCCCTGACAAAGGAGATTTTCATGACCGACCAGACGCTGACGCTCACCCTCGATTGCGGAGACGGGAAGGGTGGCGATGTCGTGATCAAGCTGCGCCCCGATCTGGCGCCGGGCCACGTCGCGCGGATTACCGAGCTGGTGCAGGAAGGCTTTTATGACGGGATCAAGTTTCACCGCGTGATCCCCGGCTTCATGGCGCAGGGCGGATGCCCGCAGGGCACCGGCATGGGCGGCAGCGACAAGCCCGATCTGGAGGCTGAATTCAATGCCGAGCCGCATGTGCGCGGCACCTGCTCGATGGCGCGCACAAACGCCCCGCACAGCGCCAATTCGCAGTTCTTCATCTGCTTTGACGATGCGCGCTTCCTCGACCGGCAATATACCGTGTGGGGCAATGTCGAGAGCGGGATGGAGCATATCGACGCGCTGCCCAAGGGCGAGCCGCCGCGCGAGCCGGGCAAGATCGTGAAGGCAGTGGTTGGATGAATATGCGAATTGCGTAATTCGCATTAGGAGTGCGGGCAATTACCCGTTACAGGTAATGGCGAAGAGGGAAGTGGTGCCTCGATCCCTTCTGGAAGGGGATCGAACTTGGTGACAGCCCGCTCCGACTTCCCTCTTCTAACCCCGCATTTAAAGCGAAGCTGAGCTCTTTGTGCCAGCGATTCGGGATGAGTCACAAGGGGGTTAGCTGCAAAAAAACTGAAATAAAGTTGTTGACCTATTCTCGCACTGACTCAGCGAACGTAGAGACACACAGGATCTAGCGATTTCAAAAGATGAAACCGGCCACGCCCCCCCAAGAGACCCCGAGAACCTACCGGGTCAAGAGCTTCGGCTGCCAGATGAACGTCTATGACGGCGAGCGCATGGCCGAGCTGCTGGCGACGCGCGGCATCGCGCCCGCGCCCGAGGGTGAGGAGGCCGATCTGGTCGTCCTCAACACCTGCCACATCCGCGAGAAGGCGGCGGAGAAGGTCTATTCGGACATCGGGCGAATGGTGAAGGCGGGGGCGGCAGCGGGCCGGACGCCGATGATCGCCGTCGCTGGCTGTGTCGCGCAGGCCGAGGGCGAGGAGATCATGGCGCGCGCGCCTGCCGTATCGATGGTGGTCGGCCCGCAGGCCTATCACCGGCTGCCCGAAATGCTCGATCGCGCAGTCGCGGGCGAACGCTCGAGCGATACCGACATGCCCGCGATCGCCAAATTTGCCGCGCTTCCCGCGCGCAAAAGGATCGGGCCGACGGCATTCCTCACTGTGCAGGAAGGGTGCGACAAGTTCTGCACTTACTGCGTGGTGCCTTATACGCGCGGCGCGGAAATCTCACGCCCTTACAGCGATCTGACGGGCGAAGCGGTGAAGCTGGTCGAAGCCGGCGCGCGCGAGCTCACGCTGCTGGGGCAGAACGTCAATGCCTGGCGCGGCGAGGACGAGGCGGGGCGCGTGATCGGTCTGGCCGGGCTGATCCGCGCGCTGGCCCGCGTCGATGGGCTTGAGCGCATTCGCTACACCACTTCGCATCCCGCCGACATGGATGACGAGTTGATCGCCGCGCATGGAGAGGTCGCCAAACTGATGCCTTACCTGCACCTACCGGTGCAGAGCGGATCGGACCGGGTGCTGAAGGCGATGAACCGCAGCCACACGGTCGAAAGCTATCTCAAGCTGCTCGAGCGCTTCCGCGCCGCGAGGCCCGACATCGCGCTCTCGGGTGATTTCATCGTCGGTTTTCCGGGTGAGAGCGAGGCTGAATTCGAAGCGACGCTCTCGCTGGTTGACGAGGTCCGTTACGCGCAGGCGTTCAGCTTCAAGTATTCGGCGCGGCCCGGAACCCCCGCCGCCGCGATGGATGGGCAAGTGCCACGCGAAGTGATGGAAGACCGGCTGAAGCGGTTGCAGCAGCGGCTGGGCCGCGACCAACTGGCCTTCAACCAGGCCAGCGTGGGCACGACCTGCGAAGTGCTGGTCGAACGGCGCGGCAAGCACCCCGGCCAATGGCTGGGCAAGTCGCCCTGGCTGCAAAGCGTGTGGTTCGAAGCGGATGCGAAAATCGGCGACCTGGTGAGCGTCGAACTGGTTCAGGCGGGTCCGGTTTCGCTCGAAGGCAAGGTGCTGGAATTGGCATTGACCTGAGCGGTCCGCGTGACGGGCGAATGACTTTCCACCGGTTGCTGAACTCAACCCGCTTGCCAGGTTCGGCCAACAGCCTAAATTTGCGAATCACAAAGTCTGAAAGGAGCGCATGGGCCGCCGACCAAAGAGAGCAGACGATCAGGCTGTTTCGCCAGGTCCCGTCATGCAACGTGAGATCCGCCGCGCAAGGGCGGAGCTCAGCTTCGAGGACCAGTCGCGGCTCGGCGCGCTGTTCGGCCAGTACGATGCCAATCTGGTGCAGGTCGAAAACCGGCTGGGGGTGTTCATCGCTGCGCGCGGCAACCAGGTGCAGATCGAAGGCCCGCCCGATAGCGTGGCAAGGGCGCGTGACGTGCTCCAGACCATGTATGACCGCATCGAACAGGGGCATGATCTCGATGCCGGCGCAGTCGAATCGCTGATCGCGATGTCGAGCGAGCCGACGCTGGAAGGGATCATCAAGGGCGATCTTGACGAAGCCCCGGTGATGATCCGCACGCGGCGCAAGACCATCGTGCCGCGCTCTGCCGGGCAGATCCCCTACATGCGCCAGCTCGCGCGCGAGGATATCATCTTTGCGCTCGGCCCGGCGGGCACGGGCAAGACCTACCTTGCCGTGGCGCAGGCGGTCAGCCAGCTGATGTCGGGCAGCGTGCAGCGGCTGATCCTCTCGCGCCCGGCGGTGGAGGCGGGCGAGCGGCTGGGCTTCCTGCCCGGCGACATGAAGGAAAAGGTCGATCCCTATCTGCGCCCGCTATACGACGCGCTTTACGATTGCATGCCGCCCGAACAGGTCGAGCGGCGGCTGGCATCGGGCGAGATCGAGATTGCGCCGATCGCCTTCATGCGCGGGCGCACGCTGGCCGACAGCTTCATCATCCTCGACGAGGCGCAGAATACCACGCGCGAACAGATGAAGATGTTCCTCACCCGCTTTGGCCAGAACAGCCGGATGGTGGTGTGCGGCGATCCCAAACAGGTCGATATCTTGGGCGGCGACCGGATGAGCGGGCTCGCCGATGCGGTCGGGCGGCTGGAGGGGGTAGAGGGAATCGCGGTTTCGCGCTTCACCAGCGCCGATGTGGTGCGCCACCCGATCGTGGGCCGGATCGTCGATGCCTATGAGGGCACGGGGGAGTGAGAACTGTTCATCCTTCGATGGGAAGGGGGATGATGTCTGTTTTTCCCTCGTCGCCCCCGCGATGGCGGGGGTCCCGCTGCTTGAATGATTAAAGGAGGATGGGTTTACATGATGGCGGACAGATACCGGGGTGGTATCTACACCGGTGTCACGGCGGATCTGCCATATCGGGTAAGTCAGCACCGCAACGGAACCGGATCGACCTTCGTTGCGGGCTATGGCTTCAAGCGACTGGTGTTCATGGAATTCCATGCGGCGATCGAGGATACGATCGCCCGTGAGAAGGCAATCAAGAAATGGCGGCGCGCATGGAAGATCGAATTGATCGAGGCAATGAATCGAGATTGGGATGATCTCTTCGAATCGCTCAATCGGTAGAGGGTCGGCTGGGACCAAGCGGGACCCCCGCTTTCGCGGGGGCGACGAAGAGAGTCGGAGCGCTTTCGCGGAAATGACGAATTTGACTCAAATTGAGTGGAATGTCCGCTAACGACCAGATTGCTGATGTTTATGATTTGAGTCATGCATGCCGAATGGAACTGCCGAAGCCAAAAGAAGCGGACCTCGATCACGCATTCGCCGAGGCCTTTGAGGCTGAGCGTGATTTTAGAGAGTGGTTTCTTCGGGGTGGCCGTTTCGCTCGGTTAGCCAATGAAGCAAAGTTGCTAGTTGAAGAGCAGAAGCAAGCGAGATCGGACCAAGTAAATCGATGGTGGCGCTGGTGGTGGTGCACCATGCCAGATGGCACTCAGAGAGAAACCGATCTCTTCTTCGTGTTCGAGGCCCTTTCAAAGCGATTTGCAATACACATTGAGAACAAACCATCCCATGGCAAACTCTCGATTGAACAGGCAGCCGATTACCGTCCGCGCGCGGTTTTTATGGCAAACGATGACCGATGGTTAAACTACAGCGATTTTGAAACAGTGCTAATAGCTCCGACTGCCTTCATCCGAGATAATAAAGGTCCGGTCGAGCAGTTCGACCGCGTAGTCACCTATGAAAGCATTTCCCGCTTCGTGACTCTATTTGGCCAAGACATAGACGAGGAAGGTTGGCCAGCGACGTAAGCTTTCCACCCGTTTCCAGCCATTCAGCTCGCTTGAACCCGTTTCCTACGTCGCCTTGATCGCGCTATGGCGGGGGCATGACAGCACCAATAGTCCCCTTCCCGCATCGGCGCCTGATTGCACAATCTGCGCGCAGCCGCTTTTTATCCTTTGAACCGTGTTCCATGTGTTCCAAGCGTGCTGTACGTGCAAGGAATCGAGCTATTGGCCGAGCCATTGGCCGGGCGGTTGGCCGAGTGATTTGATGCAGCTTGATATCGACATCGAAGGCTGGCCCGCCCCCTCTGGCGAATGGCGCGATTGGGATGCGCTCGCCGCGCGCGCGGCGACAGCCGTGGCCGGGGCCGAGCCCGCACTTGCCAACCCGCGCCTCGAGGTCAGCATTCTGTTCACCTCCGACGCTGAGGTCCACGCGCTCAACCGCGAATGGCGGCAGCGTGACAAACCCACCAATGTGCTGAGCTTTCCGATGCTCGCGCGCGATGAATTGCTCGCCCTCAGGGGGGAGGGGGACGAGAACGCCCCGCCGGTCATGCCCCCAGTACCTTTGGGCGACATCGCGCTGGCGTATGAAACCTGCGCGCGCGAGGCGGCGGACAAGGGCATCCCGCTGGAGCATCATACCGCGCACCTGATCGTTCACGGTTTGCTCCATCTGGCCGGACACGACCATGTCCTCGGCGACGAGCAGGCCGAGGCGATGGAGGCGATCGAGGTCAAGGCCCTTGCAATTCTCGGCATAGCGGACCCATATGGCGACCGCGACGATCAGCCATGATCGACAGGCAGGAGTGACGTACGGGGCCATGCCCGATTCTTCTTCTTCCGCGGGAGACGCGGACAGTACCCACGGGCTGTGGCCCGCGATCCAGAAACTCCTTCGCCTGGGCGACGGCGCTCGCACGCTGCGCGCGCAGCTCGAAGATGTCATCGACGAGCATGAGGACGAATGCGGAACCGCGCCGCCGCCTTCATCGCGCAAGGGCGACCTCTCGCCGATCGAATTGCAGATGCTGCGCAACCTGCTGCATTTCAACGAGAAGGACGCCGACGACATTGCCGTCCCGCGCAGCGAGATAATTGCGGTGGACGCGGCCATAAGCTGGGACGAACTGATCGCGGCCTTCGGTGAACACGGCCATTCGCGCATGCCGGTCTATCGCGAAACGCTCGATAATGTGATCGGGATGATCCACATCAAGGATGTGTTTCCCTTCCTCGCCGGGGGGCGGGAACCGCCGCGCGACTGGACCAGGCTGATGCGCCAGCCGATCTTCGTGCCGCAGGTGCGCGGCGCGCTCGACGTATTGGCCGACATGCGCGCGCGCCGCACGCATCTGGCGATCGTGCTCGACGAGTTTTCGGGCACCGACGGCCTCATCACGATCGAGGATCTGGTCGAGGAGATCGTCGGCGATATCGAGGACGAACATGACGAAACCCCGGCAAAACTGATCATCCCGATCGGTGATGGGGTGTGGGAATGCGATGCCCGCGCGGAGCTGGAAGATGTGGCGCGGACGATCGATCCGCGGCTCGCCGTTGTCGAGGAATCGGTCGATACGCTGGGCGGGCTGGCGTTTGTGCTGGCAGGGCAGGTTCCGCGGGTCGGAACCATGGTCAAGCATCCCAGCGGGTGGCGGATCGAGGTGACGGCCGGCGATGAAACGCATGTCACCCGGCTGCGCCTGCACGCGCCCAAAGGTGTGAAGACCGCAACCACCAAATAAATTCGGCGCTTCGGGTTCGATTTCTTGCAACTTTCACATTGCCGGGCTTTAAGCGTTCCAAAGAGACGCAACCATGCCGACCCGCCGCCTTCCTCCCCTTCGCGCACTCGAGGCGTTCATCCGCACCGTGCGGCTGGGATCGGCGCGGGCTGCGGCTGAGGAGATCGGGCTTAGTCCCTCGGCGCTGTCCCGGCGGATCGCCAATCTGGAGGATTTCGTCGGCAAGAAGCTGTTCACCCGCGCGCGCCAGACGATGCAGCTGACCATGGACGGGCAGGCATTCTACGAGGCGGTCAATCCGCATCTGGAGGCGCTTGCGCGGGCGATCGAAAGCCAGTCGGACAATATCTCGGTACTGCGTCTGCATCTTGGAGTGCTGCCGCTGTTCGGCAGCCAGCGGCTGTTTCCGCGGCTGGGCGAATTGCGCAAGCGGCATCCGTTGCTGCATATCGACATCGATACCGGCCCGCAGCTCGAGGACCGCGTGGGCGATACGCTGGATGCAGCGATTATCCTGTCGCGCGGGCCCGACAGCGGCCTCCACGCGGTGCGGCTCGATCACAACATGGTGCATGCGATTTGCAACAGCGAACTGGCGCGGACGCTGGGCGACGAACTCGATGTGGCGATACTGGAGCGGCAGACCTTCCTCATCCACACCGAACTTCCCGCCAGTTTCGGGGCATGGAAGGATGCGCTGGGGATCAGGGACATGGAGCCTGCGGCGATCGACCATTACGATTCGGGGCAGCTCATGCTCGAAGCGGCCAAGCAGGGGCTCGGCATCGCCATCATGCATGACGATCATTTGCGCCGCGCGGCCGACAATCGCCTGACCGAACTGTACGGAGTAGAGGTCGAAAGCCCCTACAGTTACTGGTTCGTGTGCAAGCCCACCGCGCTCGAGCAACGACCGGTCAGGCTGTTCCATGACTGGTTGGTGTCGGCGGGGCTGTAACGCCAACCCTCACTCGAGCGGAATTTCGGCTTCTCGCGGCTGGTAGCGCACCGGCGCCACGGGCCAGGCGAATTCGCGCAGGGGGCGGCCCAGAATCTCGACCAGCCTTGCTTCTATGCGGCCGCGCGCCATCGCGCCGATTTCCTTGCGCCCCGCGAATTCTCCGGGGCTGAACGGCTCCAGGAAATGGAGTTTCAGCGTGAAATTGCCCCTGCGCGACAGTATGCGCAGGGCGTTGTTGATGCCGCTTTCCTCACCCACCCAGCCGATCCATTCGGCGGCGGCGCCATAATCGAGCACCACCGGCTGCACGAACACACCCGGCGGCGGAGGTTCAAGCACGCGCATCATGCTGGTCTTGAACGGCAACAGCGACTGCCCATCGGTGGTGGTGCCTTCGGGAAAGACCGTGACCGACCAGTTGTCGGCCAACGCCTCGCGAAGGGCATTGATCTGACCGGCGACGCCCAGCCGGTTCTCGCGCTTGACGAAGACCGTGCGGTTGATCCTGGCCAGCCAGCCGACAACCGGTACTTCGGCCAGTTCTGCCTTGGCCACATAGGCCGTGCCGCTGGCACCGCCCAGCGCCAATATGTCCAGCCATGAAACGTGGTTGGCGATGAAGAACACGTCGCGTCTCAGCGGGGTGCCGATCACCCTCACACGCGCTCCGCAGATGCGCGCGGCCAGGAACAGGAACCATTCGGGGAAAGGCGATCCATAGGCGAGCGCGCGGAACGCAAAGTGCAGCGGCGTGAACAGCATCAGCACGCCGACCAATGCCGTCCCCCTGAAAGCAATGCGGACCCAGCCCGTCAGGCTTGCCGGAGTGCGTTCACCGCGCGCCGCAGCCGCGCGCAGCGCCTCATCAGTCGTCGCGCGAGAGGCGGACGCCATAAAGCTCCATCCGGTGATCGACGAGGCGATACCCCAGCTTCTCGGCAATCTGGCGTTGCAGCGCTTCCAGCTCCGGATCGACGAATTCGACCACCTTGCCGGTTTCGACGTCGATCAGATGATCGTGATGCGCTTCGGGCGCTGGTTCATAACGCGCGCGCCCGTCGCCGAAATCATGCCGGTCGAGAATGCCCGCCTCTTCGAACAGGCGCACCGTGCGATAGACCGTGGCGATCGAAATGCCCGGATCGACCGCAGAGGCGCGCCTGTGCAGCTGCTCGACGTCGGGATGGTCCTCGCTTTCGGACAGGACGCGGGCGATGACCCGGCGCTGCTCTGTAATGCGCAGTCCCTTGTCGGCACACAATTGCTCGAGATCGATCTTCTGGTGCAACAGCTTCTCCGCTAGGACCGTGTCCTGCAACCATAGTGGCGCAGGACACGCTTCTCAAGCAGTCTGGCAGATTCAGCCAGCTTTCTTCTTACGTCCGCCACCCCGGCGTTGCCCCGGCTTTCTGCCCAGGCCGATCTTCTTGGCGAGATCGCGGCGCGTTTCGGCATAGTCGGGCGCGACCAGCGGGTAATCCGCGCCAAGGCCCCAACGCGCACGATAATCCTCTGGCGTCATGCCGTGTTCGGTCATGAGATGCCGCTTGAGCATCTTCATCTTCTTGCCGCAATCGAGGCAAATGATGTGGCTGCGTTTGACCGAATTGCGTATCGCTACGGCGGGTTCGGGCGGTGCCACTTCCACGGGCGCTTCACCTCCCAGCCCCGAAAGCGCACCAAACACATTGCGGATCAAAACCGGCACATCATCGACGGACACGCTGTTGTTGCTGACATGCGCGGCAACGATATCCGATGTCAGCGTTATCAGCATCTCGTTCAAATCAATTGCAATTTCTTCCATGAGTTCCTCGTTTATTTTATATCGATTCGACCCTTACACATAAGTTTGCAGCGAATAATTGCGAAAAGCAATAGTACGCCTGTCATGGTTTTACTGAAAACCACACTGCAGAAACGTTAAATCGAAATGGCGAAAGTAATGGCGTCTAACCTGCTGCCATCAGCGGTACGGTAATATGCACTGCGCATACCGATGCGAGTAAATCCCACAGCCTCGTACAGGTGGGTCGCGGGATTATTTGACCGCATTTGCAGGAAGATATGCGTGGTCCGCCGCGCGCGTGCGTGGCAGATCAGCATTTCGATCAGTCCGCGGCCCAGACCCTTGCGCCGATGCTGCGGGTGCACCGCGATCAGCAGAAGCTCCTCCTCGCCAGCGGCATGGCGGGACAGGGCAAAGCCCGCTGCGGTGCCGTGCATGGCGGTGATGTCGTTGCCCTCGCCATCGATGACGATCGCGTCGGTGCCCGGTATCAGCAATGAATCGGCGATCTGCCCGCGCGTCCATTTCTCCCCCCATTGCGGTTCGAACGCGGCATCCATCACTGCCATGATCTGATCGACCACGTTCATTATGCGGGCAATCTGGCGTCCGGGCCGCGGCCATAGATCGGCGCGGTGTCAGGGGTGATCAGCGCGGGAGGCAATTCCAGAGCACGGCGCGCGTCGGGGTGCAGCGCTTCGGCAATCCCTGTGCCCTTCAGGCTGACAATTTCCGACGCCATGGTGCCCGCGATTACCTCATGCTTGCAGAATTGCGCGGCCGGATCGGGGGGCAGCGAACAGGCCTCGCCCTGCGGCATTCCGGCTGCGCCGAAGTTCTGCACGAAAACCTCGCCGTGGCCGCCGCGCATGGCGATGCTGACCGCCTGATCGGGAAATCCGGCGCGTGCGATGGCCGCCACCAGCGCCAGCGTGGGATAGCCCAGCACTTCGGCCTGCCAGGCAAGGGCCAGCGCGCGCGCGGCGGCAATTCCGATCCTGACGCCTGTAAAGCTGCCCGGCCCGCGCGAAACGAGGATCCGGTCGGCCCGGCCCTTGCGTGGCAGTGCGGCAATCATCGGGATCAGACTTTCGGCATGGCCGCGGCCCAGCAAACGGTGGTCATGCGCGATCAGCCGCCCATCGTCGAACAGCGCAACCGAGCAGGCCTCGCTTGCGGTTTCGATTACCAGAGTGTGCATTGCCGCCACCGGACGTTCTGGTCCAGGAAACCGGAATCCATCGTTTGCAGCATCATGATTTTACCGTCATGCTGAACTCGTTTCAGCATCCATCGTGCCTCCCGGACCGGCGGTTCGTGGGGTGAAATGGACCCTGAAACAAGTTCAGGGTGACGATCTTCAAATGATGCGAACTTCAATTCCATCAGGCTTCAGACTATCGAATCGAAAGTGGCGAAGTCAGGGCGCGGACTGCGTCCGAATATGCTCGCCGGGTCGCCATAACCCACGGCGCAGATGAAATTGATCCGGTGGCGCGGCTGATCGGCAAAGAAGGCCGCGTTGACCGCATCGGCATTGAAACCAGACATCGGCCCGCAATCAAGCCCCAGTGCGCGCGCCGCGATCATCAGATAGGCGCCCTGAAGCGAGGAATTGCGGAACGCGCCTTCCTCGCGCGCGGCCTCGTCACCCGCGAACCAGCTGCGCGCATCGGTATGCGGGAACAGCCACGGCAGCTGTTCGTGAAAATCGATGTCATAGGCGATCAGCGCGGTCACCGGCGCGGTGAGGACTTTCTGCCGGTTGCCCTCCATCACGCATTCGGCCAGCTTTTCCTTCGCATCGGGGCTCTTCACCCAGACGATCCGCGCGGGCTGCATGTTGGCCGATGTGGGGCCCATTTTCATGAGGTCGTGGATCGCCTCGATCTGCGCGACCGTCACATCCTTGTCGAGCCAGCCATTGTAGCTGCGGGCCTCGTTGAAAATCTGGTCGAGCGCCTCGGGCGCGAGCGGGCGGTCATGAAACTGCATGGGTCTGGTTCCCGATCAGGAGGGTGTTCAGGCGGCCCTGACTTCGGTGACTTCGGGCACATAGTGCTTGAGCAGCCCCTCGATGCCGTGCTTGAGCGTCGCCGTGCTCGACGGGCAGCCCGAACACGCGCCTTGCAGGGTGAGATAGACGACGCCGGCGCTGAAGCCGCGATAGGAAATATCGCCGCCATCGCCCGTCACCGCCGGGCGCACCCGCGTTTCCAGCAATTCCTTTATCTGGGTGATGATTTCGGCATCCTCGGGCGCTTCATCGACCAGCAACGCGTCTTCCTGCGGAACGGGAATCCCCGACGCATCGCCTGCTGCAAACAGCGGGGCTGCGGACACGAAATGATCGAGCAGGATCGAGACGACCACGGGCTTGAGATCGGTCCAGTTGACCCCCGGAGCTGCGGTGACGCTGACGAAATCCCTGCCGAACATGACGTTCGACACCTCGCCCGTGTCGAATATCGCCTGTGCCAGCGGGCTGTTTGCGGCCGCCTCCGGGCTTGTGAATTCGCGCGTGCCGGCGTGCATCACCTGCTGGCCGGGCAGGAATTTGAGGCTCATGGGATTGGGCGTGGTTTCGGTTTCGATGAACATGCCCCATATCTAGGGACGAGCACGGCTTGCGGCAAGTTTTCCTGCATTCACTATCGCTTCACACTTCCCCCGGCTATACCGGCAAAATGAAGCTGATTTCGCGCGCGGTTTGCGCACTTGCCCTGATCGCCCTCCCGTTGCCCGCCGCCATAGGGCAGGAGGCTGCACCCGAACCGCAATTCCTCCAGGCGCAGGACGAGGTGCCCTGGCTCTATCGCGGCAGCGACGTGCCGGTCGATCGCGAATGGCTGTTCGGCGAAATGGCCAATGGCCTGCGCTATGCGGTGCGCCGCAACGGCGTTCCTCCCGGGCAGGTTTCGATACGCATCCGGATCGACGCGGGATCGCTGCACGAAAGTGACAGCGAGCGCGGCTTTGCCCACCTGCTCGAACATATGAGCTTCCGCGAAAGCCGCTATCTCGGCCCGGCACAGGCGATTCCTACCTGGCAGCGGCTGGGCGCGACATTCGGCAGCGATACCAACGCCGAAACTACCCCCACGCACACCGTTTACAAGCTCGACCTGCCCAATATCGATCCTGCCAAGCTGGAAGAATCGGTTCGCCTGCTTTCGGGCATGATCCGCGAACCGGTGCTCAGCCAGGTCAATGTCGATGCCGAAGTGCCGATCGTCATGGCCGAAAAGCGCGAGCGCGGCGGTGCAGCGCAGCGCGTCAACGATCTCACCCGCCAGACCCTGTTCGCCGGACAGCGGCTCGCCACGCGCCTGCCGATCGGGACCGAGGAAACGCTTGAGGCCGCAACCGGCAAGACGGTGAAGGCGTTCCATCAACGCTGGTATCGGCCTGAAAATGCAGTGATCGTGGTGGTGGGCGATGCCGATCCGCTGGTCATGGCGGGCCTGATCGAGCGCTATTTCGGCGACTGGAAGGGCAAGGGCAAGCCTGCACGCGCGCCCGATTTCGGCGAACCCCGGGCACCGCAGGGCGCTGACCCGGCCAACCCGCTGGGAGAGATGGGCGTTATCGTCGAACCCGACATGCCCCGTTCGATTACCTATGCGGTACTGCGCCCGTGGCGACCGGTGCAGGACACCATCGTTTACAACGAAGGGCTGCTGCTCGATGCGGTGGCGCAGGCGATCATCAACCGGCGGCTGGAGGCGCGCGCGCGCGCCGGTGGCAGCTATCTCTATGCCCAGGTCCAGCAGGATGACGTCTCGCGTTCGACCGATGCGACCTTCGTCAGCCTTGCTCCGCTTTCGGGCGACTGGCAGACCGCGCTCGCCGATGTCAGGGCGGTGATCGCCGATGCCCTCGCCGAACCGCCGACCCAGGAGGAAATCGACCGCGAGCTGGCCGAGTTCCAGATCGCCTTTGCCAGCGAGGTCGAACAGGCGAGTGTGCAGGCGGGTGCGGAACTGGCAGATACCGTGATCGGCGCGGTCGACATCCGCGAGACGGTGGCCGCGCCGCAGGTGGTGCTCGGCGTATTCCAGGGGATGCGTGCGCGCTTCACTCCCGAAGAGGTACAGGGGCATACTCGCGCGCTGTTTGAAGGCGAAGTGATCCGCAGCGTTCTGGTCACTCCCGACGCGACCAATGCGAGCACCGACGAGCTGCGGCTGGCGATGGCTGCCGATGCGCAGCCCGATTCCTCGTCAAGGCTGGCGGCGGCGGCGATTTCATTCGACGACCTGCCCGTAATCGGTGAGCCCGGCACGGTGGTGTCGCAGGAACCGGTGGGTTTGCTCGAGATCGAGCAGGTCGAGCTGTCGAACGGCACCAGGGCGATCCTGTGGAGCAACGATGCCGAGCCGGGGCGGGTGACGGTGAAGGTCCGCTTCGGCACCGGCTATCGCGCATTTCAGGCGCAGGACGCGCCTTATGTCGTGTTGGGTGAAATGGCGCTGGTGGGTTCCGGCCTGGGTGCACTGGGGCAGGAAGAACTCGACCGGCTTTCAACCGGCCGCAAGCTTGGCTTCGACTTCGCAATCGACGACGCTGTGTTCACGTTCGCCGCGCAGACCCGCGCCGAAGACGTGGCCGACCAGCTCTACCTGTTCGCCGCCAAGCTGGGCATGCCGCGCTGGGATGCCAATCCCGTGCTGCGGGCCAAGGCGGCGGCCAAGCTTGCCTACGACACGTTCGAAACCAGTCCTGGCGGCGTGCTCAACCGCGATCTCGAGTTTCTGCTCAAGGACCGCGACGGGCGCTTTGCCACGCCCGGTCCTGCGGCGATGGAGGCGGTGACGCCAGAGGGGTTCCGCAGGGTCTGGGAGCCGCTGCTGCAACAAGGACCGATCGAGGTGCTGATCTTCGGCGAATTCGATCGCGATGCGACGGTGGAGGCGCTCAGGCGAACGTTCGGGGCGCTGCCCGAGCGTGCACCATTGCCTGCGGCAGTGGCGACACGGCTGCCCCGCTTCCCCGCCGCCAATGGCACAGTCGAACTTCTCACCCATCGCGGCGATGCCAACCAGGCGGCGGCGGTTGTCGCCTGGCCGAGTGGCGGCGGAGTTGAGGGCCTTCGCGAATCGCGCCAGCTCGAAATCCTCACGCAGGTGTTCAACAACCGGTTGATGGATGCGCTGCGCGAACGCGCCGGTGCCAGCTATGCCCCGCAAGTGGTGTCCGAATGGCCGACCGATCTCCCCACCGGCGGGACGATCATGGCGTTCGCGCAGTTGCAGCCGCGCGACGTGCCCGCCTTCTTTGCCGCGGCCGGACGCATCGCCAATGAGCTTGCGACAACCCCGCCCAGCGAGGATGAGCTGGCGCGTGTGACAGAGCCGCTGCGCCAGCTGGTCAGCCGTGCTTCGACCGGCAACGGCTTCTGGCTCTACCACCTCGAAGGGGCGAGCAGCGACCGGCGCCGGATCGAACTGGTGCGCAGCCTGCTCAATGATTATTCGCGGACCACGCCCGAAATCATGCTGGCGCTGGCGCGTCGTTATTTCGGCGCGAGGTCCGGCTGGCAGCTGGCGGTGATCCCCGAAGGTCAGACGCTGGCGCAGGCAGCACCGGTCGGCACCGATGATAAGCCAGCGGCGCGGTCCTTGCGCAAGGGTGACGGCGTGGGGCGCTGAAGCGCAATTATCAGCCCGCCAGCGAAATATTGTTTCTGCCAGCGGCGCGCGAATTTTGCATTTCTGCCAAGCAACGTGTAACGGCGCGCTCCGAGTAAATGGATTTGAGAGTGGCAGTGGCGCATAAATGGAACCCCGATAGCTGGAAGGCCTGCGAAGCGCGGCACCTGCCGCTCTACGAGGATCCGGCCGAGTTGGCCGCTGCCGAAGGTACGCTGGCCAACTACCCGCCGCTGGTCTTCGCGGGTGAGGCGCGTGCGCTCAAGGCCGATCTGGCCGAGGTGTCGGCGGGCCGTGCGTTCCTGTTGCAGGGCGGCGATTGCGCCGAAAGCTTCGCAGAATTCCACCCCAACAATATCCGCGATACCTTCCGCGTGCTGCTTCAGATGGCGGTGGTGCTGACCTTTGCCAGCAAGCGCCCGGTGGTGAAGGTGGGGCGGATGGCCGGGCAGTTTGCCAAACCGCGCTCCTCACCCACCGAAACGCAGGGCGATGTCACGCTGCCCAGTTATCTGGGCGACAACATCAACGGCATCGAGTTCGATCCGGTCGCCCGCCGCAACGATCCCGCACGCATGGTCAAGGCCTATTCGCAGGCCGCCGCCACGCTCAACTTGCTGCGCGCCTTTGCCGGCGGAGGCTATGCCAACCTGAGGCAGGTCCACCAGTGGACACTCGATTTCATGGGGCGCACCCCCTGGGCCGAGAAGTTCGCCGAAACCGCCGACCGTATCGGCGAGGCGCTCGATTTCATGGAGGCTTGCGGGATCGATCCCGCCACCGTGCCGCAGCTCAAGGGCACCAGCTTCTACACCAGCCACGAGGCGCTGCTGCTGCCCTACGAGCAGGCGCTCACCCGGCAGGATTCGCTCACCGGCGACTGGTATGCCACCAGCGCGCATATGGTGTGGATCGGTGACAGGACGCGTTTCGATGGTTCGGCGCATGTCGAATTCGCGCGCGGCATCGGCAATCCGCTGGGGATGAAATGTGGGCCCAGCCTCGAACCCGATGCGATGCTGCGGCTGCTCGACACGCTCAATCCCGCACGCGAGCCGGGGCGGATCACTCTGATCAGCCGGTTCGGGCATGACAAGGTGGAGGCTGGGCTTCCCGCGCTCGTTCGCGCCGCCAAGCGCGAAGGCCATCCGGTGGTGTGGAGCTGCGATCCGATGCACGGCAATGTCATCAAGGCCGACAGTGGATACAAGACCCGGCCGTTCGACCGGATTCTGGGCGAGGTGAAGGGCTTCTTCGCGGTGCACCAGGCCGAAGGAACGCACGCGGGCGGCATCCATATCGAGATGACCGGGCAGGACGTGACCGAATGCCTTGGCGGGGCGGCGGCGATCACCGATGCGGCGCTGGGCGATCGTTACCACACGCATTGCGACCCGCGGCTCAACGCGGCGCAATCGCTCGAACTGGCGTTCCTGCTGGCCGAGATGCTCAACCGCGAAGGCGCCGACCGCCGGGCCGATGCGGCCTGATCAAAGCCGCGTGCGGCCCAGTGCCTGCGCATGGACGCATGCGGGGCAAGTGCCTATATCGATGTCATGTCGCTCACGAACCTCTGGCATAACATCGCCGCCGCGATTGCAGCCATTCCCCGTTCGGAACTGTTGGTCGTTGCGCTCGCGGCGATGATTGCCGGATGGATCGGCTCGTTGATGATCCGCCGCAAGGCCCCGCTCGGCGTCACAATCAGGCGCGTCAGCACTCTGGTGCTGGCGGGTGTGCTGGTGACGGTGATCCTGCAACTCTCACGTTTCGATCCACGCCTTGCGGTGGCCGTGCCGCAGATCGGGCTGCCCGAGCAGGTGGTCGAGGGCGGCGAGACGCGCATCACCATGGCGGGTGACGGGCATTTCTGGCTGCGGGCGGAACTGAACGGAGTGCCCGCCAATTTCCTGGTCGATACCGGCGCGACATTGACGGCGGTGTCGCAGAGCCTGGCCGAGCGTGCCGGGCTCGAGCCGCGCCGGGGCGGTTTGCCGGTCTCGATTGGCACCGCCAACGGGCCGGTCGCCGCGCAGCTTTCGACGATCGACGAACTGCGTTTCGGCAATGTCGCCGCGCGCGGGCTCGACGTGATCATTGCCCCAACGCTGGGCGAAACCAATGTCGTGGGCATGAATCTGCTCTCGCGGCTCGCATCGTGGCGGGTCGAGGGCGATCAGATGGTGCTGGTGCCCAACCATCCGCAGGCGGAGCAAACGCCGCGGTAGTCGGCGTGCTAGAAATGCCGTTTGGCAAACGCTCGACCGGATCCTGATTTTAGATATTTTTCGAACGCAAACGCCTTTGCGCTTTCGGCAAATCCGATCTCGATCACCAATTCCCATGGACCATACATCGAAGAATGCCTCGACTGAGATTCGGAGTAGCCTGCGTTGTGTTTGTTCAGGCGTGCAGCGACGTCGTTGGTCGAACCGACATAGTATTTATCGGGAAATTTCATGCTTCGCAGGATATAGACATATCGCATACTGGCCTCGTCCGCCTTCGCCTTTCAGGCTGCGGCGCGACAGCCTTCGCCCTGACGTGCTTCTGGCCTGCCCAGCCGAAGCCCGTCAGGGCGAAGGCTGGCTGGGGTGGCAGGATTCGAACCTGCGCATGCCGGTACCAAAAACCGGTGCCTTACCGCTTGGCTACACCCCAACAGCGCAGCGTGTGCGCGAGCGCGCTCCTATAGCGGCTCGCACCGCAATGTGAAGGGGGCGCCGGTCAGATATCCTTGCCCGCAAAGTCGCTGGCCGAATGGCGCTCGGGCAGTTGTTCGCCCTCCTCACCCCAGACCTTGTTGACGATCCGGCCCCGGCGCACCGCAGGTCGCGCGAAGATATCCTTCACCCAGCGCCCGACATTCTCGTATTCGTCGATCGAGAGAAAGGTTTTGGCATCCTCATAGATCGTGCCTGTTGTGAAAGGTGCCAGCCACGGGAATGTCGCCATGTCGGCAATGGTGTATTGATCGCCTGCAAGAAAGCGCGTTTCGGCGAGCCGCTTGTCCGCCACGTCGAAGATGCGCTTGGTTTCCATCGCATAACGGTTGATCGGATATTCCCACTTCTCGGGCGCATAGGCATAGAAATGGCCGAAACCGCCGCCGATGAAGGGCGCGGTGCCGATCTGCCAGGTGAGCCAGCTCAGCGTTTCGGCGCGCGCGGCGGGATCGGTGGGCAGGAATTCGCCGAACTTTTCCGCCAGATGGATCAGGATCGCGCCCGATTCGAAGATGCGGATCGGGGTATCGCCGCTGCGGTCGACCAGCGCGGGAATCTTCGAATTGGGGTTGATCGCCACGAACCCGCTGGTGAACTGGTCGCCCGCGCCGATATTGATCGTCCAGGCGTCATATTCAGCGCCCGTATGCCCAAGTTCGAGCAGTTCCTCGAACATGATCGTCACTTTCACCCCGTTGGGCGTCGCCAGCGAATAGAGCTGGAACGGGTTCTTGCCCACCGGCAACTCGCGTTCTTCGCGCGCGCCTGCGGCCGGCCGGTTTATGCTGGCAAAGCGCCCGCCATTCTCGCTGTCATAGGTCCATACTTTGGGCGGGGTGTAGGTAGAATCGGCCATACAGGGGAGTCCTTGCTCGATCGGGGGAGGGGAGTTGCGCTCTGCCAACTTGGGCAATAAGTTGCAAACTGCAAGGGATTTCAGGCGTGAAAGAGAGTCTTGCAACCAGTATCCTTTCGGGATACTTGATCGATCGATGCACAAGGCCGGAATCCTCATTCGCCAGTGGCGCGAGGCGCACGATCCGCCGCTTTCGGCGGAGGAATTCGGCGCGCGCTATGGCGATCCCTGGCCCAGCCGCACTGTCTATGGCTGGGAGGCCAGGGGCAAGATCGCCCGCGCCCGGGTGCAGATGCGATTGGCGCAGCTCGGCGTGTGCTCGCCGCAGGACTGGCTCGAACCGGCGGGTGCGCCGGTGCCCGCTGCCCGCAAACAACCAGGTATGAAAGCTTCTTCGATGAAATCCGCCGGGCATCCCTTTTATGACATGCGCACTCACGGCTTTGTCCGCGTGGCCACCGCCGCGCCGCGAGTGACCCCTGCCGATGTCGCCGGCAATGTCGCGGCCATTCTGGCAGAGGCCGGGCGCGCGCATGATGCCGGCGCGGATCTGCTGGTCTGTCCCGAACTGTGCGTGTCCTCCTATGCGATCGACGATCTGCACCTCCAGCACGCGCTGCTCGACGCGGCGGAGCAGGGAGTGGCGGCGATTGCCCGCGCCAGCGCGCGGATCGATCCGCTGCTGCTGGTCGGTGCGCCGCTGCGCCGCAATGGCCGGATCTACAATTGCGCGATTGCAATCGCGCACGGCGCGGTGCTCGGCGTGATCCCCAAGTCGTACCTGCCCAATTACCGCGAATATTACGAGAAGCGCTGGTTCGCGCATGGCCGGGGAATCAGGGGGCAGGCGATCACGCTGGGCGGGGCGCAGGTGCCCTTCGGCAGCGATCTGATCTTCGCCGCCGAGAACTTGCCGGGTTTCAAGCTGTTCGTGGAAATCTGCGAAGACATCTGGTCGCCGTCCCCGCCTTCGACGCGCGGCGCGCTGGCCGGCGCGACGGTGATCGCCAATCTTTCCGCCTCCAACATCACCATCGGCAAGTCGGACGAGCGCCACATGCTGTGCCGCGCACAGTCCGCGCGCGCGATCTGCGCCTATGCCTATTCGGCCAGCGGGCACGGCGAGAGCACCACCGATCTTGCCTGGGACGGGCAGGGCATGATCCACGAACTGGGCGACCTTCTGGCCGAGGGCGAGCGGTTCAGCCTCACCCCGCAGCTCACAATTGCCGATGTCGATTGCGAGCGCATCCTGGCCGAGCGCCAGCGCGTGCAGACCTTCAACGACGCTGCCGAGGCCGAGGGGCGGCCCGAAGACAGCTTCCGCACCGTAACGTTCCGGCTGCGCGATGCGCGCACGGGTCGCGGATTGATCCGCCCGGTGCGCCGGTTCCCCTTCGTGCCCAACCGGCGCGAGCGGCTCGACGAGGACTGCTACGAGGCGTTCAATATCCAGGTCGACGGCCTGATGCGCAGGTTCGAGGCGACCCGCGCCAAATGCCTGGTGATCGGCATTTCGGGCGGGCTCGATTCGACCCATGCACTGATCGTTGCGGCCAAGGTGTGCGACCGGCTGGGCCTGCCGCGCTCCACGATCCGCGGCTATACCATGCCCGGTTTCGGCACTTCTGAACATACCAGGGCCAATGCCTGGCGGCTGATGCAGGCGCTGGGCATCGCGGCGGAGGAGATCGACATCCGGCCCGCCGCGCTGAAGATGCTCGAGGATATCGGGCATCCCTTCGCAAATGCAGAACCGGTGCACGACGTCACTTTCGAGAATGTGCAGGCGGGCCTGCGCACCGATTACCTGTTCCGCCTGGCGGGCCAGCACGGCGGCTTCGTGATCGGCACGGGCGACCTCAGCGAGCTGGCGCTGGGCTGGTGCACCTACGGCGTGGGCGACCAGATGAGCCATTACGCGGTCAACAGCGGGGTGCCCAAGACGCTGATCCAGTACCTCATCCGCTGGTGCACGCGCACCGACCAGTTCGACACCGCGACCGACGCCGTGCTCGAAGCGATCCTCGACACCGAGATTTCGCCCGAACTCGTCCCCGCCGATGCGGCAGGCGCTATCCAGAGTACCGAGAGCGTGATCGGCCCATACGAGCTCAACGATTTCTTCCTCCACCACACGATCCGCTGGGGCCAAAGGCCGGGCAAGATCGCCTTCCTCGCGTGGAACGCATGGAAGGATGCGCGCGCCGGGGCATGGCCCGATGGTTTCCCCGAGGCGAAGAAGAACGGGTACGATCTGCCCACCATCGCGCATTGGTTGGAGCTGTTCCTGCGGCGGTTCTTCGCCTTCAGCCAGTTCAAGCGCAGCGCGATCCCCAACGGGCCCAAGGTCAGCGCGGGCGGGGCGCTGAGCCCGCGCGGCGACTGGCGCGCGCCGAGCGACGCGGTGGCCGATGTCTGGCTGGATGAACTGCGCGCTGCGCTGCCAGAAATGGACTGAACGCACCGCAATGCCTGCAGCAAGCATCCTGATCCTCATGCTGTGCAACGTCCTGTGGGCGCTCAATGTCGTTGTCAGCAAGCTGGTCGTTGACGATCTCGCAGTCCCGCCGCTGTTCTTTGCATTTTGCCGCTCGCTGGTGGTTGCCTGCCTGCTGTTCCCCGCGTTTCGCCAGCCGCACGCGCGTCTGGCCAAGATTATGCTGATCGGGCTGGCCATCGGGGGCGGGTCCTTCGCGTTGCTGTTCATGGGACTGAAGACCGCCAGCCCGTCTGCTGCCGGGATTGTCAGCCTCTCGGGCGCGCCGATGACGGTGCTGTTTGCGGTGCTACTGCTGGGCGAGAAGATACATTGGCGGCGCATTCTGGGGATCGTGCTGACGTTGGCGGGGGTGGGAATCGCGATTGGATCGCCGTCCGCAACCGCGATGGGAAATACCGGCGGTCTGCTGCTGGTATTCGCCGCGGGCGTGGTGGGGGCGCTGGGTTCGGTTTATTTCAAGCAGATTGATGTGCGCGCGCTCGACATGCAGGCCTGGGCGGGCCTGTCTTCGGCGCTGGTCCTATTGCCGCTGACGCTGACTTTCGAAGGCGGCCAATGGGATGCGCTGGCAGATACGCCGATCGAATTCACCGCTGCGTTGCTCTTTGCCGGGGTGGTCGTCTCGATAGGTGCGCATACCGCCTATTACCGCATGCTCCAGCAGCATGACGCAAATCTGGTGGTTCCGCTGACACTGCTGACGCCGCTCCTCACCATTGCGTTCGGAGCCCTGATTACCGGCGATACGATTGGCTGGCCGCTGATCATCGGCGGCGGGCTGGCAATGGCGGGGGTCGCGATCATTATCCTGCGGCCCAGCAGCAAACTGTTCAAGCCGCTGCTGGTCCGCCCGAGGCTCTGACCGCCTTTCCTCCCAAATGCTTACAAATGCGCGGCATTGCGCCCAAACCTCGCCCTGGCCTTGGGGGGGTAACAGGAATGGGGCAGGCGCTGGCGGGGCGCTGAGCCCGCGCGGCGACTGGCGCGCGCCGAGCGACGGCGTGGCCGATGTCTGGCTCGATGAACTGCGCGCCGCGCTGCCCCCTATACCTCCCCTCCCTTGAGCGAGGGGATTGAGGGGTGGGTGTTCGAACTCCCATGGGAGGTACCCCCCCACCCATCCTCCCCCTCACGGGCGAGAGGCTTTTCTCACGCAAAGCCGCCCGCGCGCATGATCTCACCCACCGGCTTGCGGCCCGATATGACTTCGCGCTCGCGCAGGACATCGGGCAGCCGGTCCGCCGGGGTGGGGCGGCCAATCGCAATTGCGGCCTCGATCCGGTGATCGTCGGGGACGCCCAACACCTCCGCCGCGCGCGCGAAATCGACCCCGCTCATGCCGTGCGCAGCGTAGCCCATGTGCCAGGCCTGTAGCGCCAGGTTCTGCCAGGCCGCGCCCGCGTCAAAGCTATGCGTGTGGTTGGGCCTCGGCTCGCTCCCGCCGCGCGCCAGCGTGTCGGACACCGCGAACAGCAGCGCGCCCGTATCTTTCGCCCAGCCCTGGTTGAATTCGACCAGCAGGCCGAGGAACCGGTCCCAGTTTGCATCGCCGCGATGTGCGTAAAGGAACGTCCACGGCTGGATGTTGTAGGCCGAAGGGGCGAGGCCTGCCGCCTCGAGGATAATCTCGAGGTCGCCTTGCGGTATCGAAGACTGGTCGAAACTGCGCGGGCTCCAGCGTTCGCGGATATGCGGCAGGATGGCGGGATTGGTGGTGCGGTCGGTCATGAAAAAGCTCCTTACTGGCGGTCGATACTGAAACGCCCGGCGCCGAATGCCGCGATTTGCAGCAATCCGCCCGCCATGGCGAGATTCTTGAAGAATTGGATGAACTGGTTCTGGTCTCCCAGCTGGAAGTGGAACGCCAGCGCAGCGGCGATGCTGAACAGCGCCAGCGCGAGCGCGGCAAGCCGCGTCTTGAACCCCGCCAGCAGCGCCAGCCCGCCGATCAGTTCGACCGCGACCGTCGCCGCATATCCGGCCTCGGGCAGCGGCAGGCCGACCGATCCGATATAGCCGATCGTCCCCGCCGGATCGGCCAGTTTGGCCGCGCCGCTGAGCACGAAAATCGGCGCGATCAGCACGCGGGCGGCGAGAGCAAGTGTGTCGCCGTGGCGCGAAAGGGCGGAAGTCCGGATATCTGTATTCATGGTCAGTCTCCTTGATAAAATATGTGAATTTCAGACCGTATCGACGAGGACGATCTCGCTGTCCTCCAATGCGGTAACGGTAATGCTGCCGCGCCCGGTAATGGCCACGCCGTCACGGGCGTGGGCTTCGACATCGTCTATACGCATCCTGCCCGCCGCGGGCACCAGATAGAGGTGGCGGGCGGCATCGGCGGGCTCGTAAGTCACGGTTTCTCCCGCCTTCAGCGTTGCCCCCAGCACGCGCGCATCGGCGCGGATCGGCAGCGCATCGCCGTCCTGCTCCGTCCCGCTGGCGAGCGGCACGAACTGCCCGCTGCGGTCAGCCTTGGGGAACTTGCGCGCACCCCAGCCCGGCTCGCCGCCGCGCTCGTCCGGCATGATCCAGATCTGGAACAGCGTGCATTCCGCATCCTCCAGATTGAATTCGGAGTGGCGCACGCCATTGCCCGCGCTCATCACCTGCACGTCGCCCGCTTCGGTGCGGCCCTCGTTGCCCATGCTGTCGCGGTGCGTGATCGCGCCGCTGCGGACATAGGTGATGATTTCCATGTCGCTGTGCGGATGGGTGGGAAAGCCGCTTTTCGGCGCAATCCGGTCATCGTTCCACACGCGCAGGCGGCCCCAGTTGACGCGCGCGGGGTCACGGTAATCGGCAAAGGAGAAATGGTGATGCGCGTCGAGCCAGCCGTGATTGGCGGCGCCGAGGCTATCAAAGGGGCGAAGTTCGATCATTGGATGTCTCCTGTCGGAGTGAGTGTGTGAACGGGAAATAGGGCTTGCCGAACTATCGGAAAACTGGAATAAAATGCGTCAAGATGTTCAGGAAAGTTGAACAATGAAACTGGGCGAACCCACGCTTGACCAATTGCGCCTGTTCCTCGCGGTCGAGGAGGAGGGCAGCTTCGGCGGCGCGGCCCGGCGATTGGGGCGGGCGGTTTCCGCCGTCAGCTATGGCATTGCGCAGATGGAGGCGCAGCTTGGCGTCACGCTGTTCGCGCGCGAGGGATCACGCAGGCCCGTGCTGACCGAGGCGGGGCGCGGCCTGCTGGCCGAAGCGCGCGCGGTGGCCGAACGCGCCGACGCGCTGCTCGCCAAGACGCGCAGCATCCACAGCGGGCTTGAAAGCGACGTGTCGCTGGTGATCGACGTGATGTTGCCCGCAGAGGCGGCGGCGCGCGTGCTGCGCGATTTCCGCGAACTGTTCCCCACCGTTGCCCTGCGGCTCAATATCGAGGGGCTGGGCGCGGTTGCCGCCTGCCTGCTGGGCGGTGATGCGCAGCTGGGCGTGGGCGGGCCGGTGATCGGCGATCATCCTGAGCTGGAGATGCAGCGGATCGGCTCGGTCGAGCTGGTTCCGGTCGCCGCGCCCGATCATCCGCTGGCGCGGCGCGGAGTCCTGCCGGGCGAGGCGCGCGAGCACTTGCAACTGATCCTTTCGGACCGATCCGACCTCACGCGCGGGCGCGAATTCGCGGTGCTGGGGCGCAACAGTTGGCGGCTGGGCGATCTGGGCGCCAAGCATGAGCTGATCCGGCAGGGGATCGGCTGGGGCAATATGCCGCGCCATCTTGTGTCAGAGGACATTGCCGAAGGGCGGCTGGTCGCGCTCGACCTGCCGGAGCAGCCCGGCGGCCAATACCCTTTCCACGCGCTGTGGCGGCGCGATGCGCGGCCCGGCCCTGCGTCAAGCTGGCTGATCGATGCCCTGCGCGAACAGTTGGCGCAATGCCCCGATCAGGCGCCGATATGAGCACGTCCGCGTTTACGGGCGAGTTCCGTCTGCCGCTGGCGTTCGGCATAGCGTGCGCGCTGGGCGTCGTCGCGCTCGGCAATGCAATGCGGGCAACTGATCCCTTCGGCATATGCGGGCGCCGCAATATCGCTTTCGCTCAAGGGGCGGCGGCAGGCGCGGCATAGGGCATAGCCGCCCTGTTCGAGCCCGTGCCTGACCGTCACCCGCTCGTCGAACACGAAGCATTCGCCCTGCCACCGGCTTTCGGCTTCGGGCACGTCCTCCAGATACTTCAGGATACCGCCCTTGAGGTGATAGACCTCCTCGATCCCTTCGGCGCGCAGGAAACTGGTCGATTTTTCGCAGCGGATCCCGCCGGTGCAGAACATTGCGACTTTCTTCTTGCCATCGAGCAGCTCGCCCCGGTGCGCGCGGAACCATTCGGGAAATTCACGGAAACTGGCGGTTGCGGGATCGACCGCGCCGGCGAAAGTGCCGCAGGCGACCTCGTAATCGTTGCGCGTGTCGATCACCACCGTGTCTGGATCACTGATCAGCGCGTTCCAGTCATGCGCATCGACATAATGGCCCACGCTCAAACGCGGGTCGATATCGGGCTCGCCCATGGTGACGATTTCGCGCTTGAGCCGCACCTTCATGCGGTTGAAGGGCATCGCCGCAGCGTATGAGAACTTGACCTCCAGATCGGCGCATCCGGGCAGGGCGCGGATAGCACCGAGCACTTGCGCAAGCGCATTCTCGCTGCCAGCAATCGTGCCGTTGATGCCTTCCTTGGCGAGCAGCAGCGTGCCCTTGATGCCGACCTCTTCGCACAGGCTGAGCAGCGGTCCGCGCAGCGCTGCGGGATCGTCAAAGCGAGTGAAATGGTACAGCGCGGCGACGGTGATCGGCAATGGATCAGTCATCAATCCAGCCGCATGACCCAGCCGTGGGTGTCGGGCATGGTGCCGCGCTGGATGCCGACGAGCCTCTCACGGAGCTTCATCGTCAGCTGGCCCGGCCCGCCGCTGCCGATGGTGAATTCGCCGTCCGCCCCGGAAACCTTGCCCACCGGGGTCACCACCGCTGCGGTACCGCAGGCAAATGTTTCGAGCAGGCGGCCGGACGCTGCATCCTCGCGCCACTGGTCGATTGAATAACGCTCCTCGGCCACCTCCAGCCCTTCTTCGCGCAGCAAGGTAATCAGGCTGTCGCGCGTGATGCCGGGCAGGATCGTGCCGGTCAGCGGCGGAGTGATCACCCGACCGTCATCGAACACGAAGAACAGGTTCATGCCGCCCAGCTCCTCGACCCAGCGCCGCTCGACCGCGTCGAGGAACAGCACCTGGTCATAACCCTTGGCGAACGCCTGCCCAGTGGGGACCAGGCTGGCGGCGTAATTGCCGCCGCACTTGGCCGCGCCCGTGCCGCCCGGCGCCGCGCGGGTATATTCGGAAGTCCACAGGCTCACCGCCTTGGCGCCCGATTTGAAGTAATTGCCCGCCGCGCTGGCGATCACCAGAAACTTGTATTGCCGCGCCGGGCGCACGCCCAGAAATGCCTCGGTCGCGAACATGAAGGGCCGCAGGTACAGCGATCCGCCCTCGACCGGGGGGAACCAGTCGCGGTCGGCCATGACCAGGCGGCGCACCGCATCGATGAACAGGTCTTCGGGGATATTCGGCATCGCCAGCCGGTCGGCCGAGGCGTTGAAGCGGCGCGCGTTCGCATCGGGGCGGAACAGCGCCATCGCGCCGTCGGGCAGGCGGTAGGCCTTCATCCCCTCGAAGATTTCCTGCGCGTAGTGGAGCACACTTGCCGCCGGATCGAGGCTGATGGGCCCGCGCGGGCCGAGCGTGGCCGAATGCCAGCCGCCTTCATTCTCGTCATAATCGATCATGATCATGTGATCGGTGAAGACCGTGCCGAAGCCCGGATTGGCGATGGCCGCCTCGCGCGCTTCGGCGGACATGGGGGCGGGGTGGGGGTGCGCTGTGAATTCCATGCTTCGCGCCTAGTCCGGGTGTGCCGATTTTTCAAATGAGAAAGGCGACCCTGCCTTTCGGTGGATCGCCTTTCGCATGGTCAGCGGCCAGGAAGTGCCGCCCACGAAGCCTCTAACGGTAGTCAAGGATTACCAATAGTGCCTCGCGCGGAAACTTGCCGACCTCTCTGCTGAACCATGAGACATCGGATCACCTCCTTTCGCGCTGTTGAGCCATGCCCTAGGCCGTGCGACCGAAGGGCCGAGAGCAGCGTTGACCGCCGGTCTCGACTTGCAGTTTGAGTCAGCGGCCATGCGAAAACAAGACTTGAAAAAAACTTTTCCCACGTCAGAATAGTGCGCTGTTGCTTGGCGCCTTTGGGCGCCTTTTTTGCTTCCAGGTTGTCATTGCGAGGAGTCGCGTAAGCGGCGACGCGGCAATCCATTTTTACCCATGCGACCCATTGCCAGGTTTGAATCTGGATTGCTTCGCTAACGCTCGCAATGACGAGCGATCACCTGCAATCCTCGATAACGCGCGTCACTTCGGCCCATGCCGGCAGGTAAAGCGGCTCCAGTCCTGCGACTTCGACGGCAAAGCGCCCCCTGGTGATTGCCATTGCATCAAGCAGCCGATCATCGGCAGCAAAAGTTGCGGAAAGATAGGGCATTTCCATCGCGGATTGGTTCAGCGTAAGGGTGCGTTGCTGCGTTTCGGTTCGAACGGTCGTCAGCACGGGGCTGGCCGCTTCTCCGGCAACCAGCAGAGTGATCTGGTTGGAGCCGCGTTCGCAAAGCAGCATCAACTGATATTCCGTTTCGGGCGGGCCGAAGCCTGCCATGCTCCGTGCCGCTTCGCTGCGATAGGACCAATCGCCCGGAGTTTGCGGGGCATCGGCCCAGTCGTCCCCGGCCCGGGCGGGCGCGGAGAGGAACGCAGCAGCGAGCAACGCGGAAATGAAGACAGGGACCGGTTTCATCGGCGCACAATGCGCGCTATCGGCTTCACAGTCTATGAACAGGGGGCCATGAACAGGCGCGTCCATGAGCGGGAAACAGCGGATAGACCAGATACTTGTGGAACGCGGGCTGGCGGAAAGCCGCACGCGCGCGCAGGCGCTGATCATGGCCGGGCTGGTCTATTCGGGCGAGACCAGGATCGCCAAGCCGGGCCAGCAATTGGCGGGCGATGCGCCGGTCGAGGTGCGCGGGCGCGATCACCCCTGGGTCAGCCGCGGCGGGATCAAGCTGGCGCACGCGCTCGATCATTTCGCGCTCGACCCCGCAGGCGCTGTGGCGATGGACATCGGCAGCTCGACCGGCGGCTTTACCGATGTGCTGCTGCACAGGGGCGCAGCGCATGTGTTTGCGGTGGATAGCGGCACCAACCAGCTCGCCTGGAAGTTGCGGCAAGACCCGCGCGTGACCGTGCTGGAGCAGACCAGCGCGCGCATCCTCACCCCTGCCATGATCGACAGGCCGTGTGACTGGGTGGTGTGCGACGCCAGCTTCATCGGGCTCGCCAAGGTGCTTGAGCGCCCGCTTGAACTGGCGGCACCCCGGTGCCGGCTGGTCGCGCTGATCAAGCCGCAGTTCGAGGTGGGGCGCGAGGAAGTGGGCAAGGGCGGGGTGGTGCGCGACCCGGCGCTTCACGCGCGGGTCTGCGATGAAGTGCGCGGTTGGCTTGAACGCTCTGGATGGCGCGTTGACGGCATTGTCGAAAGCCCGATCACCGGCCCTGAGGGCAATGTCGAATTCCTGGTGAGCGCGGCGCGCGGTTAGGGCCTAATGCGTCAGGCATTCCCCACGACATAGCAGGCCGCTGCCATCAATGCGCCCGCCCAGCGGTTCGAGCGGAACCGTTCGAGCGGATTGCCCGGATCGTCTGGCGCGAGCGTCACGACCTGCCACGCAAAGTGCAACGCCACCGGCAACAGTGTGAGCACCGCCAGCCCGTCGGGCCGGTAGAGCCAGAAGCCAAGCGCCCAGCACACGATTGCAGCGGCATAGAGCAGCGCTACGCCCGTGTGCACATGTTCGCCCATGCGCAGCGCCGACGATCGGATCCCGACCAGCGCATCGTCCTCGCGGTCCTGAAGCGCATAGATCGTGTCGTAACCCACCACCCACAAGACCGATCCAACATAGACTGCCGCCAGCACCTCCCAGTTGTCCAGCCTCAACGCCGTCCATGCAACCGGCAGCGCCCAGCTGAACACCAGCCCCAGCCATAGCTGCGGCCACCAGGTGATCCGCTTCATGAAGGGATATGCGGCGACTGGAAGCAGGCTGGCGAGCGCGACCACCTGTGCCTCGGGCCGCAATTGCAGCAGCACGGCCAGCCCGGCAAGGCACAGGACCAGCAGCCATGACCAGGCGGTGTGCATGCCTATCCGTCCGCTCGCCACCGGGCGCAGCGCGGTGCGCGCCACCTGCCGGTCAAGATCGGCATCGACGATGTCGTTATAGACGCAGCCCGCCCCGCGCATCGCGATCGCGCCCACCAGCAGCAAGCCGACCAGCCGCCATTGCCCGCCAGCGCCCGCCAGCCACGCGCCCCAGGCGCCGGGCCAGAACAGCAGCCACCAGCCGATCGGGCGGTCGAACCGCGCCAGTTGTGCCAGATCGCGCAGCGGCTGCGGCAGCGCGGCGACAATTCCGCGATGCTGGCTGTCGGGGACGATGCTTTCGGTCATGCTTGCTCCCTAGCGTCGCCTGCGACTAGTGGAAAGGCATGGCACCCGGACATCATCCGCGTCAGCCCGCCTGGCCCCCGCGCAGCGCGCCGCGCTTGTTTGTCGAGCAGGTGCTCGAACAGGGTGCGCGGGTCGTGATCGAAGGCAATCAGGCGCATTACCTGGCGCGCGTGATGCGAGTCGCCGCTGGCGACGGCGTGGTGCTGTGCGACGATGCGACTGGCGAGTGGGCGGCGCGGGTCGAAACGACCGGCAAGCGCGAAGTCATGCTGGAGGTAGCCGCGCAGATGCGCCCGCGCGAGGAGGTTCCCGATTTCTGGCTATGCCCGGCACTGCTCAAGAAGGATCGCTTCGATCTGGTGCTGGAAAAGGCGACCGAACTGGGCGCGGCGCAAATCAGGCCGGTAATCATGCGGCGCTGCGTGGCCGACAGGCTCAATCTTGACCGCGCGCGGGCGATCACGACCGAGGCAGCCGAGCAGTGCGCGCGCACCGCGCTGCCCCGGATGGCGGAACCCATGCGCTTCGAATCGCTGCTGCGCGATTGGCCGGACGATCGCGTGATCTTCTTTGCCGACGAGAATGGCGGCGAACCTGCGTCAGTCGCATTCGCCCGCCAGAACGGCCCCGCGGCATTGCTGATCGGTCCCGAAGGCGGGATCGATCCTGCCGAGCGCGAACTTCTCATCGCCCACCCCAGGGCTCGCGCGATCTCGCTCGGTCCGCGCATCCTGCGCGGCGAAACGGCGGCCATCGCCGGGCTGGCCGTGTGGATGAGTACGCGCGGTGACTGGGCTGGTTGAACCGGCTCGCAGATTGCGCTTTCCTCGCTGCACCCAGTTGCGTAAGGCAACCGATATGAGCACCCGTGAGTCCAGCGGATCGGACGATCCCATCATCGAACATCGCGATCAACTGGTGGCCCCAATGGCCGAGGGCGAGAAGCCCAAGGATCGCTGGCGCATGGGAACCGAGCATGAAAAGCTGGTGTTCTGCCGCAAGACCCTGCGCGCACCTTCTTACGAAGAACCTTGCGGTATCCGCGATATCCTGCTGAACTTGCAGCGGTTTGGCTGGGAGCCGGTGGAAGAGGGCGGCCATGTGATCGCGCTGCGCGGCAGCGATGGGGCCGTCAGCCTCGAGCCGGCCGGGCAGCTCGAGCTATCGGGTGCGCCGCTCGAAAACCTGCATCAGACCTGTGCCGAAACCGGCCGTCATCTGGAACAGGTGAAGGAAATGGGCGAGCGCTGCGGGGTCGGCTTCCTCGGCCTTGGCATGTGGCCTGACAAGCGCCGCGATGAACTGCCGATCATGCCCAAGGGCAGGTACGAGATCATGCTGCGGCACATGCCGCGCGTGGGCAACCTGGGCCTCGACATGATGCTTCGGACCTGCACTATCCAGGTCAATCTCGATTATTCGAGCGAAGCCGACATGGTGAAGAAGTTCCGTGTCGGCCTGGCGCTGCAACCGCTCGCCACCGCACTGTTCGCCAATTCGCCGTTCACCGAGGGCAAGCCCAACGGCTATCTCTCGTACCGCAGCCATATCTGGAGCGACACCGATCCGCACCGCACCGGTATGCTGCCGTTCGTGTTCGAGGATGGATTCGGCTATGAACGCTACGTCGAATACATGCTCGATGTGCCGATGTATTTCGTGTTTCGCGATGGCAGATATATCGATGCGGCGGGCCTGAGCTTCCGCGATTTCCTTAAGGGCAAGCTATCGGTTCTACCGGGCGAATTGCCGCGGGAAAGCGACTGGATCGATCATCTTTCCACCGCCTTTCCCGAAGTGCGGCTCAAGAGCTTCCTCGAAATGCGCGGGGCCGATGGCGGCCCGTGGAACCGGATATGCGCGCTGCCTGCCTTCTGGGTCGGCTTGCTCTACGATCAGGGCGCGCTCGATGCGGCGTGGGACCTGGTCAAGGACTGGTCGATGGACGAGCGCGAGACATTGCGCAGCGCGGTGCCCCGTCTGGCGCTCGATGCCCCGCTGCCGCGAGGCGGCGCCTTGCGCGATATCGCCGGCGAAGTGCTCGCCATTGCCCGCTCAGGTCTGGCCGCGCGCGGCAGGCTCAACAGCAGCGGCGACAATGAAACGGGCTTTCTCGAACCGCTCGACGAGATCGTCGCGTCAGGCAAAGTGCCTGCGCAGCGGCTGCTCGACCAGTATCACGGCGAATGGGGCGGCGACATCACCCGCATTTACGAACACAGTTTCTGACCCCCCGGGGGGAGAGGGTGGATCAGCGCCAGGCGTTGATCCGTCCCCCGTCGTCGAGAATGTAGAGCATGTTGTCGGCAACGATCGGCGGCAGGCTGACCGGCTGGCCAAGATCGGTAAAGAGGCTGATAGAGCCTTCGCCCACGCTCACCTTGTAAACCTGACCGCGCGAACTGGCGACCCACAGCTGCCCGCCTGCCAGCACCGGACCGGTCCAGAAGATCGGACCTTCCTTGTCCTCTTCATCCTTGAAACGCTGCAACTGGGTCAGCCACCTGACCTTGCCGGTCGAACGCGCGATCGCCAGCAGCCGCGCATCGTCGGTGAGCGTGAAGATCCATTCGCCGGCGATTGCCGGGGTGGATATGCCCGCGAGGTTCAGTTCCCAGATGCGTTGCCCGGTCAAGAGGTCGTAAGCTGCCATGCGCCCACCTTGCCCCAGTGCATAGACCCGTCCCGAATCGATGATCGGATCGGCGTCGATGTCGGTCAACGCCCCGACCTCGGTCGAAATCGAAGTGCGTGCAAGCGCATCGGCCCACAGCGTCCGCCCGTTCTCGTAACGGTAGGCGCTCAGCTCGCCCGAGGAATAGCCGGCAATCACCGTTCCCTGTCCGGCAGCAGGCGCTGCCACGCCGAACACGCCGGCCTGCGTGGCCGATGCGGTTTCCTGCCAGACCAGATCGCCGCTGGCGGCATCCAGCGCAACGATCTGGTTGTCCTGCGTCATTACGAACACCTGGCCGAAGGCGATGGTGGGCGAGCCGCGCAGCGGCCCTGCCGGATGGACCTTCCATTGCTGTGCGCCGGTTCCGGCATCGAGCGCGACCACTTCGCCCACACCGTTGGTGGCATAGACCCGTCCGTCGGCGATCGAGGCACCGCCGCCGAATGCCGATGCCGACAGCTTGCTGTCCATCTCCATCCGGTGAGTCCACACGCGCGCGCCGGTCTTGGCGTCGAAGCAGTGGATCACACCGTCGGTGCCAACCGCAACCAGCCTGCCATCGCCTACCACGGGGGCCGCCGCCAGCCGCCTGCTGTTGGTCGAACCGGCTATGGTCGCGGTCCACGCCCGCGAGGGGTTCTCCGCCAAGGCCAGATGTCCGTAGGACTTCGACGCGGTGCCGCCTGCCTGCGCCCATGCGGGATTGGCCTGCGCGGACGGCAGCACCACCGAGATACTCGCCAGTGCGGGATCGACCTGTGCGCCGGTTTCGATCCGCGAGAGCACCGGCACGCGCACACCCACGGTGGGCGTCGTTTTCTTGTTTCCGCCGCCACATCCGGTCAGCGCCACCGACAGGGCTACCAGCGTCAGCAGTACGCGCGGTGAATTGGAAACCATCATCAAATCTGATCCTGTTATAATGTCATCGGGCCGCGGCGGCCCCGTTGCTTGCGGTCGTTGGCACACCCTGCGATTCGAGCAGCGCCTCCACGTCCTCGACCGCATCGACCCCAAGCAGCCCGGCCATCTGGCGCGCGCGTGTACGGATCGTTTCGGGCACTTCCTCCGACCGGGCGATTTCACCGAACAGCACTCCGGCCTGATCGCGTTGGCCGAGTTCGAGATGTGCCATCGCAACAAGCTCGCCCGCACTGCCGAACCACGGATTGCCGGGCACGGCCAGCGGCTTCAGGCGGGCGATCACATCATCGGGTTTGAGCGTGTCGAATGTTGCCGACACCCCGCGAATCGTGGCGAAATCGCGCATGGCGGGCGGCGCATTCTCGTCGGCGGAAATCCGGGCAAACAATTGGGCGGCTTCAGCGCGCTTGCCCTGCTCCATCGCCAGACCGGCCTGAAGCATCAGGGCCGAGGTTGCCGCTGCGCCATCGCCCTCTGCGGCGAGAGTTGCGGCAAGCGCCTGCGCACCGGTGACATCGCCAGATTGCAACTTGTCGAGCGTGGCAACCAGCTTTTCCGATTGCGCCTCCATCGCGGCCTCTTCGCGCGATTGCCAAAGCAGATAGCCGCCGAAAGCCAGCACACCGGCGATCAGCACCGCCAGCAGGGGGCGCCCGTAGGCCCGTGCAAAGCGTGCCAGGTCGTCCTGGCGCACGGCTTCGTCGATCTCGCGCATCAGGACTTCTTCCTGCGCGATCTGACGCTTTGCCTCCTTGTCGGCCTCCGGCTTTTCGTTATCTGGTCTTGACGCCACCTTCAGGCTCTTTCCTCTTGATTGCTGGACAATGCGCGCCGCTTTTAGGGACGGCGAACGATAACCGCAATGGCATGTGCGACCCTGTTACCCACCACTTGAACCCCGGGTTAAGCGGCGCGGGCATTCACGCCCTCATTTCGCGCCCCAGCACGCTGGAATAGAGCGCACGGAAACGTTCGATCATCGTGGACCGGTCAAACCTTGCCTCGGCCAGCATGCGGTTCTGCCGCCCGGCGTGAAGGCGGAGCGTCATGTCGCCTGCCAGTTCCGAGATTGCGCCAGCAAGGCCTGCCTCACCGGCCCGCGGACTGACAATGAACCGTGCGTTCTCCTCGCCCACCACCGCGCTCTGCGCGTGCAGGTCGGGCGCGACGATCGGCAAACCTGCCGCCATTGCCTCGGGGATGGCTGCGGGAAAGCCTGCGCGCCCGTCCGTCAGGGCGTAAATGTCGAGCAGCCGCATAAAGGCGGCACGGTCATCGATCCGGCCCGGCAGATGGACCCTGTGGCTCAGTTCCAGACGCTCGGCCTCGCGCCGGACGGCCTCGCGCGCCGGTCCCTCACCGCCGATCACCAGGTGCCAGCCATCGGCCAATCGGGATATTGCGCGGACCAGCGCGAGCAACTCGCCATCGCTTTCCATGCCGCCGATAGTACCGATCCAGCTCTCACCCTCGTGCTTGACGATACCGCGAAGTGCATCAGGCCGGGTTAGGCCAACGAACCGGCCAAGATCGACGCCGGGCCAGATCTGCGTTACCCGCCCGATCGGTTGATGCCATCGGGTGAGCGCCAGTTCCTCCAGATACTCGGTCGGGACGACGAGCCGCGCTGCCCGGCCCAACGCGATCCGCCGGTACCAGGTGCGGCGCGCGGCGAGCTCGCGAATGTGGTCTTCGCCAAAACCGTATTCGTGATGAATCAGCGGCGGCAAGCGCAACATCTGGCTGAAGGCGGTATGTGCCATGGCCGCGCCCAGCGCGCCGTAGTCATGCGTCAGCACCAGATCATACGGCGCCAGCATTTGCGCCAGCCTGAGCAGCTTGCCGGGTGAGGGCGCACCGGAAAGCGCGCGAAACCCTGTCGCAACCGTCGCCACCGTTCCGGCCAATGAAGACCCGCCGCGCGATGGCTCGGCAAACGTAACCGAGTGCTCGGCTTCTCCCGCCAGTTCCTTTGCCAGCGCCGCGACCGTTGCCGCCGCCGCGCCGCCATCATGCGCCAGGCAATGAAGGATGCGCGGTCTTGCCACCAGGCGCTGGTCAGGCAACGCGGGAAAGCAGATCGTCGATCGCGGCGCGCGCCTCCGGCTCGTCAAGGGTCGGCGCATGGCCGACGCGCGGGATGGTGACGGCCCGCATGCCGGGATGCCGTTCGCGCATCTTCGCCACCGTTTCCGCGCTCAAGAGATCGGACAGTTCGCCGCGCAGCAGCGTCAAAGGCACGCCCGCCAGCGCGTCGATCGCGGGCCATAAATCGGGCGGGACCGCTGTCGAAACATCGCGGAACGGTTCGGCGATCGTCATGTCGTAATCGAAACTGATCCGGCCATTCTGGCCCAGGACCATGTTGCGCCGGGCCATTTCCAGCCACATGTCGATGTCGTAGTCGGGAAAGGCGGTGCCCTGCACTTCCTGCAGGCTGCGAGCCGCGTGCAGCCAGGTGGGAAAGCTGCGCCCCTGCCCGACATAGCCGCCAATCCGCGCCAGACCTGCCGGATTCACTTCCGGCCCGATGTCGTTGAGCACGACGCCGGCCAGGCGACTGGCATCACGCGCCGCCATCATCATCGTCATCAACCCGCCCATTGAAGTGCCGATCGCAACGAAGCGGGTAATTCCTTGTTCGGCCAGCAGCAATTCGAGGTCGGCGACGTAGGTGGCGGGAACATAGGTCGACCAGTCGCGGGCGTATTCGCTCTCGCCGCGTCCGCGCGTTTCGGGAACGATCACACGCCAGCCGCCTGCCAGGTGCTGCGCCAGCCCGCCAAAATCGCGGGCATTGCGGGTCAGGCCATGCAGGCACAGCACAGGGGGGCGGTCATCGCGCCCCGGATAATCGCGGAAATGCAGCCTGAGCCCATCCGCGCTCATCCAGTAACGATCCTGATATGCCGTGGTCATCCGGTTGCATTCCCCCTGTTGGACAGCGCCGCTATGCCGCTTGCGCATTGCCTTTGGCAACCCCATTGGAAGCTGGTGCACACCGAACCTCAAGCAGCGGCCTACCGGCCCGATCCCGCTCTGATGGAACTGGCAGGATGGCTGGGCGACCAGGTAAGTCCGGCGAATTTCCCGCAGACGGCGATCCGCTTCCGCAATGATCGCTGGGCGCGCACCGTGGGGCTGGACCATCTGGACGACAAGGCGTGGCAGGAGCATTTCGGCCGCTTCGAGCCGCTGGAGGGCAACCTGCCGCATCCGCTCGCGCTCAGATATCACGGCCATCAGTTCCGCGTGTACAACACTGAAATCGGCGACGGACGTGGTTTTCTCTATGCGCAAATGCGTGACGGCGAGGGCCGCCTGCTCGATCTGGGCACGAAGGGTTCGGGCTTGACGCCCTACAGCCGCACCGCAGACGGGCGGCTGACGCTAAAGGGCGCAGTGCGCGAGATTCTCGCCACTGAAATGCTCGAAGCGCTGGGAGTCGATACCTCGAAGACCTTTTCGGTGATCGAAACCGGCGAAGCGCTGTGGCGCAACGACGAACCTTCGCCGACCCGCTCGGCGGTTCTGGTGCGGCTGAGCCACGGCCACATCCGCATCGGCACCTTTCAGCGGCTGCTGGCGCTGGACGAGCGCGACAACATGGAACAACTGGCCGATTATTGCCTCGCGCGTTTTCCCGGTCCGCCGCCCCCTGATGACGCGCCGGGGCGCGATGAGCCAGCAGTGATCCTGATGCACCAGGTGGTAGAGCGGCTGGCCGATCTCGCCGCCGGTTGGATGGTCGCCGGCTTCGTCCACGGCGTTCTCAATACCGATAACATGAACGTGACCGGCGAAAGCTTCGACTACGGCCCATGGCGCTGGCTGCCCCATTGGGATGCGGGCTTTACCGCTGCCTATTTCGATCAGGGAGGCCTCTACGCCTTTGGCCGACAGCCCGAGGCGCTGCACTGGAACTGCGGACAGCTGGCGGTGGCGCTGCGTCTGCTGGCCGATGCCGGGCCGCTGCTGGCGGCGCTGAACCGTTTCGGCGGGCTTTACATGGCGGCGGTCGCGCGGCGCTGGTGCTGGCGCCTCGGCGTTGAACCGCAGGGCACGGAGGCTGACGCCAGGCTGGTCGCACTGTGCGAGAAAGAGATGCGCGAGGGGCAAATGCAGCCCGATGCCTTTTTCTTCGCGCATCGTGGTGGACTGGGGGCCGATGGCGAGCTGGCGGAGGCCCTTGCTCCCTATCGGCCTGTTGACGCCGGGCATGATTACTGGGGGGATGATACCCCGCAGACCATGCTGATCGATGAAGTCGAGGCGATCTGGTCAGCTATCGACCAGAACGACGATTGGCAGCCGCTTTACGCAAAAATCGCCGCAATCCGCCGCATGGGCGCTGCGCATGGGGCACCGCCGCCGCCTGCCGGGCACCGCGCGCCGTGAGTTATCGACACTTACCCGATGCACTCTTTCCAAATGGCGGCATGGCGACTAACCGGATGATCACGACAGGGGTTCAACAGATATCGTGAGCGACAACAGCTTCGTCACCTATGAACCCGCGACCGGGGCCGAGATTCTGCGCGTCGCGGTGAGCGATATCGACGAGTGCGTCGCTCGTGCGCGCCGGGCCTGTCCCGAATGGGCAATGCTGCCGCTGGCCAACCGCATGGAATTGATGCGCCGGTTCGCCAATCATGTGCGCAAGGTGGCCGATGAATTTGCCGAACTGATCGCGCGCGAAACGGGCAAGCCGCTGTGGGAAGCGCGCACCGAAGTCGATGCGGTGGTGGGCAAGGTCGAAATCTCGATCAACTCCTATGCTGAGCGCACCGGCAGCAAGAAGCTCGATAACGCGCTTCAGGGCAGGGCTGCCGTGCGGCACAAGCCGCATGGGGTGATGGCCGTGCTCGGCCCCTATAATTTCCCCGCACACCTGCCCAACGGGCATATCGTCCCCGCGCTGATCGCGGGCAACGTGGTGATCTTCAAACCCAGCGAGAAGACACCCGCCGTGGGTGCCTTTCTGGTCGATTGCTTCCACAAGGCGGGGATCGGCGAAGATGTGATCCAACTGGCCATCGGCGCGGTGGAGGAAGGCAAGGCGCTGGTATCGCACCGCGATATCGATGGTGTGCTGTTTACCGGATCGGTGCAGGCAGGCGTTGCCATCAACCGCGCGCTGGCGACCAATCCGGCCAAGATCGTGGCGCTGGAGATGGGCGGCAACAATCCGGTGGTGGTGATCGACACGCCGATGCTGGCCGATGCCGCGACGCTGATCGTGCAATCGGCATTTACCACTGCCGGGCAGCGCTGCACCGCCGCGCGCCGGTTGATCGTGCTCGATCATCTCTATGATCCGCTGATGGCCGAACTGCTCAAGCTGACCGAGCGGCTGATCGTCGATGAACCTTTCGCCGATCCGCAGCCCTTCATGGGTCCGGTTATCGACAACCGCACAGCCGAAATGTTGCTCGAAAGCTTTGTCCACCTGCTCACCCACGGGGGCAAGCCGCTGATGAACCTCAAGCGGCTGCGCGATGGCCTGCCGTTCCTGTCCCCCGGCATCATTGACACCACAGCCATGGATGAGCGCCCCGATGTCGAGCTTTTCGGGCCGATCCTGCAAGTGGTGAAGGTGCCCGACTTCGATAGCGCCATAGCCGAGGCGAACAACACCAGATTTGGCCTTTCGGCTTCGCTGATCGGCGGAGGGCCGGACGATTTCGAGCGGTTTTGGAACAGCATCCGCGCGGGGATCATCAACTGGAACCGGCCCACCAATGGCGCATCATCGGCGCAGCCGTTCGGCGGGGTGGGCCTGTCAGGCAATCATCGCCCGGCAGCCTACTACGCGGCAGACTATTGCGCCTATCCGGTGGCAAGCACCGAAATGGAGCAGCCGCGCGCGGCGATCCACATCGGCCTGACGCAGCGCTGAAACTCTTCTTCGCGGTCGCTCAGTCCAGCCCCAGCGATTCGATCTTGGCGTCGAGGTCGATCGGTATCGAAGCCAGCAGGTCCACCCCCGATTCCTTTTCGTAGGCCGCTGCGCCATGCTCTGCGACAAGCTCGGCCTGGCGTAGATCGCGGATGCGCAGCAGCTCGGCGATTTCATCGCGGTAGAGCGCCACCATGGCGGTGACGAACCGGTTGACGAGCGAATCTTCCTGCGTGTTATCCACCATGTAATCGGGCAGGTGCGCGATCATCACGTCAGAGGGATAGAGAAATTCGTTGGTGATGAAGCGGTTGGTCACGAACCACGCACGCGGAATGCCCTGATAGTTGATCGAAAGCCCTGCGATGTGCGTAACGTGCGCCTTGGCGTCCTCACCCTCGGGCGGCATGACCGTGGGCACGGCCCCTTCCGGCAATTGCGTGCGGTGCAGGAACAGGTGGAAATGGCCGTGCTCGTCGGCGTCGCGGTCACCCGCGGCGTGGACATGGTAATACCAGCGCGAGCGTGAATCGCGGTCACGCGCATCTTTCTTGGGATAGTGCTGCCAGAAATGGACTGTCCCGTCATCAGGCAGAACGCGCTTCATCAGCGGGCGGCCTTCGGCCGCCATGGCAGTGATTGTCTCGATTACGGTTTGTGCGGCCCGGTCAGGTTTCATCTCGGGCTGATTACCAAAAAGAAACGGCCGGCGGCAATCGAATTGCCACCGGCGCGTTCAGAATACCGTCTGTACTGATTATTCAGCAGCAGCGGCGCAACCTTCAGCGGCGCAACCTTCGGCGGCGCAACCAGCAGCAGCGCAACCTTCAGCAGCGGCGGCGCAACCAGCGGCGGCGCAACCTTCAGCAGCGGCGGCGCAGCCAGCGGCGGCGCAGTCAGCAGGAGCAGCAACTTCTTCAGCAGCAGGTTCAGCGGCTTCCTGCGAGCAGGCAGCAGTTGCGATTGCCAGGCCACCCGCCACTGCGAGCATGGATGCAAGCTTCGTCGTCTTCATGTTCAATTCCCTTTTTTGGGTCGGGCGCCCCCAATTTTTGTACCATGCCGCCATGCGCCCTTTGAGACGGCAAGGAAGCCGCGCCCCTAGCACAAATATTTTTCCCAATGCAGCCCCAAAAATGATTTTGAACAAGGAAGTGCACATTTTTGCCTTTTTTCTGCCCGATTCGTGAGAGGGGGATCAGGCCCAGGGGCTTTCGGGTTTCATCCTGCCGTGGCACCTGACCGGACGGGCCATTGCGCTGCGTCCCGCGCACGGGAATAACGACATGCAGCGAATCGCCGCGAGGATCGGCCAAAAGGGGACCGGGATGAATGTTATCGCATCGCGCGGGCAATTGCGTGCCAGTTTCGTGAGATGGGCGCTTTTCACCGTGCCGCTGGTACTGTTGCTGGGCTTTCTTGCGGGAAAACTGGGCAGTCCGCAGACGGCCTGGTTCCAGGGTCTGGTCAAGCCCGAAATCTATCCGCCGCCAGCCACCTTCGGCCTGGTATGGACTGCCCTCTATGCGATGATCGGACTGTCGGTGGCACTGGTGTGCAGCGCGTGGGGTGCGCGCGGGAGGCGGTTGGCGATCGTGCTGTTCATCATCCATCTGCCGATCAACCTGGCCTTCACCCCGGTGTTCTTCGGCAATCAGAACATCGTGGGCGGGCTGATCGTCCTGGGGCTGGTGGATGTGACGCTGATCGCGACGATTGCGGCCTTCTGGCGGGTGCGAAGTGCGGCAGGCGTCCTGTTGCTGCCCTATCTCGCGTGGGCCTTGTTTGCGACCGCGCTGACCTACCAGTTCCATCTGCTCAATCCCGATGGCGGGCTGGGCGGCAAATCGGTCGAGACGCAGCGTATAGAGCTTTAGGCTGTATCGACGTTCAGCACATGGCCGTGGCTTGAGCCGGAATTGTTCAGGGCGCGGAGCGAGCGAAGGGGAATAGTGGTGCTATTGTCCAAGCGAGCGACAAAGCCCTGGGCTATTCTGGCCAAGCCCTGCGGGTGGCCGTTTGCGGGCGAACTGCTGCATCAGTCACCTCAAAGGGAGAATGACTCTCTTTTTCAGTGCCTTCCTTGCATTTCATCCCGCAAACGTGCCACCACGGCTCATGCGGTGAATGTCGATACAGCCTAAGATTGGTGCTTGCGGGCGGCGCCATTCCGCCCCAAAAGAGGGCCATGCAAAGCGAAAATCCGATTGTTTCCGATCTGGTGAAACTGGCCAACAGCGCCGCAGGCACTCTGGCGGGCATGACGCGCGAGGCTCGCGATTCCGCGCGCGAGCGGATGAAGGAAGCGCTGGGCGGGGTAGATTTCGTCAGCCGCGAGGAATTCGAGACGGTCAAGCTTATGGCCGCCAGGGCACGCGAGGAAAACGAACGGCTTGCCGCGCGCATTGCCGAGCTGGAAGCCAGCCTGAAACGCAAGTAGGTCCGCGCGCATGCAGCTGCGCGCACCCGCCATCCTCGTTGCTACGCGCGCGCATGGCGAGGCGGGCGCGGTCGTCCGGTTGCTGACCGAAGAGACGGGGCTGATAGCAGCTTATGTTGCCGGGGCACACGGCAGGCAGATGCGCCCCTTGCTGATCCCGGGAAACCGCGTCGCTGCCGAACTGCACGCCAAGTCGGAGAGCCAGTTGCCCTTTGCCCGGCTCGAGCTCGTCGAAAGCTGTGGCCCATGGCTGACCGAACCGCTCGCCGCCGCAGCGATAGGCTGGGCCTGCGCACTGACGGCAACCGCGCTGCCCGAACGCACTGCCTATCCCCCGCTCTACCAGGCGATAGAGGGGCTGCTCGGCGGGATCTGCCATGCCCCTTCGGCGCGCGGCTGGCTGCCGGCGATGACCGCCTACGAAACGCTGCTGCTGCGCGAACTCGGCTACGGCGGGGTGCGACCGCAGCCCCAGGACGACCTCAACCTGTTGCTGGAAAATTTTGACCGGCTGGAAGAACCTCTGTTGCGCTACCTGCTTGCCGACCGGCGCGGCGATGTTATTGCCGCGCGGCACATTTTGAGGGAGCGGCTGGGCCGGATGTTGACGTGAAAATTGCGGTTCTTGCCGGTGACGGGATCGGGCCAGAGGTGGTTCGTGAGGCTTTGCGGGTGCTCGAGGCACTCGATCTGCCGGGCCTTTCGATCAGCGACGGCGATGTCGGCGCCGCCGCCTGGCGCAAGCACGGCCATCCACTGCCGCCCCAAACGCTGGACCTGACACGGCTGGCCGATGCGGTGCTGTTCGGCGCGGTGGGCGATCCTGCCTGCGACGGGCTGGAGCGACATCTGCGCCCCGAACAGGCGATCCTGGGCCTGCGCGCAGAACTGGGCCTGTTCGCCAATCTGCGGCCCGCAACCTGTTTTGCCGGGCTCGAACACCTGTCCGCGCTGAAGCCCGAGATTGCGCGCGAGATAGACCTGCTCATCGTGCGCGAGCTCAACGGCGATGTCTATTTCGGCGAGAAGGGCATCCGCACACTCGACAATGGCGAGCGTCAGGGGTGGGACATGATGTCCTATTCCGAAGCCGAGGTGCGCCGGATCGCCCATGTCGCTTTCCGCGCGGCGCAGGGGCGCGCCGGGCGCCTGACCAGCGTGGACAAGGCCAATGTGCTCGAAACCAGCCAATTGTGGCGCGAAGTGGTAACGGACGTGGCGCGCGAATATCCCGACGTCGCGCTCGATCACCTCTATGTCGATAATGCGGCGATGCAGCTGGTGCGCGCACCCGGGGCGTTCGACGTGATCGTGACCGGCAATCTGTTCGGCGATATCCTGTCGGATCAGGCGAGCATGTGCGTCGGCTCGATCGGCCTTCTGGCCAGCGCATCGCTGGGCGAACGCCAGACGCAATTCGGCACGTTCGGGCTTTACGAACCGATTCACGGCAGCGCGCCCGATATTGCCGGGCAGGGCAAGGCCAACCCCATGGCGACGATCCTTTCGGCGGCGATGATGCTGCGCCACAGCTTCTCGCGCGAGGCAGATGCCGCGCGGATCGAGCGCGCGGTGGCGCGCGCGCTTGATGACGGGTTCAGGGGCGGTGACCTAGGCGGATCGGCCTCGACACGGCAAATCGGCGATGCGGTGATAGAACGACTGTGACGGCACGCGCTGGTCTGCGCTTGCCGCAAAGGGCCCTCACGAGTAAACGCCGCGCATCATGAAGAAGACCACCGGGATGGACCGCGCGACAACGCGCAAATGGCGGCCCGCGACGCAGGCGGTGCGCGGGGGCACCTGGCGCAGCGAGCATGGCGAGACGAGCGAGGCGCTGTTCCTCACCTCGGGCTATACCTATGACGATGCCGCCACGGTTGCGGCGCGCTTTGCCGGCGAAGCGCAGGGGATGACCTATTCGCGCCTCCAGAACCCGACCGTTGCCATGCTCGAAGAGCGGATCGCGCTGATGGAGGGGGCTGAGGCTTGCCGCGCGCAGGCGAGCGGAATGGCGGCGATGACCGCGGCGCTGCTGTGCCAGCTTTCGGCGGGCGATCATGTTGTCGGGGCACGCGCCGCATTCGGTTCGTGCCGTTGGTTGCTCGACCATCTGTGCCCGCGTTTCGGGATCGAGACGAGCGTGATCGACAGCACCGATAACGCAGCGTGGGAAGCGGCGATCCGCCCCAATACCAAAGTGTTCTTCTTCGAGACGCCGGCCAATCCCACGCTGGACGTGGTCGATATGCGTTTCGTCTGTGACCTTGCCCGCGCGCATGGCATTACCACCGTGGTTGACAATGCCTTTGCCACCAGTGCGCTCCAGCGGCCGCTCGAATTCGGCGCGGATGTGGTCGCATATTCGGCAACCAAGCTGATGGACGGGCAGGGGCGCGTATTGGCAGGCGCGGTGTGCGGCAGCGAGCAGTGGATCAACGAAGTGCTGCTGCCGTTCCAGCGCAACACCGGGCCCAACCTTTCGCCGTTCAATGCCTGGGTCGTGCTCAAGGGGCTCGAAACGCTCGGCCTGCGTGCGCACAGGCAGAGCGAGAATGCGCTCGAACTCGGGCGTTTTCTTGAGCCGCGCGTACCGCGCATGCTGCACCCCGGCCTGCCCAGCCATCCGCGCCACGATCTGGCCATGCGGCAGATGGACGCAGTCGGCCCGATCTTCGCCTTCGACGTCGAGAGTCGCGAGAAGGCCTTCGCCATTCTCGACGCGCTCGAGCTGATCGATATCTCGAACAATATCGGCGATGCGCGCAGCCTGATGTGCCATCCGGCATCGACCACGCATGCCAATATGGGCGAAGAAGCGCGGGCAGAAATGGGCGTGACCGAGGGCCTGCTGCGGATCAACGTCGGGCTGGAAGACGTTGCGGACCTTATCGAGGATATGGATCAGGCGCTGAAGCAGGCGGGGTTTTAGCGACTAGGGGCACTGTCTGCCCGATGCTGGCAATTTTGCGACACATGGGGAAACTTGCCTGTTTCCATCCCACCGCTCACTTGCCGCCGCCGCGGCAATTGCTAACTTGGGAGGCGCGATGAAAGAATTGTTCCAGCATGCCGCGACAACTGAGGGAGTGACCGTGCGCGTCGCGGTGAATTTCCTTCCCGAACAATCACATCCCGAAACCGGGAAGTGGTTCTGGGTCTATCATGTGCGAATCGAGAATCACAGCCACGAGACCCTGCATCTGCGCACCCGGCATTGGCGCATCACCGATGCGCGCGGCATGGTCAATTTTGTCGATGGCGAAGGCGTGGTTGGCGAACAGCCCAGGCTCATGCCGGGGCAGAGCCACGATTACGTTTCGGGCTGCCCGCTCGCCACCCCGCACGGCTCGATGGATGGGCATTACACATTCTATCGCGAGGACGGATCACCGCTGGAGGTGCGCATCCCCTTTTTCCCGCTGGCGGCACCGGCGACGACTGCCAACTGAGTTTTGTCCGCGCTAACGCTTCGCTACTTGAGCGGGTGTTTGCCCGCGCTAACGCTTCGCTACTTGAGCGGGTGTTTGTCCGCGCTACCGCTTCGCTACTTGAGCGCGGGGGCAACTCCCACTAAGTCCACGGCGACATGAAACGCACTCACCTGCCCTTGAACGCCCTGCGCGTCTATGACGCTGCGGCGCGGCACCTCTCGTTCACCCGCGCGGCTGATGAGCTGGCGGTGACGCCCGCTGCCGTCGGCCAGCAGATCCGCGCGCTCGAGGATCATCTGGGCGTGGTGCTGTTTCGCCGCACCAGCAAGGGGCTGGAACTCACGGCAGAAGGCTGCGCCGGGCTCGACGCGCTGCGCGAAGGTTTCCTCAAGTTCGAGGAGAGCGTGCAGGCGATGCAGGCGGGGCAGGCGAGCGACCGGTTCACCATTGCCGTCCCGCGCGAATTCTATGCGCAGTGGCTGAGCCAGCGGCTCGCCAGCTACCAGAAGCTCCACCCCGAAGTGATGTTCAACCTCGTTGCCGACGAGAACGCCGATTTCACCGAGGCCAATCTCGATCTGGCGGTGCGGCTCACCGATGGCCCGGGCGACCTGGAGGGCATGGTGCTGGTCGATGCGCCGCGCGTGACGGTGGCGACTTCCACGGCGCCGGAACAGTGGATCGACTGGCCGGGGGCGTCACTGCCCGCCGATGTCCAGCCCACAATCACCACCGGCAATCCGGGCCAGGCACTCAGTTCGGTTCTGGCCGGGCTGGGCCGGGCCACTTTGCCCATGCCGCTGGTCGAGGAGGCGATCGCCGCCGGGAAGCTCGACATTCTCGAAGAGCCAAGCGACAGCCGCCGCGCCTATTGGCTGGTCGCGCCGCTGCCGCAGTGGCGCCAGAAGAAGGTCAAGGCGCTGGTTGCCCATCTGGCGCAGGGCGCCTGATACAGGGAAACGGGCGACCGCTTGAGAGGGTCGGCCGCCCGTCCTGCGCCGCCAATCGGTAAATGGGGGCGATTGGCGGAAGATCCTGGTGCCGTATCGTCAAGCCGCGTCGAACCCTGTTTCGCGCCTGCTCAGCAGCGGCCTTGCAACGCTGCGGAAACGCTCCTTGTATTGCGGATGCTCGGTGCCCATCCACCGGTCCCACCAGGTGAAATAGAGCCCGAAATTGTGGTTGCCCTCGCTGTGGTGCAGATCGTGGTGCGTGGTCGTGGTCAGCCAGTCGAGCCACTTGCTGTCCACCCAGCCCGCGGGGTGCAGCTCGATTCCGGCATGACCCATGACGTTGCGGACGATCATCCACGCCAGGAAGATGAATATCGCAAAGTCGATATAGGCGATGCCCGCCAGCGATGTCAGCAGCAGGAAGATCGGCATGAACGCCGCTTCGGCGACTCCTTCCCAGGCTGAAAAGCTGTAGGCCGCCCACGCGGTGGGCGTGCGCGATTTGTGATGGTGCAGATGCGTGGCGCGGAACAGCCGCCGGTGGTGCAGCGCGCGGTGCATCCAGTAGAAATAGGTATCATGCGCTAGCGTCATGGCGATGAACTCCACCGCAAACAGGCCCGCCGAATAATCGCCCTTGTGGATATGGATGATGCCGCCCTCGACCATCAGCACGGTCGTAAGCCCGGTCAGCGCAAAGAAGAACACGGTGCGAAAGGACGAGGATATCTCGCGGACGTAATCCTCGCGCTTCGCCCGCCGGTTCTGGATGCGCCGCGCATCCGACCAGCCCTTGGCCAGCCACAGGATCAGCGTCAGCAGGCCCGCTGCGATGAAATAGCGGCCCAGGTCGAATGTGAACGTGCCGATGAAGTGATCCTCGATACGGGCAATCCAGAATTGGGCGGTGTTGTTGTCCATGGTGCGAATCTCGTCTCTGTTGGGGTTACGGGGACGGATTGGCAGATCGCGCAGGGATCGGCTCCGCAGTGCCGAAAAAAGCCGAACAATTCCGGAATTGACCTGCTTTTTTCAGTTCCGTTCGGCACTGTTCGACAGCCGTTCGCGCCGGTAATCGGTTGGAGTCGTTCCAGTTTCCGATCGGAACGCGCGGTTGAAGGTGGGCAGCGAATTATACCCCAGATCCATCGCGATCGTCAGCACAGGCAAATCGACACGCTCGGGCGCGCTCAGAATCGCGCGTGCTTCGGCGATGCGGTGATGGTTGAGAAAGGCCGAGAAATTGCGGTAGCCAAGCCTGCGGTTGATCAGCGCACGCAGCCGGTGCTCGGGCACGCCAAGATGATCGGCAAGGCCGGTGATCGCAAGCCCGGGGGTGCGATAGAAGCCGGCGGACATTGCAGCTTCGAGCTTCTCCTTGAGCACGGTCTCGGATGCCGAAAAACTGGAGGCTGGGCGCTCGGCAGCGGTAACGCCCCCCACCTCTGCCAGCAGCTCCTCGTCGGTTCGCAGCAGCGCGAGCCCGGCAAACAGCGTTAGCGCCAGGATCAGAACCGAACTGATCAGCTGGACCGGCGGAAAGGGAGCCGTTCGTCCGGCGATCAGTTCGAAAACCAGCACTCCGCCCGCCTGCGCGGCGACCAGCACCGGCAGCCACAGGCGGATCAGCCTGCGCTTTTCAACCAGGTCGTCTGCACGCTCGCCCAGCGCAACACGCAGTAAATCCGCAATGAGCGCGAGCGAAACCACATGGATGCTGTAGAACCCGATCGGATCGGTCCAGCTCACAAAATGCGCGATGAACCAGCTGGCGACCAGAACGACAGGCGTGAGCGACAAGATGGATCGCGGCGGCTCGTCCTCGAACAATCGTCGTCCGAACAGCCAGGTCCAGTACGGCGTGAATATCGCGGCAAGGTCCACGAATGGCCGCAGCGTGCGGGGCGGGTGGATCACGGTCGATGAATTGACCAGATAGGCGACCGCGGAGATGAGCAGCCCGCCCAGCGCGATCTTGATCGGCCCGCGCACCTGACCTGCGAGCAGCAGCGAGAGCAGCAGCAGGCTGGCTCCCACTGCGATCAGCCGCACCGACGTGTCGAGATTTTCTATCATGGCGTTGCCGTCATAGCCCAGGAATTGCGCCGCGCCAGCGCCTTGGCGTGATCAGGACGGCATCGACAACGAGACGCGGTCGGCCACCGGATCGTATTCCACCGCGATCCCCGCGCCGCGCAGCTCATGGAACGGGATATAGCCCGTACCCTTGGCCAGCGCGCCCGCAATGCGCGGGGGCAGGCTTTGGGCGCGGCTGCCCAGCGCCTTTGCAACCGCTGAAGTGGCGATCAGGATCTGCGCCCCCTCCTCGATCCGGATGGTGGCGGAGCCTGCACTTGCTCCATCGACATAGAGCGGTTTTTTCACCGTCAGGCTGCCGTCGTTGGCATCGAACTTCTCGGGCACGGGTTCGAGCGCGGCGAGATCGTAATCGAGCGAAAGAAATTCACCCGATTTCAGATCGGGAATCGCGGCAAATTTCGCATCCCCGCGGACGGGAGAGCCCGGCCCGCCATCGGGCCCATTGCTGCGCCCCCGCGTGCCCGAAAGGTCGAGATCGAGCCGGGCGAGATTTTCATTTTCCTTCACCAGTTCGGCCAGTTCGTCCATCGGCACCGGTTCTGCGGCGGGCAGTTCAACACGCAGGGGATAGCCCGGCCTGCCTGCGTCAGCCGGGGCGATGGGCGGCTGTATGTGCGCGGGCGCGGGCGGCCAGGCGAGCGTGGTCACCCAGGCCATCGCCACCAATGCCAGCAGGGCAAGGCGCGGCAGATTGTCCGCGCTATTATGCGCCAATGTGCTCCAGCGAGAAGGGGCGTCGACAAAGCTCATATCAGGCTATTGTATAATGCCCTGCCGCAAGCTTCGTGTCACGCGGGCAAAAAAGGGAGCCAGGCCGTGGCGATTCCGCCTGCGGCAATGGCAATACCATAGGGGAACTTGCCGTGGAGCCCCGGTTTGGTGCCCATCAACCGCGGGAACACGCGCCGCCCCGCCATCCAGCCGATCACCAGCGCGCCGCCCAGCAGCGTGACCCACAGCAGCAGTTCAATTCCCCTTTCGAGGGGGAAGAACGCTGCAATGCCTGCGTAGAACTTGGCGTCGCCTCCGCCCCAGGCCCCGATCGCGAACAGGCCCATCCCCGCTGCCAGCGCGATGGCCATATGCAGCGCGTGCCAGCCGGCCGCTTCGATGCCGCCGCCGGCAAAGCCATGCGCCAGCCCCAGCGCCATGAGCAGCAGCGCCAGCCAGTTGGGCAGCCGCCGCCATTTGATATCGCTCAGCGCGCCGAACGCCGCCAGCAGCGTCAGCGCGCCGGGCCAGATCAAGTCGGGCAGCAACAAGGCTTTAATCGGCGGGCTTGGGCGGGTTCAGCCTGATCCGGATCGGATAGCTTTGCCGTGTCGCCGGACGCGCAGCGGCGCCATCCGGGCGGATCACGTTGACGCGCAAGGGCTGGTCCGCTTCGGCAACGTCGGCCATGGCGAGCGCAGGTCCGGCGCGGCGCGTTGGCGTGACGGTGATCGTCGCGCGTGCCGCATCCCGGGCCGGCTGCGCCGCGGCAAGCCGGATCTCGCCCCCGGATGACCGTGCCATGCTCACCGCCGGGCGTTCGAGCGTAACCGCTCCGCGCCTCTCGGCCTGCGGGGCAGGTGCAGCTTCGAGCAGGCCCTGCTGCTGCGCGGCATCGACAACCCTGGCCACGGCGGCCTCAACCTCCTGCTCGCGCATGGCCAGCGCGCGCGACGAATTGGCCAGCGGCGAATTGTAGAAGCGCTCAAGATTGGCGGCAAAGCGCTGATTGCTGCCATCCATGCTCAACGCCATCTTGAAATAGCGTTCGGCCAGGTCCGCCCGGCCAAGCCTGGCGTAGGCGACCCCCAGACCGTTATAGGCCTCCGCCGCAGAGTCGGGATTGAGCGCAGCCATGCGAAACTGCTGGATTGCATTGGCCGGATAACCCGCGCGCAGCGCCACGCGGCCCTTCTCAAGCTCCTCGTCCCCGAAAACCGGCACGGATGCCTCCGCACGCTTGGGGCCATCCTTCGGCCCGAAGCCGAGCGCCGAGACGAAGCTCTGGCAGCCCGAAAGCGAAATTGCCACGGCAATGCAGCTTGCGGCACGAAGCAGTGATCTTGCAGTCATGATTCAACCTCCTGTAAGTGCAGGAACGACCTGGCGAATTGCCAGAATGATTGCGGGAAGGGTGAGCACGCCGATCATCGCCGGCAGCATGAAAACAACCAGGGGGATCGAGATCAGCACCGGCAGGCGGTGCGCCTTTTCCTCGGCGCGCAGGCGGCGGGCCTCGCGCATTTCGGACGCATAGACCCTGAGCGTGGTAGCAAGGCTGGTTCCCAGCTTGTCCGACTGGATCAGCAGGGTTGTGAACGATCGGATTTCATCGACGCTGGCCCGGTCGGCGAGCTTGCGCATGGCATCCTCGCGGTTGGCACCGGCGCGCATCAGCAGCGTCGTCTCGGTCAGCAGCGTAGCAATTCGCGGATGCGACAGCGCCATCTCGCGGCCAACGCGGTCGAGCGCGGATTCAAGACCAAGCCCCGCCTCGACGCAGACGAGCATCAGGTCCAGGCAATCGGGAAAGCCGTTGATGATTTCCTGTCGCCGCCTGTCGGCCTTGGCGCGGACGAACAGGTTGGGCCCATACAGCCCCAGCACCGCCAGGATCGCACAGACGAAATAGAGCCTTCCCATCGAGGGCATTTCGGGCTGCGAAAGTGCCAGCAGGATGTAAAGCCCGGGGAACGCGAAGATCAGGATCAGCCGGACCAGTGTGTAAACCCGTGGGGCCGTTGCCGACATGTAGCCAGCCGATCGCATCAGCTTGGCGATCTCGCTCTCGGCGGTGTCGCCAAGATCGAGCCCGCCGGCCTCGATCCGATTGACCATCTTGGCCCAAACGCCTTCGGTGCGTTGCCGGGTCAGCGTTTCGGCGGTTTTGCCATCGACTTCGCCGCCCAGCCGCGCAAGCTCGCGGCCCACGCGCAGCCGCCGCGTTGCCGTGTTGCTCACCGCGAACACGATCAGCGCCACCAATGCGAAGATGCCGACCAGGATCAGCGCACGGACGACCCAGTTGGAGAGCGCAAGTTCGATCATCCTACACCTTCAGGTCCACCAGGCGGCGGATGACCCACACGCCGATGCAATACATCACCGCCAGACTGATCGCGCTGTAGATGAAGATCGGGTCTTCGGCGCTGTCGAGATAGTAGCTGGGGGTTGAGGCGAAGATCGAAACGAAGGTCAGCACCGGCAATACGGTCAGCATCCAGCCCGTCATCCGCCCTTCCGAGGAGAGCGCGCGGACCTTCAGGAACATCTGGTGCCGGTCACGAATGACCTTGGAGATATTTTCGAGAATTTCGGCGAGGTTGCCGCCGGTCTGGCTCTGCACGCTGAGCGAGACGACGAACATGCGCATGTCCTCAAGGTCCCAACGCTCGGCCAGGTGTTCGAGCGCGCCGATCAGGTTCGCGCCATAGGCGACCTCGTCGCTGATCAGGCCGAATTCGGAGCCGATCGGATCCTCCATCTCCTTGGTCAGCAGGTCGATCGCAGATGCGATCGGATGGCCCGAACGCAGCGCCCGCACGAAGATGTCGAGCGCCACGGGGAACTGGTGCTCCATCTTCTTGCGCCGGGATTGCGCCATGCGGCTGATGACCAGCAGCGGCAGGCCGACGGCGCCCGCAATGCTGAACAGGGCGACAAGGAAGAATGTCCCGAAGTTGAGGCCCGAACCGGTGAACGCGAGAGCCAGAAGCGTGATCAGGAACAGCGCCACGCTGCCCAGCGCCATGAAGACCATGATCTGCCAGAACGAGAAGGGCAGGTTGGCGGCGAAGATCGTCTTTTCGAAACGGGCGCCCGCGGCAGAAAGCCAGTCGGGCAGTTCGCCGCTGCCGCGCGGACGGTTCTTGATCAGCTTGCCAATCACCACCTCGCGGTCGTGCCCGGCAGCGATCAGTCGCAAGCGGCGGTTGATCGCGCCGCGGTGGCTCTGGCGCCGGGCGACGCTGCTGCCCGTCACCTGGACGAGCAGGAACACCGCCCCGAAGATCGCCAAAAGAATGAATATGCGGACGATCTCTACGGTCATGATCTATCCGATCCGCACGTCGGGCCGGAACAGCTCGGCGGGAAGCCTGACCCCGTGCGCCTCGGCATCGAGCAGGAACTTGGGGCGGATACCTGTAGCCTCGAACTGGCCGATGACCTGCTGGTGTTCGTCCACCCCGGACTGCTTGAAGCGGAAGATTTCCTGCATGGTGATGGTTTCGCCCTCCATACCGGTGATTTCCGACAGGCTGGTGACCTTGCGGCGCCCGTCGCTGAGGCGCGAGACCTGGAGCACGACGTTGATCGCCGAGGCGATCTGCGCGCGCGCCGCGCGCTGCGGCATGTCGATCCCGCTCATCCCGATCATCTGTTCGATACGCGAGAGCGAATCGCGCGAGGAATTTGCGTGTACCGTAGTCATCGATCCATCATGGCCGGTGTTCATCGCCTGGAGCATGTCGAACGCCTCGCCGGCGCGAACCTCACCCACGATGATGCGGTCAGGCCGCATGCGCAGCGCGTTCTTGACCAGATCACGCTGGCTCACCTCGCCGCGCCCTTCGATGTTGGGCGGGCGCGTTTCGAGCCGGGCGACGTGCGTCTGCTGCAATTGCAGTTCGGCCGAATCCTCGATCGTGACGATCCGTTCGCGCTCGTCGATGAACGACGATAGCGCATTGAGCATGGTGGTCTTGCCCGAGCCCGTGCCGCCCGAGATCAGCACGTTGCGGCGTGAACGCACGATCGCCTGGAGCACTTCGGCCATCGCCTCGGGGACCGAACCCAGATCGATCAGCTTCTGCATGCTGATCGGCACTTTGGCGAACTTGCGGATCGAGAGCAGCGACCCGTCGAGCGCCAGCGGCGCGACGATGGCGTTGACGCGCGAACCGTCGGCCAGGCGCGCATCGACGAAAGGCGAGCTTTCGTCGATCCGGCGGCCCACCGCACTGACGATCTTCTGGATGATCCGCATCAGATGCCGTTCGTCCTGGAAGCGGGTGCTCACGCGTTCGAGCACGCCGCCGCGTTCGACAAAAACGGTGTTGCAGCCATTGACCAGGATGTCGGTGATAGATTCGTCCTTGAGCAGGGGCTCGAGCGGGCCAAGGCCCAGCAATTCGTTCATCACCTCGGTGACGAGGTTGGCACGTTCCTCGCGGTTGAGCGGTTGGTCGAAACTGGCCAGCAGTTCGGGAAGGATGCCGGTGATTTCAGCGCGGATCTGCTCTTCCGGCAGCTTGTCGAGCATCGACAGGTTGATCTTGTCGAGCAAGGCCTGGTGGATCGCCATGCGCAGTTGCAGCAGCTTTTCCTCGCGCTGCGAGATGTGGGGATGGAGCGAGGCTATGATGCTTGCCTCGTCCTCGCGGATCACGGCGTGGGCCGGCGGCGCGGCTTCCTCCGGTACTGGCTCGGCTTCGGGGCGCTTGATCTTCCACATCTCAGCGGGTCTCCTCCAGCCTTGCGGCCAGCGATTCCGACAGAACGGCGATCTCCTTCACGAACCTGCACTTGCGCTGGATTTCACCGACCAGCTCGCCTTCGTCCTGGGCATTGTTCAGCAGCTTATAATCGTTGCAGATCGTGGCCAGCACCGGATGCCGAAGCACTCTGGCGGCATCGCCCGCATCGATCGATTTGAACAGCTTCATCTCCACCCGGTTGAGCACGATCTGGATCGCGCTGCGGGCAATGCCCATGGAGAGCATGAAATCGAGCTGGCGCTTGGCATGGCGCAGGCTCGGCAGCGTAAGCGTGCTGACCAGCAGGGTCTGGTCGGCCGCGAACACCGTCGAAAGCGACCAGTTGGTGAAGCTCGCAGGAAGATCGACGACGACCACGTCATAAAGCCGCCGCGCGGCGGTGACGATGCGCATCAGCTGTTCGAAATCGACATCCTCGATCGGCACGATTTCCGCAGGGGCCGCAATCACATCGACACGCTTCTTGCTGTCGCATGCGACCGATCGGATCAGTTCGTCATCCAGCCTGCCGCCCGCATCCATGAGCTCGGTCAGCGTCAGGCGCGGGCTGCACCCCATGTACGAGGCGACATCACCGGTTTGCAGGTCGAGATCGATCACGCAGGCGCGGGCATGATCGCCCATGTCATGCGCCATCTGCGCGGCAAGGTGCGTTGCCACGGTGGTCGCGCCCGAACCGCCGATGGTCTTGAGCACCGCGATGAACGGGGCGAGCCTGGCCTGGGCGGTGACTTCCGAAGCGGTCTGCTCGGCCGTATCGCAGATTGCGGTGACCAACTCGTCGATCGCAAAGGGCAGGGCGACGATGTCGCTTACGCCGCGCCGCAGCAATTGCCGCGAAGTGGCGATATCGACATCGGCGAGCCCGGCAATCACCGGCACTGCCGGGAGCTGGCTGCGCAAGAGGTCAACCCGCTCGAGCGAGTTGCGCGAATGCGGATCGACCTCGATCACCACGATCGAGGCACCCGAAAGCTCGCCCAGAGGCAGCGGGCTCTCGATGCCGCAGGGGATCGCCCTGACGCTGCGGCCGAGCCCGGCAATCGCCTCGAGCGTTTGCGGCCCCGCAACCAGGTGCACGCCCTTTGGCAGGTCGACCGCGCTGTTGTTTTGCGCTCCGGAAATGTTGTCTATCCTTCCCATCATGCCTCGTCTCAAAAGAATGCCTGGTTGCCTTCTGCGTCTTCCGCAGTCAGCGAATAGGCGAAATCGGGGAGTCCGACGCTGGCGCCGAACAGGACCAGCGTTATCGGTGTGAAAGTCATATCGACCAGCCGCACGGTGATGATCGGGGCGATATCCGGGCTGTTGGGATCGCCCGCAAAGCCAAGCCCAGATCCGCGATATTCGACCACGATGTCATCGTCCTCGATCGCGGGCAGCACCCTGCGCATCGTGCCTGCCAACGCGTTGAAGGCGGGTGAATTGAAGGTCGTGCCGGGGCAGGGATTCGCGGTGCAGGTGCACCCCGAGCTGGTGCAGCTCAATACGCCCAGCGCGCCCGCCGGAACGCGGTCACCCTGTGTAATCAGCGTGCCGCCGACGTTGGCATTGACATAACTGGTGCTGGCGATTTCGTCAGCCAGCGGCGCGGTTACCACGGCCCAGCGCGCGCCCATCTGCGTCGCCTTTTCAGCCTGGTTGAGCCGCCAGGCGTAAAGCCCGACATCGATCGTGCCGAGCACGAAAATCAGCAGCAGCGGCAGTACCAGCACGAATTCCGCCGCTGCGCCGCGCTCGTCGCGCAGGAATTGGGAGAGGTTGCTGCGCATGGTCATATCCCCATCACCACGGCCTGCTGCTCGCCCACCAGATTGACGCTGTCGGTGATCACGCCCAGCCCGTTGAACAGCGAATTGTAGGCGGTCGTGGTCGAGACATTGACCTGCGGCGCAGGCTCGCCCGCATCGAAAATGCCGGTCTGTGCCTCGGCGCTGACCGGGCAGGTCGCGGTAACGGTGATGTCCGCCGCATCCCAGCCGGCAACGCGCGGGTTGCCGCCCGAAAGCTGGCCCGTGCGGGTGATTTCCCTGGTTGCGTCGATGACGGAATTGGAGATCGTCGGGCTGCCGCCCCTGCAATTCACATCGTCGAAGCTCTGCCGCGCGGCATAGCGCGCGCCGTCGCGCAGCCCCTTGACCACCTGGTGCTGGGCATACATCCAGTGCCCCGCCTCCAGCGTGGTGAACAGCATCAGCACCGCCAGCGGCAGGATCAGCGCCATCTCGGCGGCGGCGGCACCACTGGTGCAGTTGAGGAAACGGCGCGCCACGGTCATTTCACCAGATAGGGCACATCGCGGCGGATCAGCGGGCCGATCGGCGCGCCCGAGCGCGAGATGTCGGTCTCGCCGATGATCTCGACATAGATCTCGTCCTTGCGCGTATAGGTATTGCCCGGCCCGCGATCGACCGAGGGCTGGACGAGGAAGATATCGACCCAGCGCCGCACCGGCACATCCTTGGAATTGCCTTTGACGTCGTGCTGGTTGCAGTTGATCACCGCCACCGTCATCCGCCGGCGATCGACCGGCGCGCTGGCCGCGTTCCAGCCATATGCCTGCGGACCGCAGACGGGGCGGTTGCGCGTGGTCAGCTGGCTACCAGTGGCCCCGGCAGGGGTGTCTACCAGCGCGGTATTCTGGTTGGCTTCTTCCCAGGTATAGACTTCGTGCCGGGTAAGCGGCGCGCCTGGATTGGGCGCATTCGGGTCCTTCGGGATCACGCCCGGATTGAAGCCGACCGGAAAATGCGTGGCGAAATAGGCGTTGCGGTCCCAATTGCCATCACCGAACGGGTTGTTGCGGCAATTGCCTGGATCACCATCGCGCACCGCATGGCATTTATCGCGCGGATGGCCCATCGAACCGATCGGAGCGGTATAATCGACCGTGGCATCGGTCGGATAATAGGGGTTGGTCGGCGCCTGCCAGCCGGTGTTGTGGATGCTGCAGGAATTGCCCGTGCTGGGCGTCGCATCGACCGCGCGCATCATGTCCTTGCGCGAATTGAGCGCGGGCGAGCAGGTGCCGCCATTCACGCAGCCCTGCGCTTCGTAAATGTCGAAGCGCGTGTTGATCGCCTGCGGGCCGCTGGCGATATTGCCGGTCTGCGTATCGACTTCGGCAGGCTCGTCGGTATCGACGCCCGATTGCGAAAGGCACTGTCCCGGCGGGCCGTCCCACCCCAGCGCCTGGCGCACGCCAACCGCACCATTGGCACCCAGATCGAGATAGCCGTAATTGCCCGGCGTCCACTGGCTGCCGCCGCCCGGCTTGGCCAGCAGGCCGAACCCGACCCGCGATGCGGCATCGAAATCCGGGTTGGCCACGCCCGAATTGGCGGGCGAATCCTCATCGGGATTGCAGATCATCAGCGGGGGAATGCGGCACAGCGCCGAACCGACCCCTGCCACCGCCGATGCCGCGAGTTGGCCCTGCAGGGCGCCCACGATGGGCGTGAACGCATAATTGGCCGCGCGCGTATCCACCGTCACCTGCACGAACCCGGCTTCGGAAAAACGGCCGGTTTCGGTCGAGGCAATCGGGTTGGTCCCGGCCTCGGCATCGGCCTTGGTGTCGTAGAACACGATCTGCACATTGGCATCGGTGATCGCCACGGTGCCGCCCGCGCCATCGTTGGACAGCAGCGTGGAATTGGAAACCAGCCCGCCCTGGATCGCGGCGACGGCCCGCTCCATCGATCCGGCAGAGCGGGTCAGCTGCGTCGCGCCCGCCAGCGCTGCCTGATCGGCGGCGGCCTGCAACTCGCTGTCCATGCCCACTACCCGGGCATAATCGAAGGCGAGGCCCAGGATGGCGACGAGCGGGATGATGGCAAGGGCGTAGGTGGCGGCAACCGCGCCGCTCTGATCGCTCCAGAACCTTCTATCCTTTGCCCGTCGCATGATTGCCCATCCTTGTAAGCTTAATTGTCGCTGATGCTCTCGGTCGTGGTCACCCGTTCGGGCACCTTGACCTTGTCGGTGCGATAACGATCGATCGCCTGCGCCGCGTGCTCCGCGCTCGTGGCGGGGATCGGCGTATCATAGCGCGGATCGGGGTTGATCACCATCGCGGCGAAAGTCGCCCGGTTGGCCTCGCCGAAGCCGGGGTCCTTATAACCGAGGAATTCCTTGTCCTCGATCGTGGTGCAACCACTGGCCACCATGCCAAGCGCAAGAATTGCGGAGATGCGAAGCCTAGTAGTCATAATCGTCTCCCTTTTCCTCACCCTTGTTCGCTGCCCCATCACGGGCGGTGTCGCTTGCCGTGGGGACCGAACCGTTTGGTTCGACCGGATCGGTGCGATAGGCCGTGCCGTTCAGCAGCACATCGGCCTGCACCGGATCGCGCACCCGGTCGGTCGGCAGGCGCACCTGTTCCGGCCGGATCGGCTGCACCAGCCGCGGCGTGACCACGATCAGCAATTCCGTCTCGCCCTTCTGGAAGCTTGACGAGCGGAACAGCGATCCGATGATCGGCAGCGAGCCGAGCAGCGGCACCTGCTGCACCGTGGTCTTGAAATCCTGCTGGATCAGCCCGGCGATGGCAAAGCTTTCACCGTCGCGCAGCTCCAGCACGGTGCTCGCGCGCCGCGTCGAAAGGCCGGGGATGGTGAGGCCACCCACGGTGATCGATGCGGTCGGATCGATCGCGCTCACCTCGGGTTCGACCAGCAGGTTGATCGTGTTGTCGGCCAGCACGGTGGGGGTGAAGCCCAGGCTGACGCCAAACGGCTTGAACTCCACCGTGATCCCGGTGTTGCCGCCGCCCGCCGCGCCCGTTCCCTGCCCGCCATTGCCCTGAAGCACGGGGATCGGGAACTCGCCGCCGGCAAGGAACGAAGCCCGCTCGCCCGAAAGCGCGATCAGCGTCGGTTCGGCCAGCGTCTTGGACATGCCCTTTTCTTCGAGCGTGTCGAGCACGGCATCGATATTGAGGCCCAGCACATCGCCAAAACTGCGGGCGAATATGCCGAAGGAATTGGTGATCGAATCGAGCCCGATCACGCCCGTGCCGTCCACGCCCGGCGTAACCGATGCACCGCTGCCGATCGCGCCCTGGAACCTGCCGCCTTGCGAACTGAAGAACGACGAAACGCCCAGATCCTTGCCCACCTGCCGGTTTACCTCGGCAAAGCGCACTTCCAGCATCACCTGCTGGCTGCCGCCGAGCGAGAGCAGGTTCACCACCTTGTCCCCAGCATAGGCGCGGGCGAGCTGCATCGCGCGGTCCGCCGCGCCGGCATTGCTCACCGATCCGCTCAGCACGATCGATTCGTTGGAAATGCGCGCGTCGATGCGTTCATCGGGCATCAGCACGGCCACCTGTTCGCGCAGGCCGATCACGTCGGGGCCAACCGCCACGTCCATCACCGCCATCACATTGTTGGCCTTGTCATACAGCGTGAGGCTGGTGGTGCCGAACTTCTTGCCCAGCACATAGACCGACCGGTCCGATATCGGGAAGATGTCGGCAATCTCGTCATTGCCGATCATTGCGCGCGAAATCGAACGGTCGGCGGTGATGACCTGGCTCTTGTTGACCGGCACCTCGATCGAACCGGCGTGGATCGATACTTCACCGTCCTGCGCCAGGGCAGGGGCAGCGGCCAGCGGCATCAGCGCAATGGCGGTGGCTGCACCCAGGATTTTCAGGTTGCTGCGCATCTCAATACCCCCCCTTGCGCTTGACTTCGTAGGTTGTCGGTTCGACCCCGCGCACGATCGACATGGTCGGGCCGGATGGCGCGCGGCGCACCGGGGCGCCTGCCGTGTTCACCTGCGGCGGCGCTGCTGCCGAAGCGGCAGTGCGGTCCTTCGCGGGAATATACAGCCCCGCGCCGCCCAGATCGGCCACCGTCACGGTGCGCGTTCCGCCCACCGCCTGGTTTTCGACATTGCGCAGCATCAGGCTCAATGCGCCTACTTCGCGCGCCAGCGCCAGCTTCTGCGCGCCGACGGTATCGGTCTGCACGGTGGCGGTCTGCCCAACCTTGGGCTCTGTCTCGTTCTCGTTCGCCACCTGATCGATGGCGAGGACATAGACGTTTTCGAGCACCACCGTGGTCATCTTGTCTGCTTGTGTCGATCCCTCGCCGGGGATCTGCCGCGTCAGCATTACGTCCACCACGTCGCCCGCGCGCACGAAACCGGCCACGCCGGAAACCTGGTTCACGGGGATGGATACGGCGCGCAGTTCCTCTGGAATGATCGATGCCAGCGTGGCGCGCCCACCTTCACCGCTGACCTTGTCAGCCAGAATGGGTTCGCCCACGGCGATGGGGCGCAGCGCCACGCGCCCGCCCCGCATTGCCTCTTCAACAGAGACGAAGGCGCCCTGCGGCACCGAATTGGTCGGCCAGTTGGCCAGCCGCAGGTTGGTACTGCCCAGCGCGGTGCCGAACTGCATCGGCTGCGTGGCGACCACGATCTGCGCCATCTGCGCCTGCGCGGCCTCCCGGTCCTGCCGTTCCTGCTGGCTGCTGAAATAGTTGTTGGCGAGATAAACGGCCAGAAGGCCGATCAGGACGGCCACCCCGATGATGATGAGATTGCGTTGTTGCATGACCACCCCCTAAGCCCGAATTCAAGAAAACCCCCGTGAAACTGGGTAGAAAGGGGCGCATTGCTGCGCCCCTCCCAATCATTTAGAGATTCCCTGGGTCAGCAGTGCCACCGATTTCAGTGGTTGCAGTATCGATTCTGTCATCGATTGCGTTGCCGAGCGCGACCATGGCAGCAGCAATCGCCGCACCCACGATCGCCAGGATCAGGGCATATTCGGCCGCCGATGCGCCCGCTTCGTCACGAAGAAAGTTTTTGAAAAAAGTCATGTCAATTACCCCATCAAAAATGGCATGGGACTGGTCTAAGTAACCATGCCGTTCGAGAATGGCCCCGGCTTCTATTTCCGTCTGGCCATGTTCCTTAGAGGGGTAAGTATGGAACCGGCGCGACCCCGTTATGTTATGCCGGCGTCACGCCGGTCATCACGCTGATTCCTCTAGGAACGCAGTAAGTCTCGGCCATTAACGTTTACCGGTCAACGCAAAAGCGCCTCCGAAAAAATAACTCGGTAAAATAGCGGTTTATAGCCGCTGAACGATAATAAACGCGGTTAACATGTGGCCTTACAGGCGCACCTGTGGGCACGAATCAAATCCGGCTGCGGGCAGGAGTTGTCGCGTTGATACAAGGCCCGCGCGATAAGCCGCGAATCGGGGGATGCCCCCTCGTCATTCCGAGGAGCGCAGCGACGCGGCAATCCAGAAACAAGCGCCAACAATAACCAGGTCGTCACCCTGAACTTGTTTGACCTTTGGCCAGCTTCGCTTCCAGGGTCCATTTTTCCCCATGCGCGGCGGTTTGCGGAGGCTCGATGGATGCTGAAACGAGTTCAGCATGACGAGGTTTGCAGAAGGGAGAGGGCCTCTCTTCCCATACAGCGTGCGTACCCCCACCGCCGGCCCCTCCCCGCGGGGAGGGGAGAGTGCCGATCAAAGCCCCCTCCTCTTCAGGGGAGGGGGTTGGGGGTGGGGCTCTTGGGCCTCTTCCCTCACGGCGTTGCAGCCCCCCTCTCCAAGCTCCGCTAGCTCCTGACGGAGCAAGCTGCGCTATCCTCTCCCCCGCGGGGGAGAGGGGACTACCCGTCAAACCCCAGCTAACCCGCCGTAAGTCTGTTAATCAGCCCGCCCAGTGTGTGCCGCATTGGGACGTCGGCTGGGCATCTCGCCCGAAAACGCCATAAAAACGCAGTTTTGCGCCGACCGGGCATCGACCCAACATGGTTACCGGGCTTGCAACCAAGGTGATTCACTGTTCTTCTTGGGCTAACAAAGCGCAACGGTGTGAGTCGATTCGCACTAATTGCGAGATAACTACAACGGGCGCATGATGGGGTTAGGGCGGTGCCAGAGTGGTTCCGTTAAAATCGGGCAGTGCGTCCGTTTACCATCCCTGTCGTGTCCAACTGATCGATTTTCGATCCGGAGCCAAGGGGCGGTAAAATGGTAGATTTCGAAGGTGGCAAGCTCGGCGGATTTGACGCCGACAACGGTGCAGTCCAGGAATTCGATGCGGGTTCGGGCCTGATGCAGGACGTGGCCGCGAGGTTTGCGCCCGGCGCGCGAATTCTCAACGTCGATGCCAATGGCGCCGTCACTCTGCCCGCAGGCGTGTCGCCGCAGGACATCACCGTCCAGGGCCGCGATCTGGTGATCAACCTGGCCGATGGCACCGTTCTGGTCATCCCCGATGGCGCGATCATCGTGCCGCAGATCGTGATCGACGGCGTGGCGATCCCGCCCGCAACCGTTGCCGACCTTCTGAACGGCATCGATCCCGAAGCCGGACCGGCGCAGTCCCCCGGCAGCTCGGGCGGCAACTTCCTGGAGGACGAAGGCGCGATCCAGGATCCCTTCGATCTGGGCGACCTGCTTCCCTATACCGAACTCGGCCTGCCGGTCCCCGAGGAAGAAGAGATCATTCCCGATCTGGTGGACGAGGAACCCGAGATCGTCATCATCACTCCCGACAATCCGGTCGGCGTCGAAAACGCCATCGCCACGGTTGACGAGGACGGATTGCCTGAACGCGGCGAGGGCCCGACCGAACCCCCCGGAACGCGCGATGAAACCAATTCCGAAACCACCAGCGGCACGATCGTGTTCCAGACGCCCGACGGGCTTTCCGCGATCCTGATCAACGGGGTGGAGATCACCACAATCGGGCAGGAGTTCGTCTCGCCCTTCGGCACGCTGACAATCACCAGCATCAACCTTGCCACCGGCGAGATCGGCTTCAGCTATACGCTGGCCGACAATACGCTGGGTATCGAGGCCGATGGCTTCTTCGTCGCCACCGTGCGCGATACCGACGGCGACGAGGCGAGCGCGTCGCTCTCCATCATCGTGATCGACGATTCGCCGATTGCCGCCGATGACATCGGCGTGGTTGCGGGCGGCACGTTTGGCCCGATCTTCGGCAATGTGCTCGACAATGACGAATCGGGTGCCGACGATTATCCCGAAGGCGAGGAAGGCCCCGATGCCGTAACCGGCTTCAGCAATGCCGACGGTTCGGCGCTGCCGGGCGAATCGCTCCAGGGCGAATACGGCGTGCTCACGCTCAACGCCGATGGCAGCTACACCTATACCCGCGATTACAACACGCCTGGCGATGTCAGCGATGTGTTCACCTATACGATCATCGATCAGGACGGCAGCACCGACACTGCCACGCTGACGATTGATATCGGCGATGCGCCCAACACCGTCACGCTGCCCGACATCGGTGACGGCACGGTGGTCGACGAAGGCGGCCTGCCGCCGCGTGAAGGCGAGCCCGTGGGCACCGGCGAAGGCGCCGACGCCGATCCGGACAACAATTCGGACACCAGCGAAGCCACCGGTTCGACCATTACCTTCAACTCACCCGATGGCCTGGCCAGCGTCACCATCAACGGCGTTGCGATCGATCCCGACAATCTGCCGCAGACGATCGTTTCTGACGCCACCGGCACGCTGGTGATCACCGGCTTCACCTATGATCCGGTGACCGGCGACGGTTCGATCACCTACGAATACACGCTGGGTGACAACACCTCGGGCGACGACACTTCGGTTTCCTTCGAAGTGGTCGTGACCGATCTCGACGGCGATGAAGCCGCGGACGATCTGGTCATCACCATCGTCGATGACGAGCCCGAAGCGGTGGACGACTTCGCCTCGCAGGACAGCGAGAACGCAGCCGTCACCGTCGATGTCTTCGCCAACGATATCGAGGGCGCGGACGGCGTTGCGGTGGATACCATCGCGCTGGTCGAGGATTCGCTCACCGGTGCGGGCACGCTGGTCAACAATGGCGACGGTACCTTCACCTACACGCCCGCTCCGGGCGAAGAGGGTACGGTGACGTTCAATTACACGATCGAGGACGGCGACGGGGACATCTCCGAAGCCACCGTGACGATCGACCTGCTCGAGGATTCGACGCCCGAGATCTTTGTCGAAGGCGACGATGTGGTGAACGAATCCGGCCTCGACGGGCCGCCTGCCTCGACCTTCGAAGGTACGGACAGCGGTGCGGACAGCGAAGTCGCCACCGGCGTGATCGGCATCAGCACCGGCGGTGACACCATCGCCTCGCTGGTGATCAACGGAACCGATGTAACCGGCGGCGGCACGGTGGCGGGCACCTATGGCACGCTGACGGTGACCTTCGACGGCACCGAATACAGCTACAGCTACGAACTCGACAACAACATTGCCGATCTTGCCGGTGACGAGGTTGACAGCTTTGCGCTGACCGTGACCGACAGCGACGGCGATCCGGCGAACACGACGCTCGACATTACGGTGATCGACGATCTTCCCGACGCGGTCGATGACACCGACAGCCTGACCGAAGGCGGTCCGATCTTCACCAGCGGTAATGTGATCACCGATGCCGAGGCCAATGGCGACAATGGTGCGGACACCACTGGCGCGGATGGCGCGGTTGTCCAGAATGCGGGCGAAATCGCCGGCACCTATGGCACGCTGGTGCTGGGCGCGGGCGGTGGTTACACCTACACGCTGAGCGAGTTTGGTGTGTCGCAGCTTGCGACGCTGGGCGAAGGCGAATTCTTCACCGAGGAGTTCGACTATACGCTGGTGGACGGCGATGGCGACCCTTCGCCTGCGACGCTGACGATCACGCTCAACGGCGCGGACGACGGCGTGACCATCAACGGTCTTGACGGGGCTGCACCCGAAGTGATCCTGGACGAGGACGATCTGGAAAACCCGGGCGATGACCAGGGTTCGGACCAGACCGATCCGCTGTTCCAGAACGGCAGCTTCGGCGTAACTTCGCCCGACGGCCTCGACGATGTCCAGGTCAACGGCGTGGACGTGGTTATCGACGGCGTGTTCCAGGGTTCGACGGTAGTGGCCAATAACGGCGTGTACTCGGTCGAGATCACGGGCTGGACGCCGGTGTTCGCGGCTGATGGGGTGACCGTAATCAGCGCGACCTTCAACTATACCGCGACGCTGCTCGACAACACGCTGGCGCATGACGAGATGGGCCAGGATGACATCATCAACATGCTCACCGTCACGGCTACCGACAGCGACGGATCATTCGATGATGCGGTGCTCGATGTGCAGATCATCGACGATGTTCCGACGGCCAACAATGATGGTTCGTTGCTGGCTCCGATCGCCATTGCCGAAGATACTCCGACGCAGATCGATGTGTTCGCCAACGATGTCGAAGGTGCTGACGGTGTTGCGGATAGCGACATCGCCCTGGAGACGCAGGCGACGAACGGTACGGCGGTTTACAACGGCGACGGCACCTTCACTTACACGCCCGATGCGGGCTTTGAGGGTGCGGACAGCTTCACCTACACGATTACCGACGGCGACGGGGACACCTCGACAGCGACGGTATTCGTCAATGTCGGGGCGGATTCGAAGCCGATACCCAACGATGCGGTTGCGGCGGTCGACGACGACGGGCTGGGCGGCAATGCTGGGGCGGGCGCGGGCGATCTCAACGCCGACCTTGGCGACAGCGGTGCTGGCCTGGGCGACGAGAGCGTGTTCGTGGGCACCTTCACGGCCAACTTTGGCGGCGACGCGCCCGGCACCTTCACGCTTATCGGCATGGACGGCACCAGCGGCATGGTTGGCACCGAAGAGGTTGACTACAGCTGGGATGCCGACACCAACACGCTGACCGCGACGGGTCCGCGCGGGGTATTGTTTACGGTGGCGGTCAACCCGGCCACCGGCCAGTACACGGTGACGCTGGAAGACAATGTGCTGCATGTCGATGATAACACCAACACCGAGAATAATGCGAGCGCAGTGCTGACCTTCACCGCGATCGACAGCGAGGGCGATCCGACCGATGCCACGCTGACGATCACCTTTGACGACGATGTTCCCACAGCCAATGACGACACGTTCAACCAGGCTGACCAGGGCGGCGAGAACACCGCGGTCACCGGCAATGTGTCGGATGACAATGGCAATGGTGCAGATGTCACGGGTGCGGACAGCCCTGTAAGCTATGCGCTCACCGGCGATGTCCTGAATGATGGTGTGGACGTATCTGCCAACCTTTCGTTCAACTCCGATGGCAGCTTCACCTACACGCCGGCTGACGGCGAAGAAGGCAGCGTTACTTTCAGCTATACGCTGACCGATGCCGATGGTGACGAAAGCACCGCCACAGTCACGATCAACCTCGAGGATGACTCGAAGCCGATACCCAACGATGCGGTTGCGGCGGTCGATGACGACGGGCTGGGCGGCAATGCTGGGGCGGGCGCGGGCGATCTCAACGCCGACCTTGGCGACAGCGGTGCTGGCCTGGGCGACGAGAGCGTGTTCGTGGGCACCTTCACGGCCAACTTTGGCGGCGACGCGCCCGGCACCTTCACGCTTATCGGCATGGACGGCACCAGCGGCATGGTTGGCACCGAAGAGGTTGACTACAGCTGGGATGCCGACACCAACACGCTGACCGCGACGGGTCCGCGCGGGGTATTGTTTACGGTGGCGGTCAACCCGGCCACCGGCCAGTACACGGTGACGCTGGAAGACAATGTGCTGCATGTCGATGATAACACCAACACCGAGAATAATGCGAGCGCAGTGCTGACCTTCACCGCGATCGACAGCGAGGGCGATCCGACCGATGCCACGCTGACGATCACCTTTGACGACGATGTTCCCACAGCCAATGACGACACGTTCAACCAGGCTGACCAGGGCGGCGAGAACACCGCGGTCACCGGCAATGTGTCGACCAACGACACCGAAGGTGCGGACAGCCCCGTCACCTACGCCTACAACAACGACCATGACGGCGAGGGCACGCTCGACTTCGACTCCGACGGCAGCTTCACCTACACGCCCGCTGACGGCGAAGAAGGTACGGTTACTTTCAGCTATACGCTGACCGATGCCGATGGTGACGAGAGCACCGCGACCGTCACGATCAACCTCGAGGACGACAGCGAGCCGACGGCGGGCACGGTCACCGCACTGGTCGATGACGACGGCCTTTCGGGCGGCAATGGCCCCAACGTTGCAGGCGACGATCTCGACGCAAATACCGATGGCAACAACAACGACATCGTGTTCGTCGGCACCATGACGGGCAGCGCGGGACCGGATGGTCCGGCGACCTTCAGCTTCGCCGGAATGGTCGGGCAGACCGATCAAGCAGGATCTGGTTCTTTCGCCGAAACGATCAGCTACACCTGGAGCCTGGATGGAAATACAGGCATTGGCACGCTTACCGGGGTGAGTGACGTACGTGGCGATGTGTTCACGGTGACGCTCGATACTGCCACCGGCAGCTACACCGTGACATTGCTGCAGAACTGGCTGCACGATGGCGGCGATGATGGCGAGCTGGCAGGCGGGGTGGATTCGCTCAACCTCACCTATACGGTCAGCGACAGCGACACGCCTGCCGACAGCGCCGATGGCACGTTGACGATCCAGTTCGGTGACGATGCGCCGCTGGCGTTTACGCCGGACAGCGGTTTCGTGAATGACGAGACGGATGCCATTGCTCCCCATCCGACCATCACCGAAGCACTCAATCTTTCGATTGGGGCGGACACGCCTGCGCAGATCGAATTCAGCGTGGCCGATGGAACGCCGGTGATGGACGGCAATACCGGCGAGGCGGTTTCGGTAGGGAGCGACCCACTGTTCTTCTACACCGATCCCAACACCGGCAATCTGGTGGCGACCACCGGTACTGCATGGAACGACGGGACTGTCGGCTTTGTGGTCGAACTCGATGCGACCGGCACCGGCAGCTACACCTTCACGGTGATGAACGACCTGTCGAACGGCACGACCACGACGTTCTCTGACCTTACTTCGACCAATGCAGGCAATGTCCTGTTCCGCGGGGTAGGGGTGGATGATCCGACTACCGAGGTCGATGTGATCCTGTCAGGTTCGAACTCGGGTGGGACTGGCCTGACGGTCAATACCGACAGCGACTCGATTGGCCTTGGAAACCAGTCGATGGATGGAGGCGAGACGGTTCGCATCGAACTGGTGACCAATCTCACCAGCGGTGCGGCTGATGCTTCAGGCTTCGACTACGGCGTGCATGTGCCCACCAACGCTTTCGAGCAGGACATCCCGCAGGTGCAGGGTGCCCAATCTGAAACCGTGGCGATCCGCGTCTATGCGCTGAATGTCACAGGGGACAATGCTCCGAGCACATTCGATACCAGCCCGGCACCCGGTTTCTCCGATGCAACAATCGTGCGGGTCACCAGCGTGACCGTGACCGAGAATACGGGCGAAGTGTCGGTGATCAATATCAGCGGTCTAACGTTGGGAGACACCTTCCTGATCAACAACAACCTTGCCAATGCCGACGATGAACCCATCGTGGGTGTGCTCAACTCCGATGGTTCTGTGACGATCATCGGCCTCCAGCAGGGTGATAGTTATGCGATTGGCACCGGCGCGAATGACTTTGAAGCGGTGGCTGTTACGGCGCTGGCTTCGGGAACGACGGCGGCTGCAAGCGGTGTAACCGCAACTTCGTCAGAGGACAGTTTCGACCTTGGCATTTTCTCGATCGGCAGCTTCAACGCTGGCGAAGACATCGAGCTGAGCTTCGGCGTTACCGTCACCGACGAGGATGGCGATACTGCCGATGGCACGATCAACGTCACGGTCGATCAGGATGGCAGCGGCCCTCCGCCGGTCACTCCGGTCGTGCTCGACCTCGATGGCGGCGGGAACCAGTTCTCCAGCCTGTCGAGCGGCATTGCCTATGACTATGACAGCGACGGCGTGAAGACCAAGACCGCGTGGATTGCCGCAGGCAGCGCGATCCTGGCCTATGACATGAACGGCGACGGCATTGTCAACGACGCTTCCGAATTCGTGTTCGGCAGCGGCGATATGACCGACCTTGAAGCCATCGCCGCCAAATATGACGATAATGGCGACGGCAAGCTCGACGCAGCTGACTCCGCTTATGGTAAATTTGGAGTTTGGATCGACGGCGATCTCGATGCCGTGAGCGATCCGGGCGAATTCACCAGCCTTGCGGATGCCGGAATCACCTCGATCGATCTGGTTTCCGATGGCATCCAGACCATAGAGGCCGATGGCGATGTGACGGTGTTCGGCACCTCCAGCTTCACCTGGGCCGATGGCAGCACCGGCGAAGTCTCCGATGCGGGATTTGTCACCGGCGGCGATGCCAACATCGGGATGATGGAGGCGCTGCTGGCGCTGGGCGGGGAAGAGGCCGCGGCGAACGACAATTCGGGCGTCGTCGCGGGTCTCCAGGGCGCCCAGGAACTGCCCGACGTCGCGGCAATCGTCGATGACGTGATGGATGGCGGCTTTGTCGATGCCATGATCGATCATATTGCTGGCGATCACGGCGCAATGGCGATAGAAGCAAGCTATCTGGACGGTGCCGCCATGGCATTGAAGATTAACGGGGACGCATTCGCTTTTGGCGCAAACCCCATTGCCGACATGACCGAAGAGGCGGCGGCGATGGTGGCGGCCAATGCATGAAGTCAGGGATCCTTTGACCAGGGGGAATATTATGCGTTTTTCGAAAATAGGTGCGTCGGGTGTCGCGCTGGTGATGGCCTTGGCCACGCACCAGGCGGCCATGGCGCAAGGTGGCGATGCCGATGCCTTGATGGCAATGGACATCGATTCGCTGAAGGGCGAGATCCAGAACCGGTTCGATGGGGCCTTGGCCGCCTCGAACAATCCCGCCTTCATCAATGCGGACGACTCGCGCTATCTTTGGGCGATCGAGGCGAAGGCGCAGTGCGGGATCGCACTGGGCTATCTCAAATCCTCGACCAAGGATCCGGTGTCGATCGGCAAGTGCGTCAGGGCATATCAGCTGATGCAATATGTCGCTGCTCCGCCTCCGCCGCCGCCACCCCCTCCGCCGCCACCCCCACCGCCCGTTTGCGAAAACCCGGCGATCATCTTCTTCGAGTTCGACGTTGCGGTTCCGCCTGAAGCCGAGGCGCAGCAGGTGGTGAACTTCATCGCGGGCAATTACCAGGCCTGCGCGTGGAACAACCTGACCGTGGTCGGACATGCCGACCGCTCGGGTTCGAACACCTACAACAGCCGGCTGTCGGCTGCCCGTGCGAACAATGTCGCCGACATGCTGCGTCCGGCGGTGCCGGGTGCCAATGTCACCGTAGAATTCAGGGGCGAGGAAGAACCTCGCGTGCCGACCGAAGACGGCGTGCGCGAGCTTCAGAACCGCCGCGTCGAAATCCTGGTTCGCTAAGGGGAGGGTAGAACAATGAAGAAGACCGTCACAACCCTGGCTGCCGCCGTAATGCTTGCGGCAACCTCTCCGATAGCCCTGGCGCAGACCATGGGCGGCCCGGTTTCGATGCAGCAAGCTGTCGAAACCGCGATCATGGCCAACCCGGAAATCCTGCAGGCGCAGTACAACACCGAGGCAATCCAGTTCGAGCGCGAGCAGGCGCAATCGCTCTACCTGCCGCGCGTCGATGTGGAAGCATCGGCCGGTATTCGCCGGCTCGAGAACACCACGCGGCGGGCGCTGGGCATTGCCGATGACGAGCTTTATCCGGTCGAGGCGCAAGTGACCGCCGACTGGACTGTGTTCGATTTCGGCCGTCGCCGCGGTGAATTGCTGCGACAGGCCGCGCGTGTCGACGGTGCATCGCTGCGCGTGATCGAGCGTTCGGAGTTCATCGCGCTCCAGGTCTCGCGGCAATACCTCGATCTGCTGTTGCAACAGCGCATCGTAGCTGCCGCTAAGGACAACCGGGCTTTCCACGAAGCGCTGGTGTCCGATCTGGGCCAGGGCGTGCAGCAGGAATCGATCTCGGTCGCCGATCTGCAGCAAGCCGAGGAGCGGCTTCAGTCAGCCATCGTGCGCGAGCATGAGGCCAATGAATCGCTTGAAACCGCGCGCAATACGATGCGCCGTCTCACGGGCCTGACGATCTTTGACGTGACGCTGCCGCCCGATCTTGCGGCCAGCATGCCCACGACAGAGGATGAAGCGATCGGGCTTGCCCGCACCGCCAATCCGTTGGTGCGGGAGGCGCAGGCCGATGTCGATGCCGCACACGGGCTGGTAATGGCCGCAAAGGGCGATTTCTACCCGACTTTCGGGGTCGATGTTCGTGGCCGGATCGGTGACGATATCGATGGCTTCAACGGCGACACCAACGATGTCCAGGCGCGCGTTTACATGCGCTGGAACATCTTCAACGGCGGGCAGACGCGCGGCAAGTACCAGGAAATGGTGCACCGCGCTTCGCAGGCGCGTTATCGGCTGCATGAAATGGTGCGCGGCGCCGAGGAAGATGTCTCGAACGCCTGGACAGCCTTGCTGGCACAGCGCAACATCGGTGCTGCGCTGGCTCGCCAGGCGGAAGTGACCGATGACCTGCTGCTCTCCTATCGCAGCCAGTTCAATGTCGGCCGCCGTTCGCTGCTCGATGTGCTCGATGCGCAGAATACGCGCTTCAACACACAGGTACGGCTCGAAACTTCACGCTTTTCTCAGCTTTTCGCGCAATATCAGGTGCTGGCGGCGACCAACCGGTTCCTCGATGCGATGTCCATCGCACCGGGCGCGGGTGCCGGCAAGAACGAGCGCGAGCGGTTCGATTTCGGCCCGCCGAAGGAAGCTGAGACCGACTACCGGCGTTACGCGAACTGAGGCAGCGCGCCGGTTTCGGCGGTTGCGATGCGCAATGGATGAAGCGGGGCGGATTGTGTGATGGCTCCATCATGCGGTCTGCCCCGGCTTCGATAACGATGATGCGAGGTATTCGTGCTGCAGAAAAAGACTTCACGCGCGCTGCAGGCGAATGATCCGCTGATCCAGTGTATCGGGAAGCTGGCCGGGCGCTATGGCATCGCCTTCACCCCGGCGCTGCTCGATTCGCTTGCGCTCGACAGCGCCGGGCGCCTGCCGTTTCATCAAGCGAGCAATGCGGTCGAACTGGCCGGGCTCGATTTCGACCAGCACGATTTCCGCAAACTGCCCAAGAATCCCGCGGTCTATCCGGCGCTGATTTCGCTCGGCGATGGTTCGGCGGCGGTCATCGAGGAAGCGCGCGAGAACGATCTGCTGGTCTGGCTACCTGAAGAGGGTGAGGCGACGTGGAAGACCCGCGACGAAGTGCAGGTGGATTACGCCGGCGGCTTCATCTCGGTCTTCGGCGATCCCGATGCGCTGCGCGAGCAGGAAGCGCCATGGCATCAGAAGGCGCGGCATCACTGGTTCTGGGGTGAGCTACGCAAGGAGCGCAAGGCCTTCCGTTCGGTGCTGTTGGCATCGCTGGTCATCAATCTGCTGGCGCTGTCGCTGCCGCTATTCTCGATGAACGTCTATGATCGGGTGATCCCCAACCGCGCGGTATCGACGCTGTGGGTGCTGGGCATCGGCGTGCTGCTGGCCTTCGCGATGGAGTTTGCGCTGCGCACCGCGCGCACCAACGTCATCGATGAAATCGGCAGGCGGCTCGATATCAGGCTGTCGCAGAAGATATTCGGCCGCGTGCTGGGGCTGCCGCTGTCCGCGCGGCAGGGCAATACCGGCGCGCTGGCGGCGCGCGTGTCCGAATATGCGGTGGTCCGCGATTTCTTTGCCTCGACCACTGTCGTGCTGGTGGTCGATCTGGCCTTCCTGGTGCTGTTCGTGGCGGTGATCGCCTATATCGCTGGCTGGCTGGCGCTGGTCCCGATCGTCGCCATGGGCCTGATGGCGGCGGCCGGCTTCCGTTTGCAGCGCAAGGTCACGGACGCCGCGCGCGACGCGCAGGCCGATCACGGGTTGCAGCAGACGCTGCTGGTCGAATCGGTGGCGGGCATGGAAACGCTCAAGAGCATGACCGGCGAGCGCGCGATGATGGGCCGGTGGTACAACCTCGCCGAAATCGGCACCCATTCGCAGCAGCGGCTCAAGCGGATCAATTCGATTGCAATCGGGCTGGCGCAGAGTTTCCAGCAGATTTCGACCATCTCGCTGATCATCGGCGGATACTATCTGTTCGACGCCGGGATCATCACCATGGGCGCGATCATCGCCATCGTGATGCTCGCCTCGCGCTCGCTGGCGCCGGCTGGACAGATCGCTTTCCTTTTGACCCGTGCCAGGCAGGCCCGCGAGACGCTCGAATCGATCGAGCGACTGTTTGCAGTGCCCGACGAACGCAAGCAGGGCCTCTCATCGCTCCCCGCGACCGTGCGTAACGCCACGCTAAAGCTGGAGGATTGCACCTTCGCCTACCCCGATGCGCCCGTGCCCGCGCTCGACCGGATGAACCTGACGATCCAGCCGGGTGAAAGGATTTGCCTGATCGGGCGTGTCGCTTCGGGAAAGTCCACGCTCGGAAGGTTAATTTGCGGGCTTTATCAGCCAACTGGCGGCGCTTTTCTGGTTAATGGCATAGACTCGCGCCAGTTCCGGCCACAGGACTTGCGCAGGGATTTTCGCTTCGTAGGTCAGGACGCAACTTTGTTTACCGGCTCGATCAAGGACAACCTTGCACTCGGTGCACCCGAGGTTGACGAGGCACGCCTGTTCGATGCGCTGCGGATGAGCGGTGCCGACGAATTCCTGGCGCGCGACGACAGCGGGGTTGATCGCGCCGTGGGCGAGCAGGGCCGCCGCCTTTCGGGCGGGCAGCGCAGCTTCCTGGCGCTGGCGCGCGCCTTTGTCAGTCCGTGCGAGCTGCTGTTCCTTGACGAGCCTACCGGCGCGATGGATTCGCAGACCGAACGGCAATTTGTCGAGCGCCTGCGCGGATCGCTGACCGATCAGCAGACGCTGGTGATTTCGACGCATCGCCCGGCATTGTTCGACCTGTGCAACCGGATCATCGTGCTCGACAAGGGCCGCGTGGTTGCCGATGGCAGCAAGGACGAAATTATTGCCCGGGCCAGCAAACAGGGCGGGATGACGCAATGAGCGCGGCCTTGGCCTTTGCCGGGCATTCGCTGCGCGAAGCGGAAGGCGCGGCCAGTTCCCGCTTTGCCTTTGGCGGCGCGGTGCTGAGCGCCATGGCGCTTTCGCTGGTATTCCTGGTCGGCGATGCCGGATCGGGCCGTGCGGAGGCGAGCGAGTCGTTCAAGACGCGCGAACTGGCGCGGCTCAAATCCCTGGACAGCGGCGCGCAGGCCGAGATTCTGGTCGAGGGCCTTTCGGCGCAGGCGCGCAACGAACTGATCCCCGCATCGCAGATGCCGGTCGAGGAAATGGACCGGTTCGCGGTGATCGGCACCTCCAGCCCGCAGTATGCCAGCGCGCAGCGCTGCCTGACGCAGGCGATCTATTACGAAGCGGCCAACGAGCCGATCAAGGGCAAGCGCGCGGTGGCACAAGTGGTGCTCAACCGCTTGCGCCACCCGGCCTATCCCAATTCAGTCTGCGGCGTGGTTTATGAAGGGGTCAACGATCCAGTCTGCCAGTTCAGCTTCACCTGTGACGGTTCGCTGCTGCGGCAACCGATGGCACGGCAATGGAACGAATCGCGCAAGGTCGCGGCAGAAGCGCTGGCCGGAACGGTCGAGCCGTCGGTCGGGTCGGCGACGCATTACCATGCCGATTACGTCCTGCCGCGCTGGGCCTACACCCTGGCCAAGATCGAAAAGATCGGCGTGCATGTGTTCTATCGCTTCCCAGGCCGGGCCGGGCGCGAGGCCGCTTTTAACCGCCACTGGGCAGGCAACGAGCGGGTGCCGTTCCTGAGCGATGACCGGCTGCGCCAGATGCTCGCGGGCAGGTATGATGAAGCAGTTCCGGTAGAGCCTGAACTGACACCCGGGCTTACGGTGACGCCGCATGTCACCGATCGCCATGCGCCCGCCGATGTCGGCGGACGGATCGATACCACGAAGAGCTGGCGCCTCACGATCCCCGATCCTGTAAGCGCGGCCCGATTTTCCAGTGGCGCAGTTGCAGCAGAAGCCGGGGTGGCCAAGTGAACCGGATTCGCCAGTGGATTGAGATTTTTTCCGACTTGGACGCCAACCGCAAGCTGATTGCCGTTTGCGCGGCGACGCTGTTCCTGCTCATCGGCTGGTCGAGCGTTGCGCAGACCGAAGAAGTGACGCGCGGCATGGGAAAGGTCATTCCTTCGTCGAAGGCGCAGTTGGTCCAGCCCGCCGAACCCGCGGTGATCGAGGAAATCCTCGTGCGCGCGGGCCAACTGGTCAGGAAAGGTCAGTTGCTGGTCCGTTTCGACGCTGAAATCGCCGAGTCCGAACTGGGCAAGCTCAAGACCGAGAACGAACTTCTGTCGGCGCGTGCGCAACGGCTCGAAGGCGAGGCCACAGGCACGCAACTGGGCTGCGAAGAGGGTGGTGATTGCGCCGACGAACAACGCTTGCAAGCAGTGCGGCTGGCCGCGGCGCGCAGCCGCGAAAGCTCGCTTTCCGCAGCGATCGAACAGCGCCGCCGCGACCTGCGCGAGGCGCAGGCCACCGTCGATGCGCTGGAAGACAGTGCGCGCCTGGCCCGCGATCAGGTCAAGATGCTCGAACCGCTTGCGGCGCAGGGTATCGTTCCCAAGACCGAATTGCTGACCGCGCAGCGCGATCTGGTCGACACGCAGGGCCGGCTTGCCGCCGCGCGGCAGGCAGTAGGGCGGGCACAGGCCTCTATCAGCCAGGCACAGGCTGACTTCAGCGCCGGCAGGTTCGAGTTCCAGCAGCAGGCGCTGGGTGAACGTTCAGAGATCACCACACGCATCGCGGTGAACGAGGAAACCATCCGCGGGGCCGAGGCGCGGCGCAACCGCAACGAGCTGCGCGCGCCCGCGGACGGCATCGTCAACGATGTCCAGATCACCACTGTGGGCGGTTTCGTCAACGCGGGTGAGCAGATCATGCAGATCGTCCCGGTCGGCGACAAGTTGCTGGTGGAGGCGCGCGTGGCGCCCAAGGACATCGCCTTCATCAAGGTGGGCGACCGGGCCATGGTCAAGGTTACCGCCTACGATTTCGCCACCTATGGCGGGCTTTCAGGGCGGGTCCAGAACGTCAGTGCCGACAGCGTCTATGACGAAGTCGAGCGCGAGGCCTATTACACGGTGCTGGTGGAGACTGACCGGGCGTATCTTTCACGGGGCGGAAAGCGGTTGCCGATCGTGCCGGGCATGATCTGCGATGTCGAGATCATCACTGGCAGCAAGTCGGTGCTGAGCTACCTGCTCAAGCCGATCAGCCGCGCGCTCAACGAATCGCTGACCGAGCGCTGAGGCGCGGTAAGCCGTTCAGTTGAAGGCCAGGCGCATGGCTGGCTGCGCCGGAGTCGTCACCGCCTGACCATGAAGCCACCGGCTCTCCCCCGAGAAGCTGAGAACCGCGCGATAACCGTAATCACCGCCGGCTGGCACCACCCGGTCGCTCTGAAGGTCGAGCATCGACCAACCTGCGCCAGAGCGCACCAGCAGCACGGCATGATCGACCTGTCGCAGCGTGTCACGCGCAAGGGTCAGCATCATGTCGTCGCGATCGATGCCGGCGGCGGCCAGCATCTGCATCTTGAGGATGGCAAAATCCTCGCAGTCGCCCGATCCACGGCGCAGCGTCGTCGCCGCGTCGGCCCAGTAGTCTCGCGTGCCGGACGACTGGCGATCGTCACGATAGTCGATCTTGCGGTTGACCCAGCGGTTGACCCGCGCGAGCAGCGCATCGCGATCCTGCGGCACCGTTCCGATTGCATGGGTGAGGTCCCGCTGCGACAGCCCGCGCGAGGATACGCGCCGCCATTCGGCATCATACCGGGTGCGCCCGATAGCAATCCGCTCGCTGCCCAGGAACGCCCCCGTGCTGCGCGCCGGAAGAGGGAGGGGAGCGCGCAGCACTAGGCCTTGCGGAAGGCCGAGACAGGCAGAGCCGATCGCGGCAAGCGGCAAGGCCGGGGCGTATGAATTGGTGGCGGAGGTCGCGGGCCCAAGGATCGAGTTCGCAACGGGCAATCCGCCGCCGCCTCCGCCGCCCTGCTGCATCCGCATCAGCTCGAGCGCGCTGGACTGCCCGCCCAGGATCGCCGCGCTCTTGCTCATCGAGCGGCTGGCATAACCAAGGCTCAGCGGATTGGCGGGTGCGGCAGGCGCGGCCCCGCAACCGATCTGCGCCATGCCCACGGCAGCCAATGGCAATGCGCCGGGCATGGTCAGAGCCAGCGGAACGGAAGCCTGCGCGGGCGAGGCCACGGCGCAAAGCGCGAGCGTGCCGGACAGGAGTGCTTTCTTGAACATCCTGCCTCTGTGCAACGCAACCGCCTACCACGCGGTTTGAAGACAGGGTTACCAGCAGGCTAAGCTAGATTGACGCGAGGGCGGGAAATTGTTGCGACCGGGCGGCAAGATTGTGCACCGGAGCCAATGAGCAAGGTTAACGCGGGTAAAGGCGCAGCGTCAGTTCTTGATAAAAATCATCGATTATTCCCGGCCCGGCGTGCAAGTGACGCAAGGTAGGCCGGGGATCAGGCCGATGGCTGTTCTGTTTTGCTGTGCTCGTCCTCGCGCTCGTACCGGATCGCGTCGAGGATCTTGGCGCCGCCCAGAAACACCGCGCCGGTAGTGGCGAGGAACAGCAGCTTGCCGCCGAAACCGGGATATTCGACCAGATATTGCGAGCCGCGCGCGGTTGCGCCCAGCGCCAGCGCATAAATGATCGCGAACGCCTCAAAGCGAGTCTTGATCACGAACAGCCGGCCCAGCTTGCGCACCATCCCCGCATCCCTCGCATTGGCCCGGACAGCGCCGGGCACAGGGTTAACAATGTGCTAATACTACGCCGTGAAGGATGTGTGTCCAGCGCGTTAACCCAGTTCAGCGAGGTCCAGTGCCCCGAGAAGCGCAAGCCGTGCCGCTTTGACACTGTTTTCGAGGCTCTCATGACCCAGATCGTCAGGATCGATCTGTTCGGGCCAATATCCGGCGATGACCGATTCGATTTTGTCAGCCTTGGCGTGGTCGAGCAGGAAACGCGGATCGACCGTCACCGGATCGGCCACCACGCGCAGGCGCAGGCAGGCCGGGCCGCCGCCATTGGCCATGCTCTGCCGTACATCGACGGGGATCACCTGCCGAATCGGGCCGTTAGATGCCGCCATATCCTCGCACCAGCTCCACACCGGCTCGCACTCGCGGCATTCACCGGGCACCACCAGCGCCATTCCGCCTTCGGGCAAGGTCAAGAGCTGCGCGTTGAAAAGATAGGTCCGGATCGCTTCGGCCAGGCTCACTGCGCTGTCCGGCACTTCGACCACCTGCAATGCCGGAAACGCCGCGCGCATCGCGTCATAGGCGCGCTGCCTGTCGGCAAAGGCGAGCTCATGCGCAAAGAGTACGCTCTCGTTCGCCACCGCCACCACATCGTTGTGGAATGCGCCCGCCGCGATCGCCGCCGGGTTCTGCTCGATGAACACGCAGCGCGCCGGATCGAGCCCGTGCAGCCGCGCGACCGCGCGGCTCGCCTCGATATGCTGGCGCGCGGGGAATTTGCCGCCGCGTTCGCCATAGACGAACACCTCGACCCCCGGCGCGCCATGCCCTTCGCATAACCGCATGTGATTGGCCGCGCCTTCGTCGCCGAATGTTGGCGGTACGGCGTCATGGACGCAGAAATGGTCTTGGTTGCCAAAGGCGATCCTGAGCTGGCGCTGCGTATCGGGCCACTCCTGCGCGCGGTGGACCATGGTGACGAGATTGGCCGGCGTCAGATGGCAGCGCCCGTCTGCGCAATCGGGCGCAGGCGAAACGGTTGCGGCATTGGCGGTCCACATCGAGCTGGCCGACCATGCCGCGGCGAGCAGCGCGCGGTCGTTTGCCGGGTCGACCGCCAGCGCGCGGAGCAGGCCGTGGTTGGGGCGTGGCAAGGGCAGCAGGAAGCCCTGCACCCCCAGACGGCCAAGGTTTCCGCGCATCTTGGCCATGCCCTGCAGCGCGGCGGCGCGCGGAAAGCTGGGATCGCCCTTGTGGCTGGCGCTGGCGATATTGCCCAGGCTGAGCCCGGCATAATTGTGGCTGGGGCCGACAATCCCGTCGAAATTGATTTCTAGCAGGCTCACCGCCCCACGCTCCACACCGTATCGCCCGGCTTCACATCGAGCAGGTCGGCAGTGGCCGAGTCAATCGCAATGCTGCCATCCGCCAGCAGGCTGCGCGCGCCGTAGCAGGCGCGGAATGTGCCGAGCCGCCCGGCGGCGATGATCGCCCGCTCGCCCTGCGCCAGATCGATACCGGAAACCTTGTGCCCCTTGGCCTCGCTCACGCCGCGCACCGCATCGGTCTGCGCAACCATGGTTGGGCCGCCGTCGAAAATGTCGAGATAGCCGTCAAAACGAAAGCCTTCGTTTTCCAGCATCCGCATGGCTGCGCGGCCCGACGGGTGCGGCACGCCGATCACCGCGCGCGCGTCTTCATCGAGCATTGCGACATAGACCGGATGTTTGGGCATCAGATCGGCGATGAACTGATTGCCGTTGATCGCGTTGAAATAGTCGGCGTCCTGAAAGCCCATGCCGAAGAAGCGCCCGGCGACGCCGTCCCAGAAGGGCGACCCACCGCGTTCGTCGATCACCCCGCGAAGTTCGGCCAGCAGCCTGTCGGCAAAGCGCGCGCGGTGCATGGCGATGAAGAGATAGCGGCTGCGCGCCAGCAGCAGGCCCAGCCCGCCGGCGCGCTCGCCCGGATGGAGGAACAGCCCGCCGACCTCGCTCGAACCCTCAAGATCGGTGACGAGGCTGAGCAGCTCGGCGCGCACCGTGCGGTCAAGTTCCTCGCTGTGCTGGGTCAGCGTGGTCAGGCGATAGGAATAAAACGGCCAGCGCTGCCCCACCTGTGTCATCAGTTGGCAGGTGCCGCGCACCGCGCCGGTTTCGGCATTCTCGAGCACCAACACGAACTGCTCGTCGGCAACGCCTTCGTGTTCGTTGGCGAAGGCATCGGCCGCGCGCTCAAGCTTGGCAGCGAGCGAATTGCGATCGGCGGGCAGATTGGTGAAGCCGCCCCCGGTCAGCTTGGCCATTTCATATAGCGCTTCGAGGTCGTCGGGGTGCGCGGCGCGCAGGCGGAAGGTCAATTCATGTCTCCAGCAGCTATCCGGCCGAGCACCAGCGCACAAAGCGCCGCGCGCTCGGCCAGCGAAGCGGTAATGAGGTATTCGTCGGAAGAATGGATCGCGCCGCCGCGCACCCCCATGGTATCGACCACGGGAACGCCGCAGGCGGCGATGTTGTTGCCATCGCACACCCCGCCCGATGACTGCCAGGCGATCTTCTGTCCCAGTTCCTCGCCGCAGCGCCGGACGAGGTCGAACAGGCGCTGCGCCGCGGCATCGACCGGCTTGGGCGGGCGCGTCACTCCGCCGTGGATGTGCGCGGATACCTCGTGCTCGCGCGCGATCGCAGCGATCATTTCGGCCAGTGCCGCCTCGAATGCCAGGCCAGCCTCACTCGTGCGCGGGCGCACATTGAAACGCAGGATCGCCAGATCGGGAACGACGTTGTTGCCCGATCCGCCATCGATCCGCGCCGGGTTCACGCTGATTGCATCGTTCTGGTATCGCTTGAGCCGCAGCGCCAGATCGGCCGCGGCGACGATAGCATTGCGCCCGTCCTGCGGATTGCGCCCGGCATGCGCCGAACGGCCCCTGATGGTCACCGCATAATTGCCGCTGCCGCCTCGCGCATGCGCCAGCGTGCCATCGGGGAGCGCGGACGGCTCGAATGTGAGCGCCGCCAGCTTGCCGCGCGCCAGATCCGCGATCAGCGCCGCCGATGCCAGCGATCCGGTTTCCTCGTCCGAATTGATCAGCACGTCGTATCCCAGTGCGCCTGCATCGGGATGCTCTTCAAACGCCATGAGCGCGTGCAGGATCACTGCGATGCCGCCCTTCATGTCGGCAACACCCGGCCCACCAAGGACGCCCTCCTCCAGCCAGCGCGTTGACTGGAACGGGTGATCGGCGGGGAACACTGTGTCCATGTGGCCGGTGAGCAGTATGCGGCGATTTGCCTGTGGTCGCACGCGCAGCACCATATGCTGGCCGTGCTGCCGTTCGACCTCGCGGCCCGCCGCATCGATCGCGGTAACCGGGGCAGGGTCGACCAACTCGATTTTACCGGGCAGGACGGCGAATGCCTCTGCCAGCATGCTCGCCTGCTGCGCCAGCCCGGCCAGATTGGCGGTGCCGGTGTTGACCGCGCTCCACGCCTGCACCTGCGCCAGCATTGCGGCATCGTCGATCCGTTCAAGGATTGCTGTAGAGGCGGTCGTTTGTTTCATCCGCAACCGCTCTAGCCAAGCGGCGAGGCAAGGCCAAGCGGTTCCGTTGGCGCGGCTGGGGCCAAAACCGGGGGCCAAAGCTGGAGGCTGCCTGTTGCATTGCACAATAAATCTGGCCATATCCGGCTTCGATTCCTCCCCGGGTCAGCCGAATTGCCCAAGCCTGCTTTGCGGTGGGCCAGACATGCGAGGAAGATGTGAATCAGTTTGTAACCCGCGCCGGTATCGAAATTGACCCGAACCTGGCCGAATTTCTCGAGGGCGAGGTTCTCAGCCCGCTCGGGCGCGACACGCAAGTGTTCTGGCAGGGGTTTTCCGCGCTGCTCGATGATTTCGTGCCGCAGGGCCGCGCGCTGCTTGCCCGGCGAGACGAATTGCAGGCGCAGATCGATGGCTGGCACACCACGCGTCGCGGGCAAGGCCATGATCCGGCGGCCTATCGCGCGTTTCTGGAGCAGATCGGCTATCTCGTGCCCCAACCGGGCGATTTCACCATTGGCACGCAGAACGTCGATCCCGAGATCGCCGCGATGGCCGGGCCGCAGCTGGTGGTCCCCGTGCTCAATGCCCGCTTCCTGCTCAACGCCGCCAACGCCCGTTGGGGCAGCCTCTATGACGCATTTTACGGCACCGACGCGCTCGATGCGCCCCCTGCCAGGCCGGGCGGGTATGATAGTGCGCGCGGCGATGCGGTGATTGCGCGCGGGCGGCAGTTTCTGGACGAGGCGCTGCCGCTGGTGGACCAGAGCTGGGCCGATCTCGCTGACGAGCATGACGGGAAATTGCAGGACGAAAGCCAGTATGTCGGCAAGACCGACAAAGGCCTGCTGTTCCGCAACAACGGCCTTCACATCGAGGTAGTGTTCGACCGCGATCATCCGGTCGGCAGCACCGACAAGGCGGGGATTGCCGACGTGATCTGCGAGGCGGCGCTGACCACCATCTGCGATCTTGAGGATTCGATCGCGGCGGTCGACGGCGCGGACAAGCTTGCCGCCTATCGCAACTGGCTGGGAGTGATCCGCGGCGATCTGGAGGACAGCTTCCAGAAGGGCGGGCGGCATCTGACCCGCCGCCTTGCGGACGACAAGCGCTATACCGCGCGCGATGGCAGTGCGCACAGCCTGCCCGGGCGCAGCCTGCTGTTCGTGCGCAATGTCGGCCACCTTATGACCAGCCCGGCGATCCGCCTGAAGGACGGCGGCGAGGTGCCCGAGGGCATTATGGACGCGGTCATCACCTCGACCATCGGTGCTCTCGATGTCGAGGGGCATGGGCGGTTCCGCAACTCGAAGACCGGCAGCATCTACATCGTTAAGCCCAAGATGCACGGGCCGCAGGAATGCGCCTTCACCAACGATCTGTTCGACGCGGTGGAGGATCTGCTCGGCCTGCCGCGCCACACCGTCAAGGTCGGCGTGATGGACGAGGAGCGGCGTACATCGGCCAATCTCGGCGCCTGCATCCATGCGGTGAAGGACCGGATCGTGTTCATCAACACCGGCTTTCTCGACCGCACGGGGGACGAGATACACACCTCGATGCAGGCCGGGCCGATGATCCGCAAGGGCGCGATGAAGCAGAGCCGCTGGATCGCCGCCTATGAGAAACGCAATGTGGCGATCGGGCTCAGGCACGGGCTTTCAGGCAAGGCGCAGATCGGCAAGGGGATGTGGGCCGCGCCCGACCTGATGAAGCAGATGATGGCGCAGAAGATCGGCCACCTTCAGGCCGGGGCCAACACCGCATGGGTGCCCTCGCCCACCGCCGCCACGCTCCACGCGCTGCATTATCACCAGTGCGATGTGTTTGCGGTGCAGAAGGGGGTGGGCGAGGTGCCGCCTCTCGACGACCTGCTCTCGATCCCGCTGGCCGAGGGCGTGAACTGGTCGGAGGACGAAATCCGCGAAGAGCTGGGCAACAATGCGCAGGGGCTTTTGGGCTATGTGGTGCGCTGGATCGATCAGGGGGTGGGCTGCTCGAAGGTGCCCGACATCAACGACGTGGGCCTGATGGAAGACCGCGCAACGCTGCGGATCAGCTCGCAGCACATGGCCAACTGGCTGCTCCACGGCGTCTGCACGCGCGATCAGGTGATGGATGCACTGCGCCGGATGGCGGCCAAGGTCGATGCGCAGAACGCAGGTGATCCGGCCTATGTGCCGATGGTTGGCAACTGGGATGGCCCCGCCTTCCGCGCTGCCTGCGATCTGGTGCTCAAAGGGGTAGAACAGCCCTCAGGCTATACCGAGCCGCTTTTGCACCACTGGCGGCGGGTCAAGAAGGAATCCTGAAGGCGGTCAATCGTTCCCAGCAACGATCAGGCCCGAACGCTTGCGTCCCATCTGGATGTTTCCGGCATTGGCGACGGGGCCGCGCGGCAGCGCCTGCTCGCCCGCGATGTCGATCAGCGTGCTGGTCTTGATCGCGCGCTCGAACCGGATTCCGCAGGCGGTTTCATTGGCCCAGACCACCTTGCAGAAGATTTCGTGATCGCCCAGCACCAGCCAGCCGGTCACGCCCTGGCGCGGCGGGGTTGGAGTTTCGAGCCTCGCACCCTCGTCGGAGATATTGGCCATGCGGCATTTGCGGTCGCCGCCGATCGTGCGGAGGCAGGCGGGAATATCGATGGTCAGGCGCGAGGCGCAGCGGCGCTCTGCCTGAACCGCCTGCATCCGTGCTTCATACAGACCCATCGCGTGCCGCCCCCTGCCTTGATCGCAAGCCAATCGCACGCGAATCGATGCGGAAGCGTTGGGAATCAGCGTTACCCGAAATTAACCGATCGCAAGGGCGAGCGCGCGGGATTTCCCGGTCGCATGCCGCTGCGTTCGGTGGAACGGCCGAGCGGCTATGCCGAGCCACTTTTTGCGCCATCGGCGGCGGAAAAGGGAGACAGGTTGAGAATCGTTCCGACTTGCAATCCGTTGAGGAATATCCCAAGATATCTTTCGAGGAGACAAGTCATGTCGCGTGTCATTGTGGGAAGGTGGGGCAAGAGTCTCGCGGTGCGGGTTCCGCTGGATATCGCGCGCGCTTCGGGACTCACCGACGGAGAACCTGTCGAGGTTGAGGCGGTGGATGGTGACATTCACATCCGTCGCAGCGCTGCCCGGGAAATGGCGCGGCGCGATGCGCAGGCTGCCGTTGCCGAGATCATGGCATCGCGCGCGGGGAAACGGTTGGACGGCCTTTCGATCCGTGAGCTGCGTGAAGAAGGCCGACGCGGATGAGCCTCGTGCTTGACGCATCGGTAGCGATCGCCTGGCTGTTCGAGGATGAGGCAAGTGAGGGGTTGCAACAGGTTCTTCGAAAGGTCGCAACGGATGGTGCGATAGTGCCATCGCTGTGGCGGCTGGAAGTCGCCAATGTGCTGCGAAACGCGGTGCGCCGCGGGCGATGCAATGAAGACTATGTCGATCAGTCACTTGCTCGGCTGGACCGGCTACCGCTCGCGATCGATGAAGAAACCGACTCACGAGCATGGGGTGCCACTCTCGATCTGGCTCGTGCCGAAGATCTGACGCTCTACGATGCTGCCTATCTCGAACTCGCCGAACGTCGGGGCCGGCCGCTCGCCACCTGCGATGCAGCCTTGGCCAAAGCTGCCGCAAGGCGGGGCGTGGAAATCTTGACGAGCTAGCCAAGCGCCCAAGCACCCGCGCAATTGCGGACATCAACGACAAATGCCGGTTGACTTCCTTTGCCGCTCAATAATACTTAAGTGAATGCTACAGTATGATTCGCAGCCATTGAACAAGGCATTCCACGCGCTTTCCGATCCTGGCCGCCGGGCGATGATCGAGCGGCTAAGCCTTGGCCCGGCCTCTGTCAGCGAACTTGCCCGGCCGTTGCCCATGACTCTGTCAGCAGTCGTCCAGCATCTGAAGGTTCTGGAGGAGGCGGGGCTCGTAAAAAGCGGGAAGGTGGGGCGCGTGCGGACGTGCACGCTCGAGACCGACGCCATGGCGCGTGTCGAACACTGGATCACCGAACGCAAGCGCTTCTGGCAGCAGCGATACGATCAACTGGAAGCCTATTTGGCCCAATCTTCCTCGACAGGAGAAAATGAATGACTGTCACGAACGCCACTTTCGTCATCGAGCGGCAGTTGAGTGTGCCGCGCAGGCAAGTCTTCGCAGCGTACACAAGCCTTGAAGCCAAGAGCGCGTGGTTCAAGACACCCATCGAGGCCGAGATATTGGATCGCAGCCTCGATTTCAGCGTTGGCGGCAAAGAGCGATTCCGCGCCCGCTGGCCCAGCGGCCTGATTTCCGACTTCCAGGCCACATATCACGATATCGTCGAGAACGAGCGGATCGTCCTCGTCTATGATCTGTTCCACGATGACAAGAAGCTGTCCGTCTCCCTGCAAACGATCGAACTCAAGGCCGAAGGCGATGAGACGCGGCTGATACATACCGAGCAGGCCGCCTATTTCTCGGGCGGCATGGAGGCCGTGCAGGGCCGCGAGCACGGCACGGCCTGGCATGTCGATAACCTGGTCGCGATCCTTGAAGGACGGGAAGCGAGGGCATTCGGATGACAATAGAACTCTTCGCTCATCCGTTCTCCTCGTACTGTCAGAAGGCACTGATCGCTTTCTATGAGAACGACATCCCGTTCACCTACCGCATGATGGAGGATGCCGGGGTCGGGGAGGAGCTGGCCTCGTTATGGCCAATGAAAAAGTTCCCGATTCTGCGCGAGGCCGACCATGTGGTTCTGGAGGCATCGATCATCGTCGAATACCTGCACGTCCGGCATCCCGGGCCTGTGAGGCTCATTCCCGACGACCCCGACGATGCCGTTGAGGCGCGAATGCTCGACCGCTTCATCGACAATTACGTGATGACGCCTCAGGGCAAATTCGTTGTCGATGCGCTGCGCCCGCCGGAGTGCCGCGATCCATACGGTGTCGAGGAAGCGCGCAAGATGCTGGATACCAGCTACGCCTGGTTGGATCAGCGGATGCAGGGCCGCACCTGGGCGGCGGGCGAAACCTTCACGCTCGCCGACTGCGCCGCTGCGCCATCGTTATTCTATGCAGATTGGACGCACCGTATCCCTGAACGATATCAGCATCTCACGGCCTATCGAGCGCGTCTGCTTGAGCGACCGTCCTTTGCCCGCGCGGTGAATGAGGCACGGCCGTTCCGGCACTATTTTCCGCTGGGTGCACCAGACCGCGACTAGGCACTGCTCGATTGGGAACGTGGGGGGCAGTTTGCAGTTATTTTCCAAGCGCCCGCGCGAGTTCCACAAAATCCGCCACACTGAGCGTTTCGGCGCGGCGCTGCGGATCGATCCCCAGCGTTTCGAGCGCCTCGACCGCGCCGGGCACTCCCTTGAGGCTCTGGCGCAGCATCTTGCGGCGCTGGCCGAAGGCGGCCTCGGTCAGGCGTTCGAGCATGCGCGGCGGGACGCCGCCGGGTGCCTCGCGCGGGGTAATGTGCACCACCGCGCTCATCACCTTGGGCGGCGGGGTGAAGGCGCTGCGGTGGACCTTCATCGTCAGCCTTGCGTCACTACGCCACTGCGCCAGCACCGCGAGCCGCCCATAGGCACCGCTGCCGGGCGCAGCGACGATCCTCTCGGCCACTTCCTGCTGAAACATCAGCGTGAGCGATTTCCACTGCGGCGGCCATGCGCCCGCGTTCTCCGGGCCGCCCAGCCAGCGCACCAGCAGCGCAGTGCCAACGTTGTAGGGCAGGTTGGCGACTATGTGGAACGGCCCGGCGATTCCATGATCGAGCTTCATCGCGTCGCCTTCGATCACGCGAAGCTGGCCGGGAAAGGCCTCCTCCAGTTCGGCCAGCGCGGGCAGGCAGCGCCGGTCCATCTCGATCGCGGTGACATGCGCCCCGGCCTTGAGCAGCGCGCGCGTGAGCCCGCCGGGGCCGGGGCCGATCTCGAGCACTTCCTGGCCTGCAAGGTCACCCGGAATCGCGGCAATCCGGTCAAGCAATTGCGCATCGAACAGGAAATTCTGCCCCAGCGCCTTCGATGCGCTCAGCCCGTATTTCGCGATCACTTCGCGCAAGGGGGGGAGATCTACCATAGGCCCACCCCCAACCCCTCCCGCATGCGGGAGGGGAGCGAGACTTGCCGAACCGCAGCTGAGGCTAGTCGCAGCGGGGTGGGCAACCGCATGCTCACGAGTCCTTGCGCCGTGCCGCCATTTCGCCCGCCATGCGTATTGCGGCGATCATCGCGCCGGGATCGGCCACGCGCTTGCCCGCGATGCCGAACGCGGTGCCGTGATCGGGCGACGTGCGCACGATCGGCAGGCCCAGCGTGATATTGACGCCCTCGTCGAAATCGAGCGCTTTCAAGGGGATCAGCGCCTGATCGTGATACATGCACAGCGCCGCGTCATAGGTGCCGCGCGCACGCGGCGTGAACAGCGCGTCGGCTGGATGCGGACCGGTGGCGTCGATACCTTCGGCCTTGAGCGCGGCAATGGCGGGGGCGATGATGCGCGCCTCTTCATCGCCGAAAGCGCCGCCTTCGCCCGCATGCGGGTTGAGCGCGGCCACCGCAAGGTGCGGGCGCGCAATGCCGAAATCGCGGCGCAGCGCCGCATCGACGATCCGCGCCTTGTGGCAGATCATTTCCGCGCTGAGCCGCGAGGGGACTTCTGATAGCGCACAGTGGACGGTGAGCGGCACCGTGCGCAGGCTTGGCCCGGCGAGCATCATCACCGCATCGCGCGGCGCAAGCCCGCAGGCGGCGGCGAGGAACTCGGTCTGCCCGGGAAAGGCAAAGCCGACTTCGGCCAGCGCTGCCTTGGCAATCGGCGCAGTGACCAGCGCGCGCGCCTGGCCGCTCTGCACCATCTCTGTCGCCCGATCGAGCGAGGCCTGCGCGAATTGCGCGCCTTCGCGTGTGGGCACGCCGGGCGTATATGCGCATTCACCGTTGCCGATAACGGGCAGCCCGCCGACAAAGCACTGGTTGGCCTCGCGCGGATCGGCAATCGCGATCACCGCAAGGTCGATCCCGCGCGCGCGCGCCGCGGCTTCGAGTAGCACAACATCCGCCACGACCGCGAACGGCGGGAGTTTGTGCGCCGCCCGCGCCGCCCAGGCCTCGCAGATCAGTTCGGGCCCGATGCCAGCCGGATCACCGGAAGAAATGACGAGCGGGGGCGAGGGCGGCTGCGCGCTCAATTGTATTCGATAAAGGCATCGTTGCGCAGATCGCGCAGGTGCCGCTGTGCGCGCTTGTTGATGCGATCGTCCTCAAGCTGGGACATAAGCTGGTCGAAGCTGGGCCCGCTGTCCACCTGCGGGTCGTCACGCCCGCACAGCATCAGGACCCGCACACCGTCCTGGATCGAACCGAAAGGTGGGGTGCTCTGCCCGATCTGCAATTGCAGCACGAGGTTCTGGAGTTGCTCGGGCAGCGACCGCGCGCGAATCTGGTCATTGGTGACCACTTCGGCACCCAGGGCGGCGGCGGCCTGATCGGCATCGCCGCAGCCGCGCATCGCCTGAACCCCGGCGGTAAATGCCTCGACCTTCGCGGTAGCGTCTTCCTGCGTGGTGTCGGGAGCGAAAGCGATGGAGATCTGCTTGAGGCTGAGCAGTGCATCGCGCGGGTCGGCGGTGAGCACCTGGCGCTTGTCGATAAGATACAGGATCGAAAATCCGCCTGGAATCTGGACGGGTCCGAACATCTCGCCCACCTGCATCTCGCGCGCGGCAACCGCCAGTTCGGCCGGTAACTGTGCCAGGCGCACGAAGCCCAGGTCGCCGCCCACAGCCGCCGTTGATGCTTCGGAAAATTGCCGCGCGTAGGCGACAAAGCTTCCGCCCTGTTCCAACTGCTCGACGATCTGCTTGGCGTTGCTCGCAACTGCTGCCTGATTCTCCGGAGTGGCCGAAAGGAATATCTCGCCCAGACGGTATTCTTCGGTTCCACGCGATTCTTCGAGCCGGCGAATGATTTCGTTCACCTCCTCTTCCGAAACGTTGACGAAGGGGGCGATGGTGCGGCGCAGGACCGCCTGCCACGCAAGCTCGCCTTCGATCTGCCTTTTCAGCGATGCCGGCGACGAACCGATGCTCAGCAGGAACTTGTCCATTGCCGAGATGTCGGTGCCGAAATTCTGGCTGGCAACGCGGGCATAGGTCTGGTTGATTTCGTCACGCGAGATCTCGATTTCCTGCGCCGTTGCCTCCTGGATCTGGAGCGTCTCGTCGATCAGGTTGCGCAGCACCTGCATTCGCAGCCGCTGCATTTCTTCCGCTGAAATCTCGTTGCGCGATGCCGAAATGACCAGTGCCACGCGCTGATCGACATCGGTTCCGGTGATCACATGGCCGTTGACGATCGCCGTTGCCTTGCGGTTGTTGGGATCGTCTTGCCCGAAGATCGTGATGTTCTGCGGGATATTGAGCGGGTCCTCTGCGGCAGGCGAGGCCTGTGCCGACAGACTGACCGGCGCGGCCAGAGCCGCCACCGCGGAGAATGAGACCAGGTAATTGAAAATTCGGTTGATTTTCACGCGTTCGATCCAATTGTCTGCCTGCCGCATTGGCAATGTGGCCATATAACTGGCGCTGACAGGCTTAACCCCTGCTTAGCCGGATTGCCCGATAGCCGGTTTCGGCAGGTGTGCCAACGTTCAACCGCCCGCGCGCCGCGGTTCTATCGGAACCCGAGATTCCGCAGGCCGAAGAAGAGCTGGAACGTATTGCCGCGCTTGGCGTCACCCGAGGTTTCAAAATCGCGCCGCCAGGTGAAACCAAATTCGAGCGAATCGTCCGAATAAGCCACACCCAGCCGTGTTCGGATCGGCTGGAAGCCGTCAGATTCGAAAGTCGGGTCTTCGGCCCTGTTGGTCAGGTTGAACACGCCTGAACCGAATGCCGACCAATAGTGTGCGAACGTGAAGCGCACCGCGGCGCGCAGCTCCTCGCGATCCTGTAGGTCTTCGACGCTGGTGATATCGCGGTTGAGCCGGAGATAGCCGACCTCGATATAATTGCGCTCGTTGCCGACCGTTGCATCGAGTTCGTTGCGGCGGATCGCGAGATTGTCCTTGTCGAGCCGGAAGCGGTGCGTGAACTTGACGAAATCCTCGAAGCGCACCTCGGTCCTGCCGACCACATCGGATATGCGTTCGCTCAGGCCGGTCCCGTCGGGCAGGATGGATTCCTCCCGGTCGAAGCGATAGGACTGGCCAACATTGGTCTTGATCCGCCAGCCCGGACGCAGCAATTCCCAGTCGAGCCCATAGGTCAGCCGCACGCCGTCCTCGACCCGGTCATAACCGGGGAAGCGGTTGAGCGCGAACAGGTTCGAATCCTCCAGATCGACCGCGCGGGCATCCTCGTTCGGGACCGCGAGATTGCGGATCTTGGGGCTGGCGACGAGTTGTACCCGGGGCTTGAACACCTGCGTCCCGCCAAAGGCCTCCCCGATGAAGGGCCACTCGACATCGATGGCGCCGGTGGCAACACCGCGTGTGGTCCATCCCTCGTCGCCGCGATAGATCACCGTTTGCGTCAGCGAGGTTTCATCGGTGTGATAGACGTCGCCGCGCACCAGCCCGGTCACGGTCACGACCTGTCCCAGTCCGGTTAGGCGGCGCAGATCCCAGCGCGCGCCGGCAAACGCGCGCTGCGTATCCTGGCCGTCCTTGCGCAGCAGGCTGAGCGAGTTGAGTTGCAGTTCAAGGTTTCCGCCGGCGAAGGGATCGGTCAGCCGCTTGCGATAATCGATCACCGGCAAGGCAACCGGGATCTGACCCTGATCGATCCCGAGTCTGAGCGTCTGCGTGGCCCAGCCCGACAGCGAAAAATATGAACCGTCGTCGATCCGCTCGAGATCGAACGTCGATCGCAGCCGGTCGTCGCGGCTGATGTCATAGCGGCGCAGAAAGGTCCGGTCGCTGGCCAGGCGGGCAGAACCGGTCAGGCTCCATTCGGGGCTCAACTGGAAGCGTCCGTTGGCGAACAGATATCCGCGCGGGGCGCGCTCGCTGGTCAGTTCGCCGGTGGTGCCCGAGATTCGGCGGCTGTGTGTGGCAAAGCCGGTGATCTGGTACGCCCCGGCACCCGTCAGATGACGCCATTCGGCGCTCACCATCGGGGCGGCCTTGGTGAACACATGCGTGCCGAGCGTAAGATCCTGGTGGTCCGCCACGCGCAGGTAATAGTGCCCGCTGGTCTCGACCCCGTTGGACCGGGAAATTCTGAGATCGGGCACCAGGAAGCCGGATATGGCACGGCCATCGGTGCGCACCGCAAGGCCGGGCAGCGGCACCAGCCGCGCACCGAACAGCTCGAGCACCGCGCCCTTGAAACGCACCCGGTTGGTTTTTGGATCATAGATCACCCGGCTGGCGGTGATTCGCCAACTGGGATCGCGCGCGCAGCGCTCGACATCCAGAACCGCGCAGGAGGTGTAGGAGGCACGCCTGAGCACGGTGGTGCCGTCCTCACCCCGCTCGCCCGACATTGCCGCAAGCCTGCCGCCTGCGCGTAGCGCCAGCAGCAGTTCAGCCATTGCGCCGGCCTCGAACTTGTCGGTCAGCTCGACGCTTTGCGTATAGAGCCGGTTGCCCCCGGCATCGACCACGCGGACATCGCCGGTTGCCAGAATCGTGCCGGCCTTGCGGTCCCAGCTCACTTCGTCGGCGCGCACCGAATCGTCCTCGCTGCGCAGGATCACATCGCCGCGCGCGGTGACCACGTCGCTTTCGCTGTCATAGGCAAGCTCGCGCGCCTCGAAATCGATCATCCTATCGGCGGCCTGTGTCTGGCGCGGGATCTCGATCTCCGTAATCGTGTTATCGACCGGCTGTTCCTCGGCGGGCACGATGCCAACTGCGTCCTGGGCGGCGGCGCCTGGCGCAAGGCCGAACGCCAACACGATCGTCGCTGCCCAGGGGACAAGGCGCAGAGATGGGCCGTGCGCGCAGAAAATTGTCGCGCAAGTCTCCGTAGGCAGTCGCATGGCTTGCCTATCGCACCGCCTGCGCCTAATCGCAATCGCCATTGATTACAGCCCATCGGCAAACAGGCCCGGCTCAGTCGCGTGCGCCGATAGGGCCCAGGTTTTCGGAGTCTTCATGCAAATCCAGTTCATCGATACGATTCCCGGCGATGTTCGCCTGCACGCGCTTGTGGTCAACAAGGGCGACCTGCCAGCGGGGCTTGAACCGCAGGTGGTCGATGGCGCCGCCGCCGCCCGTTTCAAGGGGCGCACGGGCCAGACGTTCGAAACTTTCGTGACCCGCGATGGCGGGCTCAGGCGCGTGGCGCTGGCGGGCGCCGGGGATGCCGATGCCAAGGATCGCCTGTCTGCGCTGGAAAAGGCCGGTGCGGCGATCGCGGCGCGCTATCTCACCTCGGGCGAGACGGTGCTGGCGCTCGACCTTGGCTCGGCGAGGCTCGACGCCGTACAGGCAGCGGCGGTGATCCTGGGGCTGCGTCTGCGATGCTGGCGGCATGACGTCTATCGCACCCGGCTGGCCGAAGAAAAACGCGCCACCCTCACCACAGTCAATGTGGTCAACGCGCCCGCGGGCACGCAGGCTGCATGGGAAGTGCAGTCCTTGATCGCCGACGGGGTGGAGTTCACCCGCAAGCTGGTGGCCGAACCGGCGAATGTCGTGTTTCCGCTGAGCTTCGTTGCGGCTTGCGAGGAAGCATTTGCCGGAACCGGCGCCGAACTCACGGTGCTGGACGATGATGCCATGCGCAAGCTCGGCATGGGCGCATTGCTGGGCGTGGGGCAGGGCTCGCGCCAGCCCTCGCGCCTGCTCGCGATCCGCTGGAACGGCGGTGCGAAGGATGAAAAGCCCACGGTGTTCGTGGGCAAGGGCGTGACCTTCGATACCGGCGGCATTTCGCTGAAGCCCGGACCGGGCATGGGCGATATGAAGTGGGACATGGGCGGCGCCGGCGCGGTGGCGGGCGCGATGCTGGCGCTGGTCAAACGCAAGGCGAAGGCCAATGTCGTCGGGGTGGTGGGCCTGGTCGAGAACATGCCTGACGGCAATGCCATGCGTCCCGGCGATATCGTCACCACCATGTCGGGCCAGACGGTCGAGGTGCTCAACACCGATGCCGAAGGGCGGCTGGTCCTGTGCGATGCGCTGCACTGGGCGCAGGAACAATACGATCCCGCGCAGATCGTCGATTTCGCGACGCTGACCGGCGCGATGATCATTTCGCTGGGGCATGAATACGGCGGGATGTTCGCCAACGATGACGGTCTGGCCGACAAGCTGCTCGCCGCTGGGGCATCGAGCGGGGACAAGCTTTGGCGGATGCCGCTTGCCCCGGCCTATGACAAGCTGATCGACAGCCCGATTGCCGACATGAAGAATATCGGCCCGCGCGAGGGCGGTTCGATCACCGCCGCGCAGTTCCTGCAACGCTTCGTGCGCAAGGCCACGCCGTGGGCGCATTGCGACATCGCGGGCATGGTCTGGGCCGACAAGCCGGGCGCGACCTGGGATAAGGGCGCAACCGGATACGGTGTGCGGCTGATCGAGCGGTTCGTCGCCGAAACGCTCGAGAAATAGGCCATCAGGGTTGCCCGCCACCCGCGTCGATTTCTATCAGCTGAGCCGCGATCCGATCGAGCGCGTGGTTACCACGCTGGCGCGCAAGGTGTTGGCCGGGAACGCCCGGCTGCTGGTGGTGCACGGCGAGGGAGCGGCGCGCGAAGCGATTGCGCGCGAGCTGTGGCGCGCCGGGCCGGAAGATTTCCTTGCCAATGGCGAGGCTGATGGCGCCGGCGCGGCGGATCAGCCGATCCTGCTCTCGGCCACGCCCGATCCCGTCAACGGCGCGCGGATCGTCATTCTGGCGGACGGCACCTGGCGGGCCGAGGCGCTGGGCTTCGAGCGGGCGCTGCTGATGTTCGGTGCCGGTGATACTGCGGCGGCGCGCGAAGTGTGGCGTGCGCTGGATGGCGAGGAAGGCATCCAGCGCGAGATCCACAAGCAGGACGAAGCGGGCAAATGGCGCGCGGGCGGCTAGCATTCGCTTGCAGTGCGCGCCCTTGGGCGCTAGGGGCGCGCCGCAATCCCCCAATCGCAATTTTCGAACTTTGAGGAACATCAACATGGCGGTTACCCGCACCTTTTCGATCATCAAGCCCGATGCCACGCGCCGCAACCTTACCGGCGCGGTCACCAAGATGCTGGAAGACGCGGGCCTGCGCGTCGTCGCATCGAAGCGCATCCATATGAGCCGTGAGCAGGCCGAAGGCTTTTATGCGGTCCACCGTGAACGTCCCTTCTTCGGCGAACTTGTCGATTTCATGATCTCCGGACCGGTTGTGGTGCAGGTGCTAGAGGGCGAAGATGCGGTCAAGCGCAACCGCGACGTGATGGGCGCGACCAACCCCGCCGATGCTGCCGAAGGCACCATCCGCAAGGAACTGGCCGAATCGATCGAAGCCAATTCGGTCCACGGATCGGACAGCGACGAGAACGCCGGAATCGAGATCGCGTTCTTCTTCAAGCCGGAAGAAATTGTCGGCTGAACCACAGTTCGCTACCAATTCAGGAAAGGGCCGCCTGCGATGGCGGCCTTTTTTGTTTCAGAAAACTTGGCCCCAGATTCTGGCCAATTGCCCGCGCGATTAGCGTAAATGAACATTTTGTGGTATTCGCTGCGCCGGGGTCGCCTCTTGCTTTGGGGAGGGAGCAATGGGCCGGGCAATCGTCATGCTGGTTTCGCTCGCGTGTTACGCAGCGTTTTTCGTCACATTCCTGTATCTGATCGGCTTTGTTGGCGGATTTGCGTTCATGCCGTCGCATGTCGACAAAGGCATGCAGGCGCTGCAATTCAATGCGGTATTGGTCGATATCGGCCTGATCGCGCTGTTCGGTATCCAGCACTCGGTCATGGCGCGCAAAGGGTTCAAGCAGAGCTGGACCAGGATCGTTCCCGTGCCGCTCGAACGCAGCATTTACTGCCTCGCCACGGTGCTGGTGCTGGTCACCATGTACCGTTTCTGGCAGCCGATCGAGGGTTCGCTGTGGTCGATGGAGGGCGAGGGCGCACGGACGGTGATGTGGGCGCTGTTCTGGCTTGGCTGGGGTACGGTGCTCCTCTCGACCTTCCTGCTCAACCATTTCGAACTGTTCGGACTCCAGCAGGCATGGATGCATCTGCGCGAGAAAGAAGCATCACCGCCGCAAATGCGCAGCCCGCTGTTCTACAATTGGGTGCGTCACCCGATTTACGCCGGGTTCCTGCTCGCATTCTGGGCAACGCCGGATATGACTTATGGCCATCTGCTGTTCGCGGCGGGCTTCACGATTTATATCCTGATCGGCATTGCGTATGAGGAGCGCGATCTGACGGGCATATTCGGCGAGGAATATCTGGTCTATCGCAGCAAGGTTGGCATGCTGTTGCCGGGTGTGGGGAAGAACAGCAGCCCCTAGAATTCGTCTATCGCCGCAATCAGCATTGCCAGTTTCTTTGGCGCCACCGCAAGCCAGCTCTTGCGCAGCCAGCCGGCTATCGCGACCCAATCGGGCTCACCGAGGTCGAGCCTTATGCCGATCCAGCCGTCACCGAAATAGGCGGGTCGATAATAGCGCGCCGGGTCAATCTCGATCAGCTGCTGCTGCTCGTCGAGCCCGCTGATCTTGACCAGCAGCGCCGTCTTGCCGTCGCCATGATGGTTTCGGCTGATGTAAGCGAATTTCTTGCCCTTGATGATGCCGAAGCACGGCATACCATGGCTCAGCACCTCGTCTGTCTCGGGCAGCGACATGGCGATTTCGCGCACGCGATCGTCCAGTCGCTCAGGCGACCGATGCCCGGCGATCAAGCAGGCAAGGCAGCGTGAATAGAGCTGGTGTTCGGCGATCAGCACGCGCGCGGCGAGTGTTTCGGGCGTGTCGCCGGGCAGAATGGCGACCTTGGCTTGCCCCAGGATCGGACCATCATCGAGCGCGGCGGTGACAAGGTGAACACTGCACCCGGCATGGCTGTCGCCCGCTTGCAGTGCGCGTTCATGTGTGTGCAGCCCGGTATATTTGGGCAGCAGCGAGGGATGGATGTTGAGCATCCGCCCCTCCCAGCGGCGAACGAAATCCTCGCCCAGGATGCGCATATAGCCGGCCAGCGCGATATATTGCGCGCCCGCATCCAGCGCCGCACGCTCCATCGCCGCATCGTGGTCTGCGCGTTCCATACCCTTCTGGCTCAGGCCAAAGGTCGCAATGCCCTCGGCCTCGGCCAGCACCAGCCCGCCCGCCTCCGGATTGTTGCTGGCGACCAGTGCGATGTCATAGGCCGAGCCCGGCAGGCGGCTGGCATAGAGCAATGCGGCCATATTGGTGCCGCTGCCCGATATGAATACGGCGACGCGGGCCTTGCCAGCGGCATTGCCAACCGCGGCGGCCGCTTCAACCAAAATGGCTGGCCTCCCAATCGGTCTTCGCGCTCCATGTGCCCTGCGATCCGCGCACGGTGCAGCCTTTGGTGCCAGCTTCAATCCGGCCAATCGTAAACGCGGTCTCGCCCGCATCGCAGAGCCGGGCGAGCAATGGTTCGACATTGCCGGGTGCCGCTGCCAGCACCATGCCCACCCCGCAGTTGAAGGTGCGCGCCATTTCGGCAGGCTCGATATTGCCCTGCGCCTGGAGGAAAGCCATCAGGCGTGGCTGCTCCCACGCGCCGGCGTCGATCACGGCATGCGCGCCTTCGGGCAGGATGCGCGGAATGTTTTCGAGCAGCCCTCCGCCGGTGATGTGCGCCAGAGCGTCGATCAGCCCCGCTCGGATCAGCGGCAACAGGCTGGCGACATAGATGCGGGTCGGCGCAATCAGCGCGTCGATCAGCAGGCGTTCGGGGTCGAACAGCGCGGGCCGGTCAAGCTTCCAGCCTTTGTCCGCCGCCAGCCGCCGGACCAGCGAATAACCGTTGGAATGGACGCCCGATGAGGCCAATCCGATGAGGATGTGGCCAGGCGCGACCTTGTCGCCGGTCAACTGCTCGCCGCGCTCGACCGCGCCCACGCAAAAGCCCGCCAGATCGTAATCGCCCGGCGCATACATGCCCGGCATTTCCGCCGTCTCGCCGCCGATCAGTGCGCAGCCCGCCTGCTTGCAGCCCTGCGCAATCCCCGCGATCACGCGCTCAGCGACCCCGTTCTCGAGCTTGCCGGTGGCGAAATAGTCGAGGAAGAACAGCGGTTCTGCACCTTGGACGATCAGATCGTTGACGCACATTGCGACAAGGTCGATCCCCACGCTATCATGCCGATCATGCTCGATCGCCAGCTTGAGCTTGGTGCCCACGCCGTCGTTGGCCGCGACTAACAGCGGGTCACGATACCCCGCAGCCTTTGGATCGAAAAATCCGCCGAAGCCGCCCAGCTCGCTGGTCGCACCGGGGCGCGCGGTGGACTTCGCCAGCGGGCCGATCGCCTTGACCAGCGCATTGCCCGCGGCGATCGACACACCGGCGGTTTCATAGGTGTAATGTGTGGTGGGATCGTTCTCGGGAGGCATAATCTGATCGCTTTACCCTTTCGTGCTTGGAATTCCACTCGCCTTTGGGCAAAAGGCACGCGGTTTTCCCCGATGGCACTCGCGCAATCTTTCATGGGCCGGTCTCAGCCTTTTGCCTCGCAGCGTTGGCTGCGCCTGGCTGCCGTTCTGGCCGCGCTCGCCCTGCTTGGTGCGGCGCTGGCGTTCGCCGTGGCGCAAGTCGCGGGCGATCGCGGGATAGCGCCGGTCGCCAGTAGCGCGGATATCGCCGTCAGCGGGATCAAGGTTGACACTCGCGGTGCCAGCGCAAGCGAGGCCCGCGAAAAGGCCTGGCGCGAGGCGCAGCGTATCGCCTGGCAAAAGGCGGGCGGACCATCGTTGCCCGATAGCGAGATCGAATCGCTGCTTTCGGCAGTGATAATCGAGAAGGAGCAAGCGAGCAGGAGCCGCTATACGGCAACGCTGGGCATTATTTTCGATCGCGCACGCGCAAGCCGTTACCTTGGCGGCGGCGAAGTGCGCGGGGCTATTTCCGCGCCTATGTTGCTGCTGCCGGTGACGGCCACTGCTGGCAGCCACCTGATCTATGAGGTGCGAAACCCCTGGCAGCGCGCCTGGGCCGAATTCCAGCCGGGGACCAGTCAGGTCAACTACGTCCGTCCATCGGGTTCGGGCGGGGATTCACTGCTCCTGACCTATGGCCAGGCCGGGCGGCGCAGCCGGTTGTGGTGGCGGGCAATTCTCGACCAGTTTGGTGCGGCCGACGTGCTGATTGCGGTGGCAGCGCTGCACCATCAATGGCCGGGCGGGCCGATCAAGGGCGAATTCACCGCGCGTTATGGGCCGGACAACCGGTTTCTCGGTAGGTTCGCGCTCGAGGCTGCAAATCCCGCCGCGCTGCCTGAGATGCTTGCGCAGGCGACCGGTCGCTTCGACACACTGTTCCAGCAGGCGCTGGCCGATGGCAAATTGCGCCCCGATCCCACGCTCGAGCTTGCCAATACCACGGCGATCGACCCGGCGCTGCAACGCCTGATCGAGATCGGCCGTGCTATCGAGGCACGCGAGACGGCAATAGCTGCCGGAGAGATCCTGCCCGGTGCTGCAGGGCCGATCGCGCTCGTCCCGCAGCCAACGGTCGCCGCCGGATTCGTCGTGCAGTTCGCCAGTCCGGATGCGCGCTCGGTCGATGCGACACTGGCCGATGTGCGGTCGGCCTCCGGGGTGAGGGCCGCGGCGACCACCAGCATTGCGATTGGCGGCACTTCGGTGATGACCGTAACCTTCACGGGATCGCTCGATGAACTTGCAGCCGCCTTGCGCGCGCGCGGCTATACAGTGCAGCAGGGACCAAACGCGCTTGCCATCAGCCGGTGACAATGGCCGAGCCGATGTCGCAGATCGCCCTTCCGCTGACGCTGCGTACCAGTGGCGACCCTGGCAGCATCGTAATTGGCAATGCCAACCGCACCGCGCATGAGGCGCTTGCCATGCCGCAGGATTGGCCGTTTCGCACGGCCATACTGACCGGGCCGCCGCGTTCGGGCAAATCGCTGCTCGGACGGTGGGCCGAAACGCGCGGCATATGGGTGATCGATGGCGCGGACCGGGTGGATGAGGCCGCGTTGTTTCATCGCTGGAACGCCGCGCAGGAAAGCGCCCATCCGCTGCTGCTGATCAGCGATGCGCAACCCTGGGAGATTGCGCTACCTGATCTGAGGTCGCGGTTAGGCGCGGCGCTGCACCTGGAAATCGGGGTGCCGGACGACGAAATGGTCGCTCAACTGATTGAGACGATCGCTCGCCAGCGGGGGCTGAACCTTGCCGAGGGTGCGGCGGAATATCTGGTTGCGCGCGTCGAACGCAGCTTCGCGGCTGTCGAGAGGCTGGTGCTCGAAATCGACAGGCTCAGCCTTGAACGAAAAGTGCCTGCCACCATGTCGGTCTGGCGCGCAGCTTTGGACGCGATCCAGGGACCGGAGCAGCCGCGCTTGATTTGACAGTCGATTGGTGGGAGTAATCAGCCATGTTTGCAAGGCTCAATGCCTATCTGGATTCCGTGCATGCGCGCGACCCCGCACCGCATTCGCGGATGGAGATACTCCTCTATCCGGGGGTATGGGCGCTGGCGTTCCACCGGGTTGCTCACTGGCTGTACGAGGCCAGGCTCTATTTCCTTGCCCGTTCGGTCAATCACCTCAGCCGGTTTTTCACCGCGATCGATATCCATCCAGGTGCCAGGATCGGGCGACATTTCTTCATCGACCACGGCTTTACGGTGATCGGTGAGACCGCCGAGATCGGTAACAATGTTACGATCTACCAATGCGTCACGCTGGGTGGGACCAATCCCGCCAACGGCAAGGGCGGCAAGCGGCATCCGACGATCTGCGACAATGTCATCATCGGATCGGGCGCGCAGGTGATCGGCCCGATCACGGTGGGCGAGCGTGCGCGGATAGGCGCCAATGCGGTTGTGACCGACGATGTGCCCGAAGGTGCAACGATGATCGGGCTCAAGGCGCGTTCTACCCTGGTTCCGGCTGAGGAGTGGATCAAGGAGTTCATTCCCTATGGCACGCCCTGCGACGACCCGTGCGAGCCGAGCCGCGACTGTGTCGAGAAGCTGGAGAGCGAGCTTGCGGCATTGCGGGCCGAACTGGAAGAGCTCAAGCGTGCGCAGGCGCCCCGGCATGCCCAAGGGGCCGCTTCCCGGCGTAGCGGGACGCGCTCCTGATGGTGGGCAGCATCAGTGCCGGGGCATCCGGCCTGGTAGTGCCTTTTCCGCGAAACATCGACAGACAGGTCGGCTTCGCCCGCGAGGAATTGCAGCGCATTCTCGATCTATATGGCCGTATGGTCGCCGCCGGGCAGTGGCGCGACTATGCGATGGATTTCACGCGCGAGGTGGCCGTTTTCGCGGCCTTCCGCCGCACCGCCGAGCAGCCGCAGGCACGGATCGAGAAGCGGCCCGCACTGCGCGGACGGCAGGGCATGTGGGCGCTGGTGGGTGAGCACGGCCAGGTCTTGAGGCGCGGGCATGAACTGGCCGGCGTGCTTGCTCCTGTAGAACGCCGGCTGCTCAAGGCGGTCGAGGGTTAGTATATCCAGGCCTAGATGCGTCGTTGGCCGCGATAGAGGAATGCCGCGGTGATGATGGTCGGGATGATGAACCCCTTCAGATAGGATGCCGGGTGCCGGTGCAATGTAAAGTCGACCGGCACGTTCCCGAAATGCGCCCAATAATGTGTCGCCACCAGTCCCGCGATGCTCATCCACATCGCCCAGAGGGCCTGGCGAACGCCGAGAATGACGGCCAGCAGGCTCGCGACGATGGCCAGCCTCAAGCCGCCCTGGACGATGTTGTAAGCCGTATCGCTGCTGAGTCCCTGCCCGAGGTAAAGGTCGCGCAGCATCGTGATGTGATAGAAGATCAGTAGCCCGGCAAGCGCGAGGATAATCAAGCTCTGGGCAAGGCGAAGTTTGCCTTCGCGTGCGGCGTCAATGACATTCATGCGCACTCTCCTTCGTGCCCGCGGCAAGAAAAAGGGCCTTCACTTGCGTGGAGGCCCCTTTCCATCCCCAGTCGACTCAGGCTGCCGCCAGCCCCAGTGTCGCTGGCAGGCGCTGTTGCAGATTGCCGGGCAATTTCGCCACCACCGAACGGCGGATCGGCGTCCAGAATGCCGAAAGCGTAAGCAGGGCAGAGCCGATGACCAGCGCGGTAAGTGCGACATTGAGTTCCACCGCGCCGAAACGGTCGAACAGGAAGGTCAGCGCCGCCAGCACATAGGCGAGCGCCGAAACCAGCAGCGCGCGTCGGTCAATCGCCAACGCTACGATCCCCAGCGCGACATAGACGAACAGCACGCCGATCGCCGCACCCATGCCGATGTTCTCGCCGCCGGTGACGCCCAGCCAGTGGAACAGCGGGTGCGCGATCATCGGCGCGGCGAGCAGGTGGAGCCAGAAGGCGACATCGCTGCGCCGGGTCTGACGCTCGCGGTCGCTGGTATCCCAGCGCATGGCAAAGCCGAACACGGTGAGGCCCGCGATGAAAACGAATGGAATGATGATTCGCTCACCCATGTTATCGGGGCCGACCGCGGTGACGATCAGCGCCAGCACCGTCGCTGTGAGCGCCGCGCTGCCCGCAGCAACGGTGATCGGGACCATGAACCGGCGCCAGTGCAGCCATGCAGCGCCAGCGGTGGTCAGCGCCGCGCCCGCAATCAGCAGACCTGCCAGGACCTGGTTTTCGCCGTCGAATCCGTCGCCGCCCAGCGCCACGAAGATGGTTCCCAGCAGCATGGCAAACACGCCGCCGACAAACGCCAGCAACAGCACGATCGAAGGCAGCGCCATGCGCCGCACGCGGGTGAAATATTCGGCCATGCCCCACGCCGCGCCCGCGATCAGTAGACCCGATACCGGCGGCGGCCCGTCCGTGCCGGGGGTGAATATCTGCCCGATGCCGCCCATCGCAACCAGCAGCAACACCGCCGCGATGGTGACGAATATATCGTTGAAGCTGTTGATCAGGCGGAAATTTTCTTCGTCGGTCGCTGGCGCATCGCGCGTGCCACGCACCGAATTGCGCAGTGCATTTGCGGCCTCGGCACTGATTGCGCCGCTCGTTACCGCATGACGCAGGTCTTCCTCGCTATACATGGGCAATCCTCTCCCTGTTGAAGGGGAGAGGTTACGCGAGGTGTATTACTGTGTCAATACGGCTCGTTTCAGCTGCGAGCCGAGGATGGACCCGTGCCCGTGACCTTCTGCATGGCCTTGAGGATATTGGCGCTCTGTTCGGCACCGCTCTGTGGGGCGATCAGGTTCGAGAACGCCGAAATCTGATCCCAGTTCGCGGCAAAACCTTCGACCGTGCGCTCACCCTCGGGCAGCCAGACCGCATCGTTCATCACCGTCCACGCGCTGTGATAGCCTCCCGCGCCCGCGCCGATGATGGCGTTGGTCGGTGCATCTTCGCTGACGAGGAACAGCGCGGCGGGAACCACGTTGACCGGATCGAACAGCTTGAACGCCTCTTCAGGGAACAGGTCTTCGGTCATGCGCGTGCCCGCCACGGGTGAAAGCGTGTTCACCTTGATCCCGTATTTCGCGCCTTCAAGTTGCAGCGTCTTGGTCAGACCCGCCAGGCCCAGCTTGGCCGCGCCATAGTTGGCCTGGCCGAAATTGCCGAACAGCCCGGTGCTGCTCGCGGTCATCAGGACGCGGCCATAGGCCTGCTCGCGGAAGGTTTCCCAGCACGCCTTGGTGGCAAAGGCCGAGCCTGAAAGGTGGACCTTGACCACGAAATCGAAATCGGCCGGCTCCATCTTGACGAAGGTCTTGTCACGCAGCACGCCGGCGTTGTTGATCAGGATGTGAACCGCGCCCCACTTTTCCTTTGCGCGGGCGACCATTTCGACCATTTGTTCGTACTCGGTGACCGATGAGCCGTTGGACATCGCCTCGCCGCCTGCGGCCTTGATCTCCTCGACCACCTTCAATGCGGCGTCGGAATGGCCGGTGCCGTCGCGCGAGCCGCCCAGGTCATTGACCACCACCTTGGCGCCGCGCCTGCCTAGTTCGAGCGCATATTCGCGGCCCAGGCCGCCGCCCGCACCGGTCACGATTGCTACCTTGCCCTTGAAATCGATGCTCATGCGTCACTCTCCGCGTCAATGAGGGGCTTTACGCGCCCGTAAACGTAAACCGGTGCGCTGCGTGGCACTTTCGCTGCTGCATTGCAACAGGATTGGGCTGCGGGCGCGATGCCGTAGGGTCAGTTTGCGCGCCTAAAGCGCCTCTAGAACCCCGATCAGGCCCCCGAGCGAATCGATCACCGCATCGGCGCCCAGTTCATGCGGCGGTTTGTCGCAATAGCCATAGCCTGCCGCGATTACCGGAACGCCCGCCGCACGCGCAGCCAGGACGTCATAGCTCGAATCGCCGACAAAGGCGAGGCGGCCCCCACCACAGCAGCGGAGCGCTTCGAAGATCGGATCGGGGGCCGGCTTGGCCCGGAAGCTCCCGTCCTCGTTTTTGCCAAGCGTGTCGCCGCCGATCACCGCCGCAAACGGATCGATCAGATCGAGTTTCCCAAGGATCTGCCGTGCAAATCCTTCAAACTTGTTGGTCACCACCGCCATTCGCACGCCGCGCGCAGCCAGGTCGGCCAGCACCTCGCGCGCATATGGATAGGGGCGGGTGTGCACCGCATTGTTCTCGCCATAAAACATGAGCATCTGCTTGTAGAGCGTATGGAAGGCGTCGGGGTCCATGCCGCCTTGCCGCTCGACTGCGCGCGCCAGCATCACCTTTGCGCCGCCGCCGATAAGCTGATTGGCGCTGCCCAGCGGCACCGGATCGAAGCCGCCCAGTGCCAGTGCATGGTTGACCGCCGTGCCAAGATCGCGCGAGGTATCGAGCAGCGTTCCGTCAAGATCGAAGCCCACGGCGGCAAAAGGAAAATCGGCCATGCGCGGCGCGTGGCGGATCACGCTTCAAACCGCAAGCATTTGGTGCCATGAGGGCCGCCATGAACGAATTTGCCGCCATCGTGCTTGCCGCGGGCCAGGGAACGCGGATGAACAGCGATCTGCACAAGGTGCTGCACCCGATCGCCGGGCGTGCCATGATCGATCATCTGCTGGCTTCGCTCGAGGAGCTTGGGCCGAGCAAGACCGTCGTGGTTGCGGGCCATGGCCGCCAGCAGCTCGAAGCGGCGCTGGGCGCGCGCGCCGCGATTGCGGTGCAGGAGCCGCAATTGGGCACGGGGCACGCAGTGCAGCAGGCCGAGGCCGCGCTCGCCGGGTTCAGCGGTGATGTGCTGGTGCTCTACGGCGATGTGCCCTTCGTCAGCCCGGCGACGATGCGCGCCATGCTCGACCGGTTGCATGAAGACGATGCCCCGGCCTGCGCGGTGCTGGCCTTCCGCGCCGCCGATCCGGGTGCCTATGGCAGGGTGATCTCCGACGATGGCCGGACCGTGGCTAGGATGGTCGAATTCAAGGACGCGAGCGAGACCGAACGCGCGGTAAACCTGTGCAATTCTGGCATGATGGCGGTGCGCGCGAGCGATCTGTTCGCGCTGCTCGGCAAAATCGGCAATGATAATGCCGCGGGCGAATACTATCTGCCCGACATCGTCATGGCGGCGCTCATTGAGGGAAGGGTTAGCGCGCTCGTCGAGACGGGTGAGGCCGAAGTACAGGGCATCAACAGCCGCGAGGAACTCGCGCTGGCCGAGGCGCGCTGGCAGCGTCAGCGGCGCAAGGGTGCGATGGCGGACGGCGCGACGCTTGTCGCACCAGAAACGGTGTTTTTCGCCTTTGACACGCAGCTTGGCCGCGATGTCACCATTCATCCCAACGTAGTATTCGGCCCCGGCGTCAGCGTGGCCGATGGCGCGACGATCCATGCCTTCAGCCACATCGAGGGCGCGCAGATTGGCGAGCAATGCTCGGTCGGCCCATTCGCCCGTCTGCGCCCGGGCACCGTGATGGAGCGCGGCAGCAAGGTCGGCAATTTTGTCGAGGTCAAGGCAAGCGTGCTGGGGCGGGGTGCCAAGGCCAATCATCTTACATATCTGGGCGATGCCAGCGTGGGCGAGCAGGCCAATATCGGCGCGGGGACGATCACCTGCAATTACGACGGCTATTTCAAGTACCACACCGAAATCGGCCCGCGTGCCTTTATCGGATCGAACAGCGCACTGGTTGCGCCGTTGAAGATCGGTGCGGATGCGATCGTCGGCGCGGGTAGCACGGTGACGCGCGATGTCGATGAAGGCGAATTGCGGCTGGTGCGCGCCGAACAATCGGTCAAGCCTGGCTGGGCCGACCGCTTCCACGATGCGATGAAAAAGAAGAAGGCGGCACTGAAGAAAGACTGAGCAATCCTGGTCAGAGGCGCATTGCCAGCCGGTGGAATTCAGCCTGTGCATTGCGCAGCCGCCGCGTCCGCCCGCGTGGGGACAGGATATCGAGCCCGTGTTCGAGATCGCGCGCCAACAATCCCAGATCGGCTTCACCGAAGTAGCCCGCGGTACCTGCAAGTTGATTCAGCCTTTGCCTGAGCGCAAGCCACGCGGCACCTTCCAGCGAATCTTCCTCAGCCGCCAGTTCGATTGCCCGGCAGGCATCCTGCTTACAGCGAAGGAACGCAGCAAATATGTCCTCTTCGCGCGGAGTTGCATCGCGGTCACACGCCGGTTCTTCCGGCGCGAATTCCCCGCCGTCGAAATTGTCGAACCTGTCCATGTCCATCCTCCCATTGCCAGAACGGGTGAGAGGATGGGACGGGTCGACTAAATTAGGCTGGCACTTGCCCTATGTACTTGCGCGGGGTCCAATTACTCGCTGCCCGGTCCATCCATCAACCGCTGCATCAGATAGACGTGTTGCAGCGCCTGCAACTGCGCGCGCTGATCATTGTCAACGCCGCCCGAATGGCCGCCGGTCGTTTCCTCATAGTAGTAATAGGGCTGGCCCAACTCCTTGAGTTTGGCTGCACCCTTGCGCGCGTGCGCCGGGTGGGTGCGGTCATCGGCGGTCGAGGCCCAGAGGAAGGGCGAGGGGTAATCCACGCCCTTCACCAGCTTCTGATAGGGTGAGTAAGGTTCGATCCAGGCGCGCTGTTCAGGGATGCGCGGGTCGCCGTATTCGCCGATCCACGATGCCCCGCGTCCGATTTCGTGATAGCGCAGCATGTCGAACAGTGGAATCTGAACGATCGCGGCACCGAACAGATCGGGCCGCTGCGTGAAGGCGGTACCGACCAGCAACCCGCCCTGGCTTCCGCCCATGATGCCGAGATGCTCGGGCGAGGTGATGCCGCGTGTCACCAGATCCTGCGCCACTGCGATGAAATCATCCCAGGTGCGCTGCTTGTTCTCGCGGATCGCGCTCTGATGCCATTTGGGGCCAAATTCGCCCCCGCCGCGCAGATTGGCGAGCACATAGGCCCCGCCATTCTCCACCCACAGCTTGCCGGTGGTGCCAAGGTAGGCGGGCAGGCGCGGCACCTGAAACCCGCCATATCCGGTCAGGAGCGTGGCGGTGCTACCGTCCGCCGCCATGCCCGCAGGTTTGACCAGGAAATAGGGGATTTTCGTGCCGTCGGCGCTCGTCGCCTCGTGCTGTTCGACCTCCATCCCGCTGCTGTCAAACCATGCGGGCGAGCGCTTGAGTACTTCAGGCTTGCCGCCATCGGCATAATAGAGCGTGGTGGGATTGAGGAAATCGGTGACGGTGAACATGATCTGGTCGGTTTCATCCGATGCCGCCGCAATGCCCAGCGTGGCATTATCGGGCAGATCGACTGGCGCGCTCACCCATGCGCCATCGGCAAAATCGAAGCGGACCACGCGCCCGACCACATAATCGAGCATCGAGACGAACAGCGAATTGCCGGTGATGGCGCCGCCCTGCTTGGTCTGCCGCTCTGCCGGGGCCCAGACCAGAGCCTTCTTCGCGCCGCTGGGATCGGCTTTCCATTCTTCCAGATCGACCGCGATCAGCGAATCCGCCGCAAATGTCTGGCCATCCACTTCCCAGTCGACATCGGTGGAATAGAGCAGGTGCCCGTCAACAATGCCGAAGATCGATGCCTTGAGCGGGATTTCGAGTTTGAGCCAGGCCCCGTCCTTCCACACGAAATTCTCGCTCTCATGGAAGCTGAGCCCGCGGAACGCGGTGCGACCGTGGATCGCGCCGGTATTGTCGCGGAGCAGGCCCGCTCCCGCCCACACATCCCTGGGATCGCCGCGGAAGATTTCGGGTGCGTCCTCGATAGCGGTGCCGCGCTTCCATTCGCGGGTTGTGAAGGGATATTCGCTTTCGGTAATGGTCCCACCGCCGAAATTGCGGTTCACCAGCAGCGTATCGGCGTCGATCCACTGTGCGCCGCCCTGGCTTTCGGCCAGTTCGAATCCGCCCTCGACGAACTGCTTCGTCGCCATGTCGAATTCGCGCAATACATCGGCATCCTTGCCCCCGTCGCTGAGCGCGATCAGGCAATGGCGCTGTTCGGGCGGCAGACAGGTTGATCCGTGATAGACCCACTCGCGGCCCTCGGCCTTGGCCAGCGCATCGATATCGAGCACCAGTTCCCATTCGGGGGCATCGGTGGAATAGCTATCGAGCGTGGTACGGCGCAGCAGCCCGCGTGGGTTGGCCTTGTCCTGCCAGAAATTGTAGAGCCCGTCGGGCCGGATCGAGACGAAGGGGATGCGATCCTCGCTGTCGAGGATGGTGAGCGCATCGGCCTTGAGCTGCTCGAAGCGCGGATCGGTGGTGAACTGCGCCAACGTGCGCGCGTTTTCAGCCTCCACCCATTCAAGCGCCTTGGGGTCGCGCGCCTGTTCGAGCCAGATATAGGGGTCGTCTTGTGGGGCTTCTTCAGCCATGAGTGGATTGGTCATGCCCAGCGCCATGGCTGCAGCGAGCGCGGCTGTCGATATGCGTTTCATGTGCGGCCCCTCTTTCAGTGCGGGCAGCAGGATATCAGTGAGTTCAGGGAATCAAAGATTTTTCCGACCAGCGGCTGCTTGCAGCGGACGAGGGTATCCGGTTTCAGTCCTCGACATGCTCCGCGAGCACGGTGAGGCCTTTTTCGCTGACCTCGGCAAACCCGCCGCGCACCGCGACCTCTTCAGGAGCAGCGCCATCGGTGCGGTAAACCCTCATGGCACCGTCGCGGATGGTCGACATGAAGGGCGCGTGGCCTTCGAGCACGCCGAATTCGCCCTCGTTTCCGGGGACCACCACCATGTAAACGTCCTCGCTGCGGACAAGGCGTTCGGGAGTGACGAGTTCGAAATGCAGTGCCATTTTCCATCCTATCCCCCTCCCGCTTGCGGGAGGGGCAGCGAGACTTGCCAGCTTGCTGGCTAGTCGCAGCGGGGTGGGCCTTGCGGCCCATTCCCACCCCCAACCCCTCCCGCAAGCGGGAGGGGAGCAAGATTACGCCTCTTCAGCCAGCTTCTTGGCCTTGGCCATCGCCTGATCGATCCCGCCGACCATGTAGAAGGCGGCTTCGGGCAGGTGGTCGTATTCGCCGTCGACCACCGCCTTGAACGATTTCACCGTGTCTTCCAACTGCACGAACACGCCCGGGATGTTGGTGAACACTTCGGCCACATGGAACGGCTGGCTGAGGAAGCGCTGGATCTTGCGCGCGCGGGCGACGGTCAGCTTGTCCTCTTCCGACAGTTCATCCATGCCCAGAATGGCGATGATGTCCTGCAGGCTCTTGTACTTCTGCAGCGTTTCCTGAACGCGGCGGGCGGTCTCGTAATGCTCCTGACCCACGACGCGCGGTTCGAGCACACGGCTGGTCGAATCGAGCGGGTCCACCGCCGGATAGATGCCGAGCTCGGAAATCGCGCGGCTGAGCGTTGTCGTCGCGTCAAGGTGCGCGAACGAGGTCGCAGGCGCCGGGTCGGTAAGGTCGTCGGCAGGGACGTAGATCGCCTGCACCGAGGTGATCGAACCCTTGGTGGTCGACGTGATGCGTTCCTGCAGGTTGCCCATGTCGGTGGCGAGCGTCGGCTGATAACCCACGGCGCTAGGGATGCGGCCGAGCAATGCCGACACTTCCGAACCCGCCTGCGTAAAGCGGAAGATGTTGTCCACGAAGAACAGCACGTCCTGCCCTTCCTCATCGCGGAAGTATTCGGCCATGGTCAGGCCCGACAGCGCCACGCGCGCGCGCGCGCCCGGGGGTTCGTTCATCTGGCCGAACACCAGCGCCACCTTGCTGCCTTCGCTGGTTGCGTTGCCGTCAGCGTCCTTGGCGATAACGCCCGCGTCGAGGAATTCGTGGTAGAGGTCGTTACCCTCGCGGGTGCGCTCGCCCACCCCGGCGAACACTGAAACGCCGCCGTGACCCTTGGCGATGTTGTTGATCAATTCCTGGATCAGCACGGTCTTGCCCACGCCGGCACCGCCGAACAGGCCGATCTTGCCGCCGCGCGCATAGGGGGCGAGCAGGTCGATCACCTTGATCCCGGTGACGAGGATCGCCGCCTCGGTCGACTGGTCGATGAACAGCGGGGCCTCGGCATGAATCGGGTTGGACTTTTCTGCACCGACGGGGCCGCGCTCGTCGATCGGCTGGCCGATCACGTTCATGATCCGGCCCAAGGTCTTGGGGCCTACCGGCACCATGATCTGCGATCCGGTGTTCACCACCTCTTGCCCGCGGGTAAGGCCCTCGGTCGCGTCCATGGCGATGGTGCGCACGGTGTTCTCGCCCAGATGCTGCGCGACTTCGAGAACCAGCGTGTTGGCCCCGTTCTTCGTTTCGAGCGCGGTCAGGATTGGCGGCAGTTCGCCGGGAAAGATCACATCGACGACTGCGCCGATGACCTGGCTGATCGAGCCGTTGGCGGTGCTGGCGGCGGCACCCTTGGGGGCTGCCTTCTTGCGGGTCTTGGTTGCGGCTGCGGTGGCCATGTTTCGTTCCTTGTCTTCAAAGTCTTCGTCAGAGTGCTTCGGCACCCGCGATAATCTCGATAAGTTCGGTGGTGATCGCGGCCTGGCGGCTGCGGTTGTACTGGATGGTCAGCTTGTTGATCAGATCGCCGGCATTGCGCGTGGCATTGTCCATCGCGGTCATCGACGCGCCCTGTTCACTCGCCTCGCGTTCGATCAGCGCGCCGAACAGCTGCGTCTTGATATAGCGCGGCAGCAGCTCGGCCAGGATCGCTTCCTCGTCGGGTTCGTATTCGACCACGGCGGCGCCGTTGGCGGGATTTTCGGGCGCGGGGACCGGGATCAGCTGGGTGCTGACCGGCTCCTGCGTCAGCGAGTTCCTGAACACCGGGAAGATCAGATGCGCGACATCGAACTCACCGGCTGCGAACATGCCGATGAGGTCGCTGGCGGCGGCCTCGGCTTCTTCAAAGCCGGGGGTGCGCACGGTGGAAGTATCGAATTCCCGCGCGATCATGCTGCCGAAATCGCGCTTGATCGGGGCGCGGCCCTTGCGGCCGATGAGGTAGAAGCTGACGTCCTTGCCCTCGTCGATCAGCGCACGCGCCTTGAGCTTGGCTTCCTTGACCACATTGGCATTGAGCCCGCCGCACAGCCCTTTGTCCGTGTTGACCACCACCAGCAGGTGGCGCTTGTCGCTGCCGGTCCCGGCGAGCAACCTGGGCGCGCTGTCGCCGCTGACCTTGCCCGCGAGCGAGGCCATGACGGCGGCGAACCTGGTCGCATAGGGGCGCGCGGCTTCGGCCGCAGCCTGAGCACGGCGCAGCTTGGCCGCCGCGACCATCTGCTTGGCCTTGGTGATCTTCTGGGTCGATTTGACCGAGTTGATCCGACCTTTGAGTTCTTTGAGGCTTGCCAACTATGCTTCCTATATTCCGTTCGGGCTGAGCCTGTCGAAGCCCCGTTCCTTCACTTCAAGATAAGTGCAGCCCTTCGACAAGCTCAGGGCGAACGGGGTAGAAAGGTTCCGCTCAAATCCTCCTTAAGCGAACTGCTTGGCGAAAGCGTCGAGCGCGGCCTTGGCCTTGTCGGCTACCTCGCCTTCGAACTTGCCGCTTTCGCGAATGTCCTTGAGAATATCGGCGTGATCGCTGCGCATATGGCTCAGCATCGCGGCCTCATATTCGGTCACCTGGTTCACCGGGATAGCATCGAGATAGCCATTGGTGCCCGCAAAGATCGACAGCGTCTGCTCTTCGAACGGCAGCGGGCTGAACTGCGGCTGCTTGAGCAGTTCGGTCAGGCGCGCGCCGCGATTGAGCAGCTTCTGCGTAGCCGCATCGAGGTCCGATCCGAACTGAGCGAAGGCCGCCATTTCGCGGTACTGGGCAAGCTCGAGCTTGATCGATCCGGCCACCTTCTTCATCGCCTTGGTCTGCGCGGCGCCGCCGACGCGGCTGACCGACAGGCCGACGTTGATCGCCGGGCGGATGCCCTGGTAGAACAGGCCGGTTTCAAGGAATATCTGCCCGTCGGTGATCGAGATCACGTTGGTGGGGATATAGGCCGACACGTCGCCTGCCTGCGTTTCGATGATCGGCAGCGCTGTGAGCGAGCCGCCGCCATTGGCATCGCTCATCTTGGCCGCGCGTTCGAGCAGGCGGCTGTGCAGATAGAACACGTCGCCGGGATAAGCCTCGCGGCCCGGCGGGCGGCGCAGCAGCAGCGACATCTGGCGATAGGCGACCGCCTGCTTGGAAAGATCGTCATAAACGATCACCGCGTGCATGCCGTTGTCGCGGAAGAATTCGCCCATGGCGCAGCCGGTGTAGGGCGCGAGATATTGCAGCGGAGCTGGCTCCGACGCGGTTGCGGCGACAACGATGGAGTATTCCATCGCGCCGTTTTCTTCGAGCTGGCGCACGATCTGCGCCACAGTCGAACGCTTCTGCCCCACCGCGACGTAGATGCAGTAGAGCTTCTTCTTCTCGTCGCCGCTCTGGTTGATGCCCTTCTGGTTGATGAAGGTATCGATCGCGACAGCGGTCTTGCCGGTCTGGCGGTCACCGATGATCAGCTCGCGCTGGCCGCGGCCCACGGGCACCAGCGCGTCGATGGCCTTGAGGCCGGTCTGCACGGGCTCGCTCACCGATTGGCGCGGGATGATGCCCGGTGCCTTGACCTCGACGCGCTCGCGCTTGACATCGGTCAGCGGGCCCTTGCCGTCGATCGGATTGCCCAGCGCATCGACCACGCGGCCCAGCAGCCCCTTACCCACGGGCACGTCCACGATCGTGCCGGTGCGTTTGACGCTGTCGCCTTCCTTGATTTCGGCATCGGAGCCGAAAATCACCACGCCGACATTGTCGGCTTCGAGATTGAGCGCCATGCCCTTGATACCATTGGCGAATTCGACCATCTCACCGGCCTGGACCTTGTCGAGTCCGTGGATGCGGGCGATCCCGTCACCCACCGAGAGCACAGAGCCGACTTCGCTGACTTCGGCCTCGGTGCCGAAGTTGGCGATCTGGTCCTTGATGACCTTGGAGATTTCTGCGGCGCGGATTTCCATCAATTACAGCCTTTCATCGAACCTTTTGGCATATGGGCCCTTCAGCCCTTCATCGCCGTCGCGAGGGTATTCAAACGGGTGCGGATCGAGCCATCAATGCGCTTCGATCCGATGGTGATTACGAGGCCGCCCAGCAGATCGGGATCGACGTTTACGTTCAATTTGACGCTGCGGCCTTCGCGGGCCGTCAGCCGGTCCTTGAGCTGGGTGAGCTGCGTATCGCTGAGCGGATGCGCGCTGGCGACTTCGGCGCTCACCTCGCCGCGTGCGGCGGCGGCAATCGCCTGGAATGCGCGGATAATCGATCCCAGCGCGCCGAGACGGCGATTGGCGGCGAGCACGCCGAGAAATTTCACGGTGAGTTCGGACAGGCCCAGATGGCTCGACACTGCCACCATCGCCGAGCCCTGCGCCTTGCGCGACAGCTGCGGCGTGGTGGTGATCGCTTGCAGATCGCGCGATTCGTCCAGCGCAGCCGACAGCCGGTCGAGATCCGATTCGACCACGCTCACCGCATCGTTCTCGGACGCGAGTTCGAACAGGGCCGAGGCATAACGTCCTGCCAGGCTAGCCTTTATACCGGCGGAAATTTCCACGCGTTTATGGTCCTCTTGGGTCCGGAAGAAAAACGATACGGGTGCCTTCACCGGCCAGGACGCACAAAGGGGCCCCGGCCAAGGCTGGCGCGCGACTAGCAAAGGGTCCGGCATTACGCAAGGCGGCTTTCGCGCCTTTTGCGGTACCCCGGGTGGGATCGGCTCCGCCGGCCGGCCAGAATACGCGATCCGTACTCATTCGCCCGCATCGCCTGGCCCGCGCCAGTCGGCGATGCACTTCGCACATAGCCACAGGCACATTGAAATTGCTAGAAAAGGTGGCGGAGACGGAGGGATTCGAACCCTCGGTACCGGATTTACCAGTACGACGGTTTAGCAAACCGTTGGTTTCAGCCACTCACCCACGTCTCCGGATCGCAGCGGCGAAGCGCGGCCTATAGCGACGGGCCGCTAGGGCGACAAGGTGCCTTGCCGCAAAAAAATGCGGCGTCCGGTTCGGCGCCCAATTCGGTGCCCAGTTCGGCGGACGCTGGACTCGCTTCACCGCGTTTTGGATTCGGTTCATCGCCGCGTAATTGCGACAGTGCCAGCTAGCGCCCCAGCATGGCGCAGATCGGGTCGATTTTGGCCGAGGGAGGGTAACAATGCTCAGGATGATCGCTGCCGCAAGACGCGCGGGTCTGCCCCTTGCGCTGGCCGGCATATTCGCGCTCGGCACCGGGCCGCTTGCCGCGCAGGAACTTGAATCGGTCGATCCCGATGTCGCCTATGAAGAGGCGATCGACGGCGATCTGGCGCCGCCTGTTGCCGACACTGCCCCCGCGCAAGACGCTGCGACAGCCGACCCTGCTGAGCCCACAGTGGAGGCATATGGTGCGCCGGCCCAGGCTGACCCCGCAACTGCAACGACTGCCGAAACCCCGCCCGTCACAGGTGCCGAATCTATCGACCCGGCGAAGGCCACTTATGGCGAAGACGATCTGATCGGCGCCGCAGAAGGCGTGTTCGGCAAGGGCGCGCAGGGCCTCGCCAAGTTGATCGAGGACCTGCTCAAGAAACAGGGCGAACCCAACGCCTATATCGTCGGGCGCGAGGCGGGCGGGGCGATCGGCGTTGGCCTGCGCTATGGTTCGGGCATGCTGCACCACAAGGTCGAGGGCGAGCGCAAGGTCTATTGGACCGGGCCGTCCATCGGGTTCGACGTCGGGGCCAATGCCGCCAACACGTTCGTGCTGGTTTACAATCTGTGGGACAGCGAGGAGCTTTACGAGCGCTTTCCTGCGGGCGAGGGGCAAGTCTATGTAGTGGGCGGAATGAATGCCAGCTATCTGCGCAAGGGCGATGTGGTGCTGATCCCGATCCGCGTGGGCGCGGGTCTGCGGCTGGGCATCAACGCAGGCTACATGAAATTTTCCAAGGAGCAGCGCTGGTTGCCGTTCTGATGCGCGATTTGCCGCCGGGCTGAGCAATTCTTGCGGCGGCCTTCCGTAAAAGCCGGTTGCGATGGCTTCCAAGCCAAGGCATGGGGGCGCCGCCATGCTTGAACGACTCACTCCCCAGCCGCCCGATGCCTTGCTTGCCCTGATCAAGCTTTATGCCGACGATACAAGGCCCGACAAGATCGACCTTGGCGTGGGGGTCTATCGCACCGGGCAGGGCGATACGCCCGTCTTCGCCGCGATCAAGGCGGCTGAACAACAACTGGTCGATGGGCAGGAAAGCAAGTCCTATCTCGGGCCGGAAGGCGACATGGGTTTCGTCAACGCGCTGATGCCTTATATCTTTGGTGCGGACGCGACCATGGGCGGGCGGATTTCAGGTATGCAGACGCCCGGCGGAACCGGGGCCGTGCGGCTGGCGGCGGCGCTGGCGCAGCGGGCGGGGATCGAACGGCTCCATATGGGTCGGCCCAGCTGGCCCAACCATGCTCAGATTCTGGCCGATATCGCGCTCGAACTGGTGCCCTTCGAACATGCCAGAGTGGATGGCACGGCCGATCTCGAGGCGGTGCTTGCGGCGATTGCCGGTGCAGGCCCGAACGAGGCGGTGCTGCTCCACGCGGCCTGCCACAATCCCACCGGCATCGATTATACGAGCGCCGAGTGGGACGCGATCGCCGACGCGCTGGCCAGCAGCGGCGTGTTTCCGATCGTGGACTTCGCCTATCAGGGCCTCGGCCACGGGATGGAAGACGATGCCTATGGCCTGCGCCGCGTTCTGGCGGCGGTGCCCGAAGCCTTCATCGCCTACAGCTGCGACAAGAACTTTGGCGTCTATCGGGACCGGGTGGGTGCATTCTACGCCATGGCGCGCGCGGCGGACGATCTCGACAGGATCTTCTCCAACGCCAACGCGCTGGCCCGCGCAGCATGGTCGATGCCGCCCGATCATGGCGGCGCGGCGGTGCGGCTGGTGCTGCGCGATCCGGGGCTGACCGAACTGTGGCTCGACGAGCTTGGCCAGATGCGCGAGCGGATGCGCCAGGTGCGCAAGGTTCTGGCCGAAACCGGCGTGGCAGGGACGGTCGATCTCGGGCCGATCGGGGATCAGAACGGGCTGTTTTCGGTAGTGCCGCTCTCGCCCGATCAGGTCAGGCGCATGCGCGAAGACCATGCGATCTACATGGCGGGCTCGGGCCGCATCAACATCGCCGGGCTGCACATGGGCAATATCGCCAAGTTCATCGAAGCTGTCGCCAAGGTCAGCGGGTGAGGTGGACCGCCAGCCGACCCTCGAGGGCGATGCCGTCCGGCTGCGGCCACTGACCGAAAGCGATCGCGATGCGCTGTTCGCAGTCGCATCGGATCGGTTGGTTTGGGAGCAGCACCCGATCGGCGACCGCTGGAAGCCCGAAGTATTCTCGGCGTTCTTCGACGACGCGATACAGGCCGGCGGCGCTCTCGCCGTAATCGATGGCGCAGGCGGCGGCGTGATTGGCTCCTCGCAGTTCCGCCCAACCTCGTTCGATCCCGAGGCAATCGAGATCGGCTGGACATTCCTCGCCCGATCGGTTTGGGGGACGCGAATCAATCGCGAGATCAAGCGGCTGATGCTGCGCCACGCATTTGAAAGTGTGCCCCGCGTCATGTTCCGCGTGGGCGATACCAACTGGCGCAGCCGCAAGGCGATGGAGAAGATCGGCGGTGTCCTCACTACGCTGGAGGAGCGCGGCGAATACCGCGGCCAGCCGGTGCGGCACGTGGTCTATGAAATCACCCGCGAAAGCTTTGCCCGGGGGCCGCTCAGCTCCTGAGCGACTGCATCCGCTTGAGATAGCGCGCCAGCACGTCGATCTCGAGGTTCACCTTGCTGCCCTGTGTCAGCGCGCCGAGCGTGGTCACAGCGGCGGTGTGCGGGATCAGGTTGAGCGCGAATTCGCAAGCGCCATCAGGCAGGTCGTGCACCGTGTTGACCGTGAGCGAAACGCCATCGACGGTGATTGATCCCTTGGCCGCGATGAAAGGCGCGATGACGGCAGGGGCGTGGATGGTAACGCGGGTGGAGCCGCCTTCGCCGCGCGCCTCGGCCACTGTGCCCACTGCATCGACATGGCCGGTAACGATATGCCCGCCCAGCTCGTCACCCACCCGCAGCGCGGGCTCAATATTGAGTAGGCGCCCCTCGCGCCACATGTCGGGCGCGGTGCAGGAAGTGGTCTCACCCGAAACATCGACGCTGAACCAGGCGTCGCCAGCCTCACCGCCGCGATCGACTACCGTCAGGCACACGCCCGAACAGGCGATCGAAGCGCCGATGGCGATCCGCGCCGGATCGAGCGGGGCAGCAATCGTCAGACGCAGATCGCCGCGCTGTTCTACCTTTGCAATGGTGCCGATGGCGGTGACTATTCCTGTGAACACGCGCTACTCCTGATTGCCGGTCCGCTCATAGGCGGTGAAGCAATCGCTGCCAAGCTGGCGCCGATCGACCTCACTCCAGCGGCCATGCGCATGCTCAAGATCCGTAAGCCCAATATCGCCGATGGCATCCATGCCCGACCCGATAACGATGGGCGCACGGTAGATATCGATCCGGTCAACCAGATCGCTGGCGAGGAACGCCGCTGCCGCCCCGGCGCCGCCTTCGACATAGAGATAGTGCACGCCCTCCATCGCCGCGATGTCCTCGGGGCTGGCCAGCGCCCTCGCTCCATCGGGCGGCGCGCCGCGCGTCAGCACCCAGCGCTCGGGCGAGCGGGCTTCAAGCCCCGGCAGCCGGACATCGAGCCGCGGCTGGTCCGCGCGCCAGGTTTCGCCGCCAACCAAAATAGCGTCGTGCCGCGCTCTTTGCGCGTGGACATGCGCGCGGGCTGTCTCCCCGGTGATCCACTTGCTCGAACCGTCCGCCATGGCGATCTTGCCGTCGAGCGACAGGGCAAGCTTGAGCGTGACGAAGGGCCGCCCCCTGGCCGCCCGCGTCAGGTATCCCGCCAGGCTGGCGCGCGACGGCGCATCGTCGCACAGCACGGCCTCGATCCCTGCCGCCGCCAGCCGCGCTATCCCGTCACCGCTGGTGCGCGGATCGGGATCATGCTGGCCGATCACCACACGGGCAAGGCCGGACGCAGCGAGAATATCCGCACAGGCGGGACCGCGCGCCGACTTGTGCGCGCAAGGTTCGAGCGTGACGTAGGCGACCGCGCCGCGCGCCGCATCGCCCGCCTGCGCCAGCGCAATGGCTTCTGCATGCGGCCGTCCGCCAGCCTGTGTCCAGCCGCGCCCCACAACAATTCCATCCTTGACTATAATCGCACCGACACAGGGGTTGGGGCGGCTCTGCGGCCTGCCGCGCTGTGCAAGGCGGGCAGCCGCAGCCAGCCAGTGCAAATCAGCGGGTGTTGTCTGCAACATCCGCTTCCGGCTTGGGGGCGGCAGCGGGTTTGCCTGCCGTCTCGCGCGCTTTATCCGCCTCGATTTGCTCTTCCATGGCATCGACATCGAGGCCGGTGGCCCGGCCCAGCGCACGGTACATCTCGCGCTTCTTCGCCTCCAGTTCTTCCTGCTGCGCGCGCAGCTCGTCCTTTTTTGCCTGGTTGGCGAGATTCGAGGCGAGGATTTCCTCTTCGCTGCGATCGGGCGCAAAGCTGGTGATATAGGTCACCGTTGGCCGCTCGGGCGGCAGATAGACCTCTTCGCCAGCGGCCCAATAGAAGATCACGGCAAAGGGCAGCGCCGAGACAGCCAGGATCGGCCAGCGATAGGGCTGGGGCTTTCTGAATTCGGACCAGAAATCGGATATTCCCGGCCCCGGATTAAGTCTGTGCAATGCGCGCATGCGGGCGGATATAGGCGTTGGCGGGCCGCGATGCCAGCGATAGTGCCGCCGGGGGTTAGCCGAATTGCGCGTAAAGGCCGCGGCCATGATCCTTCAGCCACCGGTCGGCCCAGGCCAGTTCGCCTTCGAAGATCGAACCGAGCAGCGCGTGAAATTCGCGGCTGTGGTCGAAATGCACGAGATGCGCGACCTCGTGCGCAACCACCGAGCGGCGGACGGGATCGGGGGCCTGCACCAGCCGCCAGTTTATGCGGATGCGGCGCTTGTCCGAACAGCTTCCCCAGCGCCTTTGCGCTCGGGATAGACACACTGGCACCGGCTCCAGTCCCGCCTGTGTGCAGTAATGCGCAGTATCCTCGGCAATAAGCGTGAGCGCCTGCCGCTCGAGCCATCGGCTCACCCGGCGCTCGAGCGCCTCCGCCGGGCCACCGAGGACGAGACTGGCATTATCCAGCCGCGGCGTGCGGGTTGCGCCTTCGCGCCAGTCGATGATGATAGACCGCCCGCGAAATTGCACTGTATCGCCCGGCCCGGGGCTGCGGCGCTGCGGTATCCGCGTCATTTGTGCGCCCAGCCATTCGCGCCTGGCATGGGCAAATGCGATCGCCTCGGCGCTGCGGGCCCACGCGGGCATGGTTATGCGCACCTCGCTGGCATCGGGCGCGAGCCGCAGGGTCAGCCGCCGCGCACGCGGGTGGCGGCGCAGCACGATCGCCAGCGTCCGGTCTCCGAGCGTAATCTCGGGCTCGATGATTTCGCGGCGCAACCAGTCGATCATGCCCGCTCCCGCCCCCATTCGACAATGTGATGCTCGAGCGGACCGGCATCGACCTCGCTGACCGCGCGCCCGGCCACCGAAATCCCCGCATCGATCACCGATTGGCGGTCACCCGATATGAGGTAGTGCCAATCGGGCAGCGGCTCGCCCGCGGCACGCAGGCGATAGGCGCAGGTTGGCGGCAGCCACGGTATGTCGTTGACGATCCGCAGGGTCAGCCGCAGGCAATCGGGCACAAATGCCTTGCGATTGCGGTAATCGCTGCAACGCGCGCTTGGGATGTCGAGCAACTTACAGGCGACATTGGTTTCGGCGATTTCGCCGGTGTCCTCGTCTTCAAGCTTGTGCAGGCAGCAGCGACCGCAACCGTCGCACAGCGCCTCCCATTCGGCGCGCGTCAGCTCGCCCAGCGGCAGGAGCCAGAAGTTCTCCCTCAGCTCACCCATTTCGCCAGTTCCGCCGCCACCGCGTCCGCACCCTTGTCGACTGGGAGCGTCGCCAGCGGTTCGCCTTGGGGTCCGAACAGATAGACCACTGCCGAATGATCGACCAGATAGCCGCCGCCCGGCGTGTCCTCGCCGCGCGAATAATAGACGCGAAAGGCATCCGCCGCCGCTTTTACCTGTTCGGGCGTTCCAGTAAGGCCGATGAGCTTGTCCGAAAACGCGGCGGCAAATTCGCCGACAACCGCAGGCGTGTCACGTTCGGGATCGACCGAGATGAAGATCGGAACGACCTTTGCCGCCTTTTCCGGTTCGAGTTTCTCCAGGCGGCCCAACCCATGCACCATCCTGCCGACATCAGTGGGGCAGATATCGGGGCAATAAGTGAAACCGAAATAGACCATGCGGTATTTGCCCGCAAAATCCTCCCAGCGCACGGTCTTGCCGTGCTGGTCCACCAGTTCGAACGGGCCGCCGATGTCGGCCCCGGCCAGTGGCGGATCCTGCGGCGGAGCGGTCGCGGCGCCATCGCAGGCAGCAAGCGCAAGCGACAAGGCGGCGAATACGACGAAGTTAGATTTTTGCTTGGGGGAAGGCATGGCGCGGTAGTTCATCCTCTGCTAACCGGATCCGGACAAAGTGCCATATAGGGCAGTTGGTGGAATTTGCGAAAGGAACACAACATGGCGCGCATGCTTATGCGCAGGATTGGGGTCGTTGCCGCGCTCGTGGGTGCAGTGCTCGCGGTGCCGACCGGGGCACAGGTGTTTTCCGAAGGGTTCGAATTTCTCAAGGCGGTCAAGGATCGCGACGGCGACAAGGTGACGGAGGCGCTTAACGAACCGGGTTCGACCATCGTCAATTCGAAGGACATAAGCAGTGGCGAAACCGCGCTGCATATCGTCACCCAGCGCCGCGACCTGGTCTGGGTCAATTTTCTTACCCAGCGCGGGGCCAACCCGAATATTCGCGACAAGCGCGGAGTTACGCCGCTTCAGCTGGCCGTTCAGCTCGGTTTTGCCGAGGGAGTGGAAGCTCTGATCAAAGCCAGCGCGGAAGTCGATGTGACCGACACCGCCGGTGAGACTCCGTTGATCGCGGCAGTGCACCGGCGAGATATCGCGCTGATCCGGCTGCTGCTGGCAAACCGCGCGAATCCCGACCGTGCGGACAATTCCGGCCGTACCGCGCGCGACTATGCCAGGCTGATGGGCACTCGCAGCGCGGTCCTGGCGGAATTCGAACGCGCCGACGCGGAGCGCACGGGTAGTGTACCCGGCCCTGATTACGGACCGAATTGATGGGAAGACCAAAGGCAAAGGCGGGGAATCCGGCAGGGCTGTCTGATCTGACGCTCGACGAGCTGCGTCCGCTGCTGGCTGCGCAGATTGCCGCATCGGCAATGTTCGACGGCTGGAGCGATACCGCCCTGCTGGATGCGGCGGAGGGTACAGGCATCGATCCCGACGTTGCCAGGCTTGCCTTTCCGGGCGGATCGATCGACATGATCGAAGCCTGGATCGCCACTATCGATGCGGCGATGGTAATGGCGCTTCCGGCTGAGAAACTGGCGACGATGAAAGTGCGTGATCGCATCCGTGCGCAGGTAGTCTTCCGGCTCGAAGCGATGGCAGGGCTCGAGGAATCGCTCCGGAGGGCGCATTCCGTGATGGCAATGCCGCAGAATCTGCACCGCGCGCTGGCAATCGGTTGGCGCAGCGCCGACCTGATGTGGCGGCAGGCGGGCGATACCACGACCGATTACAACCATTACACCAAGCGTACCTTGCTGGGCGGAATCTATGCGGCGACGCTGGCGGTTTTCGTCGATGATGACAGCGAGGGCGAGTCAGCCACGCACGCCTTCCTCGATCGCCGGATCGAAGGCGTGATGCGCTTTGAGAAGGCCAAGGCGCGGCTGCTCGATCCGCAGCGCGAACATTTCAGCGTGGTCCGGTTTCTAGGCCGACTGCGCTACCCCGCGCGCTGATTGTAATGATAATCAGTTGCAATTAGAGGCTAGGTCTGGCAGCGCATGGTCATGACCCTCGAAAGCCTGCCGCGCGGGCACAGCGCCAGGATTACCGCGATAGCGTGGGATCGGCTGGCGCCCGATGAAGGCCAGCGCTTGCGTGCCGTGGGGATCGATACTGGGGCCGAAGTGACCATGGCGCATCGCGGTGTGTTCGGCGGGCGTGACCCGATCGCCGTCACAATCGGGCGCATGACGATTGCACTACGCCGTGCACATGCCGCAGCGATGCAGATCGAGCCGCTCGCACGAGGGAACCTATGAACCCGATTCGCAAGGTCGCGCTGGTCGGCAATCCCAATGCAGGAAAAAGCGCGCTGTTCAATGCGCTCACCGGCGCGCGTCAGAAGATCGCCAACTATCCTGGCGTAACTGTCGAGCGCAAGGCGGGGCGCGCCGATCTGCCTTCGGGCGCGCCGATCGAACTGATCGACCTGCCCGGCAGTTATGGGCTCGATGCCACAAGCCCCGACGAAATGGTGACACGCAAGGTCGTGCTGGGCGAGTTTGCGGGCGAGGCGCGGCCCGACATCGTGGTGCTGGTGCTCGACGCTGCCAATCTTGAACAGCATCTGGTCTTTGCGCAGGAGATCATCGAACAGGGTTTGCCCACGCTGGTCGCGCTCAACATGGTCGACCTGGCCGAGCGTGACGGGCTGACGCTCGATCCGGTTGCTCTCGCCCATGCGCTGGGAGTGCCGGTGGTCCCGACCGTGGCTGTGCGCCGGCGCGGGCTGGCCGAGTTGCTCGCAGCCATCGAGGCGGTAGAGCCGGCGGCGAATATCCATAGCGAGGAACGCCAGGTGGGCCATATCACACTGCCTGAGCGGCGGCTGGCAGCGCATAATATAGCTCGCGCGGCGATCATTTCGGAAAGCGGCGTGCACCGGCTCCACGCAGGACTCGACCGGCTGCTATTGCATCCGTGGATCGGGCCGCTGATCCTGTTTGCGCTGTTGTTCGTGATGTTCCAAGCGGTGTTTGCCTGGGCCTCCCCGTTCATGGATGCGCTCGAAGCGGGCGCTGCGGCGCTCTCCCAGGCGGTGACCTCCACCATGCCCGCCGGTTTCCTGCGCGATTTCCTGACCGAAGGGGTGATCTCGGGCGTCGGCTCGGTGGTGGTGTTCCTGCCGCAGATCGTGATCCTGTTCGCCTTCATCCTCGTGATGGAAGCATCGGGGTACATGGCGCGCGCGGCCTTCCTGATGGACCGGCTGATGGCCGGCGTGGGCCTGTCGGGCCGCAGCTTCATCCCGTTGCTGTCGAGCTTTGCCTGCGCGATTCCCGGCATCATGGCGACGCGCAGCATCGCCGATCCCAAGGACCGCCTGACCACCATTCTGATCGCTCCACTGATGACCTGTTCGGCGCGGTTGCCGGTCTATGCGGTGATCATAGGCGCATTCATTCCGGCAAGGAGCGCCGGGTGGGGTATAGGATTGCAGGGCCTGGTGCTGTTCGTCCTCTACCTCGCCGGTATCCTTGGCGCTATGGCCGCCGCACTGGTGCTGCGTCGCTCGGTGACCAAAGGGACGGCATCGGGGTTCATTATGGAACTTCCGCGATACCAGATGCCGCGCCTGCGCGACATCGCGATCGGCTTGTGGCAACGATCGTGGATTTTCCTGCGCCGCGCGGGGACCATCATCTTCTCGGTCACAATCGTGTTGTGGCTGCTGCTCACTTTCCCCCGCGCTGCGCCTGGCGAGGATCAGGTTGATGCTTCGGCCGCCGGGCAGATGGCCAACGGACTTGCCGTTGTCGTCGAACCGATCGGCTTCAACCGCGACATCGCGCTGGCGCTGATCCCGGCAATGGCCGCGCGCGAAGTGGCGGTTGCCAGCCTGGCGACGACGTATGCCGTTTCCGGCAGCGATGACGATGAAACAGCCGCCGGGCTGGTTCCGCAATTGCAGGCCCGTTGGAGCCTGCCAACCGCACTCGCCTTCCTCGCGTGGTTCGTGTTTGCGCCGCAATGCCTCTCGACCATTGCGGTGGCCCGGCGCGAAACAAACGGGTGGAAATGGCCCGCCTTCATGTTGGCTTACCTCTTCGCGCTGGCTTATGTGTTTGCCGGAATCACCTATTGGAGCGCGCTGGCGCTCGGACTTTAGCGAAGGAAGATCGAATGGCGGGCTCGCTCAACAAGGTAATGCTCATCGGTAATCTGGGGGCAGACCCTGAGGTGCGCACATTCCAGAACGGCGGAAAGGTGTGCAACCTGCGGGTCGCCACCAGCGAAAGCTGGAAAGACAAGAACACCGGCGAGCGGCAGGAACGCACCGAATGGCACTCAGTCGCCATTTTCAACGAAGGACTGGCGGGCGTGGCCGAACGCTACCTCAAGAAGGGCTCCAAGGTCTATCTCGAAGGCCAGCTCCAGACCCGTAAGTGGCAGGATCAGCAGGGAAACGACCGTTATTCGACCGAGGTTGTACTGCGTGGCCCGAATTCGGTGATGACCATGCTCGACGGCGCACCCGGCGGCGGTGGAGGCCAGCGCGGCGGTGACAATGGCGGCTGGAGCCAAGGCGGCGGCGGACCGCGCGGCGGCAGCTCGGGCGGTCAAAGCTCGGGGGGCCAGGGCCAGACCGGCGGCGGCGCGAACTACGATGATTTCGACGACGATATTCCGTTCTGATCAGTCGCGCCTGAGCGCCCGCAGCGCTTCGGCCAGCGGACCCGATGGCGTATCATCGCCAATGATGCCCGCCGCCTTGCGCGCGGCATCGGCATTGGGCCCTTCGGCATAGGGATCGATGCCCAGGCCCAGCGATTGCGCCACCGCCTCGCCCAGGTCAAAGCTGTCGCCCGAAAAGGGGATTTCGTCGCAATCGCCATCGGCCAGCACGATTTCGATTGCCTCATCATCGCCGCGCCGCGCTCCTTCTGCCTGCTGCTCGACAAAGCGCAGCACCAAAGGTTCGTCGATCCGCACGGCGAATTCCTCGCCAGATATGGCGCACAGTTGGATCACCGCGGCCTCGAGTTGTCCGGTGGCGCGCACCGCTTTGCCATCTTCGGCAAGCGCGATCCGGGCGCGCAAATGTTCGATTCGCGGCAGATCGAAGCGCCGGGCCAGAGCCGCGCATTCCTGCGCGCTCGCCTCGATCAGCATCGGCTGTGTGGGCAAGGGGCGCACCCTCACCATGCGGCTCAGTTCGCCCGTGGTCATCGCGTATCCCCGAAATCGCCCGCGAGCAGCGCCGCATCGCTCGCGCCTGTCAATTCGCGGTGCATCGCTAGCAGACGTTCTGCCGCGCCCAGCGGCGAACCGGCATCGGCGAAGGTCACGTTGCGTTCGATCGTGCCGGTCAGTTCGATCAGGTCATCGGCTGCCAGCGCCGTGCGTATGGAGCCCAGCCTACCGCCAAGCGCGCTCATCAGCCCGCCCATGCGCTTGCCCACCACCACGTCATTGACGCCGAATTCGCGCAATTGCCCCTCCATGTCTTCGACGAAGAGTTCGGCCAGATAGGCACTTTCCCTGCGCAGGTCGCTTCCTTCCATCCGCAGCAGGACGAGGCTGAGCACCGCACAGATCATGTCGAACCGCCCGCTGACCGTATCGGCGACATGGCAATCCGCGTACCAGGCGGGATCGCGCGACAGCGCCACGACGCGCTGCCACAGTGGGCGCAATCGCTCGCGCGGATCGGGCGTGCTGCCAAACAGGCGGGCAAAAAGCGACATCGAATGCTCCGGCAGGGACGTTCAGCCCAGATTCAAACCAAATTGCCCAGCCACGGCGTCAAGTGAGATTGCAAGCAGCGCGCCATCGCCCTAAGGCACATGTGCGCGATATAGGACGCCGGCACGCTGGCGCAAACCTTGCATTCGCAGCGCGGTTGAAAAGGGTTGGTGACTTGATGGAAATGCGCAAGGCTTTGGCTGTTGTCGTGATTGCGGCCGCGGGGATGGGACTCTCCGCATGCAGTTCGATCCGCGAGTCGCGCGGCTATGTGGTCGATCCGATCCTGGTCAGCTCGGTGCAGCCGGGGATCGATAACCAGCGCTCGGTTGAAGGAACGCTGGGGCGGCCGAGCTTTATCAGCCAGTATGGCGAACCGACCTGGTATTACATCTCCAGCATTACCGGGCGTAAGCCATTCGTGCGCCCGCGCATCAGGGAACATAGCGTGATGGCGGTCAAGTTCGACGCCGCGGGCAATGTCACCTCGGTTGACCGGACGGGGATCGACCGGGTGGCCTATCTGCAGCCCGATGGCGACAAGACACCGACGCTGGGCCGCGAACGCAGCTTCCTCGAAGACCTGTTCGGCAATATCGGCCAGGTCGGTGCGCCGGGCGCGGGCGGCGCGGGCGGCGCGGGTGGCCCCGGCGGGCCGTAACCTGCTATCCGCTTGACCGGTGGGCGACGCTCCCCATATCCCCCGATATGGCAAGGAATACTTCAAGCCACGGCATGGTCCAGTGGCACGGTACGACCATCATCGGCGTCAGGCGCGGCGGCAAGACCGTGGTTGCGGGCGACGGTCAGGTTTCCATGGGCAATACGGTGATGAAGCCCAATGCCCGCAAGGTGCGGCGCATCGGTGTAGGTGGCCCTGAAAAGGGCAAGGTGGTGGCCGGTTTTGCCGGCGCGACGGCCGATGCTTTCACCCTGTTCGAACGGCTTGAAAAGAAGCTCGAACAGTATTCCGGGCAATTGCTGCGCGCCTCGGTCGAGCTGGCCAAGGACTGGCGCACCGACAAATATCTGCGCAATCTGGAAGCCTTGATGATCGTGGCCGACAAGGACACCTTGCTGGTGCTGACCGGCACCGGCGACGTGCTCGAACCCGAGACCAAAAACGACACCGTGATCACCGCAATCGGATCGGGCGGGAATTACGCGCTGGCCGCCGCCCGCGCGCTGTCTGAATATGAAGACGATGCCGAGGTAATCGCACGCAAGGCGATGCAGGTGGCAGCCGATATCTGCGTATTCACCAATGGCAATGTGACATTGGAGATCGTTTGACCCTGACCGTTACCCCGGCGCAGGCCGGGGTCCAGAATCCCAACGCCGGAAGCTGGATTCCGGCCTTCGCCGGAATAACGAATTAGAATGACAGAAGCACTCACTCCCAAGGCAATCGTCGCCGCGCTCGACGAGCATATCGTCGGCCAGAAGGATGCCAAGCGCGCCGTTGCCGTGGCGCTTCGGAACCGTTGGAGAAGGCAGAAGCTTTCGCCCGAGTTACGCGACGAGGTCACGCCCAAGAACATCCTCATGATCGGGCCTACCGGCTGCGGCAAGACCGAGATCAGCCGCCGTCTTGCCAAGCTGGCCGAAGCGCCGTTCGTCAAGGTAGAGGCGACCAAGTTCACCGAAGTCGGTTATGTCGGGCGCGATGTCGACCAGATCGCGCGCGACCTGGTCGAAGAAGCGATCCGGCTGGAGAAGGAGCGCCGCCGCGATGTGGTGCGCGAGGCGGCGAGTGAGGCCGCGATGGAGCGGCTGCTCACCGCGCTGGTGGGGGACAATGCCTCCGAAGCTACGCGCCAGGCCTTCCGCGAGCGAATCGTCGAGAATGCGATGAACGAAACCGAGGTCGAGATCGAGATCGAGGAAGCGCCGCGTATGCCTTTCGAAATGGGCGGGATGGGCGGCAATGTGGGGATGATCGACCTCAGCGACATGATGGGCAAGGCATTTGGCCGCAAGCCCACCAAGCGCCGCAAGCTGCGTGTGCCCGATGCCTGGGATAAACTGGTCGAGGAAGAAGCCGAAAAGCGCATGGACCAGGACGATGTCGCCCGCGTGGCCTTGCAGAACGCAGAGACGAACGGCATCGTCTTTCTCGATGAAATCGACAAGATCGCGGTCAGCGATGTGCGCGGCGGATCGGTCAGCCGCGAAGGGGTGCAGCGTGACCTGCTGCCGCTGATCGAGGGCACGACGGTCAGCACCAAATACGGCCCGATGAAGACCGACCATGTGCTGTTTATCGCCAGCGGCGCGTTCCACATGGCCAAGCCCAGCGACATGCTGCCCGAATTGCAGGGGCGTCTGCCGATCCGCGTCGAACTGCGCGCGCTGACCGAGGCCGATTTCGTGCGTATCCTTTCGGAAACGCGCGCCAATCTGGTCGAACAGTACAAGGCGCTGCTTGGCACCGAGAAGGTCGAACTGACCATCACCGACGATGCAGTGGCCGAAGTCGCCAGGATCGCGGCGCAGGTGAACGAGAGCGTCGAGAATATCGGCGCGCGCCGGTTGCAGACGATCATGGAAAAGCTGCTCGAGGAGATCAGCTTCGAGGCAGAGGAGCATGCAGGCGAAAACGTGAAGGTCGACGCCGCCTATGTGCGCGATCGTCTGGCCGATCTTGCTGGAGATGCAGACCTGAGCCGGTACATCCTGTGACCGGCCCCGGCGCGATCTCTGGCCGAAAGGCGATGATCGCGCAGATGAACCCCCGCCTCGATGAAGTGCATTATGCCTTCATCGCGATCACGCCCGAAATCGCCCCACAGGCTCTGGGTGCAGCGATCGGCACCTTCCGGGAAGACGAGGGGGTGAGCGCGATCGTGCCCTTTGAACTTGCGTGCGAGCTGGGTCGTGATGGTGCCAGCGAATTTGCCCGCATTGTCTTGCAAGTCCATTCCGCGCTCGAAGGCGTGGGGTTGACGGCGGCGGTCGCCGGCGCACTGGCCGATTGCGGGATCGCCTGCAATGTGGTGGCCGCCTTGCACCACGATCATGTGTTCGTGCCTGCAAGCCGCGCGCACGAGGCGCTGGTGCTTCTGCGGCAGGCGGCCGAAGACGCCAGCCGATGAACGGCAGCAGACAGCCGATCCGTCAGATTCGCGATGCGTTGGTGCTTCGCCTGACACCCTGGCTTCGCACGGCCTCGCGTGGCAGGTCGAACAGGATGCGCCGCTTCGAGAAATCGATCGCCACCCGGTCGAACACCTTCAAATGCAGCATCCCCAGCGAAAGCACCGGCTGGTCTTTGAGGCCAAGCGCTTCGAACGCGGGCGTATCGGCGTAGGTGATGGGGATGTCGCGCAACTCCAGCCCGCTGATCTTGAGCGACCGGGCGTAGGAAAGCTGGCCGGTCAATGACACACCGTTGACGTCGGTGGTCTGTATACTGGTTGCGCGGCGCGCGCGGATCTTGTCCCGCAGCGCCAGGTTGCCCATTGTGGTCTGCGCGCCGGTATCGACGATCACCGTCGCACGTACGCCTTCCACCAATGCGTCGGTTATCAGCAATTGCCCCAACTTGTGGCGGGCGCGGACCACGATCTCGAAACCGCGGTCGCTGCGCTTTTCATCGACGTCGGCCACAGCGATCGTCTCACTCCGGAAATCGATCAACACGCGCATGTCCTGCAGGCTGTCGAGCCCGATGATTCCGTCGGCGCCGACATTCGCCCTTTGAAGCACCGGCGCGGCAAGATTGTGTATCGTCCGGTTCCCCAGTTCGAGCCGGTCAAGTTCAACCAGTTGCACTTCACGGCGGCTGGCCATGCCCACCAATGTGGCGGTGCCCAGCGACGGTAGCGCGAGTTGGCTGTGGATGTCCTCGGTTATCGCTGTCGCCTGCGATCCGGTATCGATCATGAAGTCGAACGGACCCACTCCATCGATCGTGACCGGCAGGGTGAAGCGGTCATGCCGG